>JABAOC010000003.1_pt2 | contig 126190 bp, 109 predicted proteins | sample 7062161 | NCBI WGS metagenome assembly JABAOC01 (sample SAMN14538625, study PRJNA623070) | marine sediment metagenome | biome: marine biome [ENVO:00000428]; feature: marine pelagic biome [ENVO:01000023]; material: deep marine sediment [ENVO:00002113] | place: India: Gulf of Khambhat ... | reverse complement strand
CAAGGGGTGGGCCGAGATGATCCGTAAAGTCTACGAGGTAGATCCGTTGCTTTGTCCTTCCTGTGGAGGTCGGATGAAGGTCATTTCCTTCATCGAAGACCCTAAGGCCATCGATAAGATCATCCGCCATCTCAAGCTCAGCTTCCAGGCTGAACGACCACCTCCCTCTCAACTCATTCAGCAGGAACTCCTGGTGGGAACTGAGCAATGGAGTGAGTATTTCTGATAGCCGCTGTAGTTGCTTTTTGGCGATTCAAGGGTGGAGTCTATCTGTAAAGCTGCGTGCCTGATAGTCTCTGTTGTTTTTTCTCTTTTTTAGCTGTTAACCTCGTCGCTTTGGGTGTGATACTTTCATTTCGACTTGTCAGTGGGTGGAAATTGTGAAAAATCGGACGATATTTGATGTCCCCCCCAAAACCAAATTCTTATATTTTTGCTGCTATAGTCATCAAGCTAGCCAGTTTTTATCAAATCGACCCGATATTGGGAATGGCCTTTGGACTTGTACTTTTTTGGGCATCCTATGGAATTATGAAAAATTCTTTGAATATATTCCTCCAAGCAGCTCCCAAAGGAATCGATTTGGAAAGAATCAAGAAAGAAGCGGACGCGTTACCAGATGTAAAGGAAATGCATCATATCCATGCCTGGACTCTCACTTCAGGGAAAAACATATTTTCTGCTCATGTTTTAGTGGATAATATTGAGAAATCGAATCGAATCATAAAACAGATAAACGAAATCTTGAAGGGAAAATACAAGTTCTTTTTCACCACTCTCCAGGTGGAGGAAGAATATGTCGGAGAAGAGCCAAAGAGAATAGATTTTCTGAGATGAGGCTATGGGATTTACGAGGCAAAAAAGGCTATGAAACAAATTTTAAACTTCGAAATTCCATATGAAAGGAGGTGAGTTAGGTGCAGAAAGATTTTAAGATCCTAGGCGTCTTTTTTCTCGTAGTTATTCTAGTTGTTGCTTTTGGAACAATTGGCTATTCCCAGCACGAACACGAAAAGGCAGAGCAAGAAAAGAAGGAACATAAAGAAATGATGGGTCACATGGACAAGATGATGGGTCAATGCAAGCAGATGATGGAGCATATGGATAAGATGATGATGCAAAAGTGCGAAGGGGCTAAGGGCATGATGAACATGAGTAAGATGATGATGGGAATGCAGGATATGTCCCAGAAGATGAAGAACATGATAGGAAACATGGATTCGATGATGCAGAATGAAGAAATGATGAAGGAAGAAGGCATGAAAAAGCATATGGAGCAGATGATGGAGCACATGAAGAAAATGACAGAAAACATGCAGAAAGCTATGGAAAATATGCAGGGAATGTCAAAAAGAATGGAAGAGATGCAGAAGAAGAAAGAAGAGAAATAGACTAACCTTGAAGGGCCAGTGCATAGTTTAGCACTGGCCCTTGCCTTTTCGACAAAGTTATTTCATTTTAATCTTCTGGCCAATTAAGTCAGGAGAGAAAATTAAGGGAGATATCCGCAGTGACTAGCTCCCAAGATTGATCAATGCTGGGGACGAAGAACACCATTTTCACCTTCATGAACGTGATTTCTGGCTGGTTTGTGATGATGGAGAGTCTCTTTTCTTTTCTTTAAATAGTCACCTTTTTTGTTCCTGGGGAGGTGCTTTCATTTGCTATGGCCAAGTGAAAAGTATAGTTTTGACTGAAATTTCTCAATTTCTTCTGGTTTCCCTGCGCGAACAAAATATTTTAAGAATTTTTTAGTTGACATACCATAGGGGGGTATGGGATATTAATACAATAGTTTGATAACTTGATAGAATTTTAGCTCGAGGAGGAAACTGAAATGAAGTTTGGTTGTCATATGCAAATAATGAGTGGTCACCACAGAATGCACTCTATGCACGATGAGAATAAGGAGGGGTTCATGGCAAAAAAATTGAAGAAAGCGTTAGAAACATATCTAAAGAAAAGTGATTGATATGCATTTCTCTAAGGGAAATATAGAAGAATTTGATGTAATTATCGTAGGAGCCAGTTTTGCAGGCTTATCCGTTGCTTCTGGATTAAAAGGTAATATTCTCTTGATAGATAGATGCAATATAGGAGATTGCCAAATTTCTGCTTGTGGTGCTCCGGTTGATGTTGTAAAAGAAATAGGATGCGAAGATTCAGTCCTTCAAGCTTCCAATATTTTTTCATTTCATGTGAATAAAAAAAAGATAGACTTTTGTCTGGAAAGGCCATATTGTACTTTTGATTTTAGAAAATTCTGCCAGATATTCGCCTCGAAAACAAATGCTATCTTTACAAAAGCTAATGTTGCAAGAGTTGAAAAATATGATAAATTTATAGTTCACACAAAAGATAGAAAATTTAATTCAAAAATTTTAGTTGATGCCTCCGGGTGGGAAGCCTCGGCAGTAAATAGTTTAAAGACTGATTACGTCCATTCTGACATGCTGAGTTTCGGAATAGAGACAGAAGCTCCATACATGGCTACAGCTTTTCATTTCTTTTATGAACCTGATTTCTTAAAGGATGGGATAAGTTGGATTTTTCCCTGTGGAGAATTTTCAAGGTTCGGAGTTGCTAGCTACACAGGTAGAAGAAAACTAAAAGAGAAATTAGATTCTTTTCTAGAAAGATATAATCTTAGATGTGGAAAGATCCACGGAGGATCTTTCTGTTACAGTTTTAAGGAACCCGTTGTTGAAGACATATTTGTCGTGGGTTGTGCTCAAGGTCAAACATTACCCCTTACTGGCGAAGGTATCAGAAGGAGTATTTTTTATGGAGTGAGGTTAAGTGCCATTATCCAAAGGATATTAACCAATGAAATTTCGTTTGAAAAAGGCGTCAGTGAATACACCAGGCTCGCTTTGAATTGTTCGAGAGAATATAATTTCTTGTTTAAATTTCAAGAAAGATTCTTAAAAATGTCAAAGAATAGATTGGAAATTCTGGCGAGGATCCTTTCCAATAGATTAATTTTTAGGATTTTAGAAAGAAAATACCGTTCTATATAAGAAATCAAGGTAAATTCAGATAAAATAGAAATATTATGAATGAAGGAAGAACAAATCGTCGATTTTTATGCTTTTGATAATTTCGTTAAATGCTATAGCCATTTCTAATAATGAAGATTGTGAGAAGAGAAAGTGTATTAAAAATATAGAAGAAGTTTTAAATGCAACGTATGTTTTAATAGATCCGGGTCATGGCGGAACTCAACCCGGAGCGCCCGCAGCAGATGGAGAAACGTGGGACAGATTAAAGTTAGAGTAAGCCTTTTCTCATTATTGCTCGTCATTACCCAGTATTTCCCATTATTACTCGTTATTTCGCATTATTTGTGTCTACAAGTGGGCACAATTTGGGCACACTCTGTCCATACAAAAAGAATTTGTGCAATTAGCAGACGCAAGGGACTTAAAATCCTTCGTAGGTTGTACCTAGGTGCTGGTTCGAGTCCGGCCCTCGGCACCATTTTTCGTTAAATATATTCCCGGGAGGATGTTTGACAACTATGGTTGACTGCACATCTTCCCCAATGTCAGCTTCTGTTGACATTTTTAGCAAGAGAGGCTGGCTCGTAGCTTACCCATTCCAGGCAGTATTGGATCTGAGAGGTATGCTTCTATAGGGCTCATCGGCCTTCCTCTTGTCGGGAAAATCCTCACCTGGCGCCACACAGGATTCAACGTCCACAGTAAAGTCAGAGCTCAAACCAAGAGGGAGGCAGAGAGAGTCGGCAAATACATGATCCGGCCTCTGCTTTCTTTGAAGCGGCTCTTCTTTGACGAGACAAAGGGGAAGGTTCGTTATCAGTATTCGAGGCAAGGCTCACAGGAGGAACGGATGGATTATCTGGAGTTCATAGCCAGAGTCACCTCTCATATTCCGGACAAGCGTCAGGTGATGGTCCGTTACTATGGTCTTTATTCTAATGCCCACAGAGGCAAGATGCGCAATGCCGGAGGCTCGCCCTCCCATCCTCCGATCATAGAAAGGGAATATCATGTCCCTTCCAGAGGCTGGGCCGAGATGATCCGCAAAGTTTATGAGATAGACCATCTGTTGTGTCCTCGATGCGGAGGACAGATGCGTATCATCGCCTTCATCGAAGACCCTAAGGCCATCGATAAGATCATCGGCCATCTCAAGCTCAGCTTCCAGGCTGAACGACCACCTCCCTCTCAACTCATTCAGCAGGAACTCCTGGTGGGAACTGAGCAATGGAGTGAGTATTTCTGATAGCCGCTGTAGTTGCTTTTTGGCGATTCAAGGGTGGAGTCTATCTGTAAAGCTGCGTGCCTGATAGTCTCTGTTGTTTTTTCTCTTTTTTAGCTGTTAACCTCGTCGCTTTGGGTGTGATACTCTCGCTTCGGGATGTCAGCAGGTGGAAATTGGGAAAAATTATGAGAGATTTGTCACAAGCTCAAAAAGGAAATTCTTATAATTTTCTCAGTGTCTTGATGAAAATCGGCAAAAGGAGTGCCCCAGCAAAGCTGACATATCCGTAAAATTATTGGAGAGACATTATGGAAACATCAATAACCAATTCGTTAAGCATCGGTGATTATCTAATAAAGAGGCTAATGGATCTAGGAGTGCGTCATGTCTTTGGTATCCCTGGAGATTATGTCCTGGGATTCGATAAAAAACTGAGTGAGAGTGAACTTGAGTTCATAAATACCTGTGATGAGCAGGGTGCAGGATTTGCTGCAGATGCTTATGCCCGCCTCAAAGGATTGGGCGCGGTCTGCATAACATACACTGTAGGCGGACTGAAAGTTGCCAACACCACTGCCCAGGCATATGCGGAAAAATCACCCGTTGTCGTCATCAGCGGCTCGCCGGGGATCAAAGAGCGCCATAAAAACCCTCTTCTTCATCATATGGTCAAGAACTTCGAGACCCAGCTCAAGGTTTTCGAGGAACTGACCGTTGCCTCTACGGTAATCAAAGATCCTCAAACGGCCTGCGATGAGATAGAACGTGTCCTGTCAGCGTGCTGCAGATATAAGAGACCTGTCTATATCGAGCTTCCTAGGGATATGGTCTCTGTTCCGATCGTGGAGCGCAGAGGGCCACCAGAAAAAGAGGATGTGGCAAGCGACCCAAATGCCCTGCAAGAAGTTTTGGGCGAAGCCATTGAGATGATCAATCAGGCAGCAAAACCTGTGATAATAGCTGGAGTGGAGATACAAAGGTTCAGGCTGAAGGATCAGCTCGTAAAGCTTCTGGAGAAATGCAACATTCCCGTTGCCTCAACGATATTGAGCAAATCAGTAGTTGACGAATGTAACCTCCTCTACATGGGAGTCTATGAGGGGGCAATGGGACATGAGTCAGTCAGAGAGTATGTGGAGTCCAGTGACTGTCTGATATTGTTGGGCACCTTTATGACGGACGTCAATCTAGGAATGTATACTGCTCACCTAGATCAAAATAAGACGATATACGTCACAAGTGAGAGAACATCGATAAGGTATCACAGTTATGAAGATATCAAGCTTGAGGATTTCCTCCAAGGCTTGATCGATACCCAGATTCAAAGGCACAAGCCAAGAAATTTTCCCCGACCTAAGCCGCCAGAACCTTTTTCGGCTGTTGAAGGCAGAAAGATGACCGTCAGTCGTCTTTTCCAGGGCTTAAACTCCTTCCTGGCTGATGATTCCATAGTGATAGCAGACGTTGGTGACGCTCTGTTCGGAGGAAGCGACCTATTCCTTGGATGCGAAACCGATTTCATATCTTCAGCCTATTACACATCCCTCGGGTTTGCAGTGCCCGCAGCCATTGGCGCTCAGTTGGCAGATCCGGGAAGACGAACGGTTGTTATTGTTGGAGATGGCGCCTTCCAGATGACGGGCATCGAACTTTCCACTGTTGCCAAGTATAAGCAAAATCCCATTGTCCTGCTCTTCAACAACGCAGGATACGGAACAGAACGACCCCTGCAAGACGGCCCCTTCAATGATATTCATCCCTGGAATTACAGCCAGATCCCAAAAATAGTGGGCGGAGGCAAAGGTTTCGTCATCAATACTGAGGACGAGTTCGAGGTTGCACTCGCAGCATCTCTGGAACACAAAGAAGGATTCAGCCTCCTGAACATCATTCTCGATCCGTACGATATATCTCCAGCACTAGAAAGGTTGACCTCCTACCTTGCCAAACGGGTACATCAGAGCTGAGTTGAAAGTGTGATTAAGCATGGAGATTAAAGAGTTTTCAGAGAAGGCTCACGCTTTCTAAAAACGATTCCACGGCAGTTGAGGACGTAAACCTTCTATTATCATTCAATTAGATGGATCACATTTGCCCGATCCTTTGAACATGAATCAGAAGGTCGGGGGTTCAAATCCCTCCGGGCACATATTCCATGGTGATGTATCGGGTTCCTTTCTCCTCCATAAGCTCATACATACGACCGACATTTTTATGACTGATCTTACGGGCAAGTTTCAGTTCATTGCTGAATCGCTCTAAGGTTTTCTTATCTGAAGCTATATCTGGTTTTATAAGCTTAAGTGCTACTTCTTCTTTTAGCTCTTTATCAAGCACTCTATAGACCTTCCCCATGCCTCCTTTCCCCAGTTCTTCAATAATCTGGTATCTTCCTGCAAAGGTGGAGCCTGTGGTCAGTTCTTCTTTTGGGGTTTCAAGGGTTTCAGTGATAGGGATTTCCTTTGAGGGAATAATCTGAGTTCCGCACTCTTTACAGAACTTGGAATCAGAAGGATTGTCGAAATGACATTTAGGACATTCTACTCCCGTTGTTCCCTCAGCTTGGCAATAGCATAATAATTTATGAGGAGAGTGTCAAATCAAATATAGACTTATCCCCATGTGCCAAACTTTGCTTAAAATTGCTGAAACTACGGGATTATAAGTTAAAAGAAAAAGCGTGTTTTACTCTGGCGGGAAGGTGTGGGAGTCGAACCCACCCAGGGCTTTTCACGGCCCCATACTGGGTTTGAAGTCCAGAAGGTCAGTTTGCTATCTCCTTCATTTTCAGTTGATTAGATTGGACTGATTTTTCTGCGTCACAGCCACGTCACAGATCTTACCCTCTTCTCCCCTGCTCAAGAGCTCCACAGCCTCCCTCTTCCTCTCGTCGTCCGCGTGCGTGTATCGCTGGGTGAGCGTTACCGTGGAATGGCCGAGCAGGGTTTGAACCGTCACGATGTCCGCTCCACGCTTCACCAAACGGCTCGCGAATGTGTACCGCAGGTCGTGGAATCTCAGTCCCTCAACGCCCGCTCTCCTGCAAGCAGCTTTGAAGGCCGTCATCACGTCCACGTAGGGTTTTCCCGTTTCTGGATTGAGCAGCACAAAGGGATTCTGGGCGTTTTTGGCCTTTAATCGGCGCAGCTCATTGTACACGGTGCTGTTCATGGGTAGGAATCGAAACTTTTGACTTTTCGTCTTCTCGACCACAATCTTTCTCTCCGTGAAGTCGACCTGGCTCCACTTGAGATTGAGAATTTCTCCCCGTCTCATTCCGGTATTGAGCGCCAGTATCAGGATTGGCCTGAGATGGTCTGCGCTTTCCTTTAATAATCTTTCTTCTTCCTCTTCCGTCAGAATCCGCTCTCTCAAAACGTCTTTCTCGCTGAAGAGCTTGACTTTCTGGATGGGATTCTCCTCCGCATAGCCTTCCTCTCCCGCCACGTTGAACATCTTCTTCAAGAGCTGCAGGTATCGGTTGCAGGTGCTTTTCGTGTTCCCGGCTTTCAGTCTCGATTTCCTGAACCGTTCAACCATCAGCGGAGTGATTTCCCTCAGCTCTTTGTCTTTGAAAAACTCATTCAGCATCTTCATTCTGTAAGCGTCGGTCTCCCACGACTTCTTCGTTATCATGGCATAGTCCTGGAGATAGATTTCTGCGAAGTGGCTGAACCCGATTTTTCTTCTTCTGCGCTCAACGCCATGCTTGCGGTCAAAAACTTCACGGACTTTGCGCTGGAGAATGAAGAGAGCCTCTTCCCTACTCTGCGCAGTGGGCAGTGCTTTCTGAACCCTTTTGCCGTTTTCATCGCGATAATCGATGGTCCAGGAGCTACGTCCGCTCTTGTATGTCCTCAAATAGACACGACCATAGTTGAGGCAAGTTGGCTTTTTCTTAGCCAACTCGTTGCCTCCCGCCTCTTCAATATCAAGTGGAGCTTGGATTGTCAACACATTTCTGGCGCCCCGCTTCAGCCACTCCTCAAGGTCTTCCTCTCTGAACCTGAGAGCGGATTTTATCTTGTAGTGCGGGAGCAGTCCTTCTCGGCAATATCGGTAGACAGTCTCTTTGGAGACTTTCAGAAGGCGCGCAACTTCTTTGGTATCCAGCGATTTGTCCATCTGAGATGACCTCCGGCTGCCCGCTGTATTATAAAACGCGAAAAAATTTCTGCGATTTCGGCGATTTTTCGCAAATTTCATCGTTATTGATGGTTTTTGGCTACCTTCAGGGGCGGATTATCAGCGGGGAGTGATGTTTTGAGGGAAAAGTGGGACAAAAAAGCTAAAAATGCTTGACTTTTGGCTCTGATGGTGTCAAATCTAATTCGTTAACGGGTTTATTTGGGATTTGAGCGATGAACGAGAAGACAGACAACCGATCAATCACCTGCGAGAATTGTGGCAAAAATTTCACGCCTAAGCGGAAATGGCATAGGTTCTGTTCGACCAGATGCAGAGTTGAGGCCTACCATAAAAGAAAGCTAGGGCTAGAGAAATTAAGAGTGCTCGAAGAGCGAATCGAGAGGATTGAGAAAAAGCTCTGGGGATAGAATAATGGCTATTTGCCCGACCTGTCTGAAGAGATGGGATAATAAATTTACAAGAAAGTACAACTTTGTCGATACCCCTATGTATTGCTCGGTGAAATGTGATAGAAGCCGAAAGAAGAGGGTAGGTGGGTACATCCATATTTGGGATAAAGGAAGAAGACGGTGGATGCCTGAACATAGGCTAATAATGGAAAAACATTTAGGTCGAAAGTTAAAGGAAGGTGTTGAACTCATTCATCACAGAAATGGGAAAAAGGACGATAACCGTCTTAAAAATTTACAGCTCTTAGTGTGGAGAAATCACTGTAGGGGGATTGAAACAAAACATTCTGAAGACATCCACAGGCTTCTCCTAGAAATAGAGAGGCTTAAATCAGACAGGACTGAAATCCTGGAAATTAAGAAACAGCAAGCCGAGCTTCAGAGGAAGATAGATAGGCTGTTAAAGGAGGAATGATAAAGAGGAGAGTGCGGCGGCAGAATGAGGTAACGGTCACGGTATGTTAAGCTGCTGCCTCTCCCCTTTAATACCCGAATGCCACATGGCACATGTCAAGCTGAGAACGTCGCTTATGCGGCTTCTCAGAAAGTCTTTTATATGCGACATAAAGCGACATAAAGCGACATTTTTGTTAAAAAGCTTGACGCCAGAGAGATTTTTAAATATACGTATATAAAGAGCAGGCATTAGAACAAAAAAGGAACGTCAGTAAATTGAGGGGAGAGAAAAAAATAACAAATACTCCCAAGGTTATTCGCGAAGGGATTCAGGCTGGCCGAGACTTTTCAATCACGAGCGATGGAAAAATTTGTTTTACATACGGGAACCTGTATTCACCTATCTCCGACATGATACGGTAGAAAGCTCGGGAAAAAATCAAAAATGAAAACAGAACAGCTTGCCACAGGTACTTATAATGATTTGTGGCTTAGCATTCCACCTGATGGGAGTCTTATCGTTTTCACCAAAAGGGCTTGCCATATTGAAAATATTTACGTTATGCCAATAGAAAGAGGCAACCCAAGGCTGCTCATTTTTTAATAGAAAGAGGTTCGAGCAATTACTTATATTTCTTGGGCGGGCAGCCATACAAAGGGGAGTTTACTGAATAGAACAAGATGATAAATATATGATTACCTCATTGTACAGGAAGATAAGGCAAACAGTATCCGATATTTCATGCGGAGTTATTTAAAATGATAAGCAAAAAGCAACTATTATTTCTGCTATCGATTTTCCTTCTATCGCTGATTCAATCTGTTTATGCTGAAGAAAAAAGACCTTTTAAGCCAAGATTCAGCCTTAAACTGACTGAGGGATGGGGTTCCAACGTGCCTATAGGGGATGTCAATGACTGCCTTAAATCATTTAATAACAACAAAGTCTTTGTGAATTATCGGAAGGATAGGCCAGATCAATTAGTAGGGGAAATCAAAACACTCGATAACAGGACTTCTCATTGGGAGGTGGAATTAAGAGTTGACCTCAAGCCGAGGATTGGTTTTGGGATTGCAACAGCAGGCACTTTCCATACCCGAAATGAAAGCTCTATCACTTATACTTATATCGGATATGCCGGCCCTCAGATAATGAGTTACACTTTTAAGCCAGAGATCAAAGTTTCCTACCCTATGAGATTGAGCCTGTATTACACGATATTTTCACATCCAAAGATCAATCTTTCAATTGGCGGTGGCTTCGGCTTCTACAATGCCCGGGTTTCGCAATTCTCAAGAATTGATATAACTGGTCCAGATGGAACTTCAAATTGGAGTGAATGGCATCGCGATACGAAGCGATATTTTTCATTGGGATTTCACGGCAATGTTGTTTTGGAATATTACTTTACCAGGAGAATAGCTTTAGTCGCAGAATTGCAAAAAAGATACACTAGAGTAAGTAGCCTTAAAGGGGAAGTGAAGTCAATGTGCAGTGAGGGCTTTCATCATGAACTGAGCGGGACTCTTTATTATTTCACCGAATGGGACCATCTTATCGGAGCAAGATATGCAACCTTAGCCGTCTTCGAAAAGCCGCCCGAAGGAGGCTGTACATGGATTAAGGATTTAAGAAAAGCGGTTTTAGATTTGAGCGGACATTCATTCAGAGTTGGGATAAGAATAAGACTCTTTTAAAAAGGAGGTGGTAGAAATGCGCTAAATCGGACTCAAGGGATTTTTGTTTGGAAAATCTTTTGGCGGAAAAATAAGGTTTAGGCTAAAATTTTTTTGGGGGGTAAAATGAAAAAGCTTCATTTTTTGTTTTTGTCAATTCTGTTTCTTTCTCTTTTAGCTTTCCTTCCTGGAACCAAGCATTCAGCAGCAGTTCAGGAATGGTCTTCGACTCAAGAAGAATATGTGCCTAATGAGGTCCTAGTGAAATTCAAGAAACATATACCAAGGACTCTCATCCAACAGGACATCGATTTGGTTCAAGGGAAGCTAGTCACATATTTAGGTAGAGAAATAATCACTCTTGAATGGGACCCCGAAATTCCCCATCTTAGATCATTTCTTGCAGATCCTTATCTCTTGCATATCAAGGTTCCCGAATAACTGTTAGGCGACACAGTCAATCTCATCACTCACGCCTTAAAACTTTCCGCCCCCAGCAGACAATCCCCATCATTCCGAACGCAATCCAGATACACATATTGTAAAAAGCTGGAATAAACGGCTCCATTATCTTGGCCACAAGCATCAAGTGAACAAGCACGAGGAGCTGAGCTTCCGCTACATCGAGCTCGAACTTAGCACGTCGCAAATTCTTCATTCTCATTCACCTCCTTCGTTCCATATTGCTCCATACCTTATGGAGCGCGCTTCTTTACCACCTCAAGAACTACCGCGTGCAACGTGCCTCGCTTGCTTCCGTGTCGTACGCCAATTCTCCCCGAGAGCAAAATCTCTACTGAAGGGGAAAAGCCCTGACGATACCTAAATACCCCTCTTTCTTTCCTCTTCTTCTTGCCCCTCAGCCGCTTGCGGCTGCCCGAGCGAAGCGAGGGCACGGTTTCTTCGAAACCGTAAAAGAGAATAAAGAGGATAAAAGATACTCTGTTTAATACTTTATTACTTTGCTGGGTGCAATAGGCCATCAGTGTCCTATCGTAGTCTGGAGAGTGCTTTTTTAAATCCAAACAGTAATAGGACATCGGTGTCCTATCGTAGTCTGTAGAGACGCTCACTTTAATCATCTGTTTGGGCTCTTGTGTACAACATGACGACATTCTTTCCTTCTCTTGGCTTTGACTTGAGATAACCTCTGCCCTTTAACGAAGCGTGGGTGCGTCTAACCTTTCGCTCGCTCCAGTTCAGCTTTTCTGCTATTTCTCGCTGTGGAGGAGGAAGGCATTTTATCGACACCCTCTTTCGGATATCATTCTTGTTTGTTGCGTAGAAGAAATAGAACAGCCATAGAGCTCTCTCAGCGTCATTAAGAGCAAAGAACACGGGCTGTGTTATCGAAGCGTAGAAGGGTAATTTTCTCATTTCACGACTCCTCTTTTAAAGAGCAGCCGAGACCGAGAGAAGAAGGAGTCGTGTCCGAAAACCCCTCAGCCCGGCCGCTCTCTTATAGTTATACTTTATTCTCCTTTTTGACTCCTGGCCAGTTCGTGGGAGTGGCCGAGTCTGTTTTTATTTCTTCTTTTTCTCAGGAAGATGTCCGGCACCCACCGCCGTTCGAAGGTTAAATTTCCTTGCCAAATAACCATCAGTTATGCTCTCTGTAATGACATTTCTCATTACTTCAGAGATTGTCATACTTTCTTTCGCCGCTACATTCTCGATGACTTGTGCCTGACCTTTAGATAGCCTGAACGTAAATTGAATCAGTTGGCCTTTGGGAATCCCAATCATTTTATCGTCTCCTTTAATTACAACTTAACTACTAAAATTCAAAAGTCAAGTTATTTTTTAAAGTTGTACGCAAGGCAGACGGGTGACGTCAGCGGAATATGAAACGGTTAATATTGCCCTGGAGCGGCGGGGGTTACACTAGCACAGGTTCTATCTAGCGATAACTGACTGACTCTTTTCCCGTCACCTTTTTAATGACGTCAGGAGTTATCCTAACGAAGTGGCTATAAACATACCAAGACAACTTTTCCTTATCGGAGTCGTTTAGAATTTCCTTTCCGTCTTCCCTCTCAAAGAAAAACTTGAGCGCGAAAGACGTGAGTCTGTACCTGTTAGCGCAACTCACACATTCCACGATTTTGTCACGCGAAGTGTCTGGTTTTAATAAGGTGGCTTCGCCTCCGCAAAGATAACATTCGATTTTTGGGTATGTCATTGTCTCTTCCTCCCTAAGCTTGAAATATCAGCCCTCAGTCTAACTCGATATTATCTTCACCTTTTGAAATAACTTTGGGCCCAATACGTCCCTCTTGCAGAGCAAGGTTATTCTGCCATTGGAGAGGGCTAAGATTTGAAAGCTTATCCCCGCCGTCTGGTCCAATGTGGTGAATTTCCCACCCGAACTTAGAATCTCGATTCCCGTATTCTTCTCTGTGAATCCAAGCGGTAGCAACATCTTTTCTCTTTACATCTGGGTCATAGTTCTCTACAACTTTACCCTTTTCCCAGACTTTTTGGATAATCTCATCAGTAAAAGGCATACCAACCTCCTTTATTAAAATTTTGATGCTGACAAATTCTAAGTGATTTTACTCTCAGGAGTGTCGGACGCAAGGGAGACTGTTTTATCCTGAGTATTGCCTTAGTATGGCTACGTGCCTAAATCAAAGGAATTTTGCCTTCTTTACTTGCGTACTTCTTCTCTTTTCCTGTGCCCAGGTCAGGCCGACCTGGAAACTGTGAAATTTGTAATCAATTTTTCTTTTTTACCGCCTGCTTTTATTATAGTAGTATCGAACGGAAACTCATCCACATACTTGGTATTCTCAGGGGGTCCATGCTTGAAAATGAATGCTGCTTTTACTCGGTCACGATATGCTGATTCAACGTATCCAAAATTATAGCACAACTCGTTGCCAGAGCTGACATATCCTTTCCAGTTTGGCTTTTTTTCATGCTTTTTGATTCTGTCTCTTACGTCTTCTGCTTCTCCTATGTAGATTAGACGCCGAATTGTAACTGTATCCTTATCTGAATTGTATTTACATTCGTATACACAATAGACCCCAGATTTGGCGGGGATACTATCTATGTCACTTTCTAGCCAGTAACCTTGAAACACAACATTGAAAGTCATTCTAGCCATTTTCTTACCTCCTTATTCCTTCATCTCGCTTTCGTAATTGAGGAATTGTCACTATAGGATGGAAGACATTATCCTCTGCTGACAAATTTTCGGACTATTACTCTTAGTAATTACAATATAAGTATCTACTTTAATAGCTGTCAAGGACTCTCAACAAAATGTCGTTTTATGTCGCTTCGCGTCGCTTTTTGTCGCTTCGCGTCGCTTTTTGTCGTGTCTAAATGTGTCAACTAGTGCAGCATATTTATAATTATAGACCCCCAGCTCGATAGACCCGTGACGATGGCGGGATATGAACGGTTAGTATTGCCTGGAGCAGCGGGGGGCAGGCTTGTAAGGGATTTTGTTAGTCCGTTAATGCGTAAGTAACCATCCCAAAAGGAATCCAAGTCCAGCACTTATAAAAGCGAGTATGAACTGCCACCATAAAGTTTGCCACCACATCTTCTTCTCGAACTTCATTCTCTCCCGCTGCAATCCTGCAGCCAAATTTAATGCCCTTCTTTCTGCCCTGACCGCTTGCGCCTCGGCTACTCTTTCCCCATTGCTCTTGTCTTGAACATACTCCTTGAAGTCGTCACAAAAATGAGGGCTTTCATGCCATTTGAAATCAACTCGACATTCAGCCCTTTCCTCTTCTACTTTGCCCTGATAGTCGCAGCTTCCGCAATCTTCTTTATTCATTCGTGACCTCCCTTAGCTTGACATAAGTGCTCTGATTTTACTCTCAGGTTTCCGTGAAGTCAAGGAAGGGGAGAGGCTGTATGTGCTTCATTGTGTTGTATATTAGATATGGGTATCAAACTAAAATATAAGAGCCTCTATCTATCTTTATCAGCTGGCAGAATATTATTGACAGGAGTTCTCAAGCGTGTTATGTGTCTTCTAATCGGGAATAAAGTAAAAAGGAGATTAAGATGAAAAAAGTGATGTATTTAAGCATTTTCTTTGCTCTGTTGCTGGTTTTTAATACGGCGTGTGAAGGGCCAGCAGGGCCTCAAGGGGAGCAAGGGAATCCAGCGAATCCGAGTGCTGTGGTTCTGTCAACACCGCGGTTCAACAGTGCCACAGCATCAGCGGAAATTGTATGGACAATCAATGTGGATGGTAACTTCTCTGAATACAGGTTATATCGTTCAGACACTCCAGGAGTGACAGAGAGTTCCACTTTGGTCACAACCATTACCAACAGGTATTCCTCTTTTTACGAGGATGTGTTTGGCTCAAAGCCCACGAATTATTACTACTATAAGGTTTATGCCTACAACATTCCAGGAGCATCCACTCCGAGCAACGAGGTTATTCTCACAGGGTTGCATCTTCTCAAATTTTCATTCGGAAGTTTCGGGACTGGAGATGGACAGTTTGACGGTCCCACAGATGTTGCCGTAGATGACAATGGAAATATTTACGTTTCTGATATGATTAACTACCGAATACAAAAATTTGATTCTGATGGAAATTACCTTGCTCAATGGGGTTCCTCTGGTACTGGAGACGGCCAATTTAAATCTCCCTATTCTATTGAATATGCACCTGATGGATATCTTTATGTAGGGGACTTCGGGCTTTACAGGATACAGATATTTGATACAGATGGAAATTATATTGACCAATTTGCCACCACGGGTAGTCCAGTGGACAGTTTTATTGCTGAGAACGGAGATATCTATGTACCTGATTTTACGAACGATATGGTGAGATGGTTTGATTCTACATTCACCCTTGTGCTTACTTGGGGTGGCCTTGGTTCTGGAGATGGTCAGTTCAGGTATCCATGGGACATTGGGGCAAGCCCAGACGGCGGAAGATTGTATGTTCTAGATATCGGCAACCGTCGTGTTCAGGTATTCACAAATAATGGTGTATACCTAAGCCAGTTTGTTGGTCCTGGAACAGCCCCAGGCCAATGTGATTCTTGTTGGGGACTTGCTGTGGACAACAATGGGCTTGTGTATGTAACAGACTTGAATGATGGGATGATTCAGATATACGATGAGTATGGAGGATTCATTGAGGAGTTTGTTGTTGGCTCTGGACTCCATGGAGTTTGTTTTGATATAGACAACAATCTATATGTTGTGCATAATAATGTGGTCCATGTCTTTGGACCATAGGAATTAAAATAAGGAGCATATCAGGCTGAAATACAGTACTTCTTAATCCTGCTAGTGCTTTTTATAAGTATAGGATATCAAACCACAAAAGACGGACCTCTCCCCACGTCACACTCACGTCACAAAAAATGACCAAACTTGCCTAACTATGGCTACGATTGTTTAAAGTAAAAACCCCGTTTTACTCTGGCGGGAAGGTGTGGGAGTCGAACCCACCCAGGGCTTTTTACGGCCCCATACTGGGTTTGAAGTCCAGAAGGCCCACCGGAACCTATACCTTCCCGCAGGCTATTTCAAAATATGCACATCTTGCTCTCGTTTTGTCAAGCCTATGGCATCAAAATACTCAAGAATGGCTGTTGCATACTTACGTGAGAGCTTAAGTTTATCGCGGAGCTCAGCTACGGTTACATGCTTGTTTCTCTGAATATGCTCGAGAACGATTTTCCTGGCTTCTTCAACTGAATCCCTATGAAAAATGACTTTCTTACTGAGCCGGATAAGGACTCCCCGCTCGAACAGGCTGTGCATCATATTCTTAAAATGTCTAAGTTCAACTCCCTGCTTCATACGAATCTCTTCCTCAAGAGGTGGAGTGAATCCTGATTTTTTAAATACTTTTTCTATCATCTGGGTGAGTTCCTGGTCTTTTGGTTTCATTTTAGCTTCATAGCCCACTAAACTAACATCGGAATTTTTTCGTCGAATAGTTCTCTTTTCTAAAAGACCGTCGAGGACCGTTTTAAAGGCTTGGCTATCGGTTAGCCTGAGAAATCTCGACCTGAGCTCTTCATAGGGCATGAACATACGATGAGGGTTCTTTTCCAAGTAGTCCTTGATAAAAGATATCAGTTTGTTCTCTAATTCTCCATAAAAGCGCCTGTGAAGGTATTTTGCCTCTTTATACCCAACAATCTTTATGATATTTCCGGCTTTCCAGATACTCTCGACAGCTTTTTCGACAATGTCTTCCCTCTCCCCTCTCATCGTTCTGACCTGTGAAGCACTAAGCGGCGTAAAGCTAGAGTCCATAAACACCTGCTCCACAACCTCAGCCATATCTCCCTCAAGTCTCTTTAAACCTTGGAGAGTTTGAGAATCAAACCTTTTATGTTTAGGTGGTGCTACCTCAAGTATTTCTCCGCCTCCGATGGTCATCACTGGCGAGAAAGTCCGAATAACATAGCGATCACCGGGCAGAGCAACTGTAAGAGCTTCAAGAGCAAACTGGACAAGAGCTTCCTTACCAGGTAAAAGGACATCATCCTCAAGAAAAACAAGCCTTGAAATTATTTCTGCAGTTCCTACGTGGAGTCTAATCCTTGCCCTATTCTTTAGTTTCTTCCCGTAGCTCTTCAACAAGCGAAGCCTGCCATCTAATCTGTAAGTGGGAGTGAGAGAGGCTGGTTCTCCAGCACATTGCCCACGACGAAGCTTTTCTTTTTTAACATCCTGAAGATTTAAGGCTGTGCGTCGTCCCAAGATTGACCTTTCTACTTTTTGATGATGAACTTGAACTCCTCTTATTTTGGCTGAAATCCTATCTGGAAAAATCTCCACTCTATCACCTTCTCTTACTTCTCCTGAAAGAATCGTCCCTGCGATCACAGTCCCGAATCCCCGCAAAGCAAAAACTCTATCAATCGGCATGCGAAAAATTCCACTATCCGGTCTTGCAGCCACAGTTTTGCCAAGCTCCACGAGAGCTTGTTTCAAATCACCCACCCCCGTGCCATCCAACGATGATACGGGAATTATCGCCGCATCTTCCAAAAAAGAACCTTTCAGAAAATCCTTGACCTGACCTTTCAGCTCACGGATTCGTTCCTCGTTAACCAGATCGGCTTTTGTCAGAGCAACGATACCTTTCTCTATTCCGAGGAGCTGGAGAATATCGAAATGCTCTCTTGTCTGCAGACTAATTCCTTCGTCAGCTGCAATAACAAGAAGGGCTGCATTGATATTGCTTGCTCCAGCCACCATTGTCTTTATGAGTTTTTCATGGCCAGGCACATCTATAAAAACGATCTGCTTATCATAGCCAGGGATTTCCATAAAAATAAACCCCAGCTCAATGGTGATGCCGCGGCGTTTCTCCTCTGCTAGGGTATCGGCGTCTATGCCGGTTAAGGCCTTTACAAGGAGAGTCTTGCCGTGGTCGATATGGCCGGCAGTGCCGATAATTACATGTTCTGCATCTGACATAGTTCTTATCACTTATGATTAATGATGGAATTATAGTATAGCAGAAAGAGTCCGATTGACTAAATTTATTAACTTTATAAGCTATCTACTTTCTTTCTCAAAATCTACCTTCGAAAAGATCTTTTTGTTTATTTCTTTTGTTTTTTTAGATAGAGAAACAACTTTAAACGGAATTTCCAGCTTAAGGGTTCTCGGGGCCATGCAGGTTCGGTCGTCACACGGCTGGTACAAAAAACCGGCCTTTAGGATATGCTTCTTTAGAGCGATGTTATTGCTTACTTTGATGAGAGCACCCAGGAGTATATCTCCTTCGTAAACGGGAAGCTCAGCTTCAGAATAATCAAATCTTCCAGATCCCGGTTCTGGATAATGCACTTTTAAAACTTTTATTTTATCTCCTTCATCAATAATCAATTCTGAAGGGATGAGAAATTCATCATCAAGCTTTGGGCCGTTTATATGCCAGCCAGGAGTGATGCTCAGGAGAAACGCAACCTTGAAGGATTCTCCTGGATGAATCCCATCATGAGAGACAAACGTTTTCGCAGTTACAATTTCTTCTTCTTGGGCTTCGGTCAACGCAGACCCGCAAAGAAAAGAAAAACAGAGTAGAACGAAAAAGATTATTCTAAGGAAATGAATTTCCTTCTTGAGGAAGCAATATTTTTTTCGTTTTCGAGATTGAATATCACTTACAAACATAATGAGGAAGAATATATTTGGACAGGATGAATGTCAAGAGAGAGACCTTTTTACTGTAATCAATAAGGATTGTAGTTCGGGGAACGTCCCTCATATTTGCCTTTTGTTCCGAGGAACGCCTCTCCTATTTGCCTGAAATTTATTTTATATGCATTAAAGCTTCATCAACTGCATCGAGCAATGGTTTTGAGGATATTTCAGAGCCGACAGCATTTTTCATCCAGACTTGAGGAATAATATCCCCGGCCACACACATTCTTTCCATTTCCTTGCCAAGGCTCTTACCCTCAAGGTAATTTCCAATCTGGAAAGCGATTATGTGTCCAAGAGGATAATCAGGAATATAAATGGTCCTGTAAATCATATGCGAGTAGATAGCGAGGATTGGCTGCTCTTTAATCCCGAGGACATCGGCATAATATTTATTCCACACTTGCTTTGCAATTGATATAACAGCTTCCTTCAGTTCTTCTGGAGTTGCATCCGGATTCCTATAAAGCCAGTTCCAGACTTTCATCTCAACAAGGGAGACTCCCATTATTTCGTAGGCATTCCAGAAATTGTCGAGTGCCTTCAGGTGCTTTCGATTCTCGTCTTCGCTTTTTAGTCCAAGAACATCAAGATCTTTTTCTTGAAAGACAAAGGCAAAAGCTTCGGTAAATGCGGTGTTAGGAACTCCGATAAGCGAATAGTAGTCAACCTTCTGAAGAGTTAGAGTCTGCTCAACACAGTGACCCAATTCGTGCATCGCAATATTGAATCCTTTATAGTTCATTCCCGTTTTGGGAACTCTGGTTCTAAGATGTGCCTTCTCTGATTTCATATCCGCACCCCAGGCATGCCCTGCCCCTCTTGCTGGATCAACTGCGATTTTTGGAGCGATAAATTCAGCCTGCTCCTGGGAAAATCCTAGCTTCATTAGTGTATTCTTTAATTCTCCTTCAAAGGTTTTTACGTCGGGATACTTTTTGGCAACGATTTTATCGAGTTCTTCTTCTCTTATTGCGCCTCTTGGCTTAAATCCTGGATACCAGATATCAAAAGGTTCAAGTTTCCTTCCGAGCCTTTTCTGGATGAGTCTCCCGACCTTTTTTACCTGAGAGGATGAAATAAAACTGGTGAATAAAGCCTCAACCTCTGCTTCTGGTATTTCTCTTCCTGACTCAAACACTCTTTTTATATGATTTGGGAAATCAGGGTAGTAGGGATCCATCATTTTCACACTGATGAAATTGTTGAGAAGATGCTTGTACCGCGTGAGAGGTTCAGGAGTAAATGTTTGTTCTTTTTTGTCTTTATAAATTTTATTGGTAAAGGGATTCCACTCGTATTCTGGATTATTTATCACAATTTCCGGGATCTGCTGGTTTATTATTCTTAGCATAATTTCATATATCATTTTCTGCTTAAAAAGACCTTCGGGATCAGCGTATCTCGCCTTTAATTCATCCCTTAGTCCCCAATGGGCTATGAGTTTTAAATCTTCTGGAAAATAAGTTTTGAACTTTTTGTCAATTAATTTATCCATGTATATGTTGTACTCGTAAATGTACGAGCTTGAGTCAGAGTAAGCCTTAGATCTTTTCTGATAGATTTCGGCTGGGACTCTTGATGTGAACATATCTCCCATTCTTGCATGGGCCCATTCCTTCCTGTTCCATTTTGGACCGAGTTCAGTTTTTTCAGAGAGTGAATAATGGGGAAAATTCAACAGGACAAAGAATGCAATTTTATTGCTGAAAAAATCTTCCATGATATGAGCTGACGGATTGTACTGACTGAATATTCTATCTAACGGAAGAATCCTGCCCCAATCAAGATCAATAGGGCGATTCAAATCAAGGCTCATCTTGTTGAAGTGTCCGGCTAGAATCTCAAAATTTGTCTCAAGCCTTTTAAAGTTTTCATCAAGCAAATCTTCCGTTCCGATAAAATACTGTTCACAGAATTGTTCAAACTCTTTGGAAGTTCCATCGTTTTTTCTCCACAGTGATGCCGCCTGATCTACACTCTTTTCAATCCTGAATTTTTGTGTTTCTCCGAATTTTTGAAGAAGTAATCCCTTTATTTTTTCTTTCGTTTCTAAATCTATGACTGCTTCTTCTGCTTTGAGCTCTAGTGAAGAAAAAATAAAAATAAGAGAAAGGGAAAAAAGCACAATTTTTTTCATTTTGTACCTCCTCTATAGAAAGTGAAATAGTCCCTCTTTACTCTAACGATGAAGAATATATTTCGTCATGGTGAATGTCAAGAGGGAGAGATCTGCAAATATGAATTTATAGTCAAATAATTCGGGACAAAATTTGAAGCTAAATAATCTATTTCTTCTCTTTCTTCTATTTCTTCTCTTTCTTTTCTTCTTCTTGAGCTTTCTTTATCTGCTTTATCCTATTTTCATACCTGGCTTTAACTTCTTCGTCTGCAAGCTCTACTGCCTTTTCTGCGGCTTTTAAAGCTTCATTGTACTTTTTTAGCTTGGTGTACACCTGGCTTACAGCATCCCACGTACCATCAGATGGATAAAGTTCAACTGCCTTTTTCGCTGCTTTTAAGGCGCTTTCCAAGTTTTTCCCTTGATTCGTCCAAAACCGCGCATACCTGCTTAATTCGCTGGGTTGATCCTTGTATTTTTCTATAATCTCTGGTCCGAATACTGCTAGCGCTTTATCTAATTTATCCAGCTTAATATATATCTCTGCTGCTCTTCGAGCACCATAACCACTATCGGGCCTCATTTTGATAGCTAAATCTATCATTTCTTCTGCACTCTCGACATTCGTATTCTTTCCAACCCAGAAATTTGCATAGTCAATAAGACTGTAAAACAAGTTGGAAACCTGTCTATCCATGAATGTTTTGCCATAAACTTCTTCAGCTTTGTCTTTATCCTCTTTTAGTACGTGCAGCTCCGCAAGATTTTTCATATAGTAAGCATCAGGATTGTACTTCATGATATCTTTAATCTTCTCAGCCAGTTCAATGCCCTTATCTAAGTTATCTTTATCTCTGATTATTCTGGCAACGTAGGAGCTAAGTACGTTCGGGTCTTCTGGCCATTTCGAAGCATAGTCTTCAAAAAAAGCAGCAGCTTCTTCCTTAGAAGCGCGAGCACGATAATAGTAACTTAAACGCCCATAAGCGCTCTTCAACATCTTGCTTTCTGGATATTTTTTTACGAAGGCCTTTAGGGGCTCTGGGTCACTCTTTCGACTATATACTTTTATAGTTCCGATCGAAAACTCAGCATATTCAGTGTAGCTAACTTTTTCCTCACGGTAGTCTGTTGTGCCCATTTTTCCTTCTGGGTCTATGGCCAAAACCTGTTGGTACAGTTCCAAAGCTTTTTCCACGTCGTATCTATCATCGTATTTTTCTGCGAGCTTAAAAACTACTTCTACGTTTTTTGGCTCCTTGGCGTACTTTTCAGAAAGGGATTTGTAAGTATCAATCCCTTTAAGCATTTTTTCGATACTTTCAAGGAACTTATCCGGAGGAGGGCCATAGCCAACACGCCAGTCTACTTCTGAGCCATCACTTGCAAGCACCATAGTAGTAGGAGTAGCTCTGACATTAAACCTTTTAAAGGTCTCATCGCCGATTTTCTCCCCCCTTGAAGCACGGAAGAGAATAAAGTTGGAGTTCAGGAACTCCTGGTATTTTTCATTTTGGAAGAACTGCTGATCCAGCAGTATACAGGACCCTCAGCCGCCAGAGAAAAAGTCTAAAAGGACCATTTTGCCCTCTTTTTTTGATTGGGCAATGGCTTCATCCACGGTCCCTTTAAACCAATTCTGAGCAGTGGCAGAGGAAATGAGGAAAAGCGGAAGGATAAGAACTGATGCTAATCGTTTCTTCATTTAAACCTCCTCATCTCTGCGATGCTTTTCTTGTTGATTTACCATATGAATCACTATAAAAATAAATTATTTAATTGTCAAATAAAACCTTTCATCAAGGTCATTTTTCTGAATTGCGCTTTAAAACTATCTTCCCTTTTGATTTTGAAACGATCTTTCCGATGATCGCCACGTGCTCTATTCCCTTCTCTTTAAGGCAAGAAACAAGCTCTTCTCCTCTTTTCCCATCAATTGAGATGAGAAGCCCTCCTGAGGTCTGAGGGTCATAAAACACAGCTTGTATTTCCTCGCTTATCCCGCCTCTGGTTACTACGTATTGAGAAGCATATTCCCTGTTTCTCTCGATTCCTCCAGAAATAACTCCTTTCTTAACTAAATCCAAAGCTCCGTCAAATATGGGAATATGATCAAAATAGATCTCAGCCGTGACCCCGCTCTGGATTACTATTTCGCTCAGATGGCCGGCTAGACCAAAGCCTGTGATATCTGTAGCAGTAGTAACACCCATCTCTATCATAACATCTGAAGCCGCTTTGTTAAGTTCTGCCATTGATTTACTGACCGCTCTTAAAGTTGGCGGCGAGGCCTTGTCAATCTGGCTGGCAAATCCCACAATACCTGTCCCGATCGGCTTGGTGAGAACAAGAACATCACCAGGTTTGGCTTTATCGTTGGTTATTATCTTCTTTGGATTCACCTCACCTGTGACAGAAAACCCGAATTTTACTTCGTTATCCTTGATGCTGTGTCCGCCGATGACCATAACGTCTGCTTCTTTCATCTTGTCGATTCCGCCCTGGAGCATCTTGTTCATGAGCTTGTAGCTTAGAGTCTCAATCGGAAACCCGATGATAGATAGAGCTGTTAAGGGCTTGCCCCCCATGGCATAGATATCGCTGAGTGAATTTGCCGCCGCAATCTGGCCAAACGTATAGGGATCATCAACATTCGGCGTGAAAACATCCACGGACTGGACAAGGGCGAGTTCATCGTTTATTTTAAAAACTCCAGCATCATCACATGTATCTGCATGCACAAGAACTCTCGGGTCTGTAATTTTTGGCAAGCCGGAAAGAACTTTCTTCAGGTCATTCTGGTTTATTTTGGATGCACAACCTGCATTCTCGACTAATTTCGTCAGAGGTACTTCTTCAGGCATATCTTCCAAACGCTCACCTGCGCACAGGCACACATTTTTTTCTTTCAACATATCACAGGGACATGGTTGTTTTGGATTACAGATACAGTGGCCTAATTCGATTGACCGCTCCATGATTCGCTTTCTCTTCTCAAGGTCAATCACGGCTATCCCCTCCTCTTCTTCAGGAGCCCGAGGAGTGCTTTTGAGACCAAAGTATCTTCATCTTCCTGTATCGTCCTGAAATCAAATAAAACAGAATCTTTTTGAATCCTGGTGAAGATAGGAGGCTTATAGTGCCGAAGATTCCTGGCCAGATTCTCAGCAGAGCCAGAAGCGGGCTTTATTCTTAAAAGCTTTGTCGGAATTATCTCCACAGGCACAGAGCCACTTCCAACTTGAGAGCCTCCGTCAATAATCGTGATCTCCACTTTATCTGAGACTTGAGTTTGAAGCTCTTTGGCGACCTTTTGAGCTCTTTTCTCAATCTCTTTTAGACTCAACGAAAACATTCTGTAGACAGGGTGGGAAATGTGCAGTTTTTCTCGACTAAGAAAAAGCCGCAGGGTCGCTTCCATTCCTGCTATCGTCAATTTTCCAACACGAAGAGCTCTCGAGAGCGGATTTTTTCTTATTTTCTGGATAATGGAAGCCTTGCCCACGATAATTCCGGCCTGAGGGCCTCCTATGAGTTTATCCCCGCTAAAACAAGCCACATCCACTCCTGCTCTAATGCTTCTCTGGACAAGAGGCTCAGTTTCAATATTGAAGTCTTTTAAATCGACCAGAGCGCCGCTTCCCAGGTCATCGATGAGAGGGATGTTATGTTTTCTAGAAAGCTCAACCAGCTCTTCTACGGAAGGCTCTTCTGTGAATCCAAGGATTCGATAATTGCTGTGATGAACTCTCATGATAGCTCCGGTCTCTTCAGAAATTGCTGCAGTGTAGTCGCGCAAATGTGTTTTGTTTGTTGTGCCGACTTCTTTTAACAGGGCTCCGCTCGCCTCCATCACCTCTGGCATGCGAAAGGAACCTCCAATCTCAACGAGCTGGCCACGGGATACGATTACCTCCTTCCCTCTCGCCAGGGTGTTCAGGATGAGCATCGTAGCTGCAGCGTTGTTATTTACGACATTAGTTGCTTCAGCGCCAGTTAGCTCACAGAGCAGGTCATTAAGGTGGATATCACGATGACCGCGTTGTCCCGTCTCGATGTCTGTGGCCAAAGTACAGTACCCCTCTATCACATCCTTTATACCGCTCTGAGCTTCTTTGGGAAGGATAGCTCTGCCCAGCCCGGTATGAAGGATAACTCCTGTTGCATTTATGGCTTTAGTCAGGGAAGGAGACATTTTCTTCTGGAGGGATTCCTTTATTTTCCCCAAAATGGCCTCTTGGGAAAGCTCTCTTTTGTAAGGCAGGCTTGCCTTTGTTCTTTTCAACTTAAGCCTGAGCTCTTTCAACACCGCTCGGGCTGCTTCAACGACTACATCTCTGCCGTAATCTTGGATGAGAGCTTCGGCTTCTTCAGCGCTTATTAGCTTATCAACTGAAGGAATCTGACGTAGAGGACTTTCTTTCGCGCTCTTTCGTTTATTCATCCCATACTCATTTCATGCCTAACCAAAGAGGAAGTTATTATTATAAGGTTTTTCCCAAAATCATTTCCATTTCTTTTTTCTCTTGAATTCGGCTAGAAATTCAACATTCAACGCTATACATTTTGTTCCAGGGAAACGTTATCATATTCACCCCAAATCCTGCTTGTTCAATAATTCTGGCTCTTCTGGGTAGTCAGACAAAAGTGAAAGGAATAAAAAAAAGAAAGGCAGGCAACTTTTTAAAGTAGCCTTTCTTCTTTTTCATAAGGGCGGGCTTGATGAATCAAGCTCCGACATAAGAAATAATAGATTGAATAAGGTGGGTTTGATAAATCAAATCCCTACAAAATCAATAACATTTTTAATAGGGCGGGCTTGATGAATCAAGCCCCTACAAAATCGATGACATTTTAATGAGGTGGGTTTGATAAATCAAACCTCAACTATTTTTTCTTAAGGATTTCTACTAATGCAGCCCGGCTCTTTGGGCTATCTATTTCTGCAAGGGCTGAAACGGCTTCGGCGCGCACTTTGTAATCCTTATCCTCCAGAGCAACCTCAAGCAGAATCGGAACCGCGTCGTCGCTTTCTGTCTCGCCCAGAACACGGACGATTATCCGCCGCAATTCGGGATCTTTTTCCTCCTTCAGGACTTGACCGAGAGCTGGTATGGATGCGGCTTCTGCCATATCTTCGATGGCATTTAGAGCCGCTTTGCGGACTGAGGGAAATTTTATCTTTCTATAGATATCGAGAAACATTCCAGGATCATCTTCTTCAAACACGTCTTCAAGAGCATCAACTGCCGCCTTTGCCAGGCCTTCGTCTTGCACTTTGAGAGCTGTTTCATAAAGAATTTCTGCTGCTTCCTTGCCTTCATGATCCTCCACTGCATTAATCGCTGCTTTTATAAGGATAGCCTCTTTGGCATCGCGAAGGATCTCTCTCAGCGCCTCTAGAGATTCCTTGCTTTCGATATCTCCCAAAGCGTTAATAGCTTGCCGACGGAGCTTAAGATCGCTATCATGCAAAGCGACCTCCTTCAGCATGGAAACTGCTTCTGGATCTTCAATATCATCTAATTCAAGGAGGGCGGCTTTACGCGCTTCAATAGATTTGGCTTCTTTCATGATTTTCTTTAAAGCAGGAAGTACTTCCTCACAATCCATATCTTCCAAAGCATATACTGCTGCTTTAGCCAGGGAAGCATTCTTTTCAGTTATGGCCGTCTCAGTGAGAAAAGGAACAAGATCCGGATGGTCCATATCTTCTAAAGCACGAAGCGCGGCTTTTCTTATTCTGAGATCAGGGTCTTTCCGGGCGATTTTCATCAGGACCTCGACAGATTCTTTATCAGCCAGATCACCTATAGAATTGAGCGCTTTGAGCCTGAGCCGAGGATTTTTATCCTTGAGCGCGATTTCTCTCAATTTGGCGCACGATAACTCGCACCCGATGTCCTCGAGAATGTTAATAATGCGGCTTCGCAACTTACTATCTGGGGTACTGTCGTAAAGCTTAAAAAGGGTTTCAACGGCATATAAATCACCCATATCCTCCAGGGCATGAAGAGCAGCCAGCTTTATTTCTAGCTCTGCGTCCTTTTCCAATGATTTGATGATGTCTTCATACTCAGGCATCCCTCTTTTCGCCAATTGACTGGCGACTCTTATGATGTTGGCTTTAGCATCATCAACCCATTTACTTTTTGGAAAAGACCTGATGAAATCCTGGTAACAGTTATGAACTTCCTCCAGTGGATAATCCAATTTTTCTATTGCATAACACTGCCAGAATCGTGCATCGTCGACCCAGGCACTTCGGGAATGCTTGCGGATGAATTCAGCCAAGGCAATATTGGCTTCCTCCCATTTCTCTTCGAGGATAAGATTATAAGCCTGCCTGTAGGCTATGGCATCCTTCTCCTGCACATTGGTAGCGCCTATCACAGGAGATAAGAAACAAGAGGAAACCAGAAAGATTGAAATCATCTGGGGAATACGCGACATTTTTCCAGTCATTTTATTCTCCATTTTTACATATTTCGGAATGTATCTGATGCCGTTGGGGACGGCGTTGTTTTATCTTTTACTTTTGTGGATTGGCGGAAATCCGTTACGTGAATTTGCAGTAGGATGCCTCGGCTATCCACTCCTTTTTTGACGAGTTCTATAGCTTCGAAATCACGTTCTGACTCAAGGTTGGCAATCTGGAGTAGAATCACTTCGAGATCCGTGATCAGATGCTGCAAACGCCTCTGGTCAGGATCGGCAATTTCTTGCTTAAGAAAGCTTGCCTCGCTTACCAGCTCTCTCGATACTTGCTGTTGATAGGGAAGGTCTAAGCCATACGGATCTTCTGTTTCTGGATCAAAATTGATCAAAGCGAGGATTATCAGCTTTGAGCGCTCGATATAATTTTGGGCGCGATGAATATACTCTGCGCTTGATTCAATTTGAGAGGTAACGGCGCGCATCTGCCCGGCTTGTTGAACTCCTGTAATTGTAGGAGAAAAAATCATTTTCCCCAGGTAAATCCCAAGAACGACAAGCACAAGTGCGGCTGCTGTCTGAAGGGCCCATTTAGGGGCAAAAGTAAAAGCACGGATAAAGGTATGCCACCATGATTCTGACTTCGAAGTCAGGCTTTTCTCTTTTTCCATTCTTCGAGCAAGCCGACTCCAGTAGCCATTCCAGTAGGCCTGCTCGGGTTCAGGTCGGGCTCTTTTTCCCATAATCTTAAGAGTAGATGTCACCTCAACATACTCAGATTCACATCCCTCACAGACGCTTATATGACTTTCAAGGAACTTCTTTTGTTCAGCATTTAATTCTTCATAGAATGCTTCGCAAAACAAATCCTGACATTTTTTGCAATCACTCATTTGAAACCTCCAATCCAGGATTACCCAGATAAAATGAAAGCTCTTTGCGGAGCTTTCTTGTGGCACGATAAAAAAGAGCTTTTACTGTTCCTGGAGAGACTTTTAAAATTTCTGCAATTTCTCTTATCTTTAGTTCGTTATAATGGCGCATCACAAATACCGAACGCTCCTTCGCAGTAATTTTCTGGAGCGCTTGGGAAATATGATCCTGGATTATAAAGTCCTCTGCGTTTCGTTCAGGATTCTGAGCATGGGTAGAGCTTCCTGGAAGATTCTCCTGAATATCTGCTCTTTCTATGTCATCCATTAATTTCTCTTGATTCGAGGATCTTTTACGGAGCAAGTCAATACTTGCGTTGACCGAGATTTGATAAAGCCAGGAACTTATTTTCGCATTTCGGCGAAAAGTCTTAAGGGAGCGGAACACTTTAATAAACACGTCCTGGGAGACATCTTCTGCATCGTCATGGTCTCCCATAATATCGTAGGCAATGTAATATATTTTCTTCTTATAACGTTCCACAAATTCTTGAAAAGCGGTGCTATCACCACTAGAAATACGATCAACAAGAGCTTGCTCATTTTGAACCATCTCTTTCTTCTTTCCTCCTATTAGACGGGAATTCCTCCCTAAAGGTTTACAATAATTATCAATAATAACCTTTTAGATAAGGGGACGCAATGCTTGTTTTTAAAACTACCACATGATATCTAAATTAAGTAAAATTATGGCAGAAACAATTAAAAAGATATCTGTTCTTAAGGCAAGGCAAAATATATAACTGAAATATTGGAGGAAAAAATGAGAACTAAAATCTTGTCCTTGATATTAGCGTTTGTTTTTTTATACGCTCTACTCCAATCTAAGGAGAAGGTTGAACAAAGTGAAGAATTTTTACTAAGCGCCGTCGAATTTCATGGTCATTTGGGCCCTTATTTGGTTTTAGGCTTAAGAGCTGGCTTGCACGCAAATCAAATACTAGGAAAAAACCCAATGGAAACCGAAGCTTTTATCAAAACAAAACAACTCCTCCTGAATCGTGTTTTGCTGATGGAGCGCAGTTGTCAACTGGATGTACATTTGGAAAGAGAAACATTTCTCTTGAACAGGGAGACCGCTTGCTCGTGACCTTTAAAAAGAATAGTCAGAAGTTAGCTCTAAAACTTAAAGAGGAAATAATTGAGGAAATGAGTTCTCTTCCCTCTGAAGAAAAGGCCTGGGAGGATTTAGCTCGAGATCTCTACAAAAGAGACATAAACGAAATTTTTGAAATAGTTCAAAAAACAAAAAAAAAGTAGCCTGTTTCCTTTTTTGCATTTTCTTAAAAAGGTGGGTTTGATAAATCAAACTCCTACATGAAGAAAATAATAGCCTATCCCCTTACCTCTCCATTTGATAAATCAAACCCCTACATGAAGAAAATAATAGCCTGCCCTTTATGCTCAGTAATTAGGTAACACTTTTGGCAATGATATTGAAGGCAAAAGTGTCATTGCGAGCGAAGCGCGGCAATCTCTTAGGAAAAATGAATCTCTTTTTATGAGATTGCTTCACTCTGTTCGCAATGACATTATAAAAGCGTTACTGAATTATTGAGCTAGTACACCTATCCCTTTTTCTTGTCTCCTTTTCTAAATTGCGCTCGAAAAAGAAAAACTTAACCTGGGGGTCCAGAACTAAATAGCTTCTTTTATTTATTTGCGAATTGGTAGCCTGCCATAAAATAGAGGCGTATGATGTCTTCCATGATCTTGGGGGTGATAACGTAAATCGAGTCTTCTTTGGTATGGACTCCATACCGCTGTCCTCCCCGCACCCAGGTGGAAATGGCCGGTATTCCCTTTTCCAGGAATGGGGCGTAATCGCTGTTGCCACCGATATGGCTGATTGTTCCTGCGCTTATATTAGGATTAATCTCATACTTCGCATTGACCTTGAGCATGATCTCGTATAATTCAGGATAGGTTTTACCTCCGGCAACATAAAGAGATGTCCCGACTCCGTTCATGTCATGGTTACTCATAAGAATCGGTTTTGAGGGAAACTCAGGAAGGTTTGAAGCCATGTGTTTGCTTCCCCGCAGACCCGTCTCTTCGGCTGCAAAAAGGGCAAAGACTATAGACCGCTTTTGCCGTTTTTTTAACCTGGAAAAAGCGTGTGCCAGTCCCATCACCACTGCTGAACCGCTGGCATTGTCGCTTGCTCCTGGATGGACTAGAGGCCAGGCCCCCATATGGTCAAGGTGTCCTCCAAAAATAATGTATTCTTGGCGAAGTTCAGGATCAGAACCCTCGAGCATACCGACCACATTAAAGGTAAGGGCCTTATCATGATGAACGCCTATAGTCTGAATCATCGCCTTCACGCCGGTCTCGAAGGAAAGTGGATGACCATCACGGAGCAAAGCTTTCACACTCTGGATGTCATAGCCTTTGAGTTTAAACAATAAATTGGCAACCTTATCTCCAACCATGACCATGGGCAGGCCTTCCGTATAATTACCAGAACCTGAGACAACTGCTCTGTTAATCAATATGAGACCTGCGGCTTCATGTTTGACTGCGCTATCGAGTTTGGCCTGGCGTTCCACATACTTGGAAAAATCCTTGCCTTTTATCTGGGGAGTCCCACGAAGCGTGGCAACTATCTTTCCTTTTACATCAATATCTCTATAATCATCCCAGCCAAGCTCAGGTGCGGTCAACCCGAAGCCAACAAAAACAACGTCGGCCTCGACCTGGCCAAAGCCGCTGTAAAGAGTTGGACAGAAATCCTTGTAGATTTCCATGTTCAAAACCTGAGGTTTATCCTCCTTGTCTTTGGCAGGCAGCGCCACGGAAAAATGAGTCTCGCGCATCTCGTTATAACTTACTTCGAAAGGTTGAAGGAAATCTTTACTGTAGACAGGTTTCAAACGCCATCTTCTGAATTTTGCTGCTGCCCATTTTGCCGCTTTATTGTATCCATCTGTGCCTGAAAGCCTGCCCTGCATTTCAGGTGAAGCAAGAACCTTGTTAAATTCAAAGATGTCGCCTGCATTGATCGATTTCATGACGACTTCAGGCTCATCTGCCCGGACAGGCAGCAATATAAGCAGAAAAACCACGATTATTAACACAAAACGCTTATATTTCATTGCTAATCTCTCCTTTGAATTTCAATTGTTTTTTCACCATTCAACTATTCAATTATCCTTATGAGGTTTTATGGAGTTCTTATCACATCCTTATTTCATCGCCCACCATGGCCTGCGAAATCCCTCTCGCCGGACATTTGTAGCGCAATGCACTTCCCCGCCCCATTTATGATACTGGCGCGCGTCTATAAAATGCGGCTCCAGGGGCAAGCCAGAGAGGAGCTTGCGCATTTCCTCTTCCAGCTGGTCCTTGCCGTCAATCACCGGGCCGTTGGGGGGGACAATGAAGATATGACCGTTTAATGTTGTCGAATTGACCATGTTGGGGACAACGGATACTCCGTATTTGTCAAAAAGCGAAGGCACTCTGATGAAGTCTTCTTCCCTCAGGCCGAGTTCCCTCTTGAGTAGATCGATATTCGGCTCTATTCGCTCTCTCTGAAGAGATTGATTAAGGTCTATCAGGTCTTTATTTTTAGCGAATGATGATACCGTAGCTTTCTTAGAGTAGAGATCAAGCATTGGCACCTCGCCATGCCCGTCTTTTACCCATTTTTCAAGCAGGGCTATCATAGCCTCTGTATCAACGACCAGGACTCTGTAGGGATGTTCTGGGTTGCCGCTGGGCAAGAACGATATCACTTCATCAACATGTTTTATCAAAAGCCAGCCCGTATCGAGCTTTAAAGCTGGAGCCTGAATTTCCTGAGCTTCAAGCATCCCGACTATTTCCGGATTCAACGAAGCCTCTTTTGGACCGTCCGGGTTATAGCCGTAGTAGATGCGGCCAAGAGGATACTTTGGCAAAGGAGGGGTGACCTCCAGGTTTCCGTACCAGTCCAGCCAGCCATTGCCGCCTCTTCCTTGGCCATATTTTTCTCGGAATGTCCCTACCTGAATCCAGCCGAAATCATGCCTCAAAAGCCCATCCCGGGCATAATTATCTAAAGATCTATCTCTGTTAGCCTTGAGCACTACATTCATCTTCTGTCCCGGCATCTCAGAGTATCCGATTTCCAGAGCATCCTGCAGCCAGATACAACGTGGATTGTAAGGCTCTCCAGCAGGAACCACGACCAGCTCAGCCCCGGCTTGAGGAACGAGCTCACTCAAGCTCTTGATAAACGCATCATTCCTTCCAGGAAAATCTCTCGCGTACAGGGTTATTCCTCGATTCAGGTTTGAGAGGAGAATAAACGGTGCAACCTTCAGCCTAACGGAATCAGACTTTGTCTCTCCGGTTGGGCTTTTCACGGTTACAGTCACTTCGGTCTCTCCGTTCCAGGACTTATCCGCATAAGAATTCGCTTCAATCCTCAATTCAAGGTCTTTTTGGCTTAGCAGTGCCGGATCAATGTTCCCATCAGCCTTAAGATTCAAAGGCTTGTAATCATTATCAATGGCCTTAAAAAATAAACGAACCCGGCCTAGAGAAGCGTCATCTACAGAAATAACAGCCAGGTCATCTTTTGGCAAATTAGGGATTTTTTTGACTTTAAGAACGGCCAGGTCTCTAAGGTCTTCTGGCCCGTTAACAACAGCATCATCATGATCGGGCTTTCCTGTATTCTGGTCACTGTCATTATTATTGAAGAATATAGCCCCAAGCTCTGAAGTCCACCTATTTTTCCCTTGATTATCCGCGTCAAACTCAACCTTACCATCGCGATTTACATCAGCTACAATCTGAACCTTGATTTCAGAAGCAGATTTCTGACTTGAACGGGCTTGAAGCAATAAAATTGTTAATCCTACAACCAAAATAAGTAAAAATTGGCCTTTTAATTGATTTTTTCCTATAAGCCTTTGCATCATAAATTCAACCTTTCACGTCTTCTCAGAAATAGACGTTTTCTGCCTCAATTTAATCCTTAGAATTTCCCTACTTCCCAAGATTCAGCAATGTTTAAATTCTTAATAGATACGATACTTTTAAGGTTATTGAGTGCCCTCCTTCTCTCAAGAGCTCCTCTTTTTTCGCGCTTTTTTTATAGCAGAGCTGAATTATGTTCCCGGCCCCAAAATAATACCCCACAAGAAAATCCAGATTATACTGGTCTTCCCGAGTTTCCCCTAAGAGTCGAGTAGTTAGGAACAGCCTGCGTGTTACCTGGAAATGCAGGGATGTTGCATACGTTACTCCATCAAAGACCTTTTCTCGAGTTCTATCTATGACCTGCCGTATCCAATCGCTGCTAAAAGACCATTCAAAGTTGCTTCGGGGTCGAAGTGTCAGAGAGGCTTCCATACTTATCTGAGACCCGAGTTCCACCACAGTAAAGTCCTCGTTATAGATGCCTCTTTTTTCCCATCCTCCTTCAATACTGACCTCTTTAAAAAATCCGCCGCGTTCCCAGCGAAAATCTAAATCTCCTCCGTATGTATTAATGAAGTCTTCTGTCCATGCCAGTTCATTATTCTCATCAAATATTTGATATTTACTTTTCCCAACATCGAATCCTCCATGGAAATCGATCCTTGAAAAGAAATCCGTAAAGAACATTAAACGTAAAGAGTTGCCGGTCAAATGACCACGGGAATCCTGCTTAAGATTCCCCTCTAGATCGAAACTAAAGCGTTTGACCTTTCCCCGGTTGAACCTCCAAGCATATCCTGTCATCAGTTCAGTGGATTGAAGGTCTATTTTATTGATAAATCCGGTCCTGACTTCCACGTCTGCTTCAATTCTCTGAAAGTTCAACATCAACTGCAATCCTGCGTCAGGTTCGCTTTCAAACTGGAGGAGATGAATGCCGTTGTTTTTAATTCTTGTGTCGTTACTAAAAGAAAAAGCACTCATGCCGCGGAGATAATAAATGTCTTTAAAATTGAAGTTGTAGTCGACAGCGAAATTCCGGTTGTATTCCCCTGAAATATCCATCCCTGCATAATAGATACCGACCTGGGAATTCTTGAAGATGTCTTTCTGTATCCGAATGACACTAAACAACGTATCTCCTTCATTTTCCTCGTTTATTGCTCCCAGGATTCCAAAAGAATATCCCCCGGCCTTGCCAGAGACCTTTGCAGCAATCTTCGGATTACTGATTCGTCTTGAATAGAATAAACTGACATCCGGTTCCCAATAATGTTCTTGCGCAGTGGATAACTGGAAATACTGACTGCCTTCTGTAAAGAATGGTCGGTTTTCCTGTAAATAATTTTCATAAGGTGAGAGCTGGTAGATGAAAGGATCGGATTCCACTTCACTGAAATCGGGGCTTGCGGTCATATCCAGAATGAGATTCGGTAGAATACCGTACTTGAAATCGAGGCCTGACGCCATCTTGTCATCCTTTGCTCCGTCCCACCGTGAAGATCTGACACCTGCATAAGGAAAGAATTCGAGATTATATCCTGGCCGTATTCCAGACATCCCACTCAGCTCTCCCATCTGGTGAAGCAGAGGCTTATCCCTGTCGACGTCCGTCCAGTAGTCTGTTTCATTCAAACGGTGAATGTACCGTTTAAAGTTGATCCCCCAGATCTGGTTTTCCTTCGGAGAAAACCTTAAGGATTTGAAGGGAATGGCCATCTCGGCGGCCCATCCAATGCTATGAATAACGGCACCTGATTTCCAGATTGTTTCCACGGAATTTTTTTGAACACCCTTGGGATTCACTGTAAAACTAATACTCGTCCTCTTATCATTGTATGCATCTAGGACTAAGGTGATCGCATCGTTATTCTCGTAATCATTGCGGGGAGTAAGCTCAGCCCAGATCATTTCCGGACGAGTATCTTTCATCAGGAAGGCAAAATATATGTTTTTTTGGTCATAAGCTGCCCAGACTATCGTTTCTTCCGAGGCTTTTTCGCCGTTGATGGGATCAAACTGAAAAAATCCCGAGACAGGTTGGATATTCTTCCAACAGCTGTCTTCAATGAGGCCGTCTATTCTTGGAGGATTTTCGATGCGTAATACATGGATAATTTTGGCACGATCCTGACTAAAAATGTGAGGAATATATAAAAACAGCATGAAAAAAATAATTGTTGATATGACTAAATTATTTTTATGAAGCACTCAATTTGTTCCTAAATAGGAATATAAGCAAGAAATTACTATTAAGCACATTGATATTCTTTTTTTTCAAGCGGCAAAAGTAACTATTATAGCAATTATAACTTTAATTTAAAGTCGTGTCTTATTTTTCCCAAATCCCTTTAAAGTATGGATATCCCTCATAAATAAGGATAAATCCTTTGAATCCAGAGGAAAATATGATGATAATTTTTTATCTGGAAGTGGATTTGATGAATCACATCCCCTCCTAACGAAAAAAGGAGTCTGTCCCTTCTTTTGGTTTTCTTATTTCCTGAAGAACGAGCTTACACAAACTATTCCGCACAAGGAGGAGGAGTCTTTTTTGCCCCTCGAAATGACAATATTTACTTTTCTAGGCCTACGCCCAGGTCATTGTAGTTGAGGATGGCACTGAAGACAAGCATATAGCTTCCACGGCTCAAGTCGCGCCAGAAAGGATTAAATGTGAATAAGACGATATGTCCTTTGCCCACTGGCATATCGACTACTGCAGCCTTCCCTTTTATCTCATCCTGACTTTTCACTATCCCGCTAAGGCAAACTTCACCTTCTTTGGCATAGCGGAGAACTACATGCTTTTCCTTTTCTTCTTCAATTCTAAGGAGCGGGCCTGATTGACTGCGGTAGATGGGAATTTTCTTATCATAGCCGTAGCAAATAGGATGCTTTTCGTTGACCACCTCACTTTGAAGCAGAGAACCGGGATTATAGAATTTGGAGCTTGTCTGGAAGACATCAATTCCCCTCACCAGGCCGAAATCTATCGCTACCCTAACTGGATTGTGCAGAGCGATAAGCAAACCTCCATCATTGACGAACTTCTGGAGATTGCTCACTCCCTCTATTCCCATGCCGCCAGTGATATCTTCACAGGAATCCGGAGTGCCCAGATGTTTGAATTCCCGAGTTTTGACAAAGGCTAAAGAACCCCGATACTCAGGATCAAGGCCGTTCACGATGTCAGCTCCCTTCCTTCCTCGGCAATTGCTGAAGATAATGACATCGTACTTATCCTTAAGGTTGCCTCTCTTGAGATGGTCTTTATGTATCATGGTAAAGGGAATACCCAAATCGTCAAAAGCATATCTAACCCAGCCGTCGTCTTGAGCAGAAAACCAGGTATGGTATATGGCGACACGCGGAATATCTAGATCATGAGTTTTAACATCAGGGACTTTTTTTGTGCTGACCACCTCCAGTCCTAGCTCATTGGCAACAGATTGGACATCCTGATGAACATCCGCTGAGGCTCCAGAAACAGGAATTATCATCGAACCAGCATTGAAACTTTTCTTTTTAATCTTAAAGGCAACCTCCGCGGCTAGGATTTTAAATTCCTTTAGTTTTAATCGAGCAGGGAGTAGATTGTTTATAGTGGTGTTATTGATGATATAAGCTCCTGCAGCTTTTCCTCCGAGGACCCCTCCTTTGGCCTTTACAGGCTTAGTAATAGGAACTACCGCGACATCAAGAACTGATTTATCTTTTATCTCTACAGTCTTTACATCCATATGGAGTCCGAGAGTCCATCCGGTGTCATCATAAGCGCGAGGGGCATCTTCGGGATACTTCTGCCTCTCCAGAAGATTTTGGGCAAGCGTACAATAAGGCTGGTCCATCCTAATCAGGTAGGATCCTGCGGGAAACTCCCCTTCTTTGACCTTTATGGGAGACTTTGCTTGATGCGCTTCTATCCTCTGTTTCAAGAGGAGATTGACCAGGCTAGCTGCATCCACAGGGTCTTTTTGCCCTGCAGGAATGATATAGGCATAGGGTGGATTATTCTTTCCTTTTTCATAAGAACTCAGCCCCCTCTTCCAGAAGTTTTTCAGGAAATATTCCTTATTGGCCGCCACGAAGTAGAAGGCCTCTAGGTCAGCGGTCTGTTGGTAATTGACATTATTCCTCATTGACCAGAGCACTTTCTTGTAAGGGGGGAGTGGTCTGTACCATTCCCTGGAGGTCACTCTGCGCCTGCCTTCTCCTAAATCTCTTTCCATGGTATTGCCAATGGAATTGCCGAAAGTCTCGTAGAAGCGAATTATTCCATGATGATTGCCGGCAATAGCACCCCAATAGTTGGGAGCCCATCCGGTCCAGAAGGCATGAGTCCAGACTCCGGGCATTCCATAGGATGTTAGGCGGGTAACCTCCCACCAGGCTATCAAGTTCCATTCAGAGGTCACACTGGGATGATAGTGGCGATTATAAGGGCCGGTTCCCGAAGAAACGTAGAGAAAGGCGATGGATTCATGGTTATCCTGGACTACAATCGGATGCCAGTCAAAATAAGCATTTGCTCCGTTTTCCATCTCTGGCTGAGAGATACAGATCATATCACGATTATTATCGTGGAAAGTATATTTACCCCAGTAAGGGACACGGCTAATCTTTCTGTAATCTGTAACATCTTTGTTGTATTTATAAAACCAATCCGTGTGTTTATCATGCCCATCTGGCTCCATCGAGGGTGTGATCAGAACTATCATATTGTCTCTTATCTTTTTAATGGCAGGATTTTCATCAACAGCTAAGCGATAAGCCAGCTCCATCGAGACCTCAGCCGCCCCGCTTTCACCGGAATGGAGATTTCCAGTCAGCCAGTAAATGGGCTTTGCTTGGGCAATTATGGCTTCTGCTTGTTTTTCGGTTTTCACTATCCGCGGGTCAGCCAGCTTGGCCAGAAAATCTTTGTATTTCTGAAGGTTACTCATAGTCTCCTTGTTGGCAACAGCAACAATGATCATCTCTCTACCTTCGGAGGTCTTGCCTATGGGGAAAACTTGAACGTTGGGTGATGCTTCTGCCAGGGCATTCATATACTTGAGGATGTCCTCGTAGTAGGTCAATTTTCCAGGCGCGCCGGCGATATAGCCCAGAACATCCTTGGGGGTCGGTACGCCTTCAACCAGGGGGAGATACCTGGTGAGGGGGCTTAGAAATTCAGGCTTGGTCGTGGCTTCTTTGATTAAGCGCGTGTATTCTTCGTCGACAGCCTGATCATTAGCTGGCGAAGAAAGTTTGCTTTTTATCCCTGCTGATAGCTGAATCTGGAGGAAGAATACAGCAAAAATAAACAGCATCGAGAGCGATAAAATTTTAGAACCGGATGCTTTGGATTTCATAGCACACCTCCTTGCGAATTCCATTTTCCATTTTAATTATCACTTCTTTTCTTTTTGTTCAATAAGATTTTTCTAATAGAGGATTTTTAATCCATGATAAAAATAGAAAATGTAGAAAAGAGGGGTCAGGCTTTCGTAACTTTTATAATTTAAGAGCAATCCTCGATTTCGCGAGAATAGTCTTTAATAGATTTCCTGCCGCCCAGATTTATTCCTAATAGCACCCATAGTTCATAAGGAGTCGATATTCGCGAGGCACGATACAATCTGTGCGCTATTTTGGAGTAAGAATGGAACTTGCTTTTCATCCAATGATATTTTTCCAGGAACGTTTTTCTTGACGTATTCTTCAGTCTAAAACAGAGATTGTAAGCTATATAATTGTTCCAATTTCTATCAATGATTCTTCCTTCTTTTTTTAACCTTCTATAAAGCGGGGTTCCGGGATATGGAGTAAGAATATTGATTTGGGCTGCATCAATCTGACTATCCAAAGCAAACTCAAGAGTTTTTTCAAAAATTGACTCGTCTTCGTTATCAAATCCAAAAATAAAAGCTCCGATTACTTTTAATTTGCGGGCATGCAATTTTTTAACAACCTCTTTATAAAGGAGAGCTCTGTTTCTTTTTGATGTAATTTTTTTAACTCCATATTGAGCTTCAAGAGATTCAAATCCAATGAATAATCCTCTGCAGCCGCTCTTTTCTAATAAGTCCAAGGTCTCTTCATCCTTAGCTATGTTCCAAGACGCATTCGCCGCCCATCTTTTATTCAAAGGAATGAGTTTATAGAATAGATTCTTATAATATTCACTTTTTTGAGCTAAATTGTCGTCGTTTAAAATAAAAATATTGCCTCCCAAAGACTTTATTTCCTCAATCACATCTTCTACAGCTCTTAACCTTGTTTTGCGTCCAAATAAGGAAGTTATTGAGCAGAATTCACAATTAAGAGGACAGCCGCGTGTTGCTTGGACAGTGTTGACAGTTATATATCTTTTTTTATCTATTAAATCTCTTCTGGGGAAAGGCATGTTGGATAAATCCGAGCTGTTGGAAGATTTGTAAATCCTTTCGAGTTTCCCCATATTGAAATCCCTGAGGAGCTGAGGCCAGGTATCTTCCGCTTCTCCAACGACAATGGAATCTGCATGTTTCACAGCTTCTTCTGGACACGCGGTAACGTGCATCCCCCCTAAAACCACAGGTATTCCCCTATCTCGAAAATTCCTCGAGATTTCATACGCCCTTTGAGCATTAACAGTTAATAACGATATACCTACTAAATCTGTATCCTTTTCATAGTTAATCTCTTCATAATCATCATCCACGAGTTTTATTTCAGAAGATGGAGGACACAAAGCAGCAACTGTAAGCAAGCCAAGTCCTGGATAACGATGAGCTCTTGGTATTTTCCACCACTGGAGTCCTGGATTAGCCTTTCTCGAGGAAGGATAGATAAGTTTCAGCTTCATTCCTCCACTCCTCAACAAGAATATGAGCATTTTCAAAAATAAGTTGTTAATAATTTGTTAAAAGTTTGTAAAAAATTTGTTAAGGTTAGAAATCTGACCTCTTGCCTATTTCCGCATGGGGAAAATAGTCAGGATTGTTGCTGCGGATAAAATGGGATTTCAGATCGGCATTCATTCTATTGGCCCAAAGGCAAACCATTGGACACTGAATGCACTTGAAAAGACGCAGGAAGTAAACCGAAAGCGAGAATTAATTTTTTATAGGGGCTTGATTCATCAAAACCAATCTCTTGTAGGGGCTTGATTTATCAAGCCCACCTTTAAATTATTCGAGGTGCTTGGCTTATCAAACCCGCACTATTAATTATTCGCAGATTTATTTTGTAGGGGCTTGATTTATCAAGCCCACCTGTTTATGCATATAAAAAATGTGTGTTTGATAAATCAAACAGCTACACAACAAGAATTAAGCCCCTGCATAAAATGAACTTAAAAGAAATAGTGGAGCAATTACTGCTGATTAAAGCAACTCAAGGAATTCTTTCCAAGGTGTCCCCGTCAATGTTTCAGTAGTAGAGTGTCCATAAGCCCGGATAATCATAGCTGCTTTTGCTATTTCCTTCGGATCATCTGATTCGACAATATCCACGACGTCGAAGCGGCCCGTAGTTGCGTAACTTTCCTTCCAAACAACTCCTGGACACTCGCTCTTGATCTTTGAAGCCACTATTCCAGCTATTTTTTTAAATTCAAAGGGATCGCTGAATGCCTCTGGAGAAATTCGGCTGAGAATGATAAAAATTGTCATTGCGCACCTCCTATTTTTGGTCGTGTATTATATATTATACAAAGCGCACTTCGTGCATTTTATTGGATTAGTAGAACATATATTTATACTTTTTAGTTGCTCCTGTTTAAGTAATTTTTATCTGCCTCCTGTTCTAGTATGTTCCACCCGAATTAAAGTAAAAATATTTTACTCTCCTTACATTTCTTTATCATCTCATCAGGCCATACGCTGGACTGAACTTCTCCTATATGGGCTTTCCTCAGGTATAACATGCATAAACGAGACTGCCCAATCCCTCCGCCTATGGTCAGCGGAAGTTCTTCCTGCAACAGCCTCCGATGAAAATATAGGTCAACATTATCCTGTTCTCCCTTAATCTCGAGCTGCTCCAATAAAGAATCTTTGTCCACCCTTATTCCCATGGAAGAAAGCTCAAAGGCACATTGAAGCAAAGGATACCAGACAAGGATATCACCGTTCAATCCCCTCCTACCTTTTTCTGTCTCCGTTATCCAATCGTCATAATCGGCTGCTCTTTCATCATGGGGTTTTCCATCCCTGAGCTCTGCTCCTACTCCTATCACAAACACAGCTCCTTTTTCTCTGCATATCTCATCTTCACGCTCTTCTGGGGATAGATCAGGGTGCATTTCAAGAAGATCTTCACTGTGAATGAAGTGGATCTCATCAGGAAGAAAAGGTGCCAGCAGCTTTTCGAACCTCTCACAAACAAGCCTTTCCATTTCTTTTATAACCTTGTATATCTTAACCACGATGAACTTGAGAAAATCAAGATTTCTTTCATCCCTTCTGACAACTCTCTCCCAATCCCACTGGTCCACATAAACCGAATGAAGATTGTCCAGAGTCTCATCAGGTCTAATGGCATTCATATCCGTGTAAAGCCCTTCTCCATGGGTGAACCCATAATCTGCAAGCGCAACTCTCTTCCACTTCGTGAGCGCCTGTACTATCTCAGCCTCTTCATTCATGTTCAATACGTTGAACCTTATAGGTTTTTCCTTGCCCGTGAGGTAGTCGTTTATTCCGGTTTTTCTTAAAACTAAAATCGGCGCGGATACTCTCGCCAGGTTCAGCTCTCCGGCCAGCCTGTCCTGGAAATTGCTCTTGATAAATTGTATCGCTTTCTCCGTTTCTCTAAGATTCAAGGAAGCGCTGTATTCCTTAGGAATATTTAGATTGCTTTTGAGCATTGCTTGCTCCTTTTATATAATGATTTCCCCTGGCCGTTAATAGCCGACGTTACGGTTTCTTCTGTTGTTGAAATTGTATGGAGACAATTTCGCTCCCAGATTCAAACAGCTCTGACTTTATTTCATGGACAAGGCCCCATTTCTTTGCTTCTTCTGGATTCAAAGTTGTCCTTTCAAGCATGGCATCTGTCACATCTTTCACACTTTTACCTGTATTCTCTGCGATCACCTTGGCTATGTTTTCAATATCAATTCTTAATCCTTTCAACCTCTCTTCTAACTGTTTCTCTTCTAAACTCACTCTCTGCTCAAATTTAGAGCTAACTCCATGAAGCAAAAATCTTGCCTGAGGCACTGACAGCCTCTTTGAACCGCCGCAATAGAGGACAATGCCTATTGAATCCACACTGCCAAAATTGTGTGTGGTTATTGTAGCTGGCAGTCCCTTCAAATAATTGTAGGCACTTAAACCGTGAAAAACAGAGCCACCGGGAGAAGAAATAAGAAGGATAAAATCTCTTGCGCCTTGCTTCATCCTCTGATCGATGGTGTTCATCAGGGCATTGATTGAGATATCAACGACAGGTGCAAAGAACTTGATTACAACTGGCTTTGGATTCATGTTGGCCTCCTTCTTAAGCTAATAATAATGTCGCTTAATACAGAAGATGTCTGAATCAGATTCTCTATTCTCACAATCCGGCAGAAAAAAAGGGAAATGATACATAAAACTGCAAAAATATTTTCTATTTTAAGACAATTCTATACCTGACTACTTTCGGAAAATCTGTTTCCTCATCCTGAACATCAAAATATATCTTATTATTTCTAACAGTGTCTGGGATTCCTTTCTCCTTAATTGTAGTTGTTCCCAAAAATGCATAATCCTTTTTATCATAAATATCTATGTATCTCTCCTCTCCTAAAACATAATCTTTCACTTCCGTAGCATACCAGATAAAAATATGATTATCCGTTTCCAATATCTTGGCAAATGTAGTTAGGTCGGCATCCTCTCCTTTTTCGTTTTTTATTAATTTAGGAAGCTTATAATAGGGACTATTTCTCGTTATCCTTCTCGCTAATTTTTTCTCCTGGTAAACATCCATCTCGTATTTGAAAGGATTAAAAACAAAAAGTCTTCCTTCATCTGAAAGATATGCATTCCTGGTATCTGTTTTCTTTTTTAGGTTATATAATTTTCTTAGTTTTTCGGGGATCGGAAAAAGCTCCCCAAAAGAATCTAAATATTCTCCCTTTTGGTCATAAATATGAAAAATTTTATCTTTTTTCTCCCCAACAAGAATAATTTTTCCTTGTTTGTTTACCATAATTCCAAGAGGGAAAAAATCGGGGGTAAAGGAGTTGGCAAATCCCCGCTTTTCAACAAAAATGTGGACTTTTCGCAATTCCACCACATAGAGCCTGTCGTTTCTATCCAGGCATGAATCAACCAGTATTGAAGAAAATTCACCAGGTCCCTGCCCTTTTTGACCTATATTTTGTAAAAATCTTCCGTCTTTGTCATATTTTTTTACTGTCTTATTTTTCCAATCGAGCACATATATATTCTCCTGAGAGTCAACCTCCACATCAATTATGCCTCCAAACATATAATTTTCATCCCCTTCAGATACTCCTATCTCCAAGTCTTTTTCAAGAGTAATATTGATGGATGTTACTTTCTGTTTTTTTGAGCAGCAATGCAGAATAAACAGGATTAATAAGAGCGAGAAAAATGCGATTAGAGATTTTGATTTCATTATCCTCTTCTTTCAGAAGGCGAATACAAGAAGAGACTCGAACTCTTAACTTCTCTAATTTGGGCGAGAAGAATTAAATGCCATCTCTTATCAGATCCCAGTTTTTTATCCTGAATCTTCTGATAAAAACCTCGCCTGTTTCTTCATCTTCTTTTATATCATAAAGAAAACCTTTATTGATTATTTCTGGCCGAACAGGAGTTTTTACCCGGTAAATAAAATAACCTTCTTTATTGAAAACATCAAATTCTCTTTCTTGCCTTTCGTCTAAAACTGACTTCACTCTCCAGAGAAATAACCTCTGTCTATCATCAGCTATTGCCCACCAGAAAAACGGCCTTGTAGGAGGGAAGTTGCAGGCTTCTTCGAGGACTCCTTCGGGCCACCTTGTTCCGCTTCTGGAAATACTTTCCTCAAGTATCTCTATTATGCGTTCTTTTTCACGTTGGCTTATCGAATTAGTTACTTCTTTTTTTTGTATCTTTAACAGTAATTTTCCGTCTTTATCAATAATAAATAACTGATATTCAGTGGAGTAAGCATATGAAAAAGTTCGTTCATTTATCGGGGAAAAAGAAAGGCGAGGCGTATAGTGGTGACTGGCTCTAAATGAAGCGCTCCTTTCACTGCTTCTTTTTATGACTTGCTTAACGTCTGAGAACTCTGCAATTTTTTTTATTATTTTTCCTTCTGAGTTCATTTTTACGACTGCCCTTTTGGTACCTCTCTCAACTATTTGGGAAACATTGGCCAGTATATTTCCTTCAGAATCAACATGAAAATCAGAAATAGGGCTCTCTAAATGGATGACTTGCACAAATTCCCCGCGATTGTTGAATATTTTTATCATTCTGCCCTCTATTCTTCCGCCTCCGTCTGTGATATATATATTATCTTGAGTATCGAGAAAAAGCCTGGCTGGCCTTTCAAATTCGCCTGGCCCTTGCCCTTTTTTACCTATTGTTTGAAGATATTGGCCATTGCGGTCAAATTTCTGGACTCTAAAATTCCTGCGGTCTAAAACATAAATGTTTCTTTGGCTGTCTGTGGCTACATCTGTTACACCATTGAACATGTAATTTTCATCATTTTCATTTCCGATGCTTAGCTCTTCTTCCAGGTCTAAATGAATCTCACCATAAAGCGGATCTGCGGGATTCTTGACAATCTTTACATCCCCTTCATACTCAATTTTCCCTTTCCATTCTGGTTCTTTTGAGGCTTTTGAACACGTCATGGATACAACAATGATGACAATTAGTATAAATATAAACTTGGTTTTCACGGCTCTTCCTTGAAATTTATGCTAAATATTCTATAGACTAAGAAAAAAAAATTAAAGGAAAAAGTGAAAAATTACTTGACTTTATTTTTTATAGAGCAATAATAATTTTGACTCTCTTTGGCCGGCTGGGGAGAGTTCCTACCTTTTTGGTTCCCATCATTACCCCCCTTTTGCTGACAACAGCCGGCAGTTCACCCGGGAAGAGAAAATAGAATTCGTAAGAAAATTCAAGGACCAATACGGGCTTAATAGAGTTTTAAAGATGCTGAGATTATCAAAGGATACTTGGTACTACGCTCAAAGAAAACGAAAGTACGAAGATAAATATCATTTTTTAAGGAAACCGTTGTTTGAGATAGCCAGAGTCCATCCTGAGTATGGATACCGCAGGACAACCGCAGAGCTGAGAGCTAGAGGAATTCATGTGAATCATAAGGTTATAGAAAGATTGCATTCGTATTGGGATCTCTCCGTCTTCAAAAGCATTAAGCATCCCAAGGAAAATCCAGTCCGAGTTCTTTTGCGGGAGGCTGGACCGAAGATTAATCTTGTACAATCGCTTGAGAGGATTGATGACTTTGAAGTTCTCTATACTGATTTTACTGAGATCCGCTATCAAAAGGGCAAAACAAAAGCTCAATGGATGCCCATAATTGATCACAGCAGCAAAGTTATCGTAGGACATGCACTTGGAGAGAACGCTAATACAGAGTTGGCATTGGAGGCCTGGGAAAAAGCTAAGTTCATGCTGAAAAGACTCTTCCAGAAAATTGAACGTACTATCATTCATCATGATCAGGATGGATTGTACATAGGGCATAAGTGGTTGTACCAGGTGGCAGTGAAAGATAAAGTTCGAGTCTCCTACTCTGAGGATGGAGCCAAGGCCAATGTGTATCTAGAATCCTTTATTGGGAGGTTCAAATCAGAGAAACGTTTCCTATTTTGGGAGCAAGAAGATTTTGAAGCCTCGAAAGAAGTTATTAGGGCGCGGGTAAGGTATTATAATCGAGTACGAAGACATTCAGCGCTTTGTAGGTATGTCAGACCCTCCTGGACACTTTGTGTTATTTTGTAAGCTATTGTAACAGGCAAATATGAGGAGGCACTACACATTTATAAAAAGATATATCCAGCTCAGGAGAGTGACAGTCCACATCAATAATCATTCCAGATTCCAGAAATTTCAGCTCCAAAGATCAAAAAGATGATCTATGTCGGCGGATTCATTTTAGAAGACACCCAGCATGAGAACATTCTTGAGGAACAACGAAAAATCCTAAAAGGCAAAGACCTGGAAAAATTGGTCGCTTTGATTCCCGGTCGGAAACACAGCGCCAAGATCTGCGGTCAGCCCCGCTTCATGAAGCTCATGGAAAGAGTCAAACACGAATGCGAGAATTTTGAGGTTTAAGCACGATCCTGCTTCAATTCCGAAAATCATAAAGGCGCGAAATTAATTATTTCACGCCATCTTCCTTGTCCTTGGAAAAGTTTGACTTTGCTTGTTAATGCTAATGGCGTATATTCTAATCTAAAAAGAAGGGCTTATTATTCAACTGAGATGCTAGCGAAAAGCAGTCCTCAAAGTGGTATGAAAAATGGGGGGTATATCCATATTCCAATTATATTACTTTTTATTTGCTAACCAGTTCGTATGATTTTTTAAGCCAATTTATCAGTTGGGTATTTACTTCTTGAGGACCTTTAAGGATTGCAAAATGAAGAACTCTATTTCTTGAAATTCTTATATTTTTGTAGATAGGTAATTTATTTACTTCATCGCTCAATTGGAATTCAATTTCCATGCATTCTTTTTTGGGCTTAACAGACAGAAAGGTAGCACCTGCCCTCACTTGGACTGATGTTATTACCGGATTAAGGGTAATTTCTCCAAATTTGCCCAGCTCCCGCATTAATTTATCAAAAGTCGCTATTACCTGAGGAGATTTGTTTTTTAAATGGTCCTCCAAATCTACCTTGGCACAAGAGTGCACTTGATTTTTATTTCTGAATTCTTTTTTGCAGTTAGGGCAAGTCCAGGTCATTTAAAAAACCGGCTGTAATTATTCTTGTTGAAATTTAGCTTGTTAATTTTAAAAATAAATTTCATTTCATATGATTATATCTTTCTTATTATAACTCTATTGCTTGCAGTTATTTCAATCTATTATTACTTAATCATATACGAAACTTCATTACAGTAGTTCAAAAATGGATTTGCGGCAAAAAAATGGCGCATAATATATTATGCGCTATTATGGTTAATGAGCCTATTCTTGGGCAATAATTAGGCTAAAGGTTTAATTAGCTGTTTAAAACCCGTCCTTTATCTTGGATACGAGTTCTGACTGGCGAAACCAGTTGCAGGTGATCCATCATCACTTGATTTTTTGAAAGGCTAAAATTCCAGTCTTTTATAATAAAGGGATCTACTTCGTTCTTGTCCCACTCCATGAAGCGGTGCCACTAATCGCGCCCAACGGACTTTGAGTATTTATCGTCACTGTGCCGCCGACCGCATTACTGTTGGGGAAGGCCGCATCGGCGGCTCCAGTCCCGCTTCCGATACAATTTACTTGCGGTCCACTGCCTGTAAGACCCACAAATCTCCATTCAGTAGGACTTATATTTCCTCCAACTGTCAAGCGAATAGGACTCATTCTAGGAATGTAAACATACTATCCACTACTATCACTGGTCTCAGTAAAGGTACTTCCATACGTGCCTTCCGGAACTGTTACTGTTGCGCTATCGCCAACTTCATTCACGAGCACCCATTCTTGTGAGGTCTTAAAAAGATCACAACTCTCAAACAGGCCTGCCATGATCAAGAGCAGCGCAGATAGGAAGACAAGAACCAATTTTCTCGAACGCAAAGGATGCCTGGAAACTTTGGCTCTTTTATCTTTGCTTTTGCTACTGAAAAAAGTTCGGACTCGATGTCCATCTCTGATGAGCATTTTCATTATCGTTCTTCCTTTCTAAGAAATTGTCGTGTCAAACACAACACAGGTATGATTATCGAAGTGAATTTATAAGTAAATGACCCCTAAATATGATTTTTGTGATGATATTTATAGCGGTTTTCCTGCCCCTTCAGACTCCCCCCATATAAACAATTAATTTAAAATCAAAGCTCAGTTTCAATATTCGAAGGCAAATGCAGAAACGTCTTCAATAAATGTGTCCTTGGGCATGATAATCATTATTTGAGCCCTTTATATTTTTATGCTGAGCAATTAAATTGGAACTGACATGTTGAGCGTGTCAATCTATCCAGCACGCTGAACTACCATCATTGTCAGGTCATCGATCTTTGGAGCTCCAAACAGAAAATCCTTCAGGTCTTCCAGGCAAGCACCGATAATCGCCTGCGGTGAGATCCCATTCCTGTTGCCGATCAGGGTGGATATTCGCTCTTCTCCATATTGAACATTTGATTTGTTTCGTGCTTCCGAGAGACCATCGCTAAACAGGAAAAGGCTATCTTTAGGAGCCAGCTTTAGTTTCGCCGTCGAGAATTGTTCTGAATTAAACACGCCGAGAGGAAGACCGGTGGATGGTATTCGCGTTACAGTACCTTCATTTACTAGAAAAGGGAAACAATGGCCAGCATTGCATATCTCAACTTCACCTGAAGTGTGCGCCCTTCCGCAAACAAGAGTAGCAAAGTGTGTCATCATCGTCCCTTCGCAGAAGAGCCGATTCGCTCGCGCCATCAGCTGATCAAGTCTGAGGTCGAGCCTTACCAGGCTGCGGAAGATCGCATGCAGATGTGCCATGAGTATCGATGCAGCCACTCCTTTTCCAGTAACATCCCCGAGGAGGAAAATCAGAGATTCATCTTTATCCTGGGGAATAATCAAGTCGCAGTAATCGCCGCTCACGGGGCCGGCTGCCTCGTAGTGGTAGGCAGTAGTCCATTCCCCGGCTTTAAGATTCTGTTTTGGCAAGAGCGCGCTCTGGATCTGATGTGCTAAATCAAGGTCATGTTCAAGCGTCCGCCGCTCTTCCGGCGTGAGATCTTCGATGCAATTTCTGATAAGGGGATCGGCAACCAATCTTTCATTCTCAATTGGCTCGTGACAGGTCTCACACAGCCCGTACGCACCTTTGGCCATTTTCTCCAGCGCTGCATCCACTTGGTGCAGCAAATTCACGAAACTATCCGTGGTTTCAGACTTTGATATCGCAGCCTGAAGCATCTTTCGTCTATCGAGCAATTGCTTCCTCAGATGAGTATCTCTAACATTATTTTCCATGTCTCTATCCTCCTTATGTTAAAGTTTCTTGCTATGGTCAAGTAAAGCCCGTAAATTTCGTCCAAGAACATCTATATATTCTACGATATCCAGACTCTCCAGTTTTTCGATCGTCAATTCAGACATTTCATCCTTAGCTTTTGCCTGCAAAATAAATTTCGTTTCCAAAGGAGAAAATATTGGCCCTTCCTCTATTATTTCCAAAAAATCTTTATCGGCAGGACACACTTTCTGACAAAGGAAACAACCCACTAAGCAGTTATGCCAGGAAGGTTCAAGCCAGAGCGGAAACTCGCCTTGTGTCTCAGAAAAAAAAGAAATGCAGCGCTCGGCCCTAAGTAGAAAGCGGTCGGATGGTATAGCATCGGTTGGACAAATTTTTTGACAGGCTCTACACGCATCACAGCGTTCCATTATTCTTAAATCTCCCCAGTTATCTTCCAGGCATGGAAAATCAGAGTAAAAAGCAACAAGGCGGTGAAAACTCCCCATCCCCTGCACATAGGAAATGTTGTTTCTTCCGTATTGAGCTAATCCACTATGAACGGCCAGAGGCTTTAAAGGCAATCTCGCTCTTTTTAAATGATATCCCCCTTGTTTTAATCGAGACTCAAGGATTTTTTTTGCTCTTCCATCTGTCTTATGATTATAGTTTGGCGGGATTAAGCAGGGAAAGGGCTTCCCATCCAGGTTGAATATTACGCGAATAAGAGGCTGAGGAACAGCAACAACAATCAATGATTTTGCATCTGGATTGTGTTCAGGTGTTCTAAAATTAAAACCGGTTAGCTCTTTTTGGTAAAATTCATCATCGAATAAATCACTTTGATATGCCTTCTCAAGTTCTTTTTTAAGATCTTCGACGTGGTTAATTGATACGATCTTACCCTTGCCGCCTTCACTTTCCAACCGTTCATACATTGACTTCAATATTTTTTCCTCGCTCATTATTCCTTCCCTATTTAATTTTTCAGCGTTCATGAAACTGTAGATCACAATTTGAGACGACAATCTTAATCATAGTAAATTCCTCGCGCATTTAGCTTGACAAATTATTAACCATCATATATTATTATGGTGGTTATAACATAACAGAATTTATCTAACCTGTCAAGCTTTTTTTGTTGGTTATAATATTTTTTTGGAGGAATCGAATGTGTGATAAAAATACGGATATAGGGAATTTAAAAGAGTTATTGGGAAGAAGGTTATGCCTGGACTTTATAAATACTTTAAGCTGGCGAGGAAGGCAGAAGCCTGAAGAGCTCTTACATACATACCGCGATCTTGTTGACTGGAGCCGATATGAAAATATACTAACAGATCAGGATGCAGAAATACTTGCTCGTCAGGCTGAGAGGCATCCGTCTGAAGCAAAAAAAGCTATTTCCTCAGCTCTTAAACTGCGCGAGGCCGTTTATTCTATTTTCTCCTCTATCGCTGAAGGCGCCGCTCTTCCAAAAAAAGATTTGTCCATATTCAATAGGTATCTTTCAAGAGTAATGATGCACTCAAAAATCATTGAGACACAAGATGGTTTTTCTTGGGAAACGGGTGGCGATAAAAATAAGCTCGATTGGATGCTCAATCCGATTACCCGTTCCGCTGCTGAACTATTGGTTTCTGATGAAGCAAGAAAAGTGAAAGAATGTAGGGACAATGCATGTCGTTGGCTTTTTTTAGATTCAAGTCGAAACCAAAGCAGGCGCTGGTGCGCTATGAAAGACTGTGGTAACCGGGCTAAAGCAAGGCGCTTCTACAAAAGGAAAAAAATACAAAAATGATTCGCTGTTTTGATATATTTTGAAATTCAGTGCTTAATTCTTAACAGCAATATCTTAAGCAGAAAAATCTTGACTCTCCTTGTATGACAATGTTAGAAACTATTAGAGCGAACCAATCTGGAAAATATCTCTTCTAAACCAGGAGGTGCAATATGCGTTTTTATAAAAAATTGCTGACTGGAGCGGTCATTCTTGCTATAGCCTTGCCGCTAGCTTCTGATGATATGAGCAGAAAACGCATCGAGGCATCTATCCGTTTTCTAGCTGATGATCTCCTTGAAGGACGCGGCACTCCCAGCCGAGGACTGGAGGTTTCTGCTCTCTATCTGGCAACCGAACTTCGAGGAGCCGGATGGCAACCGGCAGATGGTGAAAGCTACTTCCAGACATATTCTCTCAGAGATTTTGCTCCACAGCAGGCACGCTATCATATCTCCATCAACGGAATTAAGCTTGACTCCAAAGATTTTTATTTCCTTCCTTTTGGCATGGATCCTGGCAGAACACCTGTGCAGCATGATTTGGTCTTTGCAGGATATGGAATATACGCTCCCGAGAAGGGCGTAGACGACTTTGCTGGCGTTGACATCAAGAATAAGGCAGTTGTTTCTTTATTCGGGGCTCCGTGGGAGCTCGACCCACATGTCATCCACGCCTATGACCGCGCTGTGGGCAAATCCATTCACGTGACTGTCCGCAAGGGTGCTTTGCTTGTGTATGTTAGCGAGGAGTTCGAGTCCTCTCCAGATTCACCGGCAAGCGCCGAAGTTGCTTTCTTTAGAGAAATGGCCTACGTAGACCTGGCTTACTTGCCAGAATTCCAGGGAAAGCCCACTATAGGAATGGGCCCTGTCCTGGGAATATCTCCTGATGTATTTGATAAAACGCTGGCCGAGGCGGCAGATGGAACCTATGCCCAGTGGAAGGAGCGATTAATAAAGGGAAAGCACAAAGCTCATCCACTGAAGGCAGCTATAGATGTGCATATCCAGGTCAAACCCAAGGAAAGCAAAGCAAGCAATGTTGTGGCTTTGCTCCGCGGCAGCGATCCTTCACTACGAGATGAATGGATTGTGCTGACAGCGCACTACGACCATCTGGGTTACCATGAAGTTCCCGAAGGGCAAGACGGGATATGGAATGGAGCAGACGATAACGCCTCTGGCACTGCAGCAGTACTGGAAATTGCCAGACGCTTGGCTGAAGGCAAGCCTCCCCGCCGCAGTATATTAGTCGTTCTCACCAGCGGAGAGGAACGCGGACTTCTAGGTTCTGCACACTATTCTATCCATCCCCTTATTCCAAAGGACAAAGTTATTATTAACATCAACGTGGATATGGTAGGTCGCTCAACAGGCAAGGTGTATTGTATTTCAACTGGCTGCGAGGACATATATAAAAAAACTGCTGAGATCGGCAAAAAAATTGGAGTCACTTCTCTACCCGACCCGTTTCCCACCTGGCGGCTTGTTTACTTAATTGACAGCTACCACTTTGCAAGGTTAGACGTACCTTTCATCCAGTTCATGACTGAATTTCATAAGGATTACCATCAACCTTCTGATGAGATAAGCCACATCCAGTTCGAGGAACTCGGGAAAATCTTCGAAGTGATGTACGAGCTCGCTGACTATTATGCCCAGGGAGGCGAAAGACCGGCTCTTAAGCGCCCACAGTGGTTTCTTACTGTAAATTGATAAAAGTAATGATCTAGTTTTATATTTATTTTCGCAGTTACATTATTCATTCAAAAAAAGACAATGAAGTGCCGCTTGGTGGACCAAGGTTTTAAGCCAGGAAGCTGTTCGACTCGAATAAAAAATGGTTCTAAAAAAGCCTGCGACACCACTTTGAAGCATAAAGGCAACGAGTGGCTCCGTCTAATTAAATCAGCTCATCTTTCTCGTCCAGAGCACTATTTCTCAATCTATCAATCAGGATGCAACCACCACTGCCTTAAATGCCATTCTTGGGAATTTACACAAAGAGTTAGCGGAAGCTGGATGTCAGCAGAGGAGATCGGTCTAGCTGCTAAGGAATATGAAAAATATGTCACTGTCTGTGAGCAAAGAGAAAAAGTCACGATGTGGCATGCAACAGATTTATGTCGAAGCTGTGGCAGCTGTGCGATTTACGGTAAGTGCGGTTGGTTATGTCCAGAAGTACTGGAATCCAAAGATATAGTTCTAAGCCCCCAGGGACTCGGTCCTGCCAGAAATATAATTGCTTTTACGGGAGGAGATTTATCATGTTGTCCAGACTTTTATTGTCAAGCAGCAAGGGAGATAAAGAAAAATTGTAAAAATATGTGGGTTTTGATTGAATCTAACGGGTATGGTTTAACACCCCAGAATTTAGATAAATTAAAAGACTCAGGAGTTGATTCCTTTTGGCTTGATATCAAAGCTTATGATGAAGAAGTTTACAAAAAGCTATGTGGCACGACCAATGAATGGATACTAAAATCTCCTTCTGAGATAATGAAAAGAGATTTTGTTCTCGAAGTTCTCACGTTGTTCATTCCTGAATGGGTTGAAGATGATCAGATTGGGAAAATTTCCGAGCTTATTTTTAATTTAGACCGCGATATTCCGTTGACTATCCTTGCCTTCTTTCCAGCGTATAAATTGAAATACTCACAATCTCCCACATTATCTGAAATGGTCAGGATTTACCATCGAACAAAAGAAATAGGATTGAAAAATGTAAAACTGGGAAATTGCGGGACCTTTGCCAAAAGTAAAGAAGACTGGCATCATCTCTTACAAGAGGTAGGAAAAGAAGGAATAGGCTAGAAAAAAATTCAATCGCTAAGATAATTAAAAGGCCCGTGGATACATAAGACAAAGGCCGGGAATTTGCAGGCATAGAATAAAATATTAAAAAACCTTAAGATACCTTGCGCTGCGCTGGAAGATCTTTCCTTGTAAGACTATTCAATAAATATTATCATTTGATTCTTTAAAATAATTTTTCTGTAAATCAGGATTGGTTATGAGCACGCAAGAAATACTCGCTAGGATGGAAAAGGCTATGGTCGAAGGGAATAAAGAGGAAGCTGAAGCCCTGGCCAAAGAGGCCACCAAACAGAGATTGGATCTCAACGAAGTCATAGACAAAGTCTATGTACCAGGAATCCAAAAAGTTGGGGATTTGTGGGAAAAAGGAGAATACTTTCTGCCAGAGCTTATAACCAGTGCTGAATGTGTGAAAGGCACTATGAGCGTGCTCCAACCTGAAATCGAAAAATCCCTGATTTCGGCAAAATCCAAAGGAAAAGCTGTTATCCGCACAGTTAAGGGGGATATTCATGATATAGGTAAAAACCTTGTAGCCTCGATGCTTGCTGCCAATGGTTTTCAGGTGGTTGACCTTGGAGCAGATGTTAAACTTGAAGAATTCATCGAGATAGCGGAGGCAGAAAATACTGATTTCATCTGCCTTTCTGCTCTTTTAACAACAACCAAACTCGCCCAGAAAAAGGTTATAGAAATACTTAGGAAAAAAACCTCGGAAGCAGGTGTAAAGTTTTGGTGGGAGGTGCACAGGTAAATCAAAAATGGGCTGATGATATAGGAGCGAATGGGTACGGAGAAAACGCCATGATTGCCGCCAAAATTGCCAAAAAACTTATTGGAGAATAAAAGCTGGCCATGTCTGGACCTGTAAAAAAAATAGAAAATTTCAAAGTTGAATTCGACGAAAAAAGGATCTTAACGCTTATCGGCTACAAAAAAAGACCTAAAGAAATAAAAGAGCCGATAAAAAGTCTTATTGCAGAAGAAAAAAAGAAGCTTGATAACCTCCTTCATCCTGCGTCCATCTACACCATCATTGACTATGCTGTAACGAACAAGCATCCAATTTTCAAGGACGCTGAGAAGGTAGCAATTTGTGTCTGTACTATAGGACCCGAACTCGAACAAGAAATCAAGAAACTCATGGAAAAAAATGAAATGACGAGAGCTTTAATTCTGGATGCCTTAGGTTCTGAAGCAGCCGAAGAGGTGGCTATCCAATCTGATCGAATACTGGCAGAGAAAGCAAGAAAAATGAATTTATGGCCGAGCAAAAGATTCAGCCCGGGTTATGGAAAATGGGATATAAGAGAACAGCGATTTATCTTCCGCCTGCTACCAGCCGCCGACATCGGAGTCCGGCTTACAGAGTCATGTATGATGGTACCTCGGAAGTCTGTATCCTTTCGAATAAATTTCTACAAAGAGCAAAGACTTTCTACAAGAAAAAAAGGCACATAAACGAAAAACTCATGATTAAAACAATAAGACCTAAATTGGAATTCTTAAGTAAAGAATTTATCAAAAAAATAATTGAAGAAGCCCATGCAATCCTCGAGAAACACGGAGTATTCGTCGAAAATGAAGAGGCTTTAAAGCTTCTTAAGCAGCCCGGAATGAGAGTCGATGAGCAAGCCCAACCGGGATACATATGATTATTGGGTTTCCCTTGGGAAAAAATCAATTGCTGACAGGGCCTCAGAAGAAGTGGAAAGACGCCTCAAAGAAAATCCGCCCTCTCTTTTAGACGACGATGTCCTTCAGGAGCTACGAAAAATCATGGATTCCGATGCCAAAATTTGCGGTGTAACTTGCCTCCCTTAAATAAAATTATAAAATTCATTAGAGCTGGGTAGCTTAGGGAAATAAACCTTGATTCATATATCGTAGGGGCTTGATTTATCAAGCTCACATTTTGGATAAATAAATCGATGAGCTTGATTTATCAAACATACATTTTTAATCATACAAATAAAACAGTAGGCTTGATTTATCAAACACGCATCTTTATACAAATAAAGCGGTGGGCTTGATAAATCAAGCCCCTACAATATAAATCTCCTACAATATGCATAAGGTGGGTTTGATGAATCAAATCCATACATTCTATATCCATTCAATGTGAATAAGGTGGCTTTGATGAATCAAACCCCTACATTTTATTATAGGCTAACTTTTTTTGGAGCTTTAAGAGGTTTAAGGCCGTTCTCTTCCAGAATCTCATTGAGCATTGGAATTTCCACGCTCATAAATTCATTAAACCTGCTGATAAGTGCATTCACAGTTTCTGATAATTCCTTAAGCTGGGACAACTCTGTTTTTGTCGGAGCTGATGGATACCCTGAGATGGACGCTCCCAACCTCAAAACTAGCTGGGAGAGAGAACCTCCCCTGAGAGCCATTTCCATGGAGCCTCTGTATCCGATGCCCTTGGGCATAATTTCTTCTTCGAATTTGGCGAATTTCTCATCGAAGTTCTTAATGGAAGCCCTGACAATTTCTGGATTGTTTTCTTTATCCTTCAGCTCTTTATCCAGTTTATCAAGCTGCCGCCTTATATTTTTTGCAGCAGTGACAGACAACCCCATCTTCTTTGATTGAACCATGACTTCAACCATTCTATCACTCTGGACAATTCTGTCTTCTTCTTTCATTTGGAATCTAGGATCGTGGTATACAACTGCTTTTTTCATCAGTTTTTGGTCTCCGACTACCAATTCAACCGTGTATTCTCCAGCCGCAACAAAAGGTGATGCAATAAATCCCATACCTGAAGGTTTAATCTCTTTTCCTTCCTTTGTCTTAGGAACATACCGCAAATTCCAAATACTTCTCTGAATACCTTCTCTTTTTAAGAGCTGGAGCGTGAATATTGTATCGCCATTAGTGTCCTTTATAAGAACTTTAGGCTTCTCTTCGGGCTTTTTCCTAAAGTAAGAGGATATGGTCATACCAAAAGGAGGATTTTTAGCAGCATAGATCTGTCTGCTGTAATATTCGCGGATAGTTGACAGCAGGAATTGAGTTGCTGGCCGAATATTGAACAGGTAAGAGCTAGAATTAAATACTTCTTCTGTCATATCCTGAAGAGGAGAAATATCATCCAAGATCCAAACTCCCATCCCATGTGTTCCGATAATCAGATCATTTTCTCGAGGATGGATAGCAATGTCCCGCACAGCCGCGGTTGGCAAATTATGCTTGAGCGAAAACCAGCTTAGGCCTCCATCAAGGGAGGCATAAATCCCAAATTCCGTCCCGACAAAAAGGAGGTTCTTGTTTTTCAAATCCTCTCGAATCACATGCACCCAACCAAAAGGCAGGTTTCCCTTGATGGACTTCCAGGTGTTGCCATAATCTGTGGTTTTATAAACATATGTTCCATAATCATCATGGCGATGGCCATCAAAAGCCGCATAGGCTGTCCCTGCTTCAAAATGGGAAGCTTCAATACGGGAGCACCAAGTGTTCGGAGGAAGGCTTTTAATTTTCTTTACCACATTTTTCCATGTTTTCCCGGCCTCACGAGTTATCTGGACGTTTCCATCATCGGTTCCGCACCAGATGACTCCTTTCTCCACAGGTGATTCAGCGATAGTGATTATCGTGCAATGGATTTCAGCTCCGGTATTATCTTTGGTTATGGGACCGCCCGAGTCTTTTTGCTTCCTGGGGTCATTTGTTGAAAGATCCGGACTGATTATTTCCCAACTATGCCCGCCATTGGTCGTCTTGAATAAATAATTCCCTCCTGTATAAACGGTTTTCGGGTCATGAGGGGAAATGTAAATCGGTGAATTCCAGTTAAAACGATATGGAGGTTCTTTGATAGAAGCCTGAGGTCTGACAGTTTTGCCTCTATTAATCCTCATATCAAAGCGGGATAATCCATTCATTTGATAGTTTCTGTAAATAATATTTGGATCAGTGGGATCTACTTGGGCGTAGAATCCATCTCCCCCACCGATCGTATACCAATCAGCGTTTGTAATCCCCGCAGTGTCTATGTTGGCACTCGGTCCTCCCCAACTGCCGTTATCCTGCAAGCCGCAGTAGACATAATAGGGTTTTCTCATATCAAATCCAATCTGATAAACCTCTGCCAGCGCCATGTGCTGGATAGGGTGCCAGTTTTTACCGCCATCATAAGTTATATCTATACCGCCGTCATTTCCATCGATCAGGTGAAGGGAGTTGGATGGATCTATCCAGAGAGCATGATGGTCAGGATGAATTCCTCTAGAAATTGGTTTAAATTTCTTGCCCATGTCCTTTGAGACAAAAGATTGCACTGAAAAAACATAGATGACCTTATCATCGCTGGGATCAATGCGAATCTGGCTGTAGTAAAAAGGTCTGGAATTTACCCGTTCAAAGGTTTCGTTGTCGCAGGTTCTTTTCCAGCTTTTTCCCTTATCCTCTGAACGCCAAATTCCGCCATCCTCGTGTTCAATAAGGGCATAAACGACATTAGGATTACTCCGGGAAACATCGATTCCTATTCTTCCCATTATTCCTTCTGGTAAATCCTCTGTAAGCTTCGTCCAGGTTTCTCCACCATCCGTTGTCTTATAAAGCCCGCTCCCTGGACCTCCGCTTGAAAAATAATAGGGAAGCCGGCGGTGTTCGTAGGCTGCTGCATATAGAATCAGGCTGTCTGAAGGATCGATGGCTAAATCTGCAACACCAGTATCCTCGTTTATATACAAGATTTTCTTCCATGTTTTTCCACCGTCTATAGTCTTATAGACGCCCCGCCACTTATTCGGGCCCCAGAGATGGCCCATTGCTGCCACGTAGACGATATTCGGGTCTCCGGGATTAATGATTATTCGGCTGATATGGCGGGTATTCTTTAGGCCCATATGCTCCCACTTTTTTCCTCCATCGCTGGATTTATACACGCCATCGCCTATGGTGACACTGTTCCTGCACGTTGCCTCTCCTGTGCCTGCCCAGATAATGTCCGGATGAGATTGAGCGATAGCTATATCCCCGACAGAGACTGTGTTTTCTTTATAAAAAACAGGCTCCCATGTAGTGCCGTTATTCACTGATTTCCAGACACCACTCGGACCTATGGCTGCGTAGATAATCCACGGCTCTTTTTCTACGACATCGATATCCACTGTACGGCCTCCCATAACTGCTGGTCCGATGCATCTCCATTTGATATTCTCATACAATTTGCCGATTTTATCAGCGCTCTGTCCGTATAGGTTCAAAGAAAAACAAATAAAAGAGAGAATAATTCCCAGGATAACAAATGATCTGACGTTATTCATGGTTCCTCCTTTTTCTCTAAGGAATTTTCTTGAGTTAATAAAAATACCTTTTAGGAAAAACATTTTATTTTATATAAAGCGGCTGGAAAAGAAAATAATTTTATGATTGAGGCCTTCCTTTATTAGCATTCCTCGATATTTTCCTAAACAAAAAGGATTTTGCTGCGTAATAAATATATATGCATCTTTTTTGTAGTTTTTAACGTACTAGTAAATGAATCTGATGAATAATAATATTTTCTTAATTAATAATCTCCGACAAGGAGCTATCATATGGGGAAAAATTCTGCAATTAAAGTTACAATCATAGTTATTTTATTATTACCGTTATTTTTATTGGCTAAGCCCCCCAGTCCTCAAAAACAAAAAACCGTTCAAGCTATCCGAGCCAACGGACCAATTAGAATTGATGGCGTTTTAGAGGAAAATGCCTGGCAGGAGAAAGCGTACAATGACTTTGTCCAGTCTGACCCGACTGACGGTGCCGAGCCCACTGAAAAAACTGAAGTCTGGGTTGCGTATGACGAAAAATCTCTTTATGTTGCTGCCCGTCTTTATGATTCGCAGCCAGAATTGATCACACGCCGCTTAGGACGCCGGGATGATTTTGTCGACTCTGACTGGTTTATATTTGCAGTGGACCCCTATTATGACCGGCGCTCAGGTTATCAGTTCGCTGTCAACCCTGCTGGCTCCATCGTTGATTGGACTCTTTACAATGATGAATGGAATGATACGACCTGGGATGGCGTCTGGGAATGGAAAGCTCTGATCGATGAGGAAGGATGGACTGTTGAAATCAGAATTCCCTATAATCAACTGCGTTTTCCGAAAAAGGATGAATATGTATGGGGAGTCAATTTCCGTAGAGTTATCAAGCGGAAAAACGAGAAAATCTGTTTTGTCTGGGTCCCTAAAGAGGACAGCGGCTATGTCTCCCGTTTTGCCAAACTTTTGGGAATCCATGGTATTCGTCCTGGCCGGCACATTGAATTCCTTCCCTACTCTGTTGCCCAGGCTCAGTACAGCCCTGAAGAGTCAGGCAATCCTTTTGAGACAGGAAAAAAATACTTGGGAAACACAGGATTCGACCTGAAGATCGGATTGAAAAGCAATCTAACCCTGGATACAAGCGTTAATCCTGATTTCGGGCAGGTAGAGGTTGATCCGGCTGTGATCAACCTGAGTGATTTTGAGACGTACTTTTCGGAAAAAAGACCTTTTTTTATCGAAGGTTCAAACATCTTCGATCAGTTTGGCCGAGGAGGAGCGACGAGCAGTGTCAATATAAACTGGGGTTCGCCCTCACTTTTCTATAGCCGGCGTATTGGCAGGGCTCCTCAAGGCTATGTAGAACAGGACGGCTATGTGAATTTTCCTGACCGGTCGACAATATTAGGAGCTTTTAAACTTACCGGTAGAGTGGGAAAAGGCTGGAACATAGGATTCATCAATGCCTTGACAGCCAGGGAATATGCGGAGATTGATTCTGGAGGAGAACGCTTTAAAGAAGAAGTGGAACCTTTTTCTTATTATGGAGTACTCCGGACGCTGAAAGAGTTTAACGAGGGAAAACAAGGACTCGGCTTTATTGCCACTTCTGTTGTTCGAAATTTAAGTAATGAAAACCTTGAGGGTATTCTAAACAAAAATGCTTTCTCTCTGGCCATTGATGGCTGGTCGTTTCTGGATAAAGACAAAACCTGGGTTCTCGGCGGCTGGTTTGGGGGCACCCGGGTCGAAGGAAGCCAATCAGCAATTCTGGAGTTACAAGAATCTTCTTTACATTATTACCAGCGGCCGGATGCTACCCATGTTGAAGTGAACGAAGACGCTACTTCTCTCAGCGGCTGGGTAGGGCGATTCTATGTAAATAAACAAAAAGGTCAGTTTCTTTTTAACGCGGCTGTCGGCGCGCTGTCTCCAGGTTTTGACCCGAATGATGTCGGATTCCAATTCGGAATGTCTGACAAAATCAATGCTCATCTTCTTCTCGGTTATTATTGGCCTCACCCAGGAAAAATCTTCCGCAGTTGGAACATTTATGGCGGTCCTTTCCGAAACTATGACTTCGGAGGCAATAAGACCTGGGATGGATATCTGCTTGCTATCGAGGGTCAATTCTTAAACTACTGGGGATTTAACACCATGCTTGCCTATAATCCCCAAACCATCAGTAACACCCTTACAAGAGGAGGGCCTCTAGCCCTCATCCCCTCTGGTTATGAGATTGACTTCGGCCTCAATACCGACAGCCGGAAGCCAATAGTCATTTCAGCGCACGGAAATCACTATTCAAGGCCCACTGAAGGTTATAGTTGGCACAGTTGTATTTCTCTGCGCTGGAAACCAATAAGTAATATCAGCTTTTCTTTTCATCCAAACTACAATGTACGGCGGTCAGATGTCCAATGGGTAACCAGAGTGGATGACTCCTTGATGACTGAAACGTTTGGGACTCGATACATTTTTGCCGGATTTTTTCAGAGAATGCTCTCCAGTGAAATCAGATTGAACTGGACTTTCAATCCAAAGCTGAGCTTACAGCTCTACCTCCAGCCTCTTCTGGCCGTGGGAGAGTATGACCAATTTAAAGAGCTCGCTAGACCAAAAAAATATGAGTACAATCTCTTTGGTGAAGACGGATCCACGATCTCATACTCGGACGCCGATGAAGAGTATACAATTGATCCTGATGGGCCTGGACCAGCGCCAAGTTTTGCTTTTGCCAATCCAGATTTTAACTTCAAATCCCTCCGAGGCACCATTGTTCTGAGGTGGGAATATTTACCTGGATCTATACTCTATTTTGTCTGGACGCAGAATCGAGCTGATTATGCCCATCCCGGAGATTTTAATTTCAGACGTGATCTGGGAGACCTATTCACTGCTCCAGGAGATAATATTTTCTTAATAAAAATTTCTTATCGCTGGAACATATAAAAAGGGGACATAAAAAGGGGACAGGCTACTTTTTACTCCAGGTTACTTTTTTTTGAAAAGCGTAAAATATGCCTGCCCCCTTTTCTATTCCTGGAATGTTTGAGAAAGAAAAAGTAACCTCTCCCCTTTGTTATTTGCCTCCGATTTGCATCAACTTTATGCGGAATGTGGGAGCTGTGAAGCTTCGAGCTAGGTCAAGGTCATCTCCAACCATATCGATATTATTAAGCATTTCAAAAGCGGAACCGGCTATGGTCAAACCTCTTGCCGGAAAAGCTATCTTTCCGTTTTCCACCCAAAAACCAGATGCTCCTCCGCTGAAATTTCCACTGACCGGCGCTATGCCATAACCGGTAACACCCTTTAGCAAAAGCCCCTTTTCTGTTTTCTTGATAATTTCTTCGCGGGAACTCTTTCCCGCATCCATATAAAAATTATGAGCACCAATCCCCGGCAGACTAGTAAAACCGCGTCTTGAAGCATTTCCAGTGCTTTTAACACCTGCTCTTTTAGCGACGACGGTGTTATACATAAAAGTCTTAAGGATACCTCTGTCGACAATTATCCTTTTTTGAGTCGGAACCCCTTCTCCATCAAAGGGCTTGCTGCCCAATCCTTTTGGCCTCGTACCATCATCGATAATCGTTATCAACTCTGAGCCAATTTTCTGGTTCATCTTTTTTGCCAGAAAGCTTCTTCCTTGAAGAACACGCTCTCCGTTTATGGCAGCTAAAATACCGCCTAAAACTGCCCTTGCCACATCAGGATCAAAAATAACCGCAGCTTTTTGTGTTTCGACCATTTGAGGATCAAGCATTTCATAAGCTTCTTTTGCTGCTTTTTCTGCGATTTCTTCGGGTGGTTTCAAATCAGCGAAAAACCGCCTCGAACAGTACTCCCCTCCTGAAGATTTCTGCTCGCCTTTCTCCGCCACGACATAAACACCGTAAGAACAAGACGAAATTTTCGAATTCTTACTTAAACCGTTCGAGTTAGCCAAGAAAATTTCTTCTTCTCCTTCTGAGTAGCTGGCACCGCTGCTCTTAGTGATACGGCTATCTTTCATGGCTAGCTTCTCTACTTTCTTCGCCAACTCTATTTTCTTTTCCATAGGAGTTTGACTTATCTGAGGATCATAGAGCTTCCCTACTTTTGTTATCCCTTTATCATCAGGAAGCACATTATTCTCGTCAGGAGTTGTGTTTTTAGCAAACCTGACTGCACTTTCTATGGAAGCCTTCAGGGCCTTATCTGAAAAATCATTACAGCTTGAAAAAGCCATCCTTTTTTGGACAAAAACCCTAAAACCGACGCCGTGGGCACCTGCCTCCTGGACCGTTTCTACTTCCCCTTTACGGACTCTGATGCTCAGGTTACGCCCTGATTCAATATAGACCTCGGCTTCATCGGCGCCCAGCTTTAGACATTTCTTAACAAGTTGTTCTGACAATCCTTTATAGTCCATGATTATCTCCTTTTTTTCGATTTATTCATCTTCTTGCTCTGCTTCCGCCCACGTTTATGCCACGAATCCTCACAGTGGGCTGCCCGGCCGATACTTCAGCTGCCTGTCCCTTACCACAAATGCCTGGACCAAAAGCAAGATCGTCTCCGACCGCATCTACGTTGGCGATGACATCCTGGCAGCTTCCGATAAGAGTTGCTCCCTTGACAGGAACCGTCTTCTTTCCGTCTTCAATCAAGTAAGCTTCGCGGCAGGTAAAATTGAACATCCCTGTTATGGGATTAACGCTTCCTCCGCTAAGGCTCTGGACATATAAACCCTTCTTAGTGGAGGCGAGAATATCTTCGGGTTTATCCTTCCCTTCTTGGATGAAAGTATTGGTCATACGAGGAATCGGGATGTAACGGAAACTTTCGCGCCTTCCGTTTCCGGTGCGCTCCATTTTTAACTGCTTTGCTGAAAGTATATCGGTCATGTATTTCACAAGAACTCCATCCTTTATCAAGACATTACGCTTCATCTGGGTTCCTTCATCATCAAAATTTGTAGTTCCTCTGAAATTGGGCAAAGTTCCATCATCCACCATGGTAAAAACCTCACTGGCCACTTTCTTTCCCATTTTGCCCGTAAATACTCCAGTCTTCCTGGCGATACCATCTCCCTCCAGAGGATGCCCTACAGCCTCATGGACAAGAACACCGCCCCATCCGTTTTGCATAACAACATCCATAATTCCTGCTGGAGCATCTTTGGCCTCAAGCATGGCAATTGATTCTCGGGCACACGTGCGCGCTACTTCTTCAGGACTGACTTCATCAAACATTTCAAAACCAGAATGGCGGCTAAGCCTCTCTCGTCCCATGTGGCGAGTGTTTTTTCCAACACCCAGGGTTTGAACGATAAAAAACAGAAGTGGCAGCTCATCGTTCACCAAGAGTCCTTCACTATTAGCAATGGTTCTCCCTCTGATCTCATCATAATAGCTGATTGAAGCCATTTTTATTTTGGGATCATAATCTAAAGCGGCCTGGTTGGCTCGTTTCATAACCTCGAGCCGCCTCTCATCTGCCATTCTATCAAGAGGAAGCTTGACTGTAATAAAAGATTTTCTTTTGGCTTTCTTTAATTCCACAGGGCCTGTTGCTTTAGCCCCCCTGGCAACAAAAGAGGCAACTTCAGCAGCATTCATGAGTTTCTCTTCGGTGATATCGTCAGTGTATGCATATCCAGTCTTATCTCCGGATATGACTCTTATGCCTGCACCCTGACTTAAAGCGAATACTCCACTCTTGAATTTAGATTCTTCCATTAATATATTGCGAGAAATTCTGTTTTCCACGTATACTTCTGCATATTCACCGCCTTTTTCAAGAGCGCGCTTTATTGTATTGCTGAGAATTTGAGGATCGAGCGCCAACTTAGCCCCAGCTTTTTCTGATCCTGTAAAAGACAAAAGCTGCGCCATAAGAGAAGGCGTAGCTGCCAGCGCAACTCCTCCTTTAAGGCTCATCTGGAGAAATTTTCGACGAGGTATGTCTTCGACAAAATAGCCTCTAAATTTCATGCTTTACCTCCAAATTAATTTTTTGCAGTTCGTAATTATATCTAACTTAAATTCTTATGGCAAAAGTAAAATATAAAAACTTAAAATGATGACCCATAAAACAAAGATAGTCCCCTTCTTTCAAGGCTCCTTTTTTTGCGATAAATTCAAATTGCTCATTTATCCGTGCACTTACAACGCAAGAGAAAATTTGCTTCAAAAAAGAACTGCTGTTAATATATGGCTCTAATTATAAAGGATTCTATCAAAGTCAAGGAGATATAAATGGATGAAATGATTGCTTTCTGCGGTATTACATGTCATGAGTGTGGGGCATTTTTGGCAACACGAGATAACGATGATGCAAAGCGAGCAGAAGTCGCCCAACTCTGGTCAAAAGAATTTAAGACAGATTTTAAGCCGGAAGATATTAATTGTGAAGGCTGCTTATCAGATGGCGGGGATCTTTTCAGTTACACCAAGACTTGTGAAATAAGAAAATGCGGTAAGGAAAAAAATGTCGTTAATTGTGCTTATTGCAGCGATTATGTCTGTGAAAAGCTCGAGAAATTTTTCGAGATGGTACCAGATGCTAAGACACGCTTGGATGAGATAAAAGCAAAACTTTAAGCTATATATCAGGTAATTGTCCCAGAGCCATTTAATTAGCTAATCACCCTTGCCCAGAAAGATATTTTTTATTACAGGGGAAGAGTAGCTTGAAAAATGGTTTCACGCGAGTAAGAAGGTTTATGTTTTCTTTTAATTCTTAAGGAGAGAAGAACAAAAACCTTATTTTGTAATTCTAATCGAACCGTTTGTCGTCCTTAGTGAGATCTCAGGTCCTCCTTGACCAATCTGAGCTTCAAGACTGCGCCTTGATTTTTTCATACTTTTAAGAGTAACAGGTAAATCCAATGATATAGTTCCGTTTGTAGTTCTAGCATTTAAATCAGCATTAACTTTCTCTAAAGAACCAATCCTTAGAGTAATACTGCCATTCGTGGTTCTTGCTTTTATTTCATCCTCAAAAGAAATCAGCTCCAGCACAATTCCCCCGTTTGTGGTTTCGGCATCAAGTTCTCCTTTGAGATTCGCTGCTTCTATTTTGCCGTTTGTGGAGGAAAGAGATATAGTGCCTTTTGCCCCGTCCAAGTCAATTCTTCCGTTAGTGGTAGAGGCGTGAGTATTCCCGACCGGTCCAGTAATGTGAACACTTCCGTTAGTTGATTTTATTCTGCCGAGATTTACTCCCTGGGGAACTTTGACTTCATATTTTACGCTGACCCGAATATTTTTCCATTTGGGAAAGATTGTATCTACAGATACAGAGTTTGCGGTTTCTTCAACTTCAATTTCTACTTCCTTCAGCCGATCAGGATCGCTTTTGGTAGTTTTTATGGCCTTAATATCCACTTTGTCTTCTTTCCAGGTCGTGATGGTGATAGAACCGTTAACATTCCTTAGATTAAAAGTTCCGCTAGCTTTTAGGGGCAATACTTTGGAGAATTCTTCACTTTCTTCCTTGCCGAAAAGTGCAGAAAGAATGTCACCAGAACCAGAGGAAGCTTTGGCAGTAAAAGTGGTTGAAGAAAGGAACAGAACAAGAAGAGCGAAAAAAGGAATGATTGCAAATATTTTCTTTGATTTCATAGACTCCTCCTTAAATATCATCTTAATCATTAATACACACCATTCAATTTTATAGACGCACCATAGTCCAAAAAGGTTCATTTTGGGATGCAAAAAAATTCAGATAAATATTATTCTAGACTTTTTCTTTATGAAAACTGAAGAAATGATATTCTGTTGAGTAAAACAATATTTTCGTCCACATTCTCGAGAGCACATATATCTGCTGCCAGATAAAGCCCACAATCAGGAGAACGCCTATCTTTGGCAAGGGCTGGTATACAGCAAGATAAATAACACCAAAAACAGCGGTAATCAATCCTACGAGAAGATATAATAACCAGGCCCTAAAAAACCTTTTTCCGATAAAAGACATATTGAGGAGCGTTGCTCGTATCGCCTTCTTGCTTTTCTCAACCACAAGTCTTACTCTGACATAGTCAAAGAACATCCTGACAATCGAAAAAAGGAGAGCAAGGATAAGAAACTCAAGAATGGAGACAAGAATAAGAGGCCATTCTGTTGAGGCGCTTTTTTCCCAAAGGTTGAATAAAGCACAAATAAGACTGTGAATACCTCCAAAAACCACTAAATAGGCTACGAGCGAGATCAAAAAAACCCTTAAAAAGGGCAGAAAATACTTGCTGCAATCTGAGAGAAAGCTTGTCAGGTCTGTTTTCTTATCCTGGGCAGCAATCCTTCCGATTATGCCTCCATACAGAAAAATATACAGCAGCATAAATAAAAGTGCCGGAATAAGAAACCATCCGACAAGGGTAGGAAGCAAATCTTGATATTTATAGATGATATCACTCAGCCATAGTAATCCTGTCCCCTTGAGGATCTGATCAGACATGAGCGAGCGGGGCAAATCTTTTTTTATTAAAAAATAAAAAGGAGTGACGATCAACACTGAAAATATAAAATTTATGAGCCACAGATAAACCACCATTCTTAGTTTTTTATTGGTCGTTTGAAATCCTTTTTCGAATATTTTAAGAATTTTCATTTCCTTCTCCTTTCCTTTCAGCTCACAGAGGCGGCACATTGAATGTAATTTTGTATCAGGAAGAGAAGCTCAGTGGCAACCTTAAAAATGCCCTTTCGAGACGGCTTCCTCTTGAGACTATTATTAGTCAGGTTGGAATCAATAAGCCAGATATTGTCTGGATCTATCTGAGCATACTTGGCCTTTGCCGTCTTTTCAAAGGTGAACTTTTTCCACCTTTCCTGTCCTCTCCAGTTTATTACTTCTTCTGAGTCATCTTCAAAAACGACTTTAATTTTCATGATTGTATCGCCCCGCACTCGGGCTTCACCAAACCGCCTGACTTTTACCTCAGTAATGTAAAGCTTCTTATCGTCGGATTTTTTATCTTCTTTTTCCATTTTCTTTATTCTCTTTGAAGTGATCTCTTCTTTTTCACCATCTACATCGAAAACACCACGAGCATACTTTTTTTTCTCTTTAGATGAGATTGAAGATATCCCATAATCAAAATTTAAAGTACTAAAAAACAATTCTTCAAAAAACCAGCTCATGTCTCTTCCTGTTATTTCATTAACCACATCGATGAAATCTTGGGTCTGGGGATGCTTGTAGCGGAAACGCATCTGGAATGCCCGGAGAATCCGGAGCATCATCTCTTGCCCAACCAATCCTTCTAGAGTGTGTAGACAGATTGAAGCACGAAAGTAGACGTTTAATGCATAACTTCCTCTGTCATGAAATTTCCAGGAGATAGTTGTGATCGGATCAAGCTCAACAACATGGATTGCTACTGCCCTTTCCAATTCATAGTTGTAATATTCGGGAAGCTTACAAAACCAAGAGAGAGGAATCCTTTGAAACGACATTGGCATGGCACCCGGTCCGTAGGCTATAGTTAAAACTTTTCCTTCAGAGTAGCTGTTGATCCCTTCATCAAGCCATGCCTCCTCGAATTCATTATTCGCACATAATCCGTACCAATATCCATGTCCAAATTCATGGACAATGACACTTTCAGGGGAAAGTACCTTTTTGCTTGTTAGGATACGTGTTCCAGCGGTGAAAAAGGTCGGATATTCCATTCCTCCGCTACGAGTCCTGAAAGGGGGATCAACCATGGTCACGGTTTCATAAGGATAAGGACCATACCAGAGGCCGTAATACTTTATGGCCATCCTCAAGGCTTTAAAATGGCGGTCGATCTGCGATTTATGCTCGGGCTCTATGAGGAGAATCATCTTAACGTCAGGAAGCTTAACTTCTTCTACGGGAAGCTGGAGCATGCCCGCGACTTCTTGGTATTCTTCAGGGCTAACTTCTTCAGCAGCGACAAAATCACGCTCAACTTTGATAAAATCAGGATCTGCTGTCCAAGCAAAATCATGAATATTTTCCTGGTGAAAAGTGTAGGTAACTGTTTTTTTTGCTTCATCAGGAGCGGCTTTAATCTGCTTGCCCGAGGCTCCCACGACAAAATCTTCAGGAACCGTGATATGGACTGTGAACTCTGCAAAATCTGCATAAAATTCAGAGTTTAGATGATATTCATGACAGTTCCATCCTTTCCCTTCTTCGTAGACTCCGGGCTTCGGGAACCACTGGGCAATAAAATAAGAATTATGGTAATAGCTTGAGCGATGAATAGATCTTGGTATTTTTGACTCAAATTCAAGTTGAAGATGAACCTCCTTGCCAGGCTTTACAGGCCTAGGAAAAAGCACTCGCATAACCGTCTGATCGCCCGGATGAACGGGCTTGTCCTGGGTGATAAACTCCATAGTCGGCTTTAAATCTGTGCCATCAGCCAGCTTAATACTGGTGACATCTACCCAGCCCCATCTTCCTTCTTTAATCTCTATGCCAAACGCTCCAAACCATTCTTTTTTAGATTCCTGAATCATGGTGCTCTTCTCGTTCTTAAAAGCATTGTAGTAAAGATGAAACCACATATCCTGGACATCATCTCGAGTGTTGTTGAGCCAGGTGATATTTTCTTTTCCGTGGAGCATTTTGTTCTGATCATCCAGCTCTACCCATATTTCATAGCGGACGTTGCTAATCCTTTCCTTGGCTGGCAGCGCACCTGAGCTAATAAACGATAGAGTGAGTATGAAAAACAGGAATTTAATGTATGATTTTTTCTTTCGCATTTCCTGCCTCCTTCTTTGTATTTATAATTAATATTATTTCGCTTGGAACGTTCTTATATTTTGAATTTAGGTTTTTCTCTCCAGCCTGTAAGATATAAACCTTTAAAATTAATCACGTAATAATTCTTTAAAAAGTTCCCCAAAAACGATCTTCCCATGAATATTCACTTGAAACCTGAAAAAAACAGCTGGGCTATGAAGCCAGCAATCGGAGGGAAGAAAAATGTGCAGACGAGGCGGGCAGCTGTAAATTTCCACCCCAATATTCCGATTTCCATGGGCAGCCGAGTGACTGCCCATAATGACCAGGCTGTCACAAAAGCAACCATGGTTCCTACGCCAGCTCCAGCACGTAGAAATCCAGCAGCGACTGGTAAAGTTACATAAGGTCCACCAGGAGTAATGGCTCCTACAAGACTGCCGATCAATATCCCGCGCAGGCCAGATTCCTCCCCTATCCACTTGGATATGAGTTCACGAGGCAAAAGAGTCTGAATCATGCCAGCCATAATAAAGGCAAAAATCAATAAAGGAAGAATCTGAATTGTTATCTTAAAGGCTGATTTAAGGCCGATGATATGCTGGCCCTGCCCTTTTGAGTATCCGATGTAAAGAAGAACAATGGCCAAAACAGCCATGACTAACGTTGGGATTAGCATATTCGAAGTCCTCCTTTTCTTATCCATTTTTTTATCTTTATCAGTGAGAGATTGTATTAATCTGTATCACTGATTGTTTCTTACCTTTTATTCTTTAAATCTACCTTCTTTATAGTCTTTTTGCTTAGGAAACCTTTTATTTTATCGATGAATTCTTGAGGCCAGCTTTTTAACATCTTATTCAACATACTGCTATTTACAGTCGATACCTCAACATATCTATCACTTTCTATTAAAGTATTGCGTAATCCTTCCCACTTCTCCGTATCTTCCTTTCGAGATGGTGCATTGAGTTCTTCTTTCACGGTCACGACCAGCTGCTTGTCAGGTCCATCTATAATCCAGCTGCCTTCTCTCTCGGCAAATTCTACGGCAGCTTCTGCTATTTTCTCCTGTTCCTGCTCGATTTCTGCTATCTTCGCTTTTAACTGCTTTTTTTCCTCCTCTAACTCTGAATAGCTGGTCACTAATTTCACTCCAGGATCCTTCTTGTACTTGTTCTCATCCAGCTTTTCCATCTTCTTCGGATGCCTCCAGAGCGGACAGATCTCCTGAAAATCACACCAATCACAAAGGACACTTTTTTGGGGAGGGAATTCCTTACATGCTTCGATTGCCTTGATCTTATCTACAGCCAGACTTTGTATTTCCGTTAACTGCTCTTTTGTCCTTGAAGATTCGATCTGTTTATTGAAAAGAAGAAAATGCCAGATAAGCTTTGTCTTTTCAGCTTCTGGCCACTTGCTAAGCAAAGCAAGTTGATAAAGGGGCAGCTGAAAATCCTGGCCCGCCTCCTCTTGAGTCATTAGTGTTGCAGAAGTCTTGTAATCGTGGATCTCGAACACTTTTTCTTTATCGTTCCAGTCAAGGCGGTCAATTATTCCAGTGAACTTATATTCATCGGAATTTTGCTTTAACTTGAAAAAAACAGACTCTTCTGTCTTTACAATTTTTGTCTGGTCAAAGGGTTTATACTCTTCATAATAATCCATCAAGCATTTTTTCCCTTTTTCATAATAGTCTTCTGCAGAGAATTCCTTTTTCACTATTTTAATCGAGTCCTTGTAGTCTTTTTTCCATAATTCATCAAATTTAGAAAGGAGCCATTTTTCAGGTTTAATTATTTTATTTTTCACGAGTTCATAAAACTCTTTTAAGGCCTCATGGACAATAATCCCCATAAATGCTTCTATGGTCTCAATTCTAAGCGGCAATTTATCAATGTATCTATACTTATACTGTAATTTGCATTTCTCAAAGCTTTCGATTTTACTGAAGGAATAAGAACTGCTCATCTGTATTTCCTCCTGCTCCTTTCTAACTTAATCTCCTTATTTGGTAACTCTAAATTTTATCTAACTATATTTTGTGTGAACTAAAACTTATTAAATATATCTCAGCGTTATAAATTTTTGAATTTTTTAATATTTTTATAATGTATGGCTATAAAAACATCAAAATGGTTACCACCTTGTTTTGGACGCAGTTGGTGATAAACACGGCAAATCACGTATAAAAGGATACGAGATGGCTTTTTTCCTTTAATTTTCTAACTCTTCTTGCTATTTTTTTCTTTATTTTCTCAAACGAAGGTGGCGGGCCTGTCCGCACCTGTTTATTGTCGATGAACAATCCGTCGGCGATGCCCCATTCTAAAAAGACCTCTCTATCCAGAGTGTCGATCTCTTGAAATTTGACTTTATCTCCAAACTGCTGGGCGGCACGTTTTGCCCTTTCGAAAACAATGTTTTGGGCAGGACACCATCCGTTGCGGAATGAAGTCACTGTTACTTTATCAGGTGATGCTTCCGGTTTTTTCTTTTCCTTTATCCATTTGGGAAGAACGGCATCTTCCGTAAACGGTTTCCACAGCAGAACTTGCCCTCCCATATTATCTGCCTTTTTGTATCCATGCTTTTTGAACCAAGAAGCTTTCATCCAGAACGGCAAGGAAATTCCCCAGGCAACGATGCCTTTTGCTCCTCGTTCTCTTGCATCATCTTCAGCAGCCTTGAGCAAAGCCTTGCCCATCCCCATCTTCCGGAAGTTGCCTCTTCCTTTTTTATACCCATGAACCCAGATACAATGGATGAAATAGAGGTCTTTTCCTTCGGCAAAAGCGTGTTCAATTGGCATGTATTGAATCATTCCCCCAACGGTCCCGTAATCGTCCGTTGCCAGTTTTACCCTGAGATTCTTGTCCTTCATTTTATTGTACCAGTCCTCTTTATGGCTTCCGGCTTCTTTTATCTCCTCAGACCAATCTTCAAGGCAGACAAAATATAATTCTTTGTGTTCATCTGCTAGATCAATTACTTTCATCTCTTATCCTTCAATTAGATATTAGAGACGATCATTTTATAAATGATTGTCAATTTGATAACATTTTATTTTAAGAGCAACAATAATTTCAAGAGCTCTTATAATCTTCACGGCTTCAAAGATAAAGTTCTAGTACTTTATACATTCTCTTTGCGTTTTTTTAAGGTTTTTTGTTGATTCTTGAAAGCAGTAGGAAACGGTTTTTCAATCACCCAGCTTGATCAATCTTTTCTGGCCTTTTCCCTCACAACAAAGCCTGATGTGCTCACATATATCAAAAAACGTTTGTCTTCTTCAGCAAACTGAAATGCTGCATTCCCAAAGACTGTACTGACCAGAGGTAAGCGGTAACCATATTTGTAGAGATAGCGCCAGAATGGATGGTCTTCATCCTTGACAAGAGGGTAAATAGTTTTCTCTTTTTTTATTTCGTCTTCAGTATGAATATATCGGCCTCTCAAACGTGTCAATCGATAACGCGTATGGAATCCCAGAAAATTGAGCCAGTTGTCCCACTTTAGAATATCTCCTTCCAGCATCCACTGATCTCCTTTTAATAAGAATTCCTGTGAACTCGGAGAAGCATCCAGCAAAAATTGTCTCAAAGTTACCAGATTAGCATCGGGTTCATCGGAAGGCTGCGTGATGATTTCGGCTACGGGCTCTTCATATGTAAAAGCTTGATATGCACGGAAAAAAAATCCCATAAATAACACCATCCCAGATATTGCTACTGCCATCAAGATCAAAGTTAAGTTCCGCAGGCTGGCCAGTAACTTAGGAGATTTAGCTTCCTGTTTCTTCATAGTATGGATTAACCAGCGAATACGTCTGTATGTGAAAAATATGAAGAAGGAAAAACCCACCAGAATGCCAACAATGCCAACATATATAAAAAAATCGGGCTTAATTTGTAACATGGAAATTTAATTCCTCCAACATTATCTTTAGGGTTTTCGCTGCGATAGATAAATTATTGGTTTTTTTGTTTTTATCGAATATGATTATTCTTATTACAACATTTTTAAAGATAAATCAATAAAGCTAATCAGCCTGTAAGCATCTTATTTTCCGTGACGGGGACAGGTTTTTGGGATTGGCTGAAGCGACCTTGAAGATTTAGCCTTCGGATTTCGGCCTTCGAGGGAAGTCGACAAAGTCGACCTGCGAGTATGTTGGGTCAGGCCTTATCATAAGGAATGCCATAAAGGCTAGGAGTAGGAAGACATCTTTTCCCGATGGCAAGGCCTGACCCCGGTGAGTTACGCAGCAGCCGAGAAGGCCGAAAGGAGAAGGTGTTAAAAATCTGAAGGGAGCGAAGCCATTCCCAAAAACCTATCTTTAAGTATTCCGATATCACGGAAAAAAGATGCTTCTCATCAACCTTGATCTGGCGAGAAAGATTATTCTCTGGCGGCACACTGGTTTCAATGTCCATAGCAAAGTATTTAGCAAAGTATTTAGTTGACTTTCGGATGTTATCTCAATTTTTCTCTTTGATATAGCTCATAAAGATCGTCAGCGGGTTAAAATTGAAGAAAAAAGGGAGAAAATTCCAGCCTCCCCAAAAAGAAATTCCTCTCTATAAATGGATAGGAGATCTGACTAAGAAGATGGGGACAGGCCCCTTTTTTGTAATAAATAGGACATTCTCATCTAGCGTACCAAACATCAGAAAAAGGGGCCTGTCCCCTTTTTCTAAAAATTTCACCCTCGTTTATGATGAATAAGTTTTGAATATTGGATAGAAAATTGATGGTCGATAAAACGATAAGGGATTATTTCAAGGCAGAACTCAGAACACGTCGGGACCACTGGCGCAAATCATCCAGCAAAAGATAAATCTCTGGCAGTATGATCAGCGTGACCAGGGTAGAGAAGGCTAAACCACCGACTATAGCTCTAGCCATCGGAAAATACGGAGGGCCGTTTCCACCGATGGCGACAGTGGTGAAGCAAAGAGGAACGAGGCTAAGTATTGTTGTTCCAGCGGTCATCAAAATCGGGCGAATTCGGTTACCGCCTGCCTGGACAATAGCTTCATATCTGCTTAATCCTCGGGCACGGAGTTGATTAATATGATCGATCAACACAATACCGTTGTTGACCACAACACCGATTAATATCAAAACTCCCATCCAGGCCATGAGATCGAAAATAGTGCCAGTTACGAGGAAAAACCACCAGACACCGACTACAGCAAAGATGATGGAAGTCCAGACAGCACCGGGGAATACTAACGATTCAAAAAGGGAGGCCATCACAAAATAAATTAAAGCCAGTGCCAGAAGAGTGTTGATCAACATGGTTTTAACTGCTTCTCCTTCAAAATCAAAGCTTCGTCCATAGTTCCAGCTAACACCCGGAGGAAAATTATACTGGCCTAAGACCTTGCTGATTTTCTTCTTGGCTTCATTTACCGTTAGATCCTCTAAATTTATAGCAATCCCCAGTGATGTTATGCGGTTTTCTCTGCGTATGTTGGGTGGTCCTTGTCTGACTGTAAAATCGGCCAGAGTAGAGAGTTTGACAGGATTGTTGTTTTCTCCAAATAGACTAATATTCTGGAGCTGTTCCAGGTTTCGCTTATCCTCTTTCTGGAATTCTACTTTCACCTCAATTTCGCCTTCCTCATCATGCATGCGTCGGAGATTAACTCCCCGCATGGCAACAGAAATATTACTGGCGACCTCCTGAGAAGAAAATCCGTATTTTTTGGCTCGTTCACGGTTAACTACAACAATTACTTCTTTACTGCCCACTGAGGCTCGAGACCGGACATCTTTAAATCCCGGAATTTTTCCTAGTGTCCAGGCGACTTCGTGAGATAGATTTACCAGCTGTTCTGTAGAACTTCCGACCAAGTAGATGTTCAGGTCGTCTGTGCTTCCTCCTGATCGCCTTCTTTCAAACGAGACATTGCCCACAGTGATTTCAGGCAGACCGCTGACTATTTCCTCGCTAATTGTTTTCTGGGATTTTTTTGCTTCTCTACCTTCTTTGAGAATAATAGTAGATAAGCTGTAATTTGGCGTATAATAACTGTAAACAGATTCGATTTCAAACTTGTCTTTGTTGGCAAAAAGATAATCTTCGACTTTATCCACGGCTTCTTCAACTCTTTCAACGGTGTAGGTATCATTGATGTTATACTCTAGATAAAGCCTTCGTTGTTCCTGTTCAGGGAACATGTCACTTTTTACGAACTTTATGGGTATAGCGATACTGAAAAGGGTTAAAAGAAGAATACCAACAGAGGTTTTTCTGTGTTTAAGCAACCAGCTAAGAATTTTTTTATACCGAGAAATAAGCCTATCGATCCAACGTTTTTTCTGGTTTAAAGGAGAAGTCTTAATCCGCGAGGCCAGAAGGGGGACAACGGTTTGCGCCAGTATCAGGGAAGCACCGAGAGCAACACATAAAGATAAGGCTACGTGCTTTATATAGATGGCGATTTCGTTTTTGCTACTTATGATGTTGGGCAGAAAAACAATAGCGGTGGTCGAAGTTCCGGCAGTGATGGCCAGGGCGACTTCCTTCACAGCAGAGATAGTCGTATTTTTTTTGCTCGGATTTAGCTTTTGATAACGGTAGATATTCTCCGTAACCACGACAGCGTTATCCACCAACATCCCCACAGCCAGGAGAAGGCCCAGCATGGAGAGGATGTTGAGTGAGAGGTTCATAAAATACATAAAGGCAAGCGTGACAAGCAAGGAAAACGGAACCGCAAGGACAACAATGAAAGTAGTAGACCATTGGCGAAGAAACAGAAAAAGGACTATTATGGCCAAGGCTGCTCCCAATAAACCGGCTTTGAGGAGCTCATTGAGAGAGCTTACGATTCCTTCGGACAGATCATCCATCAAGTAAAGACTGATTCCTTCCATTCTCGGGTCTTTACTGATTTCTGTTATCGTCTCTTTAACACTCCTTCCGACATCGACTATATTTGCACCACTTTCCTTAAAAACATTCAGACCGATGGCATAGGTTTGGTTGAGATGTCTTCCATAATCCAGCTCTGGCATCTCATGACTAACATGAGCGATATCCCTAAGTTTAAGACCGTTATCTCCAACGATCAGGTTGTTGATTTCATCGACTGTACTGATTTCTCCCATGGGCCTGACCGTAAAGCGTCTGTTAGAATCAGTGATACGACCGGCTGTTACCATAAAATTGCTGTTTCTTAGGACTTGGGATAAACGATTGAGGTCAATCTGGTGAGCTATTATGCGGTCAGCCAAAAGTTGAATAAGTATCTGCTTTTTTTCTACTCCATACATCTCAACCTTGGAAATCCCTCTAATGCGTTCAATCCTGCGCTTCAGCAGGCGGTTGAGCATATCATACGAGTTGGAAAGATCTCGCTTGCTTGATATTCTCATTATTAGAATTGGCATATCAGCAGTATTGAACTTCTGTATTGAAATCCTTTCTACATCCAAGGGAAGCTGGCTGCGGATGCTTTCTATCCTTTCCTTGGTTTCAATGGTTTTAACGTCTGTGTCAATTCCCCACTCGAATTCAAGGAAAATGTTGGATGAATTCTCTGAAGAAGTTGAGCCCATGCGCTTAACATCGCTAATAGTGGCCAAAATTTCCTCTACAGGTCGAGTTATCTCACGCTCGACCTCTTCAGGTGTTGAATTAGGATAAGGAATGTAGACGGAGACATAAGGAGCATCCAGCTCAGGGAAAAACTCAAGAGGAAGGAGTCTGGAAGAAATCAAGCCGATAACAACAAAAGACAAAAATATCATAAGGGTCATCACAGGACGGCGGAGTGAAAAATCTGTTATTTTCATGGTTTTCTATCTATTATGCTGTAGACAACGGGAATCACGATTAAGGTCAGCAGAGTTGAGACCGTTAGCCCGCCGATAACAGTTATGGCCATCGGTGCCCTGACCTCAGCGCCCTCACCTAGACCGATGGCAAGAGGCAAAAGCGCCAATGTCGTTGTCAACATGGTCATGATAATAGGACGAAGACGAGAACAGCTGCCTTCGACGATGGCTTTCATTTTTTCCATTCCTTTTGACCTCAGCTGATTGACAAGGTCAATAAGGACTATCGCGTTGTTGACCACAATGCCAGCAAGAAGAATCGATCCTATAAAAACCACAACGCTTATTTTTGACCCTGTGATCCACAGGGCAAAAACAGCACCGATGAAAGCTAAAGGTATGGTAAATATGATCACAAAGGGATGAAGGAAGGACTCAAACTGTGATGCCATAACCAGATAAACCAGAAAAACAGCCAAAAGCAGAGCAAACTGTAAAGAGCGGAACGAGACCTCCATTTCCTCATTCTGTCCTGAGACACTGGCGGCGATGTCCTCTGGAAGATCCATGTTATTAATTATTCCAGCTAGCTCTCTTGCAGCCGTACCAAGGTCCCCGTAGGTCAAGTTTGCTGAAACAAGGGCGACCCTTTCTTGGTCCACTCGGCGAATCTCGTCCGGGCCTGTGCCAACGAGAATATTTGCGACTGCGTCTAGAGGAACTGGCCGTTCGCTTTCTGGATTGATGATTAAGTCATGTATATCGCTGATCGAGGCTCTGTCTTCCTCGCTCACACGAACCAAGACATCAATCTTCCGGTCATGCCAGGCATACCTTGTTGCTACTTCTCCCCGTACCTTCTTAACAACTCGATCTGCAATCTCATAAACATTCAGGCCAAGGGCAGATGCTCTTTCACGATCAAAATGTATCTGGATCTCTGGGTGTCCCTTTTCCATCGATGATTTCACATCGGCAAAACGTTCTATGGATCTCATCTGCTCCACTATCTCATCACTAACCCTTTTTAGCTTTTTTAGATCATATCCTGCAATCTCAATCTCGATTGGTGTCTTAAAGGTGAATAATGTCGGTCGATAAAACTTATACTGCAGGCCTGGCAAATTTTCTAAGCCCCCTCTAATCTCAGTCATGGCCTGTTCTTCATTCATCCGAGAAGAGCCTGGAGCCATGGCCACATTCAGCTCTCCCCAATTTTCGCCACCATGCTCGGGATTCGTATCAAAACGGTTCCCGCTTCCAGCAACTGAAAAACTCATTTTAACGTTTTCAATCTCGTTGACTGATCTTTGAACGGCAGCAATGGTTTGATCGGTTCTTTCCAGAGGTGTTCCGGGTGGCAGACGAAATTCTATCCTGAATTCTCCCTGGGAAAGCTGGGGTATCAACTCTATACCCAGCTTGGGAATCAAGAGCAGGGTGATAAGGAAAAATCCTGCAGCAACGACAAGGACAATTCCTCTGTGTCCCAACGCCCAACGTAGAAAAGGAAGGTAGCGCTTTTCTACGATTGCATAACCTTTGGAAAAAGTGTTTAAGAACGGTTTCAAAAGGAAAAGGAAAACTCGTGAGATTATGCGGGATAATCTAAAAACGAGCTTAAAGAGGAAAACAGGAATAGTAGTAAAAATAAACTTTCGGATGTTTCTTAATAATTTTCTGATTCCTTTGCGAGGTTTTCCTATCTCTTGAGGTTTTATGATTTCTCTTCTTCTACCCTCAAGAGAAGCCATCATCGGAATTAAAGTAAGAGCAACTAAAAGGGAGACCATAAGGGCGAATGTTATGGTTAACGCTTGGTCACGGAAAAGCTGTCCTGCGACTCCCTTGACGAAAACCAGAGGAAAAAACACGGCTATTGTGGTAAGCGTTGAAGCAGTCACCGCAGTTCCCACCTCACCAGCACCATCGCTGACAGCCGAGAGAACATTTTTCCCTTGATCTCTGTGGCGGGAGATATTCTCCAAAACAACGATCGAATTATCAAGAAGCATACCGATGCCTAGTGCTATTCCCCCCAGAGACATAATATTTAGAGAGAGGTCAGCGCCATACATCAAGTTAAACGTGGCGATAACTGAGATCGGAATGGAGAGTGATATTATAAGCGTTGCCAAGAATTTGCGAAGAAAAAAATAGAGAATAAAAATAGCAAGAAGGCCTCCAATAATAGCTGCATTAATAACCTCATTGACAGCTTGCTGGATGAAAGTCGACTGGTCATAGACTTTAACCAATTTTAAACGTGACGGCAGTGTTCGTCTAATTCGGCTAAGTCTTTTATCAACTTCACGAGCAACTGCAACTGTGTTCGCGTCACCTTCCTTGTAAATTGCTATCTCCACCGCTTCAGTGCCTCTCATACGTGTAACAGCCTGACGTTCCTTGAATCCGTGACGAACAGCAGCGATATCCCGCAAATAGATGGGAGCACCATTTTTTTGGGCGACTATCACATCCCCTATTTCTTCGACGGATTGAAACTGGTTCAGGGTACGGACCAGAAATTGGTGAGTACCCTCTTCCAACCGACCCCCGGAGAGATTCACGTTTTCAGCACGAAGAATACTGGATATTGTCCCTATCGAAAGCTTAAGCTGCGCCACCTTCATCTGGTCGATAAAGATCTGTATCTCATCTTCCAGCCCTCCGCTTATTCTAACGGCAGCCACACCCAGCGCTACTTCAAGCTCTTTTTTTACCTGCTCGTCTGCAAAGCGCCTCAGGTATTTAAGCTCTTCTTCGTTAAATACTTCTGCTGAGACTGCGCTTTCCGCGTTCGATTCGGTTTTACTTGCTTCGGCAATAACCTGTTCTTGGCTCTCCTCGGGTTTTTCACGAAACAGGCCAAAACGCATGATTGGATCGAGAGAAGGGTCAAACCGCAGGATAGAGGGACGACGGACACCCAACGGAAGCTCAAGAGAATCCATTTTTTCTCTAACTTCCAGAATGGCGTAATCCATATCAGTACCCCAGCCAAACTCGAGGATAACATCTGACTGGCCAGACCGAGAGATAGAGCTGATCTTTTGAACATTCTTAATTACCCCTATCACTTCTTCTATTGGTTTGGTGATTAAATTCTCTATCTCTGCCGGCGCTGCTCCAGCATACTCAGTTCTGATGGTCAACGTAGGAAAGGTTAATTCGGGAAGCAGGTTGATCTTCAAGCGCGAAAAGGAAACAAGGCCAAAAAGGAGAATAGCTATGGTGAACATAGACACCGTAACTCGGCGTCGGATTGAAGTATTGATTAAATTTTTCATTTCTCGACGACCTTAACTTTCGCCCCGTCTTTTAAGGTGCTTAAGCCGGTCGTGACCACAACATCGCCAAGCTCTACACCTGAAAGAATCTCAACATGGGTAGAATTGATATACCCGATTGTTATCTCCTTCTTGGAAGCTACCAAATATTTAACAGGTTCTTTCGGTTCAGAATCAGTTTCTGATTTTGAGTCATTGCCTGGCTTTTCTTCTTCTCCTTCTTCTTCTGGAGCTGCTTCTGCTTTCTCTTTCTTTTCTGTCTTCTCCGGATCCCCTTCTTCTTCTGATTTTTCTTCAACCTTTTCTGTTACTATAAAAACAGTTGATTCCGAGTCCTCAGTGAGGATAGCGTCTTTAGGAAGGAGTAGTGCGTTTTCGTGCATGTCATAGACAATATTTACCCGGGTGAACATGCCAGGTTTCAACTTCCGGGTTTCATCTGTAACTGCAACAGTAACTTTGAACGTGCCTGTCTCTGCTGATATTACCGGGCTAATACGCAGTATTCCTGCAGAAAATATTTCTCCTGGGATAGCATCAGCCATTAGTTCTGCCGGAAATCCTGCCTTAAGCTTACTCAATTCCTTTTCTGGCACATGGAGCACTGCCAGCAAAGGATCGAAATCTGTAACACGAAAGGTGTCTTGATTAACGGTCACCATGTTCCCCACCTTGATAAAACGCTCGGATACTATACCGCTGATGGGTGCTTTTATTTCAGTGTAGTTAAGATTGAGCTTTGTCAAATCATAGGTTGCTTCTTGTGTCTGGTATTCATATTTTGTCCGATCATAGGCTTCAGCACTGATGAGCTTGTTTTTAAACAGTTCCTTGTTGCGCTGGAACTCGTTTGCTAATTCTTCTAATCTTGCTTCTACCTGAGCAAGTCTATGGATAAATTCCTCGTCCTCTAGTTTAGCAAGAACCTGTCCAGCTTCAACACTATCCCCTTCTTCCACAAAAATCTTCTCAATAACTCCACTTACTTTAGCTACCACTAATGCTTCACCTTCAGCCTCCAACGTGGCTGTGCCCGAATAATTTGCAGAAACCGAGCCTTTAATGACCTCTGTGACCTCAACCGGAATAGGCGGATCTTCTTCTTTTTCGCTTTTGCTGTTAGCAGGCGCTTGACCCCTGCAACCATAAATAATTAAAAAAGCCAGAACGATTAGGGCAATTAATCCTGTTTTATTAGTTTTTTTTGCCATCTTTCTCCTCCCGGGAGTTTGGTGATTTCATGTTTTGCTAACGTAGAATTCTCTCTCTATTATATTCCTATCATTTGTATATACGAAATATCGGCGATGAAAGTTTCAGGAATGTAACTTTTTTGAATAAATCAATATGAGAAGACAGAACAGAAGATACGCACAATCACTACATCGCAGAAGCGAGCGTTTTGAAAATTAGAATTTTCTTTTACACACCCCCTGTTTGCTCTTTTTCTGAGCCACGTGTGCAGAAAAATGTTTTTGTTAGCGACTCCTGGGTAAAAACCGGACATCCGGGGCAAATGCATTGATCTTCTTCAGTGATCTTTACATTCTTGCCGATTGTCGGAAAACAATACCCAATAGGATCAGCTCCTTGAACATAAGTCGGGCAGCTTTGGCAGATACACAATTCAATAACTTTCTGCTCCATCTCTTTCATTTCTTCTTCCATGATCCCTCCCTTTATGATTCAGTTTGAAGCTCTCGTTGCGAGAGACCTTTCAGTTATGAAATTGTTATCTTTATTTTCCGCTCATTAAGCATTTTGTTCAAGCGAGAATATAGCTAAGCAGTCTATTTATTCTTTTTTCTTTTTGTTTTCCTTATCTTTTTTCCAATAATCCATGCATTCAACGTTACAAAAATGGAGGACATATTCCTGACCTTCTGAGTGGAGGGCGGTTGCCTTGGGGATCATTTTTTTACAAACATGACACGATATTTTCTCGGTATCTTCCTTCATTTTTCGTCCTTTCCTTTAATTTTTTTAAGTCTGAAAAAAAGCCAATTTTTATCTTTTGGCTCTTTGGGTTTCAGCTTTATCAAACAATATCTTCCATGCATTTTTTTGCCCTTTATCTCTATAATTCTCTTTGATATGGTCATCTCAAGGGGAAGATAATCGCCTCTGTCCCAAATCTTGACTTTTCCTGCCCCATACTGTCCTTCAGGAATTACGCCTTCAAAATCTTCATAGCCTAAAGGATGGTCTTCTGTCTCTACAGCCAGCCTTCTTATTCCCTCTTCCTGAGGAGGCGATTTGGGAATTGCCCAGCTCTTAAGCACACCGTCCTCTTCCAAGCGTAAATCAAAATGGAGATGAGAAGCATCGTGCTCCTGGATAACATAAATCAGCCCTTCTGATTTCTTCTTTGGTTTTGTTTCTTCAGGTTCTGAGGTCTTCTTAAAATCTCTTTTCTTCTTGTATTCTTTTAAACTCATATCTTTTCCTTTAATAATTATCAGTACTCCGATATCAATTGTCAAACACCGAACATTGATTACTTGGTAACGCAGGACTTTCTCTTCTTCTCGATTGCTCTATTAAAATTGTGGGCTTGATAAATCAAGCTCCTACATAAAATAGGCAAAATGTGTGTATGATGAATCATTCATACAAGAAATGGGGCCAGGCCCCATTTATACCATTTAACATTTATAGGGATTTGCTGGAAGAAATGGGGCCTGGCCCCATTTAATTTGCCAGCCCCTACCTGAGAGGTTCGAACGTGTATTTATTGTTTACCTTTTTGACCTTGCCAAAAAAGTGCTCTGGATCGTGATTAAAAGCAAGTATCCAGTCTCCCTCAATAGCCTGCTCAAAATATCTCTTCTTGCTCTCCAACGTCTCCTGAGGAAAGAGATCATAGCTCATGATGTAAGACAATCCTACATGAGCTGAAGTCGGAACCAAATCTCCAAGGAAGAAGAAGACCTTTCCCTCGGAGCTAGCCTTCACACACTGATGGCGAGATGTGTGTCCTGGTACAACAATGACCTCGACTTCCTCTGAGATCTCCTTGTTTCCGTCTACAAGCTGAAGGAGCCCGTGTTTCTCCAGAGGCAGGAAATTTTGTTCTAAGTAGCTGGGTTTGTCTCTTTCGCTGGGATGAAGTGCATACTCCCATTCTCCTTTCTGAATTATGTAACTCGCTTTGGGAAACGTGGGGACATCTTCCCCTTTTTCGTTCTTAAGAGTGTTCCCCCCACAATGATCAAAGTGAAGATGGGTGTTAATGACAAAATCGATATCCTCAGCCTGGTACCCCAGTTTTTCTAGAGAAAGTACAAGTCCAGGTTTTCTCTCCACAGAATAATAATCGTAAAATTTCGGGTCTAAATCACCTCCGATTCCTGTCTCAACCAGGATTAATGCTTTTTCTGCTTTTATCAGGATTGAATTTAAGGCCAGCTTTATCCTGTTCTTTTCGTCGGCAGGGAATTTCTTTTCCCAGAGAGTTTTGGGCACGACCCCGAACATAGCCCCCCCATCTAGAAAAAAAAAGCCGTCTCTTAAGCCGTGTATATCAAACTGACCTAAGGAAATCCTATCGATTGTCATCCGATGAGTTTATCCAGGTCATAAATCAGATCCTGTTGGCTGTATTGAGCAAAGTGGACATTCCCTGTGTCCATACGGATGGCATCCTCCGGACAGGCCTCGACACAAAATCCACAGAAGCAGCATCGGCCTAAATCGATGATAAACTTGGCAGGATATTTCTGTATTTCAGGATCAGGATCCTCAGCCGCCTCAACATATATGCATTCAGAAGGACAAACTGTAACGCACAGCATGCAGGCTACACAGCGAGGTTTGCCATCTGGCCTGGTCATGAGACGGTGCAAACTCCGGTGTCTTGAAACGATTTCTTTTTTTTGCTCAGGGTACTGAATGGTCACAGCTCCTTTTCTTTTTGTCTTTATCCCCAGAACTTTCAGGATGTGAAAGAACAAATTCACAACAAAATGACGGGCTGTGATCAAAATTCCCCTGATAATCTCGATAAAATATCCCAGTGCTTTTATCATCTCAAATAGTCATAATAATGCCTGTTCCGATGATATTAACCAAGCTTAAAGGAACAAGCAATTTCCAGCCTAAATCCATCACCTGGTCATAACGAAACCGAGGATAGGTCCAGCGGATCAAAATCTGAAGCCAGCAGAAAAAGAAGACCTTTATGTTGAAAGCTGCGACCTGAAAGAGAACAATGACCACATGAGGGAGCAACAATTCTCCTCCCCATGGGAAGTGAAAACCGTCCGAAGCCAACCAGGGAACCTGCCAGCCTCCAAAGAAAAGAGTAGTGAGCAAAGTGGAAATAATTATGATTTCCATGAAATCTGTCATCATAAAAAGGCCCCATTTTAGCCCACTGTATTCTGTGAAAAATCCTATGATTTCAGATTCCCCTTCAGGAAGATCAAAGGGAACTCTTTTGGTTTCAGCAAGAGCAGCAAAGAGAAAGATAACAAATCCCAGGGGTTGGAGAAAAATTCCCCATTTTGGAAGGAAGCCAAAAAGGAGCTCTCCCTGATAGACGACAATGCTTGAAAGCCTCAAAGATGGATAGACCATGATCAGGCCTATGAGAGACAATCCCAGGGCAACTTCGTAAGAAATAACCTGAGCAGCTCCTCTCAGTCCACCGGTGAGAGTATACCTGTTATTAGAAGACCAACCGCTGATAATAATACCGTATATTCCCAGAGACAGCATAGCCAGAATAAATAAAAGCCCTACGTTAAAATCCAGTATTTGGAGATTTATAGTCCGGTTTCCAATGCGCAAAATATCTCCGAAAGGGATGGCTGCAATCGTGATGGCCACAAAAAAGAAAGAGATGAAAGGAGCCAGTGTGTGGAGAAATTTTCTGGAGAAGGAAGGCACAAAATCTTCCTTAAAAATCATCTTAATAGCGTCGGCAAAGGGTTGGAAAAGACCGATGATGCGTATTCCAAAGATTGGAGCTCTGTTCGCGCCAAGCCTATCCTGGATGAGCGCACTCTCTTTTCTCTCCAGCCAGGTCAGGTAGAGAGTAAGGAGAAGGAACCAGACCAGAGCACAGACTATCTTGATGAAGACAATCAATATTTCAGTTAACGTTTCAGTCATTCTTTTTCTTGAAAAAAAGTAATTTTCTTCCCCATCTCTCCTAAAATTGCGTCTGGAGAGGTGAATTTTTCAAAGAATTTAGAATCTATTCCCAATTTTTTACCCAGGTCAGCCAGCACTTTCCATTCAGGCAGGCTTTCTCCTGGCGGTTCTAAAGCAGGTTGAAAACTCTGAACTATCCCATCCACATTCGTCAAGGAACCTGCCTTTTCAGCAATCAAAGCCACCGGAATGACTATATCGAACAGAGAATTCAACTCATTCGAATAATAAGAGAAAAGCACCTTTCCTTTTATCTTATCAAGAGCTTCTTTCAGATCTCCTAAACTGAAAAGTCCGGAAAGAAATGGACCAAAGGCGAGAAGAAAATCTGTTCCATCAGCCAAGGCATCCAAATCCACGGTTTTGATATCAAAACCTATTTCTAAAGCCCCTCTTATGTTAGGACTTGGATCTGATGTAAGTAAGTATCCGTCAGCCTCTATCTGAGGGGGGTCGGCAAAGAATATCTTTTCTACTTTAAGGTCTTCTTTAAAGATTTTATGAACGAGAAAGAGCTCCTCATTCGAAAGCCAGGTATGAAGAATCAAGGCAATTCCTGTGGCTTTCTTGGCAGAATATAAGCGTTTTATTTTTTCTCCTAGGTACTCGGAGATATTTTCCCATGTAAGCACATTCTCCCCATCTATTTTATTCAAGATAATTTGATCAGCTCTGCCTTCTTCAAGGTAGGAATAGCCATATCTTCCGCGATCACAAATCCAGAAACCGTTGACCTCAGGATTTTCTCTAGCTTTAATCCTGTAGACTTTTTTTGGCACCTCGAAGCGAGCAAAACCCGGGTGATATTCGATCAGAATGTTACAGCCGCGACTGCATAGAGGGCAGATGGATTCTCGTTTCTCTAAAAACCAGCTTCGGGTCTTAAACCTGAAATCTTCGTCGGTGATGGCGCCCACTGGGCAGATCTCAGCTAAGTTGCCTGCATAGTTATTTACGACAGTAGCCCCATCATAAATATTAACACTTGAATGAACCCCTCGGTGAAATACACCAAGCTCCTGCGTTTCAGTCACCTCTCTTAGAAACCGGACGCAGCGAGTGCAGAGGATACACCTTTCTTGATCAAGAATGAGGGTTTTTCCTATCTTTAATTTTTTCTCTCTTTTTTCTTTCACCTCTTTGAACTGGCTTTCAAAAAGTCCGTATTCGTCGTAATAATCCTGGAGTTTGCAGTCTCCAGCTTTATCGCAGATGGGACAATCAAGGGGATGTTCTGCCAGTAGAAATTCTAACACTGCTTTCCTGGCTTCAACCACCCTCTCGCTCTTTGTCGAGATTTTCATATCTTTTTTCACCACGGTTGAGCAAGCCAGCTCAAGCTTGGGAAAACCCTCAATCTCGACAAGACACATACGGCAGCTTCCCTCTGGCGGAAAAGCAGGATGATAACATAGATGAGGGATGTGAATCCCTGCTCGCTCTGCGGCTTTCAACACAGTCGTGCCTTCCTCTACTTCTACTGGATCTTTATCTATGAAAATCTTTATCATCTCGTTCGCCTTCTCCGGCTTAGAGCCTAAAGATGAGATTCAAGCTCCTTCCTGAACTTCTTGGTGATGGAAAGAATAGGCATGGCTGCAGCATCTCCTAAGGGGCAAAGAGTGTTGCCCTCGATATTTGAAGCCAACCGTAAGATACTATCGATGTCTTCTTTTTTCCCTTTCCCTTCTGCTATACGTTTGACGATTTTATTTATCCACGAATTTCCGATCCGGCAGGGGGTGCACTGGCCGCATGACTCATGGGAATAAAATTTAGTGACAACCTTCAAAACATCAAGAATAGAGGTCTTGTCATCTATGACTATGATTGCAGCAGAACCGAGCATAGAATTTGCCTCGACCAGCGAGTCAAAATCCATTTTTATACCTATTTCATCTGCTGTCAAAATAGGTGCTGACATTCCACCTGGAATAACGGCCTTCAATTTTTTTCCTTCCTTCATTCCTCCTGCATGTTTGAAAATGATATCTTTCAAGCTGGTTCCAAGAGGCAGTTCGTAGATTCCTGGATTCTTGACCATGCCGCTTACACCAAAAATTCTGGTTCCTCCGTCCTTGGGAAGCCCTTTTTTGATAAACCATTCCGCACCATTAAGTATGATATGAGGGATATTAGAGATTGTTTCAACATTATTTATAACCGTAGGACATTGCCAAAGACCAACAGAAGCAGGAAAAGGAGGCTTCAGACGAGGATTTCCCCTTTTGCCTTCGAGCGATTCCAGGAGTGCGGTTTCCTCACCGCAGATATAGGCTCCAGCACCGCGGTGAACATAAACATCCAAGTCAAAGCCACTCTCCACGATGTTTTTTCCCAAAAATCCTTTCTCGTATGCTTCTGAAATGGCCTGTTCAAGCCTTAAGGCGATAGCTTCATATTCGCCCCGGATGTAGATAAAAGCAGCATTGATACCCACACAGAAAGAAGTTATGATAATCCCTTCGAGCAGCATGTGGGGATTGTGGCTCATGATGTAGCGATCTTTAAAAGTTCCCGGTTCTCCCTCATCAGCGTTGACACATAGGTATCTTGGCTTATCCGTGGGCGGAACAAAACTCCACTTGACTCCAGCCGGAAAGCCTGCGCCACCCCTTCCTCTCAAATTAGCCTTTTTCACTTCTTCCAGAATTTCTTCTGGGCTCATTTTCTTTAGCGCTTTCTCCGTAGCTCGATACCCTCCCTGCTTTTGATACACGTCTATTTTGTATAGATTCTCAAGCCCAAAATGTTCGGTTAAAACCTTTTCCTTCATTTTTCTATTTCAAATTGTCTAAGATTTCATCGACTTTTTTTGGATCCAAGTCACCGTAATAATTAAAATTTATCATCATACAGGGAGCTCGCTCACAGGCACCTAAACACTCAACCGTCGAAAGAGTGAATTTTTTGTCAGGGGTAGTCTCTCCAGGCTGAATCCCTAATTTATCTACTAAATAATCAACGAAATTATCTGCTCCTAAAAGATGGCAGCTCAGGTTGGTGCAGACTTGAATGTGATATTTTCCTAAAGATTCCCTGGTGAGCATGGTATAAAAAGTCACGAGTTCTCTCACCCTAATAGGTTTTATTCCTAAAACTTTAGCTACTATTTTTTCTTGTACTGCAGAGATAAAGCCGAATTCTTGTTGGGTGACATGTAAAACTGGAAGAATAGCCGCTTCTTTTTGAGGATAGCGGGCAACAATTTCCTCGATTTTCTTCTTTGCCTTCTCTGAGAACTCAAGACTCATCTATCTAACTCTCCTCCTATCATATTCGTCGATCCAAAAGTAGGAATGACATCGGCTATGTAGCGCCCCTTGATCATTTCTTCCAGGGCAGAAACAATGTGAAAACAAGGCGCCCTCAGGTGCAAGCGATAGGGCCTGTCAGTGCCATCTGATACGATATAAAAGCCAAGCTCGCCGTTTCCGCCTTCAACAGAAAAATAAACCTCCCCTTTGGGAGGTCTTATACCATGATCCCTCATGAAAAACTTGAAATGATTAATGATCCCTTCGATCGAAGTGTATGTATCCTCCTTGGGAGGGACGACATATTTTTTATCTGTGCCAAGAATATCCAGGTATTTCTGCCTTTCTGAACCTTCTAAATTGGGAGAGAGCTTTATTTCTTTCTCAATCCTTTTTGTTCTGGAGGCCTTGATTGCTTCGGCTGGCTCGAGAGCTTCAGCCATAAGCTTGGATGGAGACGGACTTGGCATTTTTTCCATGGCTTGCTCAATAATCCTTAGGCTCTGTTCCATCTCTTTCATCCGAACCATGTATCTGTCAAAGTTATCCCCTCGCTCGCCCAAAGGAACCTCAAAATCCAATTGGTCATAAACCGCATAAGGGGAAGCTTTGCGGACATCATAATAAACGCCTGTGGAGCGGAGACAGGGGCCAGTCCATCCATAGGAGATGGCTGTCTCTGGAGAAACAACCGCAATATCTCTTGTTCTATTAAGATAAATCTTGTTCTTATCAAGGAGACCATGAATATCCTTTAAAACTTTTCTTGTCTCCACAATCGCTTTCTTAAGAACCGCTTTATAACCAGGATGAAGATCAGCTCTAACTCCGCCTATGCGGATATAGGAAGTTGTCATGCGCGCGCCCGTGGTTTCTTCGATGACATCCCAGATAAATTCACGTGCTTTCACGTTGTAGAGGAAAACGGTGAAAGCCCCGCACTCCATGGCCATGGCTGCCAGACACGTAAGGTGGTCAGAAATGCGCGAAAGCTCACTCATTATAACTCGAATATACTGCGCCCTCTCAGGCACCTCGATGCCTAACATTTTCTCTACTGTCATCACATAACCAAGGTTATTGATTAGAGGAGAGACATAATTCATCCTGTCCGTATAGGGAAGCAGGTTGAAATAGGTCCTGTGTTCGCAGATTTTCTCGAAACCTCTGTGTAAATATCCCACTTCGACTTCCGAATTGAGAATCCGCTCCCCGTCAAGCTCGAGCATTATCCGGATTGTCCCGTGCATGGCTGGATGAGAAGGTCCCATGTTTAGAAGAAGGCTTTCTTCGGAAGCTTCTTTCTGAATTCTTGTCGGCATTTTATTTTCTCAACGGAATCCTTGGCTGGCGTTTACGCAGAGGAAAGTCCTTACGCAGAGGATGGCCCTCGAATCCGTCATACATGAAAATTCGTCTTAGATCAGGATGATCTTTGAAATTAACTCCAAACATGTCGTAGACTTCTCTCTCCAGCCAATTGGCGTTTTTCCAGACCGAAGTCAATGAGTCAATCTGGAGGTCTTTCTCTGAGAGTCGGACCTTTATTCTTAAGCGCTGTATGTTGGGAATAGAAAACAGATGATAAACCATCTCGAAGCGCGGTTCTTGACCTTTATAGTCGACACAGGTGAGGTCGAGAAGCATGCTGTAGGAATAAGGCTTATCTTTCAAGAATTGGACAATATCAAGAAGGGAATCCCTTTCGATGAGGAGAATTTCGTCTCCAAACTGAACAGTTACCTCTTTTATCTTTTCTGAAAATTTCTGTCTTAGTTCTTCTATTACTTTCTTTTTTTCCATCTCCATTCTTGTTCTTGTTTTTGAATTTTTTCCTGTAATTTTATTAAGCCATCCAAAACTGTCTCCGGGCGAGGTGGGCAGCCCGGAATGTAGATATCCACCGGGATAATGCGGTCAATTCCTTGAACAACGGCATAATTGTCGTAAATACCGCCACTCACAGTACAAGTGCCAAAAGCCATAACCCACTTGGGCTCGGTCATCTGGTCATAGACTGTCCGGAGTACCGGTGCTAATTTATGAGAGATTGTTCCGCAGACAACAAGCATGTCAGACTGACGTGGTGAAAACCTTGTCCAGCCAGTCCCAAAGCGGTCCCAATCAAAATGGGAGGCAGCGGTAGACATATATTCCATACCACAACAAGCTGTAATATAAGGATAATGAAAAAGAGAATACTTCCGAGCCCATCCCAGTATGTAATTGAATCTCGTCGTAAAAAAACTTCCTATCATGTGCTACCTTCTTCTTGATCTCTTGTTACTGGTCCTCATCACCAGCTACAAGTGATAGTTACTAGCTATATTTTTGATCTTTTCTGTTCTCCTAATCCCAGACAAAAGCGCCTTTTTTCCAGGCGTAAATAAATCCCATGATGATAACAAACATGTACGCAAACATGACAATCAACGCAGCTAATCCCATTTCTTTGAAGATAAGAGCCCAGGGGAAGAAAAATACGACTTCGATATCAAAAAGAAGAAATATAAAAGCGACAAGAGAAAACTTAATCGGAACAGGATTGATCTCCTCTTGGAGGTAAGGGCTTCCACACTCAAACGGAGTTTCCTTTGTGGGATTTGTCCTCCTGGGTCCCACAAGCTTGTTCATAAAGAGCAAGACAAATCCCAAGAGGCCAAAAACGAGGAAAACGAGGAAAAGTTCGGTCATGCTTCTATGTAAATAAAGGCATAAATTTTATAAAAATAAATTTGTATTTGCAAACGTTTTGATATTTTTTTAAATATTTAATATGTGAATAGCCTGGTTTTTGGCTTTCATGGCTGCTTCCATCACAGCTTCCGATAATGTCGGATGGATATGGATTGATGAAGAGACGTCCTGAATTTTCAGGCCTCTTTTCATAGCTAAACTTATCTCAGAAATAAATTCACTCGAGTTTGGAGCAATGATATGAGCCCCGATGATTTCATCTTTCTCATCTGCAATTATCTTGACCACACCTTCCTGCTTTCCAAGTGTAAGAGCCCGGCCGTTTGCCTGAAGAGAGAACAAGCCCACCTGAATCTTTATTCCTCTCTCCTTAGCTGCTTCTTCAGTCAGACCAACAGAGGAGAATTCTGGATATGTGTAGACTGCCTGAGGAAGAGCTTTATAGCTCATCTCCGCTTTTAATCCAGACACATTCTCGGCAGCAATGATTCCTTCGTGCGATGCTTTATGGGCAAGAAGATATCCACCGATCATATCTCCTATGGCATAGATACCTGGGATGTTTGTTTCCAGCTGAGAGTTTACTTTGACAAATCCATGCTTATCTAAGATAAGTTCAAAGTCTTTTCCTGTCAGATCTTCAGTGTTTGGCTTCCTTCCAATTGCCAAGAGAACTTTTTCTGCCTCAAAATCAAAAGCAGATTGAGTTTTAAGGCTTGTGCCTTTAAGGCTTACCCTACCTTCTTTGATGCTGCTATCTTCTATTCTCATTTGAGTATGGATTTTAAGTCCCTGCTGTTTGAGGATCCTTTCCAATCGGGCAGCCATTTCCCCATCGCTGCCAGGGAGTATAGTGGGCATAATTTCAAGGACTGAAACGTCCGAACCAAGCCTCTGGTAAATCGAGCCCAATTCAAGTCCGACTGCGCCAGCTCCGACAACCAACATTCTTTTGGGGATATCATTAAACTCGAGCGTTTCACGAGATGTAACAACTTCCTTCCCGTTTGGTTCAAGGAAAGGAAGCGCGGCCGGCCTGCTGCCAGTGGCAAGGATAATCTTATCCGACTCTAGAATCTTCTCTCCTCCTTCTGTCTTAACAGCAATCTGTTTTTCGCTCCTGATAAGACCTTCTGCCCTTATGATTTCTATTCCATTTTTCCTTAACAGAAACTCTATCCCCTTCACCAGTCTCTCTACAACCTTGTTCTTCTCCTCCTGGACTTTCTTCCAGTTGCATTTTATCTTTTCTAAAGGACCCTCAATATTCTTGTTTTCTTTTAGCTCTTTATAAATCTTTGTCTGATGCAAAAGATATTTGGCGGGAATACATCCATAATTCGTGCATGTCCCGCCTATCTTATGCTTCTCGATAAGAGCAGCTCTTTTTTTAAGCTGAGCTGCCCTGATAGCAGCAACGTATCCACCAGGACCTCCTCCTATGATTATCACATCCCATTTCTCGTCCATGTTTCCCCTCTCAAACGAAAATAATATTCCTTCCTCAATTTCTTATTTAAACAGAATCCTTTTTCCTAGAAATCGAAGGAATGTATTATACCTTTTCTCTCTTCTCATTTTAAGCCTTAAAAGCGGCCTGTCCCCTTTTCTTTTTAAAATAATCTTGACAGTAATAAGCAAAAAGCAAAAAATATGAACCTTTAAGGATGTTAATACTGGCGAACCGTGAATATTAAAAAACGCATATGCATCGTTTTTTTCTTTTTATTGTTTTCATGTTTTATCATCCCTGATTCGGTTTATTCTTACGTACTTTTTATCTACCGTCCCTATCTTGAGAAAAGGCCGGTCAGCCGAGAAAAGAAAGTCACCCTCCACGGAGAGTTTTTCGGTCATCTCCAACTTCCAAGCACATTTCCCAGTTATAATGACCTCAGTGGAAAAGAAGATAGATGGAATTATGGATTTCGAAACATCATTTTTATTACAGAAAACACAGTCTTCCTTGCCCAGCTCGTGACTCATGACGACAATCATAGCCGCACCAAATTTGATTGGCACTTCTCCCTCAGGCAATTCTTATCAAGAAATCTTGTCTTGATTATTGGTCACGACAGTAATCATGACTTAGATCACAGAAGCGCCATAAATCAAAGCCGCTACTATGTCAACCGCAATTATATAGGCCTCGGGCTACCGTCTAAAAAAGGAGATTTCTATATCGAACCTTTTCTCTGGTATCTCCTTGAGAATACAAAACAGAGAGGACATCTCGACCTCTCAGGCGATTCTCCCCGCTACGAATATGGCCTTAGGGTTGGAAGGTGGTTTGAAGATCGAGTGGGTCTCCATTTTCAGATTTTTTATCAGACAGAAAAGCTTTTTTCTCGCGGGCAAACTCATATAGCAGACCTGATCGTACGAATAAGGCTTTTAGACTGGTTGGAATTATCCGCTGGCGGAGGAATCTGGAAGGATATAAAGACAAGCCCGTCGGGAAGCAAACAAAAATTTTATAAACTGACCTGGGGCGTTGCTATTCCCTTTTAAGAATTGTATGATTAGAGCCCATAGAATTAAAATGAAGAGGATAGTTTCATCCACAAAGAGCACGCAGCATCTAATAACAATCACAGGATAACTTAACTAAGGCGCTTGAGAGGGATGCATTTAAAAAAATGTCTGTTGACCTTTTCCTTTTTCTTAATCTTCTCTTTTAGCCGTTCTTTTTCTCAAATTTCTGAATACACCGATCAAGATTGTCTTTTCTGTCACGGTAAGCCCGATATCTCCCAGATCACAAGCGATGGGAAGATCCGCTCCCTCTTCGTTGATCCAGAGAAATGGTCCCAGGATATCCACCACAAAGGCAGCTTGGTTTGCGTGGATTGCCATACAAATGCCAATCCATATATCCATTTCAGGGAAGGCTTCATCGATGTGGATTGTGCCCGCTGTCATCCTGAAGAAGCAGAAGAGTATCAGAAAAATATTCACTTAACCTTTGCAGTTCCTTCCCCTAATAAAGAGCTTCCCCTCTGCTACCACTGTCATACCAAACACCACATCCTTCCCCATGATGATCCATCATCGTCCGTGCACGAGGATAATGTGGGAGAGACCTGTAACGAATGCCATGCTGAGGTTATGGTCAAAGGGATCTTCAAAGGCTCCTCTTTGGGAAAGATATCCGGACACCGCAAGGGCGACCTCTCGGAGAGGTTTGATATGAAGATGTGTCTTAATTGCCATTATGGTGATTCTGCTCACGGAGCCAAACGTCCTTTTAAGGATTTTTGCTCCCGCTGCCATGATGTTCGTTCAAAAGCTCGCTCACTCATGGGACCGACACACCTCGAATCAATAAGATGGGTCAAGCTCAATTATATGGGCGGTGGACTAGCTATCCTCCTTGTCGTTGGAATGGGTGTCTTCTTCGGGTATAAATCGCGAAAGACGATAGCTGGGGGGATGAAGACATGGTATGAAAGCATGAAAATAAAAGAAGAAGCCCCGGAGAAGGAAAAAAAAGAAACAGAACGAGCCAAGGATGAAAAAGAGATGGGCGGCCAAGATCAGGGTGAGAAAAATAGGCGTGAAAAAGATGTTGGGGATCAGGATAAGAGCAAGATAGAAAAGGAAGATCAGGATATTAGTGATCAGGGTAAGATCGATATTGATAAGAGCGATAGGGGTATGAGTGAAAAGGATAAAGATGAGCAAGATAAGGGCAATCAAGATAATCGCGATTTGGATAAAGTGGACCAAGATAAGCCTGACCAGGAGGAGGGCGATCATATTAAGAGCGACAAAGACAATAACGACAAAGAATAGCGCAACAAAACCATGAGCAATAAGATAAAACGATACGCCATGCTGGTCGACTTGAGGAAGTGCATCGGCTGCAACGCCTGCGTGGTGGCTTGCAAGAGTGAAAACGATGTGCCGCTGGGTGTCTGGAGGAGCTGGGTAAAAAAAGTAGAAAAAGGTCAATATCCTGATTCCAAGGAATTCTTTCTTCCTGTAGTCTGCAACAACTGCGACAAGCCTATCTGTGTCACTGTCTGTCCAGTTAATGCTGGCATCAAACGCCCTGATGGAATCGTTTACATCGACCCGCACAGATGCATCGGCTGCCGCTACTGCATGGCTTCCTGCCCTTATGGGGTAAGATACATCAATCCCAGAAAAAAAATAGCAGAGAAGTGCTATTGGTGTCATCATCGAGTAGACGCCGGTCTAAAACCAGCATGTGTGCTGGTCTGCCCCACAGGAGCAATGATATTCGGCGATCTTAATGATCCTCGAAGCGATATTGCCAAAGCCGTAGCCACGAATGCGGTTCAGGTTATAAAACCTGATATGGGAACCGATCCCCAAACTTTTTACATCGGTCTTGAGCAAGCCGCTGTAGAGGCAAAAAAGATAAAAGAGGAATAGTGTCGTGGATACTCAGGTTATTTACAACATCTTTCACCAGGATGCATTCGGCTTTAACATCGCTATGTATATTTATCTAACTGGTGTAAGCGCAGGATCATTTATCCTATCCACATTGGCCTATGGCTTTGGCCTGAGCCAGTACAAACCACTCGGTAAGGTTGGGGTTGTTGTGGCCACCATAGTCCTCATCATAGCCCCCCTATTCCTTCTCTTCCATGTGGGGACGCCCTACCGTGCTTGGCATCTTTTTATTTATCTCAACATGGCCTCCCCTATCACCTGGGGCTCATTCCTGCTAATACTCTATCCGATAAATTGTATTATATACGGCTATTTCATGTTTAAGGAAAACATGAAACTAACCAGGATCTTTGGGCTTATCGGTATCCCCCTAGCTGTATCGGTTCATGGATATACGGGATTCATTCTTGCTTTCGGCAAGGCAAGGGCCCTCTGGAATACTGCCCTGATGCCCATACTCTTCCTTGTCTCCGCTGTTATCTCGGGGATTGCCCTCATGATCCTTGTCTTCATAATCAAAGAACGTTTCTTTTCCAAAGAAAGGAAAATCGACCGCGAGCTTGTATTTGGCCTTGGCAAACTCCTTGCCTGGATGATTGTTTTCGACCTCTTTCTTGTGGCCTGCGACCTTATAGTCCTTGCTATCTCCCACTCAGATGCTCAAGCAGCAGCCCACCTGCTCCTGCAAGGAAAATTCAGCTTCCTCTTCCTTGTCGTCGAGAATCTGCTGGGCAAGATCGTGCCCTTTTTTCTCCTGATAGTACCAAGGCTAAGGACATTGGCTACGACAATAGTGGCCTCGATCCTGGTGGTCATTGGAATATTTTTCATGAGATATGTAGTCGTTTTAGCCGGGGAATTCATCCCGCTGCTATAAAGGTATTTTAACTTATGTCAAAAAAAAGAATCTCAAGACGCAGTTTCATGAAGACCGGTATCGCCTGGTTTGCAGGAACGGCTGCTGGCCTCAGCCCGATACAAAGGCCAGGTTCCATAAAAAAAGACGGCGTATCCCGAACCTCACTCAAACCCCTCCAAGTCGTCCCCACGACGTGCGAACAGTGTCCTGCAGGCTGTGGCATCAATGCCTATCTTAACGGGGAGCGGCTCGTCCAGCTCCTCGGGAACCCGGACCACCCCAATAACCAAGGCGGGATATGCGCCAAGGGTATTGCTGGGCTAAACCTGGTCAACGATCCCGAAAGATTGCTTTATCCGCTGATGAGAAAAGGACCAAGAGGCGAGGGCCAGTGGACTAGAATTACCTGGGACGAAGTGTATTCCACCCTGGCTGCGCGTTTAAAGAAGATGATAAGAGAAGGCAGGATAAACGAATTTGTGATTGATAAAGGCCATGATGATCCTTTACTAGATAGATTCATCTCTGCTATTGGAGCAACTCGTACGATCGACAGGCCGGGCTTGAAGAATCTCAACCGCACTGCAGCCTTAACCTCAATGACAGGATTTCCATCTCTTGTTGAGGATGTTGGAAGAAGTCGATTCATCCTAAACTTCGGTGCTAATCCTTATGCTAACCACGACCAGTTCGTAGGAATTGCCCGCCGGCTCATCCATGCCCGTGTGGAGAAGGGAGCGAGGCTTATCACCTTTGACGTCAGGATGTCCGAGACCGCGGCCAAGAGCGACGCCTGGTACCCAATCAAAGCAGGAACCGACGGCATCGTCGCCCTGGCTATGGCCAAGGTGATCGTAGAAAAGGGACTGGTCAACGAAGATTTTATGGACCGCAAGACCAACACCTCGCTGACAATGATAAAAAATCACCTATCCCAATACACTCCCGAGAAAGCAGCCGAAGAGAGTGGTGTAAGAGCAGCAGATATCGAACACCTTGCAGTCGAGTTTGCCACACAGAAGCCTTCAATGGTTTTAATCGGAGGCGGGATAAGCGATCACAAGAATGGAACCCAGAACGTAAGATCTGTAGCCCTCCTTAACTGGCTTGTCGGAAACCTTGAGAAGGAAGGTGGCCTTTTCTATCCTCGATATCCCGCAAGCCTCGAGCCAAACGCAGCTGTTTTAAGACCCAGATTAAATTCAGATGTTAATGTAAAAGGAATAAAAGAACTAAAAGAGACCAATACCCGAATTAACACTTATTTCGCTTACCTCTCCAATCCCGCTTACGTAGAGCCTGATTGTGAATCAACTGCAAGTTTACTAAAAGACGAAAAAACTGTGCCCTTCCTGGTAGTGATGGATACTCATCTAACAGAAACAGCTCTGCTGGCTGACATGGCTCTTCCTGCGGCAACATATCTTGAGGGATGGGGATTAAGCACCGCTCCATCACTGGATAAGGTTCCAATCCTAAATCTAAGGCAGCCAGTTGTATTCATGATAAGCACTGCTAAGGTCTTAAGGTCTCCAACCTTTGATGTGGGGAAGCTTCTGGAACCAATGTTCAGGCCCAGGGGCGAGGCCGAAGAAGTGGGGAACGTGTGTCTGGAGCTGGCGCGCAGAATAAAGGGGCGCGTAGCGAGAAATCTTCCTTATAAAAATACGCAAGATTATATAACAAGGTTAGTCTATTCAATTTCCGGTCTAAAGACGGAGGGCGGTCTTAAAAATTTGAAGACCCAGGGCTTTTGGACCGAAAAAACATCTAATTCGGGCGGATACCGGTACAGCGGCGATAAAGAGCTCCCTGCCTCGCGCCAGAAAGTGGAGATCTATTCTAAAGCGTTGAAGCAGAATGGCTATTCCCCATTGCCAGACTATGAACCTCTATTCGCGCCAGAAAAGAAAAAGGACGAGTTTATTCTCACCACCTTCAAATCCAATCTCTGGGCCAAAGGAACCGCAAACAGTAAATGGGTGAGGGAGATACTCCATGAAAACCGCTTGTGGATTAACAAAGATGTAGCCCGCAGGTTAGGCATCAAGAATGGAGAAAGAGTCCGAGTCACTTCTTCTGTGGGGTCCTTAGTCTCCCGCGTACTAACAACTCACCGGATTCATCCCTGGTCTGTGGCTATGGCTGAAGGTTTAGGCCATTCGGCAGTCGGAAAGGTGGCCAAGGGCAAGCGATTCAAGAGCAACGACCAGGATACAAATCTCATCTGGTGGGATAAAAAAGGAAACGGTGTGAATCCAAACGAGATAATCGTAAGACAAGCAGATCCCATCGGAGGAGGCCTTGGATTAAAGGATACAAGGGTTCGAATTGAAAGAATATGATGCCTGATAAAATATACCTCTCTCGGGGTCAGGCCTTGCCATTGGGAAGAGATGTTTTCCTCCCTTTGATTACATAAATTTCGGTGTGATAAGGCCTTACCCCAATCGAAAAACGGAGGCTTGAAAGAAATGATTAAGAAATATATTCAAATCGCCGCCATTATTTCTTTCTTTTGGATTGCCGCATCGCTCTTAAATGCCAAGGACGCAAACAACCCAGGTGAAATAACAAGGCTAACTCACTCAGGCAATAATGTTGCGCACTTTCCTTGCTTAAGCGATGACGGCCGATGGATGCTCTATACGATCGAGATCAAGGACGAAGAAGAGGCGATAAAGGCAGTAAGGATAATGAACATTGGAGATAAAAAAGAAAGAGAACTCTTCCGCGACGGAACAAAAAAGGCTCCAGCTCCATTCGAGGATATACCCCTTCTTGTTGGCTCAAAACCCCCTGTCTTGAGTGGAAACGGACGAGTAGCTGTATTTTCTATGAGTTTGGGCGCGCCGTCGAATATCCTTGACCATTTCTTGGCTGTGGTCAACACTGATGGCACCAATTTCCGGGTCATTCCCTTCCCTATCAAATCCCTGGAAGGAAAAAACTTAAAGTCACTCGAATTTACCGATGGCGATTGGGAACGATTATCTAATTATGCGGTCAGCAGTGATGGGAAGCGTATTGCCTGTGTGCTCAAAGGACATTTGGGACCAAGAAGGTACGGCAACCCAGGCGGAATAATCCTCTTGGATGCTTCGACCCAAAAACAGAGAACTATCCTTGCGCCTGATTTCGATGGGAATGAATGGAAATGGCCTTCATTTCCTCGTAATCCGCTCATCGGTGGAGGATGGGCGTTTGCCCTGAGTGGAAACGGCCAAAAAATAGTGTTCGGAGCACAGTCTTCTGCAGATAATACTGATTATGACCTTTACGTTGTGAACTGGGATGGAGAAGAAAAGAAGAAAATAACCGACTTCCACGACCGCTGGTTCAGTCTGACCGACATAAGTCACGATGGAGAGAAAATTGTTTTCTTCTATAACGGAATAAAAAAACAAGGTATAGGGACATATACCGTGAATGGTGAGGGAAAAGAGCTAAAGTATATAAAGTCCAGGCTTGCACCTAGAGTTGAGTTTTTCGATATGTCAGGAAATGGTCAATACATTCTTTTTAAGCATATTTATAAAGGAATGATTCTTAACCTTAACACCGGCCTGGAGATTATGGCCTTTGATGAGAGCACGCCTGGTTATGCCAAAGGTTTATCGCCTATGGACTTTCCAAGCATTCCAGCCTTCTGGAGTCCAAAGATCATAAGCCTCAAGGGGAACAGAGCTCTGCTCGTCGGCCCTCCTCAGGGCAAGGAAACTCCTGAGATATACATGTTAAGCATTGATGTGAAATAAAATGTCTTCGCAGAGATATAAGAAGCAATTCCGAATAATAGCAAGCCTTATCCTCATCGTCATCATAATCGGTGGAGGGGGCGTTGCATCCTATCTTGTTCGCTACTCAGCAACAAACGAGCTTGTCTGCAGGCAGTGCCATCCCGAGATTTCAGAGCTATGGAGAGAATCCAAGGGCCATCCAGCGGACCAAACAAGGTGTTACGAATGTCACTCTCGAGGGGTTGAGCTCACTCCAAAAGACTGGAATGCTATCAAACATGCCCGGGATCAATTCGTCCCACCCGAATATCTTGCTGACGACGAACTAACTTCGCAGAGGTGTCTGGAGTGCCATGAGGATGTTCTCAATCTAGGGTATAAGGTCAAAAAGAAGGTCATAAAATTCAATCACCGAATTCACTATGGAGAAGGGCTGGATTGTGTGGATTGTCACCGGCAAGCCGGGCACGAATATATGGAAGGCGGTACAAATCGCCCCTCGGTAACCCAATGCCTCGAGTGTCACCTTAGGGAATTTGAAGGACCGCCCAAGAGCCATAAATGCCTTAATTGCCATGATGTCATGCTCGCACCTGGTAAGTCCTGGTAAAATGATTAAAGCACTCGATATATTTTTTATCCTCTTAGTGCTGATAATCTTTTCGTGGGGCATGAATAAACGCTTCCGGTTGTGGCGCGTTGGCAGAGACGACAATCGATCGGACAGAATGTGGTTGAGGATAAAATCCCTTTTAAAGGATGGAATCGCTCATCGGAGGATTTTACAAGACATATATCCAGGCTTCATACACCTTCTTGTCTTCATCGGCTTCATGGTTCCGTTTATAGTTATTTTAATAACGCAGTTTGTGTTCACCTTACCAGTCTCGATTTCCAAGATTATATCTCTTGTCCTTGATATAATCGCCCTGGCAGCGATCGTGGCCTTAATCCTGGCCATCTATCGTCGTTACATAACTCGCCCCTCAAGACTTGACAACAGGGCTGAAGATTTTGCCGGGCTTCTCCTCATCCTGTCTATCCTTGTAACCGGAATAATCCTCGAAGGTCTGAGGTTGACTGTGATTGGAAGGGACACTCAGGCATTGGCACCCGCGGGGAAAGCATTAGCTTTCTTTTTAAACATGACAGGTCTTGATACTGCGACCAAAGGCTTTCTGGCCATGCTTTTCTTCCGGATTCACTTTTTTCTCGTCCTGGGAACAATCGTCTATATCCCCTTCTCCAAGCTTTTCCATTTAATTAGTTCTCCGTTGAATATGATTTATCGGTCTCTTGAGCCTAAGGGTATTCTCTCTCATCTGGACCTGGAGGATGAGAAGGCAGAGAGCTTTGGGGTTTCCAAAATTGAGGAATTTAGCTGGAAACATCTTATGGATCTGGATGCCTGCATGCGGTGCGGCCGGTGTCAGGATCACTGTCCAGCTTACTTAACCGAAAAACCCCTTTCCCCGAAGAAAGTCATAGATGATTTGAGAGATCATTTACACCAAAGGGCTCCACAGCTCATCAAGGCTAAGGCCAAAGGGGCTGACCCGGAAGAGCTTCCTCCTCTCATCGGGAGTGTTATCGAAGAAGATGAGCTTTGGACCTGTACAACCTGCCGTTCTTGTATGGAGCACTGTCCTGTCTTCATCGAACATGTGGACAAAATGGTGGACATGAGGCGCTATCAAGTGTTGATGGAAAGTAAGTTCCCCCAGGAACTAACACAGGTTTTCAAGGGCCTGGAGACAAACTCAAATCCCTGGGGGATGGGGCGCGATACCCGGGGAGACTGGATTAGAGAGCTGCAAGCTCCTTTAATGGCAGAGATAAGCGGAGAAGATATTGACTTCCTATTTTTTGTCGGTTGCATCCGCTCTTTCGATGACCGCAATAAGAAAGTAACCGAGGCTTTTGTAAAAATCCTTAATCATCTTGGAGTCAAATTCGCTGTCTTGGGCGTGGAAGAAGGATGCTGTGGAGACCCTGCCCGACGAGTGGGCAATGAATATCTGTACCAGATCCTTGCCCAGACCAATATAGAAACCTTTGGCCGCTATAATATAAAAAGGATTCTGACCACTTGTCCTCACTGTTACAACACTCTCAAAAATGAGTACCCCCAACTCGGCTTTAGCTGTGAAGTAGTCCACCATGCCGAGTTTCTCAAGGAAAACATCCGAAACAAACGCCTAAAGCTTGATCATGCCCTGGCTAAAAAGACTACATACCACGATCCCTGCTACCTCGGACGATACAGCGGTATTTACAACCCGCCAAGGCAAATACTTAATTCTATTCCTTCTCTTGATATCAGAGAGATGAAGCGTTCTAGAATCGACTCTCTGTGCTGCGGAGGAGGAGGAGGCTGGATGTGGATGGAAGAGAATATCGGAAAGCGTGTCAACATCCAGCGCCTGGAGGATACCCTGACCGTAGATCCAGAGTGGATTGCCACCGCCTGCCCTTTCTGTGTTACCATGTTCGATGATGCAATAAAGAATAAAGATATGGAGGATAAATTAAAGATCTGGGACATTGCTGAGTTAGTGGAGCAGGCTATTTTTGGGGAGAGAAAATAATCAAGGAAAATTATATATAGCAAAAAGTGCGGATTTGATAAATTAAATCCCTACATAAATCAAGCCCCTGCAAGTATTTTTCGGAAGGAAGAGATAGCTTTATCTATATCTCTATCACCAACATCCTTATGGGTTACAAAACGAATTCTTCCTCCTGAAGTGGCTAATGCCAAGATTCCCTCCTCTTTCAGCTTCGATAAAAATTCAGGAATGGAAATCTTGGGATGGTTAAAACCGAAGATGATAATATTCGTCTCAACATGATCCGGATTGAGGGAAACTCCAGGAAGCTCGGCGATGGCTAAAGCCAGTTTCTTCGCTCTTTCATGGTCCTCTTTTAACCTGTCCACCATTTCTGTCAAGGCAACTATTCCAGGAGCAGCCAGAACTCCTACCTGTCTCATGCCTCCCCCTAGCGCTTTTCTCACACGGCGGCCAAAATCAATAAAGTCCTTCGGCCCTGTCAGCATAGAACCTACAGGAGCAGAAAGCCCTTTGGAAAGACAGAACATAATAGAATCACCAAGGGCAGCATACTCTTTCACAGGAATTCCAGAAGCAGCACTGGCGTTAAAGACACGAGCTCCGTCAAAGTGCATTTTTAGATCATGCTTATCCGCAATTTTTCGGATCGCTTTTAGATTCTCCATGGGGACAACTGCCCCACTCCAGTTATTATGAGTATTCTCAACACAAATAAGAGAAGTTCGAGGAATATGGACACCGGGCTTTCTGATGCTTCTCTCCACTTCATCTGGGTCCATAGCCCCTCGGTTGGAAGGGAGGGGGCGAGGAAGTACTCTGGCGATAAAAGTCAGGTGAGTGGATTCCATATTGTAAAGATGAGCCCGCTCCTCCACAATGACTTCATCTAATTCTTTTGTCCAACCATTTATGGCGATAGAATTTGCCATTGTTCCTGAGGGAACATACATGGCAGCTTCTTTGCCCATTTTTTCTGCGGCTAAAGACTCCAGTTTCTGGACTGTAGGATCATCTCCCAATACATCATCCCCTACCTCTGCCTCAGCCATGGCTTTTCTCATTTTTGCCGTGGGTCTAGTGACAGTATCGCTTCTAAAATCTGAATATTCGGCCATCGCTCATTCTCCTTTTATTCGAGGCATCATTATAAGAAAAATGTGTTCTTTCAGCAAATAAAAGCGCGCATTTTATCAATTATAGCCCTACAGAGTAGAAAAGACGTTTATGAAGATAATTTAAAGGTGGGCTTGATAAATCAAGCCCCTACATAAATCAAACCCAGATATAATTCAAACACGTGCATAAGTTACGCCCCTACATAAAGCCAGCCTCTGCCTAAATCATATCCCAACATGAATTACATAAAGCAATTTCCTGCATAAAAAAGACAGCCTGCCCCTTCAGAGAACGCCCCGGGCAGGGAAATTCCGTTAGGCAACGTTTTTGCCGTTTACTTGGTTATAAATCTATGGTATAGATAACATTTGTTTCACTTTTTTTATTTTGGATTATGGACTTAAAAAAAATTTCTAATTTCATCGCTTACGTTCTCATTCTTCCTATAATTTTCTTTCTTAGCACTATACTATCTTTTCGTATAATCATAAAAGGTGAAATGGTTACACTCCCCAATCTCATCGGAAAAACATTAGAGGAAGCAAGCTCTGAGCTTACCAGAAGGAAATTATCCATTGTTCAAACAGAAGCTCAATTTGATACCCGTTGGGACCGAGGAAGGATTATTTTTCAAGAGCCTTCTGCTGGATCAAAATTAAAAATTTACAGAGTAGTAAAAGTCACCCTTAGCGCAGGAACTGAGAAGGTTCTTGTCCCCAGACTTATCGGAAGAAACTTCCAGAATTCAAGCCAAATTCTTAATGAAGCGGGATTAAGAAGAGGCAAAGTTTCTCAAGTACACACTTCCGAGTATGCAGCCGGAAAAATCATTTCTCAGTATCCCCAGGCTACGGCAGAAGTTGGAAGCAACTCACCTATCAGTCTTCTTATCAGTCAAGGAGAAAGGGAAGAAAAGTATCTTATGCCAGATTTGATCGGCAAGAAAGCAGAAACTGTTCTAGCAAAGCTAAAAGAATTAGATTTCAGAGTAGAAGATATTCGCTACACATTTTATCCTGGTCTGGAGGGAGGAATCACCATTAAACAGTTCCCTCCTCAAGGCTACCTCATACAAAAAAAATACCCGATCACACTGGAGGTAAGCAAAAAATGATCCAAATTGCCCGCTCAGTTCTTCCCACAACCTCCGCCAAAATCGAAAAAGCTGTTGGATTGTGTAGTTCTGCTATCTTCAACAGGGAAAATCCCCTGAATACAACCCTCGGAGGGAAAATCTTAGCAAGAAAATTCGGACAACCATGAATTGTTTGGTGACTGGAGCAGCAGGATTTATTGCGTCCCATCTGTGTCGTAGACTCCTCAAAGAAGGATTCAAAGTGGTGGGTATCGATTCTTTTACTGATTTCTACCCTAAACGGATAAAACAAGAAAATATAAAACCCTTTGTGAAGGATGAAAAATTTGAGTTCATTACCGGAGATTTAAATGACCTAGATCTGAAGAAAATACTAAAAAAAACAGATTATGTCTTTCATCATGCTGCCCAGGCGGGAGTTAGGACGAGTTGGGGAGATAATTTTTCCGTTTATCTTAAAAACAATATCGAAGCCACTCAAAAACTGCTGGAAGCAGCTAAGGATCTCAATCTAAAAAAATTCATTTACGCCTCCTCTTCTTCTGTGTATGGTAACTGCCCGGATCTTCCTATGTCCGAGACAAGCCCTCTCCTTCCTTACTCACCTTATGGAGTGACCAAGCTTGCTGCTGAAAATCTTTGTCTCCTTTACTGCAAGAATTATGGAGTTCCTTCGATTTCTCTGAGATTTTTTACAGTCTACGGTCCCGGTCAGCGGCCGGATATGGCGTTCCATAAATTCTTCAAGGCCATAGCAAAAGACAAACAGATCCCTGTCTACGGCGATGGAAACCAGACCAGAGACTTCACTTATATCGATGATGTTATTGATGCCAATTTTGCGTCTCTTAAAAAAGGGAGCGTGGGAGAAATATACAATATCGGGGGTGGCAATCGGAAAAAATTAATGGACATTTTTACCCTTTTAGAAAATATTTGTCAAAAAAGAGTAAGAATTGCGCGAAAAGAAAGACAAAAAGGAGACATGTTTCATACGTTTGCCAATATTGAAAAGGCTCGGAAAGACCTTGATTACTCGCCCAAAATCGAGCTCCGGGATGGGCTCAAAGAGGAATGGCTATGGACAAAAAAACTATATTCTTCTTAAAGAAGAAACAGAATAATACGATAAAAAAACTCAGCCTCGCTCTTACCGTTTCTTTCCTCTGTTTTATAATTAATTTTGGCTGTGGAAAAAAAACAACAGAAATTTCACCAGAAGTTGCTTCTTCAGATGAAGCCCTGTTTAAGCTTGGAGAGAAATATATTAAGAAAGATCCCGAAAAAGCTCGTCTATACTTAAGGCAGGTCATTGATTCCTTTCCTAAAAGCTTTTATGCTCAACAGGCAAAATTGGCTATCGCTGATTCATATTATCGAAAGAGAGATGAAGGAAGTATGATACTAGCTGCATCTGAATACAGGGAGTTTATATCCCTCTTTCCTTACAGTCCTTCTGCGCCCCTTGCTCAATATCAAATAGGCATGACTTTCTACAGAAAAGCTCTGAAGCCTGGCCGGGATCAGACAAAAACAAGACAGGCCCTAGAAGAATTTAAAAAAGTCGTTACTAATTATCCATTGAGTGAAGAAGCAAAATCTGCCCAGGAAAAAATATTAGACTGCGAAGAAAGGCTGGCTGAACACACTCTCCATATAGGAGTACATTATTTCAGAGTTAAAGCTTATAACGCAGCCATAGGCAGGCTAACAGAGATTCTAACCAACTTCCCTAATTATTCAAAAATGGACAGAGTTTATTACTATTTGGGTGATTCTTATTACAAAGCGACATTGGTCGAACAGAGTATACCCTATTTCACTAAACTGATTACTGACTTTCCTCAAAGCAAATTAGCAAAAAAAGCTAAGGCCAGGCTTGAGGAAGCAGAAAATAAAAAAAAGTAGTTTGAATAAAAGCTTGTTTATTACTGAGAGAGAGGAGTTCTAAATGAAAAAAATTTATCTTATCTTTTTAGCTATTTTATTGAGTTTGACTTTCACCCGCTTCTCCTCAGCTCAGGAGCAGGAAGAAGGGATGTTTCGGGCAGTATCTATTACACCTGGGATTGGATTTGAATTTTTTTCACGAACAATAACCTGGGACGAAGACCAGTACACTTCCAAGCTCAAATCTTCTTTTTTCACATTCAACATAGAATTCGAATTCGGGAAAGGATTCTTCTTTAATGCCATTTTAGGATATGGAGTTCCTGGCTCCAACTATAAGAACTTAACATTCAGAGAACTGCCTTTTTCTGTAAAGCTGGACGTTGGGAATATTAAAGGGTATCTGGTTGGGGCTGAAATTAAAAAAAGCTTTATTTATGCTAAAGATCTCCACATAGATCTTCTTAGTCAATTCTTTTATTACATGGGATCAAAAAAAGAATGGGAGGTTCCAGATTTAGCTTTTGAAGGAACAGTGGAAGGGGATCCCTCATGGATGAGAGCTTCAATAGGGCCCGTTTTCACTTATAGAGGCTTTGATGCTTTTTATCCTTATCTCTATTTAAATCTCAACAAACTCTGGGGAAGGTTCAAGATGGTGCAGACGATTCAAGTCTTAGAAGGAAGCGAGAATAAAAAAATATCCGGAGCGAGTTCGTTCGGTGCTTCTCTGGGATCAATCTTTAAACTCACTGATGCCTTTGGTATTAAAACAGAAGCAAGCTTTATCCCGCATAGAGACAGAGTTGATTTTGGTTTCACAGTAAGGGCCATGTATTCTTTTTGATTTTTTTGGGAGGAAATCATGAAAAGAGAGAAAATAATCTTCGCCTTTTTTGTAATACCTGTCTTTCTCTTTTCGGCGAGCCTTAGAAATTGGAAGCTTGATAGGGGAAAAAATAAAATCTTTGTACTTTCTCCTCAACAAATAATATCTCTAAAAAAAGCCCAGCCTCTTCATTCCGAGGGAAACAACGTCGGGCTGGATCAAGTCTCACCTAAAATCAAACCTGATTTTCCAGGACAAGCAAAAGAAACCTCGGATGAAGTTTACCGGTCCAGAGAAACAGATATTTTCACTCCAGGAGAGAATAGAGATTTCAGGTCCAAAAGATACGAAAGGCCAGATCGTCGCGTTATTCGTCATCAAATCAAACATCTCAACCAAAATCTGCCTTTTCGTTACGAGGGACCACCTTACAGACCGGATGAGGTTCTGGTCAAATTCAAACCTACTCTTACAGAGCAAACGATAAAAGCCACTATCGCAGCTTATCAGTGCAAAAAACTCAAAAGAATCCCAAGAATAAACGTTTATAAGATTCAAATCCAGAATAACTTATCCGTAGAGGAGACGCTTTTTGCCTTTAAGAGAAATCCTGACGTGGAATATGCCGAGCCAAACTATATCGCTTATGTTACAGAAACGCCCAATGATCCACTTTTTGATCTTCAATATGCTCTTTACAATCCAGACTCTGGGCCTCCTGGAAGCCCCCAGGGAGATGAAAGAGCTGACATTAAAGCCACCAGTGCCTGGGAAGAGACAAAAGGAGATGAGGATATAGTAATTGCCATACTTGATACAGGTGTGGACCTGAACCATCCGGATTTAGATGATAAGATTTACTCTAGTGGTTTTGATTTTATCAATGTCGACTCTGACGCCACTGATGACGAAGGTCACGGAACTCACGTAGCTGGGATCGCAGCAGCAGAGACAGACAACGGCGAAGGCATTGCTGGAGTGGCCTGGAACTGTAAAATTTTACCAGTAAAAGTATTGGATAATCTGGGGTTCGGCAGCTACTCTGAAATAATTGATGGCATAATCTGGGCAGCAGATAATGGGGCGGACGTGATAAACCTCAGCTTAGGAGGCGATTTCCCGTCGACAAGTTTAGAAAATGCCTTAAAATATGCCTATGATATGGATATAGTGAACGTCGCCGCTGTTGGGAATGATGGAGGAGCTGTCCTTTATCCAGCAGCATATGATGCGTACTGCCTGGCTGTGGCCGCGACAAATCAAAATGATGAAAGAGTGGATTTCTCAAATTCAGCAGGACTTTATGAATCAAACTTTGGCCCTGAAATTGATGTAGCTGCGCCAGGTTATGAAATCGTTAGTACTGTTCCGACCTGGTACTTCGGTCCAGGTTTTATCCCTTACGGTATTGGTTCTGGGACATCCCAAGCCTCTCCTCACGTTGCTGGATTAGCTGCCCTGATAAAAAGCATAAAACCCCACCTTACAGCCGACCAGATCATGGAAGTGATCCGCTTTTCTGCTGATGATGTGAACTTTGTCAATAATCTTGGAAAAGATAATTATATCGGATACGGCCGCATAAACATGGATAAGGCCCTTGTGCCCATAGTAATCAAACCTTCAAGATAAATACGTTAGAAAAGATTTTTTAAATGATCAAATCTCTTCGCATCAGAAACCTGGCCACTATTGAAGATGTAGAACTCATCCTGAAAGAAGGATTTTCTATACTCACCGGAGAAACAGGTGCAGGAAAGTCCATAATCATTGACGGAATAAGACTTGTTACGGGAGAAAAAGGATCTCCGGATATGATCCGAACAGGAAAAAAAGAAACTTCCGTGGAGGTTATTTTTCCTTTCCATCAGAAGACAGCTGACTTAAAGAATTTCCTTCCCGAATTCGAAAATGAATTGTTTGTCCAAAGAAAGATTTCCGAGCAAAGAGCAGGCAAAGGATACATAAACGGAATCCTTGTCCCCATCAAAAAACTCAAAGAAATGGGCGAAGATCTCGTTGATATTTATGGTCAGAATGATCATGTTTTCCTCCTCAATTTGGACTATCAATTGAACTATCTTGACGATTATGCGAATGCTTCCCTCCTTAAAAAAGATGTTTCTCGCCTTGCTCAAGAGCTCAAGAAACTCATAAGAGAAAAAAAGGAACTAGAGACAAAGGAAAGAGAAAGAGAGCAACGACTCGATTTTCTCGACTTTCAGATAATAGAAATCGAAAAGGCAAAGCTCAAGCAAGGAGAAGAAGAAGAGCTTCGCCAGAGCAGGAATATCCTCAAGAATGCTGAAAAAATAGGCTCTCTTGTGGAAAAAGCGTTAGAAATCTCTTACATTCAGGAAAATTCAATATCCTCGCAACTAGCTCAACTCCAAAACGTAGTGAGCGGCCTCACAGATTTTGATAAAACATTCAAGGAGGCAGATGAGGCCATCAACCAGTTTTCCATAACCATCGGAGAATTATCGGATTTTCTGATTAAATTTAAAGAGAAACAAACCGCAGCTCCTGAAAGATTAGAGGAGATTGAGGAGCGTTTAAGCCAGATAGAAAAATTAAAAAGAAAGTATGGAACGAGCATCAACGATATCCTCTCTTACCTAAAACGAGCTAAACAGGAATATGAAGAGCTTGGCACCAGTCAAGAAAAGTTGACTGCGTTAGAGCCAGAAATAGAAAAAAAATTCAACGAATACAAAGCCGCTGCAGAAAAACTTTCTTCTTTAAGGAAAAAGAGTGCCCGTAACCTTGAAAAAGAGGTCGAAAAGGAAATAAGCCTTCTCGGAATGAAGAAAGCGAGGTTCAAAATAAAAATCGAAACCTTTCTCCCCAGCCAGGATACAATGGAGAAAGTGAAAGAGAGCGGCACTGAAGAAGTGGAATTCCTTATCAGCCCCAATCCGGGAGAAGAGTTGAGACCTTTAAGGAAAATTGCTTCAGGAGGTGAACTCTCTAGAGCTATGCTTGCCCTGAAAACCATCGGTAAAGAGATAGAAAGGCTAAAAACTCTGATTTTTGACGAGATTGATTCAGGTATAGGGGGAAAAACTGCAGAATTTGTCGCCCAAAAACTCAAAAAACTATCAAATCAGCATCAGATAATTTGCATAACGCACCTTCCCCAGATCGCTTCCTTTGCTACCCACCACTACAGGATTGATAAAAAAGTCGCTAAGGATCGAACCTTTACTACAGTAAAAAAGCTATCCTTTGAGGAAAGAGTGACAGAAATCGCACGGCTCCTAGCCGGAACCCGCATTACAGAAACAACTCTTAGAAACGCAAGAGAAATGCTGAATCACAACCTTGGCCTGATGAGTAATAAGGCCTGAAAAGAGAGGGATAATGGACAAAGTTGACCGTGCCGTTTCCAGCTTTAAAGAAGGATTCAATTGTTCTCAATCAGTGCTCTCGACCTATTCGAAGCTGTTTGGTTTGAATCATGAGGTTGCCTTAAAAATAGCTCAAGCCTTTGGAGGAGGAATGGCTCGCATGGGGCAAACATGCGGAGCTGTAACCGGGGCCTTCATGGTTCTAGGTCTGAAACACGGAAAAGTGAAAGCTGAAGATGAAGAAGCAAAAGAAAAAACATATGAACTAGTTAGAGAGTTCGTAAAGAGATTTAAATCTGTTCATGGTTCTATAATGTGCAAGGATTTACTGGGTTATGATTTAGCTATCCCTGAGGAACGGAAGGAAGTGGAAAAAAAACAAATTTGTGAGACCCGTTGTCCAGAGTTCGTCAGGGATTCGGTAGAAATTCTCGAAAAATTATTGTAAAGAAAAACTTCTAAACCTCACTTTATCAATCCCCAAATACCCTTGGAGCGGGCTTGCCATCTGGAAAAGATATTTTCCCGCATCCCGTTCCTTATGGCATGGAGTCAGGGCTTATGGGGTTAGGCCTTATCATAGGGATGCCTAGTTAACTAGAGGCAGAAGAATTTCCATTCTTAATGGCAAGACCTGATCCCGAAAAGACAGTCTTTTCTTAACCTGAGGATTATATTATATTATTGACTTAGTAGCTGAGATTAGGTTCAAAATGGAAAAAGGTGCTCGAAATTTGAAAAGCTTGAAATTCTATGTTCATACTTTTGGATGCCAGATGAACAAGAATGATTCAGAACGTATAGCAGGGATTCTGTCCACTGCGGGTGGAAAGATATCAAATTCTCCAGAAGAGAGTGACATTATCATAGTAAACACCTGCGCTGTTAGGGAAAAAGCCGAAGAAAAGCTTTATTCCTATTTGGGCCGGTTAGCAACATTTAAAAAGAAAAAAAAATCAACTATTGGCGTTGTCGGCTGCGTAGCTCAACTCTACGGATCAGAGCTTTTAGAGAAAAAACCTTTTATTGATTTTGTCCTGGGTCCTGATAATTACAACCAGATTTCCGAGATAATCCACAGCAACCATGAAGAGAAATTCGCCTCCACAAGCTGGAGTCAAGATTATAACGAAATTCCTCATGAGAAGACTTTCCGAGAATCCAACATAAGTGCCTATGTAACCATAATGGAAGGGTGCAACAATTTTTGTTCATACTGTATCGTCCCATTTGCGCGAGGAAGAGAAAAATGCAGACCTATGCAAAATATTATTGAGGAAATACAAAGCTTAGCAGATAAGGGATACAAAGAAATCCAACTTCTAGGCCAAAATGTAAATTCTTATAAAGATCCTGACACAGGAAAAGATTTTTCCATACTGTTGAAGGAAGCCAATCAGACCGAAGGAATTGAATGGATTCGGTTCATAACTTCTCATCCAAAAAATTTCACCAAAAAAATAGCAACAACCATGAAAGAAGCGGAAAAGGTCTGCCATCAACTTCATCTGCCTGTTCAGTCTGGCTCCTCTTCCGTACTTAAAAGGATGAATAGGGGGTACACCAGAGAGGAATACCTCGAAAAAATAACCATTCTCCGAAATCTAATGCCGGACATCAGCTTCAGTACGGACATCATCGCAGGCTTTCCTGGAGAAACAGAAGAAGAGTTCCAAGAAACCCTGAGCATATTGGAAGAAGTCCGGTTCAACAATATTTTTTCCTTCCGCTATTCACCCCGGCCGTTAACTGTTGCTTGCCAGGAAAAAGATACTATCTCATTCGAGGAGAAGAGAAGAAGACTCATAGAAGTCCAAGATCTTCAAAAAAAAATACAGCTGGAGCTCAATAAATCACTTATTGGACGGGACCTGAAAGTCCTCTGCACTGGAAAAAGCAAAAAAGCTCCTCACATCTACTCTGGCAGAAATGAAGGCCATCAGGTTGTAAACTTCAAATCAAAAAATGATGTTATCGGGTGCTTTGTTGATGTCCACATCGCTTCCTATGGACCCTACAGCCTTCATGGCGAGGCTATCAAACAATAAAAAAAAGGGGGACAGGCTACTTTTTCTGGATGAAAGAATAATAGACAGAAAATTAGAAAAGGCGGCCTTTCCTCTTTTTATGAACAGTTAAAACAGAAAAAGTAGCCTGTCCCCTTTTATTTTTAAGAAAAATGGGGCCTGTCCCCATTTATTTATTATACTTATTAATTGACACCAAAGCATTTGCATTCTATACTATGCTAAACTAAGCTATATTTTCATAACTTCAAGAATACTAGAAAAGCGACAGCATTGAAAAAATCGAAATTCGATAGACGGCGATTCCCCCGGGTAAAGGCGCCAGTTTATTACCGTCCTGCAAGCGTCTTCGGGATGAGTAGCCAAACTTCCAACATCAGCCTTGCAGGCGTGCGTATTTACAGCAACAAGCCGCTTAAAAAGGGCCAAGCACTTGAAATCGAACTCCTCCTTCCTAGCGGAAACTCATTGAAAGCTCTAGTGAAGGTTGTCTGGATAAGTGCGCTTCCTCCAGGCTCTGATGCTATTTACGACGTTGGTCTTGAGTTCCTCAATATAGCCGATGATATCATTCCCAAACTACAATCCGTGCTGGAGGATAGTTCCCCTATAAAATAGCCTCTTCAACGTCATTGCGGGAAGCATTGTTACCCCCTCAGGCTATCCGCGACCCACTAATCAGAGCAAAATACACGTGTGCCCCAGGCCGCGGGCAGTTGCGGATACATTAAAACGCTTCATTTACGGCAATATAAACGCCAAAAGACTCCTTACAAAAGCCAAAGTCAAATCTCACATTGAGCTTTTCTTTACAACTGAGCATATAGCGAATTCCCAATCCTACAGAATACTTAAAATCTTTTAGGACGAAATTATCTACTTTATTTGCTACATCGCCAAATCCTAAGAAGCCTACTATTCCGAACTTCCACAACAACGGCATACGGTATTCCATTTGCAAAACAATCATATTTTTATCTCTGAATCGGCCCTTGTAATAACCCCGCATCCAGTTTTGGCCACCCATTAGAGATAGCATCTGGAATGGAGGATCTCCTGTAATGAGACTAAAATAACTCTGAAAAGCCAGCACATGAGAAGAAAAAAGTGGGAAATATTTTCGAAGATCAAGCCTATGCCTGGTGAAATCATAATTGCTTCCTAATCCGTTGCGAAAAAGAGTTGTTGATAGGAGGCAAAAATCTCCCGATGATGGGGAAAAAATATTATTTCTGGCGTCCCGGTTTACCAAGAAACCTATTCCAGAAACCTTTCCAGGTTCGCTTCCCAAAATTTCCTTTCTTATCAGCTGACCATCTTCCTCGACTTTGACAACTTCATTTTGTTCGCGTTCGTATTGAATACCGATATACAGCTTTTGAAATAGTTTTTTCTTAAGATTTAGGTTTATTCTGGTAATTCGAGATGTGAAATCTTCTCTCATATCCTTAGTTGTGCTACTGCCAATCCCATAAAATCTTTCAGAGAAGTTAATAAAATTGATTTTGCATTTCAGATGGTACTCTTCATTCTTGAAGTAAATGTCAGGACCAAACTCAAGCATGACCTGCTTTTTTTGGGTGTAAATCATACCCAGCCTGATGCTTGAAGGCCGACTTTGTGCTTTATTTGAAGTACGGAAGCTATAAATACCTCCTAATCCACCAGCCACTTTAGTTTCTGGCGAGTAAAAAATAACGGGAAGTACAATCAACCTGCTTTTTTTCTCTTCACTCTCATTTTTTTTGTTCTCCTCCCCAAAAACTAGAGGAGAGCAGACAAAGATTAATGATATGGATAGCCCAAAAAAAATGATGGTTGTAATTACCCGCAAGTAACTATCCTCTTTAATTATTGGAATCTTCCTTCCCCCTAATTTTTAAGAGGTAGATGAAAATTTATCGTTCAAAAATAAACAAAATCTGATCACGCCCATAATAAAGGAACAAAGAGCAGGATTCAAGCTCAAACCTTCTCCTCAGCATCAGCCTTCCAGGTTTTATACCTTCTGATATAATCATCGGCGACCTTTCTGGCATCGAGTAAAAGATATCGCGCATAATTACTCACGTGCCCCCTGAGATATACTTCTTGTGGAAGAGCATCAAATCTCTCATACTCGATATTCTCAAGAATTTCCATTCGTATTTTAGTATCGAGTGCAACCTCATGCAGGTGTATTCTCCTTCTTTCCCTTATCTTTCTCAAAACATCTCCACTAAACGAGATGCTTTCTGTTTCTTCTCCTTCAGTGCTATTTTCAGAAGCCACACCAGGTTTTCCGAAATAGGTTGATTTTTGACGCTCATCTTTTAACTCTTCTTTTAGTCTTGTGTATGCCTCTTCAATTTGCTGTAATACTGCCAGCCTCTTCTTCTTTGAAAACTCATCTGCAATTGGAGTTATCACCATAGAGTCGGTGGAATACAATTTTTTTAGACGGATGTATGTATTTCTTATCTCAGAAAGCGATGCATTTGAATCAATTTCAAGAATATCGAAATATTTTTTCAGGTTTTTTTTAGGCATAATCAATTTCGTGATAATTTTATCTCTTTTCCCTTTAACAGATTCTCTGTGAAAATCTCTACTTCTCTTGCGCTACGTGACAACGAATAATTCAGCATAAAAGGCCTTCTTTCCCGGATCGATCTCCAAACAGAATCCTCATATTCTACAAAGCCCACAAATTTTGTATCCACTCCTAAATATTTCATGAAAATACTCTTCATGGAGGAACCTATTAATATATCATCACTGCTTCTTATCTTATTCAATATGAGGTAAAGATTGAAGTCGGACAGCACCTTATGAATAATATCCTCTACATAGGAAAAGCTATCCCTGATACAATCCATAAGCTCTCTCAGGCTTTTTATATTATATTCTTTTCTTCTTTCCCACATTTGTTCAACAATGTCCTTAAAACCATATTCTCTGAGTGACATTCTTAATTTCCTGAATAAAGCATTTTTTATAAAATGATACACATTCTCGATGGATGGTATTTCTGGCTCCAAAATGACAATCATCTTGTCAGCCATAAGAAAAGTATCAATAGTATTGTTATGGCTCCCGCCACCCAGGTCAATAATTACGTATTGTTCATTTAATTTCATAATATGCCTGAATAACTTGAGTTTTTGGGTGAATTTTATGCTGTCGGAGGCGAGGGAATGAATATCTCCGGTTATCAAGGACATATTATCTATACCGGTCTTCACTGCAAGTTTATTGAGAGAAGCTCCAGCCTCAAAAAAATCCGTCAGAGATTTTTTAGGTCTGTTGATACCGAAAAATGAATGGAGGTTTGCCCCCCCGATATCAATGTCTATTAAAACAACCCTCTTCCCCTTTGCAGCTAGATAAGTACCCATGGCGCTGGTGACAAAAGTCTTTCCCGTGCCACCTTTGCCGCCACCGATTGCCCAAATTTTACCTTCTTTTGCTGCTCTTGATTTTTCCATATCTCAACGACAATCTTAGCCTTTACTAAACAATATAATTAAATAAGATATCTGCGTCAACTGAATTTGGAGACATTTGCCAAGTGGACATCCCTTATTAACCGGATTACATGCGAGGATTTCCCCTAAGGAAACTGGGGACGTTTTTTCAAGGGATACTCTTAATTAGGAGGGAGCACCCTCAGAATCATTGCAATTTAATTTGTTTTATGCTATACATCGTTTTAAATTTTTGGGCAGGTATCTACCATATGACATTGCTTGATTTAATTCCTTTTTCTTTTATTCTTGGATTTTTAGGAATCTTTTTTGCACTTCTCATCTATTTTCTGGTCAAAAGATATCCTAAAGGAACCGAAATTATGAATTCAATCGCAGAAGCAGTCCATTCAGGTGCTATGGTTTTTTTAAGAAGAGAATACAGTTACATTTCAATTTTTGTGGTCGTCATTTTCGCAGTACTGTGGAAACTCTTTTCCATCTACACAAGCCTTGCCTTTTTAACAGGAGCCACCTGTTCTATGCTTGCCGGTTTTATAGGACTTAAAGCATCTACGCGTTCTGCTGTCCGGTCGACCCAGGGTGCTATTCAGGGGGGAACTCCCGTAGCTTTGACCATTGCATTCCAGGGTGGAGCTGTTATGGGAATTTCGGTGGCAGCTCTCGGAGTCGCTGGAATCGGCATTTTTTACTTTTTCACAAAAGACCCCTTAATCATCAACGGCTTTGCCATGGGTGCAAGCTCGGTGGCACTTTTTGCTCGAGTGGGAGGTGGAATCTTTACCAAAAGCGCAGATGTTGGTGCAGACCTTGTGGGAAAAGTCGAAGCAGGCATACCCGAAGACGATCCACGCAATCCGGGTGTCATTGCTGATAATGTCGGCGATAACGTAGGAGATACTGCAGGGATGGGAGCAGATCTCTTTGAATCCTATGTTGGCTCTGTCATCGCCTCTTTCGCTATAGGGTCAACCCTAGCTCCTGCCCTCAACTATATGTCCCTGCCGTTGCTTCTGATTGTGGTCGGCCTTCTCAGTTCCATCATCGGAGTTTTTTCTATTAACGTTTTAAAGAATATAAGCCCTCAATCTGCCTTGAGGAATGCATATTACATCAGCGGTCTTTTATTCATAGCAGGGGCATTTTTCTCCGTAAAGATGATTCTGGGTAATTTAAACGTATTCTGGGCAGTATTGAGCGGTATGCTTGCAGGGGTTTTGATAGGACTCGAAAGCGAGTATTTTACCTCAGGTCCCCCGATTAAAACAATTGCCAGAACAGCCCAAACAGGAAGTGCTCCAGCTATTATAACCGGACTCGCTGTAGGCTTCCAGAGTGCTATCCTTCCTCTTATCACTATCGGAGCTGCTATTTTCATCTCCTTTAAATTAGCAGGGCTCTATGGAATAGCTATCTCGGCAGTGGGAATGCTGGCCACTATCGGCATTGTCATGTCCACAGATTCTTACGGGCCGATTGCGGATAATGCTGGGGGGATTGCAGAAATGTCCAAGGCAGGCCCGAACATAAGAAAGATAACAGATAAACTCGACTCTTTAGGAAACACTACTGCGGCTATCGGCAAAGGATTTGCTATAGGCTCGGCTGCCCTGACCGCTCTAGCTCTCTTCTCTGCCTTCCAGAAAACTGCGAAGCTCAAATTCATAAGCCTGACCAACGTCGAAACAGTCATCGGTCTTCTCATCGGAGCTCTTATGCCTTTTGTCATTGCTTCTTTGACGATGAAAGCTGTAGGGAAAACAGCTGATAAAATGGTCCTGGAGATAAGAAGACAGTTCAAAGAAATAAAAGGCATAATGGCAGGAAAGGCCAGGCCTGATTCCGACCGCTGCATTGATATTGTAACTCGCGGAGCTTTAGCAGAAATGATTCTTCCCGGTCTTTTAGCCATAGTTGCGCCTCTTGTTATCGGCTTTTTTATCGGGCCTGAGTCTCTTGGCGGATTTTTAGCCGGAGCCACCGCCACTGGAGTTCTCCTGGGGATATTCATGGCCAATGCTGGAGCTGCGTGGGACAATGCCAAGAAATGGATTGAAGAAGGAAACCTGGGAGGAAAGGGAACAGAAGTTCATGCTGCTTCTGTCATCGGAGATACTGTCGGTGATCCTTTAAAAGATACGGCTGGTCCTTCAATGAATATCCTGATCAAGCTTATGGCGGTGGTCAGCCTTGTCTTTGCCCCCTTGATCATGTAACGGGGACAGGCTTCTTTTTCTTGAAGAAAAATTATCTACACCATTATCAAGATTAGTTAGGTAAACAGAAGTAGTCCTGCCCATCACATAAAAGTAAACTGTAGTTTACATTTTTTTGTATGACTGGAATTGAGTATAGGTCTCTTCCAGGGGAAAAGAATCTTTTCCGGCTTTACCAACATCCTGGCGTGTTTTTTGAATCATTGTCCCTGCTATGGCCGGGATATATCGCCAGCGACATCCGGAACGCACTGTCTTCTACGGGGTGATGTTTCGTTACTTTGAGGAGTTTGTCTCAGAATATGAGAATCGCTTCGAGAGAGAGTATGGTTACTTTCGAGCGGTTATTAAGGAAGTGACCGGAGGTCATCGCGAGGCCTGAAAGGCCGTGTTTATCTCATAGTGCCTCGCTAAGGGCATGAGATTGCTTCGTCACTGAGTCCCTCGCAACAAGCCTGGACTGTGGAAATCCGAAGTGCGGCTTTGCGTGGATTCGGTGCGTAGATTGTGGGAAAATACATGATAAGGCGCATATTGTCCTTACAGCCCTTAAGTTTTGATGAGACTGAAGGGAGAGCAGCGGTCGGACCATGTATTTGCCCACCCTCACGGCTTCCTCTAATGTCTGTAGCCCTGACTTGGCTGTGGACATTAAAACCTGTATGTTGCGATGTTGTAATCGACTTTGGAGCACGCCTCAAAGAAGTCTAACAAGTCTATCCTTCGCATTGGTGAATTAATAAGCAGCCAATAGTATAAAATATCACAAATACGGGACAGAGATATTAATTGTCCTTAATGCTAAGGGCTATAAGCTAGAATACCTGCATCTGGATTGGTTAATTTTTTATAAGCTCACAACGGGGATTAAATACAGTACCTGTTACTATAATAGTAACATCCTGTTTCATATCAAGATGGTGTCTACAGATCTGTTTGATCTCAGCTTTCTTGAGGTCATCTGTTGGAAGACCAGTATACATTTCAATAATAAGATCAACAGGTTTATTGCCTTCAGCACTAAACTCCGCAGTCTGCCCAAGACGCAAATTCTTCTCTACCGATCTTGGAAAATCGCTCCGCAGTCCCTCGGTTTTAATGCTACCTCGACTAATCCTGTAATAGGCTTTGATAACAAAACCTGCATTGTTCTTAACAGTGATGACTCTTCCACATTTAAAGTTCAACAGGATGGATGAAACTCTATCACTGGCAAAGCGCAAATTAGCTGTATTGGTCGTGATGGTTTCGCATGCCCCCCTGTAACCAGGTTGATCAAATACACCAACAGAGTTGACCTTGAAAAGCTTAATTGAGGAAACTTTATTATTGAAACCCATTTGTCTGAGATTCGAAATATCTCCAGTCACAATAAACTGCTTACCACTATAGTTGATATTCTCGTATAAGACCACTGCCTTGCCCACAATGCCACAATTTCCGTTGACCTTTAGCGATTTGATATTATTGTTCCCGATACTTGTCTTTGACAGATTCTCAACATTTTTCGTAAACGTCTCACAAAAACCACTGTATCTCTCGCCAGTATATACAGCAACGGAAGAGGCTCCATCAAGCTTAAGCGAGGATGGTTTTAATTTTGAATCTATAACCCATTTATTTCCTCTGATTCGAATTTGATTGCCTTGATAATTCTTTCTTTCGTATAGAATCACAGAAGGACCCGTAGAAGCGCATCTAGCGTTTAGTTTAATGGAAGAGATTTTGTTTTTGCCGATGTCAAGGGCAGCTAGGTTGGGTATGTCACGAGTAATCGTCTCACACCAACCTCTATAGTTTCCATCCTCGTACACAGCGACCGAAGAGACACCAACCAGCTTGATCGATGCTGCCATATTATCGAATTTATAAGGTGATGAGGAGAGATTTGGAGCCGATTTGGTTATTTTCATCTGTCGACCACGATAGTTAGTGAGGTTATACAGGATCACATGTGGTTCTTCTGCAATAAGATGGACAGCAACAAACATGAAAATCCAAATGAAACAGAAGAAAACTGTACCTAAAATTAAAAGGCCTTTTTCTTTTTGATTTTTCAATTTTGATACCTCCATCTTTTTAGGAATTATTAAAAAAATTATTTTGACTATTTGTTTTTTCATAACATACAACTCAACAATATATCAATCATCTTTTACGATGAATTTAAGGGTGATTTTTCTATCACTCTTTAACGAAGGTTTATCAGACAATTTTCCTTGTTTAAATTAACGAAAGACAAAGATCATAAGATTATTAGATTGTTGGAGAAGAGATCAAAAGAAGACGACTTGTCATATTCCCGATAAAGGACAGATGATGGTGTTCTATTATAAACTTTACTACTTTGCTTATAGAGGAAAAATGCCAGGAAAGGATTTGAAACCGCCCGTCTTCCCAACATTGAGGCAGCTCACTTCTTACTATCAAAAGGTAGGGAGGAGATTATCCGAAAAGTCTGCGAGGTCGAACCTCTGTTCTGTCCTTCCTGGGGCGGCTAGATGAAGTCTATTGCCTTGATCGAAAACAACAAGATTATCGATAAGATCATCCGTTACATCAGGCTTTTCTTCACAGCCGAACGCCCTCCTCCGTTTCAGGTTATCCACTATGGGATTCTTGATGGTAACCAAGGAGAAAGAATAATATTTCTGAGAGACGCGTTGCATAGGATTTGTACACGGACTTATGGTGGAGTCCATCCTGAATTGTCAGACTCTTCTCTTATCAGCGGTTTTCTTCTCCTTTTCCTTCCATTGACCAGGCCTTTTTCAGTGTGATAGGCTTTATTCCAGCATTTCAGCGGATGAACATTGTGAAGTTTTTACCCGACAGAGAAAAGGAGAAGAACTAAATGAAAAAAAGACTTTTTTGCCCAGCTCTTGCTCTTTCCTCAATAATTCTTTTATTTCACTCATTTTTATTGGCCCAGCAAAAGGAAGAGCTGGTGGTTTCTTCTGTGGTCATCCATACCCCTCTCACCGCCTTCATTAGAGGCGATACTCTCAGAATAGAGGCATCGGTCTCTGAGGAGATTGAGTGGATGAGGCTTTTCTTTCACTGCGAAGGCTTATCGCAGTTTCAGGTCAGAAATATGGATAGAGAGAAGAATAAGACCTATGTCTATCTGTTTGATACATCCCAGCTGACCTCCGTTGAACTTGAGTATTATCTGGCGGCCAAATTTAGCGATAGAGAAATTTATTTTCCCGCTGACGCCCCTTCTGAAGTGATAAAAGTAGTTGGTGAGAGCAGGGAGCCTCTGCCGGAAATACCGCCTGACCTGCCGTCTCCAGAAGAAGAGGATGGAAAATTCAAATTGCCCATAAGCACCGATGTAAGTCTTCAAGCCAAACTGGCCGAGAAGGAAGCTTTTGAGGGAGAGAAGAAAATCACTGCGAACGGGAATATAAGAGTTTTTTATTCGCACCAGGGAAATTTCAACGTGGACCTTGATTCCAACTTTAATTATACCAACACTGCTTTTCCGGGATATAAGAATATTGACCTGTCCAATATGCTGGTATCGATCTCCAAGGATAACCATACTTTCAGAGCTGGCGACATCAGTTTGAGTGAGTCCTGGTACACAGTTTCCGGTTTGGGAAGACGAGGAATGGAGTATGTCTATGAAGATCAAAAGGCTTATGTCCATTTTTTCGATGTCAGCTCACAGCAAGTCAAAGGATTCGAGGGCTTCGGCATTCCCAAAGCCAGCGTGAGCATTCTCGGCGGAGCTATTGGCTATAAATTTCTGAACGACAAACTCGCAGTCAAGGCTGTTTATATCTACGGAAAGGATGACCCAAACCAGGGAACTAATACTGAATTTTCGTCCTTTCTCGAAAGCAGAAAAGGAAAAGCGGTGGCCCTGATGCAGGAAGCAAGATTATTTAAGGACAAATTGAATGTCAATGCCGAATTCTCTCGAAGCAGTTATGACGGAGACCTCACCGATGACCAGAAAGAAGTCTCCGATACTGCCTTTAACATCGGAGGTAATTATTCTAAAGGAGCCCTATCTCTTGTCACAAGATACACACATGTAGGAAGAGACTACAATACTGTCGGTTACCAGGCTTTCACTAAAGATAGAAATAGTTACGAATCCAGTATGGGCATTGTTCATAAAAGATTAAGCTTGACACTCTCTTACAGAACAGAGCGGGACAACGTGGAGAACGATCCTTTATTTAATACCACAAAGAGCAAAAACGGAAACATAAACCTTTCTGTCGGGCTCTCAGATAAGGTCACTTTGGATTTTGGATATAACATCGACAAACAGAAAACCTTTCAGGATGGCATGGAAACAGCTTGGCAGGATAGTATGGCTAATGAATTTAGAGGTGGGTTGAATTTGACCTTGGGTCAGGGCGAGACTCTTAGCTTTTCTTTAAACAATTCATCAGTTTCAAGTCAGAATTATCCAGAAAGCGATATGTCTGTTGTCACTTTGAATTTGAGCGGCTCATTCCGACAGGGGGAGACTCTCAGCCTCAGCCCGGCAATCGGCTACTCAAGATCGAACAAAAAATTTGCCCCAGACGATTCGGAAACTTATAATGCGTTTTTAACAGGAGAAGTCAATATTTTTCCTCGGGTTTTTTCCGTATTCTTTTCGAGTTCATTCAACAGAATGGAGTCTGACATCTCCGGCGTATCGAACATATTCGAATCCGGAGGGGGACTCAATTTTTATTTATCCCGGTGGATAAAAAAAGGAAGCTTAACATTCTCTTTAAGAGGAAATTACAGATACACAAAGACTTATGGATTATCCGAATCTGATTACAGCGTTATGCTGCAGTGCGATTTTTCTTATTGAGAGGAGGAAAGATGAGAGAAATTTTGAAAATAATTCAATTGACAGCATTCCTTCTTATATATGCTCAAACCCTTATGGCGGTTATCACCTTTTCTCCATCCCCGCCTAATATCGATCAGCAGGTAACCTTTACTGTGACGCATCCTGATGGGATTTCTCAGGGAAGTGTGCTGTGGAACTTCGGAGATGGAACTTTGCCCATATGGAATAATCCAACTATTTTCAAGGCATTTGAGAGAAAGGGAATCTATACTGTTTCGGCAAGCTACAGGACCCTCAGGAACCAGGACGTGATGGATACAGTTAGTGTGACTGTAGTGGAGAGGAGAAAAGTATCTTTTAGCCCTCTCTATCCTATTGTCAATACCCCTGTTACTTTTAGAGCAGAGAATTTCATATCTGCGGTTGTCGATTGGGATTTTGGCGATGGAACGTTTGTCACAGGTGGAACTTCTGAAACCCATACTTATACGAGTCCAGGAATATATATGGTCGCTGCTATGGATCTTATCTCTGAAACTATCTTTACTGCAGCCGTCAGAGTTTCGGTCAAAGCGACAGGCCCTGGAGCAACATTCCAGATTTACTTTGTCCAGTTGAGATTTGATGACGGAAAATCTTATAAAATCGTTCCTAAGGATTTTTCCCCCCTCCATGTCTATGCGGATATTAAATACGAGGGGACAGGAATTTTACGGGCGCAGTGGATGCTGGATGGAGCTCCTTTGGGAATCATAACTCGGGCTTTGCCCTTTGCAAGACAGATTACAATCGATACAAGCGAAATTATGAGTCTGCCCACGATTACCCCAGGAATTCATGAAGTGAGCTTAAAAGTGATCGAGCCTCCAACAGAAAATCCGATACCTGCAATCAGATTTTACGTCGCTTTGAGGAAGCCTGAAATCGAAAAGGTCGACCTCTCCTTAACCAAAGTCACCGGCCTTGATAAGACAGAGATAACTATAAACGGGGATTATATCGAAGCTCCTGCTGAAAAATATTTTCTCCTGAAGGGAGTGGTCCGAAGCGAAGTAGAAAGAAATATACCTTATGTGCTGATGAGGGTCTATTTGAACAATGAACTTGTGGACCAGAAAATGATTGAGAATTTAAAGCCCAACGAGAAAATCGAATTCGAAACTTCAATCTATAACGCCACGCCAGGACTCAAAAGAATATATCTTACCTTCTACGACATTTCTCGGAAGCCTCCCCTGTTGCTGTCCGTCAGGAGATACATTCTCCAGCCGAAGGAGAAAAGATGAACAGATTGTCTGAAAAAGCAGCTAAAAAAAGATTGGCCGTTGGAAGGTTAGCGAAGACTCCCGCCTTCTCGTCTGCTACAAGCCCGATGAACCTCCTGAAGGCTGGGAGCTTCTCGGCTAAAAC
>JABAOC010000189.1_pt3 | contig 133580 bp, 150 predicted proteins | sample 7062161 | NCBI WGS metagenome assembly JABAOC01 (sample SAMN14538625, study PRJNA623070) | marine sediment metagenome | biome: marine biome [ENVO:00000428]; feature: marine pelagic biome [ENVO:01000023]; material: deep marine sediment [ENVO:00002113] | place: India: Gulf of Khambhat ... | reverse complement strand
TCGATTATAAAGGAGAATTAAGCAACTTGCTATGAGGAGGGATAATTTAATAAACATAATTGTTATTATTTTGATAATCTAAATGTGGTATTATGCCAAAACACAGTAAACCCAGAGCAGGATCATTAGCATTCTGGCCTAGAAAGAGAGCCAAAAGGATATACCCTAGAATCAACACTTGGCCTGAAACAGACAAGATAAAAACTCTTGGGTTTGCCGGTTATAAGGCTGGCATGGCTCATGTTTCTGTCGTTGACACGAGAAAAGCCTCTCCGACAAAAGGAGAGGAAATCACTCTTCCTGTCACGATTCTTGATTGTCCTCCTCTTTTTGTTCTTGGCGTTCGTGTTTATAAAATGACTCCTAACGGTCATGTTGCTTTCACTGAAGTCTTGGGTGATAAAGTTAAAGAAGATAAATCTCTGGATAGAAAGTTGATTCGAGGCAAATACAAAAATCGGACTAAAGACATAGAAAAAGAGTTGGAAAAAATAAAGAAGATCAGATTAATCGTAAAAACCCAACCCAAAGAATCTGGAATAGGAAAGAAGACCCCAGAAATATTTGAGATAGAAGTTGGGGGAAAAGACATCAAAGAAAAATGGAACTATTCTAAAGAGTTAATCGGAAAGGAAATAAAAATCAAAGACGTTTTTAAAGAAGGGGAATACATAGATGCTGTTGCAATAACAACTGGCAAAGGAACGCAAGGTCCTGTAAAAAGATTCGGAGTAACGATACAAACCAGGAAGGCTGCAGGTAAAAGAAGACACATCGGAACATTGGGATCAGAGACGCCAAGACGTGTTATATGGACCGTCCCATACGCAGGACAGATGGGATTCCAGAAAAGGACTGGAGTTAATAAGAGAATACTAAAAATAGGGGAAGATGGAAAAGAAATAACACCCAAAGCAGGTTTCGTTAATTACGGTGTAATAAAAAGAGATTATGTTTTAATCCAAGGTTCTTTACCAGGTCCTAGAAAGAGACTAATTCGTCTTAGAGTAGCGGGAAGGCCCCCAAGAGTTCCTGTTTTACCATCTGAAATCAGACACATATCTATAGGGAGAATGAAATGAAAGTTAATGTTTTAAACATTCAAGGTAAACCCGTTGGAAAGATTGATCTACCTAGTGTTTTCAACGAAAAGTATAGACCTGATTTAATCAAGAGAATAGTTTTAGCTTTACAAAGTCGAAGAAGACAAGCTTACGGACCTGATCCTTCGGCCGGATCAAGAAGCTCGGCTCATTTCCATGGAAAAAGAAGAAAGAGACATACGATGCAGATGAGAGACATGGCACGAGCACCTCGTATCCATACGGGCCCTCCACATTTATACTTTAGAGCAAGGAAAGTTCCTCAGGCTGTGAAAGGAAGGAGAGCACACCCACCAAAAGTAGAGAAAGTTTGGTATCAGAAGATTAACAAAAAAGAAGAAAGATTGGCTTTGAACTCAGCAATAGCCGCAACAGCCAACAAAGAAATAGTGAGTGGGAGGGGACACAAAGTCGATTTAACCGAGTTACCATTAATAATAGACGATTCTATTCAATCCATCAAGAAGACGAAAGATGTTGAAGCATTGTTATCATCGTTAAAACTCAACGATGAATTGAAGAGAGTGAAGGGGAGGAAGGTAAGACCTGGGAAAGGAAAGATGAGGAGTAGGAAATACAGGACAAAAAAGGGACCATTAATCGTTATCGATGAGGACAAGGGGATCGGTAAAGCATGTAAAAATATGCCAGGTGTTGATGTTAAAGATGTTAAGAATGTTTCTGTTGAAGATTTGGCCCCGGGTACAATGCCCGGAAGATTAACTGTTTGGTCAAAATCATCCATCGAAAAATTGAGTGGTTAACATGGATCCCTACGAAATCTTGAAATATCCGCACATGACTGAAAAAAGCATAAGCCTAGTCGAAAAAGAAAATAAGTTGGTTTTCATAGTCGACAGAAGGTTCAAGAAAGAGGATATTAAAAAGGCTTTTGAAGAGGTTTTCAAGGTTAAAGTCGATAAAATCAGCACGATGATAACAAGAGAAGGTAAGAAAAAGGCATTCATAAAACTGAAGAAAGAATTCTCAGCAGCAGATGTTGCTGTTAAGCTAGGAATGATTTAATTACTGATTTTAGATATATTTTTAAGATTATCGCTTTTTTCGAACTTTTAAATATGTTTCTATCCATTTAAAGAATGGTATGCGTGGTGTATAAATTAGAAAATCCTAATGTTGGTTTAAAAACTTGTCTTGAATTACTCGATAATATTGATCTAGGTGACACTAAAAACCCTCCTAATGAACTAAGTATGCCAAATTTATACAACATGGAAAATAGGAAAGGAACGCAAAACATGCCCAATAAGCCAGGTCGGTTGAGTAGAATTAAGAATGGTGTTGTAAATTTTTACAGAGAAGGTTATAAATGGAAGATACCCCTCACCTTAGCAGTTGCAGGAGGCGTAGCGTATGCAGCAGGATATAAGGGTATAGGTTATAATGTAAAGGAACTTGTTGGCCCTGGTTTTCAATTAGATTTCACTTGTCTGTACCCATTCAGTCACTTAAGAACCTTGATAGCAGATTTAGGGAAGCAAGTCGGATACAATGTTGGGAAGTATGCTGTGGGTAGTTGGGTCCACACAACAACTCCAGAATCTACGATGAACTTCAACAGACTTGTCAATGCTGTAGGTAACGGATTCTCAGTCTATACCCTAGCATCTGGTATACGATCTTTAGTGAAGAGGTATGGCAAGAAATGAAAAAACTTATGATTTTCATATTAATAACATTCTTGACTCTGATAAACATAATTCCAAGTCTGACAGGAATTACAGATTATAAAATAACTTCAGTTGTGAATGAAACTTCAAAAAAAATAATAGTAGAAGCACCACTCCCACGTGAACTTCCAACCCAAGCAAGGTACTGGAAAAGCGAATCTAAAAAAATGACTGGTTTACTGAAGAGGCTTGATGCAACGATTGACCTGACCGTTCCTGAGTACACCTTTTCTAGGATAGAAGTTCCGATTGAAAATTACGAAGAACTCGTTAATTCTTTAGAGTCGAGGGGGTATATGGTACATGATGAAATACTACTTAAACCCAAGCTCAATGAATCGATTAATGCAATAGGAGGTCGTTACGAATATGATTCCAGCGAACTCACTGGAGTTGGCTCAATCATCACAATAATAGATAGTGGTATAGATTGCATGCATCAAGATTTTGGCAGCGACTGTAACAAAGATAACTTGGGTAAAATTCTAACATGGTCTGATCCTCTTTATGGTTTTGATGATATCCAAGATATAACAGGACATGGTACTCATGCAGCCAGTATAGCAGCTGGTTACGGTACAGCTTCGGATGGAAAATATGAAGGGGTAGCACCTGGAGCAGGATTGAAAATAGTGAGGGCATGTACGGCCCTAGGTTGTTCTGTCGATAATTTAATAGAAGGTATACAGTGGGCAATCAACGACGGTACAGATATAATAAGTTTAAGTTATGGTGAAGAAAATCCTACTACAGATATGTGTATCGGCTCATCTTCTGCACCAGCCGAATTCAAATGGGTGTACGATAATATAACCGATGCTATAAACAATCACAACGTAAAATTTGTTGCTTCTGCTGGTAATTCAGGTCCAAAATCTGGTAATATAAATTTTCCTGGTTGTATGAATGATGTAATCGCTGTAGGTTCTACATTTAAAAAAGATTATTCTTGTATAACAGAAGCCGGATGGGGTTATAGATGCTGGTGGCATAAAGCTACCCAGCCTCTTGATTCGACTATACTTTATGAGATAAAAGTTACTAGCGAAGATCAGGACCTTATATGGGGAGCATGGTCTGGTTCTAGAAATGGGTGGTCAGGAATACTAGAGGTTTTTGAGCCTAGAGTATGGCCAGCCACTATTAGAGTTAAGGTACAGGGAAAAAATACTCTTCGTAACTGCTGGCCAGGGGAGTGTAATGGGGTATGTGAATCATGGGACCCAGGAGGACCTGAAGAGGGAAATCCAGATAATCCTGCAGATGACGATGAGTTCTGGATATGGGAGGGGGAGGATTATGAGTTTAGTTACAACCCTGATGCGCCTTATATAGTTGTAGAACTTTTCAATTATCCTGAAGGTGAATCTTGGTGGTGTATCGAAGGTGATGGTTGGCATTATTGGTACACCCAAGATCGGATATACGTGAACGCTTATAGAACCAATGCTGTGTCAACCCAAGGTCTCGTGGTTTATAGCAGTAGCAGAGGTCCTGCTCCGCAAGGCAAAACCAAACCAGATATAGTTGCACCAGGTCAAGATATCTGTGCAGCTAGGGCATACGATTTCTATTCTGATAAATTGTATTGTGATGATAATGATTACGCAAGTTTATCTGGGACTTCCTTTGCAGCTCCACATGTTTCTGGACTCATAGCTCTTCTTTTAGAGGCGAAACCAGGAGCTACTCGTACTGAAATACTCGATGCGTTAAAAAAAGCAGATGAAAAAATGCTTGAGGGTCATCCAGATAATTCTGAGGGACATGGTGTAATAAACGTTCAAAATGCAGTAAATTTTATTACGTGTGATTACGATAAAACCTCGCTCGATGGTAAATGCCATGAGGTATGCGGAGCTGATCCTGAATGCGAAGAAGTTGAACCTAACACTGGATGGTGTGATTATAACTGGGTGAAAAACTGTGATTGGACATGTGGCTATAGCTCAGAGGACTGTAGTCCGCGAGTTGTAGATACTGATGGCGGTATAAACTATGAAAACAAAGGAACTTGTACTGATTATGATGGTTGCTCTGGAGGCAATTGCCAAAAAATGAGTTATACAGATGATTGTGAAGGTTCTTACTCCTTAAGAGAGTATTATGTTTCAGGCTCTTCCTGTGGAAGTCAAATAATAGATTGTAGGGATTATGATCATGCGGAATGTAAGTGGGGCGAATGTGGAACATGGGTGCCGTTTGCTTGGGGGGGAGGCGGAGATATGCCCGGTGGAGCTTTAATGACAGCTTGGTAATTTAATCCCTAATTTCTACTAAAAAGAAAAAATAGAAAGCATTTAAATAATTATTTAAAATAAAAAGAATAATTCACTAAAAGGTGTAAACATGGGAAAGAGAATAATCGCAAGAGCTAGAGGGAAAGGCGGGCCTCGATACAGAGTTCCGTCCCACAAGTATAAAGGAAAAGTAGAGTACAATTTATCTAAAGATAATACTGCCGGTCTTGTCGTGGATATAATCCATGATCCTGGTCGTAATGCTCCTGTTGCTGTTGTAGAATTCCCTGATAAATCAAAAAGATTACACATCGCTTCTGAGGGATTGAAAGTCGGTGATATCATCAACTACTGGTCTGGTTTCAGTCTAGGAAGTGTTCTACCAGTGAGTAAGATTCCTGATGGTACGAAAATATTTGGCATCGAGACTTATCCTGGTTCTGGACCAAAGATCTGTAGGAGTTCTGGGTCTTTTGCTACTGTGGTAGGAAAATTCAAGAAGAAAGTTAGAGTAACTCTCAGGTCTGGAAAGACTAAAGAAATCGATAAAAAATGTCTTGCCACTGTCGGGGTTCCTGCTGGTGGGGGAAGAAAAGAAAAACCCTGGCTCAAAGCAGGAAAGAAATGGCATGCGATGAAAATTAGAGGAAGGCTATTCCCGAGAACCAAGGGTGTTGGCATGAACCCTGTTGATCATCCTTTCGGTGGGAAGACTAAACCTGGTATTCCTAAATCTGTATCAAGGCACGCCCCCCCAGGAAGAAAAGTCGGTTCGATATCGCCCAGGAGGATGGGTAAGAAGAAGAGGAAGTAAATATGGCACGAATATTCAAGTACAAGGGCAAAACTCTCGAAGAATTGAAAAAGTTGAGTTTGGAAGAATTCTCAAAATTATTGTCCAGCAGAGAGAGAAGGTCTTTGCTCAGAGGATTAACTCCTAGACAAAAGAAACTACTCGAAGAGATCAGAAAAAATCCAAAAAAATTCCACAGAACCCATGAGAGAGACATGATCATCCTCCCAGATATGGTTGATGTTAAATTCGGCATCTACAACGGAAAGGAATACAAACCTGTTGTTGTAAATCAAGAGATGATCGGCCATAGATTGGGTGAATTCTCTCTAACAAGACAAAGAACTACTCATTCTGCTCCAGGGGTTGGGGCTACCCGTGGCAGTAAACATATACCATTGAAGTGATCGTGAATGACAAAAACGGCGACTGCATCAAGACCTATGGCAAGAATTTCTGTGAGAGACGCTGTAACTATTTTTAAGAACGTGAGAAAGAAACCAGTCAATAAAGCAAAGGCATTATTAAACGATTTAATCAACGAAAAAAGAAACATCCGAGGAAAACATTTCACTGGAGCATCGAAAGAGATATTAAAACTCATCGAAGAAGCAGAGGCCAATGCCGAGTCACTTGGCTTGGATACTGAAAAATTGTTCTTAAAAGAAGCTGTTGCTGACAAATCTTTCACTTACATGTTACCTAAAAGTAGATGGTCACACAGAGGTAAGAGAGCTAAACTCTGTCAACTCAAAGTAACCGTGGAGGAAAGATAATGGCTGTTATAAAACACTTCGTCAAAGAAGGTATTAAAGAAGCACAGATAGAGGAATTCTTACGAAAGAGATTTGACAGGGCTGGGTACAGTCATATAGAGATTCAAAGAACTCCGCTCGGAACAAGGATAATAGTTCATGCTAACCGTCCTGGATTGGTCATAGGAAAATCCGGTTCTCGGATTAAAGAGATAACCGAAGAAGTTCAGAGAAAATTCAAACTCGAAAACCCGATGGTCGATGTCAAGGAAATCGAGAATCCTTTCTTGGATGCACAGGTTGTTGCTAACAGAATAGTTAAGAGTTTGGAGAGAGGGGGATTCTACAAAAAAATTGCGAACTATTATTTGGATGAAATCATGAAGGCAGGAGCTGTTGGCGTTCAAATAAGGGTAGGAGGAAAGTTGGGAGGAGAAAGAGGAAGGTTTCAAAAGTTCAAGAAAGGCTATATCAAGCATTCTGGTTATTATGGAGATGAAATCGTGGATAAAGGAGCTGCTACTGCTACCGTGAAGTTAGGAATAGTTGGAGTTCAAGTTAAAATCCTGAAAGAAACCACAGAGGACATGATGGTTAAGATAAAAAAAGGAAAGGTTGAGGAAGTTGAGGATAAAAGATCTAAGAAAGCTAAATGATGAAGACCTGGAGAAAAGGTTAAATCAATTAAAATTAGAATTATTAAAAGAAAGAGGAAACATTGAAATGGGGGGAAACATTAAAAACCCTGGAAAGATAAAGGTTATTAGGAGGGATATAGCTCGTATTTTAACTTTAAAAAGGGGGAAGGAAAAAAATAAATGAGTGAAGAAATCTGCCCAACTTGTGGGTTGCCCAAGTCTCTTTGTGTTTGTCAAGTAATCGAGAGAGAAGCTAAGATTATAAAGATATACACGGTTATAAGAAAGTTTAAGAAGAAAATGACGATCGTTGAAGGGGTCGCTGATAAATCTGGCAAGTCTGTTTCTAAGGAATTGAAAAGGAAGTTAGCGTGCGGAGGAACTTTCAAGGATGGAAAGATAGAATTACAGGGAGATCATAGAGCCAGAGTTAAGGATTTGCTAGTGAAAATGGGATACGAAGAAGATCAGATAGAAGTTGCTTGATGGTCCAAGAAGATTCATTGGGTGATTTTGTTTTCGTAATATTTAGAGTTATTAATTTAAAGAATTGGGGTGTTATTTCTTTTTAAACCAATCCGGCGTTCCATGTCCTGGGTGTCCTGGTGGATCCGCATCGTCTATCATATCGTCATCATTATCAGGAGAACCATCATTGTCATTATCTCCATCAAAACCATCGATTAACAAATCATTATCTGTATTTTGGAATAGAGATTTATCTGCTCCTGGTTGAGTCACTTTTCCATCTGTTTGGCAATCCGGTGTCCAGCTTTCAGCATCTTGAGTCATCCAAACATTGATTGTTCCCTCACTACAACCGAACTTATACTCTCCATTGTTTTCACCGGGCTTACAGTATAGTATTTGATAACAACTACAGCCGTATGTTTCTGTTAAGTCCATATTTGAACTGTCGTAGTGGTTTGGTTTTAATTCAGTTTCAGTATACCAAGGAACTGTATCGAGACATTTATCCTCATAATCAAGAACTCCATCTTCATCTAAATCTTCCCAAAATGTGCTTATTCCAGTGAAAATAGTGAAATGCGTGATGTTTGCCCACACGTAATTCTCGATAGTATTGACACCGGAGTTTTGTATCAGGACCCAATCTGGAATCGTAGGATCCCAATAGTACATCATTAGTGTAGATTCATCCACGACTACTTTGCTCTCGTCGTAATAAATCTGTATGTAAGCCCAATCGATTGAACATTTGGGAGTTATGTTAACGAAAGAGGCTATTGTCAAGTTAGTTGCAATTGTAGAGGGATTTGATACATTTGATATGAATAATGTAATTGCTGTTGTTGTTTGAAGAGTAACATTTACAGCTAGAGTTGCGTTTGTGAAGTTTAATATTCGAGGAGCTGTGTAATTCAAAATAACTGTTCTGTTCGGCCCTCTTGTAGCCCAGCCAGCAGTATCCACACACTCAATAGTCCATATGAATGACCTGTTGGTCAAATTAGTCATTTGGAAATTAACTGTTTGTGACAATCCTGACATATAAACTGTTTGAGTATAATCTGCCTGCCATGTTCCAGTATAATTGGTATACAAATCAGCATAATTCAATCCGATATCATCTGTACAATTTGCTGTAAAGTTTAATGTGACATTCTGATTTGTATCGTCGTAGTAATTGTCCACTGGGCTAATCAACGTAATATTCGGGGAATTATCAGCCACAACAACACAAGGATAAGTACAACCTAGTGGAAGACCAGTGTCATTCCAACCGGAAGTTGGGCCACATGTATTATCATCACCAGTGTTTGCATCAGCATCAAAAATATCCCAGATTGAATTAGAACAGAATCTGTTATTATACACAGTATTACCCGAGCTTCCACCATCGAAAAAGTACAGACCATCCCAAGCGTTGAAATCTGCAGTATTGTTAGTTATTAGGTTACCCGTCGAACTAACCCTGAGATAAATACCATCTTGCATGTTATTGTTTAGGGTGTTGTTTCTAAGCGTGTTACTGGATGAAGTGTATAGTTCTGTTCCAATCAAACATGAGGATACGGTATTATTCTCAACCAAGTTATTGTTTGAATATGTATCAAAACCAATACCCCACTTACACGAGGATATAGTGTTATTGGTTACATTATTCCATGATGATGTTTCCAACCATATACCAGTACCACTCGTTGTTCCTGTTCCCAATACGATGTTATTGTCTATTATGTTATTAAACGCTACTTGTAGATGGATTCCGCTTTCGAACTTCGAGATATTACAATTCTGTATTGTAACGTTGTTAAAGGCTGGGTTTCTGATACCGGCTGATCCTGCTGTTCCGCTTCCAATTAGCATTCTTCCATTACAATCTAAAGTAATACCTGCTGCTCCTATATCCAACCCATCGCCTGTGCATGCTCCTGCGTTGAAATCAGAACTGTTTAGAGTACGACTTTGTGTGATAACATCTCCACATTGACATGGAGTTGAACCACCACAGAGTATTCTTGGGTAATTATTCAGTAGATTATTCAATCCATTTATACATACTGGTCCAAAGTAGAGGAATGTTAAATTCCTCATCAAATCTCCCCCAGTATCATCCCCCCTATACCAGTCGTTATAACTACAACCAAGATTACATACTGATCCACTTATACTGGTAAACCTGGGGCAACCTACATTATTATCACAATTAGGACCATCTGGTGTAGCACCTCCTGAATTACCATAAACTTGATTATCAGTATATTCATCATGTAGATTTCCAAATGAGTGACCAAATTCATGGACTGTTACTCTATCGCCACTACAATTTGATGAACAGCTTGTGTCGTCATCTGAGTAGGATATAGCAAATGAAGTTAAACCACCAGTCGCTCTTGTTCCGCTTCCTCCATAGTTATTGCTGTTTACGAGTACGATTATCTCATCTACTGGGCATTGTGTAGCTGTGAATAAAACAGCAGTGTTGTTACAAGTGATTAATCTTGATACACCTCCAAAGTTATAGGAACATCCTAAGTTTCGTGATTCATTGACCCAATGAATGTTTATGTTACTCGAGCGGTTAATGAATGGTTGAAATGCCATGAGCGTGGCTTCATGCGTAGCGACATCTGCCGAAAATTTAGTTAGTTGAGCAGCCGTATAGTTATCTCCCACAAAGACTATGTCGAATGAAGTAGTAGATGGTCCACTGTTGCGTAATGCTTGACAGTTACTCCCTCCTTTATCAGAAAGGCTCGATACGTTTACGCTTAATGCTAAAGTATCATCTGGGTAATATATGTTAACCCAAGCTACGTTTTCAAAGTAGGGAGTGACTAATGTGAAATCGGTTTCATCCAATTCAATAAAACCACCAGAAAGAATACCGTCAACACCTGGTATATCGTATTGCAAGATGTTAGGAACATCAAAAGTAAATGCGTATAAGGTTTTTTCTGTTTCACTGACAACTTTGGCCTTATAGCCTTCTTCTGGCTGTATTCTCCTGTCTGGAGCAAATCCTGATTTCTTATATTTATCTAGCACAGAGAAAGAGCCAGTATCATAGTTTAACTCTAACATGATTATCTTGTCTTCAACAACGACTGTCATAGTATCGCTATCTTTTTCTCCTGCATCATCAGTCACAGTTAAAGTAACAACGTATAAATCAGAGTGAGAGTAAGTGTGGCTTGGATTTACTTCAGTTCCAGATGTTGGGTTATAATGATCGCCAAAGTCCCATTCGTATGAAACTATAGTTCCATCCAAATCATAGGATCCACTCCCATCAAAAATTACAGTTTCTCCAAGAAGGATGGTTTGATCGGAACCAGCTTCAGCAATAGGTGGCTTATTATCACAAGCATCACCGATTCCATCACCGTCAGAATCTTCCTGATCTGGGTTATAATCGTAAGGGCAGTTGTCACATGCATCACCACAATGTGGATCTTCCATATAAGGTGGGATGAAGAAAGAACAATCACCATCTCCATCCAATTGATCGAAATTAGAGGCGTTCCAGCAATTGTCAAGTTCATCGTCTATAGTATCTCCGTCAGAATCTATAGCACTGATAATATTAACAGTGGTTAAACTGAACAAAGTTATCAAGAATAAGAAAATACTTATTTTTTTATTAATATCAACTACCCCCTCAAAGGCCTGTATTATCTTTCAAATATTCAATTATTTATTAATGTCCGCCTTCTATCAGATAGAAAAAGAGTTAATAATCCTTGATAGATAGAATAATCGAATTATTATCCCCAGAACCTCTTCGTCCTTATGAACTGTCTCTCAGCATCCAACAAAGCCTTAACAAAATCTTTTTCTGTTCTGTACATCCCTCTCAAGATTCTAATCGCAGTCTTCGGCCCAATCCCACGAACAGCCAAAGCTTTCACAGCTCTTGGTCCATAAACAATAACTAAATCAGAAGTTTTCTCAATCCTATCAAACTTTCTCATCTCTTCAGTCGTTAATCCTTTCTCATCAAGTTTCTTTTTTATTATGTGTTGATATTCGGTCTGGGTCGGTCCAACAACTCCAATCAATTTCGCCTTACACTTTCCACATCTTATTTCCTTTGGCAAGTCTTTAACACGAAAAGTCCTAGTCCAATCCCCACAATTCAAACAAATCAATCTCACTCTCTTTCTCGTTCAACCTTTTCTCAAAAATATCCAACACTTGTAAGTCAGGCTTCTCAGGCCCGATCAACTCAACTCTCTTCTTGATACCCAACTTTCCTATGGGCGATAATCCTTCTTTAAAAATGACAGCAATCTCTTTCTTCTGTATCTTTTTCAAGAATTCCTTAACAACTTCAACATCCAACTTATCAGTCTTTATCTCTCTCAATGTCTCTTCCCATACAGGTGTTTTTCGATACAGATCAATTATCCTGCTCAACCACCTCTGTCCGTATTCGGCATTCTTCCTTATAACACCAAACCTTTTAGCGACATGAATAAACCTCCACTGGAACAAACGAGAATTAGACAAATTCAATTCGAGTAATCCTTCAACATGTTCAGGTTTAGTTTTAAACAACGCATCCTCAATCAAATCATTATTCATTATCTGTAATTGTAAGATGATACGATAAGGATCAGTCTTTAAACCAACAGAACCTATTTTAGCAGCAAGGGTAGTCGACAACATCCGACCAAGTGTCTCGTTTCCTTTTGTTCCGAGACAAGTGTGTATAACCATAAGATTGTCCTGAGTTTCTATCAAAACTTTCTTATCTGTCGGAACGATACCATACTTAATTTGTTTCTTTACTACATCAACCATTTTCTTAGCAGAATTCTGATCAACAGGATATTTTTTCTTGATTTCTTCTATCACTTCTGGTTTACTGGACTTGAATATATTGTCAGAGACAAACCTTCTGATAGAACCAACTTCCTGAGCAACTTCAAAAGGAACAGGCATCAAATCCCCTTCCCATCCTGGTACTGCTGCGTCAATATCTCCAGATGGTTCAACGAATATCCTCCTTCCATCTATCGTAACAATTCGCCAAGGCTCTCCTTTGATGATAAACGTTACTCCTTCATGGGCATGTAGAGCTACAAACTCTTCGTCTAATCTTCCAACTTTTTGGTCGGCAATAGTGTTGATAACAAAATAACTTTTGGTATCAGGAATCGTACTCAAATTCTCAAAATAATACAACAAACCATTCCTGGAAGATTTTATTGTATCGTCTTCGTTCAAGAAAATGAAATGTAAGTTGTTCAATTGCCTACAAACTGATATGAATTCCTTTTTAGTCAAATTCTTGTAAGGATATGCCCTTTTAATTATTTTGTAGACTTCATTGTAATCGATTCTGTACTTATCCCTTGTTATTCCAACGATTTGATGAGCTAGAACATCGAATGCGTTCAGATGCATCTTCATGGGTTCTAAATTATCAGAGATTCCTTGTCTGGCTATGACTGCTGATTCGAACGTATCGTCAACATCCGTGGAAATTATAATCCCGTCCGATACCCTTCCCAATTCATGACCTGATCTACCAACTCTTTGTATGGCTTTAGAAGTTTGTCTCGGGCTCATGTATTGTATTATAAAATCTATGGAACCGATGTCTATTCCCAATTCCAGAGAAGACGTGCAAACAATACTCTTCAATTTTTGATCCTTGAAATTATTCTCTGCTTTAATCCTAACCTCTTTACTTAAACTAGAATGATGATTCTCGACAGGGAATTTTGGATAGGCCTGTTTCAATCTTGAAGTCAAAATTTCTGCAAAGTCTCTGGTGTTAGTAAAAGTTAGAGTTGAAGTATGATTCTTGATTAAATCGTGAACCGTTCTCAGCCTGGCTGCTGTCAATCTGTTAGTAAAAACTGTTTCAGCCAAACTCACATCAGAAGGAATAGGTTTAGGGTTGATAACTTCGATCTTTATCTCTTTTGTCTCGATAGCTTTAACTATTTCCATTGGTTTCCCGCCAGAAATAAAATTAACGACTTTTTCAGGAGACCCAATGGTTGCGGATAAAGAAATGATCTGAAAGTCACCACACAACTCTCTCAATCTTTCCAATCCTATAGTTAACTGTGTTCCACGTTTTGAAGATGCCAATTCATGAACTTCATCGACAATAACAAACTTAACGTTCTTCAGATGTTGTCCCATTTTTTTAGCAGGTAATATCGCTTGTAGTGTTTCTGGAGTCGTTATCAAACAATCAGGAGGAACTTCGGCCTGCATCTTTCTCGCGTATTGAGATGTGTCGCCATGTCTGACAGAAATATCTATATCCAATTTATTGCCCCACCACAACAAACGCTTTAACATATCTCGATTAAGACTCTTGAGAGGTGTTATGTACAGAATACTTATCGGTTTAGGTTTTTTCTTTATCCATTCATCGAATATCGGGAGCATGGCACTCTCTGTCTTTCCCACACCTGTCGGGGCAATCAACAGAACGTTCTTACCAGAAATGATCGGTGGTATCCCTAATTTTTGGACTAATGTAGGCTCTTTAAAACCCCTCTTCTTGACAACTTCTTGTAATTTTTCGCTCAGAAGTTTAAAAACCATAGAATTACCTCTAAACACGGCAGGAGTATAGTGATATGTCGTTGAGACATAAACGTAAGACAATGGAAAAATGTTAGAACAACTTAATAAAGTTTACTATCTTCGATCAGCGATTGCACTTACGGTTTTTTTGACCTTGAAAAACGTTTGTCTAGGATATCTAATTAATTGATAAGGATTCACGTTCAGAGATATTACTGCCAATTTGTGTAAAATTTCTATTTGTCTTTTACTCATTCTATTATCTTCGGTTATGCAAGTCGTTAAGGTATAATCGCTCCAATTTTTACTCAATTTTTCACCTCTACGTAATCGTTCTTCAAAATCAATCGTATCAGGTAATGGTTGATATATTGTAACCTGAACACCCATCGATTTAAAGCAACGAGCCATAGTCTTGATTACAGTAAATGGATCATCATAAGGACCTATTATAAAACTCGTGAGGACAGGTACATCTAGTTTATGACACAATTTAAGGGCTTTGTCAATTTGTTCAGATGTTTCTTGTTTGTTGTATCTCTTCAATATCCAATCTTCTCTGTTTTCAACACCCATATAAAGCATCCTGAGTCCAGCGTCAATAAGTTTTCTAAGAAAATTTTCACCACCCCTACAGATAGCATCTGCTCTTCCTCCACAATATAGACCTATATCAATTCTTCTTTCCTTTATTTCATCACAGATCCTTTCCACTCTCTTTATGTTTGCTAATGCATTGTCATCCGCAATAAACATTTCATTCACTCCGAAGTTTTCTATTTGCCACTCCATTTCATCCACAACATTACCTGGAGATCTTTCTCTGTATGGTCTATATTTTCTTTTTCTCTCTCGTTCAGGTTGACAAAAACGACAATTATTTGGACAGTGTCTTGTAGTTATCATGGATCCACGACCTTCTGAGAAAAGATAAAACTCTGTTGGGCATGGTTCCCAATCGGGAAAGGGTATACTATCTAAATTTTCAACTGGTCTTTGCCATTCGTTATGTACGATTTCCCCATTATTTCTATAACTGATACCCCGTATTCCTGATAAATTCCTGCCTGTAGTGTAAGCATCGATTAGAGCAGTGAATTGAATTTCCGATTCACCTCTTGTTACTATATCAAAACCATTTTCTAATCCTTCCTCAGGAAATCTAGTTAGGTGGTAGTTTCCACCTATGACAGTCGCATCTAGATTTTTTTTAAGTAATTTAGCAAAACGATAACAATCTTCCGCAATCCCGGTTAATAACCCCATGCCGACGATATCGGGATCAAACCTTTCTATTCTTCTAAGGGTCTGTCGAGGAGTTAAACCTTCTAATCTAGCTTCTATTACTTTGTAATCAACACTTGTATCTCCATAGGCCTTTTGATATGACATCAGATATCCTAATGGGAAGTTTGGCACGCCCTTGCCACGTTCCGTCGTAAACCTTTCTGCAAAAGTTACTCCACCATAAGTAGGGGGTGTTGTTAAAACAACCTTTAAATCTGACATACCATTATCTAAAGATAGTAAATTTTAAATAGGGAATGATAAGCCCGAAGTTAATAATTTTATCTTTAAGACTATATGAATATCATGAAGCGGGTCATTGATAGACTGATTGAATTCTTGAAAGAAAGATACGGAAAAAGAATTCGAAAGGTTGCCAAGAATAATCGAGAAGTCTTTAGAGTTCTGATAACAACTATACTTTCTCAAAGAACTAGGGATGAGAACACTGAGAGAGTCGCTTCTGCTTTATTTTCAAAGGCTAACACTCCTGAGAAAATATTGAAATTATCCACAAAACAATTGCAAAAATTAATAAAACCTTCAGGTCCATTCAGGCAGAAAGCCAAAAGAATAAAAGCAGTCAGTAAAATCATCTTAGAAAAATACAAAGGAAAAGTCCCTAAAACCAGAGAAGAACTAATAGAATTACCTGGGGTTGGTTTCAAGACTGCTGATGTTGTTCTAATGTACGGGCATGGTATTCCTAGCATAGCAATAGATACTCATTGTAATAGAGTTCCTAAGAGGATTGGTTTAGTTGAACAAAATGCAAATGTTGAAGGAGTGAAATCCATGTTAGAGAATCTAATTCCGAAAAAAGATTGGTACATCGTTAATATGGGTCTGGTTCAGTTTGGAAAAGAGATTTGCCGGCCAATTAACCCAAAGTGTGATGCCTGTCCAATATCAAAATATTGTAGATATTATCAGAAATTTAAGAAATAACAGTTCCATGGTGCTTTCCTTCTACTGCTCTTATTATTTCTTCAGGATCATTACCATCAATAAAAATAGTCTTAATCTTAATTTTGTTAATCAGTTTTGTCGCTTTTAAATCAAACAATCTATATTCTCCTGGTGTTTGGGGGTTTTGTAAGATGATTTTTAAGAATGCATCATGAGTTAATTTATCATATTTCTTGGCATTTGAATCTATATCAGGATCGGTCGAATAAACCCCGTCTATGTCCGAGGCTTTGATGAGTAAATCGGCCTTGACCGCCTCAGCAAAAAGAGCAGCATCATATCCTGTAGAACAACCAGGCAAGTTACCACCACAAACTATTATCTTATCATTAAAGTTCTTCTTGACTTGTCCTGCGGTCCTTAAACTCAGCTGATGGGCATCTTTACCTAAGGCAGCGATCAAAGTGAAAGCATTCAGATGACTTGATTCTATACCGACCCAATCTTGTACGATAATATCTCCACCTACTCTTTTAACAACGTCTCTGTATTGTCTACAAACTCTTCCACCGCCACAAACTACTACTAATTTATGACCTTTCTTCTTCAACTTCTTCAAGACATCAGCATACTTCTTGAAGTTTTCAGGAGTCAATTCTCTCGTCAGCAATGAGCCGCCCAATGAAATTACAATTTTCATTCTATCATCTTTCCTTTACCGTATGGTATAATTTTTGTTATTCTTTCTAATTGAACTTTAGTTTTTAATTTCTTTTGTATTTTTTTGGCTATTTCATTGGCTGGTAAATCTCCTGGGACTACGATAGCATATCTTTTGACTTCGCTTTTAACCATATCTTCAGGACCGAAAATAACTTCATTATCTTTAACCCCGACAACAACTTTAACAGGAATTCTTCTGATCCAATTCCTTTTGTCGTATATCATGAACGAACCTGTAGGTAAGCCACCCTCTTTTTTGACTTGATCAGGTTTAACATAATAAACATCCACTGCAGCAATCCCAACCTTCCATGCCTTTGAATAACTCCCACAGAATTCAGCTGCTTCTTTAATGCTTTGTTTAGGAACTTGTTTCTTCTTTAGATTTTTTATTAACACAAAGGGGGAGCCAGTGATATCAGTATGGAATACTAAATCTGAATCTTTCATGTGTTTTCTTATCAATTGTTCGTTTGTCTGGGCATCCTTCCCGCCAACGAGTAGAAATCCATCAGAAGACTTTATCCATCTAAACTTATCGTACCATTCCTTTTTCCTTTCTTTAGGCTTTGTTTTTTTGACCTTTACTAATTTCTCTTTTTCTAACTCTTTCATGGCTTTGAGCAAACCTTCAATTTTTCTCTTAGCTTTCTTGGCCTTTTCAAAATAAATTTCTGCATTCTTTTGGACTGTTTTTTTAGGTTCAACATCTATCGTTAAACCACGAATAGTAATTTTTTTCACGTAGGAATCGAGTTTTTTCTTGACTTCTTCATAATTTTCATACAGTAATTTTCCAATCTTCCTGTACTCTATTTCTTTTTGTCGCCATTTCTTCAAGGCCTCATCTTGATGTTTTTTAATCTTTTCTAACTTCTCTTTAACTTTACCAACTTCCTTTCCGGTTTTAAACTCCTTTTCAAATTCTTTTATTAAACATTCATTGACATCTCTTAATTCCTTGAATTCTAAGTGGATGTGGTCGATGAAAGAGTATAATCTTGATGTACCAATCTTTTTAGATTTTTTATCGATCTTGAGTTTCTTACAGATTTTCTCGGCCATTTCTCCGCCGAAACCGAAATCTACTGCTAAGACTCTAACTGCCTCCTTACTCCTAAAATATTTTTTGAATTCTAGTTGGTTTAATAGAAAGGGATTAACTCTAGGAGGTGGGTACTTGTATACAATCTTTGGTTTTATTGTTCTGTCTTTCCATGATCTCATTCTCAAGGCTATGATGATTCTCTTATTTGGCATTTCAGCGAGTATTATATTGCCGTTACCGAATAACTCTAAGATCAACAAGTGATTTTCAGTCTCTATCTCAACAATTCTGTCAAAGCTGTGCTGCCTTATATCTTGGATGTTTTGACCAGTCAAATATTTTCTAAGGATTTGTCCTAGGTTTGTTAACAATCCGGCCTCATAACTTTTGTCTGAAATGAAGAACGTTTCATTCGATAAAATGAGATAATTACGTTTTTTTTGTTTGTAAATTTCAAAACAAAATACATTCTTAGAAATCTGCTTAACTTTCTGAATCTTTGAACTGATCAAATCTTTTTTTAATTTTTCTACTTGAAATAAGATCTTCAAACTGTTTATTTCTTTCATATTCATCTTTTTGAAATAGAAGTAATATAAAAGCTTAATTTACTTTTGATTTAAGTCCGCTGCTCTAGACAACCTATATCGAACAAAGTCTCATACATATCTTTGACTCTTGAAGCTAAGCTTTTTTCATATTTACAGCCAGTGGAAACGAATTTAGCTGAAGTGAATAACAGGAATACACTTCCTTTTTCCAAAGGGCCTCTTCCCTTAGGTAAATATTCCTCTGTATCTCTAGCAATGAGTCCAGGAAACTGTTCAGGTTCATACATGCGTCCATATCTAGGGGGTAGATTATAATGAGCCTTTTCAAGATCAATAATACCATAGAAATCGCCAGAAGCAACTATGTTCTGGATGGTGACCTCACGAACTCTAAATTTTCTCCTCTCAATATTTTCTAATTCTCTGATAATTCTCCTTATTGCTTTTTTAGCCCCCTCCTCGGATTTAGTACCAGTACAGACCATTTTACCTGAGTTAAATATTAATGTGGTGGATCTTGGTGCTATTAAGCGAAATGGTAATCCTGGAAAAATCTCTGGTCTATATCTCAAACCTCTATGATATTGTGCAATTTTTCTTAAATCTAATCTACTACCGGCTGAAGCTGTAGCCACTACATTTTCTATATTGTATCTGTATGGTCTTTCTAACATAGAATCTATAAAAATGGTTAAAAATTTAAATACATTTTTTGTGATTTCTCTCATTGATTAAGATCAGGGCCTTCAGTTTTTAATCTATCTTGTATCTCTTGCAAACTCTTACCAAAATATCTCTCAAACTCTTTAGTAATGTTGATTTTCTTGGTTCTGCCAGCCTTCTCAGTCTTTATCAACTTTTTCTTTTCTAAACTTTTGATGTAGTTGTAAGCCTTATTTCCTTGGATCTTTATTATCTCGGACTGTAGGACCGGCTGACGCAAAGCCACAATGCTCAAAGTTCTTAATGCTCCCTTAGAAATATCGGCATAAGTAGTTAAACCAGCAACACTCTCCAGGAATTGGTCCTTGACTTGGAATTGGTAGCCTTCTGGAGTTAAAGCCAAAATTATTCCTCGAGAAGCTGCATCAAACTCTTTTTTTATTTCGTCCAATATTTTCTTTATTTCTTTTGTTGAAGTTATCCCAGAAATCTTCGAGAGTGCACTCACCTTAACAGGATTCTCTGAGACGAACAATGCCGCTTCTATCAGAGCTTTCTTGTCTTTCAATTGAACACCTTTAATATATTATTGACATTCATTTTTATAAGGTGTTACTAAATTTAAACTCACAAGATAAAAATTATTAAGATGGTAGAATGCTCGACATAAAACTCATTAGGGAACATCCAGAAACCGTAAAGAAAAACTTGAAGAAGAGAAAAGAAGATGATAAAATAAAATGGGTAGAAGACCTTCTAAAACATGATAAAAGATGGCGAGAATTAATCCAAAAAACCAATGACCTCAGAAGAAAGAGAAACGTAATAACTCAAGAAATAGCACAACTCATGAAAAAGAAGAAAGACGTTAAAACTAAGATGAAAGAAGTTAAAGCGATACCAGGACAGATAAAGAAACTAGAAGCTCAAGCTAACGATTACGGGAAAAAAGCTAAGACGATTCTGATGAAGCTTCCCAACATTTTACACGAATCAGTTCCTTACGGAAAAGATGAGAACGATAATGTTGTTATAAGAACTTGGGGTAAACCTCCGAAGTTTTATTTCAAACCAAAAAACCATATGGAAATAGCTCTTGACTTGGGATTAATAGATGCTGAAAGGGCTGCTAAAATAGCTGGAGCAGGATTCTATTACTTTAAAAAGGAGTTGGTTCTTCTAGATCTAGCCATACAAAGGTTTGCTATCAAACACTTGATGAAAAAGGGTTATACTTTGATAGAACCTCCTTTCATGATCAGAAAGAAACCTTATGAAGGTGTAACAGACTTATCCGATTTCGAATTAGTAACATACAGAGTCGAAGGTGAAGATCTTTTCTTAATAGCCACATCAGAACATCCTATGGCTGCTATGTTTATGGACGAAATTTTAAACAAACAAGATTTACCGATAAAATTCGTTGGAGTCAGTCCTTGTTTTAGGAAAGAAATAGGAACTCATGGGAAATACACTAAAGGATTGTTCAGGATGCATCAATTCAATAAGGTTGAGCAATTCATTTTCTGTCTACCCGAACAATCCTGGAAATTACATGAAGAACTGCAAAAAAATTGTGAAGAACTCTATCAAGCTTTAGGTCTACATTACAGAGTCGTTAATGTCTGTACTGGTGACATAGGAACTATAGCTGCGAAGAAATTCGATACTGAAGTTTGGATGGCAGATGAAAAATTTAGAGAAGTTGGTTCTAATTCTAATTGTACAGACTATCAGGCGAGGAGGTTGAATACAAGATTCAGGGAAAAGGAAGGTCAAGCGCCTATAGAATTTGTCCACACTTTGAACAATACTGCTTTGGCTACGAGTAGGACTATGATGGCTATCTTAGAGCAATTCCAACAAAAGGACGGTTCTGTTATTATTCCGGAAGTCTTGAAACCGTTCATGAATGGAGTTGAAAAATTAGAGAAATAGAATTTCTTAAACAAAAAGATCCATCAAAAACATAATTCCATCCCCGAAAACCAGGGTAAATATTAATGCTATAGGAAATGCAGGGGCAAACCGAACCCCTTCTTTAATCCAAATGTATTTTTTACCAGATTTCTTTATTTTTCTTATTTCTTTTTCAGTTATTCCTTCCCATACCTTGTAATAGTCAGGTACGTCCCCTACTTTCAGTTTAGAGACAGGAATCTTCTTCTTAAAACCAATATTCTCAACGGCTTTAACAAACTTCCAAAGAATGTAAAGTCCAGCACTCGCTAATCCAATAGTTACCACTAGAATCGTGAATTCCTTTAAAGGCAAGAACTCAAAATATCTTGCGGATAACAGACCCATTAATATAACAGACGCAATCAAAGCAGAATTGTATACCAAAATCATCCTGGCGTTGGCTTTCAAATCTTTGAAAAAAGAACTCCATATTCTTTTATTGGTGACGGATAGTGCAAACGCGTAAACTATCATGTAGATTGCTCCGATTAAAAACACGTTGAAGAATAAACCGATTGAGAACGGGAGGATTAATTTTGCTGATTGGTATGTCGGAACTAAAAAACCAAGAGCAGATAATATTTTTGCGTCACCACCTCCCCACTGCCCGAGATAGTACATTACAAAACCAAAGCCAAGAAATCCTAGTCCAGCAATCATAGAATAAACAAAAGGCCAATAACTCCAAGTAAGATAGGATGCAATGATATTTCCTATGATACCGATAGCGATCATGACGTAAGGAATTTTGTCAGGAATTTCAGTTGTTTTCAAATCAAAAAACCCAGCAGCAGCAGAACCAATGAATGCTACAAGAAAAAGTAATATCTCAAGCATAATATATTCTTGAATTAAAAGAATATTAATTAGCTGTATTTTTTAAATCCCATCTTTTTAGCTGTTTCTCTCCAACACTGCCTGCAATAGTTCAATCCATATTTTCTTATAACACCACCATGTCTGCCGCATTTCCTGCATTTCAGTGCTCCTTTACCGAATTTTCTCTTCATCCCCCAACATCACCAAATATTTCTAGAATATGAACATCATCTTCGAAAACTTTGGTTGCCATTTCTCTAAAAACTTTCCCATAGACTTTTTTCATATTGTTCTCTAACAGAGATTTCTTAAAAATCACACCAGTCAACTTAGTCGTCATCTCGTAAACCCAAAGTTCATCATCCAACCACATTCACCCCAAATCTATTTTTTAACCATTCGATAGGTTTCGGTTTTTGTTATTAAATGTTTTTTACTGATTTTTGACTTTTTATTCTTTCGCTTTTTTACTCTATAACCAGGTCTCTCTAAAGTAACACAAACATCCATACCTATAATTCCGACATCAGGATCATAATTGGCTTTTGGAAGGTCTATGTATTCTTTTATGCCGATAGAGAAATTATCACCGCTGATCTGTTTCTCTTTTAACTCATTATCCGCGGCCTGTAAGGCATCTTTCAAGAAGTTAATGGCTTTATCCTTTCTTAAGGTGACTTTAACGCCTATCGCTTTTTTCTGTGCCATTCCAAAAGTGGTTCTTCTTTTTGTTCGAGTTATTAATGGTTTTTGACCAGTAAGACTTTGTAAAAGTTTTTGAGCTCTTTTTAATTTATCCTGATCACTACCACAACCTATATTCAACGTAACTTTTTCAATTCTTATTTCCCGCATAGGATTCTCCTTCATGCACTCACTTTAATCTCAGGTTTGTTTTTCCCTACGACAAAAACATAATCCATTATAGCTTCAAATTCTTTTTCTTTTGTTGTGCAGATAATCTTGTTCGGTTCTCTTGTTCTCTTTATTATGATCTCTTTTATTTTTGCTACCGTTCCTCTGTTCTGGCCACCTACTATGATAGACAACATGTCTTTATCCATTTTCAGATGATCGACGATCTTCTGTGATGGTAATTCTATTAAAACAGTGTCACCAGTTTTGAAGACCTTTTTATCAGAAAGGATATTCTTTCCGTCATGCAAGTTCAATTGAAGCTTTCCACCCTTAACCACGGATTTTCCATTTATTCTACAGGGCTTGAGTTTAGATTCTTGTTTGCTCGTTTCTATCAAATCAAACCCTGCTTTAGAAGGAACAAGCCTATACTGTTTATCTAACTTGGGAATATCTATTATATCAAATAATCCGACAGGATATTTATGATCTCTTCTCGGTTTTCCATCAACGAATATTTCTTTTGTTTTAATTATCTTTTTAGCATCAGAAGCAGTATCCACTAATTTTATGATATCTCTAACGATGATCAGGAGTGGAATAGATTCGAATTTTTTATGAGGACCTGGTCTTGGTGCCACTACCCATTTTCTTTTTTTTGGTGGCATTCTCCAAAACTTTGGAACTAGCAGTCTTTTCAGATGTTTTTTCATGTTTTTCCTCCTTCTTTACACTACGAGTTAAAGCTTTTATTCTTTTTTTATCCTCGAGGTTTAAATTGATAATTTTTAAGTTACTGGGATGTATTGGGACTTGGATTTCTGAACCATCGACTTTCTTTCTAGTTATTCCGTCTATGTAAATTTTTATTTTATTCAGATCGACCCTCGATATTTTTCCAGTTTTTTTCTTGAATTTGCCTTTCATGATTTGGATTTCATCCCCCTTCCTCACAGGAAATGCTCTTTTCTTATATTTTTCTCTCAATTCTTTCGATAGATGGGCGGAAAGAAACTTGTGTCTGACGTGTAGTGGAGCGTGATAAACGTACTTTCTTTGTTTTCTTGGTTTTTTTGAAGATTTCCAATGTTTTGACCAGAATTTCATTCTACCACTCTCACTAATTTTAGGTCGTTTCCAGATTCCTTCATCACGAATTCTTTGTAGGCTGGTTGATCTGAATTGAAATTGTTGAGCATTATCACGTCGGACGGTATCATGGTTTTCTTATCTTCCTCATTTATTGGAAAACTGAACCATCTGAATTTTTCGACATCAGTATCCTCAACTTTTTCGAGTCTTTCTTTAGTTTCATCCAAATCAACTTTGACAACTATGAAGAGTAAATGATGTTTTATATTATCTTTCTCATCTAAGATCATTTCAGAATACATTCCATTGATTTTTGGGTTCTTTACAGCAAAGCCAGTTTCTTCCATAACTTCTTGAATCGCCACATCCCTTATTTCTTTTCCGAACGTCTGTCTGCCTCCTATGAGTCCCCAATGACCCGATAATGGTTCTCGCTTTCTCTTCACTAACAAAACCTTATTTTCGTTCAAAACTCCAATCAAACAGACTGTTAAAGGATTTTTTTCTTTGTACATATCTAACATTTAAACCACCACGCTAGCGATCTTACCGATTGAAAGAAACCTATCGACGACTTCTTTTGCCATCGGTCCTTTTACCTGGGAACCTACTGGCTCATTTTTTTCATTGATCATAATGGCAGCATTATCCTCAAATTTAATCCTTAGACCGTTAGTTCTCCTGTATTCTTTTTTCTGCCTTATTATAACAGCTCTGACCACTTGTTTTCTCCACTTCACTGTCCCTTCTTTAACAGTACATTTAACTACATCTGCCACACCAGCAGAAGGTTTTCTCCTTCTTACACCTTTGTAACCAAAAACTGAAATTAATTGCATTTTCTTGGCTCCAGTATTGTCTGCACAAACGATGTATGCCCCGACCGGAATGGCTTTAGTAATTCTTGCTTTTATCGCTTTCATCTAACTCATCTTCTCTATAACTACAAAATGTTTCGTCTTACTCAAGGGTCTACATTCGGCTATCTTAACCTTATCGCCTTTTTTAGCATTAATACAGACAGGATTATGGGCAGGTGTTCGGCTTCTCCTTCTCTCATACCTGTCGTACTTAGGAACAAAATGAAGATAGTCTCTTTCGACTACAACAGTATCAGACATTTTGCTGGAAACAACATTACCTTCAATAATCTTACCCCTAACTGGAAGTTTTCCATGGAACGGACAGTTTGGATCATCACATTCCTTTTCAGGTTGTTTAACATCATAACCTATGTCCTTGACTTTTTTTTTCATTTCACCATCTCGGCAATTTCTTCTTAATCCTATCTTCAGGTCGGCCTATTAATACGTTTCCGTCGACCTGAACTTTTGTTCCATTTGGCAATGTAAATATAAATATGGTTATGTCCTTGGGTATATTCCTTTCGCCCTTGTTAGTTTCTATTTTCAGCATTTTATAAGTTTCGTCTATTACCCTTCCTCTTAAACCTATTTGAGACTTGTTCTTGCTTTGTTTAATCTTTGCTTCCAGGCCTATCAGTTCGTGTCTAACTAGATTCTGAGGTGTTATCGGCATATACGCAATTTTACTTTGTGAAACTTTAAATTTTGCTAAAAACAGAAAATTTTAAAAATTTAGTCTTTCCCTTCTTAAGTGATGATAATGTTAAGTTTAAGAACTAAATTTGATGATTTTGTGAATGAGAAGCTGGTGAAGCCCGCAATCGGACGCAATGTACAATTTTATTTGAACCATCCTAGAAGATTGATCGAGGAAACATTTGAAAGTAGATTAATATGGCTTGGAAGGTTATTCGAGTTTAGCGATTATCATCACACCACTAATGAAAAAAATCTAGCACCAGAAGTAAGATGTTCCGCGGGAAAATGGATAAAAGATTCCTCTGTATTTTATGTATGCGGAGGACCTAACTCTGTATTTTATGTACGCGGAGGACCCAATTATCCAACCCTACTAATATCTACCAATCATCCAGATGCTCAGAAAGATAGTTATCTGGAACCATACATGTGCACCAAACTAAGAGATAGTAATTTTGGTGCTGTTCACGAATTAGAAGTTTTTAGACTGTACAATGAAGGTCTGCTTTAGAATAGCTTTATCTCTTTAAAAACCTAATTATAATTGATACTCATGAAAATACCAACAAAATTCGAGGTAAACACTGAGGACTTTAAGATATCGTTCGATAACAAAAAAAAGACCCATATATGTGAGAGTCTGGATACGGGTGAAAGGACTAACATCGGTGTCCTCGGGATATTGATGCAGATGGGAATATTGAAACCAGTCGAAGATGGCGTGGAAGAGAAGATAAAAACACTGTCTGAAAGGTTGAACGAGCTGGAGATAAAAATCAACGACATAATTAAAAAAGTCAATAATGTTTCAACTGAAATGGAAGAAGCGGAAGAAACTCCTGAAGAGGCAATAGTCGAAGAGTTTGAGCCAAAATCAGAAATAAACGAACGTATCATGAAGAATGTCTTAGAAAACAATGAACCAAAAACTGAGAGCGAACCTGAGGAGGAAGTAGAGATAGAAGATATAGAAGCGAAATCAGATGTGAGATTAGAAAGTCAAGAAGAGATCGACAACTGGATGGACGTTTAACTCATCGTTTGCACTATACCCCATATTTCATCGCTCACTACTTCGACAGGTCTAGTTCCATCGATTATGTGCCATTTTCTTTCGTAGGGTGGGTTTTTCGATAACTCCAAAAATTCTTTCCTAACCTTTTCTCTGAAAGTTTCTTCTGGTTTAACTTCTTCCATGTCTAGAAAAGAAGAAAGATTTTCTTGTTTTAAACCTCTTGTCGATGCCTCCTTTTCTGGAATGTCCAAGAGGAAAATAACATCAGGCTTAATTATCGGCCTTTCTATATCGGTCAACCATTGTTTTGAAAGTCCTAGAACGGACTGGTAAGCAATGTTAGAGTAGCAATACCTATCAGTTATCACGATCCATCCTTTTCTCAACCACTCTTTGATTCTTTCTTGATATTGCATTCTATCTGCTGCATAAAGCATCGAAGCCGCCTCAGGACTTATCTTTAAACTTCTTGAAATCCAGCCTTTGATCAGTTTACCTATTTCTGTTTCATAAGAAGGGAAGTTTATTAGAGCTACTTCTTTATTCATTTCTCTTAATCTTTCTGCCAAACGTCTAGAATGAGTTTTTTTCCCTGCTGAGTCCACTCCTTCGAAAGCTATGAACAGGCCTGGCATGTCTATTGATACTACTTTATATTATAAATATTTATTACAAATGGACCGGATGGGATTTGAACCCATAGCCTCCTGCGTGCGAGGCAGGCTATCTACCATTGATATACCGGCCCGATACAAATATTAAATCCTTTAGGAAAATATAAGTTAATATCGTGATCGAATGGAATTCTTTAGTGTTATTAAAAACAGAAGAAGTATCAGAAAATATAAACCCGATCCCGTCTCTGACGAAGATATTGAATACATTTTGAACGCTGCTCGTTTTGCTCCTTCTTGGAAGAATAGACAATGCTGGAGATATGTTGTTGTTAAGGATAAAGAAAAAATAGAAAAAATAGCCAGCGCAAGGCAAAAATCTCAAGAATGGTTGAGAGAAGCACCCGTGATGATAGTTGCTTGTGCAGATCCTGATGAATCTGGTCATAGAGAAGGAAAAGATTATTATTTGGTTGATGTTGGTATTTCCTTTGAACATCTATTTTTAGCAGCAAGAGATCGTGGATTGGGGACATGCTGGATTGGAGGTTTTGATGAAAAGACTGTTAAGGATGCTATAGGAGCTCCAGATAATATTCGTGTTGTTGCTTATACTCCTTTAGGATATCCAGCCGAAGAAAAGGGTGAGGTAAAAGATAGAAAATCTCCTGAAGAAACCATTTTCTACGAAAAATATGGGCAGAAAAGTTAAACTTCTAAAAATCAAATTTATAAGGATGAAATAATTCAATAAAATCTAAAAGGACCGGTAGCTTAGTCAGGTGGAGCGCTCGGCTGATAACCGAGAGGTCGTGAGTTCAAATCTCACTCGGTCCATGAGTGTTTGAGGTGAGAAAATGGTGGAAAAGAGGTTTTGGAGATGTAATGTTTGCAATGATATACATCATGGTGTGGCAGGTCCAGAAATTTGTCCAACATGTCAGACAAAAAATGCATATGTCGAAATAGACGAGAATGAAGCAAAAAAAGTAATGGGTGTAATATGAATAAAGAAGAAGTAAGAAATGTGTTTGAAAGATTCACAGAAAACAACGATTTTACACTGAACCCTGACAAAGAATTTGTAGACAAAATAATAGATGGAATTCTTGAAAACGAAAATAAATATGGGTTTAAACTTTGTCCTTGTAGGTTAAGAGACGGGACAAAAGAGCGTGATTTAGAGTTGATCTGCCCTTGCAACTTTAAAGTTCAAGAAACATGGGTAAAACAGGGAAGATGCTGGTGTGGATTATTCATTAAGAGAGAATAAATTAAACCAACTTTAACCTCTCCTCAAGAACAAGAATCTATTTGAAAAATGATTCGAGAGTTTTTGCATTCTTTGCTTTATTGTTTCTCCAGATGAATTTTTCCACTTCTTTATAGAACGCTTCCTTGTTTTTTAAAACCCTTTTCTTATCTTTCATAAAAAGATTGGAGGGATGTGAAACTTAAAAATCTATCTGATTCGATTACAAAAAACGCATATTAATTTACCAGTCAAACAAATATTAATCATGAAAAATTTTCTATACTACTGGTTGCCCGTTTACGTTTATGCTGGATTGATATTTTATTTCTCATCTTTACCAACGATACCACCAATCATAATCAAAATTATGCCAAAAACTTTTGTACTGCATATGATTGAATACGCCATCTTCAGCATACTTTTATTCAGGGCGTTTATCAACTCTAAAAATAATGTTTTTAGAGGAAATGCAATTCATTTAGCAATCATAATAGCCATACTGTACGGCATCAGTGATGAAATACATCAATATTTTGTGCCGGGGCGCATTTTTGATCGTTTTGATATCATAGCTAATTCTATCGGGAGTGCTGTCATTTTAACTAAGAACATTCTTGTTAGAGGTAAATTATACTTCAAACGCCAGTTGAAAATTCGCTTCTCACGTCAATGAAGATATAAACTTGTCATGAAGCTTGATTCAAAACGCAGTTTGTATCAGCCTGTAGTAAGCTTTGAGGTAATCCCAGATGTTTGTGATTGGCATGAGAAACAGCCCTACAGCCACCACAAATTTTATTATAATCGCACTTTCCACATCCTTCTATATTCTCCCTAGGGGTTCTAAGAGCTTTCAACATTGGTGAATTTTCCCAGATATGGCTAATTTTGTCAGTTCTCGTATTACCCAATACAACATCCGGCATGAATACACATGGTATGATGTTCCCATTATAATCTATATCTAATTTTTTATGACCTGCCCCACAGCCTTCAATGAACTCCAGTAACTCTTTCATAGTGTTTTTATCTAATTTCGGCAAAAGTCCATAAACATGAGCAGATACCATATCGAATTTTTCCCTTCCTTCTTTTATTTGTATCTCCCAAAGTTTTCTTGCATATTGTGGATCTGTACATACAATGCCTAAGGGCTCTCTTTTTTCTTTTTCTGCTTGTTTAACCTCTTGTAAGAACCATTTAACCAACTTCCCATACAACTGATCTTTGAACTGCGGGGAAACATCAAGTTCTTTAGTGGCTCTACCAGTAACAACAAGCTTGTAAAGATTAAAACCGCAAACGCCTTTTTTCTTTGCTAAATCAATCATATCAAAGATCTGATCTTTATTGTATTTGGTCAAAGTAGTGGCGATAGAAGCGGTTACATCAGCATCTAGAAGGTTATCTATTCCTTCCATGGTCCTATCGTAACAATTGCTGCCTCTAAAGTGATTGTGCGTTTTTTTATCACCGTCCACACTCACCTGCACGTAAGCATATCCCAGATTCTTTATCCTCTGAACAGTGTCTTTGGATAAAAAAGTACCATTTGTTGCAAGAGAGTGATATATACTTGTCTTGTTAACATATTCGGATATGGAAAAAAAATCTGGACAAATTGTAGGTTCACCGCCCGAGAAAGCTAAGGCTGCGACTTTCATTTCATCCAACTGATCGACAACATCTTTTTTTTCTTCAAGGTTCAATTCACCATCATGTTCTTTCTTCCACTCGTAACAATGCTTACATTTCAAGTTGCATTTATTGGTTAAATTCCATACAACTAAAAAGGGGGCAGAAGGCGTGAAGGGTTTTTTAATTCCATATTTTTCCATTCCTCTTAATGTAGTCAGCAAACCTCTTTTTATTGCTTCGCCAAAGTATGGGTCTCCTAGAGATCTCTGTATGCCTTCTATACTAGCTCTGTTATATGCGGAGAACATCTTATGAACTATTTTAGAAATAATCTTGGCTTTTATCATATCGCTGGGACTCAGTTCTACATGTCCTTTTTCTAGCAAGTCCAAAGATTTCAGAAGAAGATTCTCCCCATCTTTTGTTTCGGTTTCAGTAATTCTAGGGAGTATCCTCTTCCTGAAAAAGGGTTTGTCTAATAAATTAAGGAGCAATTCGAAATTTGTCATAACCGCCAATCTATTGGAGAAGTTTAGACATTTAAATCTTTTGAAAAGAAGAGAAAGACTAAATACCAGTCGTGAATTTACTTTTTATTTTAACAATGAAATAAGCTCCAATCAGGATTAGTGCTGACCCAAGAAGTTGTAAGTTTGGAACTGGTTCATTGAAGATAATGACACCGAGGATCAAAGAGATTACTGGAGCTAACAGCAGGAGTGTTGAGGCTTTAGATACGTTAATCAATTTTATACTCCAGTACCAACCCAATACGTAACCGAACAGAATTGCAATTGAAACAGTAAGATTGATTATCTGTTGCGTGGTCAAAGCCAATAACAAACCTATTTTATCCTGAAGTATTACGATAGCAAACAATATTATTCCCCCGATAAACATTCTTGCAAAGGATACGACAAAATTAGATTCTCCCTTTGTCATGATTTTTCTTGCGATCGTACTCTCTACCGCCCAGAGGACAGTCGCTCCCACAACCAATAAATCGCCTAGAGATGGGTCTGACCAGAACCCAGATGGACTTATTTTAGAATAGTAGATGAATGTACACCCTATGAGCATGACAACTAAAGCTAAAGCTTGTCTTTGATTGATTTTTTCTTTCAGGAACAAAAAAGCGAAGATCGTGATATAAAATGGTAGAGTCTTGTGGAAGAAAGCTGCCCTACCAGTTGTCGTTAACTTTAACCCGGTGAAGAACATTAAAAACGCGAAAGAACCACCTATTATGGCGATAGCCAGGAGATAACCCCAAGGAACTTTTTTAAATTTTTTACGTTTGGACTGAAGAGAAGCAAAAATAAAGAATACAATACCTATAACCAAAGCTCTGATAGCAGTAAAGACAGTCGGGTCCAAGTCAACAACGAATAGTTTGTTGGCTGGTATGGCAAGACCACTTATAAATGCAGTCAGCAATGCAAGGATTGTCCCAGCAGTTTCTTTTTTCATTAATTGTTTTTGGGTTTTGGTTACTATAAAAATTTATTAGTAGAATCCTTAAGTTATTCATGGGTTTTAAGGAATGGATTATTCCCCAAGACAAAGTCTTCTATTCTTTGATAGAAAAGGAAGCTCAATTGGTTCTTGAAGGTGCTAAAACCTTTAACGATTTTATGAACAATAATAGTGGCATTGGAAAAGCGAGAAAAAAAATTAAGAAAATCGAGAGTAGAGGTGACGATGTAGTACATGATGTTTTTCAAAAGTTGAATAGTACTTTCATTACCCCAATTGACCATGAGGACATTTCCGCGTTAATTTCTCTCTATGATAATGTTCTTGATCATATCTGGTCCACTATTAACAAAATGTACTTGTTCAGAGTCAAGAAAATCACTAAGCCAATGAAAGAATTAGCAGAAATTATTCTCCAATCCGTCCAGGAAATAAATTATGCATTAAAAGATATGAGAAAGATGAATCAGAAAGAGATGGAAAAAAAATTCATCGAAGTGCACAGACTCGAGAACAAGGCGGATGAAATATTAAACAAAGCTTATACAGAATTGTTCAAACAAAAAGATCCCATAAAAATTATCGTATTAAAAGAAATCTACGAATTCTTGGAGGAAATCACAGACGAGTGTGAAGATGTCTGTCTCACCATACAGAATATAGTAATAAAGAATGCTTGATCGAATGTTTGGTTTAATTTTAATTTTTGCAATAATACTTGCACTTTTTTTCTCATTCTGGACTGGTTTTACAGACGCGGCTTATGCCATCTCAACGATAGTCGGAACAAGGACTTTGAAACCATATCAAGCTGTCATGTTATCAGTTATCGGGAATTTTATAGGTATGATGTTTGGATCTGCCGTAGCTGCAACGATAGGTAGGGGTATAATTTCAGAGGGCATAGCGTCCGGTGAGGTAATTATTGCAACTCTATTCGGAGCTTTAATCTTTGATATAATCGCATCCTGGATATTTTCTCTTCCTATCTCAGAAACACATGTACTAATCGGTGGGCTAGTAGGTGCTGGAGTTGCTGCTGGTGGATGGGAAGTCGTGAAATTTGAAGGCATAATAAATAAAGTCATCGTACCGATGCTCACTTCTCCATTCATTGCGATAATCATTACTTTTCTGATAGGTTGTACTATAATAAGGGTATTTAGGAATGTTCGTGCCGGTAAAATTAATAAGTATTTCAAAAAATTAGAGATAATAGCTGGCTTGTCATTCTCAATAACAGATGGCACGAATGATGCACAAAAAGTCATGGGAATTATAACAGTTTTATTGATCTATTATGGTCACCTAACAGAGTTTGCTGTACCTTTCTGGGTTATGCTTGCTTCATACATTACAATGTCTTTGGGAACTTTTATGGGCGGATGGAGAATAGTCAAGACCATGGCGACTAAGATAACTCGTATGAAACCATATCAAGGATTCTCTGCTTCTGTAGGAAGTTCTTTGATGCTTGCAACTGCAGCATTATGGGGTATGCCAGTGAGTTCCACTCATGTTGCTAACGGTTCGATTATGGGAGTTGGATTATGCCAGAGAGTAAAAGCAGTTAAATGGGGTATGACAAGAAAAATTGTGGGGGCTTGGATAGTTTCAATGCCTGTGGCAGCAATTTTTTCGTTTATAATTTTTCATGTTATTAAGCTTGTAATCTAGGTGTTGGAACAGTAGATGCCCCTTCAGGAATAATTAAAACATCTTTTAGGAAATCAGGATTAACTGTTGATAAAGCGTCGTCTAAATTCCTGAAAAATGGTATGTTTTTCTCTTTTACTAAATGCTCAACTTTTTTTGATGCTTTATCTGAAACAACGATGAAATTTATTTTAGGTACGAACATAATCAATCTGTTTATTTTTTGCAACGTCTCGTTAAAGGTTCCTTCTTTCACTCTTCTCTTCAAATCTTGAACAACTTTTCTCGGTTCCATGTCCATATAAGTCTCGAATTCTTTCTTGAAAACATCTGTTCCGATACCATCCTGCATTCTTCCGATGAAAATTAAAGTTGGTTTTGGATGAGTTTTATACCTGACAACATTAGAAGCATGAACAGCTGCTTTCAGAGATTGGTAGAAGTTTCTTCCTAGAGATTCTTCTGCTATAGTTATTATCAGAGAGGATGGTTTTATCTTGACTTGATAGATTTTCTTGCCAAATTCAGCCAATTGTGTATGTGTCTTAACAGGTTCTCCATATTTTACTTCTACTGGTTCATCATCTTTATTCGGTACGAAATCTAGAATTCTGTGCCTGATTCCTGTTTTTTTCTCGAGGACTCTTGGCACATCGTTCATGTCCTCTCTTACTTTGTTACCGTGAATGAAAATCTCTCTGGATTCAGGGTCCCCAATCACATAAGAGTGATTAGTTCCGATGGTTTTTTTACTAGAAACTCCTGGCAACAAAGCCTTAGCTCCACCCTCCCAACCAGCAAAATAGTGAGGACGAACGCATAACGTGGATAAAATAAAATCACAAATCAGTACTTCTTTATTCAGTTCTATTTCAGTGCCTCTTTTTGTCGTACCAATATATTCATACTTACTTTTAGGATTTTTAGTCGATGAGATTATGATATTCTTTTTATAAACTTTAAATAATTCTTTGCCTAAAACCCTCTTTGGATGTTCTAGAGTTGGTGGGGGATGGGTACCACAAGCAATTACGATTTTTATATCATCAGTTTTTTTCTCGAGCATTTTAACCAATGAAGGAGCATAAGGTGAAGATAATCTTGTATTGTCAGCTATAAGAAGTGCAGGGTTCTCAAATCTTTCTTCTTCAAGTTTCTTAGAATCTATCGGATGTTTTAATGCTTTTTTTAAGTAGTCTAATTTTTTTGGTTTGATGTTTTTTGGCAGAGCCCATCGAATGTTTTTTGGTTTGAGAATTTTAGAAACGATTTTTCTCCCATCATATGGTATCGAAAACATGTGATCATCTTGGCGGTTTTTTAATAAAACCCTTTTTCATCATTGTTTTTGTCAATTCTCTGGATCTTTTTATTATCGTTGATGATGTCTCGTATAGTTTCTGTTTACTCATCTTTTTCCTAGCTATGCCTTGTTTTATTGCTTTCATACCAACAACAACAGCTTCTCTAGGAAAGATTTCCCATTCTTCCATCGTCGGAACTATGTATTCTTCGTGTATTCCTTTTTCTTCGGCGCATTTTGCCAGTTCATAGGCAGCCGCAATACACATCTCATCGGTTATCGTTTTGGCTCTCACATCTAAAGTTCCCCTGAAAATTCCAGGAAATCCTAATGAGTTATTGACTTGATTTGGAAAATCGGAACGGCCTGTCGCGACTATTCTTGCTCCGGCTTTTTTAGCTTCCAGTGGCCATATCTCTGGGGTTGGGTTGGCACAAGTAAAAACGATTGAATCATTCGACATGTTGGATATCCATTCCTTCTTTATCGTTCCTGGTCCAGGTTTAGACATGGCAATACAAACATCAGCATCTTTCAAGGCTTCAGGCGCTTTACCAATCCTACCTTCGGCGTTAGTAGTTAAACACATTCCCCATTTGTAAGGATTTTGTTTCTTTTTTTCTTCAAGGTCTTTTCTATTTTGATTGAGTATGCCTTTACTGTCGACCATGATTATGTTCTTTGGTTTTACACCAGCTGAGATTATGACTTTCGCTGTTCTTATGTTCGCAGAACCAGCACCTATCATAGCAATCGAGACTTGACTCATCTTTTTACCGACAACTTTTAATGCGTTTATTAAACCAGAACAGACTACAGCTGCTGTGCCTTGCTGATCGTCATGCCAGACTGGTATTTTTAATTCCTTTCTTAAAGTTTCAAGGATGAAGAAACACTTTGGTTTTGAGATATCTTCTAAGTTTATTCCACCGAATGAAGGTTGGATCCATTTCACAGCTTTGATTATCTCATCTGGGTTTTTTGTGTCAAGACAAATTGGGAAAGCATCAACACCACCCAGATATTTGAACAGTAAGGCTTTACCTTCCATTACAGGCATGCTCGCTTCAGGACCGATATCACCTAATCCTAAAACTCTCGAACCATCGCTGACAACAGCCACATTGTTCCATTTGTTCGTGTGATCGTATATTGTCTGCTTGTTCTTTTGGATGACTTTACATGGTTGAGCAACTCCAGAAGTGTACCAAACACTGAAATCAGAAAGAGACCTTATAGGGACCTTAGAGTTAACCTCGATTTTACCCTTATAAAAAGGATGATATTTTAATGCCAATTTCCCAAAATAATCGATTTTTTTCTTCTTCGTCATGTTTTATATTTTGAAAATATCTACTATAAATCTAAAAATTCACTAAATACTTTCCCAATTTCTTATTTCTTCTTCAGTTTCTATCCAAATTTTATCATCAGTCTTTCTTTTCATGTCCATCACAAAAAAATATGGCGTCATCGCTCCTGCTCAGCCGAGTGGAAACCGAAAACCCCAAGAATTACTCTATATTATAAGAATATGACACTTTCGAAGGAGTAGAGTTGTGATGAAAAGTATATAACTCTTAATTCTTACATTTAAAAAATAGGTTAGACCCATGTTAATAGCCGCTATAGGCGACATACATTCTCCTCGATTTTTTGATTTTTACGTAAAGGCAGTGGAAAGTTTACACGAAAAACCAGATTTATTCTTTCTACTCGGAGATATTATCTACCGTGGAAAGGTTGAAGAATACCCAAAAGTTTACAACGTATTGTTCGGGAAAATAACCTGTCCAATCATAGCTTGTTTCGGTAATGAAGAATTTGGACCAGAGACAAGAGTAGTCATAGAAAATCAGAACCCCGACATAAAATTCTTGGATGACGAGAGTTTAGTCCTTGAAATGGATGGTAAATCGGTTGGTATAGTTGGCAGCAAAGGGGGACTGGATAGACCGACTTTCTGGCAGAGGAACAACATCCCTGACATCTATGATATTTATAAGAAGAGGGTTGGAACAGTTGAAAAGTTATTATCGGAATTGGATACAGACTTGAAAATTTTATTAATCCACTATGCCCCGACTTACAAAGTATTGGAGGGTGAGAATCCGAAGACACACCCAGAAATGGGCTCTAAAGCTTATGAGAGGATTATCATTGAACAGAAGCCAGATTTAGTGATAACTGGACATTCACACAAAGGGAGGAAACAGGCCTGGATCGATACTATTCCTGTATTCAATGCGGCGTTTCCGTTGAACAAAGAAATCGTTTTAATAGATACTGAGAAGGATTTGAAACCTGGCTTAGAGAAATTTCTTGAATAATCTTAAAGTTTTTATTTCCGAATTGAAAATAATATTATGAAGTTGGCAGGAAGAACAGAACTATGGTTTTCTTTCATCTTCGTATTTTTGTTTTTATTCGCTGAGTCACTCTCGGCTGATTTAATGGATTATCCGAGTTTTTTATTTACCGACATGTATGCAGTCGTCGGCGCAGATGCTTCAATATTAGACCTTGCTGCGGCTACTGATATCGTGGCCAACATTAAAAGTGAATATCCAACAACAAACATAGAAACAAAACTGGACACAGAACTAGTTAATCCGTACAGTGTTTATAGAAATCTAATATTAGTTGGAAATGCTTGTGAAAATAAATTTGTTGCTACGCTCATGGTGAAGGCTTTCCCCTCTTGTGATTTGGCATCAGGAATACCAGAAAATTCAGCCATAATAAAGATCTATGAAGATGGTTTTATGCATGGATATAATGTTTTACTCGTTGCAGGTTGGAACGGGACCTACACAAGGATTGCTGCTTCTGTATTGCAAAAACATGACCAATTATTATCTGGTGTTTCGGAAGATGCAGTGAAAGTTACGTCTGCAACTTCATCTGGCATAGAAGCATTTTCTGACGAAGAATTTGTAACAACAGTCCTGACTACATCTACCACAACTACTACTTCAACGACTGTACCTCATATGACGTCTATATCTTCGACATCTACCAGTACCACAACTATTCCTAGCGATACAACAACAGGCATCCCAGAATCATTTCTCATTTACTCTTTAATTGTCATCGTTGTCATAGTAGGACTTTCATTGATTTTTGTAATAATTTCTAGAAAAAAAACCACGGAAAAGGTTTAAATATAAGAGACTGTATAAATTGCGTAGGTGTAGAAAGTGCACGGTGAATATCGGGTACACTGATTCTAGAATTTTGTTTAGTCATAATTTTAAGTCTTGGATTTCCCATTCTATAAATAATTTAAGGTGGTTTTGGTGAATTTTAGTCCGAAGATTAAAGAGAAGAGATGGAACCCAGAACTAGAAAAGAGGATAAGAAAGAGATGGGATAAGGAGAAAATTTACGCTTTCAACAAAAACAGTAAGAAAAAAATATTCACGATCGATACACCACCACCTTATCCTTCCGGAAGGCCTTGGCACATTGGTGCAGCAGCACATTATTCCCAGATAGATATGATTGCTAGAACAGCTAGAATGATGGGATTTGAAGTCTTCTTTCCAATCGGCATAGACAGAAACGGATTACCTGTCGAATGCTACACAGAAAAAAAATATAGAATTTCTATACATGAAACTCCCAGAAAAAAATTCATAGAATTTTGTACCCATGCTTTGGACGATTTAGAGGCAGAGATGATACAGATAATGAAAATGATGGGCCTCAGTGGAGATTTTAACAATCATTATCGGACAGATTCAAAGGAATACAGAACTTTAACACAATCAACTTTCATCAATCTCTGGAACCGAGGTTTAATCTATGAAGCAACGAGACCGAACAACTACTGTATAGATTGTGGTACGACTATTGCTGATGCAGAAGTTGAATATGAGGAATTACCGACGGAATTAATCTACATCAAATTCAAGATCAAAGAAACTGGTAAACATTTCATAATAGCGACGGGTAGACCTGAATTTCTTTGTTCCTGTCAGGCCATACTCTTCAACCCGAAAGATGAAAGATATAAGGATTTAGAAGGAAAGCATGCAATCATCCCAATTTTTGGTAGAGAAGTTCCAATAATTCCTCATCCCTATGTCAACCCCGAGTTCGGGACTGGGATAGAAATGGTCTGTTCTTATGGGGACTACGCAGATGTCAGGTTGTTCAGAGAATTGAAATTAAAGGAAATCATAGCAATAACTCCTGGAGGTAAGATGAGCAAGAATACAGGAAAATATACTGGTTTGTCTATGGAAGAGGCGAGGAAGAGGATAATAGAAGATATTGAAAGGATGGGATTAATAGAAAAGAGGGAGAAAGCTACACATAGGACTCCGATGTGTCCTAGGAGTAAAACCCCGATTGAAATCATACCGATGAAAGAGTATTATCTGAAGCAGTTGGATTTTATACCTGAACTCAAGAAGATTGCAAAGAAGATGAAATTCTTCCCTGACAGACACAGACAAATCTTACTCGATTGGATAAACTCTCTTAGTATCGATTGGCCGATATCGAGAAGAAGATATTATGGAACCGAGATACCGATTTGGTATTGTAAGGAGTGTGGAAAAGCATGTCTACCAAAACCAGGGAAATACTACAAACCGTGGAAAGATAAACCACCGTTCAAGGAATGTCCATATTGTAAATCAGATAAAGGTTTTGAAGGTGAGACCAGAACTTTTGACACATGGATGGATTCGAGCATCTCACCACTTTTTATCTCCCATTATCAGAAAGATGATAATTTCTTCAAGAAGACCTACCCGTCTGGAATCAGACCTCAAGCTAAAGATATCATAAGAACTTGGTTGCACTATACGATTTTAAGATGTTATCAGTTGACGAAGAAACCTGCGTTTGAAAGAGCATGGATAATGGGGTATGGAGTTGACGAAGAAGGAAAAAGGATGAGTAAATCTAAAGGAAATGTTGTCGACCCCATTCCAATCCTTGAAAAATATGGTGGGGATATTTTCAGGTTTTGGAATGCTGCTGAAGCCGGGTTAGGTTCGGATTTCAGATATTCGCACGATAGGATAGAGGGTTCATCAAAATTCTTAACAAAGTTATGGAATATCTCTAGATTCATCTCTATGTTTCCAGAACCGAAAAAGGCAGAATTAACAGCAACAGACAAATGGATATTATCTGAATTGAATGAACTCATCAAGAAATGTAAGAAAGGTTATGATAACTTTGATTTCTTCATACCTGCTAATGCGATAAGAGAATTTACTTGGAATCTGTTCGCTCCACATTACATTGAGATGATCAAGTCTAGGGCGTACGGTGAGGGATTTAGTAAAAATGAGCAGAAGGCGGCTTGGTATGCTCTTCATCTTGTTTTAAAGAACCTACTCAGGTTGTTTGCGCCCATTGCTCCTTATATGACCGACTATATCTGGAGAGAATTGTACGGAAAAAAAAGCATACACAAAGAGTTATTCCCAAGACCAGAATGGAAATTTAGGTTGGAAAAACTGACAGAAGCGGTAATAGACTTCAACATGAAGATATGGAAATCAAAAAAAGACAAGGGGTTAAGTTTAAAATCTGAGATAAAAGTTAAAATCCCCAATAATTTGAAGCCATTTAGGAAAGATTTGAAGAAAATGCATAATTTATGCTAGGATTGAAGTTTTAAATAAGTCAGACTTAAATCTTTTTAACTCCTTATTGGTCTTTTGGTGCTCATGCCAGCGAAAACACAGTTAAGAAAACCAAAGAGGAGGATATTGGTAAGGGATGTAATAAGGGATATAGAACGGAAGGAATCAAAACAGAAAAAATCCAGAAAACGAAGGGATAAATTATTTATAACTCTAGGAATCCTAGAAGAAGCTAAGTCTGGTATACTAAAATCAAATCTCATGCGTAAAGCAGATTTGAGTTTTGAACAAGTTAATAGATACTTAGATATTCTCGTTAATCCGGGTACTGATTTACAAATGTTTTTAGAACGAGGATTTACTGAGGGGACTAAAAGAAGAAGTAGAACTTATATAGCATTTAACATCCTAGAAGAAGCTAAAGAATCTTTGTTAAAGACACAAATCATGTACAAGGCAAACCTGAGTTATGCACAACTTAACGATTATTTGAAATATCTACTTGGGGCGGGATTTCTAAGAAGTTGGTATGATAAAGAGAAGAAGAAAACTTTTTTCAAAACAACCCCTGACGGTGAAAAATATATCCAAGCATATAAGAATCTAAAACATTTGCTATCAGCAAGGAGTGGCGAAGGATTAGTAACACGAAAAACATATGGAAGAAACGAAGAGATTACGACGACTGAAAAGGGTCTTGAATTCCTAGACTATGCTAATACTTTTAAGGCATTTCTAACACCTGGGAATACAACTGGTGGGGGTGATTATATTGCCGCTTTATATTCATGACTATTTCTTGAAAAAAACCTTAAACCATATCAATGATACAAAATCGTAGAATAAATATTAATTTTACATAAATGATGCAAGAAAAGAGGTAAATTAAGATATATAAGAAAAATTGATGAATATTTGATGCAAAATTATAAATAAATTAAGCGAATAATATATATCATGAAAAAACGTGAAAGAGAAGTATTGATTCATTTAGTAAGGAATAGTAAATTAAGTGATAGAGAGGTAGCTAAAAAACTCAAAACCTCTCAGTCCACAGTAACCAGAACCAGACATAAGCTAGAAAAAAGATTTATTAATTCGTACACGATCGTTCCAGATCTATCGAACCTGGGTGTAAAATTGATAGCATTTACCTTTGCTAGTTGTTCAACACCAACCCCTGAATTAATGAAAAAAATTCAAAAATTTATAGAAGATGAACCAAACGTGGTGTTTGCTGGGCATGGAGAAGGGATAGGAAAAACAGGGTTTATTGCATCCTTTCATAACGATTTTTCGGATTACACAGATTTCGTGAGAAGGGCCCGGTTACACTGCACGGGCTTCGGAGAAACTGTTGAATCATTCATAGTTTCAACGGATAAACTTCTAAAAACGTTAGACATGGCCAATGCTGTTGAAGCCTTAATTAACGAAAGATTAAAAAATGGTGGAACCAAGGGTAATGGCAAATATTCAAAATATTATAAACAAAAAGTAGTCGATTCCTGACAGGGTTCAAAGGACTTCAAACAGAAACGCTTAAATAAACGTAGTTATTAGTACAAAAAAAGAAATTATAATTAGGGTGAATAGTATTTAACACAGAATCTTCGGTTAAACTTAGGAAATTGTTAAAGCTATTAGGAACTTTCAAAGGAAGACACACTGAACTTATCTCTTTGTACATTCCTTCTGGTCACAACATTCAAGACATCATGAACATGCTTAAACAGGAGTATGCATTGACGCAGAATGTTAAATCGAGGGCAACAAGACACAATGTTCTCGACGCTCTTGAAAAGACAATGAACCATTTACGTTTATTCAAGAAAACACCGCCAAACGGTTTAGTGATATTCTGCGGCAATATCTCAAAAAAAGAAGGTCAACCTGACATCAAACTCTGGTCTGTAGAACCACCACAGCCTTTGGCTCAGAAAATTTATTGGTGCGATCAAAAATTCGTTCTAGATCCATTGAAAGAGATGGTAAGAGAGAAAGAAGTTTATGGTCTGATTGTAATAGATACTGGCGGTTCTGATGTTGGTTTCTTGAAGGGAAAGAAAGTATTGATAGAAAAACACATAGATTCTCTAGTACCAGGAAAAACGAGTAAAGGTGGTTGGAGCCAGCAACGTTATGCCAGAATACGTGAAGAAGCCAAGAATGAGCATCTGAAGAAGACAGGTGAGATTGCAACAAAAATATTCAAAGGGGAGAAATATTTGAAAGGTGTGATAATCGGTGGTCCTGGCCCTTTAAAGGAAAAATTTAAAGGGGGCGAATACTTAGATTACCAGTTGAGGAAGAAGGTTTTGGGGGTTGTTGATACAAGTTATACTGGTATTCAAGGACTACAAGAAATCGTTCAAAGAGGGGAATCGTTAATACAAGAGGCGTCAGCAGTTAGGGAGAGGGCTATAATGCAAGGGTTCTTCGAACATCTAAAGAAAGATGACGGTTTATCCATCTATGGTCTGGAAGAAGTTAAATCTGCTCTGGATTATGGTGCTGTTAAGACTTTGTTGATATCGGAAGAGTATGACTGGGTTAGGACTGAGCTAACTTGTCAATGTGGTAATAAAATCGAGAAAGACATTAAACCTGGTTCTGTCCAAAAATGTCCGAAATGCAAGAGCGAGATGAAAATCGAGGGAGAAAAGGAATTAATCGATGTATTATCAGAGCAGGCGAAAGGCCTTGGGTCTGAGGTGGAAATAATATCAGTAGACTCCAGAGAAGGCGAGCAATTTAAAGAAATTGGCGGGATTGGAGCTGTTTTAAGATATAAATTAAGCTAAAAATCTTGCTTCATCAATCATTTTTATTTGTTTATCTAACCATTCTAGGTACTTGTATTTATTGATAGACGAGAAGTCTCTTTTATTAACCTTAGAATCGTAAATTGCTGATCGGAAATACGCACCTTTCAATTCTTGAAGTATTTCTAATGGGTGTTTATTTGTTATTGTTCCATAAATTCTTGCAAATTTTCCATAGAACTCAGGTGTTATTGGTGGTAATCCACATTCTAGATTATACTGAAGAAGCTTGAGGTCGATAGATTCTTCTATGGGGATTTCTACCCCTTCATCAACAATTTCCAGATAAAGTTCGGATTCCTCTGGTAATTGCATCATATTTCTCGACCATTAAACTGGCTTATTATTACTATGAAGTGGTATATAAAGCTTTCTGCCGTTTTCTCCTAAAAAATGAATCTTTTAGACGTTTTTGAAAAAAATATCGACATATTGACTCCAGCATAGAAATGTTTAAATACTACTAAACAGTAACGAATTTGAGCAAAATGCAAGAAAAGAGTCTATATATAATACTTTTCAAAGAAACCCATCCTTCCTTTCTAGAGAGTATGGGGATGTTAGAAGGGGAAGAAGGATTTTATTCGATAACAAAAAAAGAAATTGCTGATGAGATTAGAAGAAGAAAAATAAATCGTATGGACAGATATGTATCAACCGTTTTTAAAGAAGGTAACCCTCCATCTTATCTTTTGAAGTTATGCTCACCAGAAGCTGCAGAAAGAAAGATAGAAGAAGATTTAGTTGCTAGACAGGCAGAAAAACTTGGGATTAATGTAGTCTATCTTGATGATGGGTTTGAGAATGTTAATCCCTATGCAAAAATTGTCAAGAAATTAAGTGATCAAATATCTTTGTACAGAGAAATGATACAGCAAATTCAAGAAAAACGGGGATACCTGAGAGGCAAATTAAAAGAATGTCAGAAGGAAATAAGGGAATTGCCTCAAAACTCTGAGGAACAAAAGAAATTATCAAAGAAGATTGGTCATATCGCTAATAAAATTATTGCAACTTACGCTTACAACGATCCCACAATAGATTCATGTTATTATCCTCTCGATGTTTTCTCACAAAAATATCGTGTAGCTATACCAGGAGAAGAAATGTTAGTCGCAGAATCCGCAAGAAAGTTCAATTCTGCTATAGAAATTATAATGAGTGCTAGATACCAGAAAGGGAGAGAGGATTTTTGGATGGATAAGTTTGAAAAGAAAGTAGAAAATTTACCACTAGGGTCAAAAGTAAACGTTTTTGTGGGGGCAGGACATATAGATGGTTTAACTGTAAAGGGATTTGATTTCAATTGGTTTGATTTACAAAGGAATCGGGAATTGAATGAAGTTATGGGGCATTTTGGGAAAAAACTGGAAGAAAAATTCGGAAAATTCGATGAGATCGATTTGACAAAAGAAACGATTAAAGAAGAATTATTGAAGAAAAGATTGAAATAGTTTTTTTCTCTGCCGGATATCTTACTTATTAAATTTTCTATTAAAGGATAAAGAAACTCTTAAATTCTTAATTCTCCTTTTATCTTTTAGTGAGTCTTTTGAAAGTAAGAGAAGTTCTTGCCCATAAACCCGGATCTGAAATAAACCTTGTTCATAAACCTGAGAGATGGTTGTTTAATGGATTCCCAAAACTCATAACCATGACCAGAGAACATGAGGAAATTACTAGGTTTCTTCATAGTGAAGGCGTGAAAGTACATTCTCTATTAACTTCGATGACGAGTAAACCTAAATTATATTTGATGAGGGATAATGCTGTGGTGGTAGATAGAAAAGCCATTACTTGTCATTTCATAACTGGTATAAGGAGGGGCGAAGAACAGATAGTCAAGAAAAAACTGAAAGAACTCGGGATTAAAATAACTGGCCATACATTCCCTCCAGGGTTCTTGCATGGTAGTGACCTTTTCTTCACCAAGAAAAATCATGCTTTTGCTATAATCGGAGAAAGAACTAATGTTGAAGGAATAAAACACTTGATGGATTTGATGGAAATAGACGTGACACCTATAAAGATGGATAATCTTTCAAGTCTACAGTTCAACATAATCAATGACATAGTAGTAATGAGTGAAGAAGTCATCCATAAACCAATCTACAAAGTCATGAAAGAGAATGAATTGGATATCATTTTAGCCAGTAAAAAAGATGCTGATAATATGGGGTTGAATTTTCTACAGATTGACGATAATAAGATAGTGAATGTTAGAGCTGACATCAACAAAAAACTGAAGATGGTTGGCTTTGACGTGATAGAAATAGATATTAGAGAGTTGCTGAAAGGGAACACTGGCCTCAGGAATATGTTCTTACCTTTCTATTAACCTGCCATTGTTTCTCCACAAGCATTAGATCTTGCTGTTTTGCGGACTAAAGAAATTTCTGCACCCGGTGGTACCATGTATTTATCAGCTGTAACAGGTATGTAATGTCCATTAACTTTAATCTCCCAATAAGTACCATCACGTTCACCTGAACCATTTACAGTCATGATATATTCTCCTCCAAATCTCCTGCTATACCTCGATGAAATCCTTAAACCAGAATCTAACATCGCTTGATAGGCTGTAGTCAGTCTCTTAGATGCGAATCTATATTCTTCGTGGAATAATTCACCATCTCTTTCAATGGGGTTTTTGTATACATTATGTATTACACCACCTAACTGCCCAACATTTTGTTTTTGGGTCTGTAAAGTTGAAACTTGACCATATTCTTGAACTAAATTTTCAGGTCTTAGGTCTTCACGCCTTACTTTTTCAGGTCCTAACCGATAACTGCCTGTGTCTAACACAGTATTTGTTTCTAAATAATTATCGCCATTAGTTAATGGTCTGAATTTTTCTTCATACGCTATGTTAGATAATTCCTGCAATAGATTGTCAGTATATTCAGGAAGGGGTAAAACTATAGTTATATCATTCATGTTATCGACTAAAATTTGTGGTTTTATCGGGAGTTTAAGGGCTTCTGGCATCATAGTCTTGGGTTGAGCCACTTCCAAAGGTTTGACTAAATTCATCGTGGGTTCTATCGGTATTATCGGTTGTAATTCATTCTGTGTTTCATAATCAGGCCGGTAATTGTAAACCAGAGTTAAACTAGTCATTTTCAATTCGTTTCTTAGAGCATAAGTCTGACCTCTTTTTGCCAAAGATTTAGATTTGGTTTTTTTCTTAAACTTCAGTATGAGTTTTTTTTCTTCTTCATCCAAGGCTATATCCAACGATTTGGTCTCTTCTTTGAGTTCCAACAAAAATGATGATGTGAAGAGGTTCGACAATAAATCTCTCAGTTCTGTAGATTGCCCGAAACTTTCGTTTGTAGGATCTAAACCGAATAAATCTTCTGTTAAAACTGCATCTTGTGGTTTTGTTTTTAGTTGGAGTAGCTGTCGCATAGGAATTACTAAAAAAATTATGTTTCTAAATATTTATATTTTGGCTGAAAAAGACCTCAGTTAAACTAATAAGAGTTCATTCAGATATTATTTCTTAGATGCCATACTACTTGACACGACAGGAAAGATGGAATCATGCATTCTCAGGTTTAGTGGGGGTTTTGGATATAATTATAGGTCTACTCGTTTATTTGAGCAGAAATTATGATTTCGCCTCAAACCCTGCTATAATTTTATTATCTTTATTCTACTTTTGTCTGGGAATTTGGACTTTGGGGATCAACATAAAGAAAAAGAATTATTTAGAGTGGAAAGGGATCATCGATATAGTCAGTGCTGTGTGTTTGTTCTTGGTGTTTTCTGGAAGTATTTATGAGTTTTTTGGGGCGATAGGAATAGTTATCGTGATTAAAGGTATTCTTAGTTTGTTCCTGATAACGACAAGTCAAGATTGACCCAAAGGGGAAAAGTTAAAAAAGTAAAGGGGTAAAGATTAAATAATATGTTCGAATCAAAAAGATGTAGAAAATGTGGTAAAGGTTTAAAAAAGGAATGGGAATTCTGCCCTTACTGTGGGGAAGGAGTTGAGTATAAACGGCCCTACGGGGATGTTTTTGAGGATATAGAAAAAGAATTCGAAAGAATAGCTAAGATGCCTACCCCCATGTTTATTAGATTTCCAAAACTCGATATGGAATCACCGTTTAAAAGAGGCAACATCAGCATAGTTATTAAAACTGGAACCGGTATGAAACCTAAAATCGATGTAAAAACTTCTGGACATTACAAAAAACTCGAACCCCAGATAAAAAGAAGGTTGGGTGTGGAAGGAGAAGTCGAGCAGGTAAAGGAAGAAAAACGAGAAATTAGGATACCCAAAACAACCGAAGAACCAGAAACGAGAATTGAATCACGGGGTAATGAAGAAACGATCACGATTAAATTACCAGATGTTAAAAAATTGGACGATATCGAAATCAGAAAATTGGGACAATCCATCGAGATAAAGGCCTTTGCTGGGGATAAAGCATACTTTAAGTTAATTCCGATTAGATCTAATGCTCAAATTTCTGATAGAAGTTTCAAGAATGGTGTTCTGAAGATTCAAATAGTGAAATAACAATAAGTTACTTCTTCTGAGGTCAATTTAAATTTAACTGAAAATAGTATATTCATTGATTTCATGGTGAAATATAAACTACCTTATGTATGGGAATTGTATCCAAAAGATAAACCAGAAATGACCTCAGTATTGATAGGAACAATCCATGTACTATTGAAATCTAGTAAAGTAATGAGAGATTTTGCTTACAATCTACATCTTGAACCTTATTTTCATAACAAAGAATATCTTCTTACAGAATCAGAAGTGGAAACTGATATAGGATGGTATAGACAACTCAATGCTTCACAAAAAAGAACCTTGCATTTTACTTTTCTTGATGGTAATACAATCGTTATAGATGCTATTTTGGAAGATTTTGCGAAAAAAAATAATATACCCCATAAAGGAATAGAGTCATTTAATGAACGTAAAAAGGCTGCGTTTGCTGTGACTGCTAAAACTGCTGAAGAGTATGCGGGATTAGAGGAAAGTGAAAGAACTTATAGAACTTTTTTGCCTTTTGTTATGTTTCAGAAACTTTTGTACACGTGGGAATTGTATAAGTATGGTTATGTTTACATGTTAGGGAGGTTTAAATTCGATTATTCCGAATTTACCCCAGACCGTATAGATAAGAGAGATAAAAAAATGGCAGAAAAACTTAGGGATGAATTCTATGAGAACCGATGTGTGGCGGGAGTTGGATTGTATCATTGTCCATGGATATGCAATCAACTAATGTCAGAGTTCGTAATCAGAAGGATTTGAGCATATATTTTAATTTAATTTGAATAAAAACTAATTATTCTATATGGAAATAAAAAAGAACCCTCCTGGATCGAAAGTAAAAAAAATCGTAAAACAAACCAAGAAATTCTGCATCGAAACCACCTTTGCCTATCCTCTCGTCATAAAAACTGGTAACGGTTGTTTACTAGAGGATGTTGACGGAACTATTTATTTGGATTTTAATTCTAACGTTGCTAGTTGCAGTGTAGGTTATAATCATCCAGAGATAATGAAAGTCCTAGAAAAATTCTCCAAACTCGGTACTCATAAGATTGCAGGACAGGATTTCTATACTGAAGAACAGGTAAAACTAGCCAGAAAACTCGTAAAAATTACGCCTAGGGATTTATCGAGAATTCTTCTCATTAACAGCGGGGCAGAAGCAGTTGAGAATGCGATAAAGTTTTGTTACAGAAAACATGGACCTTTAGCGGGTGTATCATGTATTAGAGGTTTCCATGGGAGAACTATAGGTGCTTTATCTTTTACAGATAGTAAGGCTGTGCAAAAAAGAAATTATCCTGAAGTTAATAACGAGTTAATAAAATTCTGCACGAACGATAATGATCCAGATATCAACCAGTTAGAAGAATTGATACAGAGAGAGGCTGAGCCTGCTTTTGTTATCGTAGAATGCGTACAGGGTGAAGGTGGTTATAGGCCAGCAAGTAAAAAATTCATTCAAACATTGAGAAAAGTAACCAAGAAGCATCATGTACCATTGATCATCGACGATATACAAGCAGGGATGGGCAGAACAGGAAAATGGTGGTCTTTCGAACACTATAAAGTCAAACCAGATTTAATGACTGCTGGGAAATCGTTACAAGTTGGAGCTGTAGTTTCTTCCAGATATTATGATCCTCATGAACCTGGTTCAGTCTCCTCAACCTGGGGTGGTGGGCACAGGATTGACATGGCTGTTGGGCTGAAGACTATCGAGATAATCGAGAAGGAGAGATTGTTGAAGAATGCTCGAGTAACGGGAGGATATTTCCTGAAGAGATTCAAAGAGATGCAAGAAAAATATCCAGATAAAATCGTGGATGTTCGTGGCTTAGGTTTAATGTTAGGTATTGAGTTCAAAGACGAGAAACGCAGAAATTTTGTTGTCCAAGAAGCCTTCAAAAAAAGGTTGTTACTGTTGGGTTGCGGTTACAAGAGTGTTAGAATTGCGCCACCGTTGATAATAACAAAAGATATTGCAGATCATGGATTGTACATTTTTGAAAATACAATGAAGGATCTCAGATGACGAAGAAGAAAAAATTCCGAAAGAAAAGGTTCACCAGATATTTAATCAAGAGTTTGATGAGAGAAAAAGTAAAGAATATTAAAATAAAGAATGATCGAATTTCTCTTGAATATGATGGAGAGAAGATAAGAAATAAAATAGTTATAAAAAAACATGAATGGTTTGTAGGTAGTTGGGCTAAGACAAGGGGAAAAGTCTACATCGATAATGACCTCAAAGGCAAGAAAGATAGAGATGCTGTTGCTGTTCATGAAGCGATCGAAAAATTCGTGGCTCAGAAGTATGGTTTGGATGAGGAAATTGATGCTCACAGGATTGCGACCAAGAAGGAAAGAGAGTATTTTGAAAAAATCGGTGGTAATTGGAGAAGACATCAGATGAAAGTAACAAAGGTTTGGATGCGTGAAGGCAAGAAATGATAACCTTTATCATATGAAAAATAAAACATTATTCAATGTTGGAAGATTTTATAGACATACTGCTTAGACCGAAAGAATTTTTTGAAGATGCTGGTCCACAAGACTATTTTCTCCTCTGCAGGTTTTGGGTAATAATGTCCTTTGTTCCGGCCGTAGAATTCGCTATAATCGCTTTCTTCTCTAAAATTCCGATAAACATTCCTTTTGCGACAACTGGTATTGTCTTGGCAATTATAATTTTCATCACTTCATTTCTGTCCTTAGCTAGTGGAGGATTGGTTCTCAGCTTCATTTATGCAGGGATAATTCATATGGTTTGTCGTTTGTTTGGATGTAGAGGATTCAAGAAAACGCTAACACCAGTAATAATCTCTAGCTTACCGAATCTTCTAGCGGGATTTTGTCAACAGATGCTCTTCACTCTAGGAATTTCTTTCTTTTCCTCTCTCTTCGCTGATTATATGATTTTCATAATATTTTTACTGTCTGTTACAGCTGTCTTATGGTTCTGGTCTCTGATAATAAACATAATCGGGATAGCCACGTTACATAACATTTCTGCGGTTAAAGCGACAGTATCTGTTTTTATCATTCCTTTGATAATTGTTTTGAGCATCGGGGCTTTCTTGACTGACATGTCTCTGACGTATGTTAAAGAAATCTTAACTTCTAGAGCATCTGCAATTTCTATCAATGCGTATTGTATGAACGGGGATATAGTGATAAATCTATTTAATGGTAGAAATGATGCCATGAGTGGTGACTCAATAAAAGTTTTTATTGACGATGTTGATGATAGTGTATACTTCAATTTCGGTACTATCGCACCTGAGACATCGAAAGAAGCCATAGATTTTAAACTCGATATGTATTCTGCAGGAAAGCATAAGGTAGAAGTTAAATATCGTAGTAGTATTGCTGGTGCGATTGTTGAGTGCTAATATAAAACCCTAATTTTGGGGCCCAGCATTTTATCTAATAATGCTTTCTGAGTATGTAATCTATTCTCAGCCTGGTCAAACACAATGGATTTTGGTCCATCGATGACTTCAGGCGTTACTTCCTCTCCTCTATGAGCAGGTAAACAATGCATATAAATAGCATCATTTGCAGCCAGTTTAAAAAGTTTGTTAGTAACTTGATACTTTGGTATGAACACTTTTAGTCTCTTTGATTTTTCTTTCTCGTCACCCATACTGATGAAGGTGTCGTTGTAGATTATATTTGCATTTTTTACTGCTGTTTTGGGTTCTGTCGTGATAACAACTTTTGATTTTGTAATTTTGGAATAATCTTTTGCCATTCTGACTATTTGTTTATTCGGTTCATATCCTTTAGGCGAAGCAACAGAAATATCCATGCCAACTTTAGCACAGCCTAGGAGTAAAGAGTTACAGACGTTATTACCATCCCCGACATAAGCCAATTTTAAGCCTTTAAAATCCCCAAACTTTTCTTTGATAGTGAAAAGGTCTGACAAGATTTGGCAAGGATGGGTTAAATCACTTAGAGCATTGACAACATTTTTATTCATAGATTTTGACATTATCTCCAACGTTTTGTGGGAAAAAACTCTTGCGACGACAGCATCAACATATCTATCCAACACTTTCGCAGTATCTTCTATGGTTTCTCCTCTGGCCAATTGACTCGTTGATTTATCCATGTAGATACTCCCCCCGCCCATCTGTTGAATCCCAGTCTCAAAAGAAAGCCTAGTTCTGGTCGATGATTTTTCGAACAATAAACAAAATACTTTACCCTTTAAAAGATTGTTAATAGGATTTTTCTTTAATTTTTCAGACAATTCAAGGATTTCAAGGATTTCCCCTCTTTTAAGATCATCAAGAGTCAATAGATCTTTCTTCATTTTACCCCCTCCATTTTTTAATTCTTTGAATAATTTTTTTTAATAAGAATTCGTTTGTCCAAAATATGTTTTTCAATAACGAGTTATTATAGTACCTGCTTTATTCTTCAACGCCTTCTCTAACGATAGTAATTCTGTGATGATGACTCTCTTTCCACCTTTTTTTAAGAATTCTATACTAGCTTCAATCTTGGGTTTCATCGATCCCTCTTTGAAATGCCCCTGTTTAAGGTATTTCATCGCTTCCTCGACTATAATTTTTTTAAGAGGTTTTTGATTCTTTTTTCCATAATTCAAGTAAACAGAATTAACATTAGTCAAAAGAATGAGAGTTTCGGCTTTAAGCTCGGTAGCAAGTTTTTGAGACGCATAATCTTTATCTATTACCGCTTCGATTCCAATTAACTTTCTTTTTTTCAGAACTACTGGTATTCCTCCTCCACCACAAGCTATCACGATTATACCTTTTTTAACCAAATTCTTAATCCCTCCCAATTCTATTATTTTCCTTGGTTTGGGTGATGGAACAACTTTCCTCCAACCCTCTTCTTGTTTAGTCATGTTCTTAAAGATTTTCCTAGGATAATAAGGACCAATAGGTTTTGTAGGTTTTTTGAAAGCTGGGTCTTTTCTATTCACTAATACTTGAGTCATTACTGTGGTAACCGGTTTTTTCAATTCATTCCTTAAGTTTATCTGCAGAAAATAGCCAATCTGACCTTGAGTCATGGCATCACAAACATCCAAGGGCATTGAAGGAATTTTTTGTTTAGATCTTTCTTGTTGTAAGAGTAAATTACCAACTTGAGGACCATTTCCGTGTGTTATTACAATTCGATATTTTTTAAGAAGAACTCTTAATTGTTTTACAGTCTTGTTTATATTTTTCAGTTGTTGTTGAAAAGTTCCTTTTTCGTTTGACTTGAGAATGGCATTCCCCCCAAGAGCAATAACCGCAATCCTCATAAAATAGTTTTGTCTTTGTCAAATAAATTATTTAGTTCTTTAACGCAAATTAGAATTAGGGGGTGTTTGATTGGCTAAAGCTTGGAAGATAATTGCAGCAGCTATAGTTTATGTGATAATATCGCAAGTGGTTCGTACTGTAGAATCTATGATGACTATGGACTATTACATAGATGAGACATATTTTTCAGTGTGGAGTAAAATAATGATGCCGGGACCTGGAGCGCCACCTACTGAGTTTTACATAATCTCTATAATTTTTGCTTTTATTGGGGGCTTAATCTTTGCAGGTGCCTACACTATTATCACCAAAGGTATTCCAGGTAAGACTGTCGTTAAGAAGGGTATCAACTACGGATTACTGATATGGCTCGTTGCAGGCATTCCATTTGGTTTAGGTTTGATTTTACTGATAAACTTACCTTACGACTTGATAGCAATATGGACAGTGACATCATTGATAGTATATTTGCTAGCCGGAGCTGCTACTGCTAAAATTGTCAAGTAATTTTTTTCTTTTTTTCTTCAGGCCTAATACTCTGTAACAGAAGTGGAAGTCCACATAGTGTTATTACTAACCCAAAACCGATTCCTCTTGGTCTCGGCCCGATAAAACTTCCTGTTATCGATGGGTATCCTCCCTCCAAAAATATTCCTAAGAAGATTAAAATCATGCCCAGAGTAAAATATCTCATCTTCATATTATCTAAATCATGATTATCGTTGTTTCTATTATTCCGCCAATTATTAAGAAAATGAAAGCAATGGCCAATAATTTCATAGAATCTTGAATTATATCCCAAAATTTCACAGATTTTCTTCTTGTCACTGCAGCAGATACGAGCCCACCAGCTATAGCCCCTATAAAATATGCGCCTATTTCGAATGTTCCATGAGGTATGAACATGAGAACTGCGGATGGTAGAGCTATGAGTCCACCTGAAGATTTGGCTATTAGACCTATCGCAGACGAGAGGACAGAAGCATTCCAAGCCAGTATGAAAATGGCTCCGGAACCGAACAGGAAAGAGAATAAGAATGAGAGTGTTAAAACACTGGAGTTGTTGGCGAATATTTCTACGAACTTGTTACCAAAATCAAACCTTCCTCTTATCAAGTTGACTTCATTTATCTGATCGGAAAAAACTTTTTCAACGACCGTATCAGGTAGAATAACAAAACTCAAAGACATCGCAATAATCATTCCTGAGAATAAGGCGACATAAGCAAAAATTATATCCCCGTAACGTTGAAAAAAAGTATGGGTGTCCATCATCTTTTCGTCTTCATGTGCCTCATACCTTAACAAACGGTTTATGAATGGTAATGATGACAGAGTTATTATTATGACCGTAAACAAACCAGTAGACTGTGGGAAGATGCTATAAGCAACGAACAGAGATATTAAAGAAATAACGATACCGAGACCAAAAGCTTTGAGCGGGTCTTTCAATATTTCTTTAGTTCCTGCTATCCTGTCTAAAACCATCCTATCTAAATAAATTAGGGAAAAAGAGTATAAATTACTTAACTAGATTATTTATTTAAGTGCCGGGATGGCAGAATCTGGTTAATGCGCTCGGCTCGAGCGCTCGATGATGAACCCTGAGGTATCTGATAAGTGATGATACAATGGAGATCAGAGAAACCGAGTGCCCTTTGGGCTTGTGAGTTCAAATCTCACTCCCGGCGTCATTAATGGATGAGCGTCAATGGTCCAGCCTGGTTAAGACTCGAGCTTCCCAAGCTTGCAACGCGGGTTCGAATCCCGCTTGGCGCATTAAAAATCTTTATAAATCTATACTCTGATTATTTACGAGAGGTGTAGCGAATGACTAAGCGCACCGGACCAACAAATCCGTTACTAAAAGCGTTAATAGAAGATTTGAAGAAAAAATCGATAGAAAAACAAAACAATTTTCTAAAAGACATAGCTGAAAAACTCAACAAACCTAGAAGACAGAGGGTAGAAGTCAACATTGCTCACATCGAAAGATACGCAAAGAAGAACGAAACGATAATCGTTCCTGGAGTTGTCTTAGGCTACGGAGAGTTAACCAAGCCTTTAACAATCAGTGCATGGAAATTTTCTAAACCTGCAAAACAAAAAATAGAAAATATTAAAGGTAAAGCCATATCGATCGAAGAGTTGGTTAGTAAAAATCCAAGAGGAACTAAAATAAAAATATTGTGTTGAACATGAAAATTTACGATGCGACAGGTCAAATAATGGGAAGGTTTGCGACAAGAATCGCAAAAGAATTGCTTACAGGTGAGAACATAGGAATAGTTAATTGTGAAAAAGCTGTGATTTCTGGTAATCCTAAAACGACTGAAAAACATTACTTTGAAAGAAGGCAAAGAGGTGATCCAATCCATGGTCCTTTTTATCCAAGAACGCCCGATGGGATAGTGAGAAGAACTATAAGAGGTATGCTTCCATCCCATAAGCCAAAGGGTAGAGAAGCCTTCAGAAGATTAAAGGTTCATATCGGAATTCCTGAAGAATTCAAAAAAGAAAAATTCATAAAAATCAAAGAGTTTGATGTTAATAAACTTAAGTGTAAAAGTATTAGTGTTGGAGATTTATCAATAGCTTTAGGAGCCAAGAAAAGATGGTAAATAAAGAAACGCCAAAAAAGGATAGGGTTGTAATAACGACAGGGAAGAGAAAAACTGCCGTAGCAAGAGCTAGAATAAAACCTGGTTTGGGTAAAGTTACGATTAATAATATCCCTTTGGATTTGTGGCAACCAGAATATGCAAGAATTAAAATTAGAGAACCGTTACTACTTGCAAACGAACTTAGTCAGAAAGTGGACATCAAAATTAATGTCAGGAGTGGCGGGGTATCGTCACAGCCTGATGCTATCAGACAAGCAATAGCAAAGGGTATAGTAGAGTTTTTTAACGATGAAAAACTAAAAAAGATATACCTGAATCATGATAGAAATTTATTGGTTTATGATTCGAGAAGGACTGAACCACATAAACCTTCGAGGAGTAAGAAAGGAGCAAGAAGACATAAACAAAGGAGTAAGAGATAAATGATAATCCCGGTAAGATGTTTTTCATGCGGTAAGGTCATAGGTCATTTGTATGAAGATTTTATGAGACGAGTCAAGACAGGGAAAGACCCGGCAAAGGTCTTGGATGATTTAGGCGTGGAAAGATACTGTTGTAGGGCTGTACTCTTAGGACATGTTGATTTGGTAAAGAAAATATCTCAGTTCAAAGTCTGATGATAATAATCCATAACAGATGGGAAGATGAAGAAATAAAAGCCATTTGAGGACTACTGAGGTTACTTATTTTGTAAATAAATTGATCAGAATTAATTAACTTTCGTCAAATTGAAATACAATTAAGAAACGAAATGTAAGAAATTTAATAAAGAACTATATCCTTTGTCACATACCTATAATCATCATGGGGTTTGAGATGGAAAATGGATTTTTAAGGAGGGGGAGATGTTATAGCTGCAGTGGTAAGTTATGTTTGAATTGTCAGATACATATTGATCGCGAGCCAGGTTACGCATGTAGAGATTGTGGATTATTAGTAAAAAAAATAGAATTACCTGAGGATAGTTTGGGAGTTGAGTGAAAGTTCAAGGGTTCCAGATTAGTAAGAACTAAATATTTAGTAGAGATAATACGGTATAATGAAGAAAAAAGTTAAAGTTTGTCCCGTATGTGACAGTCGGGATATTAATTCAATGTACACTGCATCCAAGTGGCATCAATCATGGGCATTCTTTAGAAACAAATGTAACAATTGTGGTTATATTGGTCCTATGACTGTTATGGTAAAGGAGGATGCGGATAAATTAAAAGTTTTAAAACCCAGAAAATCAAAATAACTTATTTCTTGAATTTCTCAAAAACAGAAGGTAGATGGATTAAATAGGCTTTGCCCTTCTCGTGTATGATCAGAGGCCTACCGTTCATCAAAGCATTTACGTTAATCGTATAAACTCCCTCTTTCAATGTTGTCACTGTTGCGATCTCAGGTATCTTAATCCTCTTCCTTATCTCTCTCTCGAGTGTAGTCTTCTTTTCCTTAAGCTTCTTATTCATCTCCTCGAATCTTTCCAAATCTTCAAAGGAACGAAAGTACATGAAGAAAACTGAACCACAATTACAGCCTTTCAGGATTGATGGCTCATTATCCTCGTAAACAGCCCCACATCTCAAACATTTGTGCGCCATGTTCTCACGTTTGCATATATTTGGGTATAAGAATAAATATCAATTACATCTCAGTTAAGACAGAGAATGAATCGGGGTTTTTCCTTATGTTTTTAATGACTTTAGCCGGCCCTATGAGTGTTATCCCAGTTTTGAGTTTTGTTTTTGGTTGTTCACCAGTTATTCCAGACCATATGGATTTTGAGAGTTTTTCTCTGCCGTTCGATAAACTCTCGAAGAATTGTCCCCACCCTTTAACCTGTTTCTTCAAACTACAAACCTCTATCCCAGGAAAACCGTCGTCAACTCGTCGCATCGTCTCTCTTATCAGATTCATCTCTTCGTCCGCAGTTAACACACCATTAACGACCAGGATGGAACCATCTTTAACCTTATTAAGAATGAAATTTATTCTTTTCTCATCTGTTTTATTGTCAAGAGTAACAGAAGAAACAAAATCTATCTTCAGTTTCATCTTAGATTTTTTTTTCATCCTGCCTTCCTCGAATGTTTAATTATCATTTCATACAGATTATTGATATTTTTCCCTTTCAGAGCCGATATCTCTACGAGTGGATATTGTGGGAATGCTTCCTTAATGTCTTGCGGCTTTGCTCGTTTCTTGTCAATTTTGTTCGCTACCAGTATAACTGGGATTCCTTTCGCTTCCAAGTTTCCGAGCAGAGTTATGTTAACTTGTGTTAAAGGATCTCTTGTTGCATCCATTACAGCCAGAACAGTGTCGACATGGTTAAGCCATTTTATCGCCTCTACAACGCCCTTAGTGGCTTCCTTTGCCCTTTGTTTGGCGGCCTTTTTCTTGATTTTATACTTCAGGAATTTTCTATAATCGACTTTGGTTGCTATCCCAGGCATGTCTAATATATTTATGTTGAGTTTCTTCCCGTTTGATTCGATCAATACTTTCTCTTTTTTTTGTACTAACCTTGTCTCATGCGGGATCCGGGATGCCTTTCCCATTTCTTCTCCTGCCCAATCCATACAGATTTTATTGGCCAGAGTAGTTTTTCCAACGTTCGTACAACCGTATATACCTAAACTGATGTCTTGTCTCAATCTGAAGAAGTTGCGTATCCAGTTGACAAATCTACCGAAAACCATTGTATTCACTTTTATAAAAAATAGATGTTTCAAATATTTAAGAGTTAGAAGGTCTCAAAGGATGTAGTTATTGTAAGGTTGCTGTGTCCGAGTGGGTGAGATTCAAAAACAAATCAACATAGTTTATTTTTACACTGCATGGGAATTGTATACAACCATGTAAAACAGTTATTTCTTTATACTGAGTGTAAATTACATCGTTTATAGAAATCCTACTTTCTCCATTCTTTACTACTAAAGACGTATCATCGTGCTGAACGTAAGCGAAATAATCAAAACAGGGTTCACATTTACCCGTAGAGACGGTGGTAACTAGTACAATTGGAGTCGTGGTTGTTGTAGATGTCGTAGTTGTGAACAGTGTTGTTGTTTCTGGAGGGGTTGTTGTGGTTAAGCATAAAGATGGTTCTGAAACAATGGTTCCATCAGAACAAACGTATTCCTTTTGATCCACACAACCAGAAATCAGGAGGATTACCAATAATACCAATAAAACTATCATTTTCATATTTCAGATATATTTTTTGTTCTTAAATAATTTTATAGATTACTCAGATTCGGTTAAACGAAAGGTTTAAAAACTTTTAAACTTGTATTTCTATAATTTTAATCTATACGATTTCATGGTATGTTAGTTCCTGAGGTTATGCTCGTGCTTTGGCCCAAAGATAAGCTCACTAGGTTTGAAGTCGCAAGAATTATCGGTGCGAGAGCTCTGCAAATTGCTCTAGGGGCCCCGATCTTGGTTAAAAAGAAGGAAGATAGATTCGACTCGACTGAACTAGCGGTGCGAGAGTTTAAGGCATGTAAAATACCGATGACTATTAGAAGGGTTTTACCGAATGGAGAAGTTGTTATCGTTGATATAAAACCAGCGATAAAAAACTGGTTGGATGATCATCACGGGAAAATTTAAAGAAATAATCATCTTGTTACATCTGCTGACTTGACTAATTTAAATAGTTTATTCGCTTTTTTATTCTTCTCAAAATGCTTTCTAATTGGTTTTATTAATTTATCCACTGCTTCAGCTACCCCATTCTTCAGGTCCAAAGGATGAATTTTTCCTTGTCTGTAAAGTTTCTCCAATTCTTCATAACTTTCTATTTCAAGGTTTCCACCATAATTTGCAGGTCTGGCTATCTCAAGGATTTTTAACTTCCTGAAAATCATATACTTCGCATACTCTAGAACAGGATTATTGTCAACAACCTTGACAGGACAAAAAGCATTGTTTATCTTTCGTTTGATTTCTTCCTTTGAATCATGAACGAGTATACATGTCTCTGGTTGACTCTTACTCATTTTCGAACTGATTTCTATGTCTATCTGTTTGTTAGTATCAAACCCATCTGGTTGTTTAACGCCTTGTAAACCCATTAGCATATGATGGCTGACTATGACGGGTTTCCACCAACCCAACTTAGGACCAACCTCTCTCGCGAGCATGTTCGCTCTCCTCTGGTCTAGTCCCAACTGGCAGATATCGGCCTTTAAATGAAAGATATCAGCAGTCTGCATCATAGGATAGAAGAGTAAAGCAGTTTCTTTTAATTCAGTTTCTTTCCTGCCCATGATAGATAAACATCTTATCGTTCTGTTGACTGTAGTATTCTTTGCTATCAATACCACTTTTTTCCAATACTCTGGGTCGGATATAGCATCACTGGTCCAGAGGAATTCAACTTTTTTTGTCGGGATTCCAGCAGCTTTCCATACTTCTATGAAATATTTGCCGACTTGCTTGATTTTCTCTAGATCTCCACCCATTTTGTTATTAAGCCAACCAAACCAATCTGCTATCCACAATTTAAAGTGTATCCCAGCCTTGAGTAAATCTTCTATATTTATTGCCCTGTAGACACCAAAAGCTATGTGAGCCAATCCAGAAGGTTCAAAACCATCGTAAGCAATAGGATGAGTTTTGGTTTCTAACAACTCCCTCAGTTCTGGCACTGTGATTATCTCTTCCCCAACTCTGCCTATCAATTCAAGTTTTTTCTCCGTGTCCATGTTATCTCACTATAATAGTAATTTTCGCATCCATGCATTTTAAGATATCTCTTGATATAGTCAAATCTTATTATCATCTCTTAAAATCTTCGATTAATTAGATTTGATCCAGGATGTACAATTCGTTTATCTTGCTTGAAGCGTATCTTTCGATTAAATCCTTGCTCAAGTAAAAGAGGGCCGCTGAAAGTAAGCCGCCTCTCAAAGGATCTACTTTTCCGAAAAATGTCAAGGCCAACGGCATAGTAAACCCTGGTAAAGCTGCAGGTAACCAGCGAAACGTGTAGATGTCTTTAAGTGCAGATTTAAGTGTACTGCTAAGGTCTTTCTCTTTTCTCACTACTAATTTCCTTTTAAATAACTCGAAATAATTTTTGTCAATGTCTTTCTCTAATTCTATCTTAAATTTCAAACCATACCATGTTTTAATTGTTTTTGTATCTGGGTTGTAATCATTTTCGATCGATTGAAGTTTTTCTTCAAATTCTTTCGGTGTAAAAATCTTCACCCATCTTCATCACCTTCGATTAATCCAATAACAAACTTTCCAAAATCAGTCAACTTAACCATTTGAAAATGAGAGTTATTTCCAAACCTAATGAGATTCAAATTCTTCAGAATTTTAGCGTTCAACTTAAGTGTGGACAAAGGAATATCATGAGAAAAAGAAATCCTGTTCAATATCCTTGTGACAGTTTCATTCTTAATATTTTTTATCTGAGAAAGAATGAGAACTTGATTTTTGTTTAGAGCCCTGACTAAAAGAAGTCTTAAATCCTCTTTATGCTCTCGAGATCTTTCGCCCCGAGCTTTACATATTGGCTTTTCATCACACTCACTTTACAATTCATGACGAAAGTAGATATATAAAGTTTTTGGACAGGTTAGGTTGCCCATTTTCCATCCTTAATAAGAACTTTTCCATCAACTTCCAAAGTCGGTTTTAGTATTACCCCATCTATGTGTAAAGGTACGTCAACCTTTCCGTGCATAGATAGACTGTTTCCTATGGCTATGTGAACTGTCCCGAATACTTTTTCATCCTCTAAGATGTTGCCGATTATCTTTGCTTTGGGGTTGGTCCCGATACCGATTTCTGCAATATTTCTTGCCAATCTCCCGGTTTCATTTATTTCCCTCTCAAGCCTTTCTGAGCCTTTTATCTCCTCGACAAAGCCATTCTTCACCATATATCTTATCCCTTCTCCGTAAAAGGCCATTTTATCTATGACTATGGTTCCTTGAGAGGTTCCTTCTACTGGTGCGGTCGCGGCTTCTCCTGCGGGCAAGTTGCAAAAATTGCCTTTTTCATGGATCATACCATCGTCCTTAACCCACTCCCTGCCTTCAACACTCGCAGTAAAGTCTGTTCCGTTATCAGAAGTTATCCTGATTTTTTTGGCGTTTTCTAGCTTTTTAACCATGTTTCCAGTTAACTTTTTTACTTCCTGATAATCCGCTGTTAATCCTCCCTCTGTGAAAGAGAACTTTGTTACTTTTGGCATTGAAGCTATCCTCACTCCTGCCTCAGATGCGTTTCTTCTCGCGGCTGTATGAGATATCGACCAAGAAGTTAGGATAAACAGGGCATCAGGAGTCTTCATCAATTCAGCTATTTCTTTAGATGGTTCTGTCCCGTTAACCTCTCTTGGTGGTATTAATTGAATCATACACTCGGCTCCCGTTTCTTTGACAGCTTTTGCTAATGCTTCGGAAAGTTCTATGGGCATCTTTTTGTCAGTGATGATGATTACTTTCTCGTCTGGTTTGATGTTCATGCATTGGTTTACAGCTATTCTTGCTCCTTCCATTAAATCGCTCATAATTAATTGTTTGAATAGAACTTTAAAAATTAACTGGGGGATATGACTTCCTTAGATCAGTTTATATTGATGTAACCAATATTTCCGGGTTTCAATGTCAAGTCCATTGAATCTTTCTTGTACTCTTCTCCATTGGTCGTGATTCAAAGGCGTTTTACCAGTCAATAAATTTCCTACGATCTTTTTTAATATACCATTACGCCTCGGACCATCTCCTAACTTATAATCAACTTCAAATCCAAGATGTTCACAGAATCCCAATTTATCTGCAAAACTATAAGCAGTTGCGTTGAGCATACATTCTCTGACAGCTCGAAAACGTTTGACGTCTAGAGAACGGATTGTTGCTCCAACTAAATTCATATAACTCATAATTAAAAAAACAATAGTTGAACATTTAAATTTAACTTTTTCAATCCCAAAGAATAAAAGTTACAAAACGAATAATCTTCTAGGACGTGAACATGTGATTCGTTTATCTTTTTTAGGAGGCACTAGGGAGGTTGGACGTTCCGCTGTCCTAGTCGATACTGGTTCAGAAAAGATAATATTAGATTATGGTGTTAAAATAAACGTTAAACCAACTCAATACCCTCAAGAAGTTAAAACAAAACTAAATGCCATCTTATTATCTCATGCACACCTTGACCATTCAGGTGCTATACCAATACTATACCATCAGGGCCAGAAATGCACTTTTTATGGATTGGATATAGACAAGCCATTATCAAGGATGCTTATGTTAGATTCTTGGAAGATATCTAGATATGAGGGGGAAGAGGAAAGGTACACAAAAAAAGATGTAAGAACTGCTATGAGACGTTTCAGACCTGTAAAATATAATAGATCGTTTAGAATTGGCAAGACAAGAGTGACATTTCTCAACGCTGGTCATATTCCAGGTTCTGCCATGATTCTGTTGGAGAAGAATAAAAAGAGGATACTCTATACAGGCGATTTTAACCTATCGGATACCAGACTGACAACCGGGGCAGATTTTAACATGCCGAATGTCGATATATTGATAACCGAAAGTACTTATTCTGACAGAGAACATCCTGATCGGTCTAAAGAAGAGAGGAATATGGTTGAAGCTATAGAAGGGGCTATAGCCAATGAGGGCGTTGCCTTAATATCATGCTTTGCTATTGCCAGAACTCAAGAAATACTCTTAATACTAGATGAGTATGAATTAAAAGAAACGATTTACATTGATGGTATGAGTAAAAAAACTACGAGAATAATCGATTCCTATCCAGAACTACAAAAAGATCATGATCAAGTTAAGCGAGCTTTAAATAGGCTAAACGTGAAATTCATCACTAACCCTTCCATACGAAGAAAGGCAATAAAGAAACCTTCCATCATCGTTACAACTTCTGGCATGTTGACAGGGGGGCCAGTTGCTCATTATATAGAAAAACTACATGATAGAACTGATTGTACACTCATACTCACTGGCTTCCAAGTACCAGGAACTGAAGGATCTTTGCTCTTAAAGACCGGAAGATACATCCATGAGGATCTCGATTTAAAGATGAAGATGTCGGTTAGACAATTCCATTTTAGTTCACATGCTTCTAGGACTGATTTGTTTAAGTTTGCAAGGCAGCTAAACCCAGAAAAGATATTCTGTGTCCATGGTGATAATACTATCAGGTTTGCCAAAGAATTGAAACATGATTATGGATTCGATGCAATCTCACCCAAAGATAATAGAGTCTTTTTAATAGACGGTTGAATAGAATACGTACAACACGAGTATCAGAATAAAAATGAATGCAGCATAGATCAGTATCAACTTTACTAGTGATATAGCGGTTTTGAACAAATATTTCCATAGGAAAACAACAAAAAGACCCCCGACAATTACAGCTACTACAAGGCCTGTTATACCCATTCGTGATGTCCACATTAAAGATGCGAACAATTCCACTAAAAGTTTATACAGATTTAACAGAGTGTTAACAGAACTCATTATTAATAAGAGGGCTATTTCGATGATTATGTCTAACGGTGTTTTAACCATAATTATTCTATAGATTTTTGATAATAAATTCTATTAGCTAGAAGATTTTGAAAAAAAGAAAAATAAAAAATCGAGGCTGTTATTCAACCTACTTTTTTTTGTACACCATTTCGTACACGGCTTTCAAAGCTACTAGTATAGCTGCTGGAGCAACGAATACAGCGATTTGTGTTAGTATTCCGCCGATGTATGATCCTATTACTGGTAAAGTTTCCAACCCTGCTCCACCTACTGCGAGTAATGCTATTGCCGCTATCAAGAAGTTTACAGCTTCCTTCTGTCCGATGTTGTAGAAACCAACGACCAATCCCAGTATTATCATTATGTATGTTATTATTTCTTGGTACTCTGTTGCTACGAAACCACTGAACAATCCTAAGATTATTGCTAGCACTACTCCAATTATGAAAGCCCAGTTTCCATATTCGGATTTCACCATTATTTCACCTACCATATCTTTTCACGGGTCATGTTTTAAAGGTTTCAGTTTTTCTTAAAGTATAAATACTTTCCAGTGATAACGAAAGATTTATAAGTATTTCGATACTTTACAGTAGTAACATTTATATACTAGTACTACTAAGTAGTGACATTATGAAAATGCAACCGAGAGAAATCATAAAGACATGCTCAACGCATTATCAGACATGGAAGAATGAGGCGTTGAGAGCTCAGACTAGAGAAGAGATGAAAAGATTCTTGGACAAGGCTTTCTTCTGGTTAGAGCTCCAGAGTAATCTTTTGATGCTGTGGACGATTGAAAACACGATGGGGAACGATCCGAACATCAAGAAAAAAATAGAAAAGGCGCAGACGAACGTCAACAAGAAAATAACTCAGTATGCCTCTGAAGTTTTGAAGAATTTAAGTTAATTCTTATCCCCTCCCTTTTTTCTTTTTAAATTCCAATTTCTCAATTAATTTTATGATTGAGATTGATGGTTCGATAGGTGGGGGGCAACTCTTAAGAACCGCTATAAGTCTCTCTGCTCTGACTGAAAAACCAGTAAAAATAACCAACATAAGGAAAGGCAAGACGACTGGAAAACCTGGTCTACGTCCTCAACATATGATGGGAATAAAGGCTACTGGCGAGTTTTGCCAGGCAGAAGTAAAGGGGTTGAAAGAATCATCTTTAGAGTTAGAGTTTACACCAAAAAAACTGAATATCTATGATAAAGAAATCGATATAGGAACGGCAGGTAGTATAGGACTCTTACTCCAAACCATAACTCCTGAACTTATCTTCAACGATAAACCAGTCACTCTTCAGATTCATGGTGGAACAGAGACTCGTTGGGCCCCTACAATCCAATACACAAGGGATGTTACGTTTCCTATCCTGAATATGATGGGCACTACCTTAAGTTTAGAATTGATAAAACACGGATACTATCCTAAGGGTGGGGGGCATATCGAAGTTAAATCAAGACCTGTTAAAAAACTGGATCCTTTCGTTTATCTAGAGAGAGGTCAAATAAAGAATATCCATGTTTCTTCTGTGTGTGGTAGTTTGCCTCTACATGTGGCAGAGAGACAGGGTAAGTCAGCCTTAAGAACAATTCAGTATCATTGCCCTGATGCTAAAGTTTCGATGGATTATAAATCCGTTGACTCGCTCAGCCCTGGGAGTAGTGTCAATTGCTATGCTGTTTGTGAGAACTCTATCATCGGTTCTAGTTGTTTAGGTGAAAGGGGCATGAGGGCAGAAGTTGTTGGGGAAAGGGCAGCAGATGATCTAGTAAAAGCATTAAAATCGAACGCAGCCTTGGACAAATACATGGCTGATCAGATTCTAGTCTTTCTAGCTCTCGCTAAAGGAAAGTCAAGAGTAAGAGTTGAGGAAATTACTGAACACTGTAGGACTAACATCAGCGTTATCGAAGAAATCCTACCAGTCGAGTTCAAAACGAATGAAAAAATAATCGAAATTGAAGGAATAGGTTTTGAAAAACCTTAGTTCTCCTTCTCGTGTTCAACATCGAACCCCATTCTCATGAGACCAAGTTTTACTCTAGGATGGAGTTTCTTCTTAAGTCTAACCTTTTTCAACTCCTTTTCTTTTCTTAATTTCTCCATTTCTTCTGTTCTTAACCTATGTAGTTTAGTTATCATACCATCAACCCCAAAAATCATTCCTAGGAGGAAATGACGGATTCCAATAATATAGGGGCGCTTCCTTATATGTTTTTCGGTTATTTAGAGGCAAAATCAGCCGAAATAATTCAAATTGTCCTTTTCAAAGTCTTCAACTATCTCAATATCCCTGATCTTCTTTGGTTCATGATGTTCTAATCTACTGATATTAGAGAAAACAGAACCAATACCATATCGAGCGATTTGGGTGGCTGGATGATCTGATCCCAAGACTTTTTCAGAGATTGCATGCGTCAATATTTGAACTTCTTGTTCGTTCATGTAACCCAAGGAATGAATGTATTCATGGAGTAAGATGTGAAAGATGTATGCGTTTATTAGTTTCCTGTTACCTGACTTGATAACTTCTTTGAGTAGTTTCTTATTCATTATGATAAAGTTTGAGCCAATCTGATGTAATGCACCGACATAGTTTGGTAAATCGGTTAGACCAAGGATTAATCCTACTCTTCTTTTGTCGATGGCGGTTTCGACTGCTCCCTTGACCAATTGAAAAATAGAAGAGAAATCAGAGCATTCATTCAATTTATTCACAAAATCCATAACAATCCCTTTAGTGTTTATATACACCATAACTACTATTTAAAAGTTTGCATCATTGGTGTTAAAAATTCGGGCTCAAAGGACAACTTCTCATCTAAAATTGAGTTATTTATAACTAAAACTCCAAAAATAAATTATGATTTCAAAAAGTATAAGAGAAGGCTTTAAATTCGCTCTTTCCGTGAAAAGAGTAATCCCGTACATAATAGTGGATTTGATTGTTTTCTACATACTAATCAGTTTTTTTAGCGGTTTACTCAAAATGATCGGATCCGAGGGATTTAACGTACTAGGATTTTTGTTATCTTTAGGTATTTTCATTCCTGCTTTTATAATCATCGGTTTGGCCCAGATATGGATCAACGGGGCGATTATAGACCAAGCAAAATATTTTCCTAGACAAAAATCTTTGACAAAGAGTTTTGAATATTCTACTTCTAGATATTTGTCGATGTTATGTGCTTTAGTTATCTATACCATCATAAATTGGGTTCTTTCTATGCCTAAATATATAGGAACACTACTCGTTTTTGTTTTCAGTTTGATCGTGTACTACCTGTATCCTGCCATAATAATTGGGAAGGGAGGATGTGTGGATGGTTTCAAGAAGAGTTATAAGACTTTCAGAAAATATCCTTTGGAAACATTCGTAACAATGCTTCTGCAAGGAATAATAAGTTTCATAATCATTGGAGTCTTTGCTTTGCCATTAATATTCTTATTCATAGGAAACATAGTCAGTATTTTTACAGCAATGATACCCACTACTATTGGTGCTGATGTCGGACCAGAGACTTTGATTCAATCAATTATGCCGGGGGTATTAGAGGCAGTTCGTTCACCGTTTTTTGTCCCATATCTTTTCATTCTAATCGTGGCTTTATCCTTTAGTAAAGTTTTTAATCTGGGTGTACAGACGAGACTTTACATAAACGCTAGAAAAAAAGAATTGTAGTTGATATAATGGTTTTCGGTTTTGGGAAAGGAAAAATTGAAGTATCTCTTGAAAAATATAATTTCTCTCCTGGGGAGATCATAAAAGGGAAAATTTCACTAAAACTCAAAAAACCTACTCGGGCGAAAGCATTAAAAGTTGGTTTGGTGGGAGAGAAGAAAACGACGCAATATAGAACGAGTAGTAGTAGTCAAAGCAAAACACATTTTTTTGATTTTGAGATGCCATTGGATGGGGAAAAGGAATATCTTGAAGGGGATTATAATTTTGAAATAAAAATTCCTGCGAATGTTTTACAGGTACAGCCCGGAGGCGCTGTTGGAGACATTGTAAAGGGTATACAACTTCTTTCTGGAAAAGATGTAAAGATATCGTGGCATGTTATAGCAAAACTAGATATCCCATCTGGGATTGATGTCTCTAAAAAAGTTCAAGTCAATATTGGATGAGCCAAAAATCAACGGCGTCTTCTTATCTTAGCAGCCCTGTAATCTAGATAATACTGAAACAGGAAAAAGACAACCGCAAAAAACAGCGCAATCATGAGAGCATAACCATACTCTACTGGCTTTCCCATCAGTACGTCCATGATCAGAGATATAAAGAAGATTATTATACCGGCGATTACTGGTTTGACAAAAGGATATTTTCTGGGTCTTGACATACTATAATAATTTGGTCAAGGTTAGATAAACTTTGCTACTGCTCCTATCGCTGTAGCTATTTCTGCGTTTTCAGGAACTATCAAGTTAAACTCACCTATAAACCCTATCCTCAGTTTGATAATTGATTGAATTAATTTCATGTTTATCACTTTTCCAGTAAAAACTATGTTCTCATGTTTTTCTGCTTTTGCAGCAAACCCAACTGTGGCTCCAATGTCCTGAGCGACTAAGTTGAACAATGCCAAAGCCAAGTCTGATTTTTCCGGATTCTTTAAATGTCCAAAATGGGCAGCTGTACATTTAGGATCTAGAAGACCGATGCCGTTGGGATAGATGTCTTCTAATGTTAGATCGACCTTAGATAAATCACCCTTTTCAGCCAATCTTTCAATCTCATTCAAGTTATCAGTGTTTAAAATTAATTTTGACAGGCCGATGAGAGTCCTACCACCAACAGCAGTTCCCCCGATGTGTCTGATATCTTCATCCACAGAGACCATACACGTCCCTGAACCAAGACTCGCGACCAAAAGCCTATCTTTATTAGAAACAAACTTTCCACCTAAACCGATAGCTTGGATTTCATCGACTTTTTTTACAGGAATTTCCTTTAACTTAGTTTCTAATTTTCTTGCCCCGCAACCAGTCGCGGCAATTAGTTCTATTTTTTTCAAAGGAAACTTTTCTAGAACTTTGTTTAAGTCAAGTTTATCAGACATGAAACTGCAAGATTCGATCAACTCCTTATTTTCCATTAAAACAAAATCTGTGGTCGAACTTCCAAGATCGATTCCTAAAATCATTCTAACACCATTTTCATTTTACCAGTTTAATCCTTTTGACAATTAGTGCAATAATTGTTATAACACTGAAAGACCCGATGAGTAGAATAGCTGATACTGTAGTAGGAATGCCAAAAACAAACATAGCTTTATGTGTAAGGCCGGCAATCCCCTCACCTCCCATGATTCCTGCAGCAAGAATAACTCCGATCTGATATACTTTAGGTTTTTTCCTGTCAGTGAATAATCTTATCAAACCTCCAAGCGCTAAAAGGATACCGAGTGTTAGGCCAAGGAAAAGACCGATACCGAATATCATTGGGAGTATGGGGGCTCTCTTCTTCAAGGCATTTTCTAGAACTATCCAAACAAAGGCGATCGAGAAACCTAAAACAAATGCAAGAGGATGTGCGAAGCCAAAAATAGAACCTGCAACCATCTGAGCTTGAGGAGCCGGCATGGATGGAGTGAAGAGCTCGTCCTGATATGAAGTTATAATGAAGTTAATTACTAACGGTGCAAGAAGACCAGCCACAATAACAGTAATCAGATCGACCTTGATTATGTCTTTTACTTTTGTCCCAAGAATCTGTGCAGATTTATAGTCATGTCCAATATCACCAGCGATTGCGCTCGCTATGGAAACAAAACAAACAATCAAAAACACAGAAAGGTAGTCAAAGTTCAAACCTATTGCAGCAAAGATACCAATAGCAAGGAGACCGATTATGATGCCAAATTGCTCGAGCGGATCAATATCAGTTTCACCTGTCATTTTAGCCGCCACACTTACCATGATCCAAACTCCAAAGACTGCGATTAGTGAAGCTAGAGGATTAACTCCTGCAAACCAGAGAATGAAGAATGCGATTACTGAGAAAAAAGGCGTAAACCTCATGTACCATGGAGTATTTTTCCATCTGAATAATGGAGAAAAAATTTTCTTTGCCCTTGGAATCACAAAAGAAACAAAGAAACCTATTCCCCCGCCAATGACCATACCCATCCCTACATTCTGCATTACACCCGCCCCAATGGATGGCTCAAATATTTGATAGGATGCTAAGAGCGGTATCAATACAAGCCAACCTATTGCTGATCCAAGGAACCATGAGTTTATGGATGCTTTGTGACCTAGAAGATATCCAATACCAATCGCAAGAGGCATTGGGTAAAATGCAAGTGTTAAACCTATCTCTGGGGAAATGCTGAGAGCCCAGCCTGCAGGAAAATATAATTCTCTCAGAATTACAAAGATTCCTGTAATGGCCAAAGCGATTATAATATAGAAAGTATTCTTAGTTAGTTGTGCACTGGCTTTTATAACCTCAGCGCCTGCAGTGCCACTTGGATAAGGGAGTTTCTCTTTTTCAACAAACATTCTTCTCAATGGGACAGAAAGCAAAACGCCAAGAACACCAGCAGTAACACAAACAGAAGCAAGAGATATTACTGAAGGCAACGGGACTATAACACCTTGGGATTGAAGATACAGAATACCTGGGATTGTAAAGACGACGCCCGAAGCGAGCAACCCACCTATCGTTCCTCCTGACTGTGCAACGTTGATTTCATGAACGTTCGTCTTTCTTGAAATCCTTGAAACAAGTTGCAAAGATGCAGCAGCAATAACAACACTAAAAATTATTGGCCAGGGCAATGCACCCATTTTTAACGCGATGTAACTCGATGTGATCATGAGAAAAATTGTTAGCAGCACAGCGATAACACAGGACCTTAAGGTAAAACCCGGTTCTCCTTTGTCTTCAATGAATTTTTTCTTGGGGCTGGTTTTCATGTAATCTTATTAACAACTTAGTCTTAAATAAATTGGGAATCATTAATCCAAATTCTTAAAACCACTCAAAACCATTCCCAAAATACCAAAGAAATTACGACTTTTCCTCGTTAGACCTTGATTAAACGAAAAGAAAACTTTAAAAGAATACGATTCATAGGAATTTTGGGATAAATATGAATAAAAAACTCTTAATTATATTTTCACTGATTTTATGTTTACCTATTGTTGTTTCTGCCGATCAAGAAAAAGCATCATACTCATTGGTAATGTTACCTGAGAAAATTACAATTAACCCCGGTGAAAACATTACTATTCGAGTTTATTTTTCAGGTGACGGTGATGTAAAGAGTTCAAAACTCGGTTTATATGTTGGGGGAGATTTTGATATTTACGGATATATTCTGGCTAATGAAAAGCCAAACATTTCAAAATCTTGGATTATTCTCACCCCACTGGATTTCCTAATCAATGAAAGGTTAGAAATGTTCCCATCAGTTTATTTAAGATGTTCTGAAATTGGTTCTCCTTTCATAGAAAAATGTTATGATGCAACTAAGGAAAGACCAGAGTTTAAAAATCCCATAACAATTAAGTTAGGCAATACTCGATTTGAAGGCGATCATGAAATTGTCGGTGTCCTCTCATATCAAGATATGGATGGTGACTGGCATACTTCTCAATTTACAGTAAAATTTCATGTTTATACCTGGTGGGAAAGAATTTATTATTCCTCAGCGTTAATTATAGCAATTTCTGCTCTAGCAATATCCTTTACATCATTAATGGTTTCATTATTTAGAAAATCAAAATAATTCTTAACATTCACTCACGGCGATAATTACGATAGTCCTAATACATGTATTAATAATATTATAATGGAGATAGATTTTTGTTCTTAAGGAAGATAATTAGATTATGAAGAAGCTCAAGAATGCTTTCTACAAGATACTGCCGAATTATACTGAAGAGAGCTTGTTTGTTATAGCAATTACGATGATTCTAACATCCATCTTCTATCAAGAATTATTCTTTGGCTTTCCTGACTTTCGTGTGCTCTTTCTCCTTATCGGTTACATTTTTGCAATTGGTATAGCGTTAACTAGTCAGAAATTTTCCACAAGTACAATCGCTTTGGCTGTTTTTGAGGTCGTAATTACTGAAATAATAATTGGATTAACAAGTGCGTACTATTGGTTGACTAATCTCATAGAAATAAATGGTTTTGTCGGTGAGATTATAATAATTTCAACTATTGTCAATTTAGCTCATAGTATTGCTATGATAGGAATATTTCACCCTGAATTGATGAAACCTGAAAAACTCTTTATAACTGGTAATGCCGATAAAAGACTACTGACTCTTTGTACTGCGATTATTTTAATTATCTTGATATGGGGAGTGAATTATACCGAATACCCTTCTGTTATAATCATTTCTTTTGTTCTCAGTATCAATGCGATAATCATAACTTTAAAAGATTTTATTTTTTAAGAATCAGATAGATTTTTTATATATAGTTTAAATCCCTTTAAATTTAACTAACTACCATTTATCCCAGGCCGGGCCCTTTGGAAAAGGTACAAGCTGTAAAAAGAATTGAAAAATCAACTATGGAATCTGATTCTGAAAAACTCTGAATCTATAATTATCTAATATTCTTGTAATTCTTTTACCATTCCTCCGATGATGTTGAACCCACCCTGCCAAAAATCTCTCGAGCTCATATCTATGCCCACTTCATATAACATATCTTCTGGGCTTTTAGAACCACCGTATGCAATCAATTGTATGAATTTCGGTTTAAAGGATTCGCCTTCCATCTTGAATTGATTATAGAGCGAAAGCGTCGTCAAATTTGCGAAAGAATAAAAACCGCAGTAGAACGGAGCATGATATATGTGGGGAATACCTAAAAATTCCCATTGGAAAATTTCCGGCACATAAACAGAATTGCCAAATTGCTCCTTTAAAAGGGAGAGATACAATTCTCCCAAGTCTTTGACGGTAACGTTTTTTCCGACGGTATCATGCGCATCCCTCTCAAAGATGGTAAAGTAAGCTTGTCTTGGTATACCCTTGTAATATCTATTCAACATTAACACTAGCAAATCTTTCTTAATCTGTGGGTCTTCTTCTGCCTCCTTGAGTTTATCAAAAAGGAGAAGCTCAGGGAACCCCGAAGCTATTTCTGCAACAGGTACTTGTGGATGATAGATTAAATGAGGATGCTTATTGGCTAATATTGCTTGGATAGCATGTCCTGTTTCATGCACATTGGATAAAACAGAATCCAATGTGTCATTATGAATGTAAGAGATATAGGGTAATATGCTCGGGTTAGGATCCTCACAATAAGCTCCAGCATATTTATAATCTCTATTCTCGGCATCAACATGATTTACCTCGTATAATCTTCTTGTCATATCGCCCAATCTACTATCAAAGGAATCGAATACGTCAAATACCAACTTAACAGTGTCCGAATATGTGTATTCATCTTTCAATCTCGCTAATGGCGCGTATATGTGATACCTACTCATTTTTTTCATTCCCAGCATTTTCGCCTTGAGAGAGAAGAATTTCCAGAAAATATCAACATTCTCTCTACACGTCTCAAGGACTAGATTGGTTACTTCATCTGGTATTTCGTTTTCCAAATTAAATGATGATATAGGAGTTTTAAAATGCCTTCTTTCTATGTTTTCATTATGCCAATCCTGTATGACCGTCGTATAAATGTCACCCAATTCATCTGAAATTTTTGCAAGCCCCCTGAGCCATGATCTGTACGAAACAACTCTTTCCTTTGGATTCCTTGAATAAAACAAACCCACTGTATTTCTCTCATTTAAGGTCCTTTTTTTCCCATCAATTTGGAAAGTGAACTGTAACTTACCTACCTTTTTTTCATGGTGCTGAATCCATGCTTTAATGCCAGTTACTTCATCAATTTCTCTCTGTTTTTCAACTTCTAGCTCAAGAGTATGAGGTTTCCATTGTTCCAATGTTTCAACATAGTATCTGTAATCCGGATTAAGTCCTTCCATTAGTCGATTGCGTGTACCATTATCAAGATTTATCAACCAATACTCGAAGAAGAATGTATTGTTCGTTACTTCTGCAGCAAGATTATCCATCTGAGTTTGAAAAGCGCTTGCTACTTGATTATTCGTATTCTGTCTAAAATTAAGGAGTGCATACTGTGTGAAACGGGCTCGGTCTGCACAAATTTTGTTATACGATTTTAGTGCTCTAATAAAATCCTCAGTCGGAATTTGAGGAGAGAGCATTCCCTCCATCGACTTTAATTCCTCAACGTTATCTTGGAGTTTTATTTTTTCAGCTTCAAATTCTGGGCCAGAATCTGCTGGGAGTATATCTCTCAAATCCCAAATTCTCGGTTTAACTATGGTACTCATGCTGTTAAGGATGTGAATTAAGTAATAAATTGGTTTCTTTTCTATCTGATAGAAACCCAGAATCAGATAGATTCTCTACCCCAACACCACTCATTCACTGCCGGATAATTACGAAGGAGTTACTCTATGATCATATGATCATAGTAAATACATGTATTATACTAAGTATTATGAGGAAGATAGATTTTTGTTCTGTAAAATCCAATTAAAATTATGAACTGGAAGGAATGGGTCATAATTGGGGTTGTAGTTGTCATTGTCTTATTAGGCATATTATCTTTTTGGTTACCTTGCGGTGTTGTTATTAGGTCGGAATGGAAAGAATTTCCAAGAAATGAAACTGAATGTTTACTGTATCAAGAACCTCAACCGGATAAATTTAAATGGGAGAATAAAACTTGTTGGATGTATACAGAACAATGGATATGCTAATAATAAAAATGAGTACTCAAACTTCTCTGAGTACCCTCAAAAGTTCCTCCCTTATTAACTGTCTCAGGCAAGAATTGGATGTTTTTATAAATTATTCGATACATTATTGTTATATGGATGATTTTACTTACCAATGCCAAACAAAAATTATTTTTGGGAAAGGGACGGAGAACCAAGTCGGGAAGGAAACAAAAAAAATCGGTAAAAAAGTTTTGTTCCACTATGGAATGGGTAGCATAAAAAAATCCGGGTTGTACGATAAAGTAATCAATTCCTTAAAAAAAGCAGGTGTAGATTATATTGAACTTCCAGGGGTTGTTCCTAACCCCAGGTTGAGCATGGTTAATGAGGGTATAAAATTTTGCCGAGAGAATGATATAGATTCTATTTTGGCTGTTGGCGGGGGAAGTGCAATTGATTCTGCAAAAGCAATTGCAATGGGAGTTTGTTACGAAGGGGACGTGTGGGACTTTTTCTCAAAACATACCCCTATCGAAAAGGTGTTGCCAATCGGTGTTATTCTAACACTTCCTGCCAGTGGAAGCGAAGCTAGCACGGCTACAGTAATAACGAATGAAAAAGAACACAGAAAACTTTCTGCAATAAATAATCTATTAAGACCAAAGTTCGCCATAATGAACCCAGAATTAACATTCACATTACCTAAATTCCAGACTTCATGTGGTGTTGCAGATATGATGGCTCACATAATAGAAAGATATTTTACTAATACGCCGCATGTTGACCTAACAGATAAATTGTGTGAAGCAACATTAAAATCCATAGTAAAAAATGCACGTTTAGTCATGAAAGACCCGAATAATTATGATCATAGAGCTGAGATAATGTGGGCAGGTACAATCGCACATGAAGGTATTTTAGGGACGGGAAGGGAGGAGGACTGGTCATCACACAAGATCGAACATGAATTGAGTGCATTTTATGATGTAACACATGGAGCAGGTCTTGCTGTGATCATTCCTGCATGGATGAAGTATGTCTATAAGCATGATGTAAAAAGGTTTGTACAATATGCAAAAAAAGTGTGGGGAATTAATTCTGGAGATGATGAAGAGGTTGCATTGAAGGGAATTGATTCTACTAAAAATTTCTTTAAAGAGATTGGTCTCCCAACCACACTAAAAGAATTGGGGATAGATGATAAACGATTGGAAGAAATGGCAAAACAATGTGTAAAAAAGTGGGATGTAGGAAATTTTGTAAAATTTGATGCTAACGATGTACTTAAAATATATGAATTAGCACTTGACTGATTTTTTAAGAATCTTCAACAAATCCTCAGTCTCGGGTAAGAACTTCTCTTTCTTAATCTTCTCTTCCATTTCTTCCCTAGTCAAGAACATACCTTGCTTTAGTTCAAAGGGGTCCAATTCAGGTTTTTTATCAGTCACAAAACCATACACTCTCACATTTTCATTTTCCTCTGGGATCCTTAACTTAAAAGAACCCATGAAAAACGGTTTCTCATTTATATCCGCTTCTTCTTTTACTTCTCTGACAACAGCATCGTCATAAGTCTCTCCAGCATTAACATGTCCACCCAACCCAATACTCCAGTATTCCTTGAAGAATTCTTTGTTTTTTGTCCTTTGAGTAATGAATATTCTGTCTTTTTTATCGAAGATGAAAAACATCACACTTCTATGTATCAGTCCTTTAACATGAACTTCTGTTCTATTAGCTTTCCCAATGACATTATCGTCTTCATCGACTACGCTGAAAAGTTCAGTCATAAAGAATATTCTCATTTTAACTTTCTTATAACTTTTTCAATCCTGTTTAATGCTTCTTCTATCTTCTCGTATGCTGTGGCATAGCTTAGTCTAATATGGCCTTCACCATATCTCCCAAACTCTGTACCAGGAACAGTCAAGACTTTCGCCTTCTTCAAGAAAAAGTTTACAACTTCAGTCGATTTCATCTTCAATGGTTTAATGTTTGGAAAGGCGTAAAACGCCCCTTCTGGTTTCAAGCAAGAGATTTTCGGCATTTCTTTAAATCTCTTGATGATTAATTTCCTCCTCCTGTCATACTCATTCCTCATTTCTTTAACACATTTCTGATCCCCTTCTAAAGCTTCAATAGCAGCTAATTGAGAAATGGTAGGGGAGCACAATCCAGCATAAATGTGCATTCTCGCCATCGATTCTATTATATCTTTTGGTCCGGCCGCATACCCAACCCGCCAACCTGCCATGGCATAACTTTTGGAAAAGGATTGGAACGTGACCACATTGTCTTCCATCCCGTTTAGGCTTCCGATACTGATATGTTTATTTTTATCATAAACAAACTTCTCATAAGCTTCGTCTGAGAAAATAATCAGTTCATTATCTACAACCAGATCAGCCAAATCCTCCAAAGTCTTTTTTTTCAATATTCTTCCTGTGGGGTTGTTAGGTGTATTGATGAGCAGAATCCTAGTTCTCTTATCGATTAGTTTTTTAACAATATCTGGATTATACTCGAAACCATCTTTTTCAAACATCGGGACGGAAACAGGAACACCAGAAACTGTTTCTACCATTGAAATGTATGCTAGAAAACCAGGATTAGGAACTAATACTTTTTCCCCAGGATCAATCAAAGATAAAGTCGCTAAGAACAATGCTTCTTGAGAACCACAGGTTACTATTATCTCTTCTGGGCTAACTTTAAACTTGTTGTCTTTTTTCAACTTCTTGGCTATAGCTTTCTTTAAGGAAGTTCTCCCTCCTGGTGAGGAATAGTGTGTATATCCTTTGTTCAGTTTCTCTTTTGCAATATCTATGATATGTTGAGGAGTCGTGAAATCCGGTTCCCCAGGCCCTAAAGAGATTATATCCTTTCCTTCTGTAGCCAATCGCATTATTTCTGCAAACTCTGAACTTGGTAGATGAATATAACGTTCAGAAATTTCGTATTCCTTCATAACATTAATATGATTTGGTATCATAAAAATGTTTAAACAATCGATTCAGAAAAATCTCCTAAGAAATCGATAAAACTTTGTTTTCTTTCGTGTCTCACGCTTGACTATTCTGTAGAAGTTGTAAACGAAAAACCCTACTAATATCCAGATTAATCCTGTGTGTAAAGCAGTTTGTTCTAAGAATAGAAGTAGGACAATAGGTAGAATTATTCCGATTATAGATGTGTAGGGGTAGAAAGGCACTTTGTAAAGTCTCTTAACCATGGGATCTGTCACCCTAAGGAATATCACACTAGCACACACCATGGAAATAACTATCAAATAACCAAAATCAGCAATAGAAGCAACATACTCCACAGCGTTTGTCATGATGAGTAAACCTGAGATTAAACCACTAACTACTACAGCTACGAAAGGAGTACTAAAGTCACGGCTTATCTTTCCAAACAACCTTGGCATCATCCCATCCCTAGAAAGGGCATACACGTTTCTACTGGCGGCTATGAGCCCAGCATTCATAGAAGTTAAAGTTGCAAAAGTGGCAGCGAGTATTATGAATGGTGTCAAAGGTCCGCTCACATCCAACAAAAGAGTTTCTTGATGTATGTCTGAAGGAGATATGACACCGATTATCATCACAGAAGTTATGATATAAACTAAACTCACAACGATTATACAATAGATGAAAGCTTTGGGAAGATCTATCGATCTTTTAGCTTCTGCTGAAACAGTTGAAATCGCTTCAAATCCGATGAAAAGTACGTAGAGTAGAGACGCGACTGCAAATATTGGTATGAATTTAATTTGGGAGAGGGCGATTTGAAAATTACTTGGATTGAAATCAGTTCCCAGATAAAGCCAAAAGACGAAGAATGCTATCAATATACCGATAGTCAATATTTTTTCAATACCAATGGATGTTTTCATCGTTATCACGTTTATTATCACGAACGTGAGAAGAGAAACTAAAGCCAATGGTATGGGGTTCACAATGTTAAACAACATTCCAGCATAGATAGAAAAACCCAATGCCGAAAGAGCCACGTATCCCATGTTACCCAACCAGACCAACCAACCGATTATAAAACTACTACTTTGCTTTCCGAAAGCCTCGGCTACCCATGAATAGCCTCCTCCCTCGAAGGGCAAAGCAGCAGCAAGTTCTCCGTAATTTAATGCCACTATAATCGTGATCACAGATGCCAATGCAAGGGATAAAATAATACCTAAACCCGCCATGTTTATCCCGATAGGGAGGAGTACAAATACACCAGCCCCGATTGTAGATCCAATAGCTGATAAGAGAAGGTCTAAAAAACTAAACCTTTTTCGGATTTTCCTTTCTTCTATGTCTATCGTCATTAGTTATTATTTGGATTGGAGATAGAATATATTTTTTATTTATTTTTTGTTTTAAACTCCATCAAAGAAAATATAACTACTATTATTACGACTACTGCTATGATAACTATCGGCATGAGTTGGTATACATCCAATTTAATCATAAGAAGAGGTGGACCATGCCACATTCGGTTGTATCCTTCTATACTGAATAAGGAAGATTCTGGCTCGTTCACTGGTGCGAGAAACTTTAATTCAATGTCATCAAAAAGTTTGGTTTCGGTCCTAAAATCATCACTATATTTTAGAATTGCAGTCACATCTCCATATTCAGAATGCCACGCTGATATCAATTCTACTTCTCCACCGTCGACGAACAACTTAACAGCGTCTATGTAAGAATGTTCTGGTAGGGTTGTTTCTTTTAGAGATAATGTGTAAACTCCATCTTCAGCAACTGGTTTTGTTTTCAAGATGATCTCATCTATGACATCAACCCCTTCTTCAGAATGAATCCTAGACTTTCTTTCTTTGACATAGTCTTTACCGTCATGGATAAATAGAGTAGGACATCCCCCACTTGGAGGTAATGTAGTGGTTGTTGTCGTTGTGGATGAAGTTGTAGTTCCTCCTCCTAACCCTACTATCACATAATCAATAGAAGTATAAGAAGAGGGGTCATCGGGATTTTTATGAGTCTCCCATTCCCCTAATCCAGCAGCTTCTCCAGCTTCGAGTTGGGGTTCATTGAACGGTGCCATGCTTGCACCGGCCGCGTCTTGAGCATTTCTTTCTCGAACTATATGATCGTACATAATACTATCGAGCGCGACAGGGTCAGTGGCAAAAAAGAGAAGTTTAGGTGCCGTATCGTCGAATGTTATCCAAGGTTGAGGTCTGTCAGTTATGGAAACACCACTGTCTGATCCCCCGTAACCTCCACCAAAATGTATTCCAGTCCAAGTACCGTATATTCCATCACCCACCAGCAAACGGACTTTATCTTTAATATTCGTGTTCATGTACGTCATTACGTTAGGATTGGTTGGACTTGTAATATCTAACTCATTATGTGTTGACATAGGAGCGCTGATGGCTCCCTGCATCATTTTTATAGCTCCTGTAACACCCCAGTCAGGAGTAATAGCCTTCATGATCGGGATGATGATTAAATGGTCAGTATCGAGGTATAAATCACTCAAGTATAATGTTCCGCTAGCTGTTCCTGTAATTGCAGTGTTGTAACCTGCTGCAGCTCCGGTGAGAACTGATACACCTGGACAATGATCATTCACATGATTCGTCCAGTATGTTGGGAAATTTCTATAAGCGATCGATGGGCCTGTTGGTTCGATAATTCGGATGTTGCTTTCTGGAACCCCGATTGATGTCAAACCATTCACAATAGCACAAGCTATATGAGGTAGAGTGTTAATGTTCGACAGAGGGGCACCACCCACGACGAAATCGTTGCCATTAATCTGTATGCTTACATTTTGTCCTGGTGTATAATCAATAATACTTTGCCATGCTGCTTCCGGGGTTGTTTCACCTGTAAATGTCATTATTCCTTGATCAACCATCTGATCGACTATAGCTTGATCTACAAATTGCCAATAGTATCCTCCACTGAAAGTCCAGTTTGTAACATCACTATTGTTTACTCTTATTACTCTAGGAGGACTTTGAGCCCTGCCCTTGCGATAGAACCAGATGGATATTTTTTTCTGAAGCCCTCTTCAAGGATTTTTAGACGAACTATATCATAAACAGTAGAAATCGATAGAAGTATGAGAAGGATAGCAAAAACTATGAAGGCATCTTTAACCAATTTTTTTGATTTTATGTAATGCATTATGTTTAATGATTTGTTTTTTATTCTTGTAGAAATCGGTATACCATACAAACTGAAGAATAAGAATGACTGAGTCCTAGCAAATCTTTGACATGGGTAGTCGAACCTTGAGGGTTTGAATAGCGATCGATGAAGCCACAAAAGTGATGCTATGCTGAATAAAACAAACTTTTTTTCGTGTTTTTTCAATTTTTTTTTAACAGTTATAATCGATCACCCATGAATAAAGAATCTATCAAAAAGTTGGCTCTTTCATTTATCTGGGGATTCATTAAACTCAATAACCAAAGATTCCATAAAAATTGTATTTCATTAGAAGTCAGATCGAATTCTTCTTGTTCTTCTTCTATTTTGTTCTTCTTTTCAACTTTCTTCTTTTTGGCTGGTTTTTCTGACTCTTCAGGTTTTTTAGAACTATTGTATAAAGGGTTTATCCCATGGTAGAAAGGGTTTTCATATATTTTAGTGGCATCGTACAATTCACTCTTTTTATAGACTTCTTCTAATACATTCGAAGATGTGGGCCTATTGGGATCTATTATTTTTTCAATTTGTTGCTCTGTTCCATTAGAATTCATGTAAGCTTTTTCAGAGGTTATGTTTGATTTTTTGACATGGTTTGTTGGGTTCCGTCTTTCCCCTGTATGCGGATTTACCGTCGCATTTTCATGGTAATCAAAAAATTTTTTACCTCCACATCCATATCTGCAAGGACCAGAACCACCTTTTACTGAGTTAGAAGCTGAAGAGTATACTTCCATTTCCAACCTTCCAAATGTTTCTAAGGAAAATGACTGTAAATTCAGCATGTTTCGGACCTATGTATAATATTTTATCATTCCTGTTATAAAAACCCTTTTCCTATGTATATGTGACGTGTATAGCGTGTCGCCTATCACCAGCATTGAAGCTCTCTGGATCTGGCCAGTTTGGGAATGTCAATGAACCGACTGACCTATAACGGGATCGACCAGTCTCATTTTGATAGCGTAGGTTTGCGTTGCCATCAGACCAGCAGGTAAATATGTAATCTTGTCCACCCATTATTGATGGTTCTTGGCCTGCAGGGAAATTAAATGTTATCCAAGCGTATTCTGGTGATGTAACAGTATTTACTGAAGTGCTTTCGATCAATAGATCAGGGCCCGCATCATCATACAGGGCACATCCTATATCTATAGGCGATGGGGTCTGAATGTAAGCTGTCATACTGGTTACTACTCCGTCTTCTGGTGCAGTGTAATAGACACCTGACAAGTAGTCTGAAAGTAAAGTTCCTGTCGTGCCAGATGTATCATTGTTACCAAAAGTTTTTGTGTCAGGAATGGTAGTGGATGAAGTTGTGGTTGTGGACGTAGAAGTTGTAGTAGTGGAAGTTGTTGTTCCAATACTACTGTTTATTATCATTCGTATTTTCTGTTCTACCGGAACGTAGGTCCATTCGTATAAGTTTAATGGTAAGGTAGTTGCTTTTGTCAATTGTATTCCATTGGCTTTTACTGTCTGAGGCTCTCCTTCAGAATAGATTTGAATTTCTTGATCAGTCGTGATGTTAACAGTAAAAGTTACATTATCAGAAGAATATCCTGTGACAGAATTGACAACATTTTGGAGATTGGAAGTTATGCTGAGTGACATTAATTTTATCCAGAAATTTGGAATAAAGAATTCTAAGATGTTGTACTGCAGGTCATATACATCAGGCCAAACTCCTAGATTATAATCACCATTCAAACTTATTTGAGATGCGTTTAATCCATCAGTTCCTTGATTGTATATGATAATGTTTGCTTCGATTGGACCAGTTCCATTTGTCAATTGACCTGATATCGTTACTTGACCTGGAGGGGTCGTGGTTGTTGTCGTTGTGGTGGAAGATGTCGTGGTGGAAGATGTGGTAGAAGGGGTTTGATTAAGAATATCATTGATACCATTGATAATTTCATCTTGTGCTGGTCTATTTCTCCAAGATGCAACTGGATAAGTCGTATAATCTCCAGATATATCTTCACAGTATCTCTCGAAATCTTGTCCAGCAACCCATGTGTATCCCTCTTCAATCGCCATCTTCAATGCCAACAATCTACCAGCCCATGCTTCAGCTTGTTCATTTTCGTCTCTGCCACCCAAACAAGATCCAACATTGCTTGCGGCCTGTCCGTAACAGTTTTGGTATCCCGTATTCATGAGTATGGGTGTTCCAAACTCATCATATATTCTTTGGAAGTCGTCCATAATATTTCGCCCTGTGACGCATGGAACTCCGCCGTATCCTGTCCCTCTCTGGCAAGCATTCGGGTTGTTGAAATGTCCTTGTGCGACTTCATTTCTATCTGTCGGTAGCTGGGATGTTGTGACCCATGGATTCCAATTACTCATCTCAAGAAGGTCTAAATCTGCGAAATAGTAATGGTTGAGTAGTCCTCCTTCAGTTCTAATGGTACCGTCTTGATTTAGGCCAAGAAAGCTATCTTCCTCTCCACTACCAACATACCAACTAGATGTATGGTCACTGATTAACACTCCAGGTGGAAGGATTGTTCTCAATTGTGCTATCATGTTGCTATATTCTGCACTGTGAAGTTGAAGGTGGTCAATATTTTCTTGATAATTTTCGAATCCGATGAAAAAAATATCCCCTGCTTCAAGCCAGGGTGCAGCTTCTTCTGCGAAAGGTTTTAGAGCATTATTCCAATAGTTTTCAATGAATTCTGACCCATTCCAATTTGGATGGTTTCTTTCACGTTGATATCTACGCATGGCTGGTGGAACGTTTGGTTCTATCCTATATGCGAGAGAAAGTCCGATTTCAACTTTGAATCCTGCATTTCTTATGCGTTCGATAGCACAAAGTCCAATACCCCCTTGAGGTCTTGGGTTACAAAAATACCAACTTCGCCAATTCTGCATAACTTCTGTTTGCGGGGCATCAGTTGAGCCAAGCATTGGCGTCTCCCATTCTTCTGGAGTTGGTTCACCTAAAACCCCAGAATTATAACGGCAATGCCAATAACCCCTCAACTGGACATGTGTGATTTCTCCGTTTGGTGCTGCTGCAGCTAGATCGTCAAGAGCCTCTTGCCATCCTACAGGGTTATCCATATCTGGTTGAGTAACTCTTACAGGCATGAAGTCAGCAATTCTAATCGAGAATGTGTCAACTGTCTGTGCTTTGACCGACACAATAGATAAGGAAAGAGTTATCATTAGTATTAACAAAAATTTTTTCATATTATAGTAATAGGAATTGAGTAAAAAATAGTGTTTTGTTACAAAAGAAACATTAAAAATAAGCCCAAAGAAAACTAATTAATTACTAAATGACTGAAATTCCGATACTCTCGAAAGAAAAAGGAAAGAAAATCCTTTTAATGGGGAACGAAGCCATAGTCAGGGGGGCTTTAGAGTCTGGAGTAGGATTCGCATCAACTTATCCCGGTACACCTTCCTCAGAAGTTGGAGATACTTTTTCGATGATAGCCAGAAATGCTGGAATGTATTTTGAATATTCGACAAACGAGAAAGTTGCTTTGGAGGCTGCGATTGGAGCTGCATTTTCTGGTGTCCGATCCATGGTTTCTATGAAACAGTTTGGAGTCAACGTTGCTGCAGATTCTTTGATGCCATTGGCGTATGTGGGACCAAACGCAGGAATGGTGATTCTGGCAGCAGATGACCCTGGTTGTTGGAGTAGTGCTCAGAGTGAGCAAGACACAAGATACTATGCCAGACTCGGTCATATCCCTATGTTAGAACCTTCTAACCCCCAAGAATGTAAGGATTTCGTCAAATTGGCATACAAACTCTCAGAAAAATTCGAAATGCCAGTTTTTGTAAGAACTACTACGAGAGTATCACACGGTAGAGGCGTAGTAAAATTAGGTGAATTAGTCAAAAGGAAGACTAAGGGATTTTTCAAAAAAGATATGAAGAAATATGACAACCTGCCACCACGTACAATGGAATTGCATGAAGAAGTTCTCAAAAAGATCGAAACGATAAGAGGAATTTCTGAGAAAACAAAGATTAATTTCATAGAGAATAAGGGTAGAAGGAGTGACTGGGGAATAATAGTCTCTGGTGTTCCATACAACTATGTCATGGATGCGTTGGAAGATTTTAACCTAAGAATACCTGTTTTAAAACTAAGCTTAACCTATCCACTTCCAACAAAAAAAATACAGGATTTCATAAAGAGATACAGATCAGTTCTTATTGTAGAAGAATTAGAACCAATTCTAGAAGAAGAAGTCAAAAGACTTGCAAAAAATATCAATCCAAAACTAAAGGTTTATGGAAAGAACATCTTACCGAAATCTGGTGAATACAAAGAAGAAATTATTATTCATGCCATTGAGAGATTGACAAAAAGGAAATTTAGGATTGGGTTCGAACAACATCTGGAGAGATATAAAAAATTGAAAATGCCTCGAAGGTTTGCTGTAATGTGTGCTGGTTGTCCTCATAGAGCAACTTTCTGGGCAGTAAAACTTGCAGCAGGAAGAGATACTATTTTTGGTGGAGACATAGGCTGTTACATTCTAGGTATGTTTCCACCTTACAACCTGACTGATTTTGTCTTTTCGATGGGTGCAAGTGCAGGGATAGTCCATGGGATAAAAAAAGCAACATTTCAAAAAACAATAGCTTTTCTGGGAGATTCTACCTTCTTTCATGCTGGTATCCCTGGCTTGGTCAACATTGTATTCAATGAATCAAACCCGTTGGTAATCATCGTGGATAATAGAATAACGGGCATGACCGGGCATCAACCTAATCCAGGCACTTGGAGAACTGGAATGGGAGAACCATCAAGACATATCCGTATTGAGGATATTGTCAGGGCAGTCGGGGTTAAGAACGTAAAAGTAGTCGACCCGTTCAACATCCCAAAAATGATTAAGACTGTAAGGAAATTCTTGAAGAAAAAAGATGTTTCTGTTATAGTTGCGAAAAGGGAGTGTAGGTTATTAACTGTCAGACGGTTTAGGAAATTGAATAAAAAACTTCCAAAGTATGGGATAAACCTGAAAAAATGTAAAAGATGTGGAACTTGTTTGTACTTGTTTGCCTGTCCTGCTATTTACAAAGAGGGGGATGAATACAAAATCGATAAGAACTTATGCACGGGATGTGGGGTTTGTACTCAGATATGTCCAAACAATGCCATTAGAGCGGTGAAGAGATGAAGTGGAAAAAGTTTTTGAATCTGGACAAGAGAAAGATGACCCTATTCTTTCTGTTAATTTTTATTTTAATCATGTTTCATATCGTTTTATTTGTTTTAGTTAATACTCCGGGTTATGATTTTGTTTACTCAATATCCCAAGCATACATATTTATCCCAAAGATGCTCATTGAACTCTTAATACAAAATCCGCTTTTATATGGGACCCCATTGTGGTTGGTTACTTTTTACCTGTTGACTGCCATTTACTTGTATTTTCTTTCTTACTTTGTGGTCAGGGTCTACGATAAGGTGTGGAAGAAATGAATTACGCAAAAAAAGTTAGAGAAATAACGAAAGAAAAGATGTTGAAAGTTAAAGGTACTTCCCATGCTTTTGATCATATAGAAAGAGTTTGCAAGATAGCAACTTATTTGGCAAAAAGAGAGGGTGCGGATGTTGAGATTGTTCAAATAGCTGCCTTATTGCATGATTTGGGTCGGAGTATAAAGGAACCACACCAAAAGACAGGAGCAAAAGTGGCGGTTAAAATCTTGAAACGAATAGGCTATCCAGAGCATAAAACAAAGATCGTTTATAAGGCGATTCTCTATCATTCATTGGGTGAGAGAAAAAAAGTCAAGACTCTTGAAGAAAAAATAATATGGGATGCTGATAAGATAGATTTAATAGGAATTCTAGGTATACTCAGAATTTTTCATTTTCGTGGAAATCTATTTTCATCATTCGATTACGGCATAAAAAAATGGTTTAGACTCTGGATAAATGTGTACAAAATGTTATTCACTAAAACTGCCAAGAAAATCACGAAAGAAAGGTACAAAAAAACATTGAGATTCAGTTCTGACTTAAAAAAAGAGATTTCCTTGAAAGATCTGAGGTTGAAATGATGAGAGAATTCAATATCATTGTAGCAGGAGTTGGTGGACAGGGAGCCATAACTCTAATGAGAATAATTGCTGAAGCCGCACTAAAAGAAGGATACGATGTCAAGACTTCAGAATTACATGGATTGGCTCAAAGGGGCGGTTCTGTACCTTGCCAGATTAGATTCGGGGATAAAATTTACTCCCCCTTAGTCATGCAAGGAGAAGCACATCTGATAATAGCGATGGAGCCGGTAGAGGCTTTAAGGGCATGCTACTTTGGATCAAAAGAAAATAAGACTATCTTTCTTGTCAATAACTACAGCATAATTCCATTATCTGTCCCAATATTAAAAATAAAATATCCGTCTTTAGAGGAAATTAAAGGAGGTTTACATAATTTTTCGAGTCAAGTGATAATCTTGAACGCGGCGGAAAAAGTGAAAAAAGTTACGGGTAATATAGTCATGTCAAACATTTATTTGCTCGGTTACGCTGTCGCTAAGGGCTTATTACCATTGAAAAAAGAGCATTTGTTAAAAGCGATAGAAGAAATCGTTCCGAGAAAGTATTTGGAAGAGAACAAAAAAGCTTTCGGGTTGGCTTTCGATTAGGCTTCATTCCTTATAACCAATAATTAAATAAAGTTGCATTATATAAAACATTTAAATATAGTCATTGAATAGTGGAAAATATGGATATAAAAAAGATTCTGGCCTCAGAAAGGACTAAAAATGCTAAATTGATGATGGAAATAGCCGCTGATAATTACACGAAAAACAGAGATGAAGCTCTCAAAAATATTAAAAAGGACGAATTGAAGGAGAAAGTTAAAAAAATAAAAGAGTATTCGATAAACAATTTGGACAACTTGAAAGCAAAGGCCATTAAAAATCTTGAAAGACAAAAAATCAAAGTTTTCGAAGCGAAAAACGCAAAAGAAGCATGTGAAATTGCTCTGAAACTCATCCCAAAGAAACAACTCGTAGTAAAGTCAAAGTCAAACACAATCAAAGAAATCAATCTTTTAGGGTATTTGAAAAAGAGGAATGAAGTTGTGGAAACTGATACTGGTGATTTTATAGTCCAGATAACTGAGGATAATGCCTCTCATACTCTATCCCCTGCATTACATATACCATTAAAAAAGATAACTCAAACCATAAAGAAAAAGTTCAAAGCAAAAGTAAAGGAAACCCCTGAAGCAATTGTGGCTTGGTCCAGAGATTACCTAAGAAAAAAGATTATTAAGGCTAAGATAGGCCTAACCGGAGCAAACGTTATTTCTGCTGATGGTGCAATCTTCATAGTCGAGAATGAGGGTAATATTTCTTTGGTTTCCAGACTTCCCGAAAAACACATAATCATCACAGGAATTGAGAAGGTAGTTCCTACAATCCAAGATGGGATAACGATCTGTCACGCCTCTGGTATTTGGGGTAGTGGGGTTTTTATGCCTACTTACATCAATGTCATTGGCTCCCCGAGTAAAACAGCAGACATTAAAAAACAAAAAACATACGGTGTGCAGGGCGCAAAGGAAGTTTACCTAATTCTAGTCGATAATGGCAGAACACAGATGATTAAAGAAGGTTTTGGGGAATTGTTATATTGTGTGAATTGCGGTGGATGTCTATACTTCTGTCCTGTTTATAGACAAATTTTTAATGGTTACGGCTTTCATCATATAGGCGGTAGAGGGGTGGTGATGACCGCCCTGCAAGAGGGGGTAAAAAAAGGATTCGATTCCGGATTATACTTTTGTACTACTTGTCAACTTTGTAAAGAAAACTGTCCATTCGATATAGATGTCCCAGAATTGATGAAAAAACTGAGAAAGAAAGCGGTGGAAAAGGGATTAGAAACCAGAATAAATGAAAGAATGATGGAAAATATAAGAGCTATGGGTAATCCTTTCGGTGATGAAATTAAGGAGGGAAAGATACCGAAAGACTTGTATTGTTGTTGATTCGTATGAAAAAAATTTATTTTGTGTTTTCATTGGCCGTAATGTTTGTGTTGATTCTTTCTATTGCTCAGTCTAAATGTATAATCTGTGAGGCTGCTAATATTGAAGGGGCGGAGGGAAAAATCTGTGTTTTTTACTTTTACGGTAGAGATTGTCTTGCATGTGCTGAAACTAGCCCCTTTATAGACGAAACGGGGGAAAAATATTCAGAAGTACATGTTCACAAATATGAAATCTGGCACAACGAAACCAACCGTCAATTATTCTTCAAATTCTGTGATGTCTATTGTTTGGATGAGAGATTAGTTCCAATAGTTTTCATCGGGGATAAATCCTTGATCGGCGTTGATTCAATAAAAGATAACCTTGAGAATGAAATAATAAACTGTATCGAGAATAATTGTCCTTGTCCACAAGAAAAAGTAGATAATGTAACGATCGTTCCAAAAACAGATTTAACTATCCCAGTAATAATCTCAGCTGCCTTAATCGATTCGATAAATCCTTGTGCTTTTGCAGTCTTAATTTTTTTACTGACTTATCTACTCGCACTCGGATCCAGGAAAAAAATTCTGACAATAGGATTTGGTTATATCTTTATGGTCTTCATAACTTATTTTTTAGCTGGTTTGGGTCTATTTGCTGCTGTTGAAACAATTGGTATAAGTGTAATCTTCTATAGAGTTGCGGCCGTGATAGCGATAGTGGCTGGTATCATCAACGTAAAAGACTTTTTCTTCTATGGAAAGGGATTCAGTCTCGAAATTCCTAAATCGAGAAAACCCATGATCGAGAAGTATATTCATAGAGCTTCATTACCAGCAGCATTATTACTCGGATTTTTAGTCTCTATGTTCGAACTGCCATGCACTGGTGGAGTTTATCTTGCGATATTGAGTATGTTAGCCAACAACCTGACTAGAATGGCTGCAATACCATACTTGTTTCTATACAACATAATTTTTGTCTTACCGTTGTTCGTGATTCTAATTTTAGTTGCAAGAGGTGGCAGCGCAGAAGAAATGGAAAAGTGGAGAAAAGGAAAAAGAAAATACATGAAGTTAATAGCAGGTTTGTTCATGATTTTACTCGGAGTAGTTATGCTCTTGGGGTTGATATGATGGGTCTGTTCGATAAAATGTTGGGCGGCAATGTCCTGTTCTACCCAGGATGTATGGAGAAGTTTGTCCTAAAAAAACATCAAGAGAACTATGAAAAGATCCTGAGAAAGTGTGGAATAGATTTCATCAAACTAAAGGATTTAGAAGCTTGTTGCGGTTCACCTGTTTTGAATGCTGGGTATGAAGAAGATTTTAAAACTCTAGTGAAAAAGAATTACAAGATATTCAAAGAGCACGGTATCAATAAAATAATGACTCCATGCCCTGCTTGTTTTAAGACGTTTAAGTTAGAATACCCGAAATTCTTGGACAATTTTGATATTGAAGTTGAACATATTAGTCAAACAGTCTGGAATGCGATAAAGGATGGTAAATTGAAATTGAAGAAAGTTAATAAACCAGTAAAGGTAACGTTTCACGATCCTTGCCACTTAGGAAGACACTGTGGAGTTTATGATGAACCGAGAGAAATACTGAAGGCCCTGGGTTATAAATTGGTGGAGATGAAACTGAGTAGAGAAAACGCTTTCTGCTGTGGTGGTGGAGGTGGTTTAAAGTCGAACTACCCTGAGTTATCGGAAGAGGTAACAGAAATGAGATTGAAGCAGGCAAAGGATGTAAAGGCAGATATGATCGTTACTTCTTGCCCTATGTGTTTCAGTTGTTTTGAACAGATTAGTAAAGGAAAAATAAAATCAGTTGAGTTGTCCTCACTTTTAGTTGATAATATACTCTAATTTAACTTTTCTTCTTCCATTCAGTAAAGTGACAAGTACCGCAATAATAACGATCTTTATGTTCAGCCATGTAAACTCCAGGACCGCATCTAGGACAGATTCTTTTATTTCTTTTCAGTTGGTTACCTTCTACTTTTAAGATATCCCATTGCTTGGTTGGTTTGTGTTTCATTTCTTTTCACCTTTCTTCTCTTCGGGTTTTGCCTCTTCTTTCTTTGGTTCTTCTTTAGACTCTTTCTTTTCTTCTGGTTTAGGTTGTTCTTTTTTAGGTTCCTCTTTTGGTTTCTCTACTGGTTCCTCTTCCTTTGGCTTTTCCTCTGGTTTTGGTTCTTCAGGCTCTTTTTCAGCAGTTTCTTCTTTTTTTACTTCTTCAGGTTTTTCACCTTCTTCCCTCTCTTCCACTTTTTCTTCCTTCTTAGGCTCTTCTGCTTTCTTTTCCTTAGGTTTCCTTACCTTTTTCTCGATTATCTTTTCTTTCCATACCCTTGCTTTAACTTTCGCTTTTGTCAAACCCTTCTCTGAAAAAATGAAAACAATCTCAACTTTTTTTGGATCTGATTTAAACTGTTTAGCAATTTCATTATCCAAATCCTCTCTCTTAGGAGTAGCCTGACCTTTATGGTCAACCATTAAAATTAAATCAGTCCTTTTCAGGAATGGATTGTCTTTTTTCTCGATGACATCTAACTTCATGTTAACCCACATATAGAGCATATTTTCCTGGAGCTTCTATACTTAGAGTTTTAGCTATCTCACTCTCTTTTGGATTAGTGATTATGACTAAACCTTTCCAGCTCGCAGACAAATCAGTTGAACCACAGACTGGACATTTTTTCTCTGAAGTAAACCTTCTACAATTCCTACATACGTATTGTCTTTTAACCATGGTATCACTTTCTAATATTTAGTCAGGTACAGATTTAAAAAGCTTATTTCTTCTTAACTTTCTTCGTAGTCTTCGCAGACTTCTTAGTCTTCCTCTTCTCTTGTTCTATCCATGACAATGCCCCAAGGTTAGGCTGTCTCATCGTCAATCCTATCTTATTCTCTTTACCAGGAGCCATACTGATAGAAATAACTCTAATTCTGACAGGATCTCCTTCCTTTAAGGTTCTCTTAGTTTCTTTTCCTGTGAATATCGCATTCTTCTCATCATAGCTGACATAGTCGTTCAAGAGCTGTGACACATGAACTAATCCGTCCATCGGCCCAAGCCTAACAAAAGCTCCAAACTCTGTGTTATCTATCACATCCCCTAGAAGGATCTCATGCAATTCCGGTTTGAAAACTAATAAATCAAAAGCAACTGAATAATGAACAGAAGGGTCGCCAGGTAATATCTTGCCTTCGCCTATTTTATTAACCTTAACAACACACAGACCCATGCCAAAATTTCTGTCCAACCTGTTCTCATATTTCTCAGCTATACTCTCCTTTATAGCTTTCTTTAAAGACATCCCAAACCTCGTAGGAGGAACCTTTATCTTCGATTTTAAAGTCAATATTCGGTACATGCTATCAAAATACTATTATTTTATTATTTAAATCTTAAATTACTGCCACTTTCCAAAGATTTTTCTTCCCATCCAAAATTCTGGTAAAACTATGAATAATGCTGTACTTGCAAAACCAAAGCACATGGCCCATTGAGTAAGAGTTAAAGGAACTACATCAAAGGCATTCATTAAAAATGGAACTGTGTGTAATGCAAACAGCAATAAAAATCCAAGTATTATACTAAATACGAAGTATTTATTCTTGAACGCCTTTTTACCCATCCTCCAGACAGAGCGAGTCTCTGACCTACAGTTCCAAGCATTGAACAGTTCGAAAATAACTGCCTCAGTGAAAGCCATGGTACTCGCTACAGCAACATCACCTAAAACATAATAACCATACAAGAACGTTGCTAGTTCACCAATACTTTGACATAAGAAAGAAATTATGATGAATACTAACATACCATCGAACACGCCTGCTTTCGGGTTCCTTGGTTTTTTCTTCATTATATCCGGCTCAGGTTCATCAACACTCAATGCAATAGCTGGAGGTCCATCAGTAACCAAGTTTAGGAATAAGAGTTGAGCAGGAGAAAAGGGTAGAGGTAAACCAGCCAAGGCAGTTGAACCTATAACTAATATTTCATCAAAATTACTCGACATCAAGAATCTGACGTATTTTCTTATATTATCAAAGATGTGTCTTCCTCCTTCTACAGCACTAACCATCGTAGCATAGTTATCATCTGTTAAAATCATATCTGAAGCTTCTTTACTAACGTCAGTGCCAGTTATACCCATTGCCACACCGATATCTGCTCTTTTTAGTGCAGGTGCATCGTTCACTCCATCGCCTGTCATTGCGACGATGTGTTCTCCTCTTTCCTTCAACGTGTCAACTATCCTGAGTTTATGCATTGGTGAGACTCTGGCATAGACGGTTACCTTTTCCACTATCTTATAGAAGTCTTCATCACTCATCTCATCCATTTCGGATCCAGTTAGGACTAAAGATTCTTTAGTGAGTATTCCAAGTTCTTTAGCAACAGCTACGGCCGTTAACTTATGGTCACCAGTAATCATAATATTCTTAATGCCAGCTTTCTTGACTATCTTAACAGCTTTTATGGCCTCTTTCCTGGGCGGATCAATCATTCCTTGTAGACCGACGAAAACTAATCCATTCTCCACATTCTTCTCAGTGAACTTTTGCATGCCTTTAGGTAATTCTTTGTAAGCCATGGACAAAACACGAAGAGCGTCCTTCGCCATATTTTCATTATTTTTTAGGATTTTCTTTCTCTCATCATTGGTGATTTTCCTAACTTTGTTGTTCTTAAGGATGTGAGTACTTCTTTTCAAAATAACTTCAGGGGCTCCTTTTATGTAAGCAACTTTTTTCGCTTTTACTTTGTGGATCGTACTCATCCTCTTTCTTTCAGAACTGAACGGTATCTCACCTATTCTTGGAAAATGTTTATCCATCTCATCCCTTTTCATTCCATATTTAATCGCAGAATTGACTAAAGCCACTTCAGTAGGATCTCCTTTTGGGCCCTCTTTGTCGATGAAGACATCACTACATAAAAGACCAATTCTCAACAAAGTCGGAAGGTTTGCATCTTTCTTATCAAACCCTTTCCCTGTAATGGTAATCATTTTGAAGTTAGTGAAAATTTTTCTAACTGACATTTCACCTTTTGTCAGAGTTCCGGTCTTATCAGCACATATGTAAGTAGTGGACCCTAAAGTTTCAGCAGATGCAAGTCTTCTTATTAGAGATTTACGTTTCGCCAGTTCTCTTGCCCCTAACGCAAGGCTTATCACCACTAAAGCAGGCATCCCTTCTGGAACTGCTGATACTGCTAAAGCTATAGCGGTCATGAAAGTGTTGACCAAAATTTTCGGTTCAGTGCCGAACTTTATAACGTCCAGAACGAATATTGCAGCACATATGAAAATTATAAGTATACCGATTTTTTTCGCAAAAGAATCTAATTTTATTTCAAGAGGAGTTTTTTCTTGCACTATTGCTTGTACTGCACCAGCAATTTTTCCAAATTCAGTATTCATACCAGTTTCTGTGACAATAGCCATCCCACGACCAAAAACTATGTGTGTACCCATGAAAACAAAATTTTTTCTGTCAGCAACAGGCGTATTAATATCGAGTGTTGATAGTTCTTTACCTATAGGAGTAGATTCACCAGTCAGTGGGGCTTCTTCCGCTTTTAAACTAGCAGTCATTATCAATCGTGCATCAGCAGGAACCCTATCCCCTGCTTCTAAAAATATTATATCTCCGGGAACAACCTCATCTGACGGGATTATAATTTCTCTACTATCTCTTAGAACTTTAGCTGTTGGAGCAGTCATTTTCTTTAAGGCTTCCAAAGCTCTTTCGGCTCTGTAATCTTGAATGAAACCAATGACTGCGGCCAGTACAACGATGATGGCTATGGTTACGGCATCTACAACTTCACCGAGGACAATAGAAATGACAGAAGCAATCAAAAGCATGATTACAAAATAATCCTTAAATTGATCTACAACCAATTTGAGAACTTTAAATCTCTCTTCTTCCTCTATCAGTGTATTAGGACCATATTTTTCGAGACGGTGTTTTGCTTCGCTTTCAGTCAATCCTTTTTCTTTATCCGTGCCAAGTCGATGAAGAACAGTATCAGTACCTATAGAATGCCAAGATTCTTGGACATCCTCTGTAACTTCTTCTTTTGTCTTATGTTTTTTTCTTGTCATAAATATTCTTTAAAAAATTAGTAAATCAACCAAATAAAGCATACATCGCAATTAATGGCGCGAATATTGAAGCAGTCAATGACATTACTACAAGTAGAGTATTAATCGAAGGGCCAGCAGTATCCTTGAACGGATCACCAACAGTATCTCCTGTAACAGCAGCTTTATGTGCATCAGACCCTTTCCCACCAAAGTGCCCATCTTCAATATATTTTTTAGCGTTATCCCACAGACCACCAGCATTGGCCATTAAAAGGGCGAATACTAATCCTGAGAGTATACTTCCAACCAAGAATCCACCTAAAGCACTCTTACCAAGGATGAAACCGACCGCTAACGGGACTATAATCGCTAAGACACTCGGTAGTATAAGTTCTTTCAAAGCTCCTATAGTAGCTATGTCAACGCATTTGGCATAATTTGGTTTTGCTTTTCCTTCCTTCAGACCTTTAATTGTTCTAAACTGTCTCCTAACTTCTTGAATCATTCTGAAAGCATTCCTACCAACACCGAGTATTGTTAAGGCCGAAAACAGCGGTGGCATAAAAACTCCTATGAGCGATCCAGTTAAAACGAATGGGTTCATCAAATCAACACTTTCAATTCCCACTATCTCTGCATATGCAGCAAGTAAAGCGATAACAGTCAAACCAGCCGCTCCTATTGCAAAGCCTTTAGTTATAGCTTTGGCAGTATTACCAGCTGCATCTAGTCTATCAGCAATTTTTATGACTTTCTTTCCAAGTTTTGATTGTTCCGCAATTCCCTTGGCATTATCAACGATAGGACCATAAGCATCTGAAGAAACAACCATACCAGTTATCGATAACATTCCGACTGCAGCTATAGCAATACCATACAAACCAGCCAACTGATGAGCTATTATGGTTGCTACGCCAATGCCGATGAGTGGTGGCACTATACTGATTGAACCATAAGAAAATCCAGTCAAGATGTTTATTGCCGCTCCTGTCTTCGATGATTCCGCAGTTGTTAAAGCAGGACTTCTATCTATGGATGTATAATAATCTGACGTTATTCCCAAGACTACTCCAGCTATTAAACCAGCTATAGTTGCATAAAATATATTCATGTCAATCCCTAGTAGATAAATCGTTAGGAATGCAAACAAACCGAAAATTATACATGTTACATACGTTCCTTTGTTCAAAGCTGCACCAGGATTGTTTCCTTTGACTCTTACGAGAAAGGTTCCGATGATAGATGCAAATATCCCAGCTGCTGATAAAAGAAGGGGTAATATAACACCTGTAACACTTAAAGTCACTGCTCCGAGTATCATCGCTGCTACTATGCTCGCAACGTATGAGTCAAAAATATCAGCTCCCATTCCTGCGACATCACCAACATTATCGCCGACATTATCTGCTATGACAGCAGGGTTTCTGGGGTCATCTTCTGGAAAATCCATTTCTACTTTCCCGACCAGGTCAGCACCAATATCGGCCGTCTTCGTGTATATACCACCACCGGCTTTGGCAAAGAGTGCGATTGAACTTGCCCCAAAACTGAAACCGATTACGATCTCAGGGTCCGGATAAATATAATAGATTATGCTCAATCCAAACAACGCTAAACCAACGACTGCCAAGCCCATGACTGCTCCGCCATAAAATCCGACAGGAAATGCTTTTTTCAAACCCCTTCTGGCAGCCTGAGCAGTTCGGGTGTTTGCATGGAGTGCTATATCCATACCTAGATAGCCAGCCAACGCAGAACAGAATGAACCTACTATATAAGCTATAGCAAGATTAATGTTGAGGAAAACTGCGAGTATAACAGTCATTATAGCGACAAAAACTGCGAGTGTTTTGTATTCTCTCTTCAAATAGGCGATTGCTCCTTCCCTTATCGCATCAGAAATTTCTTTCATCTTTGGAGTTCCGGCATTCTGTTTTTTAACATGAAAATACAGATAGATAGCAACGATTATAGAAGCTATGCCCGAAACCGGAGCAACAATCAATGGATCCATTCATACACCTTTAACTCATCACAATACGTTTTTTACTTCTCAAATAGAGTACTTTAACATTTTTATTCTTTAGCTTTCGTCTCAAACCCCTATCATTCGTTGCAACAATCGTGTTTTTATCGGCCATTCTGTAAATTTTAATGTCAACATTTTTCTCACCCGTCCTTATAACTTTTACGTTTTTTTCTTTTATCAAAGTTAAAGCAACTTTTGCTGCTGTAGCTTTTTTTCCTCTAGATTTCTCTAGTTTCCTCAGTTCTTCTATTACGCAATCCAGGGTTGTTAATTTGTAATCGCTTTCTACTACTCTATCTATTTCTTCGAATATGTCTATGTTGAATTGATAAGGGATTGTTAAGAAGTTAGTGTCCAGAATTATTCTCTTCATTCTACTATTTCCCCATAACCGATTAATCTCCATCTGCCCAATATCTGTCTTGAAAGAACGATTCTATCTTTTTTATCGGCACAAATCGGTATCTTTAATTCCATCCCTATCTCATTTTTATGAATCTTTGTAACTGTTCCTATCGATCTGGCTGTTCCAACATTAATCATCAAGATTTCTTCTGGTCTTATTACTTTGACTTCATTCATTTCTTTTGTACCAACAGCTCTTTCGAGTAATTTTGTTTTGAGTTTAAATTTCTGCCAAACTGATGGTACTTTTCCTGGAACACCTACAACATTGCCAACCAAACCATCGGCTCTTGTAAAATATGGATCTAATTTAGTCTGAATTCCTAATAATCCACCGGCACCTGCCTCTTCTAATTTTTCCCCGGCTTTTTCCATGGAAACGATTTTAGTTGTTATCGGTTTCCATTTGTCCCCAATCCTGATGCCTGGTCTAATTTCTATGTCTTGTTTAACTTTGAATTTGCCCTGAACTATCGAACCACCAATGACTCCACCACGAAGTTTATCCGGTGTAAATCCTGGTTTATTAATATCAAAGCTCCTTGCCACTAACATCTTAGGATTGGCATTAAGATCTCTGTTTGGGGTTGGTATGAAATTCTCGATGGCTTCGACCAAATATTCAATGTTGATTTTTTGTTGGGCAGAAACTGGTATTATAGGGGTATTCTTGGGGACCCTGTCCGTAACAAATCCTTTTATTTCCTCATAACTTTTTTTTGCTCTTTCAGGAGTCACAAGGTCAATTTTGTTCTGGACTATGATTATATTTTTGATACCTGAGAGTTCAAGAGTAGTTAGGTGTTCTCTTGTTTGGGGCAGAGGACATTTCTCGTCCGCTGCTATGACTAGAATGGCACCATCCATTAGAGCTGATCCAGTGAGAACAGTCGCCATTAAACTCTCATGACCTGGTGCATCAACAAAAGATACGGTTCTGAGTGGTTTCGCTTTCTTAAAACATTTAGGACATTTTTCTGAAGTTAGATAAGTTTTGCATTTGGAACATTTATAAAATGTAGCGTCAGCATAACCGAGACGTATTGTGATACCACGTTTCAATTCTTCAGAATGAGACGCGGGCCACTTTCCTGTTAAAGCTTCGACCAAAGTAGATTTTCCATGGTCCACATGGCCAACCATCCCGATGTTTATTTCAGGAGTGAGTTTAGGAGTTGTTTTTTTCGGGAACTTCCTCAACCTCCTTTAGATTTTTCTTCTTTCTTTGGTTTTTCCTTTGATTTTGGTTCTTCAGGTTTTGCCTCTTCTTTTTTCTTTTCTACTTTTTCTTCCTTCTTAGGCTCTTCTGCTGGTTTCTTCTCCTTGGGTTTTTCCTCTTTTTTTTCTACTTTCTTTTCTTCTGTTGGAGCTTCTTCCTTTGGTTTTTCTTCTTTTTTAATTAACTGATCCAGAGGTTTGGTCCCAACCTTTACGATTTTACAGTTAATCTGTCTGATATCCCTAGAAATTGTATTGCCTCTAACCATCTTCCTCTTTCTTTGACCTTTCATTTCAGGATGAAAACCGGGTGGATGGGATAAGACTACTTTTTTTCTTCCGGGCCCGTGAACTTGGAAATGCATAGGGAACCCATCTTTATCAGTTCCACCAGTAATCTGCAGTTCATAGCCAGATAAACCTAAGATATCACCATTAAACTTTTGTCCAATCATCTTCCCAACTAGGCCCATGGCTTTATCCTGGTCTACTTCTATCTTGTAAGCTTTTCTCTTTGTTGGATCTGAAACTATGAACTGAAAGTTTGGCATCAAATCACTTTATTTTCTTACTATAATGCTTTACAACATTGAAATAGTTTTGTTGGGTTAATCTTAAAATCTTTGCTATTTGCTTTTTATCGCTCGCCGATCTCAATTTCAACATTTCTTTTATTATTGGCTTGCATTGTTTTTTTATGACATTAGGGAGTTTTATCCTCGCCATATCTTGTAAATAGTAATACATTTTATTGTGGAACATTTTAAAAGCTACCCAACTTATATTTAAACCCAGATAAACCGTGAAAGCATCATCGAGAGCATGCATTCGACCATTTTTGAGTGTTTTTATTATGTAACCATCTGTAAACTTTATTTCCTTTTTAACATCAGATAAAGTAACCTTGTAGTTCGCATACAACTCATCATCAAAACCAAAGCTCATCGCTCTTGTGTTGGCAAAAATATCTTTAATGAAAAGTAAGCTTGAGGTAGTAATTCTAATCAAGGAACTAAGTAGTTTATCTATAGTAAATGGTTTGATTTCTTTTTCCAATAACCTAAACATGTTAGTCGCTGCTCTTTCTGCTTCATATTCCAATTCATCCTCGATACCGTCCAGTTTATTGAGTAGGTGCATGAGTTCATGTGCAAAAAGACCTTGTATTGCTGGATAATTTAACTCTTGAAAAATCCTCTCATTGGCATCCATCATTATTGTTGGTGTAAGCCCTTTATCCCAGTAGGAAAAACTTGAAGCATTCTCACAAATCCATTCTCTCATCTCCCCATGCCGGGATAATTTAACTTTAGGCATAACAATCTTTTTACAGACTTGGACCGGGTTCTTTGTGATGTAAATTCGTATTTTTTTAAATTTTTTCACCCTAGTTCTTCTGCCGAATTCTTTTATGACGTCATTGAGTGCCCTGGAAATTATGCGAGCCTCCTTGCCCTTAAAATACATGTGCTTTTCAAGTTTTAGTTTCATAACAGAATTATTGGGTTATAGGCATATATTTTTTCTATTTAAAGATTATGTGGAGTTAAGAAACTTAAGGTATAAAACTAAAATAGTGATTAGTATGGCAAAAATAACAATAGACCCTTGGGGATCTTTTTTAGTCAAAGATTATGAGAAACTAATCGGTCAGTATGGGTTAGAACCTTTCTCAGACATATTACTATCCAAGATTCCAAAACCAAACAAGCTCATGAGGAGGGGGGTTGTTTTTGCGCACACAGATCTAGGTAAGGTTGTGAATGCAATCAACCAAAAAAAGGAATTCTATGCCTTGACAGGGATAATGCCTACTCTTGAAAAAATTCATTTGGGAACAAAACTTGTTATCGAAAACATGAGATACTTCCAAGAACATGGAGCGAAGAGTTTTGTGCTAGTTGCAGATTTAGAAGCTTCTGCAACAAGAGGGGTTTCTTTGGAAGAAGGCAGGCAAAGGGCTTTAGACTTCCACATCCCTGCTTACATCGCTTTAGGCTTAGACCCAAAAAAAACCGTATTCTATTTCCAATCCACTAACGAAAAAGTAAAAAACCTTGGCTATATCTTCTCGAAAAAGATTACTTTGAATGAATTCAGAGCGATATATGGTAGCGCTGAACCATCCAGAATAATGTCTTCTTTATTACAGGCAGGGGATATTCTATTCCCACAGTTAAAGAAAAGGATGCCAGGTGTCATTCCAGTTGGACCGGATCAATCCCCCCATGTTTTATTGTCAAGAGATATCGTTAACAGGACTAAATCTACTTTTAATTTTGTTCCGCCTTCTGGTCTTTATCATAAGTTTACTCCTTCTCTTGACGGAGATTTGAAGATGAGTAAATCAAAACCACATTCATGCATCACGATCCCAGATAATATTGATGCGGCCTGTAAGAAGGTTAAAAGAGCTCTATCGGGGGCGAGGAAGAGTTTGGCTGATCACAGGAAGTATGGCGCAGTCCCAGAAAGAGATATGTCTTTCCAGTTGTTGGCACAGCATTTTATCGAAGACGATAAAAAATTGAAAAGAATTTACGATGAGTACAAATCTGGAAAGATGACTACTGGTGAGATAAAAGATATTACTTGCGAAAAGTTGACTAAATTCATGAAAGAGTTTGAGAAGAATTTTGAGAAAGCAAAGAAGATGACCTCAAAACTTGATTTTATTCATTGATTCCCATAAACATTGTCATACATCCTACTGACATTTTTTAAATTTTCATTATGAATGTTTCTTAGAATGATTTTAATTCTGAAAGAGTTTGTTAAAGTCTTATAGACTTGTTCTAGAATAAAACCTCTTCTGAATAAAAATTGTTTATAGGCTTCTTTTATCATCTGTTTAACTTTATCAATTGGAATACTATCTGGAATAATTTCTGGAATAAATACATGTTTTTCCCAAGATATACTTTCGTCGATGTATCCTTTATCCCTTAATTCATTCCAAATAGGCATGCCAGGAGTTATTGACAGAATATTAAATTGAGGGAAATCAACATTTAATTTTTGTGCGAAAGATAAAGTTTTTTTAATTTCATTCTCAGATTCATTTGGTGCACCAACAATGAATGTACCGATAGTATTTAAACCAGCTTTTTTTGCATTTCTCACTGCTCTTTTGGATTGTGATAAACTTATTTTTTTGTTGTAATATTCGAGTATTCTTTCGTTGGCACTTTCTATACCTAAATATATTGCCTTGCAACCACTTTTTTTCATGTGTTTTAACATTTCAAAAGAAGATTGGTCGACTCTTCCCTCACAAAACCAATCTATCTTAATCTTTCTTTCTTTCATGAGTTTACATATTTTTACAACTCTTTTTTGGTTTAGAGTAAAGTTATCATCAACGAATACAACTTGATCGTATCCTTGGTTCACTAAAAGTTCTAATTCATCTACAACATTTTCCGGTGATCTATATCTCCAAAATCTATCGGCAAAAGCTGAACAAGAACAAAAATTACAAGAAAAGGGGCAACCTCTTGAAGATAATATTGAAGTGAAATTTTGAGAGAATATTATCTCGTTAATCTTTGAAGTATATTTCAATTTCAATAAGCTTCTATCAGGGAATGGTAATGCGTCTAAATCCTTTATTAATGGTCTATCAGGAGTACTAATGATTTTACCGTTATTTCTGAATGTAATACCTTTTATATCATCAAAAATTTTTCCTTTTTCAATAGAGTCGACTAGTTCTAAAAAATTTTGTTCTGCCTCTTTTTTAACGATAAAATCGGGGGAACTATATTTGCTAAGAATTCTCTTGTCGTTGAACGTTGCATGAATCCCGCCCCAGACGATTTTTATATGTGGATTTTGTTCTTTCAAGAGTCTAGATATTTCTGATGCCATGATTCCAGAACTAGTCAAAGTCGATAATCCGACGATATCAGGATCCTTCTTCAATATCCAATTTACTGTAGTCTCAATTGAGGCATTTTCGGCTGTTTGATCAAATAAGTAAACATCGTGTGATTTTTGCTTAAGTAAAGTTCCTAAGTAGAGTATTCCTAAAGGTGGCCAAGACGCTTCTGCTCTGACAGGTCCAAATATTGAAGTGACATTGATTAGAACTATTTTCATTGAATATATTTACTCACAAAAAAATATTAAGACCTTCGGATTATAACTTCATGCCATACAACTGGGATAATCAGAATTAAAGAAATTTATTGTTTAATAACAAATATTTTTTCAGAACTAGAAAAATTACGCTAAAATTTGTGATAATCAATGCGAAAAATTCCAACACAATTCCTTCATGCTGTCAGCAGAAACCCGAAACTCTTCAAGAGTTTTACTAGAGGTGTATACAAAAAGTACATCCAGACAAACTTAGACTATAGAAAAAAGGATGGTAGGAGTAATTCTCTTTGGTTACTGAGCCTACGAATTACTCACCGCTGTAATCATAGATGCGCAATTTGTGGGCAATGGGGGAAGAGGGGATATAATGCCCGAGAAGGTACACCAAAAGTTATGGGAGAGGTTCCCCTTGAGGTTTATAAAAAAGTCATAGATGATGTTGCCCCAAAAAAAGTTCATGTTTATATAACTGGTGGGGAACCGTTCCTTTACAAACCACTTGTTCCTCTTGTTAATTACATAAAACAAAAAGGACTTACTGTTCAAATAGTAACGAATGGTGTTGGATTAAAAAGAAATGCTGGGACAATGGTTCAAAATGGGTGGGATATGCTATGTGTATCTCTCGACGGACCTAGAGGAATTCATGATAAATGTCGGGGATTACCCGGAGCATTCGATACTGTGATTGAAGGTGTAAAAAAGATTCAGAAGCTAAAAAAAGAGATGGGTAAGAAAAAACCTGCATTTCATATGATTACAACAATCTCAAAAACTAATGAATCTGTACTGGCCAAAACAGTGAAAGAAGTAGAAAAACTAAAACCCGATGGTATTGTGATTTATTATTCGTGGTTTACTAGAGAATATATAGGACAAAAACACACAAAAATACTTCAAAAATCATTGGGTATCACACCTTTTGCATGGAAAGGGTATGTTCGTGATACCACTAATTTAGGTATAAATAAAATCATTGATCAAGTCCGAAAAATTAAATCTGGGGAATTCAAAACACCTATTATGTTTGTGCCAGAACTCAAACTAAACGAGATTCGAAAATATTACCATGAACCAGAGAACTTTCTTGGATGGCGAAAATGTCATGCGCCATGGTTCCAAGTCGATGTGATGCCTAATGGTGATGTTGTCAACTGTCGGGATTTTCCGGATTTTGTTACGGGGAATATCAAAGAATCGAGCATTCTTGATATATACAATGGAGAAAAACATCGAGCACTCAGACGGGCCTTAAGAAGTTGCAAAAATGGTGTTTTTCCAATATGTTCTCGATGTTGCGGTCTCATGGGGTATTAAAATATTGATATAAAAGTTTGCTCGTTAACTTTTTATCTTAGATATTAATTAATTAATCTATGAAAACTGAGATATCAGTGATATTACCAACCCTGAACGAAGGAAGGTACATTGAATCAACGTTAAAATCCATAATGAACCAAGATTACAAAGGGGGATACGAGATCATAGTGGCAGACGGGATGAGTAAAGATAATACAGTTAGGATTGCGAGGAAATTCGCTGATAAGGTTATTACTGTTAAACAAAAGGGGGTTTCTGCAGGAAGGAATGAAGGAGCAAAAATTGCTAAAGGCGAGATACTGTTGTTCTTAGATGCCGATACAATACTTTTGTTCAATGGCCTGACCGAGATTAGCAAGCCCTTTCGAACTAAAAAAGTCGTCGGAGTAGCTTGTCACGTACTCCCAACAAGCCCAGAAGCTAAAGATTTCGCACTTTACTGGTCATTTAATCAGTTTATGAAGAGATCTATAAAATCAAAAAAACCACAAATACCAGGGATATGTTGTGCATACAGAAAAAAGGCGTTTGAAGAAGTAGGTGGTTTTAACGAATATTTGGATACACTTGAAGACTTTGATCTATCAGAAAGGATCTCAAAAGAAGGAAAAATAGTCTTAATCAAAAATACATTAGCACTCACTTCACATCGTCGAATAAAAAAATGGGGTCGGATGAAATCGATAAGGAAATACCTAAAACTCTATTTTAATTATATTATAAGGAAAAAAACGTTTCACCGAAATGATTACAGACCTATTAGATGAGTTATAAGAAGATTTTTGTATTTCTAATCACAATTTTAAAAGGATAGGATGGATAACGATAAGCTGTTGAAGCAGTTGCATGAGCATGAAAAGACGATTTTAAAGGCTTTGGCAGATGTTAAGGTATCTTCTGTCAAAGAATTGGAAGGTTTGACTGGATTACACAAAGATTCTATCGAAAAAGCATCGATGTGGGCGAAAGCGAAAGACGTTATCAACATAAGAGAAGATAAGACCGAATTCGTTGAGCTAACAAAAGAAGGTTTGGAGTATGCGAATGATGCATTACCAGAAAGAAAATTAATAGCTCTGGTTAGTAAAGGTGTGAGTAAAATAGGTGAACTCAGAAAAAAAGTGAGTAGGTTTTCTATTGGGTTAGTCTGGGTTAAGAGGAATGGCTGGGTTGAGATAAAGAACGGTCGTTTGTCCTTAACAGAGGGGGGAAAGAGAATACTCGAAGAAAGGATACCTGAGGAAAAGATACTTTCTGTTCTATCAACTGGTAAAAAACTTTCAAAGGAATTTGATCCAAAGACTCTTTCTAAGCTTGAGAGGCGGGGGTTAGCCAGGAGGAGGGAAAGAGTCCATAAATATATTTCTCTGACAGATAGGGGAAAAGAGATTTTACCCAAGATAAAATTGAAAGAAGATATTGGGCAGTTAAAACCAAAGATGATAATATCAAAAGAATGGAAAGAAAAACCTCTAAGAGGATATGATATAACTCTTCCTGTTTCAAAGACTTATCCTGGAAAAAAACACTATATGACTCAACTCGTCGAGTACATCCGTCAAATCTGGTTAGAAATGGGCTTCAAAGAAATGACTGGTCCTATTCTAGAAGTTTCTTTCTGGAATTTTGATGCACTTTATCAACCGCAAGATCACCCCGCTCGGGATTTAGCTGACACATTCTACATAAAAACCCCAGAGAAGGGAAAATTACCAAATGAAGAAATAATAGAAAACGTTCAGAAGACTCACGAATATGGATGGACTTGTAATTCGACTGGTTGGCAGTACAAGTGGGATAGTGAGTTTGCTAAAAAATGTGTTTTGAGGACGCATACTACTTCTTTATCTGCAAGAACGTTAGTTGCATTGAGAAATGCTGAGTTGCCTGCAAAGTTCTTCTCTGTTGGGAGATGCTTCAGGAATGAGACTCTGGACTGGAAACATTTAGCTGAATTCTACCAGACTGATGGGATTGTGGTCGGGGAAGAGGTTACATTCCGACACCTGTTGGGATACTTGAAAAGATTCTTCACTAAGTTGGGTTTCCCAAAGGCCAGATTCAGGCCTTCTTACTTCCCTTATACTGAGATGTCAGTTGAGATTGAGGTCTTCCATCCAGTTCATAAACAATGGTCGGAGTTGGGTGGAGCAGGAATGTTCAGGTCAGAAGTTGTTAAGCCTTTGTTAGGAAAAGATATTCCAGTCTTAGCATGGGGCCCAGGTTTTGGGAGAGCAGTAATGCTAAATTATAATATCAAAGATATTCGTGAATTGTATTGGAATGATTTGAAACAGTTGAGAGAAGCAAAGTTGTGGATTAGTTAATTTCATTGAGCATATAGTTCATCATTAACTCTTTATGATTTTTCTACATCCATTTCAATTTTTATCCCTGGATGAAGAGATGTATCTTCTGTATAGCCGAGTTCTATTTCTACATTTTCGATTGTCACATTCTGTGCTTTATTAGTGGTAGAAATAAAATGTCTTACGCAACTTATTATATTATCATCATGACCAATCAGACATCCATGTCCTCCATTCGAAAGTAAGCGAAACAAGTATAAAATAGTTCCACTTGAATCCTGGTTGTAACATGATCGATCTGTATCCCAAGGATCTGAATTTAAGTTCCTTACTTTATGATAGCCATTTGTTTCTGATCTCAGATTCCTACAAGGAATTTGTATCATTGCTTTTCTCCTATAATCTTCCATTTCCTTTTCTGTTATTTCGATTTGACCATATCTTAATAAAAACGTCCCTTCAGTTTTTTTTGCAACTCTACACACCACTTCAACACTATCTCTGATTTTACTGCCCATCCCGTTTACTAGAACATCATAACGGTCAGAACGAAGTAACATATCAATGAACATGTTTTCATAAAATTCCATTGGATAATACTTTTTAGGTGAAATTATTACGGTTGGATTACCTCTATTGTAACGTTCTCGTGACATATAATCTTAATAGGGGAAAAATTTTAAAAGGATTACTGTCTTAATGAGTCATAGTTTCATTAACTAAATGGGTCTGAACTTCAACCCATAATTAATTATCCCTTCTTTTCCGTCAGTATAAATCCTTCTGAAGCATGCTTCAACTCTTCTTCCGATCTTTAAATCATCTTCTTTCCAATCGACTATCTGAGAAGTCAACTTAGGTCCGTCATCCAACTCTATTATTGCGACGGGATAAGGAGCTTCTTTTTCAAACCCGGTAGGGGCTGAACGAACTATGGAGAAAGTTACGATCTTTCCAGTCTTCTTCAATTTAATATCTTCCAACTTTCCTTCTTTCCTACAAACAGGACACAGATACTTTGGTGGATAAAATACATTACCGCAAGTAGTACACTTAGTCCCAATCAGTTGATACCTGGGTTTGATCAAACGCCAGAACAATGGAATACTCGATTCGTGGCCCATGATTTCACCTACAACAATTTCTCTAAAGCCTCCCTTCCGCTCATCCCTTCTATTAGCCCCAGATTTTGAGCCTCAGAAGTTATTCCTGTTACCTTAGCATCCAATAAATCTTCTGTCGTCACCAACGGTTTTTCTGGAGTTCCTTTACTTATGGCGGCAGCAAAGTTAAACTCTTCCATTGCTTTCAAGTCTATCGCCCCACATGCCACTAAACCTTTGTCTGCTACGATAAAAACACATTGACCATTATCCCAGGATATTTCTACACCCGTGACTTTTTTATCCTTGAATACCATTTCTTTTTTTACGACTTTTTGCATGATCTCACCTTGAAAATATATGGACGACTGCAGTGGCGCCAGAACCTCCAACATTATGCGTCAAACCAACCTTAGCATCTTTAACCTGTCTTTTACCTGCCTTTCCTCTCAGTTGTAAGACCATCTCGATTGCTTGCTTGATACCAGTCGCTCCGACAGGGTGCCCGACAGATTTCAAACCTCCAGAAGTGTTGACAGGAATTCTTCCCCCTATTTCCGTTGCTTTTTCATCCAAGAGTTTTCCACCCTCACCTTTTTTACAGAATCCTAGATCTTCTGTTGCCACGATCTCGGCTATCGTGAAGCAATCATGAACTTCAGCGAAATCAATATCTTTTGAAGTTAGACCAGTTTGTTTATAAGCTTCTTGAGCGGCTTTAACAGTAGCATTCATAGTCGTTAATGATTTTCTGTCGTGCAAAGCCAAAGTATCTGATGCTTGACCAGAACCTACTATATATATAGGGTCATCAACATACTTCTTTGCCAATTCAGCTTTACATAGAATTAATGCAGCAGCACCATCAGTTATCGGTGAACAGTCAAAAAGAGTTAATGGATCAGCGACCATAGGAGAATTTATGACTTGTTCGACTGTTATCTCTTTCTTGAATTGTGACACTGGATTTAAGATACCATTATGATGATTTTTTACAGCGACCTTAGCAATCTGTTCTCTTGTTGTTCCAAACTCATGCATGTGTCTTCTCGCTATCATCGCATACAAGCTTGGAAAAGTCACTCCATAATAGGATTCCCATTCCTGATCAGCCGCACCCATTAAAGAACTAGTAACACTGTTAATTGTCAAATCAGTCATTTTTTCTGCTCCACCAACCAAGACGATGTCATGTTGACCAGATAGAATTGAGAATAATCCTTGTCTCAACGCCAAACCTCCAGAAGCACATGCACCTTCACATCGAGTTGCTGGTATGGATAAGCCCAATTCCCCAGAGATCATAGCGCCTACATGCTCCTGGCCAACAAACTTTCCGGCAGACATATTTCCCAAGTAAATAGCATCCAAGTCTCTCCCTCTTACTTTAGCATCAAGTAGTGCTTTAGTTCCAGCTTCTATCGCCAGCTGTCTTAGATTTTGATCCCAATGCTCTCCAAAATTCGTGGAACCGATGCCGATGACAGCGACTTTCATATCCCTCTCCTCAATCTCGTGTATCTGGCGTATGTCACGTATTCCTTATTATCGATGTAATCTTGAACCTTTCTCGTATTTTTTCTTTTTTCTTCTATCAGGTCTGTAACCTTTATGCTGAATGAATCACTCCCAGCTCCAGAACCATATGATGTTATCAGGATTCTTTGTCCTGGCTTGGCTACGTCTAATATTGCGGCTAGGCCGAGTGGAGACGAACCAGAGTAGGTGTTACCGATTTTTTTAACGACAAGACCATGAGTTAGTTTGTTCAAATCAAAACCTAGCATTTTTGCTGCTCTTAGAGGGAATTTACCGTTTGGCATGTGAAAAACAACGTAATCAAAATCAGTGTTCTTTAAACTGAGTTTATCCATCAAGCCTTTGGTTGCAGAAACGACGTGTTTGAAATAAGCAGGTATTCCAGTAAACCTCCCTCCATGACTTGGGTATTCGGCAGTATCTCTCCTCCAGAAGTCCGGAGTATCTGAAGAACAAGAATAAGTACCTTCTATCTCTGCTACAACGCCGTTCTTTCCTATGATGAACGCTGCGCCTCCTGCTGCGGCTGTGTACTCCAACGCATCTCCTGGTCTGCTCTGAGCAGTATCTGCGCCTATGGCCAAACCAAACTTGATGTAACCCCCTTGGATAAGGCCCATGACCATCTGAATACCGGCTGTTCCAGCCTTACAAGCGAATTCTGTGTCTGCTGAGGTGTATTCCATGCCGCAGCCTATGGCTTCTCCGACTATCGTAGAAGTAGGTTTAACAGCGTAAGGGTGAGATTCTGAGCCGATGTATATGGCTCCGATTTCTTTGGGGTCTATACCAGCCATTTTTAAGGCGTTTAATGCGGCTTCTACTGATATCGTGGCTGTATCCTCATCCATTGAAGGGACTGACTTTTCCTCTATGTTTAGCCCCTTCTTAAACGAATTGGCATTAGCGCCCCAGACTGCTGCTATTTCTTCCACCTTTATCCTGAATCTAGGAACGTAACCGCCATATCCAACGATACCAATCATACTTTTTCACTTAGTCTTAAAATTTTAAATGCTTTTGTATTGGAGGAAAAAGAAGGGTTTTTAAATTATTTCAGTTTATCCTTTACATGAAGGAAATCATTGACAAAACCAGGACAAAACAGGTCATTATTTTTGTTGATTAATTGAGCTACTTCATCTACATATAATCTTTTCAGTTCTACTAATTCATCACTTAGTTCAACCTCACCAGAAAAATGGCCTAAAAAATACCAGTAAAATATTTTATTGTTTTTTCGTCTTCTTTGAATTCATTAAAAATCTTACCTAGGAATTTCAAATCGCAATCTATACTCAATTCCTCCGTGACTTCTCGCTTAGCAGCATCTTCATAACTTTCACCAGCTTTTACATTACCGCAAGCTGCAAGATCGTATCTGTTTGGAAAACTTTCTTTTCGAGAAGAACGTTTAGTTATCAATAATTTTTTATTATCGTCTAGAATGAAAATTGCAACATTTCTGGAGATGAGACTTTTACGGAATTTATTCCCTTTGGTATCTTGTCCTATAATCTCGTCATTTTCATTTACGATATCCAATAGTTCTTGTTCCATGAAGTAATAAAAATAGTTTGGATATAAAAAGGTTACAAAATAGTCCTTAAATTAACTCCACTCTTCTCAAGATTATCTAATTCTTTCCAACTTGCATGAATGTGATCTTGAATGATTTTTATCTCTTTTTCTTTCAGATGTTTGAATCTCTTCTGCATCTTCAGGTATTCTCCAATCGGCTTTAGTTCAGGGTTCATAGTCTTCTTGAATTTTCCATTATCAATCTCATAAAGAACCCACATTCCTGTCTGTACTGCAAGTCGAGCAACTTCAATCGTCTTGGCAGAATCAAATCCCCATCCTATTGGGCAAGGCGTATGAATGTGAAGGTATCTCGTTCCTTTGATTTCCATAGCTTTTTTTATCTTCTTCTGTAAATCTTGAGGATAAGCTATGCTGGCACAAGCGACGTACTTAACTCCATGTGCAACAGCTATCATCGGGACATTCTTCTTCCATTGTTTTTTACCAAAGGAAACTTTACCAGACGGGGAAGTAGTTGTACTTGCTCCAAAGGGTGTTGCACCAGATCTTTGAATACCAGTATTAGCATAGGCCTCATTATCATAAGTGATTATCATCATATCCTCATCCCTTTCCATAGCTCCACTCACTGCACCAAATCCAATGTCAACCATTCCTCCATCTCCACCAAAGGCGATAACTTTAGTATGGTCATTTCCTTGAGCTTCTAAAGCAGCTCTTACTCCAGTGGCAACAGAAGCAGCATTCTCAAAGACAACATGAATCCAAGGGACCTTCCATGCCGTCAAGGGATACTGAGATGATGTAACTTCTAGGCAGCCAGTAGACTCGCATATTATCACATCTTTTCCAGTAGCTTTCAACATATGTCTAGCTGCAAGGACAGACCCACAACCTGCACAAGTCCTATGTCCAGGTGCAAACAATTCATCAGTCATATAAACCACTCAACCTCGCCGTCATTCATCGTCTTGGATTTATCGATTAAAGCGTTGATATCTTTACTTCTGACATCAGTTCCCCCAAGACCAACAACAGCTCCGACAACTTTTGGTTTTTCTTTTAATTGATATAAGACATCTCTTATTTCAGAAAAGACACTACCAGAACCAAGACCAAGAGAAATATCTTTTTCGATAACGATCACAATTTCCTTTTCTTTCAAAGCATTGAGTAAATCTTCTTTCGGGAAAGGTCTGTAACATCTTATCTTAACCAAGCCTGTATCATTTCTAGGATCAATAACAGTTCGTATCGTTCCACAAACAGAACCCATCGAAACTATCGCTATCTTCTTATCGTTCTTGTATTCTTCTATCAAGCCGTTGCCATAGTTTCTCTTGAATTTTTCTCCGAATTGTTTGTTAACTTTTTTAATGATTCCTTTAGAATTGTCTATAGCCAAGGAAAGTTCTTTTCTCAACTTGAAATATGGTTCAGGGTAAGCGAATGGACCAAGAGTCATCGGTATAGTTGGGTCTAAAAGAGCATGAGTTGGTTTATACTTTGGCAGGAACTTGTTGACTTCTACATCATCTGGGACATTAACAGGCTCGACAGTATGGGTCAAAATGAAACCATCCATACAAACCATTATCGGCAACAATACTCCATTATCTTCAGCTATCTTGTAAGCCTGAATCACTGTATCAACAGCCTCTTGAGCAGTTTCGACGTACAACTGAATCCAGCCAGAATCTCTTTCAGATATTGAATCTTGTTGATCGTTCCAAATGTTAATGGGGGCGGAGAGAGCTCTGTTTGCGACAACCATTACTACTGGTAATCTCATTCCAGCTATCGCGAACAAAACTTCATGCATCAATGCCAAACCTTGAGAACATGTAGCAGTGAAAGCTCTTGATCCGGCTGCAACAGCGCCAGCAACGCTTGATATCGCAGAGAATTCTGAGTCAACTTCCAAGAACTTGGATTTTATCCTTCCATCGGCTATCAATTGAGCCAATGTTTCGACTATGTGTGTTTGTGGGGTGATAGGATAAGCACTAACCACGTCTGGTTTACAGAGAAAGATTGCTTCAGCTACAACTTTGCTGCCTTCCATAAAATGTCTTCCCATTTATTTCTCCTCCCTCTCACTAGTCATAGCTTTTGTAGGACATTCGTTAACACAAATCAGACAACCCTTACAATAATCATAGTCTATCTCGGCTTTTTTGTTTTTGTTAATTTTTATACAGCCTTCAGGACAGAACTGAATGCAGATACTGCAACCAGTACACTTATCAGTAACTATGGCTTTGAACGTTCTCCAAGATCCAGTCTTAACTTCCTTTGAACTTCCAGGCTTTTTTATCGTTCCTCCAGTTTCCATATTATCCCTCTTTAATTTTTTCATAAGTTTTTTTAACCGCTTCAATGTTTTTCTTAGCAATTTCTTCGGTAAATCGCTCTTTAACGGCTTCAACAACAGAATCTAACTTGACGATACCTGTAGCACCAACCAGCGCCCCGATCATAGGAGTGTTAACAAAGGGTTTGCCGATGATTTCCAAAGCAATAGCAGTGGCATCGACTGTTTTTATTGTGGCTTTTGTCAGTAGATCGATATCCTTGTTCGTGTTGATAATTATCATTTCGTCTTCTTCCAAGCCCTCAGTAACATCGACGACATTCAAAAGGGTTGGATCCAGGACAACGACATAATCCGGATTATAAATTTGTTCTCTAGTCCTTATGAATTCGGTGTCTATTCTAGTGAAAGATACGACGGGCGCGCCTCTTCTTTCCGTTCCAAAGAAAGGGAATGCTTGACAGTATTTACCTTCTTTGAATGCTGCGATAGCTAATATATTCGCGCTCGTAACCACTCCCTGACCACCTCTACCGTGAAATCTGACCTCTATCATATTAAATCATCATATTGAGTTAATTTTAAAAGCTTTTATATGGGGAGAATCAGCAATATTTTTGAGTAAGGTTTCCTAGGCTTAACATGCTTGCATCAAAGTGGTTTATCGCCCAAACACATATTAATTCTTCGTTTAAACTGATCGAAGTGAATATCTCAATACACCCATTTTCTTTTTCAAGATTACACTCGTCGTTCAAGTAGGCACTAGTTCTCCACTTCTCTGTTTCATCAAGATCTTCGAACTCAGGACATAGATAAGTAAACCATTCACTGGTCGGAAGATGTTTTTTCTCGATTTTTGTATAAGTTATATTACATTTACCCTGAATGTTTTCGTTGGCTAATCCCAATAAACTTTCTCTCAAGGAAGCAGGAAGGGTAGTAGTTGTTGTGCTTGTTGTAGAAGGTATAGTCGTAGTATGAAGCGTAGTGGTTTTCGGTAGAGTTGTTGTAGTAGGTATGCTGGCGAGTTCTATTGACACTAAGAAGTAGGCTGCCAATATAGCTAAAATCAACAATATAAAAGCAACTAAAATTTTGGGTCTGATCTTAATTTCTACCATAATCAATTAATCTTTGGATTAAATTTTATATTTTTATCCGTTGAAAAAAGATTTTTAACCAGAAACCTAAATAAAGTTCATGGGAAAAAAGGAGGAATTGATAGAAGAATTGAAAAAGGAGTTCAAACATCAAAAAGTTATAGTTTATCCGGGTCCAAAACAACCGTTAAAAGCTGCAATGACAGTCCTTCTTACCCTATGCTTTATATTTGGCGTGGGTATGCTATCAACAAGGAGATTACCGACCGGTCACGCAGTTTTGGGGTATAACCAATCCAATTGGTATGGAATTATACTGCTGCTGATTCCATTGGTACTTGTTTTGTACTGGTTCAGAAAGCAATAATTTCTGCAGCAAAAATTATAAATTTGCAAAAAAGAGAAGTTTAGAAATGAAATTCTTAGTTGTCGGAAACATAACTAAAGATATCATAAGGACGGGAGAAAGGGGAAAAGTCGCTTTTGGTGGTGTTGCCAGTTACGCATCCATTAATGCCAATAAACTGGGCTGTGATACTTACGTCTTGAGTAGAGGAAACCATGAGCTCGATGATTGGATAAGAAATTTGACGAATCAAGGAATAAAAGTTGAACTAGAAGAAAGCGAAAAGATTTCTAATTTTATTAATGATTATACTGGGGACGCAAGAAAACAATTCTATCTGGGCGATGTTGGAAAAATAGATTTTAAAGATTTGGGAAAAATGGATATCGTCCACATAGGACCTGTGTTTAACGAGATAACTCTAGAATGTGTTAAGAAGGCTAGAAAAAATGCGAAATTACTTTCTTTAGATGTTCAAGGATTTATCAGATCGTCGGATAATGAAAGAGTTACCATGAAATTCTGGGATGATATAGCTGAGTTTTTAAAATACGTGGATTTAGTCAAACTCAACAGGTTCGAGAGCAAGTTCGTTTCAAAAAAAACAAGTTATGAAGAAGTCTGTAAAGAACTTCTTAAATTCGGTCCAAAAGTGGTTGAGTTAACCTTGAGAGAGAATGGCTCGATAATTATGGAAAAGGAGGTTCATAGGATACCTGCTTTTCAGACTACTACTGTCGATAGGACTGGATCAGGAGATATATTTTCTTCATCTTTTGCAATCCGTTATTTTGAGACTAAGAATGCTTTGGAATCTGGTCTATTTGCATCAGCTGCAGCTTCTTTTGTCGTTGAAGATTTCGGAACTAAAAATATAAAAGATAAGAATAGTGTATTAGAGAGATTCAGAGAATTAAAGGATAATTATGATAAAAGCAATAATTTTTGATATAGACGGGGTCCTTTTGGATAGTAATAACTTTCTAGCTGAGATATATCTAAAAACAGCAAAAAAGATGAACTTGAGAATTCCGACAGTACATGAAATTTTAAGACTATTCGGTAAAGAATGGGACACTATAATTCAAACTTTATGGCCCGGCATTGATACGGAATTGTTTAAAAAAACTTACATAAAACTTGGGAACACTGAAAATGTTGTTGTTCCCCCTGTTGATAATGCGATAGAAACAACAAAAGAGTTAAAAAATTTGGGATTTAAGTTGGCTATCGTTTCAGCCAGACCAGAATTCTACACGGTTGAACCATTAAAAAAATCCGGGTTTGATTTAAAATTATTTGACGCTGTTGTATCTGCTGATGATACAAAGAATCATAAACCTCATCCTGAACCTCTCTTGCATGCCTGTGAAAAATTAAATATTGAACCGAAAGAAGCTGTTTATATCGGGGATTCTTTAATCGACTATCGATCAGCAAGGGATGCAAACTTGGGATTTATAGCTGTTCTGACTGGAGTTATAAAAGAAAAGGAATTCAGGGAGAATGGTGTTAAAAACATTATGTCTTCGGTAGCCGAACTACCTAAATTTTTAAAACTATAATTGAATTTAGTTATAGTGGTTTAATGATAATAACTATCTGTGGTAGTACAAACTTTGTTGGAAAAATCAAGGAAATCAGGGGTGAGTTGATAAAGAAAGGACATGAAATCCATTCTCTCGCTTGGACTGATTTAAGTTGGCAGGAAATCGAAGCTAAGAAAAATAATAGAGAGAAGTTCATAAACGAACTCAAACCAAAACTTTTTATGGAGCATTTTGATAAGATCCTGAAGAGTGATGCAATACTTGTTGTTAATCAAGAAAAAAATGGAATAGAGAATTACATCGGTGGCAATACTTTTGCGGAAGTTATGTTTGCTTTTTATTACAAGAAAAGGATATTCTTCTTGAACCCGATCCCTAGGCATGAAATGTTTTCTTATATAATGGATGAGCTTGAGGTTGTTAAACCAACTATTTTAAATGGTAATTTAGATTTAATTAAATAAGAGATAAATGAGAAGAGAGATTTTTTTCATTATTGTTTCTGCTGTATTGTGGGGAACCATTGGTATTTTCACAAAATTTCTAATAGAAGAAAATATTTTTCCCTTACAAATTTTGTTTTTTAGACTAACATTGAGTTTAGTGTTTATAGTCCCGATTCTTGTAATTTTTAGAAAATTATCAAAATTAAAAATACCGAGAACAGATCTAAAAGTATTCCTCCTATTTGGGTTAGTAATAGCATTGTTCCAAGGATTGACACTGTTATCTATAATGTTTACTACGGTAAGTAAAGCTTTTCTTCTGATAAACATACATCCGGTTTTTATTGTTATTCTAGCTTGGTTATTTTTCAAAGAGGAGATTGAACCATTAAAAATTTTATCAGTAATCCTAGGTATATCTGGAGTAGTTCTTATAATGGGGTTATCTAATATTCAATTTCTCTCTGAAGCAATCGCAGGGGATATATTGGCAGTGATGACAAGTTTCTTTTTTGCAAGCTATATAATCTTGGCGAAAGATTTGAGAAAAAAACATGAATGGTATCCAACGTTTGTTTACCCTATGATGTTTGCTTTAATATGGATAATTCCACTGTTTCTAATAGTTAATTCATTAAATCCTCAAGCTGCTAGTTTCACAACGAATATTTCAATGAATAGTTGGTTATTGATCTGTGGGATAGTTTTACTTCCTACGGTCATTGCATATTGTTTATATTTTGAGGGAGTAAAACAAATTCCAGCAACAACAGTCTCTTTACTAACTCTTTTAGAACCAATAAGTGCAGTTTTGCTTGCTTTTTTAATACTAAAAGAGACTATAACTTATAATACGATTTTTGGAGGAATTTTAATTTTATTATCTAATTATTTAATAATACCTAAGAGAGGTAATCGATATGGAAGACCTGTCAGAAGATAAAAAATTAGTTTATCCGGCTTTTTCGAAAAGAAACTTTTTTTGGAGAATGCATGTCAGTAAATTTGTTCTGGAGAATAATTGTGTTCCAGTCAATCCTTTTATGAATTTTGAATATTTTCTTCTAGATACTGTGGACAGGGATTTGGTAAGAAACGGCAATAACAATATAGTTAAGAGATGTGACGAAATATGGGTGTTTGGAGAAATAAGCGATGGTGTATTAAAAGAAATAGAATTGGCTAAGAAACTAAACAAGACTATAAGATATTTTGATATATCAAATTTACCCGAGCAGATAAAAGAAATTTCTGAAAAAGATGTTAAATATGAGGTTGAATGAATGCCTGTTATAACGATCGACAAGAATGATTTCTGTAAACTATTGGGTAAAGATCTGGATATGAAAGAAATCGAAGACAAACTGCCAATGCTTGGTGTAGCATGGGAAGGAAAAGAAAAGGATGAATTCTCAGTAGAAGTTAACCCGAACAGACCTGATATGCTTTCTGTAGAAGGTTTAGCAAGAGCATTTTCATCATTCATGAACATTAAAACTGGTTTGAAGACATACAAAACCGAAAAATCCCTATATATAGTCCGAGTAGACGCTTCAACAAAAAAAGTAAGACCTTACATCGTTTGTGCTGCTGTCACTGGAGTAAAGATGACAGATGAATTCATAAAATCCCTCATGCAGATTCAAGAAAAATTACACATAACACATGCCAGAAAAAGAAGAAAGGCTGCAATCGGTGTTCATGATTTAGATAAAACCAAATTTCCGCTTTTGTACACAACCAAAGATACCTCTTTCAAGTTCACTCCTCTAGGCGAAGAGAAAGAGATGACATTAGATAACATCTTGAGACATACTTCAAAAGGAAGGGATTATGGTTGGATACTGAAGAAAGAGGATAAGTATCCGATGTTGATGACCGCCGATAACAAAGTCATGGCAATGCCACCGATAATTAATTCGATCCATACGATGGTGGAAGAAAAGACAAAGAACCTTTTCATTGACGTGACTGGGACAGATGAAAAAACGATCAACGAGGTCTTAAACATCGTAGTCACTGCATTGGCTGAAAGGGGAGGAAGGATTCAACTCGTTAAAATAAAGTATCCTAGTAGACAAATAGAGACTCCTAAATTAGAAACCAATATGATGAACCTTGAACCAGTATACGTGAATAAACTCCTCGGTCTGAACCTGACTGCCTATGAAATGATTGAGTATTTACAGAGCATGGGTTATGAAGCAGTGGAAGTGAGTAAAGGAAATCTACAAGTCGTAATTCCTTGCTACAGGACGGATATAATGCATGCCATGGATCTCGTCGAAGATATCGCTATTGCCTATGGTTACGATAAGTTCGAACCTGAGATACCAGGCATATCCACCATAGGTGAAGAGAATGAACTAGAAACATTCTCAAGAACTATAAGAAATTCTATGGTCGGTTATGGTTTGCAAGAAGTCGTGACTTTCATGCTGACGAATAGAGGGAATTTATTCAAAAAAATGAGAATGCAAGAAAAAGATTTTATCGAAACTGCTAACCCAAAAACAGAAGAGTATTCCATCGTGAGAAATTGGTTACTCCCAAGCTTGATGGAAGTTCTATGGAGGAATAGGCATAGAGAATATCCGCAGAATATTTTTGAGATTGGTGATGTGATAGAATTGGCTCCTCTATCTGAAACTGGAGCGAAAACTATGAGAAGACTCGGTATAATGATGTGCCACTCGAAAGCTAATTTCTCTGAGATGAAGTCTTTGGTTGAGAGCATTCTGAGTAATTTGAACATAAAAGATTACAAACTGGAAGAATCTAAGCTACCATGTTTTATTCATGGCAGAGCTGCTAAAATAGTCATCAAAAATAGGGATTTGGGTAGATTCGGAGAGATACATCCTGAAGTTATTTCGAATTGGGAACTGGAAATGCCTGCTGCTGCATGTGAGATTTGTGTTGATTTACTTTTTGATCTGATAAAATAGTCAACTTATTTAATTCTTTCAAACTTAGCTAGAAAATGTCCTAACAATGGTGGAACATAAACCCTTTTCAAACCCTTTATTTCATCACGTCTATTAAAAATTTTTATAACACTTTCAGCAACATAATCCATGTGGTTGTTTGTATAAACTCTTCTTGGTATCGTAAGTCTTAATAGATCTAATTCTGGTAGTTTCACTAGTTCCCCTGTCTCTGGATTCGTTTCTCCAAAACAAGATGTTCCTAACTCTACTCCTCTAACTCCGGATTCTATGTATATTTCTACAGCCAGTGTTTGTGCTGGGAATTGCTCTTGAGGAATGTTTGGGAAAAATCTTTTACCATCTATGAAAACAGCATGACCGCCAGCAGGGTTGACTGTTGGGATTCCTGCATCATGTAGTCGCTTCCATAGATATTCAACTTGTCCACATCTAGCTTTAAGGTAACTTTCTTCAGTTGATTCATGTAAACCCACAGCCATAGCTGCTAATTCCCTACAGGCCAAGCCACCATAAGTTGGGAATCCTTCGACTACAACTAACATATTTCTAAATTTCTCGAACAATTTTTCATCTTTTGTAGCAAGAAATCCACCTATGTTAGTTAATGCATCTTTCTTTCCACTAAAAGTACAACCATCAGCATAAGAGAACATCTCTTTTACAATCTCCCTTATTGTTTTGTTTTTGTAACCATTTTCGTTTTTCTTGATAAAATACGCGTTTTCGGCAAATCTGCATGCATCCATAAAAAGGGGGATAAAATATTTTTTTGCTATCTCACTCGTCTTCTTTATATTTTCCATGGATACTGGTTGACCACCAACTGTGTTGTTTGTTATTGTGATCATTATCAATGGTATGTTATATCTATTATCACTCACAAAATTTTCAAGCTTTTCAATATCCATGTTTCCTTTGAATGGGATATTTTTTTCTGTATTACATGCATCTTCAACAACAAAATCTTTAGGGACACCACCAACAAATTTTATGTTTGCATGAGTTGTATCAAAATGAGAATTGTTTGGAACAATATTTCCAGATTTCACAATATTAGTGAACAGTATATGTTCTCCAGGTCTGCCTTGATGCACTGGGACAAAATGCTTAAAGCCAAAGATGTCTTTCACAGCTTTTTCTAACATATAATAACTGTTACTTCCAGCATAAGCCTGTTTAGTCGTTAACATCGCTGCCCATTGTTCATCACTCATCGCAGCTGTTCCGCTGTCTGTTAACAAATCTATGAAAATATCGTCTATCTTGAGATTAAAGACATTGAAACCTGCTTCTTCGATTAACCTTTCTCTTTCATCTTTAGGAGGTAATCTTATCTTCTCTATCATCTTTATTTTGAAAGGTTCAGGGTCCATGAATAACACAATAATAAAAAAAATTATGGCGGATTATAAATTTAAGGTTAATTTTGTTGTATACCGAACAACCAATCTTAAATATTTTACATCAATATATATTCTATGTCTAATGTTATCCGAGTCAGTGCTCGTTCTAAACACCTTAAACCGGCCCTTCAACCCCCGAGACAATTAATAAAAGAATTGAAAGCGAGTGATAAACAGATTCACTACTTAAACATCGGTGATCCTAATGTGTTCGATTTTGACATTCCCACATACTTAAAAAAAAGGGCGGCTGAAGTTGCATTGGAGGGGTCTGGACATTACTCAGGTCCTTTTGGAGACGAAGATCTAAGAGAAGCGATAGTTAAGAGGGAAAAGAAAAAAAATAACCTAGACTTAACAATCGATGATGTAATAGTTACTCTCGGGATTAGTGAGGCAATAAAAGTTCTCTTTGGAGCTTTAATAGATCCTGGGGATGAAATTCTTGTGCCAGGACCCACGTTCCCTCCATACAGAGACCGGATAAAATATTTTGGCGGTAAGCCAGTTGCCTACAGAACAATTGAAGAAAATGGTTGGAATCCTGATGTCGATGATTTAAGAGAAAAAATAACTGATAGGACTAGAGCGATAGTGATAATAAATCCAAACAACCCCACTGGTGCTGTATACCCTAGAAACATCCTAGAGGAAATGGTGGGTGCGGCTGAAGAAAAAGAATTATTCATTATCTCTGATGAAGTATACGATGACTTAGTTTACGGGGAAACTCCATACATTGGAGTATCTTCTTTAACCAAAAATGTTCCTGTTATAGGTTTTAATGGATTTTCTAAAGTTTACAGTGCTTGCGGCTGGAGAGTTGGTTATATGTCTTTTCATGATCCAACCAACAGATTGAGGGATTTAAAGAATACTATTATAGATGATTTAGGTGAGAGACTCTCCGCTTGTACACTAACTATGAAGGCATGTGCTGTTGCGTTTTCAGGCCCACAAAATCATATAAAGGAGATGACCGAAAAGTTAAAAAAAAGAGCTGAATTTTATCACAAAAGATTTAAAGAAATGCCTGGAATAGAAGCACAAAAACCAGAAGGGGCGTTCTATATATTTCCAAGCTATCCGGGTGGGGTGTGGAAAACGGATTATGAATTTAGGGATGATGTCCTAAAAAATACTGGTATAGTCTTTGCCCCGGGTAATGGATTTTGTCCGATTTATGGTGATCATCATTTCCGTTCTGTTACTTTGCCACCGATTGGAATGATGGAAGAACCCCTCAACAAATTAGAAAAGTTCATGTACAGCAGACTATAAGAATTTTTAAATAATTCTTATCATTAAATGATGTTATGCAAAATCCTATCCAGCCCAGCACTCGAGCCAGAAACCTTGAGTCGACTCTTCGAGATCTAGCAGCTCGAGCCCTTGAACTAAAACCGAAATTCGATAAAGAAGGTAAGAAGATTTATTTCTTTAACTTGGGTGATCCCAACAAGTTTGATTTTGATACTCCACAATACATGAAAGATGCATTAATCAAAGCATTGAAAGAAGGAGCAGGGTATTATTCTGTTTCACGTGGAGACTTAGAGTTGATAAAAGCTATAGTTAAAAGAGAGAATAAAAAGAATAGCCTGAGTCTCACTGAAAAAGATGTGGTGGTCACTGAAGGGGTGAGTGAGGGTGTACATTTTCTATTCGAGGCATTATGCGAACCAGGAGATGAGATTCTTTTACCAGGACCTTCCTATCCTCCTTATATTCAGCACATACAACTTTCTGGAGCTAAACCTATTCCATACAGAACAGTCGAAGAAAATGGATGGAATCCTGATGTCGATGATTTAAGAGAAAAAATAACTGATAGGACTAGAGCGATAGTGATAATAAATCCAAACAATCCAACAGGAGCAGTATACTCTGAGTCCATACTTAAAGAAATGGTAAGCATAGCCGTTGAGAATGACATACTACTCATTTCTGATGAGATATATGACCGAATGGTGTTTGGAAAGACTGAGCATGTTGGATTATCTTCTCTTGTAAAGGATGCTCCTGTCGTGGGTTTAAATGGTTTCTCAAAAATTTACTTGGCTCCGGGATGGAGATGTGGCTATGTATTTTTCCATGACCCTACTGAAAGATTAGAAAAATTAAAGTATGCGATTATTCAGTTGGCCAGACAAAGATTGTGTGCTTGTACGCCTATAATGAAGGCGTGTGCTGTTGCTTTTTCAGGTCCACAGGATCATGTAGAAGAGACAAACAAAAAATTGAAGGAGAGAGCTGAATTTGCCCATAAGAGATTGAACGAAATAGATGGAATAGAAACACAAAAACCAGAAGGGGCGTTCTATATATTTCCTAGGGTTGACCTAAGAGGAAGATGGAAAACAGACAAAGAGTTTTGTTTAGATGTTTTGGAGCATACTGGTCTAGTAATACCTAATGGTTCAGGATTTTGTCCGATTTATGGTAAAGATCACTTCCGTTCTGTTATCTTACCACCTGTTGAAATAATGGACGAAGCTTTCGGTAAACTAGAAACTTTCATGAAAAAATAAAATTATTAACCTGAAAAGACGATAATTTATTTATGAAAAGACCTTCGAAGGGAAGAATTTTCAAGACAATAATATTATTATTTCTCATAATAGTGGGTACTGTTCTTATTTGGAGATCTATATGGGAAATTTCAGAGGAATACTTATCGCCGGGAGTTAGTTTTGCATTGGGTGTGTTGATATTGATTGGTGTTGGATTTTACTCAAAGAGATTTTTATTATCACATCTATGATTTTCTGATTATTCTCACGAAAAACCCTTTAGACGCTTTCGTGACAAAATCGTTCATTAATTTCTTATAATGTCCGTCTATTTTTGATAATTTTACTGCTTCGTTATCAATCAAAACTTTTGGATCAGTGCATCTTACTTTAGATTTCAAATGATAATCATAATTTTCTTTGTCTTCAACTATATCCAAGTAAGAAATAGCATCCAACATATTTAATATTGCTTTGTCTTTTGATTTTTCCAGTTGATTTATAACTCCCAGATCAGTTGTAAACAAATCAGATTCTTCTATAATACCTCTTCGGATAGCCAATTTCAAAATATCTGAAATTTTTCTATACAGAGCTGCTTGGAATGGGTTACAGTAAAACCTTGTATTAGCTTCTATGTATTTTTCAGCGAATAATTTCGCCGTATCTTTTTGATAAAAAACGAACTCTTTCTTAAAGACCGTTAACGCATTTAAAATCTCGTTGTGTCTTTCCCTGAGAACACGATCGTAAAGATACATATCCCTCAAGAAATAATCGATTCTATCAGCACACAAATCTGGCAGTTCTGTTTCTAAAAGAGTGAATTTTTCAATATCGAGTATATCATTTATATCGATGCCATAATTTTTTAGAATGGGCGATATATCAGAGTTGAGTATCGTTTTTTCATGAAATTTTTCATGATGATCCTGCTGAAGTTCACGATTAAATATGAAATCGGTTGCATGGGAAAAAACCATATGTGAGATATCATGCAGAAGTCCAGCTATCTGTTCTTCTAAAGAAGCATTGAATTTTTTGAGAAGTAGACAAACCCCAACAGAATGATCAAACCTTGTTATTCTATAATTGGCTGATTCATGGTTTGTCTTTAGTAAAATTGCTGGGCCCCATTGATTAACTTCCTTTAACCTACCCATTGCTTTAGTTTGCATTAAGTTTATGAGGACTTTTTCTTCTATAGGAACTGAGCCATACACAGCATCATTGTAAATCATAAACATTTAATTAAAAAGAAGATATAAAAAATTAGTCTACTAGCCATCTCACAAATCTTTTCAACAGACCTTTCTTTTCGATTATTTCTTCTTGATATTTTCTTCCACCCAGTATAGCAGCTAATTTTTTAATTTCGACAGCAGCAGGAGAATAAGGAGAAAATTCGATTAAAGGTTTTTTAGCAGCGATACTTAGAGCAATATTCGGGTCTTCAGGAATTTCAGCTATTATCGGAACTCGTAATAAGTTTCTAACTTCATCCTTTGTTAATTCCAATGGTTTTCTTTTTACTCTGTTGATCACGACTCCAATTATTTTTACATTGGTTTCTTTAGCGATGCTCAGTATTTTTAACGCATCCGTCACTGAAGGTAAATTAGGATTAGTGACTATGATAGCCTCATCGGAAGCTGCCAAGGCAGAAATGGCTTCCCTACCTAATCCAGCTGCACAATCTAGAATAACATAATCTGCTTTTCCAATCAAGTTCAAACTTATTTCTGGCAATCGACCAACATCAACATCTCTAAGGTCGTTTAAACTTAAACTGGCAGGAATTACTTTGAAACCATAAGGATGAGGATAGATAGCATCTTTCAGTCTACTTTCTCCCTTGAGTACGTTATGCAACGTATTCGGAGTTAAGTGCATACCCAGATGCAGGCCTAGATTAGGAGTTGTCAAATTAGCGTCCATCACGATTACCTTCTCGCCAAAATCAGTTAATGCCGCGGCCAGGTTAGAAGAGAGTGTGGTTTTACCAACACCACCTTTACCAGAAGCAAGAATGATGAGTCTAGTCATCCAATCAATTTAATTTTATTATCTCTTTTAATTAAAGTTAACGCTTAAACACTAATAAATAATCGGAATTAAAGAACATATTCGAGTGAACAGAATCGTCTCATTTCTTAAACAAAAACTTATAAACCATCAGAAACCCAAAAAATGGAATAAGGAGGTTATGAATAAATGGTTAAAGTTAACTACGAAGAGGCTATAAAGAAACCCTTTACGGATTTAATAAAACTAATAATCGGTATTATACTGAGTATTATTCCGATAATACATTGGTTGGCCAAGGGATTCATACTTGAATGCTCAGGGATGGGAAAAACTAAACCTTCTAAAAAAATGCCAGAATGGAAAGGTTGGGGATACTTATTCGTGAAAGGGTTGGCATCCGACATAATACTACTGATATACGCTATTCCGGCTATATTAGTGTTTTTGTTAGGTGCGGGTAGTTTTGTCGGGGCTTTAGCTGAGGGTGCTCTTACAACAGGATCACCAGAGACTATATCACAGATAATGTCACAAAACTGGTATTTAGCGATGCCCATACTACTACAAGTGGCTCCAATAATGATACTAGGGTTCATTTTGTTGCTAATAGCATTTTATCTGACCCCGGTAGCAGTTCTAAACTACTTGAAAACTAAAAAATTCAGTGAAGCATTCAGTTTAAACAAGATAACCAAGAGGGCTTTTAGTGCAGACTATTTTGTTGTTTGGGTGATAGCATTGATATTAACAGCGATTGTTTCATTCATATTTTCTATAATTCCAGCGATAGGACCACAAATAGCCGTCTTTATCACAGGAGTAATAGCTTATAGCCTATACGGACAAGTCGTCAAAAAACTTTAAATTTTTTATTTTTGTTTTTTAGTTTTTTTTAGGTGTTTTTATAGAATAATATTTACTTCTATTTTAGGAATGATGAATTATGTCTCTCGAAGAATATAAAAAAATGAGAAATTTCAAGAAAACTAATGAACCTGAAGGAAAAACAAAACCAGGTAAAAATAACATCTACGTGATTCAGAAGCATGCTGCCTCACATCTTCATTACGATTTAAGATTGGAAATGGATGGTGTGTTAAAGAGTTGGGCGATCCCTAAAAATCCTCCAACAAGAAAAGGTATCAAAAGACTGGCGATTCAAACAGAAGATCATCCTGTTGATTATGCTAATTTCAAAGGAGTGATTCCTAAAGGTCAATATGGGGCAGGGAAAGTTGAGATTTGGTGTATAGGAACTTATGAGTTAGAGAAAAGAAAAGATGATAAAATAATCGTAAGAATAAAAGGAAAGAAATTGAGTGGTCGATATTGTTTGATTAAATTGAAGGGGCAAGAGAAAAACTGGCTCTTCTTCAAATGTTAGGATTTTTAAACCTGAGGAGTGATATAATTTATATGAATTTAATTGAAAAGATCAAGAAAAATCAGAGTAGAAAGGAATGGATTTTAACTTTCATCACTCTGGTGATTTTCGCTTGTGTTTACATCTTCATATTGTATTCAGTGTTCAAAACAAATGGCTGTGCAGGCTGTATTTAACTGAATTCTTGAAAGTTTAAATATAGAATTTTAAAAAAATAATTATGAACAAACGGTTAGAACTTTTTGTCGAATTCTTGGTATTCGGAATTGTAATGGGTATAGTCGAAGACATGATTGCGGTAACTGTTGTTACAGGGGAAACCATAACATGGAGAGCAGTTTGCATAATAACACTAGTTGCTATTCCTTTTGCAGCTATTGGAGAATTAATAGTCGATAGGATAGAATTCACACGAAAAAAATCTAAAAAATAGTTTTATGGGCCTGAAGGGATTCGAACCCTCGACCTTGTGGTTAGAAGCCACCTGCTCTATCCAAACTGAGCTACAGGCCCGTCATACATATAAAACATATCATTTTTATAAATTATTAATTTCAAACTTCAAGTAGATATTGTAAGGTGATTGTTATTGTTGACCCAAATTTCAAAACGATAGAACAGAAATGGAAACGGATATGGGCAGATAAAAAAATCTTTGAAGCCAATCCAGATGATAGAGAAAAATGGTTCGTGAATTCACCCTTCCCTTATGTTAATTCTAGTCTTCATCTTGGTCACGGTTTCACGTACACAAGGATAGATGTCATGGCAAGATTCAAGAGAATGCAAGGTTACAATGTTTTATTCCCATTCGCTTACCATGCAACAGGAGAACCAATAGTTGGAGTATCCAAAAGAATCGAAAAGGGCGATCCAGATCAAATAAAAATGCTTATAGACGCTGGTGTAACAAAAAAAGAAGTAAAGAAATTTAAAGGTCCTAAATACGCTGTTAGGTATTGGGAAAAAAGAATAAAACATGATGTTGATAATCTTGGTGTTGGAATAGATTGGCGGAGAAGCTTTACGACTATAGACTCAAATTTCAATCGTTTTATAGAGTGGCAATACCGTCTTCTGAAAAATAAAGGTTATGTTGTCCAAGGAACTCACCCAGTGGTTTGGTGTCCTAACTGTAAAAGTCCTACTGGTGATCATGATAGACTTCGTGGAGAAGGAGAAACTCCTGTCAATTACGTAGTGCTCAAATTCAAGCTTCCCTCCGGTGAAATATTACCGATGGCAACTCTAAGACCAGAAACTATATACGGAGTGACAAATGTCTGGGTTAATCCTGAGGTTGAATATGTAAAAGCTAAAGTGAATGATGAGATGTGGATAATCAGTAAAAGTTGTGCAGAAAAATTAAAGGATCAGTTGTATTCTGTTCAAATCAAAGGCAAGATAAAAGGAAAGGTATTGGTCGGTAAAAACTGTATTAATCCTATTTTAATGAACGAAATATTAATTTTGCCTGCTGGCTTCGTTGACCCTGAAAATGCGACTGGTTTGGTGATGTCAGTTCCCTCACATGCACCATATGACTGGATTGGTTTAAAGGATTTGATTGCAAATGAAATTTATCTGAAAAAATTCAAAGTTGCTGTAAATGAAGTAAAAAAAATAAAACCAATATCAGTCGTTAAAACTCCTGGATTGGGTGAACATCCTGCTGTTGATCTATGTGAAAAATTTAGTATCAAAAATCAGAATGAGATTGGAAAATTGGATAAAGCAACTAACATGCTTTATAAGAAAGAATTCCACCAAGGTGTTTTAAAAGAAATATGTGGTGAGTATCAAGGTCAAAAAGTTTCTCAAGTCAAAGATGATTTATCTAAAGATTTCCAGAAAATAAATGCAGCTGCAAATATGTGGGGTCCTTCTGGAGAAGTAGTATGTAGATGCGGAACGAAATGCCATGTTAAAATCTTGGAAAACCAATGGTTCTTGAAATTCTCGAACGAAGCATGGAAAGAGAAAGCCAGGATATGTTTGAGGTCGATGAAAATTTATCCTGAGGAAGCTAGAAAGAATTTTGAAGGTATAATAGAATGGTTACAAGAAAAGGCATGTGCAAGAAAGTCTGGTTTAGGAACAAGATTGCCATGGGATAAAGAATGGATTGTTGAAACCCTCAGTGATTCTGTCATTTACATGGCTTACTACACCATCGCAAAATACATCAACTCTGAAAAGATTGAGCCGGATCAGTTAGATGATAGTGTCTTTAATTTTATCTTTTATGATTTGGGAGATATTGAAAAGATATCAGAAGGTACAGGGATAAGTAAAGAATTTCTACAAAAAATGAAAGAAGAATTCAATTATTGGTATGGTTTTGATTTAAGAGGATCTGCTAAAGAGTTGATACCTAACCATTTGACTTTCTGTATTTTCCATCACACTGCTGTTTGGCCTGATGAAAAACGGTGGCCTAAAGCATTCACAGTTAATGGGATGCTCAATATAGAAGGAGAAAAAATGAGTAAGTCTAAGGGCAACTTTATTTTGTTACAAGAAGCTCTAGGCAAATATACGGCAGATGCAACAAGAATAACTTTGATGGATTCGGCTGAAGGTTTGAGTGATGCTAATTGGTCGGAGAGGGATGTAATCGCCTGGAAGAATAAACTCGCGTTGTTCTATAATTTAGTTGATAAGTGCTACGATAAAGGAAAGGTCATGCTTAAACGACCTATCGATACTTGGTTGATATCCAGGATTCAAGAGCATGTCAAAAAGATAACCGGACATCTTGAAAAGACCGAGAACAGATCTGCTTTAACACACTTTCATCAGATGATTAATGATTTACAATGGTACTTAAAGAGAAACGAAGAAAAGAACAAATCGAGTATCAATTATGCTCTAGAAACTATAACAAAGTTTTTGAGTCTTTATTCGCCTTTTATCTCAGAAGAGATCTGGAGTAGAATGGGTAAAAGTAATCTCATTTGTCTTGAGAAGTGGCCCGAGTTCGACGAGAGGAAAATCGATACTGAAATTCTAAAACAAGAAGAAATATTCAGAAAAATCTGTGAAGATATTAAACAAGTGGTAAAACTCTCGAAGAGGAACAAAGATCTTTATCTTTATATGTCGACCGAAAAGGAATTGCTATCACTACAACAATCCACGAGTTTCTTGAAGAAAGAACTCGGCTTTGAAAAAGTAAAAATTTTCTTGGCTAAGGATTCGAAAAAGTACGATCCTGAAGATAAAGCCAAAAGAGCTAAGTTTGGAAAGCCAGGCATTTATATAGAATGAAAATAAATTCGGCAAAATTTATATAAAAACAGAATAAGAAAAAAAGAAAAAAACAATGATTAAAAATTATTAAATTTGTTATCTCTTTTTCTTCTTTTTCTTCCTCTTAGCCAACTAGTCCACCTCCGACGTATAACTTCTGAGATATTTTTAATCTCTTGTATTATTTTTGTAATTTAAAGTTTAAATTCTTTTATTAAAACTTTCAATATTTTTTATTTGGTCAACGGAAAGACAATAAATAGTTCAAAATTTTGATATCTGTGGGTGTATAATTTTGACTCAGAAATTTAAACTAGAAATCCAAAATTATATTTAAGTGATATCTTTGTGGCACAACACAATATTGTTGGTTGACAACGGGAGCAAACATACACCAGATATAATAAATTTCTTAAGAAGTAGAAAGAAGATAATCGTACGTGTTGATCCTTATAAATTCAATTTGAAAAGACTGAAATCAGAGAAGATTGATGGTGTTATTCTAACAGGCGGGAGTAGAAAAATTATCAAAAAGAAGGGAGACTTCAACTTCAGCGTCATAAGGCTGTTTAAGAGAAAACCCATACTAGGAATTTGTTTAGGTCATGAATTCCTCATCGAGTACTATAAAGGCGGTATATACAAGATGAATTTGAGGTCTCAGGGCTATTCTTACATCAATATTAGAAAAAATAATAGACTAATTAAAGGAAAGAAGAAGCTCTACGTCTATAAAGGACATAGCTTCGCTGCTGGAATAATACCTGATTCTTTCGAGCAACTAGCTTGGTCTTCAGATTGTGAGAACGAAATGATTGAGCATAAGACATATCCACATTATGGTGTCCAATTTCATCCAGAGATGAATCCCACTGGACATGAAATACTCGATAATTTCTTGGAGATATGTAGAAAAGCGGCTTAAGTTTTCTTCCATTCCATCTCTATAGCATTATCGCCGTTCTTGTAGTATTTCTTGATCTTTCTTTTATATTTGAAACCGAGACGCTTTAAAAATTTCAAAGCATTAACATTATCTTCTCTAGTTCTAGAAATAAATCTCTTGGATTTTTTTGTGGCCTCTTTGAACAACATTTTGCCAATATTTTTTCCACGATAATCAGGATGGATTACTAAGTTCATCGCTAACTCCCCCTTAACCATGATATAACCGACAACCTTTCTTCCTTCAACTGCGACTAGGATATTCTTTAAATTCTTATTGAAATAATTCAAAGAATGGACGGCCTTCAGAGAAACGTCGTCTATCTCTTTAATCGATCCTATATCTTTCTTTTCTCCCTTTCGTATTATCATCCACGTCCCTAAAAATTATAAAAGAATAGTTTATCTTTTTTTTGCTGAGGTTGATTTTGACCGACTACCTTTGCCTTTTCGAGCTCTTCCTGACCTTTTTCTGCTAAATAATAATTTTATCCTATCCAAAATACTTAGTGATCTGTATCTCCTTCCTGCTAGACGAGCTGCCAATTCTTTAAAAACAATACTGGCAGGAGATCGTGGTTCGTATAAAACAACAGGTATTTTAGTTGCAATGGATTCTGGGATTTTCTCATCTTCAGGTATTTTTGCGATAATTGGAACTTTCATTGTAGCAGCAATTTCATTTTCACTAAACCCATAGGACCTATTACGAGCCCTATTAAGAATGATTCCAAGTACTGGTTTCTTCATTTTTTTCGCTAATTCTATCGATTTCATAGATGTGGTGATGGATGGTAAATCTGGGGTTGTTATAATCAACAATTTATCCACAGCTCTCATAACATCCAAGACCTCCTCACCTAGACCAGGGGCTGAATCTATTAGGATTATTTCATATTGATTAGCCAAGCTCTTAACTTTTCTCCAAAGATGGTTAGTGCTGATTTTTTCTTTAAATGTTAGGGAAGACGGAATAATGTGTAAACCAGTTTCATGTACATATGTTATTTTATCGAGCGATAGATCATTATTCAAGGCATCCTGAAGTGTTATTGGGGGATAAACTAGATCGAGATGTAAATTCAAATTAGCAGTAATTATATTTCCATCCAAAACTAAAATTTTCTTTCCAAACTCATTTACTAGAGCAACCCCAAGATTGGCAACAGTAGTAGTTTTTCCTACCCCACCTTTACCAGAGATTATTCCCAATATTTTTCCTTTCATCCTCTCTTTCTCATACGTTTTTTGATATTTTTCATTATCTCTAGGTTTTTCCTATATACATATATTTTGTAATTTCTCTTATAAAGTATCAGGGTCACCACAATTATTGTCGGTATCGAGACTCCTGCTGTCAGAGATAATATGACACTTGTTTCTATTCCGATTCCTTTCTTTGTGATTGCCCTGAAGATATCAGAACCTGTCCCGACAGTACCATCGTATTTTACTGTCGCATAGAGCACATAATTACCAGGTTCTATATCGAATGGAACATCTAAGCTCCTAGCAATCGAGACCTGCATCTCAACAGCTAGAGTTTCATGTTCACTGACTATAACATTTCCTGCGAGATCTTGGAGCCCATATTCAACATCCACATCCACTCGCCCTGTTCTTTTGACATTGTATATTATTAACTGCACTAGCACTTCTTCACCCGGTAAAACCTCTTTATATTTTTGAGGTATTTCCACATCTATGTCAAACAATGCCTCCATCGACTCAATCTCTACTACGACAGTAATTACTTTTTCGATTCCATCTCCTGTTACTACAACCTCTCCTGGGAAGACACCTGGTTCCTGTTCTTCTGATACAAAGAAGTTCAGTTGAATACTCTTCGCTTTACCCATGCCGAGGTCAAACGTATACTCACTCACACCTCCAGGAAAGACTAGGAAGTCTTCAAGGTTTTTCAAGTTTACAGTCATGGTTAAATCTGTGTCACCCGTATTTGAGATATTTATTAGTCTCTTCTCAATTCCATCGGGTTTTAGCACAACTTTTATGAAATCTTTATCGATCGTGAAGTCTAACCTCTTCGCAACGACTATAGGACCCCCTGTAATTGGTGGTCCGCCGCCTGAAGGTACTGTTGTCGTAGGTACATCACAAGGTTCTGACTGACAAGCATTACTACACCAATAATAACCTACTGATTCGCAGGATGATTGTGTAAGGAACATCCAAGGTGGAAATAGTAATCTGAATCTTAACCAAATCGGAGAAAATATGTTTCTGAATACGCTGGCTACTCTAGATGTGATTAGACTAAGATTAGTAGCTTGACTCACTGTTCTGGGAACTGTACGAATTTTTTGAACAAACTGATTTATAGCAAAATAAACACTAAATATTTTTTCATAAACTTGTGAAGTCATACTGGTAATAAATCCAGTGATGTTCAAACTCTGACTTAATACTCTTGAAATCTCGGTTAACCTCGTCATAACATCTGAAATTACGAACGAGCCTGTCATAGTTCTGCTAGCATAAAATAATCTGCGAATAATATCTGATACCATTATCGTGGTGGATACTATTCTTTCGTAAAACTGTGAAATCCTTCCTCCTATTGCACTAGTAGCTACTAAAATGGATTGGGGTATCGTCCTCGAGATATAAGTTATTCTTGTTATCAGACTAGTCGTACTAAAACT
>JABAOC010002839.1_pt1 | contig 140351 bp, 135 predicted proteins | sample 7062161 | NCBI WGS metagenome assembly JABAOC01 (sample SAMN14538625, study PRJNA623070) | marine sediment metagenome | biome: marine biome [ENVO:00000428]; feature: marine pelagic biome [ENVO:01000023]; material: deep marine sediment [ENVO:00002113] | place: India: Gulf of Khambhat ... | reverse complement strand
GCTCTGTTTTTGGTCTGTAAGGGCGCGGCGCAGGTGGTGAATGGTCATGTATGATACGCTTTACACTGCTTGGTTAAGAGAAGGAGAAAATCTAGAGCTGCAGAGGCTTTCTAAGGACTTCTTTGAGAAACTGGCAGAATATATCGGCCGAATTCGCAGGGAAGGGCGGATGTTGGATAAGAAGTCAGTAAAGGCTAAGTTAATTGCGCAGGAGTTGTTGAATGTGAAGCAGCTGTTGAAGGAGCTCTTTGCGTTGCGCTTGGAAAAACTGGTTGGCTGTGCAGGTTCTCTTGAATTTTTGGATAGGGGACTGATGACTTTGGAGGAGGAAAAAATGTTGGGTGAACTCAGACCGGCTTTTGAGAGATTTCACGCTTTCTTCAAGGACGCTTCACGAGGAAAAGTTTCGAGGGTTGAAGAAAATGCCACACATGCAAAGAGGGTGTTGCTAAGGTTCACTCAGGATGTTCCAGCGATTGTCGGTGCAGACTTGAAAGTTTATGGACCTTTTCTGGTTGAAGACGTTGCGACTCTGCCTTTTGAAAATTCTAAAGTTCTAGTAAAACATGGTGTTGCAATGGAGATAGAAACTAGATAGTTGTTTAGATGTGAGACTGCTTTGAAGGAGTAAACTGTTCGTCTTCGTTGGATCGTAAACCTTTTCTGATTCCTAGGCAGAGAAGTTTGGGGGTTACCATGACAAAGGATGTGAAAGCTGATAAAACATTGGATTGTTTAGGGCTCTTCTGTCCAGAGCCTGTTTACAGGGTACGGTTAGAATTAGACAAGATGAAAACAGGCGAAACTCTTGAAGTGTGGGCAGATGATCCAGCTGCAGAGAGGGATATCCAAAGCTTGGCTTCAAGGTTAGGTCATAAAATCTTGGAAAAGAAACGAGAAGACGGTGAGTTGTATTTCTTGATTGAGAAAGGATGAGGGTCATTTAAACAATGAGAAAGGTATACATGGATCATACTGCAGGAAGACCCGTTGATCGTCGGGTCTTAAGGGCAATGACACCCTATTTTAGGAGGTTTTATGGCAATCCCTCTTCATTGCATTCTTTTGCCCGGGAAACGAGAAAAGGACTGAAGCGTGCCAGAGCGCAAATTGCTGATCTCATACACGCAGAACGAAGTGAAGAGGTTTTCTTCACCTCGTGTGCCACAGAGAGCAACAACTGGGCCATCCGCGGTGTGGCAGCTAGAAATGAAAAGCGTGGAAAACACATCATAACAACGGGCATAGAACACATGTCGGTGACAAATGTCTGCAAACTCCTCATGAAAGAGGGGTTCAAAGTGTCTTTTTTGCCCGTTGACGAATATGGCAAAGTTGAGTTAGACGCATTAGAGAAAGAGTTGACTGATGAGACAATTTTGGTTTCGGTAATGTATGCAAATGGAGAAATCGGCACCATCGAACCTATAAAGGAAATAAGCGAAGTTGTACATGACAGCAAGGCTTATTTGCATGTAGACGCCACTGCCGCGATGGGGCAACTTGAAATTGACGTGAAGAAGGATGACGTTGATTTGTTGACGCTGTCTTCGAATGATATGTATGGACCGAAAGGAGTAGGCGCACTTTACATAAAGAGGGGAACACGTCTTGAGCCACTCATCGTTGGAGGTGGCCAAGAGTCAGGCATGCGATCTGGCACCGAGAACTTGCCAAACATCGTTGGTATGGGTAGAGCCGCTGAATTAGCGCGTGCTGAAATGAAGGCGGAAAGCAGAAGGCTGAGCAGGTTGCGAGACAGGTTCATTGCGGGGATTCTGGAAAACATTCCCCACTCTTTTCTGAATGGTCATCAAACTGAGCGGTTGCCTAATAACGTGGCGCTACGATTTAGTTTCATTGAAGGAGAGTCGATGCTTCTAAACCTTGACATAGTGGGTGTGGCAGCGTCCTCAGGGTCAGCCTGCACGGCCAAGACCTTAGAACCCTCTCATGTGCTGCGTGCTATTGGATTGAAGCATGAGGAGGCTCACGGATCGTTGTTGTTCACTCTTGGAAGACAGAATACTGATGATGATGTTGATTACGTGGTGAATCTGCTACCCAATATAGTTAAGAGACTGCGTGCTATGTCACCATTAACACCAAGTGAGTTGAGGGAAAATGTATAGCGAAAAAGTTATGGAACATTTCAGAAATCCTCGAAACGTGGGGGAAATCCCAAATGCCGATGGCGTAGGCACGGTTGGGAATCCTGTCTGTGGAGACATGATGACTATATATATCAAAGTCAAGGACAACCGCATAAGAGACATTAAATTTAAGACCTTTGGCTGCGGCGCTGCAGTCGCAACAAGCAGCATGATAACCGAGCTTGCCAAAGGCAAAACATTAGAAGATGCTTTGAAAATCACTCGAAAAGACGTAGCGGACAGTTTAGGTGGTCTTCCACCCGTGAAGATGCACTGTTCAAACTTGGCTGCCGATGCCCTACATGAAGCTGTAAACGACTTTCGGAAAAGGCAGGAGGGAGGGCAAAAACAATGAAAATCATAAAATGCGAACATTGCAGCATGGAAATCCCAGGTGATATATGCGAATTCGCGGTATATACAAGAACTATAGCTGGAAAGGAGCATGTATTTTGCTGTGTCAAATGCGCTGAACGCTACGAAAAAAGGAGAAGCTAGCGGAGTCTACTCCACTTTGGCGTTAGTTAGAAAGTGCATGCATGGTTCTAACTCCATTTCATGGGGTACACAATCGCTAGCGATTAGCGCCGCGCAGCTTCTGCCCTGACTTCGTTTTGCTTCGATCAGCACAATCTTTTCGAAGGCTAATTTCTTCTCACAAATTTTTTTCGCGTGCAAATTGTGTTTTGAGAATCGTTTCATAGTCTCTTCCACGTTCGAAAGGCTTGATTGTAGAAAAAGGATACGCCCTGACTTCGCCAAGTACTTCGAAGCGGTGTCGATGAATTGATTAATAACTTTTCGACCTGTTCGACCTCCCGCCCAAGCGTTCTCAATCCAAATATCCTTTTCGTCGGCTTCTACAGGTAAATAGGGGGGATTAAAGAGGATTATGTCAAATTTCTCATCTGGAAGTATGCTCTCGAAAAGGTCTCCTCGGTGTACTCTGATTTTTCCTGCAACCCCATTACGGGCGGCATTTGTTTTGGCACAAATTACTGCATGTGGATTAATGTCTACTGCTACTACGCTCCCAGCGTTTTCGGCAGCCAAAATGGCTAAAATTCCACAGCCCGTCCCCATGTCCAAAACCGTTTCGCCTTGGTTCACAGACAAGTTTTCAGCGAACAGAAACGTGTCCTCTGCTGGTTCATACACATCTCTAAAAATCACGAACACCGATTTTCCAAAGAAGATCTTCTTAGGATAACGCATTGGCTACAGCACCAAAGTCCTCGGGGGCGAAGTTGCGGACTCGCTTTTGATGGAGGCAAAGATGTTCAGTTTTTTTCGAAGGTGTCTCATGTTTAAACTCGTTTTTGTGCGAAAGCGATTGAAGGGCGTTGCGAAACTTCTTGTTGCGCTGTGTAAACAAGGCGCGCACGACCGCGTTAAAGATTTTCTCATCTTTCACGTAAAAAGGAGGTGCCCCTCTGGGCTTCAGCCGTACAATTATAGCGTCTACATCTGGCTGGGGATAGAAAGCCTCTTTGGGAACCTCATCTAGCAGCTCTACTCTGGCGCGGTAATATGTAGAAACAGTTAGACGGCTGTAGTCCTTGCTTCCAATTCCCGCGTTAAGTCGCCTAGCAAATTCTTTCTGCAATGTTAGAACAGCACAGTCAAAAGCTTTGTCAAGAAGCCAGAAAAGCAGTGGCGCCGAGATGGAAAAGGGCGGATTCGAGACCACTTTGTTGAACGTAGGCAGAGGAACTTCGAGAATGTCTCCTCCTATGAGGTCCACATTACCCAGATGGCCAAGCTCTCTGTGCAACACTTGCATCAAGCGAGTGTCTGCTTCAACAGCAACCACCGTCTTTGATTTTTGAGCGAGAAAGTGTGTCAGAAAACCAAATCCTGCGCCAACTTCCAGAACCACATCCGAAGGCGTTATAGCCGCATGGTACAGCAAGAGCTGTAGAACATCTTGGTCAATCATGAAGTTCTGCCCCATTCGTTTTCTTGGGGAAACTTCATGGATGCGCATAAGACGTTTGACTTTCTGGCGAAGGCTCATAATGGTTTCACTAGGGGGCCCGCGTAAAAAGTCTGTATTTGCTTTCTTCAGATAGCTCTTCAATAATACGCTTGGCTATGAGTTTGGCTGGATCCGGTATGCTAGTGCGGTCCTGCAAGTTTTTTAGGCTTTGAAAGGGTCGAAGTTCGCGTTCATTGATTATTTGCCACATGTACTTCTTGCCGATGCCAGGGATCAGTTCCATAGCATGCATGCGTGGGGTAATAGCTTGAGCGGTGTTAAAGAAGTTGACAAACCAGCGTTCACGGGTGAAAACAATTTTTTCAATTGCTACCGGCAGTTCCATCTTAGCGTTTGCAGTCAATTCTTCAAAGCCAACACGTCCAACGATGTAGGTGATTTCTTTTCTTTCCTTTTTTCCAACATAGACTCGGTCGTGGGGCTTGAGAATAAGGCCTTCTTTCACTATCGCTTCTAAGAGAGTGAAAAAATTCTCACCAACTACTTGGACAACTGCTCCAGCTCGATACCCAGGCGCACGTAGCGTGCCTGCCCGACCATGAGGCAGAAAGTCCAGTATATAAGCGTGCTCTTCATATCTTTTCTCCATGCCCCCGTCTCACCCCTCTTGAAATTAAAATGCCAAGTTATTATGTCTTGAACGTTATTATTCCTTTTTCTGATGTTGATTCAAAAATTTTAGGACTTTCAGCAATTTCTGCGTTTGCACGATTCTTCGACCACCAGCCAGGAAAACACGAATTTCCTCTATGCTTTCCGGCATGCAGTTAACTATCTGCACCGCTTCCTCCTCTTCGAGTTCAAACTTTTCGATTAGTCCTTTTACAAGTTCTTTAGCGGATTCTACCTCTACTTTGCTAAACTTAGCTGCATAATCCAAAGCTCGACGTTGAAACTGGTCCAAGTTCTCCTCTCCAAGACCTTCCAAGATTTGTTTAACTTCAGGCACCGTCAGAATCTTCTCTTTGAGCGCTTTTCTAGGCATTCCTACAACTCCAGATTCATGTATTAAAGGGTTCAAGATGTTCCGGTCTAACGACGATTTCTTTAACTGTTTTGCCTTGGTTGATGTTCACCACATACGATTTTCCTCTTTCGGCTTCTATTGTGCCGACTTTACCGTGAAACCGTCTATGAGGCATGCCTTTGTGAACACTTGGATCTAACTTGATGACCACTTGGTCGCCGGGTTTGTATTCCCTCAGAATCTTACTTAGGCCCGTTTTGCCCCTCTCTCTCGCTTTTCTTCTAAGCAGCGAACGTGTTCTGCGGCGGAATCCTTTAGAACTCATTTTTCTTCTCCCGCAACCACCTTTAGAACATCAAGTTGTAGAGGCGAGGCTTCCGAGCCGAGGATGCTCGCTACACTGGGTTCCGTGCGCCCCTTATCTCCAGTGATCAGCTCTTTTATGTAAAGGCCTCCTTGACAACTGACTTCCATTCTTGCACGCCTGCTTGACAACCTCTTTACTTTTGCCATATATATGTGCTTTTCTCGTGTTAGGTCGGCACGACGGTGAAGAATCCGTTGAGGTGTTTGTTGATGAACCGTCGCATTGCACAGCAGCTTCTCTATTCTCTTCAGCTCTTCGTCGGAAACGACGCGTGAAAACTCTATGTCAACACGATACAGTTTTTGAGCAGCCTCTGATTTCTTGCAGCGTCTAACAACGTCCTTATCGCCAAAGCGGAGCTTGTGCACTTTGATCTTTCCATCTGCACTTTCATTGATTTTTTTCTCGAGTTTCTGCAAATCTATCGACCGTTTTGCAGGTTTCTTGACTTCCAAAACGAAAGGACGCCCAGAACCTAGCATTCGAGCGTCCACATCTTCTCTTCCAGCCCCATGAAATGCTATTTCTTTGCCTTGTGTTGTTTTCAACATCGGAATGCCAATGAGTTCTTCAACCGATTCTTGATATTTTTTGCCTGTCCAATTGCACCTTTTACAGCCTTTTCCATTACATTCTCCGCACAGCCACCTTGATTGAGGAATGCCACGAACGAGTTTTCTGTACCGTCCGGCCACATAGAGAGGGTTTACCTGCGTTTTTATACGATTGGTAAACGGGTTCACTAGTACAACGATGTCAGGTTTTCGGTAACTTACCTCTTTCTGAGTCATTTCACTGAATTGTTTCCCAATGTCGCGGCTGAATTGGCTGCGCATGCTTTCGCCGTAGCTAACATTGAATTGGGCTTTGAACTCGTCTTCGCGTTCTGCTGCTCCGAGCGGTATCTCTATGCCAACTAAAAAAGTGGTGAACTCGTATTTCGCCACCTTTTCAGTAGCCGCCTCTGCAAGGGCGCCGGTTTGCTCGAAATGTCCTTCACATAGGAAACACGTCTTCTGTGCTTTTGCACGTCTTTTAAAGCGCTTCAAGATTTTTCGAGCCATAGCGAAATCGCCGTGGAAGGCAACAATCCTCAACAAATCAACGCCAGCTGCTTTTCTGGTGAGGAGAAGGTGATGTCCTTTCATTGTGAGCAAGAGTTTGATTGTTATGCCCCGGCTCTTGTTTTCTATATCGTGCCCGAGAAAAGCAAACTGCCTGCCAAGGCAGTGGTTGCAGAGAGGGTGCTCGGTTAACATTTGCCGGGCCTTTTCGAGAATTTCCATAAGTTTTGTGGCCTACCTGAAGCCTTTGGGAAGTTTCTTTCCCGTCATGAAGGGAAGGCCCTTGCGGCGCAGTTGTTTCATCATTCGCTTCATCATGTTGTATTGCTGCAGAAGCTCCTTGACCTCTTTCTCTGAAGTGCCTGAACCCTTGGCTACTCGGCGTATGCGAGAGGATGAAAAAATTTTTGGGTTTCCTCTTTCCTTTGGAGTCATTGATTGGATCATTACACGCCACTTTTGCAGCCGGTCTTGAGCCAAGTCAATTGCCTCGTCGGGAATGTTGTAGGACATGCCGGGTAACATTTGCAGAAGACGTTTGAAAGGACCCATTCCCTTCATTGCCTCAAACTGCTCATACATATCCGTTAAAGTGAATTTGCCGCTGAGTATTTGCTTAGCTTTTTTCTCTGGAATTCTGACTTCAGCTTCACGAACTCTTTCTATCAGGCTTTGCAGGTCACCCATGCCAAGCAAACGACCGACAAATCGAGAGGGGACAAATGCTTCGATGTCACCAATTTTTTCGCCAGTGCTGATGAATTTAATTGGAGAACCTATGGCTGCGACTGCGGATAGAGCTCCTCCGCCGCGAGCAGAGCCATCCAGTTTGGCCACCAAGATGGACCCTATAGGAGTGGCCTCGTGGAAAGCCTTAGCTTGGGCTTCAGCTTGTTGTCCAATAGTCCCATCGATAACAAGCATCACCTCATCTGGTCTGAGGGCTTTCTCCAGTTGCTTCATCTCAGCGATAAGGTTTTTCTCTTCCTTATGCCGTCCTGCTGTGTCAATCAACACAATGTCTCGATTCTGAAATTCCTTCAAGCCTTTTCGGCCAATGTCAACTGCGTTTTTCGACGTTGGATCGCCATAGACAGGCACGTTGATGCGGCTGGCGAGCTGGCTAAGTTGGTCCAATGCTCCAGGTCTGAAGGTGTCTACACCTATCAGGGCGGGGTTTAGACCTCGCTTTTGCAGGTATCTGGCAAGTTTGGCTGAAGCTGTAGTTTTTCCAGAGCCTTGAATGCCAACAAGCATAATAATGCGGCGTCTGCCTGGCTCAACTTTCAGGGGAACAGGTTTTTCTCCAAGAAAACGAGTAATCTCTTCATAAACTACCTTCACGACATGTTCCTTTCGAGATATTCCTGGGGGAAGTTGTTCTTTTAGAGCTCTATCTCCAATCCGTTTTGATATGTTGAGAACGAGTTGTACATTCACATCAGCTTGCAGAAGTGCTCGTTGAATGTCGCGGACAAGTTCTTTTATTAGCGCCTCGTCCACAACAGCAGCTTTAAAAACCTTCTTTAAGGCGCTGTAGATAGATGAGCCGAGACGTTCTAGCACCAATGCATTCACTTCAACTCTAATAATTTAGCGTGCTTAAATAGCATTTGGTCTACCACAATCTTTTTTGCTGGGCCCAAAGATAGAGGTGTGAGGGAAAAATTCTTTGGCAATTCCCATTAATTTCGTGGAAAACAAGTCAATTCCCCCTGGAGCAATAATGCTCTGTGGATTTCCAGACGTTGGGCTTGTAGGTGTTTTAGCCTCGTCACACGTCATATCTGAACTCAATTTAGACGAACTGGCCTACGTTGACTCGGACTTGCTGCCGCCGATTGTCGTGTTGCGTGACGGTTTGCCACGAGCACCCATGCGGATATTGGGCAATAATAATCTGCTCGTTACTATCGCTGAAACTGCAATTCCTGCAGTGGGAGTTCAGCGTCTTATGCGAAGCTTCGTCGAATGGGTGAAGCTAAAGAGCGTTAAGACTCTCATTCCGATTGGCGGGATACCTGTGCAGAATCGTCAAGAGATTGAAGAGCCCAAAGTATTTGGGACAGGATCAACTCTTGACATGATTAAACTGTTAAATCGAGAACAGGTCAACGTGCTAAAGGAAGGCTTCATGGTTGGACCGCAAGCATTAATCATGCGATACTCCGCTGAGCGCAGTATCCCTGCAATTGCGCTCCTCGCCCAATCATTTTACAACTATCCAGACCCAGAAGCTGCGGCAGCTGCGTTGAAACAGTTTGTTAACATCACAGGCATAAAGGTGGACACTTCAAAACTCTTTGAGAAAGGAGAGGAAATCAGGTTAAGAGCGAAAGATGTGATGAAGCGTACTCAGCGGGAGTTGACAAAGATGAATAAAGAGCAAGAGTATGACTTGCCACTCTATGTGTAGGGAGTTATGATGTCAGTCTCTAGGAGAAGACGGTCAGTTTTTGACTTAATTGGCGAGTATGTTGACGAGATGGAGTCATGGGTGGAAGAGCTCATGGTTTCCAAACAACCGAGTTGGAACATTAACACAAACACTATAGAACCCTTGTGTAACGTGGACATCACACACGACGAAGTTGTGGTTACTGCAGACTTACCCTTCTCTGATCCCGAGTCAGTGAGAGTGGAACTTTTGGAAAAAGGGACCCTCGAAATAAAAGCGAGAATTAAGCGCAGAATCTGCTGTAACGATTTGGGGATAATCCACCAGAGCGGCGAGTTTTACACTTTCAGCTGCAAAGTCCGCATTCCAGTTCCAGTGGACATGGACAAGAAGAAGGAGAAGGTGAAGAAGGGAATTCTCGAAGTTCGGTTGCCGAGAAAGAAGGGTTACGAAATCAAGGTTGAATAAAACTGGTTCAAGTATCGACGACCCGATTGTCACGTCACCTTTTCGATTCATAACCGATGGAAAATCTTAACAATAGATACGTCTTTAGATACGATGCTTAGGAGAGTGGCTGTATTGACTGTTAGAAGCGCCATATACTTCTTTGTTTTCGTCTTCATATTGATCGGAGTCTTCGGCATCACGGCGTGGGTCACTCTTGATCAACTTGATGCTCCGTTAAGCTTCGCCGTCATTGCATTTGTGTGGGGTATAACCCTTGCTTTGTTGTACCTCGCTTTTGATAAGGCGAATTGGAACTGGTGGGAAAGTTAAACTCCATCTAAAACTGCAGCCACAATGAGTGGAAATGCAATAGTTGCGTCACAAGTAACGGTAACGGCGTTTTCTTCAGATTTCACTTTGCTCCAACTTACGGCCTCTTCCAAAGATGCGCCGCTTAAGCCGCCCGGTTCAGGTCTGTCCATGGTGATCTGAACTGCCAAATCAACGCCTTCTCGGAAGGTGTTGGCAAACAGCGCAAAATGTTTTGGCCATCCACCGCCTAGAATCAAGATGCCAGATTTCTGAGCCTCATACACCTTGTCCATAAGCTTGGATGTGTCGCCAAGTGAATCAAGCACCAATGCTTTGTCTTGTCCATAAGCCCATAGCTGAAAACCTGCCACAGAGTCTGGCAGTCCTGGGCAGATTATCGGAACGTTGTTTCTGGCAGCTGCTGCTAATATGGAGCTTTCGTCATTTATTCTTCTACCAATTTCGAAGAGAAGGTCAGAGGGAGAAATGTGTTGAAGCTTATGTTTTGAAACTTTTTCGAGTAAAGTGTGAAGCCATTTCTCGAGTTCTTTGAAGGCTTTGTGCTCTATGTAGATGTCACCGATTCTCCCAAGATTCTTCTGTTTAAGCTGGTCGTTCTCTGCGCTGAAGGTTCCAATCTTGTGTGGGTAGCCTAAAGCCTCTAGAATATCATGAACCATGTTCGCACCAGTCGTGACAATAACGTCAATGTGTCGTCTCTCGACAAGTTGAGTTATGATGTTTCTCAAGCCGCCAGGAACAAGCGCCCCCGCCAACGTGAGGAAAACAGTGCAGTCCGGATCTTTGAACATCTCCGTTACAAGGCTTGCTGCTTTCCCTATTTTGCCTGCGCCTAACACGCCACAAGAGCTCATCTCCTTCACTAGCTGGGTCACTGTGATTCCTGGTTTGAGTCGTATCTGCTTTACATTCTCCAACCCTTTCACCCCTCTTTAGAAAGACAAAACAGATTCTCGAGGTTGTGATTAACCCTTAGTTCGCATTATCTTGGTTCTTCCCAAGATACGCCAATATTCAACTTCGACACCAGACGCTAACTTCTCTTTCAATTCTTCATCATCTGGATGAGCCGCCTCAAAAACTTCATAATTCTCCAAGTCCATAAGCTGAACTGTGTTAGGCAGCAAAGCCAGAACTTGACCGGTTCTTTTTTCAATGAGAGGTACTTCTATCTGGGCATCTACAGGCTTAACAAAGGTTTTCTTGCCGCCATCAAAGACACCTATGGCAACAACTCTTGCTTTGGCAGCTCCGTGTTTGCCCGGTTTAGATTTTGTGAGACTTGATACGCGGCTGGGTTCGCCATCAACAATTACGTATCCACCGACGCGTAGACTTCCAACATCAGAAGGTTTGCTCATTCCATCTCAGCACCTGAACAACATACAGCAATGTTTAACAACTGAAATAAATAGATTAAGGTTAGCCTCAAAAGTTTTCAGAAGCGATGTGGGATGGCATTCAAAAACGTAGGCGCGCTCGCAAAGGGAAGGCAATGTTGACAGAGACTGAAAGGCGGAAAATCGTCGTTTTAGATACCTCAGCTTTCATAGCGGGATTCGAACCTCTTTTAATTCATGACCCGCAGTATTCCGTTCCTGAAGTCAGAAACGAGCTTGCCCCAAATTCTTTAGCGTGGACCCGTTTCATCGCGGCCGTTGAAAGTGGAAGGTTGAAAATCAAGGTTCCTCGAGAGGACTACGTTCAGAAGATTAGGGCGTCATCAAAGGCCGTTGGTGATTTACGCTTTCTTTCAGTGGCAGATAGACAGGTTTTGTCGTTAGCTTTGGAGCTAAGAGATACCGGATACAAACCTCAAATAGTCACAGACGATTTTTCCATACAAAATGTTGCGAATCAGTTAGGCATCAAGTTTGCATCGCTGACGACCCTCGGCATACGCTACCGCTTCCAATGGATCCTCTATTGTCCCGCTTGTCATCGCAGATACCCAGCAGATTACAAAACGAATCATTGCAGCGTCTGTGACACTGAATTAAAGCGAAAACCTCTGGGAAAGAGACGCTGTTGAGGTTGCTGGCGCCTATAGCGCACCCGCTGCTGCGTTGTTTGCTGAGCCAGCAAAGCCTACCAAGTTTTTTGCCTGCGAATTCGCCGTTGTCGTATGAGAGGTTATTGATAAGACGCGTAGTTTCGAAATAAATGATTGTCTTCGACTCATCAGTTTGGCGGAGGAGGCCGAATTCCAAGCACCAAATCGCGTGTTACGGTTCGCACAGGATATTGCCTTTCCACAGTAATTCTAATAATCTGTCCGGGTGAAGTGTGGGCTTCAAGGTAGTTGGATACGTCGTCGCCACTAATTACCTGAGTATCGTTTATTGCGATGATTACATCGTCAACCTCAAGGCCTGCATTACGAGCTGGACTGGGTGCTTCTACAGCCACTACTAAAAAGCCGTAGGTCACATTAGAGCCGATTTCTTTGGCGAGCTCATAGGTCATATCAGTGCCAGCTACTCCTATCCATGAGTGAGGGTATGAATCACCTGCCACGAGCCACGCTATCTCACGGAGAACCGTGTCAGATGGTATCGCAAAGCCCACTCCTGTTGAATTTGCGATTATAGCAAATGTGATGCCCACAACCTGCCCTTTAGAGTTAAACAAAGGGCCTCCAGAGTTGCCTGGGTTGAGAGGCGCACTGATCTGGATTACGTTAGCAATCGAATATCCACCGGCTAACTCCTCCGGGATCGCTCTTCCAAGTTGGCTGACAATACCAGTTGTTACAGAGCCAATCAACTCGTAAGGATTGCCCAATGCGATGACAAAGTCGCCAACCTCAAGCGTTGATGAGCTAATGATAGGAAGCGGTTTGAATTCGTTAGCAGGAGCGTGATCAGCTGAAAGAACGGCAAGGTCTGAATAGGCATCCACTCCAAGAATTTGGGCAGCATATGCGTGGCCATTTCTAAGAGTAATTGAGCGGCTTTGTGTGCCCTGAACAACATGATAATTCGTAATTATAACTACGCGGGAGTGCGTACCACTTGAATAGTTATAGACAAATCCTGAGCCAGCCACCTCTCCATGCTCTCCCTGCCCCCGAACCAAGACGACTGAATCCTTAGTGTTTTCATAAAGCTCAGAAAGCGAAACATTTCCAATACTAGCCTGACTGTAATTTCCCAAGGCACTGTTCAAAGCAGAGATCTGAGTTTGAAGGGTGCTGACTTTATGTTCTAGGTTTTGTGCGGTGTTGGAGAATATTCGGTATGTGTAAATATTTCCGAAGACGCCAGCCACTACTATGATGGAGATAATTATTACTGTTGCGACCGAAAGCCGATTTGGTGAGTGCTCAGACGCGTTGTGCAAGTTTGATGACTCTCCAGAAGCGTATTATCTGATGCTAAGAAGGCATACTTCTTATAAGCATTCCTTAAATGTCAAGTAAAGCGTTGGCAATTTTAATTCCAGCAAAAGCGCCAGCAACTCCGACCGATGCATCTCTCATAATCCCGAAGAACCACATTATCGGCAGTATTTCGGGCGGGAAAAAGCCAGCAAGTGTAAAGACGGCCAACGCTATTACAGCCATGATAGTGCTGCTTAGAAGCGTGGCTAGCAGGACAGTGGCAGAGCCTGGGAGGCGCATTGATCTACGTTTCCAAGTGAAAATGTCATATATGACGCCATAACTAACGACGCTTGGAAAGATGTAAAAGTGGATGGGTGATGGTGTTGTAAATTCTATGATGGTGCCTGAAACTAATCCCATGAGCGACGCAGAGCCAGCTCGTACACCCGTGAATGAAAGCACCACAAAGAGTAATGATCTAAGGAAAAAAGTGTCAACACCATGAGTCAAGCCACCAATAGTGTTGCTTGAAAGAAAGGAATAACCTGCATACACCGAAGACAAAGTTGCTATAAGAGCCGTTTCTTTCGCAGAAAACATAGTCTACGGTAGCAAATCTTCAATAAAAAAGGTTTGGCGCCGGGGAGAGGATTTGAACCCCTGAGGGTCAAAGACCCACCGGCTATCTAACCCGTTGCGCGTAACATTGGAACTCGAGGCCGGCGCAATACCACTCTGCCACCCCGGCGTAGACACAACAAAAGAAAGTATCAAAACTAAAAGCATTTTCCCTTTTCCCACTAGGATGATATCACCCCCCCCATAGAACAATACCGCTTGCCAACGTCAACTATACATGATTAATCGCTTAAAGATAAAAGGAGCAACACCAGAAAGTATGCAGGTAATCCAACCTTGAAATTAACTAAAGACTTGCTTAAAATCGACTCAGAATCCATACAACACAGAATCACACGCTTCATTAAGGACTATGTAGACAAAGCCCATGCGAAAGGCGTGGTCTTGGGTCTATCCGGGGGCGTTGACAGCGCCACAGCAGCCGCTCTCGTCACAATTGCCTTGGGAGGAAAAAGGGTTCTAGCTCTGCACATGCCTGAACAAGAGACCTATGAGACTGCTGATTTTAAGCTCGTAAAACTGCTGGAGGATAAGTTCGAATTCAATCTGAAGCAGATTGACCTCACCAACGTCTTAGACGCATTATACAGCGCAATCCCCGATTATGACCAAAAAGCCAAATTATGCCGAGGCAACTTGAAAGCCCGAGCCCGCATGCTCATATGGTACTACTACGCTAACCACGAAAAACTCATCGTAGTAGGGAGTAGCGACAAGAGTGAAACAATGATAGGCTACTACACAAAATGGGGGGATGCAGCTGCTGACATTGCTCCATTAATGGATCTTTACAAAACCCAAGTTCGCCAGCTTGCGTCACATTTAGGCATACCATCCGCAATTATTAAAAAACCATCAACCCCAGCTCTTTGGCCAAATCAAACAGCAGAAAAGGAAATTGGCTTAAGATATGAAAAGCTCGACTTGATTCTCTACGGCTTAGAGCACTTCATGCCTACTAGAGAAATAGCAAAACAACTCAATCTCCCCGTCAAAACCATTATGTCGATCAAAAAACGGTGGTTACAGTCAGAACACAAAAGAAAAATGCCACTTACGACTAAACTCGAATACCGTACGATAAATGCTGATTTCAGATTCGCCCGCACAATAGAAATTGAATAAAGGTAAAACTCTATGAAGAAAAAATTCAAGGTATCCTTATCGCAATTCCCCTGCAAGATAGGCAATAAGAAACATAACATAAGCAAAATCGTGAAGCACGTGAAACAAGCTAAGAAGCAAAAAGCCGATATAATCATCTTCCCAGAAATGTCGCTGACGGGTTACACGGTTCGAGACCTAACCTACGAGCTTGCAGAAGAGATTCCAGGACCTTCCACTGAGAAAATCGCAGAACTCGCTGATAAAGAAGACCTTTACATAATATTCGGCATGCCCGAGAGAAGCGAAAAAGGTGAAGGAATTCTTCACAACACGGCCGTCTTAATAGGCCCCGAAGGCTACGTTGGCAAGTACAGGAAAATGCACCTGCCAACTCATAGTGTCTTCGAAGAAAAACGGTATTTTAGACTCGGATATGAAGTACCTATCTTCGAGACAAATCTCGGAGCTTTGGGGATTACTATCTGTTACGACGTCTTTTTCCCCGAAATGGCACGTATCCTCCGCCTCCAAGGAGCAAAATTTATTATTTGCATTTCAGCTTCACCTGCAGTTAGAAAAAATTTCTTTGAAATCCTCACAGCCTCAAGGGCAATAGAAAACACATGTTTTCTAGCATATGTAAACCTTGTTGGCATAGAAAATGGTTTACAGTTTTGGGGTGGAAGCCGACTCATAGGCCCCAATGGTCACATTATTACTCAGTCAAAATATGATGAAGAAGACATTTCCTTCGGAACTGTAAATTATAGCGACATAAGACCCGTTGAAGCTTTCGTCCCTACGCTTCGAGACTTGAGACCAGAACTATTCGCGTCATTAAGAAAACTCTCAGAAAAAATGTGATGTCACAAAGATCACACAGTATATCACGTCTGTGATGCTTGTGTGATGCAACATCAGACCACGCATAGCTGCCAGTTCACAGGATACTCTGAAAGACCTGATGAGCTATGGCTAAGCATTAGATCCTGAGCGCATATCTACACACGATTTTTGCAGCGTATGTGGAATCAAGGATTAACTGACGAATTCAATTGGTTCACTTTCACGTCTACCAGATAAGGCTATTCGCACCTCTATTCATTCTTTCCGAAGGTGAAAACGTTTACTTTTGCCAACCTTTTAAGAGCCAATCAGTGTTAAATAATAGACCACAGTTAGTTGGTATACAAAACTGTATCCTATTCACATGATCTATTGGTGCAAACCTTGAGTTTCAGAAAAAACGTGCAAAATTGGATAAAACACTCAATGGAAGACCCAATTGCTAAAATACTCGCAAGAAATAGCAATTTGACAAAAACACAGCTGGAAACACTACTGATAGACGTTTTATCCGAGAATTTAGCCTCAAAAAGGCTAAAATACGAGGAAAAAGCCAAATTAAGGCGAACAAAGGCCAGAATAAGCCGAGGCGCTTTCAACAGAACGCTTAGACAAGCGAAGAAGAACACCATACAATCAATATATACAGTCATTCTTTTGGGATATTTCGGCATCTTCGAAGAGGCAAATCTTATAACGTACATTGAAATCGCCAACAAATTAAAGGCATACACCAAAGCATACAGAGATCTTTTGGTCAACAAAGAAGGAGCAAAAGAACAGTTTCAAGCACTGCGTGCGTTACGCGAAGAGCTTGAAGCCGTGCTTGACGACCTCTCGAATCCATGGATTACATCCGATACGTGACATCACAGGTCACATTTTAGCAGCACACTGATGCCTCTAGAGAGGCGCCCAAATTACGCCTTTTTGTGGCAAAAGATTCCTTTTCGAGCCGTTTACGACGTCTTCAGAGGAAACATAGTTGTTTCCCCTTTGTGATTTGTGATGTCACATTTCACACATAACCATAAGCCTTAAGTTTATCTTCATCTTATTGTGATTTCAAGTGTGACGCCGTAAAGGTCGGAGAGATCACAGAGAGGTCACAGCTGGTATTGGAATGGTCGAGACCGTGATTTTCGCGTGTATTTTATCGGTATTCACTCTGTTTACTGCATTTCTGTATAGCAAACGTATCCGCGAGTCACGAAAAGAGTATGAAGAGGCCAAATGCGTTATCGACGACATAATTGTGAGTTTCAATAAACAGCTACAGAAGCAAGAAGATCGCCTTCTCGCTTCTGCAACTAAGATCAGCACTCTTTCTGGCCGTGATGAGCTCCTAAATGAAAGATTAAACAACCAGCAGAAAGAGGTACGAGCACTCGCAGAAAAGTTGGTGTTTCCTTTTGATCCAAAAGAAGTGGTGCCCCGAATCGAATCGCTAGAAAAGAGGTTTAACGAAGCAGAATCATCAAGAAACTCATTGCTACAGAAACTCGCCAAAATTGAGAAACAGCGCCGCCCTCCAAAAGAAACCGAGGTTAGAATTCGGTCCCCCATTCCAATTAGACGTGAAGAAGCCTTGGCACCATTAACTGAAACTGAACTTAAAGTTCTCCAATTGCTAACAGGCGAAAACGGAAGAACCGGACCAGAAATTAAGGAGCGAATAAACCTCAGCCGAGAGCATACTGCACGTCTGATGAAAAAACTGTACGAAAGAGGTTATCTAGAGCGCAGTGCAAACAAAATCCCTTTCACGTACAGTCTAAAAGAAGAGATGAGGAAAATTCTTAAGAGTTCAGGATATAAAAGTTAGCTGTTTCCAAGACTTTTGCCTGCATTTTGCAGCCGCTTCAGCTTTTTACCCATCACCTCGAAGGTCTTAGAGGGCGGCAAACGGTAGTCCACTTTCTCCCGAGTTTTCAAGTAGTCTGCGTAGTGGACTACTTTTACTGGAACCGCAAATCGTATTTTTGGCTCAGAGATCAACAATGCTTCGCCTATGTCAAGCATCTTCAATTCAGTGTCACTGTATTCAAGGTAAGGTGTGTTCTTGGTGAGATAGTCTCTATCAGCTTTCAACTCGGTTTTCATTATGACTTTGGTCCAAAGTTCCGCAAATACGTCAGGGTTAATTCGAGAAGGACGAGGTGTCACTGCGTTCAGTCCCACCCGATATTTTCGATACGTTAGAGCAATAGAAGAAAAAATTGTCCTCTCCCTCGCAGGGTCAAGGAATTCGTGAGCCTCTTCCAGTGTTATTAGCAAAGTAGGCAGCAGCTGCCATCTTTCATAATTTCTTTCCCACTCACGTTTGTAATGATTTGCAACCCCTGAAGCCGTTAAGCACACGATGCGATGTTGCTCTTCAGCGGTGATCCCGGAGATGTCAACAAGACAGGTAACGCCTTGACTTATGTTTTCGATAACATCGTCAATGAAGCTATATGTGGAGGGAGGGAAAAGTGCAGGGTTTAGGTGAGTAAGTTTCTGCATCAATGCGTTGATTGTCCCTTTGTGTGCAGACACAAGTTTAGTGACACCTGCAGGTCCATTGCGTTCCCATATTTCGCAGACTTTTTCGATCCATTCTTCTCCAAGCTGCCCATATATTTTTTGAGCAAGGCGATATTGGGGATCAGTGATATCAGAAAATAGATTACGCAGTTTCTCAGGGCGAAGCGTCCGAAGACCCACGCGCATTTTCCCGGCCTTTGTGCTGTAAAAACAAGCTTTGCTATGGAAAAGCGGGTGATCGCGTAAGCCGACATTGGACAACTCTTTTCCCTCTAGCAATTGGCCCGCAAAATCAAAAATTAGCCCCGCAGTTTGGGGGCTGTGGTCGATAAGTTGAGCATTGACTATAAGTTCAGTGTTCGTCTTTCCTGAGCCGGTCATCCCAAACATCCCTAACATCCGCGGGATTGCGTCGCTATCAATCCCAACATTGCCAAGCATCGACTCACCGGAGCGGAAGTTGCCAATTTGCAGCTCTCCGCCCAGCTTTAACACCGCGGAGTCTTCCCGCGTTGTTTGGAATACTTTATCCATGTAGTTGGGGTTGAAGGTGGGGGAGCGGACCTTTCCCGCTCTCTTTTCAAGAAAAAGAATAGCCTCAATATTCTTGTAACAAGAGTAAGGCCCGAAGGTTTCTTTCCCTTCTGCTTCGCGAAGCTGCTCGCCAGTCTCTAGCGTAGATTTGCTCTGTGCATTCACCACACGTGCATAGAAACTGCGCCCTCCAGAGTCGACCCGAACAATCTGCCCAAAGGAGAGGCTTGTATCCTTCTTCATGAAAAAGGATATTTTGTCCCCTTTTACATCACAAATGGATCCTAAATGATTAGACACGGTAGATCCATTCCAGATTAAAAGCATATTTTGCTCCATGAAGTTCATCTGCAAAACTGGAAGCAAACTCTTCTTGGCGAAGTACATCCAGAAGCCCAGCATTTGCCAATTCTTCTTCAACTTGAGCATGATATTCGAGAAGCTTTGTCTCGGAGGCACCTGAAAATTCATGTGCCAGCCATAGCACGACTGGATAACCCAAGCAACGAGGATCTTCCGATATAGCGGCGAGGGGGGAAAGCAGCGATGGCATATCTTGGCTAGTTAAATAGTCCATTATATCACATCGAAAGGCTCGTGGACTATCTTTGCATAGTTTTATGATGGATACGTCACCATACAGGTGCTCATGAATGTCAGCCTTCTTAACAGGGTGGTAGACCCAGCGTCCAAGAGGCGCGAGCATATAAGTCGCAGCGATGAGGTCACGCCCTTTCTCGTCGTGGAGTCTGGGAGACTGCTTGCTGATCGCAAGTAGTCTTATTTCTCTCTTCTTGCAAGTGTCATAGAGCATGACGTCAAACTTTCTTTCACCTCCAAAATAGCTGGCGCCATCTAGGAGGATGTAATCATCTTTGTCTGTATTACGAATCAGCCTTAGCGCCATTTCGCTTTCTAATTGGAGACGCATTTCCTGTAAAACCTTGCGGCGTACATGGGATTCTCCCTTGATCGTTCGAATTCTCTCCTTGAACCCCCAGTCTACATCTCGTTTTTCTACAGCCGCATAAGAAACTCGAAGGAGGTATATGCCCCAGTTGTTAGCTCTTTTCAACGTTCGAGTTGAACAATCAACAGCCATGTAATGACCGCCGCAAGGTTGCATGTTATTCAAGGGAGTGATGTTTGCTCGTATTGGTTTAATAGCAATTTTCGGTTCGTCACTGGTTTCTAGGAAATCAGCTGTTTGTCCCTTATCAATATAGGTTCTCAAAATTTCTTTCATTTTGGTGAAATCTCTCTGAACTTCTTTATCCATCGACTAGACACTCACATTCCTTAGAGTTCAAGCTTGAAGAGATTACGTAAATCTCTTTTCAACATCGATCTCTCGTCATGTATCTCTAATAAACTGGAACTCATTTTGTCTCGGTAGTTCTGTGATTCTTCTGTACTTTAAATTCTGAGGTTTCCCTTGCTTTACAAGGAAGCCACGATTCACTAGCCTTGATAAGTATGTACATATCGTGCTGATGGAAGTTGGCTCATTAAACTCTTGTTCATACATTTTAAGAACCTCTCTAGAAGAAAACCACTTGAGAGAAAAATGTTTCTCAACAATAATTTTAGTCTTGGAAAATTTTGAGAGCCCTGCGATGTTCTCTTCTAAACCCTTTGAATCGCCTGTGTAACCAAGCAATTCAACAATGTCGAGTAAACGCAAGGCCTTCTCTCGGGTCACTTCGCCTTCAAAGGTTATAGTGTATCGATCACCATCTCCGTCAGAAACTTCTATCCGCATTCTCTTTCCTGGCAACTACTAACACCATAACCTAAGCTTTGACACATTTTACCTCACACGTTATAGCTTTTACGACCAACACAAGAAAAAGGTTGCAGATAGAATTGCACTCTAGAAACAGAAGAAGCCTTTTTTGCAGATATTTTGATTTCACAGTCTTCACAACCTCTTGAATTTAGGGGAGCGAAAAATCCTAAGGCTTATCCTCTTCTTCCAAAGGAAACCTAGGGGTCTCTTATTCACAGAAAAAGGGCTTGAAAATGCAAAAAGAAACTTAAAAGAGTACCAGAAATTTCCGCTTTAAGATCAACTTCACCAATACTTCGCAACCTGTTAGAATGGGTGATATACTCCAACCCCTTCATTTCCACTGCAACTTTAAACTTAAAAAGCGAATAAGAACAACATGGGATTAGTGACTGTTAAGAACCAGATTCTTACAAAAGGTAAAATTCCTCTAAATTATTTTAGCACTAAAATTAAATACTAAATATTTGCTAAACCTTTTGGAGTATATTTCTTTTAAAAAGAAATGAATGTCACATAACTTCTTTAATTTGGAGTTTCTACTAGAAATGCAGGGGTGGGAGTAAATTCTCTCTCTTCTATTTTCTCACATAACTGTAAAGCCATTATCTCCCCGTGTGCTTTCTTTTCTAGTTCTATAGTAAATCTCTAATTTTTTGTAGGAAAGTGCTTATCTTTTCCAGTAGAAATCAGGGGCTTGCAATTGCATTTGCTGAAAGGGAGATCGTTGTGGTATGGATAGCGAAGTAGATACGCTAGACGATGTCTTTGATCAATTCCTAAACAATAATCGATTTTTCAAAGATAGGGATGTGCTTCGCCACGATTATATTCCACATAAACTTCCTCATCGCGAAGAACAGATAAGGCATTTAGGCCTGATTGTAGCTCCTCTATTGAAAACAGAGCGAGGTTCCAACGTTTTCATATATGGAAAACCTGGAACCGGAAAGACCGCAGTCATGAAATACGTGATAAACAGACTTGTACAAAAAGCAAAGGAGTTTGGAGCCCCAGTCAAAGCCGCATATGTAAATTGTCGATTGGCAGGAACAGAATATCGAATTTTCACTAATTTATGCGCTGCTGTAGACATAATCGTGCCTTTCACAGGATTAGCCACGGGTGAAGTTTTCGACCGGTTTAAGAAAGGTCTGGAAGACAAAAGAGTGTCCTTCGTTGTTGTGCTGGATGAGCTAGATGAGCTAATAAAATCCAGAGGAAACGTGCTCTTGTATGAATTGACCCGAATAAATGAGGCTCTCCGTAGCAGCAAGGTTTCAATTATCGGAATATCAAACGATCTTCGCTTTAAGGAGCTGCTGGAACCCCGTGTTTTGAGTACGTTGAGCGAAGAAGAAATAGTTTTTAAGCCCTATAACGCCTCGGAACTTCAAGACATTTTGTGGGAACGCGCAGAACTAGCTTTATGCAGCGGCGTGTTGCTCAAAGGCGCTGTGGGCTTATGTGCCGCTTTGGCTGCTGCCGAGCACGGTGATGCACGTCGTGCTTTAGACTTATTGCGCGTTGCTGGAGAAGTGGCTGAAAGGGAAAACGCGAAGGTGATAACCGAGAACCACATTAGAGAAGCAGAAAGAAGGATTGAGCATGATAGAGTGATTGATGCTTTAGCCAACTTAACCCTTCATTCAAAATTCGTTCTCTACAGTGTGTACCTCTTAGGAAAGATCAAAATATACTCTGCTATTACAGGCGACATATATGAGGTCTACTCTGAGGTATGTGAAGAAATCGGGGTGTCACCCTTGACTCAAAGGCGAGTGAGTGGGCTCATAAACGAGCTTGATTCAATAGGATTACTCAGCTCAAGAGTAATTAGTAGGGGCCGCTATGGTCGCACTAAAAAGATCAGCCTAGCGATACCGCGAAGTCCCTTAAGCGAAGTATATTCTAACGATAGCCACTTGGGGCAAATAACCAGCTTCATACCGACATGTTTGAAGGCTAAGCTTGGCAAAACTAAGAATTGAAGTCTATAGGGTAAACGGAGAGGGTTTGAAGGTTGACAACAGGGACAATCCCTGGAGTAGGCTCCAACCCTAGATTTCGTTGAAAACTAGTTTGCCTTTGCCAAGCACCGGAGTTAACCATAAGCGTTCTTCTGTAGAAGTCGTACTTCATTACATGGATGTGGCCTGCATGAAAGATGTCTGGAACCTCTTCTATTACTAAAAAATCTCGCTTTTCTGGTGCAATAGGAGTCCGCTGACCGTAGGTAGGCGCTAGATGCCGGCCTTTCAACAGCAGACGCATGGCTCGCTCTGGCGAGTGAAAATTCATATTTGGTGCAATCGCTAAGACGTCATCTAGACTTCGCCCATGGTAGATCAGGAATCTAGTTCCATGGATGCTTATAGCTGCGGGATTACCAAGCGATAACATGTTTCGAACGTCGTATAGAGGCTCAAGGTAATCTTTTGAAATAGCAGGTTGTGGCAAAGCTCTTCGGGACGCGTCGTGGTTTCCAGGCACTATAATTAGCTCTATGTAGTCTGGAATTTGTTCAACAAATTTCGATGCGAGTTTATACTGCCCAAAGATATCTTGCACTACCAGCTCCTTTACCTGATTTGGATAAACACCGACACCATCGACAATGTCACCGGCGATAATTACGTATTTGACGAGGCTAGCAACTTCTCTCAACCTCGCATCTCCATATTTCCCATTAATCCACAGTAAAAAACGATTGAATTCTTCTCTCATGAATTCTCTGCTTCCTACATGAAGATCAGAGATCAGCGCCACATTAACAGCTTCTTTTGTCTTGTGGGGCGGATTTTGCGGTATGTCTGGAAAGAATAGCTCTTTAACGATTAAGAGGCTCTTTCTACCTTTCAACAGACCTAAACATACAACTTGGTCGGGTAGAAGCATTTTAGTTTTCTCGAAAAGTTGATTTGATGCATTTCTGGGAATGAGGACCGTAGCTTTGCTTTCCATATCCTCAATTTCCAAAAAGACTCCATTCTCTGTTTCTCGCTTCTCCGCGACCATACAATGTATTTTTATTCTCGACCGTGGAGGCATTCTGAATGCATCTTTAATTGTAGCTGCATTTCTACAATCCATCCGCTGTCGTAAAAGTCGCCGTGTTCGCTTAAATCTATCTTGAAAATATTTCAAATACTCATCCATCGAGCCAGTTGAACAAACGTCATTTGTGGGATCCGCTACTACCTCTATCGCTGTTTCAATGTTCTTCGCTTGTGAGCGAAAGATTTTTGCTGGTTTCCCTGTGGTCTTGGAAATTTCTGGCAGGTAGGGAATCGAAAACTGTTTAGCCTCGTTGTCTACTAGCAAAGTCTCGTTAGCAGTTTCTTCTAGAAAATTTTCGCTTATAAAAAGCGGCTTTTCCTTGATTTTGTCTAGTTTCTCGAGAGTTGCCTTGATAAGTTTCATTGGATTTTCTGTCTCGCATATGGTGCTGAGGAGCCTGAAAGCTTCTTTTTCAAGTTGGTAGCCTGCGGTTAGCAAAGTGGAGATTGCTTGCTGAACCTTCTCATTCTCTGCCAGTATCGATCACCTCCAACTGCTGCTTGGTGGAAATACAAGGCACCTCTTTGTCCAATACTGTGAAGATCATATCTGTTATGATTTCTCATATTTTTCTCCTTTTCTTGTAATTTTGCCCTCTATATTTATATATCACACTCTTATTCAGACCTTCAACGAGCCTTTGAGGGAATAATGTGGAGCTTCGCAAGGTTCAACGGACCAATAGTGGCACTTTTTTTGTTTCCCTTCCTAAGCAATGGGCGGAACGCGCAAGACTTGATAAGGGGGCTATGTTGGCAGTTTCTGAGTCCATCGATGGGCGTCTGAGTCTTGATCCCCAATATGATGCAGAACGAAAGTCCTTAAGCGTTGTGATTCAACCAACATCCCATTTAGGTAGGGAGATCGTTGGTAAATACCTGCTTGGCTATGATGAGATTCGTGTAGAGGCAAAAAACCGGATTTCGCCCGAGGAAAGGGCAATAGTTAAACAGACTTCCAATCGTCTAATTGGGTTAGAGATTGTTGAAGAGGATTTTGCCTGCGTTGTTTTACAATCTTTGTTAGGAGCTGCCTCCTCTCCCGAGAAGATTCTGAGGCGTGAATATAACATAACTTCTAGCATGCATCGCGATGCGTTGCGCTCTCTTTTTGAACGCGACGTACATCTAGCTAGAAACGTAATCGCCCGTGATGTTGAAGCAAACAGGTTCTACTTTCTGCTGGTGCGAACTTTGCGGACTTTGATTCAGAATCCCCGGCTAGGAGAGAAATTTGGCTTCCACTCGATTGACTGTCTTGACTACCGTTTGTGTGCAAGTTTAGTGGAAGGTATAGGCGATAGAGCCGTAGAGATTGCTACCAAAGCTCTGGAAATGGAGAAGATGCAGATTTCTCAAGAGGTTTCACATGACATCGGAGAATTCCACACAATGGTTTTTGACGCTCAAGAGATTGCCTTGCGGTCGTTTTTCAAGCATGATGTTGTTTTAGCGGAAGAAGTGAAGGCTAAAAGGGTAAAAGCGGAGACAATGCTGCAGAAAATCGAGTCAAAGGCTAAGAAACAATTAGCAGAGGTTGTGCCGCTCATATTAACTGTAGTCTCTTCGATGTATCGAATTTTTGGACATAGTGTAGACATTGCGGATCTAGTTATGCCGAAGGAGTTAGAAACTGTCTAAGGATTCGCAGAGTCCTTAAGGTAAGAGTATTTAAGGAAGGTGGCGTAGAGGTTACGGATGGAGGCTTGAGATTTTATGGGACGAAGGAGGAGAAAAGTCGTACGCATTCCTAAAAAGCGCTTGCCACAAGTTTTTCTCTGTCCTCGTTGCGGAAAAGAAGCTATCCGCGTTGATATTCACAAAAGTGAAGGAAGAGCCTCCGTAAGGTGTGGCAACTGCAGTTTGACCGATGAGTTGACCATTAAAAGCTCTTATAAAGAGATCGATGTTTACTGCATGTTCGCCGACAAGTTCTATGAAAAAAAAGCTTCGAAAACTGCGACCACCGCTGCAAACTGAGGGTTTCACGTGATTGGCGCTGTAGAGAAGTACCTTCTTAGGAGCATCAGAGAGCAAGGAGCCATCCATCTTACATTGATTGATCCAGAGAAGGTCACCGCTGCCTTTGCTTCCCGCCTTGCCAAGCAAGTAGAAAAATGTAAGACAACCGCAATTATGGTTGGTGGGTCTACTTCGACCTCCACGGCACATTTGGATAGTGTTGTAAAGGCTATAAAACGCACTATTGACATACCTATAATCCTGTTTCCTGGCAACGTGACTGGCATCAGCAAACATGCAGATGCAATTTGGTTTATGTCTCTCCTCAACTCGGTTGACCCCTACTTTCTTATGGGCGCCCAAGTTCTAGGGGCCCCAATGGTCAAGAAATATGGCTTAGAAGCCATTCCGCTCGGTTATATAATCGCTGGAGAGGGTGGAACTGCGAGCGTTGTAGGACGAGCGGTTCCTATCCCCTTTGCGAAGCCAGAGCTCGCTGCAGTACATGGCTTAGCTGCACAGTACTTCGGAATGCGGTTCGTCTACCTAGAAGGCGGGTCTGGGGCCAACCAACCGGTTCCTCCAATCATGATAAAAACCGTTAAACACACTATAGATATTCCCTTAATTGTTGGAGGCGGAATACGCAGGAGCGGACAGGCTGAAACAGCCGTTGCAGCTGGAGCTGACATAATAGTCACTGGAAACATCATCGAGGAAGCAGGCACGCAGAGTAGGTTTAGGAAAATTGTAGCAACTATTAGGGAAACTGCTACAGTATAGCTACGCACACGGTTTTTTCTTGATCGGCAACAGCCTTTCTTAAAGGCCCCTAGAGAATAAACAGATTGCTGTCAATAACCATGATGATTCCACTTGGCTGGTTGATAATTTTTAGAAGTTTATGTGAGAAAACTCAAAATACCTACTTGCAGTTGCACTTGGTGGTGACTTTTTGACCGTTAAGATGAGCGATGATTATCAGCGGTATGCCAAATCGCTAGAAATCGAACTGCAAAGACTGTGTGAGATTTCTAGAAAAGCAAGAGAAAGAGGTTTGGATCCTACACTGAATCCTGAATCTGAGATTGCAAAAGACCTTGCTGAGCTGGTGGAGGGCTTAGTAGGTCCCGCTGGAGTAGCAGAAGCAATAAGAGAACTAAGTGAGAAACTTCCTCGTGAAGAACTTGCCTTCAAAATTGCTGAAGAAATTGTCTACGGAAAATTTGGTATTATGGAAACTCATGACGCTGCAGAGCAGGCCATCAGGACATCCTTGGCAATACTAACTGAAGGGATAACTGCTGCTCCCCTTCAAGGGGTGGCGAAGGTCTCTGTAAAGCAAAATTTCGACAAGACCAATTATCTAGCCATATATTATGCAGGACCCATGCGATCTGCCGGAGGCACTGACCAGGCTTTAACTCTTGTAATAGGCGACTTTGTGCGTTGCCTTCTCGGGTTAGATCGATACAAGCCTACGGAAGAAGAAATTAACCGCTTCATTGAGGAAATGCGTCTTTACGAGAGAAGTGTCGGTCGATTTCAATACCACGTTACTGACAAGCAACTGCGGATTGCGATCGAATCTATACCTGTTGAGGTGACTGGCACCGAGTCTGACCCCGTAGAAGTACAGTCCTTTCGCAATTTGCCTCGAATTGAGACAAACAGGGTTAGGGGTGGTGCCCTACGTGTCGTGAACGATGGAGTAATCGGTAGAGCAGCAAAGGTCACCACAGTTGTTAAGAAATTAGGTATTGAGGGTTGGGGCTGGCTAAAAGCGATCGGTGCAACTTTTGGATTTGAAGAGAAGAAAACTGCTGATTTCATGGAGGACGTAATTGCTGGGCGACCGATTTTTTCCTTTCCTTCGAAACCAGGAGGATTTCGCCTTCGTTATGGGCGCGCGAGGAACACCGGATTGTCTGCCGTGGGAGTGCACCCGTTGACAATGTTGGTCTTAAATGAATTCCTTGCAGGTGGAACACAGCTTCGGCTAGAGTTGCCGGGCAAAGGTGGAGTGATCGTACCGGTAGACACGATTGAGCCACCAGTTGTGTTGTTGAAGGACTACTCAGTGGTTCGTGCTTCAAAAGAGAACTTCCCCCAAATAAGAAACAAAATTAGCAAGATTCTTTTCCTCGGTGATTTGCTCATTAGCTTCGGTGATTTCTTATACAATAATACAAAGCTTCAACCATCTGGCTATACTGAAGAATGGTGGAGTGCGGAGCTCCAAACAGCTATTGATCAACGATTTGATGCTAATCTTAGGAAGGCGGCACAAACTAGTAATGTTCCCTCACAACGGTTAGCGACATTTCTTTCGCATCCTTTCTATAACATGCCGAATGTACGGGAAGCTTTTGAAATCGCCAGAAAGCTTAGTGTTGCCCTTCATCCAAAATTCTGTTTTTTCTGGTCAAATATAACAATTAATGATTTACGAGATCTGCGTCAATGGCTGCTAAATTCGCATCTTCCAAAGGGAAGAGATCGGGGGTCCGGAATAGTAGGCAAAGTGGACACTGCGATAAAAGAGACGCTGGAGCATTTATGCCTTCCCCACAAGATTGTCGGTGATCGAATTTTCATTGAGAATGACGAAGCATTTGTCTTAGCTACCTGCTTAAATCTTAGTTCAACGCAATCGAAGATTGATACTACTTCATCCACTTTGGAAGCTATAGAGCATCTTTCGGGTGTTACCGTTCGGGCGAAAATATTAACCACGGTGGGCGCACGAATGGGCAGACCTGAAAAGGCTAAGAGGCGAGAGATGAAACCTCGCGTTCACTTACTTTTCCCTGTTGGCCTAGCCGGTGGATCGCAGAGAAATCTAGTTTTGGCTGCCAAAAAAGGGATGATTAATGTGGATTTAATTAATCGTCGATGTCCTAGATGTAAAACACAAACGCTTAACACCATATGTGCTTCTTGTCATGGCGAAACGATCCTTGAAAAACTCTGCTCCAGATGTGAGAGGGAAGTGAAGGAAGACGTTTGTCCCCGCTGCAAAGTTTCTGCTAATGGGTTCAGACGACAATCACTAGACCTGAAGTCAATGCTCCGTGAAGCTTGCATAAGATTAGGTGTCAATCAACCCGACCTAGTCAAGGGAGTAAAGAAACTCACAAATGAGAATAAGGTAGCGGAGATTCTTGAAAAAGGCCTTCTGCGTGCGAGAGAAGATCTTTCAATTTACAAAGACGGGACAATACGCTTTGACGCTACCAACGCGCCACTTACTCATTTCAAAGCTGCGGAAATCGGAGTTTCAGTGGCGAAGCTTGCAACACTAGGCTACAGTGTCGACATCCAAGGCGAACCTTTAGCTACGGCAGAGCAGGTCTGTGAGTTGAAAGTACAGGATGTGGTAATTCCGCGTAGATGTGCAGCGTATTTTGTGCGTGTCGCAAGCTTTATCGACCAGCTTCTTAAAAAAGTCTATGCCCTTCCAGAATATTATGGAGTAGAGAAGATTGAGGATCTAGTCGGCCATCTTGTGATTGGCTTGGCTCCCCATACTTCGGTTGGTATTCTGGGGCGCGTTGTGGGGTTCACCAATTTTAGTGTCTGTTATGCTCATCCTCTGTGGCACTCTGCGAAGCGTCGTGATTGTGATGGGGACGAAGACGCTTTGATGCTCGCGCTGGATGACCTGCTGAACTTTTCAAGAGCTTATTTACCTTCTCAAATCGGTGGAATAATGGATGCGCCTCTCTTCATCATACCTGTGGTTAATCCCTTGGAGATTCAGCGACAAGCTCATGAGTTTGATGTTGCCAGCAAATATCCTGTTGCCTTCTTTAAGCTCTCATTGGAGAAGGCGACCCCTTGGAAAGCCGCGAAACTTGTTCCTCTAATAGGAGATAAATTGGGGACAGAAGGCCAATTTGAAGGTTTTAAGTATACAACCCCTGTGTCGGATATAAACATGGGAAATCGGAAAAGCATGTACACACGGCTTCACAAAATGATTGAAAAACTGAGGAGTCAGCTAGAACTTGCGGAAAAAATTGAGGCAGTCGACGCCAGGCAGGTCGCCCTGAAGGTCTTAACTACGCATTTTATGAGAGACATTTCAGGAAACCTCCGAACCTTCTCTACCCAAAACTTTCGATGCAAAAAATGCAACAAGCGTTTTCGACGCATCCCCTTAAAAGGAAAATGTCTAGGTTGCGAAGGGCCTTTGACACTGACCGTGCACCGCCGTGGAATCGAAAAATACCTTGCCGCTGCGTCGTATCTTATTCAGAAATACAAACTGCCTAGATATTATCTACATCGACTGTCATTAGTTAAGGAGGAGCTAAACACTATTTTTGAAGGAAAAAAGCCTCGACAGATAAGCCTCACAGATTTTGCTTAAACCTTTTCTACTTGGATCGCAGAAATCTTATTGATGGTCATGTCCAAAGAAGCAATTCATCCAAATGCTTACTTGACCGAAATAAGGAACATTCGACAGGGTATGGCATCACGTACAAAAATCCTTAGAGCGCTTGAACTGGGGAATGCTACTGCAAAAGTCTTAACCGAAAAATCGAAGCTAACCTATAATGTTGTACTTCATCATTTGTGGTTATTGGAAGCTGAGAAGATTGTCTTGTGCAAAAGAGGAAAAAAGCCCTACGATTGGGGGCTTACAGGTATCGGTCAGCAGCGCCTAAAAGACGTTTAGCCTTTCTTCTGTACGAAAGGGCATTGGCAAGGTGACGATCCACATTTTGGACAACACCTTCTATACTTCTTCAACGCAGATATCTCCAGATCTACATTTAGGACATTTGCAAGTGAGGCAAGCCAAGCAATCACATCGGCAAACTCATCTTCCAAGGCTTTCTCGTCAGACTTTTGCAATGCTGTCCCCAATTCATCCACCTCATCCTTCAGCCACTTAAAGGTTCCACATGCTCCCCTTTTGGAGTCTCTCTGAAAATATATACGCCGCATCATGTTCTGGAATTCTCTTATCGAAATCAAAGAAAAACCTCAGACCTTAATTTTGTGGATATTTTAGACACAATTAAGGTTTTTTCTTGTTTCTTGGTGAAACACTTTAGTGTGCAGTTTTCTCTTGATGTTGTGAAACAGACCAGCAATAATGCTTCGCGATAGAAACTTCTAACGGAGTTTCATGTATTTGTACGCTTCTGCGGCGTCCTCAAAGCAGTAATGCACCTTCTGATAGGTTTCTCTGAATTCTGAAACCTCCTTCTTAACGTTGCCTACATTCTCTCTGTTTATAACTATACGTTTTATGAACTCAGCAATCTCATCCATCTCAGATTCTTTCATGCCTAGCCTTGTGACCTCGGAAGTGCCAAGTCTTATCCCGCCTGGATGCATAAAATGTCGACCTTCCTTGATGTCCCAAGGCAATAAATTGCGGTTAATAATGATGTTGGCTTTCTCTAACGTTTCCTCTATCACGCCTCCATCCCCCTGCTCAGTTATGTCAACAAGAATGACGTGTGATTCAGTGAAACCCTTTTGTTCTGCCAACGCCTTAAATCCGCGTTTATGTAAAGCTTGTGCCAAAGCTTTTGCATTCTTGACAACCTGCCTGCAATATTCTTCTCCAAACTCCAACATTTCTGCACATGCTATGGTGACTCCTGCCAAGGCGTGGAGGTGATGATTGCTAACCATCCCCGGGAACGTCGCTTTCTTTATGGCTTCAGCGTGCCTATCCCAAGAAAGTACGCCGCCATGTTGAGGACCAAATAAGGTTTTATGGGTGCTTAAACTGACTACATCGGCTCCTTCTCGGAGTGGATCTTGGAAGACTTTGCCCGCTATTAATCCAGCTACATGGGCAGCATCGTAACCTACCGTTGCTCCGACATTGTGGAAAGTGTCGGCAAGTTCGTTGATTGGGTGGGGAAACGGGAATACACTTGCCCCAAACATCACAAGTTTGGGGGCTTTCCCCTTCTCTGCCAAGTTATGTATTCGCTTTTTGGTTCTATCCACATCAATGTTTAGCTCCTCGTAATCCAAGGCTAGATAGTTCACATCTAGGCCACTAACAGCACCTGCAGTGCCACCTAGACGCTTCTTTCCTGTTGTGATGTGGCCACCGCATGGAATGGACAGCGCCATCATGACATCGCCAGGCTCTGTAAAAGCAGTGTAGACTACAAGGTTTGCTACGACTCCTGAAATCGGGCGAACATCAACAAACTCGGCTTTAAACAGCTTTTTCATCAGGTCAATGCACAGAAGTTCTACTTGGTCTATATACAAACATCCTGCATAGACCCGTTCACCAGGCCAACCTTCAGCGTAGCGGTGGCCGAAATCACTCGCCAAAGCTTCGCGAACGGCTGGACTTGAAATGTTTTCGCTGGCTATGAGAGGGATGCTTTCTTGGAACCACTTGTGATGGTCTTGAAGCAGCTTAAACGTTTGATTGTATGTTTCGTGGGCAGACAATTGTGCAAACCTCGTCCTATGAAAAACTCGGCACAAACATAAAAGCTTTGAATGACAACAACATTAATTTAGCCCAAACCTAATGATCATAGAGCACATTTGAGGTTGATGTACTATGAGCAGAAGGAAAAAGAAGCGAGAAAGCGGAGCTCCGATGCCTGCGGCAAGTGCTGGTCTATTGCGTTTTTTTGAGGAAGAAACAAAGGGGATTCAAATCAAACCAGAACTCATTATCGTTCTTTCGATTAGCCTGATAATCATATGCTTACTTGCACAAATTTTCTATGCTGGCGGTCTCTTCTAGAAGAAGGGGTCACTTCCGGTCTTCGTGGAGAACTTCTATTCGCTGAACTGAACCCAGATTAACGAATATTTCACTTCTCTCCTCTCTGCCCGTGATTTGTGGTATCGGATTTGCGATGGTCGCACGGAAAATTACTGCCTCAGCGCCGGAAAGCCAGATTCCGGGCGGATCATGCGTAACGGCAGCTAACGTTCCCTCAAAACCGTAGGCCTGATTAAGAATTACTAGGATCTTTTTTCCCACGTTTTTTTCTAGCATGTGAAAGATTGATGGCGGTGGGATTATGTTAGCTGGCATAAACAGTCACTCATTCTTGTGCGTATCCTAGAATAAAACTTTATCCTCACTTGTGGGACATTGTTGAAGTTCTCTATCAAATGCCGCGGATATGACTTTTTGAGGTTTGCCAACTTTAATATAAGATAAGCCTATTCATGAGGTTTCTAAGGAGATAATTGTGGTTGATTTCTGCTGGAGATTTGCATAATTCGATTGATAGAGCATTTAAACATTATTCTTCACTGTTTGTTTTGCCCTCCTATAGAAAAGTCGTTCTAATCACGTTTTCACTGTGCATAACAACTAGTCTGGTAACGCTTTTTCTGATCATAGGTGCTCAACTGCATCTCGCATTCCTACTTGGCCTATTCCTTTTCTTAGCATCTGCGTTTTCAGATTTGGTGGTAAGACATGCTTTTTTCGAGTCAGACCAAGTCTACAACGTGAGGCGCTGCTCCAACCTCTCCATGTTTTCTATTCTGCTATGGGCGGGCTTTCTTGTGCTGGGCTCTTTGCTTGCACGGGCCATTTCTTGGAATTTCTGGGTTGATCTTTCTTTAATCGGCTTCACCGCTGTGTGCATTCTCCGCTTGATTGTGCTTCTGTCAACTTCGTTTGTAACTTACTGGAGAATTGTGGCCGCTTCAATAACTCAGCCCACAATCTGCCTTTTACCTTTTTTTTATGTGACAAATTCAGTTGCTTCAGTATCTAGAGGCGCCATAATAGCGTTTTTTCTTTTTTCCCTTCTCATCTCAACTGCCACAGCGACCGCTTTCATTAGAATTGTAGATCAAGTTGGCTTGAAAAAGTTTCAAACATCGACAACAATGATTCTGAAAGCTTTCCTAGCGAACTGGATGGAGGACATGGAAGCGCCAGTTGAAAAGCTGTTTGAGAACTTTGGAAAGGAAAAAACAATTCATTTTTCGTTACTAGCGTTTAAGGAGGAAGGAGCCAACATTAGTGCTGTCATTGCAGTATCATCCGTTCACCCTGGACCATTTAAGAATGTGGGAAGCAGCCTTCTCCCATTCTTGATTCAAAAGGCATTAGCCAACAAGCTGGGGTCCGTGGTTGCTGTTCCCCACGGTCTATATGGTCACGAGTTCGATCTTGCATCGCAACAACAGAACCGAAAAGTACTGAGGGGTATATTAGAAGCTTCCCACTTCACCGACTTCACATCCAAGGCCACAAAATTCGTGAGAACACATGAGAAATTAGCAAGCGCAAGTTGTCAAATATTCGGCAATTACGCTCTTGTCACCTTAACCTTGGCACCTGAAACCACTGAAGATCTGCCTTACGAAGTAGGTGATTTCATCCTTGAAAAAGCATCAAAACTCGGGTTGACGCCTGGAGCAATAGTCAACGCGCACAATAGCATTAACGGTCCCCTGAATCCGAAGAAAGCGGTGGAGCCTTTGAAGGGAGCTGCTTGGGACGCTCTGAGAAAAGCTTCTAAATTGCCACAGTCGCCATTTGAAGTTGGGGCGGCAAAGGTTACCCCCCGAGAATTCAGCTCGGAGGAAGGCATGGGTCCGGGAGGAATATGCTCTTTGGTGATTAGGGTAAAAGAACAAACTTGCGCCTACATAACGATTGATGGCAATAACATGGTTTCTGGATTGAGAAAAAAAATATTGGATGCTTTGAAACAATTGAACATCGACGCGGGTGAGGTGTTCACTACGGATACACACATCGTAAATGCCGTGAGCAAAACGGCAAGAGGATATCGTCCCTTGGGGGAGGCGATACCTCATGTCGAGTTGATTAACTACATCAAACAAACGGTTAAAGAAGCACTAACCAATATGAGGGCGGCGTCTATTGCTTGGCGCGCAGGAAAGGTTCGAAACGTTAAGATAATAGGAGAACGACAGATAGAAGAGATGTCAGAGTTAGCAGACAGTGCTCTGCGTAAAGCCAAGAAAACCGCAGTTCCCCTGTTTGCGGCAGCAGGTCTACTGGCAGTTGCATTGCTTGTTGTTCTTTAGTCTAGTCATTCTCTAGGCAGTATGTTGCATTTCTTGAGCAGCTTATTCCAGCGTTTATCTATACTACGCTGAACGTCGTCAATCATGTGTCCATATCTCGGTTTAAACAAATGACTGAAACGACGTTGCATCTTCAAGTATTCTCTAACCGGCTTTTTGCTTTCCGGTTTCAAAGCTATAATCTTACTTTGAGGGGACAAAATATATTCGCTGTCCACAGCTTCCCAAAGAGGAAAGGTGCAAGTTTCTACCGCCAGACGAGCGAGTTCAACGGTTTTACTGGTATCATATCGCCAACCTCGTGGACAAGGTGCAAAAACATGCAGAAAAGCTGGACCTTCTGCTTCCAGACCTTTTCGGGCTTTAATTAGCAAATCTTGCCAGTAAGCAATTGAAGCTGTTGCTACATAAGGGATGTCGTGGGCAACCATGATATCCGCTATTGGTTTCTTAAATTGGGTCTTTCCCGGGATTAAATCACCCGCGGGTGATGTAGTGGTTGAAGCTCCGTAGGGGGTGCCCCCACTTCGTTGTATGCCTGTATTCATGTAGGCTTCATTGTCGTAAAGGACGTACAGAAAGTCGTGACCTCGCTCAGCTGCCCCAGATAATGCTTGAAGTCCAATATCGAACGTGCCTCCATCGCCCGCAAAAGCTATCACGTCAACATGAGTCTGGAGTTTTCCTTTTCTTCTCATTGCGTTCAACGCGGCTTCGATGCCCGATGCGTTAGCTGCTGCATTCTCAAAGGCCGTGTGAATCCATGGGACTCTCCAAGCCGTGTAAGGGTATATTGTTGATACGACTTCCATACATCCGGTTGCGTTTGTGGCTATGGTGGGTCCTCGAGTAGCTTTCATTACCAGTCGCAAGGCTATCGCTGGGCCGCATCCTGCACATGCTCGATGTCCTGAAGTAAATAATTCTGGTTTTTCTGCGATTTCTGCTGCCGTGAATTTCCAAGCTGGGTTCACCATTTTCGTGCACATCTCCTATTCTCGCACTCCTGCAAACTGTACATAGCTATTAACCTGACCAGTCTCACGAATTTCTTGCAAGTCCGTGTAGATGCTGCGAATGATGCTTTGAGGCATGTCTCTTCCTCCAAGGCCATAGATGTAATTGACGACGTGTGGGCGTGCTTGGGCATCAAACAGCGCATGACGGATTTCATGGTATATGGGCCCCCCGTTTCCACCAAAACTGTTACTCCTATCCATTACTGCCACAGCTTCCACAGTTTCCAGTGAGTTCCTTATCTCTGCTATGGGAAGAGGTCGAAAAGTGCGGAGGCGTAGCAATCCTGCTTTCACTCCTTTTGCTCGGAGCGTGTCCACTACGCTTTTAGTAGTGCCAGCAGTTGAGCCTACACAGACAGTAGCGATGTCGGCATCCTCAAGACGATAAGCATCAACAAGGCCATTTCCATATCTGCGTCCGCTCAGCTGTCCGTATTCATCGTGGACTTGCACAATTGTCGAAGCCGCCATTTGCATTGCCTCTTCCTGTTGCCTCTTATGCTCGAAATAGTAGTCGTGGAGGTCTAAAGGCCCAATGGTTAGAGGACTAGCTGGGTCCAATTTGAAGGGAACGTTTTTTCCTTCATGACCCGTCACAAAAGGAATGCTCCTTTCGCCCACAAATTTCTGCACGGTTTCATCTGGGAGCACTTGGACGTTTTCCAGAGTGTGGCTAAGGAAAAATGCGTCGAGACATACCATTACTGGCAGAAGTACGTCTGGATGTTCAGCTACTCGAAACGCTTGAATAATTGAATCGTAGGCTTCCTGCGAGTTTTCCACGTAGATCTGTATCCAGCTGCTGTCTCTTTCTACCATACTGTCAGAGTGGTCACAATGTATGTTTATAGGCGCCGACAGCGCACGGTTCGTGACAGCCATCACTACAGGTGCTCTACAGCCTGCTGTGACGTATAGTATTTCATGCATCAAAGCAAGACCAGCTGAAGCTGATGCCGTGAAGGTTCTGACCCCTGTGGCGGACGCAGCCAAGCACGCGGTTAAAGCGCTGTGTTCTGATTCAGTGCAGACAAATTCCGTGTCTACTTCTCCATCAGCCACGTATTCGCTGAACTTCTCCACAATAATTGTTTGAGGGGTGATTGGATATGCGGCTACTACGTCTACGTCAGATTGTTTGATGGCGAGGGCAATTGCTTCATCACCATTCAACGCAAAGGCTTTTTGTTCTTGAGTAATTTCCATCTCAAGTCTCCTCTTCTCTCACCATTATTATTGCACCCATTGGACATTCGTTAGCGCATACACCGCATCCTTTACAGAAATCATAATCGAACTTAATTTCTTGTGCGCCTTTGTTCCATCTTATCGCAGAGTCTGGGCAGATCATGGGGCAAAGCAAGCATTTAGAGCATTTTTCCGGGTCATAGACTGGCTTGAACGTTCTCCAGTCTCCTGTAAGGTATTCGGTTGCTGGTTTCCAACAGACACCTGCTATGGGAAGTTCTTTCCAGCCTTTTGGCTTAAGACTCATTCTGTCCTTACCTCCTTGTATGCCTCTCTTATTATGGCGATATTTCTGTCTGCCAATTCTTTTCGAAAACGTTCTTTGATCACCCTCTCAAGACTTCCTAGGTCCACTGAAGCGGTTGCACGGGTAACCGCTCCAAGCATGGCAGTGTTTGTAATTGGTACATTTAAGATTCTAATGGCGATGTCGGTTGCCGGGACAGTCCAAACTTCTTGAGATATGACGTTAAGCCTTCTTTTCAGCAACGCTGAGCTTTCTTGGGTATTGACGACCAGTGCGCCAGTTTCTGCAAGCCCATCAGTTACATTAACTGTTTTCAAAAGCGTTGGATCCAAAACCACTGCAACGTTTGGGCTGTAAATTGAACAGTGAAGTCTGATGGGTTGGCTGCTGATTCTCGTATAAGCTACGAGCGGAGCCCCCATGCGCTCCGGACCAAACTCGGGGAATGATTGGACATGCTTTCCTTCGAGAATGGCAGCTTTGGCTAAAAGTTCACTGGCTGTCCATGCTCCCTGTCCACCCCTTCCATGCCATCGAATTTCTTGAATCTGGGACATTTGAACTTTCAAACCTTCACTCTAAGGTTCAGCGTTAGATATACATGTTTCTCTATAGCTGGCGAAATACATCTTGCATGACTCAAATAGAAGCTCAGAGAGTTGAAATTCCCCTCAAGTCAAGGAAGAAGCCGCGGAACGCCTTCGTGATCACTGGATGTAGACGCATATGCATACATGCATATGCGAAACACTTTTCCCTCTCGTCAAGCATTTGTTATTTCTCAATGTTGCTCACCAAAGGCGGTCTAGGTGCGCACAACCAAGCTGTAAGTTGGTGATTCAGTGAAAATGGGCAAAATAATAATCGATGAGAAGCTTTGCAAGGGTTGTACACTATGTGTTCATGCTTGTCCGCACCGTCTCATACACATTTCAGACAAAATTAACCCTGAAGGATACTATGCTGCCGAGTTCAATGATTCAGAAGGAAAATGCACTGGGTGCTCTCTATGTGCCATAACATGCCCTGATGTTGTCATAGAGGTTTACCGAGAGAAAAAGAATTCTGGAGGAAAAAAGTGATGGCGAAGAGATTCATAACAGGAAATGAAGCAATCGCAGAAGCTGCAATCCAAGCAGGCTGCCGACACTTTTTTGGTTACCCCATAACTCCGCAGAATGAAATCCCTGAATACATGTCGAAACGCATGCCCGAAGTTGGCGGGGTTTACTTGCAAGCAGAAAGCGAGGTGGCTGCCATTAACATGCTTTTCGGCGCAGCTGGAGCGGGCGCAAGAGTGATGACATCTTCTTCCAGCCCTGGAATTAGCCTGATGCAAGAAGGAATTTCTTATATTGTTGGCGCTCAGCTCCCCTGTGTGATTGTAAATATTATGCGTGGAGGACCTGGGCTAGGCGGCATACAGCCTTCACAGTCTGATTATTTCCAAGCTACGAAAGGTGGAGGGCATGGTGACTACCACTTGTTGGTGATGGCGCCCCACACCATACAGGAAGCAGTTTCCCTTACCATGGAGGCCTTCAACCTCGCTGATAAATATCGGAACCCCACGTTAGTCCTCGGGGATGGCTATATGGGACAAATGATGGAACCCGTGGAGTTCAAGGAGCAGTCTCCTACTGAGCTGCCCCCTAAGGACTGGGCTTTGACAGGAGCAAAAGGACGTCCATCAAACTTGATCAAAAGCCTTTACCTAAATCCAAAAGAGCTCGAAAATCACAATCTTGAGATCAACCGCAAAATTCAAGAAATGGTCAAAAATGAAGTACGTGTCGAAAACTATCGCACCGACGATGCTGAAATTGTGATCGTTGCTTATGGAACGGTCGCGAGAATCGCGAAGACGGCGCTCAAAGTCCTGAGAGAAAAGGGCATAAAGGCAGGCATGATCCGTCCAATCACTGTCTTCCCCTTTCCTTATGGGATTCTAAGCGAAACGGCAGAAACAGTGAACAAGTTTCTGGTTGTTGAAATGAGCTTGGGACAAATGGTTGAAGACGTTAAACTCGGTGTATGCGGTAAAGCTGAAGTCCACTTCTATGGACGAACAGGGGGCATGGTTCCAAGCTTTGAAGAAATCGTCGCCAAAACAAGCGAACTAGCGAAGGAGGGCATCTAATGCAAATAGAAATGGAAAAAGTTTTTAAAAGGCCTAGAACTCTGCTCCCAGTCTCCACCCATTATTGCCCCGGCTGCGGGCATGGAATCATGGCTCGCATTTTGGCAGAAGTGATTGACGAATTTGGAGTAAGGGAAAAAACTGTCGGTGTTGCCCCGGTAGGTTGTTCCGTTCTGCTTTACAACTATCTTGACATCGACATGTACGAAGCTGCCCATGGTCGCGCTCCGGCTGTAGCAACTGGGTGCAAACGAGTTCATCCTGAATTAGTTGTATTTACCTACCAAGGAGATGGCGACTTCGTTTCGATAGGTATGGCTGAGGCAATCCATGCAGCTGCTCGTGGAGAAAAAATTACGACTATATTCATAAACAATGCAATTTACGGAATGACCGGAGGCCAGATGGCCCCTACAACCCTTCTTGGTCAGAAGACTACAACTTCACCAATGGGACGCAAATCGGAGCAAGCAGGATACCCGATTAAAATGTCTGAATTGCTTTCAACTCTCGATGGTGCAGCGTACATTGCTAGAGTGGCTGTAAGCAGCCCCAAACACATTATTCAAGCTAAAAAGGCCCTAAAGAAAGCTTTTGAAATCCAAATCAATGGCCAAGGCTATTCAATGATAGAAATCCTATCACAGTGCCCCACTGACTGGCGCATGACTCCAATTGAAGCGGTAAAATGGGTCGAAGAAAAAATGATGCTTCATTACCCCCTAGGTGAATTTAAAACACCAAAAGAAGGATGACAGATGGAAGAATCAGCTAGAAAACCTCTCTATGCTAACGTCACAATGGCGGGTTTCGGAGGACAAGGTTTAATGTTCATTGGGAAGCTGCTCGCTTACAGTGCGATGAAAACTGGCAAGTACGCTACATGGATACCTTCCTACGGCCCCGAAATGCGCGGAGGAACTGCTAATTGCACCGTGGTCATATCCGAGGAGGAAATCGGATCACCAGTAATAGGTTCGCCACAAGCCCTTATTATCATGAATAATCCTTCATTAAAGACCTTCGAACCTTGCCTTCAGCCGAATGGGTACCTTTTCCTTAACAGTTCATTAATTACTGAGCAAGTCACAAGAAATGACATCAAAACGATGCTTATACCGGCAACTGACACTGCCATAGAATTGGGCGAAAAGAGAACTGCAAACATGGTTATGCTTGGCGCTTATATTGCCGGCACAAAGACGGTCTCCAGAGAGAGCATTCTTAAGGGTCTAGCGGAATTCTTCGGAAAGAAAATTAAATTCTTAAATGTAAACACAGAGGCCTTCGAAAAAGGAATGCGATATAGCCGAGACGAAAAATAGCCAGAACACCCTGATCCTGTCTGTCATTTTTAAGACATAGGAAAACTATAAGAGATGCCAAACAGATTTCATAGAGCATCATTCAACATTTCGGTACAACGCATAACATGGCATAATGGTCCTCAATTCACTTGAGGAGGTAGAAAATGTGACTGAAGAAAAACCTGCAAAACCAAAAGAAGCGGAAAAAGAAATACCTGGAGAGGTGGCAAAGACGAGCGAAAACGCCGTCCTCATAGGACGAAAACCAGTGATGAACTACGTGGTTGCTTGCCTCACCTTCTTCAATTCAGGGGAAAAGAACATCTGCGTCAAAGCCAGAGGCAGAGCAATCAGTAGAGCTGTCGACACCGTTGAACTTCTGCGACGTGGCTTCATGAAAGACCTGCAGCTAAAAAGCATCTCAATCGGAACCGAAGAAGTGCAAAGAGAAGAAGGCAGAAAGAGCAACGTTTCAACTATTGAGATAGCTATGACTAGACCATAGACCTGAAAAGCGTCTCTTAGTCCACAATCCCAAGTCGGGTTTCAGGTCCCCGAACACTGAGAAAGGACCTGACCCACGCTCTTTTTCTGACTGTGGCTCTAACAGATAGCTATAAAAATCGGGTTTGCTCTAATGAATAACCTTCATAGCAAGGTGAAATTAGATGGCAGATTATCCAAAGATTTTTGTGACTCCTCCGGGCCCGAAGGCACGAGAGCTAGCGAAACGTGATGAACAAGTGATTTCACAATCCTTTGTGAGATGGTATCCTCTCGCTATAAGCAGTGGAGAAGGGTGCATAATTACCGATGTGGATGGTAATGAGTACATTGATTTCAACTCTGGGCTTATATGTCTAAACGTGGGGCATAACCATCCTGAAGTAATAAGGGCAGCAAAAAGCCAAATGGACAAGTTTCTACACTACTCAATTACCGATTTTATGTATCATCCGGTCGTGGAGTTAGCTGAGAAACTGGTAACAATTACTCCTGGCACTTGGAAAAAGAAGGTTTTTTTTGGCAACAGTGGCGCTGAAGCCATCGAAGCAGGAGCAAAAGTTGCTAGGTGGCATACAAGAAAACCACGCTACATTGCTTTCATAAGTGCTTTTCATGGCAGAACTTTTTGTGCAATGTCGTTCACTGCCAGTAAACCGGTTCAAAGGCGTTACTTCTTTCCTTTAATTCCAGGCGTTACCCATGTGCCATATGGGTACTGTTACCGTTGTCCCTTCAAGCTTACTTACCCGGACTGCAATTATCATTGCGTCGACTTCATAGAAGATCAGGTTTTGCAGAAATATATCCCACCAGAAGAAGTTGCAGCTTTCGTTTTTGAGCCGATTCAAGGGGAAGGTGGCTATGTTGTGCCTCCTCCAGAGTATTTTCAGCGGCTCGCGAGATTGGCGAACAAGCATGGAATATTGCTTATGGATGATGAGGTGCAAGCCGGAATGGGACGAACAGGTAAATGGTTCGCCATTGAACATTGGGGAGTCCAACCTGACATCCTATGCGCGGCCAAGTCGATAGCAGCTGGCCTGCCTCTCGGTGCGATGATAGCAAAGGAATCGATAATGGATTGGGAGGGCGGTTCTCATGCAAGTACTTTCGGTGGTAACCCAGTGTCCTGCGCTGCTGCGTCTGCCGTAATCGATGTAACTCAGAATGAACGTTTGAGGGAGAACGCAACCAAGCAAGGCGCTTATATAATGAAACGGCTCGAAGAGCTTAAAGCGCAAAGTGAAATTATAGGCGACGTACGTGGAAAGGGATTAATGATCGGCTTAGAATTAGTCGAAGACAAAGCAAGTAAAAAACCCGCGGCTGAGAAGGCAAAGGAGGTTATAATCCAAAGTTGGAAACGTGGAGTGGCGGTAATAACGTGTGGAAAGTCGACAATACGCATTGCCCCTCCCCTTACGATAACGCGGGAACTAGTAAATGCTGGGTTAGAGATAATAGAAGACACAATTAAACAGGCGGAAAAAAACGCTTAACTCCTTTCTGATCTTATTGGAATCTATTATACAATAGAGGTCAGCTCCTCCGACCTATGAAGTGCTAAAAGCTTCGAGACTGAATCGAGTCTTGGCGTAGGGAAATCGAACTGATTCAGAAACTTGGAGGAGAAAAGCGATAAGGATTAACGCGAAATAGGGAGGCGGGTGGTCTGATTTGGGTACAGAGGCTATTAAACAGCTCAGTCTTACAAAGACTGCAGCACAGTCGTTGCTTTCCTTGGTCTTTAGCTTGGGGGGGGTTCTCGCTGGCTTAATAGTCGCCTTTTCGACAGGTCTTTTTTCTCGCGAACCTTGGATAATTGCTCTTTATCCAGGAATTCTCAGCATGAGGGGAGTCATAGGTGGTCTTTTCTCTGGCCGTTTGAGCACAGGTTTGCATTTAGGCACGATTGAAATAAGTATTTCGGGGAAAAAAGCGAAGAGTCTTCGAATATTGCAGAGCTCCATTATCGTTTTAACCTTTGAAAGCAGCGTCATATTGGGATTGGCGGTTTTATTTTTTGGAGTTTTATGGGGGATAACCACACTCAACGCTTTGGCTATGTTTGGGATTCTCGTGGCTACTATGGGCGTATCAATCATCGTTATTTCTCCGATAACTATTGCTGTAGCTTTATCTTCCGTAAAGAAAAGCTTGGACCCCGACATCACTGTTTACCCAATTACCGCAGTTGCAGCTGACATTCTTGTTACTCTATGCTATACAGTAATGTTACACCTGTATTTCACAATTGGTGAAATAGGCCAATCTACTGTGTTAATAGTATGTGCTTGCTTCGCCTTGTTTGCTGTGATTCTTTCACTCAAGAATAGAAGAGAAGCAGAGTTTGCAGCTACCCTTAAAGAGGCTTTATCCACACTAATAGTCATAGCATTCATAGTTAACATCACGGGGTATGCGCTTCTTCGCTTTGGGTTCAGACCGGGAATCTACGCTGTTTACCCTGCTCTTCTCAACATAATTGGCAGCGTAGGCGCAATAGTTGGGTCGACCGCTACGACAAAACTTGCTTTGGGATCTCTCACACCTTCTCCCAAATCAATAAAGAATCATAGAAATCAGATAGTAGGGGTTTGGATTGCCTCCTTAGTTATGTACGTGATTCTCGCAATTACTTCATTATTTTATGAAGGATCCATAAGCTCTCATGCAATTCTGAGATTTACCATCTTGTTTTTCGCCACAAACATTTTCGCTGTAGTTCCTATGATTATAATATCTTTCAGTATAGCTATCATCACCTTCTATCGGGGCCTTGACCCTGACAACTTTGTAATTCCTATAGAAAGCTCGTTAGCAGACACTATAACAACAGTTTCACTATCAGTAATGATGAATTTAATAGGGGGATTCTGAATAGCAAGAATTATCTATTCTTACATGGTATGTTTATTGGAGTGGCTTTCACCTTCATTGGAGAGTTCTTCGCCGCATGGTGAAATTAGAGAAGATTGAATACAAACCGATACCAGTCAGAGACCTACTGGTTGAAATCAAGAATCTGTCCGAACTCATGATTGATTTAGCATACTCCGCTGCGCTATTTCACAGCAAAGCGTTAGCTGAAGAAGTGTTGGCCCTTGAAGAACGTGTAGATACTTTGGCATACCTACTAGACATGAATGTTATGATTGCTGTAAGGGATGCTGATGACGCACGCGCGCTTATTGGTGTTTCTGTTGTAGCCTCCGCTGCCGATAAAATATCTGATGCAGCAGCCGATATTGCCATCCTTGTTATCAAGGAAATAGGGATACACCCCATTGTTCGCCAAGTCTTTAAGAAAGTTGCAGAACATTTAATCCGTGTCGAGATAGACTCAGATTCGATTTTAGTGGGGCATTCGCTAGGAGGGCTAGAGTTGGCAGCTACCATGGGCGTCGATGTTATAGCAATCAAAAGAAACAAAAAGTGGATAATAGATCCTGAAGAAAGGGAAAAGCTTGAAACAAACGACATTCTGTTTGCTCGCGGAGCCCCGCATGGAGTAGAAGAACTCGAGGGACTAGCCCAAGGAACTATTAGCACAATGGAGGGATAGTGATAGCACAGAAGAAGGAGCATTTTGAAGCCCTAGTAAACAAGCTTGTTGAACTAAAAGATACATCTGAATTAATGATTGATTTGGCATACTCTTCTCTCTTGCTAAACAATCGCTACTTGGCCGAAGAAGTGGAGGCTTTAGAAGAGTGTGTGGATGAACTTCACACAGAATTTGAACAACTCGTTCTCTCAAGCGACTTCAACCTGAAAGAAGCAAAAGACTTCTTGGGTCTTATTCGACTTGGAGTTGCTACAGAGCAAATCGCTGATGCTGGAGCTGAGATTGCAGAAGTAGTTCTAAGAGAATTGGAACCACACCAAATCCTAAAAGCTGCGATTGAAAAGGCTGAAGAAACCGTCGTACGTGTTCAAGTCTCCCCTAAATCCTCTCTAGTCGGTAAAACTATCCGCCAAGCTCAAATCCACGAAGAAACGGGAATGTGGATCCTAACCATACGCAGAGGCAACAATTGGCTCCGCCCCCGACCCAACACAACAATCCAACAGAATGACATTCTATTGGCCTCTGGATACGCGGAAGGCGAACAAGACCTCGAGAATCTCGCTTTTAAATCGAGTTAGACCGTCATCGGTCAACCCTTCTCATAATGCATCTCTACCTGTCTATACCACAGGTCCCAAAAATTCTGGAAGTTGATAAATTGCGCTATGCCTACGTGGATCATGGATAGTGTGGCTGAGCTGTGTGATGCAGTCTTAGATTCGCGTACATGAGAGGTAGCTAATGGCGCAGTCACGCTATGTGAGTTGCAGGGAGGTTATTCGACTTCTATTCGGGGAGCTAAATAATAGGTTAGTTTTCCTTCTTTAGGCTGGTGGAAGTCGAGTTGGATAGGCATGTCGTTCGCGAATTGTATTGTAGTAATTTCGCTGGTAGCTGCAGCGGCTTTGATGATTTCAACGAGGTAGCTAAGGCTATAGGTGGCTTTTGTGGATTCTTGAGTTTGAAGGTCCAGAAGCGCGTCGCTACCTTTCTTAAGGATTATTGTGGCTCCCATGAGATCACCGGTTGCGGTGAGGGTGAGCTGTTCTGTGTCTGCTTCGATCCGAACATGGTCGCTGACGATTTGAGCGTCTTCTATAGCTTGACGTAAACCATCAGTGGTTGTTTTGATTGTGGTTTTGAAGGTGATTTTTGGCATGGGGGTCTCTTCTTCTTGAGGTTCAAGTGTTGGCATGTTAAACGTTCGGGTGTAGCGCCCTGTGATTGTGATGTTGAGTTTCGGTGTTTCAGGCGTAAGAGTGAGCTCAACTGTTTCGTCTCGAGTGGTTCTGCGCAGGAGTTTGAGAAGCTCACCGATGTTTATACAAATCTTCTGCGGTTGGTCGGCTTGGTATTCGTCAAAGATGGTTTTAGGCCATTGGAAGTCGACCATGGCGACCCGGCTAGGATCCATAGTGCGTAACTGGATGTTGTCCGGAGTTATGTTGAAGGTGGCTTCATCGGTAAGGATAGCTATTGCGCTGAACATATTTTGGAGAAGTTTTGCATCGGTCATCTTAACCTTGAACAATGCTAACGTCACCTTGATTATGGTTAGGTATGTGTAGACACCAAAAATAAAAGGATACCGCTCGAATGCTTTTCTGCCTAAACCAAATTCTTGCATTACGTATGCACACCTCCGTCAACCATTGATTATAGACACCTTGAGCCCAGCGATCTACGAAGAGGCGACGCCTCGTCGATGTGTGCGCGCTACGAAAAATGGAGTTAACTAAACTAGGCAGAATCACACTTCTTATCCCTAATCAAACTCTCCTCAAATGCAGCAGCAACCCAATTATCCGTTCCCATCTCCGAAAAAACTGATGTTGAGCCCACAACGCATAACTCGTGTACACCAGGAAAGCAGCGATTGCAATCATAAATGAGAATTCTAGAATTCTCCCGCGTGCTAATGCACCGAGTAAACTCAGAAACGAGAAAACCAACAACGTACACGAAACCACAAACCCAATCAATGAACCCGTTCTGAACCGCGTCCACTCCAAATCGAGTTCCGAGAGGAAGTCGTGCAGCGATCTTACCGGATAAGTTGTCTCAACTTCCTCGTCATGCATCCTCTACCACCACGAAGCTCGACATTAGCTATTGACGGCGCTATTAATAATCGCGATGCACCAGAAATGAAACAGAAGGGATTATAAGATAGATGGCAAGCTCTTCCGCAATTCAACATAAACCTCTCATCCTTCCCGAGTTAGGACGCATCTTCCATCCTCAGTCAGGCGCACTAAACCCCTCAGCACCAAATACACGAGGTGCTTCAAAAAGTCGTCGTATGAAAGGCGAGTAGCCTTCCGCCAGACATAAGTTCGAGGTTGTGCCTTCATAAAATAAATGCTCCAGGATCTCGAATCGAATCTGAACAGCGCCTTTCCTCACACGACCCATAAACTGCACCAATGGCTGATAGTCTAATGCTAAAAATCAAATAAAACACTTGTAGGCTCCGACCTCAAGAGCCTTTAATGGAAGAGCGAACGTAGCAGAAGCGTTCTTATTCGATGTTCAATTTTTCTTTGTACGCTTCTAAATCGAGAAACCCATGCCCGCTAATGTTCATCAAGATGGCTTTGCTATCTCCAGCCTTTTCAGTTTTAAGTGCTTCATCAACACCTGCCCTAACGGCATACGCTGACTCGGGCGCAACCAGCCAACCCTCCGTCTGGAAAAACAGTCTAGCAGCCTCAAAAATCACTCGTTCATCAGCAGGATAAGCCACGGCTTCAACAAGCCCATGATGTCGTAATGCACTCACCAATGGCGCAGCAGCGTGATATCGTAGTCCATCCGCTCGAATAGGCATCATTTCCGCCTGGTGTCCTAACGTAAACATTTTCAATAGTGGCGTATGCCCAACCACGTCTCCAAAATCATACCGATACTCCCCCCTCACTAAATTAGGGGCAGCCTCAGACTGCGCAGCCAAGAACTCGCACTTCCGCTTTCCTTTAAGCACCTCGCCAGCGAAAGGTAGAGCTAAACCTCCGAAATTTGAACCTCCACCGAAACACCCCACAACTAAATCAGGGTCATCATCCACCAACTTGAACTGCTCGATCGCCTCCAACCCAATAATTGATTGGTGAATTAAAACATGGTTCAAGACTGAACCCAGGCAGTAAACTGATCCACTATGTTCGTCTGCATACTCCAACCCTTCCGAAACCGCAATCCCTAAAGACCCCTGATGATTTGCATCCTCTCTCACCAGCTGCCTACCAACCTTTGTTTCCCGACTCGGAGAGGCGTGTACCGTCGCCCCCAACAGCTTCATGAATGTCCTTCTATCTGTCTTCCACCGATAAACGGCTCTGACCCAAAAAACTATGCAATTTAAGTCCATCAACTTAGCTGCGTAAGACAACGCGCTACCCCACTGTCCCGCCCCAGTTTCAGTGACAAGTTCCCTCTTGCCCTCTTTCGCTGCAAGAAACGCTTGAACCAAGGCAGTGTTCACTTTGTGTGATCCAGTCGGCGACAAATCCTCCCGTTTGTAATATAATCTAACCTTCTTTAAGCCAAGAGATCTCTCCAGCCTCCTGGCACGATACAACGGTCTAGGCCGACCTGCTTGAACATACAAACTCCTAATAGCCTCTGGAATTTGAATCCAACGCTGACTAGAAGACTCTTGCTTCAAGCATTCGCCAATCATGGTGCTCTTCAGAAACTCTAATCGAGAAGGGCCCGTCTCAGGCTCTTTGGGAGGGGGCAAAGGCTCTGGTAAATCAGGTGCGATGTTATACCACTTCTTCGGCAATTCGTCAACAGGAAGAGAGATCTGAGTTGAATCCATAGATTGCCACCTTCGTTCTAACAAGCACATTATGTGAGAACTATAATTTGCTTCGGCTCTTGAAATAAATGTTTCCACAACATCAGTGGGCCACCCCTCCAACTCGCGATAATCTGCATCATTTCCTCCTGAAAATCCAACACCACAGAGCTATCGCATGACCACTTTTTCTGTGAGTGGGGCTAATCGCATACATGAAGGCCTGAATCGCACGCAGAAGGGATTGGGTGTTACTCGGTTTTCTCTTCTTGACCACGAAGCAGCAGGAGAAAAATAATCACTAGCGCCACAAAGGCTGTGATCATCAAAATATATATCAGTGTTTGAAAAAACCCTTCCAGGTCCAACGAGTTTCCACCTTTCTCCATAGTAAACTTGTGTAGGTTATTTAAACTATCGCTTTCTTCCACTCTCTCATCAATGCGGCATAGAGCTCATCATCTTCATCATACGTCACATACCTTTCCAACGTCTCCGCAAGCTTCTGCGCTATCAAATGATAACACAAATGCACTTGCTTATCCAATACCCGGAAGTAGAAGTCGTCGCAAGTACAGAAATCAACTGCAGGTAGAATGAGGTAATCCCGCTCCTTTCCTACAACAATCCATACGGCACGATTGCTGGGTGTAAAGAGATATTTTTTTACGCGCTTGTCATTGACGGCAGCCCAAGCTTTTGCGAAGCGTTCTCCAAAAGCGCCACAAAGTCTGTCTAGGTCAGCGTCTTCAATTCTTCTTCCCAATAATATTTCCTGGCAAATCCTCCGAAGTAATTTGAGTTCTGAAGTTTTCGCCAAGTATTTTTCTCCGAAGACTATTTCCCTTAGAACTGTGCAGGATAAAACAAGTGTGCGTCAATCGATCTGTATTGGTTTCCCTTTTGATTTGGGCTCTTTAGTTTTTTTCAGCGTTACTTCCAACACTCCATTTTTATAGGAGGTCTTCGCGCCTTCAGGTTCCACGTTAGTCGGCAGTTTGACCTCTTTATAGTATTTACGCTCAGTTTGTTCAACAGAGATTGTCAACATGTCATCCAAAACATGGAGCTTTATGTCTTGTTTGTCTACACCTGGCAGTTCAGCAACCACCTTTATCTCGCTATCTATGCTCACCACGTCAACCAACGGTTCACGTTCATCTTTGATCGTTGGGCCGCGTATACTCGGCTGCACGTTCCCGAATTCATTTATAATTGGCTTCCCATCTGGACCTATCGTCATTGAATAGCCATAAACAAATGGTCCAAATTCACGAACCTTGCTGCCATTCGGCAACTTGCGTTCTCGTACATAGTCTTTTGGTATGCGAGATGTGAACTCTTTTAGCTCTTTGTCCATCATCTCTTCAATGTCGCGAAGCATTTCATCCATGTCCTCAAAAAACCAGCCTCCAGAAAAGGGCCGTTGCATTTTCCTTCTGAACCATCTTTCAAAATCCTCGTTCCAAGACATGTTTTTCACCTTTCAGTGTAAAACTTCGAAAAGAGTTTAATAAGAGTTTTTCCCAGACGCTGTTAGCGTGATGTTGCGAGTTGGCGAATTGCACCTAGAAATGTTCCATCGAGAAGGTAGATCTCTGCACTATTGATGTTAATTGCCTTAGAGCCGAGAACGGGACCGATATATCTCCTGCTCTTACGTTTCCTGTTGACAGGCGGACCTCCAAGAAAATCGTTGAAGCAAGGCATTATTAATAATTCCTTTACTTTGGGGCTAACGCCAAAATGCTGTTTGAAAGCTACTCGAGGGCTGCTCTGCATTTTGATGCGTTTACGCTTCACGTATATAGCTGCAAGCTTTTTAACGTCACATTTTGCTTTAATCCAGACAGGCGCCGTAATTCGGAATCCCAAGGTGTCTTCGAAGGCAACTACAGGGTGGACATGACCCATTAGGAGAGTGTCACAGGCAAGGAGTTTTTCAGCGGGCCACGTGTGTCCATGAAAAAGACCGATTGTGTTTAAAGTCATGCCCGTTGACGAATGTAATTGAATGGGCGGAGGCAGCAGAGGCTCAAGGTTTCCATCGTGGTTTCCGCGGACTATTTGGACGTCATCGACTTCAGCTAATAATGACTCGAAGAACTCTGGTATATCTCGCCATTCGCCAGGCTCTGCTTTGGCGATGGTGTGCTTCACATCCCCTAGGATGGTGAGAGCGCTTGGTTTAGTTTTGTCTATTAGCTTGAGAAGTTTGTGAAGCATTCTTGGGGCTTGTGACGGAACGTGGACACCTTTCCTAGCGAGATTCATCTCCCAACCTAGGTGTATGTCGGAAATGATGAGAGTCTTACGTTGATCTCCACTATAGAGAATAGCGGGATAATCTTTTACCGGTGCAAACATCAAATCTTAGACCTGTTTCAGACATTTAAGCATGATTTGATGGAGCTGCGGGTTTCCCGTAGCTATGAAAGCTACTGTTTCTGTGGGGCTTAGAATATTTGTCAATGGTGTATTTCGAAGCGTGGAGATTCTAGCGCCAGCTTCCTCTATAATGAGGGCGGCAGCAGCGATATCAGTTGTGCGGAGTTTGCCCCTGATATCTATGAAGGCGTCTATGGTTCCATCCGCTACATAGCAAAGCTCAAGAGCGTTGGCTCCAAGATGGCGGATGTGTTTAGTGTGCAGAAGTATTCGGTTGAGTTTTTTGGTTAATTCGGCGACTTTCCATGTGTTGAAGTCTATACCTATTACTGCGTTTGCTAGCTCTGTGATTTGTGCGGATTCGACTCTCTCTTGATTACGATAAGTGCCAAAGTTTTTCTGAGCCACGTAGACTACTTCATGGAAGATGTCCGCTACGGCAGCCACTTCTATTGCGTCTAGACGCGGAATTTTGCTGATAGCGATACTGATACAGGCAAAAGGCAAACCCCTCAAAGTATTTGTGGTTCCATCAATGGGGTCTGTGGTCACATAGCAGGTTGGATGTTCGCCATATGTCTTTATGCCTGACTCTTCACTGATTAGTGTGAAACTTATTTCATGGTTCAGGAGGGTTTTCACCAGCGCTCTCTCAGCTTGCAGGTCAATATACTTCTTAGGATCGCCACCTGCCCCTCGGCCATACGTTTCCTGGGCGAGAGCGGTTCCAACTAAAGGCATGATTGTGTGCTTCACCTGCTTAGAAGCTTCGGTCAGGATTCCTATCCAGTCCATAGTTATTCAGGATCATTCGCAGCATTTAAGAATAAACTCTCACCGAAGAGTGTGGGCGTACCTAAAAATGTTGTAATCACCATAATGGATGGGATCCAAAAATTTGTGCTCAGCTAATCTGTGGACAGCAGCGCGGCAAAACTTAGAACTTCTCCAACTTTGCTGCAATCTCGTCAACATGACGAGTAAAGGGATGACCAGGCTCATCCCTGGCAAAAATCTTCGATCCGCCAGCCCTTAACACGTCGCAGAAACACGGGATCACCATTAAAACAGGCAAAGTATGAGTATTCTGAAAGCGACTATGCACATCCGCTCTATCTGCGGGGGACGATAGAAACTCAATCGGCACTTTGTTCATTAGAATGCCAGTCTTCTTTTCAAATAAATCATAGAGTTCATGCGTCATTCTCCTAGTTCCGGCAACATCAGACGCATCAATGGTGCTGACCACGAGAACAACGTCAGCACTTACAATCGCGTTGATGGAGGAGTATTGTAACCCAGGACTCGTGTCAAATAACAGATAATCCAACTCCATATCGTTGAGAAGCGCATTCTTCAATGACAACAACCTTCCTAAAGCTCTCATCTCCCACTTCCGATCCTTGGCTGACATGTCTCTCAGAGCCTCAGTAGTTGGATTTGCTAACCCTACTAACATAGTGCCATTGCAATTGCATTGAGGAGTGTAATCGAATAGAACCTTGTTAATTTCACAAGCTCCATTCAAATAATCATTCAACCAATATTCAGAAGCCTCCTGCCGGAAAATTGATTGCAGGCTAGGCGCACGGAAGTCCAAATCTAAAACACAGACCTTCTTTCCTTTGTTGGCATAAGCTGCAGCGAGGTTCACTGTTAAAAGTGTCTTTCCTGTACCCCCTTTGTAGCTATGGACAGCTAAAATCTTCCCCAAATTTGTACACTCCCTACCTTTCAACAAAAAAATACGCTTTTCGACCTCTCCTCTCCTTCTTCAAATAACCCATCAAAACAAGTTGATTCAAATAGCCGCTTTCCACCGCTCTGGCCCGCTTCGTCTGTTCCGCCACATCCTCTGCGGTAGCATGACCAAGCTTGCAAATCGTCACAGCCGTTTTCCTTAGATGATCCGGCAACGAAAGAAGGGTCATCACATCCAAGGCTTCGGGTAAATCCTGCACGACAAAATCCTGCTTCCTCTCCTGCTTCTGTATTTCAATAAAAACCTCCATCTTCTCATTTAGCCTCTCTAAGCTCTCCCTAATCTTCTCCAAAAGCACAGCAGAACTCTTCTCAGGCGATTTACCCATTGTCGACACATCCGCAAGAACTGATAAACACATCTACAGTAGTGAAGGGGGGGAAATGTCTATTAAATCTTACGACATAACTCTATAGATTCTGAAACTTCCCTGCGCCTACGAGCCGCGAATCTGGCTTATACTATCTCCTTTAGTAACAGAGGGACCAAAAGAAAAATCAAGAGAAAAGATGAGAGAAAGAGGGTCTTACAGAGTAGCTGGGAGACGACGAGAGTCTTCTATTATGGGTAGGATCGTTTTAAGTTCTCGGAAGTACTTCAGAACAGTTATACCCTTTTGCGTTACAGCATAAACTACGCGCTTTTTACCAGCAGTGCGTTCTTCAACGAGGTTCTGTTGAATTAGAAAATCTAGATATTGTTTGAGGACGCTACAGTTAACGTTGGCTTTGTACATGATGTGTGTTAGCTTGAGAGGTCCACGTTGCGATAAAACTTTTAGAATATCTATGTACATTTCAAGTTTGGAGCGTCGCATGTTTCAACCTCTTGGTCGTGTGTTTCTGTGTTTTGGATATAAATGGTTTATGTATTTGGAATCAGTTTTTCTCTCCATTCTCTAGCTCTTATCTGGTTGAGCTCCAATTAGTACAATTAACCTGTTTTGGAATGCTGTGACCAAATCGTCGCAGAGAATTTGCTGCATTTCTGTCGAAAGTGTCTGCAGTTCACCTTCCAAAGCTTGATGAAGTCTGTTTTGCAGCTTTTTCCGCTTCTGTTGAGAGAAAGTCTTTCTTGTTTCCATCTTGCCTTCATTTCCCCCAGTTCTATTTTAATTTTAGCTTTGAAGTTTCAGTTTAACTATTTTATGAAGAGAAAATAATTATTGGCAGTAACTGTCTCGCTGCGAGGACTTGGACTCTCTCCCTTATACATCCTGAATAGCAGCACATGCGTTATGCGCATAGGCTCTCAACTTGCTTATAACTGGAATACACCAACTGTCTACATTGTGAAAAAATTTGATTGTTGGATTAGATCACATAGGAATAGCTGTCAATAAGATTGAGACAGCTCTACCAATTTACGAGAAATTCCTTGGATTGAAGCTAAAGACACTGAAAACCTCAAAACAGCACGGCATTAGAGTGGCCTTGCTTGCTGCAGGAGACACGAGCATTGAGCTACTGGAACCCTTGAATACAGAGAATCCTATATCAAAGTTCCTGGAGAAACGCGGTCAAGGGGTACATCACTTAGCCTTCAAAGTTAGCAGTCTAGAACAAATGCTGCAACAACTTAAGAATGAAGGTCTGGTTTTAATTGACGAAAAGCCCAGAAGAGGTATTGAAAGCGGAATGATAGCGTTCTTGCATCCAAAAAGCACTGGAAACGTTCTAATAGAATTGTGTGAACACTAACTCAAATATGCCACGCCAAAACCATAAAAAGCCCCACTTAAGACGCACTTTTTTGGGTTACCAAATATATCACTATGGAGCAGTATCTTCTACGAACGATATAGCTAAGGAAATTGCCAGGAAAAACGATGAAAGAAGAGTCATTGTTGTCGCCGAAACGCAGACGAGGGGAAGAGGCAGAGCAAAGAGACGGTGGACCTCCCCTAAAGGAGGAACATGGATCTCAATATTGCTGCGTCCTCAAATCAAACCAAAAGAAGTCTTGAAACTAGCCTTCATAACCTCTTCCGCAGCAACCAAAACAATCCAGCAACTGTACGACTTAAAGGCCGAGGTCAAATGGCCAAACGATGTTCTTGTTCGTGGCAAGAAAATTTGCGGAATCTTGACTGAAACAGAAACAAAAGAGAACAAATTGCTATTTGTAGTGATAGGAGTTGGAATAAATGCCAATATCGACATTAAATTCCTTCCGGAAGAACTCCGCCAGACTGCAACTTCCTTAAAGCATGAGTTGGGTCGTGAGGTGGAACGAAAGACTCTTATGAAGAGGTTCGTGCGAAACTTCGAAAGTCGCTACAAAAATCTGCAAAGAGGAATGTGGGCTCCGTTGTTAGATGAATGGAAAAGCTTGACATCCTTTCTCGGTAAACAGGTGAAGGTTACGAGTTTCGACGAAATCATCATAGGGGAGGCATGGGATGTCGAGGATGATTGTTCCCTTATCATCAGGCTTGAGAATGGGACGATCAAACGAATTATAAATGGGGATTTGGCGCTGAGAAAAAAGGCCTAGTTACGACTCCTTTTCCATCTCACACCTTCAGGCGTATCTTCCAGAACTATGCCCTCCTCCTGGAGGAGCATGTCTCTAATCGCATCGGCAGTTTTCCAATCCGTGTTCTTCCTCGCAATCTCTCTCTTCCTTATCCACTCCTCTGCTCTCTTTGACAACTTTTCCTCGCTTATTTTCCAAAAATCGCCTAAGACACCTAAGACGCGATCAAAATTCATCATTAGGTTCTTAATCTGATCAGCTCCTTCACGACGCAATTTCTCTTCGTCACTAAGTGTGTTAATTTCTCTCACAAGCTTAAACACTGCAGACAATGCTTTATTGATATCTAGGTCATCATCCATAGCCTCCTCAAATTCTGTCTTCGCTCCTTCAGCTAGTTCACTTACGTCTTTCCCGTCGCCATCTTGCGCCTCCCCCAGTCTGTTCATAAAGTCGTAGAGTCGCTGCAACGCATTATTTGCCGCCTTCAAACCTTCAAAAGTGAAGTGAAGCTGTTTTCTATAGTGAGTTGCCATCAACAAGTATCTCACAGCCAAGAGGGCGTATCCTCTACCTATCAAATCTTGTAACGTGTAGAAGTTCTGTAAAGACTTGCCCATTCTTTCTCCTTTAATGAGCAAATGCTCATTATGCATCCAGTAATTAGCGAATGGTTTCCCAGTTAGCGCTTCGCTCTGGGCAATCTCATTCTCGTGGTGGGGAAAGATATTGTCAACCCCACCAGTATGAATATCAAACGTTTCACCTAGGTACTTCATTGACATAGCTGAACATTCAATGTGCCATCCTGGTCTGCCCTTACCCAGACTAGTCATCCAAAAAACATCGCCATCTTCCGGATCCCAAGCTTTCCAAAGAGCGAAGTCACTGGCTTGCTCTTTTCCGTATTCGTCGACCCTGACTCTTGCTCCGGCTTTCAGCTTCTTTAGTTTCATCTTAGAGAGCTTCCCATAATCTTTGAACTTAGATATATCGTAATAGATTGAGCCATCGTCGCCTTTGTAACCGCAACCTTTCTCTAGCAAAGCCTTCACGAGCTCAACCATCTCATCCAAGTGTTCAGTAGCTTTAGGCATAACTGTGGCTCTCTTAATGTTAAGTTTCTTCAAATCGTTAAGAAATGCATCAATGTACTTCTGCGTGTATTTTTCAAGTGTTAAGGCCTCTTTCTTCATGCCTCGAATAGTCTTATCGTCTACGTCCGTAAGATTCAACACGTGTTTCACGTCGAATCCTCGATATTCAAGCCAACGTCTAAGCAAGTCAACGAATACATAGGCTCTAAGATTTCCGATATGAGCATAGTCGTAAACGGTTAGTCCACAAGAATACATGCGAACCTTTCCCTCCTCAAGAGGAGTGAAAACTTCTTTCTTTCGGGTCATGGTGTTGTAAAATCGCAGCATCAGTAATCGCCATGTTTCAAAACATCTTCCGAAAGTTATCTTTTTCTGTTTTAAACTGGTGAAGCAAATATATATTTGAGGAAAAACAGTGTAGCAGAACACAGGTGGATTAGTTTGACGATACGTGAACCTACGATGAAAGAAAAGATCCAGCAGATTCGCACACTTCGAGGGAAGGCGAAACTTGGCGGGGGGAAAGACCGTATCAAGAAACAACACGATCAAGGTAAGCTGACTGCGCGGGAGAGGATTGATCTTCTTTTGGACCCTGACACTTTCGTAGAGGTGGATCCATTCATTGTTCATCGGTGTACGGATTTTGGAATGGCAGAGAAGCGGATCTTGGGAGATGGTGTAGTTACAGGCTACGGAACCATTAATGGACGCCTAGTGTATGTTTTCTCTCAAGACTTCACGGTGTTTGGCGGATCCCTTGGCGAAATGTTTGCTACAAAAGTCTGTAAACTAATGGATTTAGCCATGAAAACTGGTGCCCCAGTAATAGGCTTAAACGACAGTGGTGGAGCAAGAATCCAGGAGGGAGTTGCGAGTCTCGCAGGTTACGGTGACATCTTTTTCAAGAATGTGATGGCCTCCGGTGTGATCCCTCAGATTTCCGCTATTATGGGTCCCTGTGCAGGGGGGGCTGTCTACTCTCCCGCCATGACAGATTTCATTATTATGGTGAAGGACACGAGCCACATGTTCATCACTGGGCCAGAAGTCATCAAAACCGTTTTGGGACAGGAGGTTGATTTCGAAGAGCTTGGTGGTGCTTTGGTCCACATGCAGACCAGCGGAGTCTGCCATTTCATGGCTGAAAACGAACAAGAGTGCGTAGCATACATTAAAAAACTTCTCAGTTACTTGCCTTCCAATAACATGGAAGATCCACCGATTAAAGAAACTGGCGATGACCCGAACCGCACTGAGGACAGTTTGGAAGAGGTTGTGCCCCACGATCCAGACAAGCCTTATGATGTGAAAGACATATTTTCTCTCGTGGTAGACAACGGCGACTTCTTTGAAGTTCAACCTCTCTGGGCTCCAAACATAGTAGTAGGATTTGCAAGACTAAATGGGCGCACCGTAGGTGTTGTGGCAAATCAGCCAAAATACTTCGCAGGCACCTTAGACGTCAACTCTTCTACAAAAGCAGCGCGTTTCATACGATTCTGTGACGCATTCAACATTCCGATAATCACCTTTGAAGACGTACCAGGCTTCTTGCCTGGAATAGACCAAGAACATGGAGGAATAATACGTCATGGCTCAAAGCTGCTTTTTGCCTACTGCGAAGCTACAGTGCCAAAAATCACCATTATAATTCGCAAAGCCTATGGTGGAGCTTATGACGTGATGGGAAGCAAACACTCTGGCGCAGACGTGAACTACGCTTGGCCATCAGCAGAAATCGCTGTCATGGGTCCGGCTGGCGCAATAAACATTATCTTCCGTAAAGAAATCACAAAAGCAGAAGACCCAGCGAAGCGGAAAAAAGAGCTGACCGCAGAATATCGTGAGAAATTCGCAAATCCTTACATTGCAGCTGAGAAAGGCTACATTGACGACGTCATTGAGCCGTCACAGACTAGACCAAAACTCATCAGTGCCTTGGAGATGTTGGTCACCAAACGCGAGTCACGGCCGCCCAAGAAACACCCAAACATCCCCCTCTAGACTTTGGACTCATCACATCACGTTGGACTTTGGCTTGATGGTTGGCTAAAAAGCAGAATTCGATATTGTTGCTCATGGTTCAAACGGCGAACTCGATTTTTCAACCGAAAAGAAATGGTAGGGTTAAAATATCAGCTCAAGTCAGTTTATTAATCCAACAAAACTCAAGCGGGACTTCTCTTGGCCAAGACTGTTCAAATCACTGATACCACCTTCAGAGATGCTCACCAGTCTTTGATGGCGACTCGCATGAGAACCGAATCTATGGTTCCCATAGCAGAGAAGATAGATCAAGTAGGATTCTTCTCTCTTGAAGTTTGGGGAGGGGCGACTTTCGATGTCAGCATACGTTACTTAAATGAAGACCCGTGGGAACGCCTCCGTACGTTGAAAACGCACGTTCAAAAAACGCCTTTACAGATGCTCCTCCGAGGACAAAATATTGTAGGCTATCGGAACTATTCTGACGACGTTTTACTAAAATTTGTGGAAAAGGCTGCAGAGAACGGTATAGACATATTTCGCGTCTTTGACGCCTTGAATGACACACGCAACCTTGAGCTGGCTATAAAGACTGTAAAAAAATGTAGCGCTCACGCTCAAGGATCACTGTGCTACACCCTGAGTCCTGTTCACACAACCGACTACTATCTACATGTAGCTAACCGTTTGGCCGAACTCGATTGCGATTCAATATGTATCAAGGACATGGCTGGCATGCTCATGCCAAAGGCAGCGGACGAACTCGTCTCTGCCTTGAAGAAAGAGATTAGACTGCCAGTTCACATGCATTGCCACAGCATCAGCGGCGCAGTCATGATGACCTATTTAAGCGCCTGCCAAGCGGGAGCAGACATTCTGGATGCTGCTTTCTCCCCTTTTGCTTGGGGGACATCTCAACCACCAGTTGAAAGCATAGTGGCTGGGCTGAAAGGAACCCAGTATGATACTGGACTTGACATGGAATTACTGGTGGAAATAGCTAAGTATTTTCGCGATCTACGAGAGAAGTACTACGACCCCCTTCAGCTAATCAGCCCCTTGGCTGAAAGAGTTGACACATCTATTCTAACGCACCAGATTCCGGGAGGCATGTTTTCTAACCTAATTTCGCAGTTAAAAGAGCAAAATGCCCTAAACAAGCTTGGCGCGGTGTTGAAAGAAGTTCCATTCGTGCGGGAAGACCTCGGATATCCACCTCTAGTCACCCCCACAAGCCAGTTAGTTGGTAGCCAAGCCGTATTCAACGTGTTGTCAGGCGAACGTTACAAAATCGTGCCGAAAGAAGTTAGAGACTACTTAAAAGGATTTTACGGGAGGCCTCCTGCAAAAATTAGAGAAGACTTAAAAAAGAAAATAATTGGAAACAAAGAACCCATCAAAGTTCGCCCCGCTGATTTGCTTGAACCACAACTTGACAAAATACCCGAAAATGTGAAACCCTACATACATAGTGAAGAAGACAGACTAACCTACGCATTATTTCCAAAAGCTGCGTTGGAGTTTTTTAAGAAAAGGGAAGTCAGAAGAAAAGCATCAGCTCCAGCCCCTACGTCAGAGCAACAAGAACTGGAAGAAATCGCTGCTCTGTCAGTAGCAATCGCAACTTTTCTCAAAAGCACACACAAAACTAAGGCGGTCATCCCCACTCGAAAAACCGAATCAAAAGCAATCGCGCCATGGGTTCTAGCCGCACGACAAGAATTAACCAGGCAAGGCAGCTGAGGAATGTGCCTGAATACACAATACTAATCGAAAACAGACCATACAAAGTAGAGCTTACCAAAAAAGAGGACGAAGGGGTCTTTAAGGCCCGAATCAATGATAGATCAGTTGAAGTGAAACTCGAAAATAGCGAAAAAGGCGCCTCTTCCTTGACACTTGAAGTGGCAGGGAAAACGTATCAAATTGAACTAGAGAATCTTGATGCGCGTGCACCTTTTGCGTTGAGAGTTAACAACGCGCCTTTCAGAGCACAATTAAAGGAGCCTCCGAAAAAAACGGCTACTTCAATACCAACCCTTAAAGCTGCAGTAAGCGTTGAAACGCGACACAGAACAGCTGCTGCCCAAGGCGCAGTCGTAGCACCTATGGCCGGCAAAATAGTTGCGGTCAAAGTGAAGAAGGGCGATGCTGTAAAATCAGGTGATGTCGTTTGTATTCTCGAAGCAATGAAAATGGAGAACGAAATTGCAGCAACCAAGACAGGAAAGGTACAAGAAGTCAACGTTGCAGAAGGGACTCCTGTCAACGATGGAGAAGTCTTAATCTTAATAGACTAGCCTCTGATTGGAGAGTTTTCACCCCGAATCATGGGTAGCCATTTTGGTCAAACCTGACCAAGTTGAATACGAGTGTGTTGGGTGCAGAAGCACCACCAAAAGCAGCGTAACTTACATAACCACAATAACAGAGACATCGTTGACATTGGTTCCTGTAAAACCTGTAAAGATAGCATCATTCAATTCCGAAAAGAAACTAAAGGAATCGTTTCTATCGATAAAGTTCTTCGCAACCATCTCTAGCTCAAGAGAGCGCGAGAGAGTCTGTCCATCTGCTAAAGCTCCCGCTGCTTCAGTCGGCCCATCAAAGCCATCTGTACTAAGTGAAGCGATGGCGATTCCTCCCATACCCGAAATCTTTAACGCTGCACTCAACGCAATTTCTTGGTTTCTTCCCCCCTTCCCGTCTCCAACAACGGTAACAGTTGTTTCACCTCCAACGACAATTCCGCAAGGACTAGGCAAAGGGCTTCCTGAAGCCACAACCTCCTTCGTTATTGCAGCCAACATTGTCCCCACATGCCTTGCTTCGCCTTCAAGAAAGGATGTAAGAAGAAGTGCTTGCAGGCCCGAACTTCGAAAACTGCTGCAAGCAGCTGACGTTGCTGAACGATTATTCCCAACGACAGCATTATAGGCCTTTTTGAAGACCTTGTCTTCGTTTTTTGGCGTTTCTTCCCTCAAACCTTTCTGCCCATTTACTAAAAGAGTTTTGACAGACTGAGGCGTAGTTTTCCACAAATTATACCTTCGCAAGACTTCGATTGCATCGCCAAAGGTGGTCGAATCAGGAACTGTAGGGCCTGAAGCAATGAAATCCAACGGGTCCCCTATCACGTCGGACAATATTAAGTTGATAATCGTGGCAGGGTAGGCGTTCTTAGCCAGCCATCCTCCCTTTAAGGCTGAGATGTGCTTTCGTACGGTGTTAAATTCGTTTATGGTGGCGCCAGACTTCAATAGAGCGTTAGTAACCTGTCGCTTGTCCTCCAAAGTGATTTCACCTCGGGGAAGCGGCATCAAGCTGGATCCTCCTCCAGAAATTAAGCAGATAACCAAGTCGTTCTTTTCGGCTTGGCCTACTAGTTCCAGTATTCTTTTAGCTCCCTCCATTCCTGCCTTGTCGGGAATGGGGTGACTCGCCTCTTGAAGGCTGATTATCTTGGTACTGTAGGGTCCACTGTTGTAGGGAACGTTGATCAACCCTTCCGATATTCGATTTCCGAGCCTTGATTCTAAGGCTTCTGCCATCTTTCCGCTTGCTTTTCCACCGCCAACAACGTAAATGTTCTCAAAGATGCTCAAATTAAATTTGTGCTGACTGACTAGCAAATTGCTGTCCTCAACAGCAATCGCTGATTTCACTACTTCGATTGGATCTGCTGCCTCTAATGCTGCTTCTAGAGCTCCTAATGCTAGTTTCCTAGCTTGTCTGTCACGTCTAGATTCCGCATTCCCTATGAGAGTCGACTTGTTCTGAATTTGTGGCATGGTTTCGCCATCGTTATATGCATAGTCAGCAAATGTAATAAATTTGTTAGTAGTATTTGAACAAACATCGAGGCGTTTGATAATGCAGAGACCAAAAATATTTGTTACTCGAGAATTGCCCGAGAGAGGATCACGTGAAATTAGAGAAAGATTTGATGTAGACGTTTGGCCAGAGTATGTTGCCCCACCTAAGGACGTGATCATTGCAAGAGCGTCAAAAGTTGACGCTCTAGCTACCCTACTGTCGGATGAGATTGACGCAGAGGTGTTTGACGCAGCGCCCAATCTGAAAATTGTCTCCCAGTTCGCTGTTGGATTTGACAACATCGACGTGAAAGAAGCCACAAAGCGAGGGATCTATGTCACAAACACTCCCGGTGTATTAACCGAAACCACTGCTGACTTCGCGTGGGCGCTTCTAATGGCGGCTGCACGAAGGGTTGTTGAAGCCGATGTGTATGTGCGTTCTGGGAAATGGAAAGTGGGCTGGCACCCAACCATGCTGCAGGGTATGGATGTGTACGGTGCAACGATAGGAGTCGTAGGCCTAGGAAGAATAGGGTTAGCTATTGCAAAACGAGCGCGGGGATTCGATATGGAAATTTTGTATTATGACCGAGTTCGCAGAGAAGGCTTGGAGAAAGAATTTGGTGTGCAGTACGCTGAGATCGACGATCTACTGCGGAAGGCAGATTTTGTCAGCATCCACGTTCCTCTGTTAAAAGATACTTACCACCTGATAAATGAGAAAAGACTCAAGCTTATGAAGAAAACCGCCGTCTTGATTAATAACGCACGAGGGCCGGTCATCGACGAAAAGGCTCTCTACAGAGCTTTGAAGGAAGGGTGGATCCATGGGGCTGGGCTGGATGTTTTTGAGCAGGAGCCTACATCACTTGATAACCCACTTTTGACTCTTGGGAATGTGGTTGTTGCACCCCACATCTCCAGCTCCAGCGTTGAAACAAGGGCAAGAATGTCAGGGATGGTAGCGGAAAACTTGATAGCCTTTTTTGAAGGCAGGGCGCCTCCAAATCTTGTGAACAAGGCGGTCACAAAGATTGCAATGCCTGGCTGGACACAGTTCGGAGCGTAAGTCGTAATTCATTTTGTGGTTCAGCCCGAAAAAAAGGAAGGCGGGTGTTCACTGGGCAGGTAGCACCTTGTAGACTGTGTCGCCTTCTCTCACGCGCTCGTCCACCTTCAATCCGATGCTCTGCCCTGCCTCAGCTTTTTTGACGTTCTCATGCTCTATTTGCATAGAAACAATGGTTTGCTCGAAATCGGTTGTAGTCCCCTTTATGCGGATGTTGTCGCCCACCAAAAGCGTGCCACTTAAATCCACGATTGCCACATTTATTTTCGTGAAGTAGTGAACCACGTTTCCAACTTCTTTTATTTCATATCTATCCAATTCTTTTGCCCCAAATATTCGACACTATTAAAGCGTAGCCATAGCTAAATATAGATTGTCAAATCCAATCTATCCGCGAAGAGGAATGTTAACGTGGAATCTCTTGAAAAGCAAAAAGAAAGATGGGAAAAGAATACTGTAGAGAAAAGTTTAACACGGTTTAAAGAAAGAAAGAATCGGTTTTTGACAAGCTCGAATATTCCAATTGAAAAGGTTTACACTCCACTCGACACCAAAGCTCTAGATTACATGGAAGACTTGGGTTTTCCAGGAGAGTATCCTTACACTCGAGGCGTTTACCCCACAATGTATCGCGCCAGATTTTGGACAATGCGACAATATGCAGGCTTTGGCACAGCCGAACAGACTAACCGTCGCTTCAAATATTTGCTCCAACAAGGGCAGACAGGCCTTAGTGTAGCTTTCGACTTCCCTACCCAAATCGGGTTGGACTGTGACCATCCATTAGCCTGTGGAGAAGTTGGCAAAGTAGGGGTGAGTGTGGGCACTCTAAACGAGATGGAGCTTCTGTTTGACCAAATTCCTCTTAACAAGGTTACTACGAGCATGACCATAAACGCTCCTGCAGCAGTGCTGCTTGCAATGTACGTCGCCCTCGCTCAAAAGCGGGGAATTGACCAATCATTACTAGGTGGTACGGTGCAAAATGACGTTCTCAAAGAATATGTAGCTCGTGGCATGTACATCTACCCACCGAAACCAAGCATGAAGCTGGCCACAGACATCTTTGAATACTGCAGCGAAAATATGCCACGGTTGAACACTATAAGCATAAGCGGCTACCACATTCGCGAAGCAGGCGCTACAGCTGTGCAAGAGGTCGCTTTTACGCTAGCCAATGGGGTAGCTTACGTACAATCAGCAATTGACCGCGGCTTGGACGTGGACGCTTTCGCCAGTAGGCTTTCATTCTTTTTTGCCAGCCACAACAACTTTCTTGAAGAGATAGCTAAATTTCGAAGTGCCCGACGTTTGTGGGCTCGCATAATGCGAGAACGATTTGAAGCCAAAGATCCTTCTTCTTTGCAACTGCGTTTTCACACGCAAACCAGTGGTGTTGCGTTAACGGCACAACAGCCTCATAATAACATTGTTCGTGTTGCACTTCAAGCTCTGGCTGCAGAGCTGGGAGGAACACAAAGCCTGCACACAAATAGTTTCGATGAGGCGTACGCATTGCCTAGTCAAAGAGCCGTGACTATCGCTTTGCGAACTCAACAAATTATCGCCTACGAAAGCGGTGTTGCAGACACAGTTGATCCTCTGGGAGGGAGCTATTATATTGAAACTTTAACAGATCGAATAGAGGAGGAGGCTGCGCGTTATATTGAGGAGATTGACCGCCAAGGAGGCGCAATAGCATCCATCGAAAAGGGGTATATGCAGCGTGAAATCACTGAAAGCGCTTACGAATATCAGAAAGAAGTGGAGAGAAAAGACCGCGTAATTGTTGGAGTGAACGATTTTCGATGCAAAGACGAAGTGCCAATCAAAATATTGCGGGTTGACCCCACTGTAGAAAAGAAGGTAGTTGAGCGACTGAATCGTGTAAAACGGGAAAGGGCCAATCCAAAAGTTAGAGAAACTCTTGGCGAGTTGCGAAACGCAGTGGAAGATGGAACGGTTAACCTTGTGCCGCCCATCTTAAATGCCATTAGACAATACGCGACATTAGGCGAAATCTGCGATGTCCTGCGCGAAGTGTATGGTGAATATCGATCAGTGACCATTTATTAGTAAACTATTCCATCACCATCAACACGTCATCCTTGTCAACGATGGATCCTTGCTCCACCATAACTTGCTTGATTGTTCCATCTCTCGCCGCAACTATTTCGTTTTCCATTTTCATCGCCTCCAAAACGCAGAGTGGATCTCCAGCCTTCACTTTGTCGCCTATTTTCACCTTCAGTAACACAACTTTACCAGGCATGAGTGAGGTCAAGGTGTCTGTCTTCGCAGCAACTGTTTGTTCTCTCTTCAGCATTAATGATGGTGAAATTATCGAGGAGGTCGCAGTTTTGCTGTTGAAGACTCTTTTCTCGCCTTCAACATGTAAATCAAACGCTTTTCTGTCTACTTCTACGTTGAATCTCATGGCATTAGCGCCTCTCGTTAGTTTAACTTTGTGACTTTTCCCATTAATACTCATCAAAGTAGGTGTTTCGAAGTCAAAATCAAAGCCTCTGGGAAAAGCCACGTCAACAATCTGGCCATCTAACTCCATCGTAGCCTCATCTCTTTGTTTGAATCTGAGTAACTTAACTCTACGTTTTTTTTCCCCCACGGAAACAATGTACTCGACTAGTGCGTCCATCTGAAATCACCATGAGAGATCATCCTAGTCCGCCCAGCTGCTTTCCAGAATGAAACTTGTTTCTGGCTTTTTGACGGGATGACAGCTGTCTTTTTGGCTTTATTTAGATAACTGGCTAAAGCAGCCGTCACAACCGCAGCATCTTCCAGAGCATTTCTACTCTGAAAATCAAGATTCTCCGTCCGATCATCCACAAAACAGGTGTGGAGACGCCCCTGCAAGTAATCTTTATCCATTAAAATCTGCCTTAAAAAAGATGCTGTGGTTTCGATCCCCTTTATGGAGAATTCTTGAAGCGCATTTGCCATCCTGTGAATGGTTTCTCTGCGGTTGCGACCCCACACAGCGATCTTTGCTATTAGAGAATCATAGAAAAGAGGGATATTGCAGCCAATGTAAAGCGCTGTATCAACCCTAACACCTGGCCCTCCTGGTAGATGAAAATTCGTTACATTCCCCGGGGAAGGAGCGAAATCTCTGATGGGATCTTCTGCGTTGATTCTGCAGTTCAATGCATGTCCATTAAGTGACATGTTACTTTGGCGATAGCTCAGTTTTTCCCCAGCAGCTATGATTATTTGTTCTTTAACGATGTCCACACCAGTCACCATCTCTGTAACCGAGTGTTCCACCTGAAGCCGGGTGTTCATCTCCAGAAAGTAGAAATCACCTTTCGTGTCGACCAAGAATTCTACTGTGCCAGCGCTAGCATAGTCCACAGCTTTTGCGGCGTCAACAGCCCTTCTCCCCATCAGTTTTCTCTTTTCTTCGTTCATCATTGGCGACGGTGCTTCTTCCATTAGTTTTTGGTGTCTTCTTTGAATTGAACATTCTCGTTCGCCTAGGTGAATGACTTTTCCGTGTTTGTCAGCCAAAATTTGAAACTCTATGTGTCGGGGTCTTTCTAAGAGTTTCTCCACATAAATTTGTGCATCTCCAAAAGACGTTTCAGCCTCCAATTCAGCAAGCTCCATCGCTTGTTGGATTTCTTTTCCGTTTCTGGCTATGCGTAAGCCTTTTCCGCCACCGCCATAAACCGCTTTTATCAGAATGGGATATCCAATTTGCCTTGCTAGCGCTTCTACCTCTTGGCGTGTCTCGACAGCGCTTCCACTTCCAGAAATCACTGGTATCCCTGCTTTTTTCATGGTTTCTCTTGCCGTTATTTTACTGCCCATAAGTCGCAGAGTCTGACTCGAAGGCCCAATGAAGGTGATGCCACTAGATTCGCAAAGCTGGGCGAATTCTGGAATCTGAGCGAGAAAGCCATAGCCAGGATGGATTGCCTCGCTGCCAGAGATTCTTGCAGCGTCCACTATTTTTTGAGCATCTAAATAGCTTTGGCTGGGCTGCGGCGGTCCAATGTAGTACGCTTCGTCAGCAAATCTGGTGTGAAGTGCCTTTTTATCCGCGTCAGAGTAAACTGCAACCGGTGCTACACCTAGTTCTTTGCATGCCCTTATTATTCTTAGGGCAATCTCCCCTCGATTAGCAATGAGAATCTTGTCGAACATCGATCCTTCTCCGAAACATCACTTAGACAAGCCTCCTAAATGTAGGACTGCTGAGTTCTTAAATGGTTCTCCGTTCTCTAGGGCTGGCCTAATGTCATACAAAAGGTCAACGAAAAATTAGAGGGACTGGATTGCTTCTTCCATTTGCTCTAAGGCTTTTTCTATGTTAGGAATAGAATTGGCGAATGAGAATCGCATGTATCCTTCTCCACATTCGCCAAAAGCGGTACCAGACAATCCAGCTACTCCTGCCTTGTTAAGCAGATAATCTGGAAGCTTTCGGCTATCCATGTTTACGCCCTTTACATTTGGGAAGACGTAGAATGTGGCTTGAGGTTTTTTACATGTCATGCCACTTATTCTGTTCAAGCCAGAGACAATAACTTCCCGTCGACGCCTAAACTGCTCAACCATTTTTTCTGCATCATCCTGAGGTCCTCGCAAAGCCTCAATACCCGCTATCTGCGAAAATGCACAAGTGCAAGAGTTGGAATTTATCATGAGCTGAGTGATTTTTTCAGCTAAGTCTTTTCGCATTATTCCATAACCTAGTCTCCATCCTGTCATTGCGTAGGTTTTAGAAAAGCCGTCGACGATCGCTGTTTTTTTCTTCATGCCAGGAAGCGAGGCAATGCTTCTATGTTGGCCTTCGTAAATACAACGGCTGTAGACTTCATCTGAAACTATAATTAGACCATCTCTGTCTTTCACTTTGTCGGCGATACTTTCCAAACTCTCCTTAGTTAAGACTCCGCCAGTGGGGTTTTCTGGAAAATTCAGAATAATCATCTTAGTTTTGTCAGATACTTTTTCTACAACATCATCAGCGTCTATGGCGAAATTGTTCTCTTCTTTCAGAACCATGGGCACTGGTTTTGCGCCTAGAAACTTAATCATGGACTCGTAGATGGGAAATCCGGGGTTTGGATACATGACCTCGTTGCCTACTTCAACGCACGCTAGCATACTTAAAAAAATAATCGGCTTAGCTCCTGGTGTCACTACCACTTCTTCAGGGTGCACATCTATGTTTCTTGTTCTTGAAATATACTCCGCTATTGCTTCTCTGAACTCGGGGATTCCAGCGGCAGGAACATAATGGGTGTATCCGGAATTCATGGCTTTTGCGGCTGCATCTCTAATGTTCTTAGGAGTGTCAAAATCGGGCTCGCCAATTTCAAGGTGAATTATTTCGTGGCCCTGCTTCTCAAGAGCCTTTGCTTTTGCGAGCACCTCAAAAGCGGTCTCGGTCCCTAATTCTTGCATTCTTCTCGCAAAAATTGATGTCATAACTGTCTCTCCATATTTCTGGGGAGTTGACCGTAAGTCAGCGCGGAGATAAAAGCTTTTCTTATTAAGGGCAAAGACGTTTACCCAACGTCGGAAACCCTGCGTATCAGCGTAAATGCAAGAGTTATTTATAAGAAAGTGTCTATGCGCTCTTGAGGGCCCTCTTTGAACCATCTTCATCAAAACGTTAAGAAATTGCTCAGTCACCTAAACACCTTCAAACCAGAAACCTTCAGTGTCGCCCTGATGCCAGACTTCTTTTTAGACCGCTTCGTCTCTTGGAATGGCGATGCAGAAGAGTTTACTACAAGCATCCTTGAAGTTGCTGCCCGCAAGGGTGGAAGCATAGATAATGTGATGCAGGTGGATTGCAGAGGAGGCAATGCTGTCAACACAGCAACTGCTTTAGCCCTTCTTGGAGTGAACGTGTTTCCTGTAATCTGCACGAGCGAGCTTGGGCTTAGTTTGCTCAAACTACGCCTTCAACGACTACCAGTCGACCTCTCACATGCTAAGATAGAAGACAATGCATCCGTCACTACGGCTCTAGAGCTGACATATAGACAAGAAAAGAGAAACATAATGTTACGTCATCTAGGGTCCTTAGAAGGCTTTGGTCCCGCTAGCCTTTCAGAGGAAGATTTTTCGCTCATAGAGAAAGTTGACGTCGTATGTGTTTTCAATTGGGCTGGCACTCGCAGACACGGCACCCAACTGGCAGAAACAGTGTTCCAGCACGCAAAAACCCAAGGCGTTGGAAAAACCTACTATGACACTGCTGACCCACTTTCAAATAAGCCAGGAATTCCTTATCTAGTGAAGAGGATTTTGCTTCATCACAACCTAGTGGACATTCTAAGTCTCAATGAAAATGAAGCCATCACCTATGCCAAATACGTTGCCCCAAAAGAGACAAGTAAACTTCAGAAACAGCATAAGGCCTTGCCCATACTGGCAAAGGAATGTGCAAAAATCCTTGCTCAAAGGCTCACCTGCCACATAGACCTCCACACTACAACATACGCAGCTTCTTTTACAAAGGTCAAATGCACCGTCGTTCCCGCTTTCAAGGTTAAGACATTGAGGGCGACTGGAGCGGGTGACGTTTGGAATGCGGGCAACATATTTGCAGGATCAAACAATTTCCCGGATGATATGAGGCTAACCTTTGCAAATGCTGTCGCAGCACACTACGTTAGCAGTCCAACAACTAAACACCCCCAGCTACCGGCGATTCAGGCGTTCCTACGACAGGCCCTCAGCCTACAGCGTTGGTGATAAATCGTGAAGAGCTACAGGTTCTTAGCCGTTAACACTCGGTTCTGGAGGCCGGGGGAGAATTTCATTACTGACCTTGCCGAGGCTATTGAAGGCAAAGTGCACGAAAACGACACTGTCGTAGTTTCTGAAAAGGCGATTTCAACGGCAATAGGCAACATTGTGGATGAAAGTAGAGCAACTCCGAGCTACGCTGCGCGGTTTCTAGCCAGGTGGTGGATGCGATACGTGTGGGTATACGTTCTGGGGCCTTTATGCCATTTGCGGGAGAAGACCATTTGGCATTTCAGAAATTACCCTATGAATGATGGTGGTGCCCATAAGCAAGTGGCCCTACAGCACTGTAGCTTCTTGCAGGCGTTAATGCATAGTTCCGAAGGCGGAATTGATGGGAGCAACCTTCCATACTCCTATGTCAGCCTGCCGCTCAACAACGCGTATCGAACCGCTCAAAGAATTCGCAGTGGCATCAAGACAAAATGCGGCAAAAACGTGACGGTCATGATTGTGGATACGGATAAAACATACTCTTGGAGGAACTTCCACTTCACTCCAAGACCTAAACCTATGAAAGGCATCCGTTCTGGAGGTGGATTCATCGCCTACGTTGTTGGGCGAAGTCTAAAGACTAAGAGAAGAGCCACTCCGCTAGCGGTTATTGGCGCAAAAATAGGTGTAGACGAAGCGCTGAGAATTGCAGAGTTAGCCAACCGCGCTCGGCGATTTGGTGCAGGAAGAACAATTTGGGACATGGCTGAAAGTTTTCAAGTGTCCTTGACTGGCGTTTCTTGGGAAATGTTGGAAGATACGAAACATAAGCCTATAGTCATAGTGAGAAGGATGAAACCAACTACTTGAACAAGATGGGTGTCCATCGCAAAGCCAATATATTGAGACAAATTTAGTTGAGGTATGGCAAACATATCTGGAGCCACTGGCACAGCAACCATTGTGGATCAGATGAACACGTTTTTTGACCCAAAATCCGTCGCAGTAATAGGTGCGTCCAAGAAGGCCCACAAGGCAGGGCAAGTGATTTTTAAGAATTTCGCAGAAAACAAGAGGAGAGGCGTGTTCAAAGGCGAACTGTTTCCAGTCAACCCCCACGAAGATTTCATCCTTGGACACAAATGCTACTCTTCGCTGACCACAATAGCTGGAGAAGTCGAGCTAATTGTGATCGTTGTGCCCGCAGCGATCGTTCCCAAAATTCTTAAGGACGCCGCTGCCAAAGGCGTCAAAGCTGCAGCAATAATTTCTGCAGGGTTCAGCGAAGTTGGAAATACTCAACTCGAAAACGCTATAACATCGGTTGCAAGAGAAGCGAATATTCGCATCTTGGGACCCAACTGCTTAGGTGTGTACGACATTAGCACTGGTGTTGACATGCTGTTTTTACCCGAAACGAAAGTGCTGGCAACTGGAGACGAATTTGTAGCAACTCCGCGTCCTATGGCGGGAAACATCGCAATGGTCACCCAAAGCGGCGCTTTCGGTGTAGCAGCACTTGACTATCTAAGTGGAAGGCAGATGGGTGTAAGCAAATTCGTAAGCTTCGGAAACAAGTGCGACATAGCTGAGCCAGAAATGCTTGAATACTTTCTCTATGACGAGGAAACTTGGGTGATTCTCCTCTATGCGGAAGCGATCGAGGCAGGGCGAGAATTCATGAAAGTGGCGAAAAAAGTTACTCGGAAAAAGCCTATAGTTGCCTTTAAAAGCGGAAAATCTAAAGCTGGTGCAAGAGCTGCCGCCTCTCACACTGGCGCAATAGCTGGAGCCGACAAAATCTATGATGCGGCCTTTGCGCAGGTGGGTGTTATGCGTGCCCAAGATATGGAGGAGTTTTTTGACGTTGGTAAAGCCTTTGCCTTTCAACCTCCTGCATCGGGGAATAACATTGGAATTCTCACTGATGCTGGCGGACCAAGCGTGATGGCTGTTGATGAGTGCGAGGCTAAAGGACTGACTGTTAACAGATTTTCTGACGAAGTGCTTGAGAAATTCGAGAAATTAAAGGAAAGGGGGAAACTGCCAAAGTTCGCTACCAACTTGAACCCTGTCGACATAACCGGCTCAGCAACTTCTGAAATGTTTAGACTCTCTGCGGAGATTTTATTAGCGGCATCTGAGACTCACGGTTTGATCGTGTTAGGTCTACATCAAACACCGGCCTTACAAGAAGATTTTGTAGACCAAATAGCAGATTTGGTGAAGGACTGCTCAAAGCCTGTTGTTGCTTGTGACATTGGGGAAACGGAGATGGCGATGTTCATCCGTTCAAGATTCGAGAAATTAGGAATTCCTGCGTACTCTTCGCCGGAAGACGCGGCCCGCGCAATGGCGGCTTTAGTGCATTATGGCAAGTATCTGAAGGAAACTGGAGGTTTTCGCGAATACATGAACATCTGCATGCAAAGGCGTACTGGAAAGGCTTAATGTTCAATCTTTAAAAAAATCGTTATTTCGACTTCGTCACCATCTTTGAGGCGTAATTTTTCGCGCAAATGATCTGGCGCGATGATTTCTAATACGTCAGATGGGTAGTTGGGTTTCTCAGGAATAATAACAGCGCCCTTCACTGTATTCATTATTGACGCTGTGAAACAGCGTGCTGGAAAGAAGCTGGGTGCTGGCGAAATTTCGATGCCTTTAAATCTCTTTCGAAGATTCTCTAGCTGTTTCTCTTGTTGGTCTTGAAGACGGATGTTCAACGTGCCGAAATAGGGGCTGAAACCAAGCTTTGCACGAATTTGCTTTTGCACCCAAGGGATTTTGATGTACAGGCTTCCAATTCCGCTGCCAGTGAACACAGTCCCTTTCGTTGTAATTTGGTTCATCGAGCCGTTTTGGGAAGTTGAGAAACTTCGTGCCTGATTCGGGCGTGCGTTCATTGTTTATTTCTGTTTCTTCAGCCATTCGGCCACTTTTTGGAACAAGGGATTATTTGACATGTCGAGAACTGGAACAATGATTTTTTCTTTTGTTTCGATTAAGGGTCGGTATTCTGGCATGGATGCATAACTTAGGAAAGCCCAGTAAACTCTTCGCTTCTCCACCAGTTCTTTTGCTGCTGTTTCGGTGTTTATTGAAAGTGGAAAATAGATGAAAGCCATGCCGCGAGACCAGTAAATGCCTGCAGTTTTTCCTCCAGCCACAATATTTGTAAATCGTGCCAGGTAATCTGGGGTGGGAAACTGGGTGCGTTCCATTACTATGATTTCTTTGAATGGTTCATATTTTATTTCAAGCTCATTCATTTTTCCTCGCCTTGGTTTAGTATTTATTGCAGCTCTGTTTTTATTCTCTTCGGCAAGTTCTCTAAATTCCCAGAAGTGATTCGGCGATTTGTTTGCTTATGACTTGGCAATTCTTGAGAATCTTTTCGTCTGGTCGATATTTCGCCAAAATTGGTGGTTCAATGATTTTCATTTGGAATTTGTTTTGCAGAATTTCTAAAATCTGTCTAGATGCTTCACCACTCCAATCATAAGAGCCAAAGGCCGCTGCGGTTTTGTCTTTCAGAGTTAGGTTTTTCTGGGCTGCTTTTTCTAGGAGGGTTTGGATGTCTAACATCATACGGTGGTTATAGGTGGGAGCACCGATTATTAAAGCGTCGGCATTTTGCAGTTCTTCAGGTTTGACATGGTACGCAAGCGTAACATCTATGCCTTCAACTGATTTTGCTCCTTCTTCGAAGGCTTTCGCCATAAGCTCTGTGTTTCCAGTTTTGGTGTTGTAGAGTATGATGATGTAGGGCATCATAGCTAGTGTATTTTAAAGGACTTTTTTAGGGATTGCCAGTTGTTATAGGCTGAAACCTAATTCAAAAGCCTGCAAGTTCTCTCTTTCTGCATCAACTTTCACGGTGGCTTCAATGGCTCTTCTCATCGACGTTTGGCTCACGATTTTTGTTATCTGCGTCAGCGCACCCAGCATTACAACATTTGCGTACATTTCAGACTTCAAACGTGTTCCCGCAATGTGGGTGGCGGGCAACCTGTGAACTCGAGCCTTCACCTTTGGAGTATCCTGCACCAAGTCTTTGTCGACGAGAAGGAGGGCGTTTCCTTTCAAGTCATCGACATATTTGTCAAGAGCGGTTTGGCTCATCGCCACAAGAATGTCACAGTTCCTTATCATTGGAAAGCCTATACTATTGTCTGAGATGATCACTTCGCTCTTTGCTGCACTACCTCTAGCTTCGGCTCCGTAACTTTGAGTCTGCACAACCTTTTTTCCATCATAAACTGCAGCACGTCCAAGAAGGTGGCCTGCCAAAACAACTCCTTGTCCTCCAAGTCCGCAAATTCGCACTTCAACTCTAGTCATGTTTCTTTGCCTTCGTTAAGACTGCTTGGATTCTTTCGGTAAGCGTGGGAAGAACCTTAGTTTCAAACTCGCCGATAACGATTCTGCCTTCCTGATCTTCTGGGCGCTCTTTGGCCTCCGCGAGCGTCATGCTTTGCTTCCTCAGCCATCGTAGCATCTCCCCTGCGTTCTTGAAGCCTGCGCGACGGCCATAAGCAGTTGGGCACTGGCTCACTGCTTCTACAAAACTAAAACCTTTCGTGGTCAGCGCCTTTTTAATAGCGTCCGTCAGCTGCTGGGGATGGGCTGTGGTCCAGCGTGCTGCATACCCAGCGCCAGCGGAAACAACTAGGCGAATTATGTCTAGGGGAGGTTCGAAGCCTCCATAGGGAGTCGTGGCGGTCTTCGTCGCTAACGGAGTTGTTGCGGCGACCTGCCCTCCGGTCATGCCGTAAATCATGTTGTTGACCATTATCACAGTTACATCAAGGTTTCTCCTCACTGCATGGATTAGATGGCTTAACCCTATTCCTGCAATATCGCCATCACCACCAAAAACCACTACGTTCAAATCGGGGCGCATAAGTTTCACACCAGTCGCGACAGGTATGCTTCGCCCATGCGTGGTGTGGATAGTGTCTGCTTGAAAGTGTGGTGATGGGATCCAGGAAGCACAGCCGATGCCGCTGCAAAAGACAAAGCCTTTAAGATCTCGGTAGCCAAGCTCATAAATGGCTCTGAGAAAACTGGTAGCTACAGCGGCGCCGCCACATCCTGCACAGAAGGGGAATGGGATGTCTCTCCGATAGTTTCGACTAGAGAAAGTGTCGCTCATTCTTTCTACCCGCTCCCTTCAATCGCTGAATAGAGCTCTTCTGGTGTTAGAAGTTCTCCCCCGCCAATCTTGTTGATGGGAACGACCTCTGCAGCCCCATTAACGGCTCTCTTGACTTCGAAGAAAATCTGCTGTAGATTCATCTCAGGCACAATGATTGTTTGAGCTCTCTGAGCCATTGTTTGAACAATGGCGTCGGGAAAAGGCCAAAGGGTCTTCAGCCTGACGAAGCCGACATTCAATCCATTGTTTCGCGCAATTTCTACGGCCTCATAAACTGCTCGAGAAGTGGATCCATATGAAATGAAGCCAATCTCGCAGTCATTTACGTTGTAGGCTTCAAAATCCATCAACAGTTCAGCATTATTTCGAATTTTGTTAACCAGCCGTCCAACGAGAGTTCGGTGGACTTCTTGGTCAGCAGTGAAGCGTATTCCGAACTGGTTATGGGTTGAGCCCGTCACTGTAGCGTTGTAGCCTTCACCTATGGAGGGCATAGGGGGCACCTCTTCGCCGCCAAAGAAGGAAGCATCTCCCGGTTTTGCTTTTCTTCTGTTTAATATCTCCACGTTTTCGAAGCGTGGCACAAATATTTGTTCTCTCATGTGGGCGACAATTTCGTCGGCTAACAAAATTGTTGGTGTGCGGTATTTTTCAGCCAAATTGAAGACGCGCACTGTCAGGTTAAACATTTCCTGCACGGAGTTTGGAGCCAGCGCTATAGCAGCATAGTCTCCGTGAGTTCCCCAGCGGGCTTGCATGACATCTCCTTGACCACACTTCGTTGCCTGCCCTGTGCTGGGGCCAGCTCTCTGAACATCAACGATAACGCAGGGGGTTTCAGTCATAAAGGCGTATCCGATGTTTTCCTGCATCAAGCTGAAACCGGGGCCCGACGTCGCCGTCATCGCCTTCGCGCCTGCCCAACTTGCTCCAATGATCGAGCCTATAGACGCAATTTCATCTTCCATCTGAATCATGATGCCCCCCACTTGAGGAAGACGTTTTGCTAAGTACTCGGAAATTTCGGTAGCGGGTGTGATGGGGTAACCCGCAAAGAATCGACACCCAGCAATAATGGCAGCTTCGGCGAGAGCCTCGTTTCCTTGCATAAAATGCATGCCCGAAGACAGATGTTTATCCATGCGTGTGGCTCTCCTCGTGAATCTGCATGTGTTTATTGTTTAGCTTAAAGGTTTGTCTCGTCAGCTGTGAATCACACAAAGAAAAGCCTATATTATTGTCTTCTGCGGAGCACAATCACAACAACTACTACCACAAATATGGCGCCTATGCCAACATAAATGTACATGGAATATCTGCTCATGAAAGGAGGTTCTGCCACAACGAAATTCACAACGTCGCTGAGGGATTCGTATCTCGCCGAATCTCCATCAAACTGAGCTTGGACGCTCCACACGCCCATGAAAGACGGTTGGAAACTTGCTGAGAAATTGCCATTCCTTACGGGGTGGTGTTGCACTACCTTTGATCCATTTGACGTGGTGAAAATCAGTTTTACACTCGCGTCTGTGGATCCGAGTGCTGGCCTTACGAAACCACTGAGTGACAGATTTTCACCAAGTGCAATTGTCTCTCTACCCAGAGTGACGTTTACAAAAGTCGAATGTTTCACGCTGAAGCTACCGTTAAGCGTCAGGAGGTTATCGAGGTAATCGTAAGATTCCACACGATAATGAACAGTCGTGCCAGCTTCTTGTCCGGAGATTGTGCCATTGCACGCGCGGTTGTTAACGAGCATCTCAGAGACAGTAGATGTATTCCAATTGTCAGTGGAGTAGTGAAGGAACGATCGATGAATGTAGGAGCTGTTCGAAACGGCGGTCAAGAACGTCTCGTTATGCGGATAGACCCGTTGAATAGGCGTTGCGAGCCTTAATTCTGAGTTGCCGAAATCTGTTTTTACTCTGAAATTCACATCGCCAGCGCCGAACTCGCCGATGAGGGCAAGATGGTACAGTTTTTCTCCTTTAAAGGGCGTTGTGTAGTTGATGATCATGTCCTGCCCAAAAAATTCGCAGCTCGCAAAATCTGCGCCTCTGAAACCTTCACTCTTTAAATTGTAGCCGCCGAAAGAACCACTTACTTCTCCGTAGAGCCCCGGCTCCCACGCTAAGGGTGCACCATTTAGCAATTCGCCTTTATTGTTTCCCGGATCCGCCATGAGGTACAGCCGCATTTCATACATGTCAAGAGTGTCGGGCACTTGAGTTTGGATTTCGACGTGTTCGCTGCTAGTGGTGAACTCGTAAGCCCAGCCAGTGTTTCCAGTTGAGACGGTTCCCTGTTTTCCTTCGATGAATTGGCTATGCCACACATTCGGTTCAATGTGTTCAATAGCCATGAACGTGGCAGGATCTGCAGCCTGACTTTCCCTGGGATCGTTTCTGACTACAAAGCTGTAGTTGCCCGTGTACTTTGGTACGAAGAGAGACCCATTTACAGTAGTTCCCAAGTGTTCAGGCAGCCCTGCAGCCTCAGTGTGATAACCCTCTAACTCTCCAAGAGGATTATAGACATAAATATCATAATCAGTGTGTGGCGTGGAACCATCAGTTATCCAATCACCATAGCAGTAGATGTGATACGAACGGTTAGCAGTTATGGTGTAGACAAAAGTCCAGTTAGCACCAATGCGAATCTGTGATTCATTGATTTTCATGGGAATGGCTGGCCTCCGAGTGAACGTCCAGTTGCCATGAGGGGGCTCATTGATGTAGGTGAAAACCTCGTTCTCTTCAATAAAAAATCCCGACGCTGCCATTGTCAACCATGAAGGCATGACGCTGACTAAGAGAAGCAGAAACAATAGCGTCTTAGCTAGCTTCCTGAGCAAAGCTGAATCCTTCGCAAAGCAAACCTACTATAACAGGTGTTTTGTGAAAGCAATAATCATTATGAAAAATGTGTAACGATTCTGAATCAGAATCAGCCAATGCGCTACCCGCGCGACAGAAAGATATTTACCACTTCACGCTAGCTAACGTAGGCATAGGTGAGAAAGCTCGTTGGAAAGAGACATAGTTGACTATGCGTTGGACTACGCAAGAAGCCGAAAAGTTGAATACGTGGAAGCCCGAGCCCAAAGCACGAATCACGACGAGTTGGTAATAAAAAACGGTACCCTAGATGCCTTCCTCTCAACGATCAACAGCGGATTTTGCATTAAAATTCTAGCTGATGGCGGACTTGGCTTTGCGTCAACTAACAAATGGACCAAAGATGAGGCAAAGGCGGTCGCCGACACAGCGTATAGATTTGCGAAAAGTGCAGGACGCAAAGAAAAAATCACCTTCACAGATGAAAAAGGAGTTGAAACGAAGTGGAGTGTCGAACAGAAAGAGAAGATAGAAGACATCCCACCAGAGAAGAAGATAGATGAGCTGATGAAGGTTGACAAAACTTTGTCATCCTCAGAAGTAAAGGTTCCGGGGCGGATAATTGGGACCTCTATTGATCTGATAGAGAAGTACTTTGTAAACTCTGAGGGTTCAGCTATCTCGTCGTTTGTGCCAAAAATCGGTGTCTTCGCTTTTATAACTGTAGTAGAGAATGGTAAACCCGAACAAGCCTACAAGCAATTTGGGCGCAGTGGCGGATGGGAAGCTTTCGATGAGTGGAAGGTGGCTGAGACTTTGTTGCACGATGCACAAGTGCTCCAGAAACTAATCAAGGAAGGAAAAGCTGTCAAAGCGGGAAAGATGGATCTGATCTGTGGAACTGAGGTCACAGGCATCGCTTCCCATGAGTCCTGCGGTCACCCCATTGAAGCTGACAGAATTTTGGGGCGAGAGATGAGTCAAGCTGGACGATCCTTCATATATCCTGAAGGGCCCTACTGGATCGGAACGAGAATTGGCAACGACAAAGTAACGATAGTCGACGATCCAACCGTGAAAAACAGTTATGGATACTATGAGTTTGACGATGAAGGAATCAAAGCGCGACGCCGATATTTATACAAAAATGGCATAATAAACGAGTTTCTGCAAAACAGAGAAACTGCCGCGAAACTTGGCACACGAAGTAATGGGTCTTCGAGATCCATCAGCTATGACAGAGAAGCTATTGTACGCATGGCTAATACCTTTCTGCTACCCGGCGACTGGACAGAAGAGGAGATCATTGAGGAAGTGAAATATGGAATTTACATGAAGTCTTTCACAGAATGGAACATTGATGACCGACGTTTCAATCAACGCTACGTGGGCAGAGAAGCTTCTCTAATCGAAAACGGAGAACTGAAACACCCCGTTGCGAGACCAGTTATTGAAACCTCCACTAAGAATTGGTGGACAGCCGTTGACGCCATATCTAGAGAGGTTGCCTACGATGCGGCGACATGTGGCAAGGGCGACCCCATGCAGGGTGTTCCAGTGTACACAGGTGGACCCGTCATTCGGTTAAAAGAGGTGTATGTAAAATGAGCGAAGTTATAGCAAAGACAGAAGATATCGCTAAGAAGGGCAAAGTCTTAGGAGCAGACGAAGTCATCGCTAAGACTACTTTTGGGCGATACAGACAGACACGATTCAGTAATAACCAGATTGACATAACGGTGGCGTGGAACGACTATGTAACTGACGTTGCCCTTGCATGGAACAAGAGGTTAGTAGCCACCCAGATACGAGACTTCCGAAACGTCAACAGAACCATGGAGCAACTATTTAGCTTGGCCAAAGTGTCAAAAGAAAACCCAACATACGGCGGAATAGCGAAAGGGGCATTTCAATATGCAAAGCCAAACGCTGATAAAAAACTGCAAGAACTGGAAAATCCTTCTGAATACGTCGGCGAAGCCATAGAGGCTGCCAAGAAAGAAGCGGGCGAGAAAATCAACGCGGGAGGAATCCTTTTCACGAAGTATGAGGACGTTTACCTTGTCTCCTCAGAAGGACCCGTCGGGCAGGATGCACGGTCAGCAATCGAGTTGTCAATCCGAGCTTTTTCTCAAAGAAACGCCTCCGGTCACGGTGTGGAATGCTGCTCAACCTTGAAGGATTTCAGGCCCCATAGAGCAGGGGAGAAGGGGGGAAGAATCGCAGCAATGGCGAAAAACCCGAAACAAGGAGACGAAGGAAAATATGACATTATTTTCGACCCATTGTTTTTCGGTTCCATGCTGGGCACTTGGGGTGGGATGGCGTCTGCTTATAGTGTGATGATTCAGCTGTCAGTTTTTGTTAATAAGGTGGGTCAGAAAGTTGCCTCTGACGTGGTGACTTTGCGGGACAAGCCTGGTGAATACTCAGTTAACAACCGTGTTTTCGATGACGAGGGCTTCCCTATTCAAGAAAACGTTTTCATCGAAAACGGGGTGCTTAAGACGTACTTGCACAACACATCGACTGCGAAAATCTTCAAGACTGGAACAACAGGGAATGCGGGGTTAGTGCAGCCGACACCGTGGAACGTCGAGATGGATCCAGGCGATTTAAGCAAAGACGAGCTGTTTGCTGAGGTGAAACATGGCTTATACCTCACCAACACGTGGTATACGCGATTCCAAAATTACGCCACTGGTGACTTTTCAACCATTCCTAGGGATGGCATATTCCTAATAGAGAATGGCGAAATCAGCCAATCTTGGAAAGATTTACGATTAAGCGATAACATCCTTAGATTACTAAACCAAATCACAGGCCTATCAAAAGAAAGGCAGCACGTTCATTGGTGGCTTGAAGCTGAACCGCCGTCTCTGTCGCCCTTCGTTCTAGCGAAAGACATTCAGATGACTAAACCAAAATAGTCGCTCTCCATTTATTTTTATTTTCCGACTTTTCCCTCTGCGGAAACCTTAAGCATGTAAAAGAGCATACAAAAAACATCTGATGGAGGCGGTTCTGTGAAGTTAGAGTATGGAAAAGCAGTCAAGAACGAGCTTTCTGGCGAAATCGCCAAGTCCTACGTGACCCAAATTGTCCGTTTTCACCGCGTCCAAGCCTCGACAATGTTTCGTGAAGCTGCAGAATACGTCGCAGACACGCTCAAGCGCCTAGGATTCAAAGATTGCGAAATTGAACATTTTGCTTCAGACGGAGCCACGAAATATTGGACTTGGAAAACGCCAATTGGGTGGACAGTCAAAACCGCCCAGTTATACATGTTGGAACCTGAAAAGAAGCTTATTGTCCGATATGAAGATATACCAACCTGCCTTCACACCTATAGCAAAGCGACCTCCCCTGAAGGCACAACAGCTGAGCTTGTCGACGTGGGCGAAGGAACCAAACCTAGACATTACAACGGAAAAAACGTGAAAGGTAAATTCGTCTTAGCCACTGGAAGAGCCAGAAGTGTTCATGAACAAGCAGTCTACAAAAATGGAGCTGCAGGCGTCATCACAGACACCTTGACGCATGAACTGAAAAACGTTCGAGAAAGCGTCGACATACCTGATGCCCACGCTTACCAATCTATATGGCCAACAAGAGAAGAATCTGCCAACGTGACTTTCGGCTTTTCCCTCAGCAAGCGACAAGGAAACCACCTGCGCTCTCGACTGAGAGGCGACAAACCTGTTAGATTGAAAGCTATCGTGGATGCCGCGCTCTTTCCAAGCAGCTTAGATGTAGTTACAGCCACAATACAAGGCAGCTCCAAGCCAAATGAGGCAATCTTTCTTATTGCGCATCTTTGCCATCCGAAACCAAGCGCCAACGATAATGCCTCTGGCAGTGGTTTACTTCTCGAAATTGCCCGCACCTTACAGGTGCTGATAAAAAGTGGCAAAATCGACAAACCAGCACGAACCATACGGTTTCTTTGGGTGCCGGAAAGCTTCGGTACAATCGCGTATCTTTTCCACCACGAAGATTCAACATCCCAACTAGTCGCAGGCATTAACCTTGACATGGTGGGGCAACATCAAGAACTCTGCAAATCTACACTTCGTCTCGACAAGACACCAGACTCTAACCCCTCCTACTTAAATGACTATGTTTTCAACCTCATTGAACGTTCAATAGATGAGTTCGACCCCGACACCGCCTTTGGTTCAGCATCTACTTTTCGCTACTCCGTTAATGCATTTTGCGGCGCAAGCGACCACGCAGAGTTTAACGATTCCTCTTTTGGCATTCCATGTGTCATGTTGATCCAATGGCCCGATCTCTACTACCATTCTAGCATGGATACGATCGAGAACGTCAATGAAAAAAGCTTAAGGCGGGTCGGTTGGATAGCTACAGTTGCAGCTTTGACTCTTGCCAGCGCTGATGTTGAAGACGCAATGTATATGGCAAGCTTGACGAGGTGGGGAGGATTAACCAGACTGCAAAGAGCTAGTCAAGAGTCGCTAACTGCTCTGTTTCAAGCCAACGATTCTCAAAACTCCCAAGAGTTACCCCAAATCCTTGCTAAAATTAAATCAGATTATACAAATAAAATAAGGCACATAACTTGGCGCGAGAAAAAAGCCATCAAATCGACGACAAAGCTGGGGAACAACTCTGAAATGGAGACCGTCCTTTCAAAATTTGTTGGAGATATAGAACGGCATCGTCAGATTGAAACAGAGCGATTCGAAGACGCATTGCGTCAAGTCGTTAAGACAGCTGGAATCGTGGCTCTCCCCCAACTTGAAGAAAACGAGACAATAAGAGATGCAAAGAACTTGGTTCCCCAAAGGCTGTTCAAAGGCACACTCAATTCAAACGCCTTGAAAAGAGAGCTGGGTGAAAAAGAATTCGAATGGCATGAGGAGATTAAAAAGGAAGACCAAGAGTTTCGAAAGAAGACATATGAAGTTGTGAATTTCATGGATGGAAAACGTTCAGTCTATGACATTACAGCAGCTATTTCAGCTGAGTATGGTGAGACCCAACTAGAACATATCTTAAAATTTATAGGCGACCTTGCGAAGACTAAATTCATTTCTTTCCAACAGTGAACGAGAAAACTGGGTTATTTGTATCTCTTCCTTCGCCGCTGCCTCTTCTTTTTCTCTCGCTTCATCTTCTTTTTTTTCCATTTAGCTCGCATGAGACTTGCCTCTACTCTATTGTGGCCCGCGCGGTCTTAACTCTTCCTCGGTCTTATTTAAACGATACATTTGCACCACGGCAGGCCGGTCAAGAAACACTCTGAGGTTGCATTGGCGAGCTACCCTGGGTCTAAACCTGTCTTTCGCTGAAAACCACCCCGACAGATAGCGTCACTTGTGCGCGTCCTGAGGAATTTTTCAAGCGGTGCCTAGCCCCAAGAGATCGGAAAATGAAGGCAATCCAACATATAGCCGCAGGTAAACGCCTATAATCAGTATACTCACAGACACTAAGAATAGCACCAGGTCAGCCCTCTCGATCTTTAAAATGTACAAGTTAGTACGCTTCTGAATAGCGCCCCAGGCTCTTGATTCCATTGCCTCGGCAAGCTCTAAGCTCCGTCGAATAGCGCTTATGATTAAGGGAATGAGGATCGGAATATAATTTCTTATTCGCTTCAGAAAGTTGCCTTTTTCGAGTTCCAATCCCCTCGCTTTTTGGGCATCCATGATTGTTTGCGCTTCCTCAGCTAGTACTGGCACAAACCGCACAGCAGTCGTGAACGCGAAGCAAAACTCGTAGGGTATGTGGCTTTGCTCCAAAGCTAAGCCTAGCCGGTCCGGGGACGTGGTTAGAAAGAATATTGAGAAACACTCAACAAGTACAACAAAACGCATAGTCATAGCTGCAGCATATTCAACGTCGTGAATCGTCAGTGCATATCCTGCATACAGAAATTTAAAACCAATATTCGTGCTGAAGATAACCGCAGCAAGAAATGCGGCGCCTCTGAGAGAGCGCAGCCAATCTTTTTGAACCCTCGCCAAAAGAACAAATGGAGTCTGGATCAAGAAAAGAGTAATCAGTGGAAGCAGTTCCCAAAACAATATTGCGATGGTAAAAATGGAGCATACATAGAAGAACTTGATTCGGGGGTCCAAGTTATGGATGGGCGATGAGACTCTCCTGAATTTTAATCCGTCAAAAACGCTCATTTCTCGCTCAACCGCTTTCGAATTAATCTCCTTGCTTCATAAAGATCAATTACGTCGGTTTCCAACCCGAAATCCTTCAGCTCCATGAAAATTTGAGTAACCTGAGGTGGCAATACAGACGCTTCGCTAAGACGTTCACCGTTGGTAAGAACTCTCCTTCCTTCATCATCTACGACAATCTTTCCGTTAGCCATCAGTATCACACGTGGTGTGCATTCGGCGACAAACTCTACGTCGTGAGTGACCACCACAACAGCTTTGCCTTGAGCATTTAATTGGACTATGAACTGGCGCAGCTTTTCCTTCTGTTCATAATCTTGTCCAATTGTTGGTTCATCCATCACCAGATATTTGGGATTCCACGCAAGCACCGACGCCAAAGCAACGCGTTTTCTTTCTCCTCCGCTCAGCATGAAGGGGGAAGTCTTCCTGTATTCCATTAGCCCTAACAGGTTCAAAGCCCACGTCACTCTCCCTTCCAACTTGGACTTCTCGAAGCCAAAGTTTTTAAGGGCAAAAGCAACCTCTTCCTCTACAGTTTCGCAGAAAAGTTGGTTGTCCGGATTCTGAAAAACAAACCCCACTTTTCGAGCCAGCTTGGCCACGCTTAAGTCTCGGGTGTTAGAGCAATCAACTAAAACATTTCCTTTCGTAGGTTTCAGCAAACCATTGAAATGCTTTATTAACGTAGTTTTTCCGGCGCCATTCTGACCCATTATTGCTATGAATTCACTTTCCTTTATTGTTAGAGAGACTCCTTTTAACGCTTCAACACCTGTTGGATAAGTGAAGTAAACGTCTTTGGCTTCAATCATGCAGCCAAAACCTTTCGCAGAAGTCTAGTGATTTCTTCGATAGTTACAGGCACTTCAGACGAATTGACTCCATCTTCTTTGAGAATTTGGTGAAGCCTTGTTGCCTTAGGTATTCCCACGCCTAATAATCGGGCTTTTTCAGATCCCAACACGGTTCTAGGATCACCATCTAAAACAACAGTTCCCTTATCCATGACGACAACGTGATTTGCGTATCTTGCCGCCAAATCTAGTCGATGCTCAACAAGTATGACTGTCATTCCCAGAGATCTGTTCAGGTCGCCAATTACTTCGAAGATTTTTTGAGCGCCCAAAGGATCTAAAAAGGATGTTGGCTCATCTAACACCATGACTTCAGGTTGCATGGCAATTATGCTTGCAATGGCCACTCGTTGTTGTTGGCCTCCTGAAAGCTCGTGGGGCGCTCTCTCCCGGAGGTCATGTATGCCAGTTATTTCAAGCGCCCACCTAACTTTTTTTACCATCTCTTCTCTTGGAACACCCAAGTTTTCCAGCCCAAAAGCCACGTCTTTCTCAACAGACAAGGCAAACAGTTGATTCTCCGGGTTTTGGAAAACCAGTCCAACGTGAAGGGCGAGCTCATGGATAGGATGATCCGCAACAGCTAACCCCACAACACGCATTTGACCCGCTAAGTTGCCTTGATAGAAATGAGGAATTAAGCCGTTAAAACATCGACAAAGGGTGGTTTTTCCACATCCGCTCGGACCAGTGAGAATGACGAATTCGCCCTTCTCGATTCTTAGGGAAACCTGCTTGATAGCAGGTTTTGCAGCGTTTGGATATGCATATGTCAACTTTTGAGCTTCGATAACTGCCAACCTGTGTCGCTCACCTAACTGCAAAAAACTCTCTCATTTAAGAGTAGCTACCTAGATATGCGTATCTTTGAGACTGCGCTTCTTGATGCACGTTTGGAAGCGTTGTCTGCCTTTCACTTCACACTTGCGTCTTCAACCAGTCTTAATCTTTTCTTTAATTAATCTGATGGTCCGTTTAAAACACGCTTCCCAATCTCCCACTCCATTGGCCCCAGCAGAGACTGCATGGCCGCCACCCATCCCTCGCAGATATTCACCGAGCGGCTTTGCCAAGTCACGACCAAGATGAAAACCTGTGGCGTGGTAGAACACCTGAGATGACCGCATGCTAACTTTCAGCCTTTCGTTTTTCTGACCAACCACAATGGCGACGTGGACTCCTAGGGAGATTAGAGCCCGAGCCGCAGATGCTTGAAAAGCGCCCACATGCGAAAATCCAACAATCCATTCCCCGATTCTAACGAGCCTAGCACGTTTTGATGCCTTCAGTCTAGCTATGCGCTCGGATGTCTGCATCGGCAAAGAAAGAAGAGCTAACGCTTCCCTCGCGTTTACACCCGCGTCAATCAAATCAGCAACTATTTTGAGCGTAGTGGAGTTTGCTAAAATGAAATGGCGCGTATCAAAGGCTATCCCCAGAAACAAGGCTTTTGCCTCAACCTCTCCGAACCGAACATTCATGTCCATGAAAAACCTATAGATAATCTCACATGTAGACGATGCATTTTCATCTGAAACAGACAGAGTAGCCAACTTTTCGGTTTCTGGGTGGCTAGCGTGATGGTCAATCACGATGATCGGAACCGCAGACCCTTTAACTCTGTCGGCCCAGTCGTCAAGCTGCTGGACCGTGTTAGTGTCTAACAACACGATCGCATCCGCATTTTCAATAGGGGGATTCAAAGACAATTTGAAAGGTAGAACGGTTAGTAGCTGTCGGGACAGACGACTCGGACCTTCTGCTGCGGCGATTTCAATCCGTATTCGCGGGCGAAGTCGTTCAAGCAACCTAGAAAGCGCGAAAGCGGCGCCAATTGCATCTGGATCCGCGTTGTGATGACACAACAAGAGAACAAATCGAGCATTTACTTCGTCGAGAAGAGCTGTTAGGTCCTGAATTTGCAATCTAGTTCCTCGATGCATTCTTCTATCGCCACGAATGCGTTTTCCGCAGCTTCGTCAACGAGTTTTGCAGCGTTGCATTTTTTTATTACTGGAGACAACGCCAGATCAATGGCAATTGCGACGGTGACACGCTTGGAGCCTATGGCTTCGACGACGATTTCTAGGTCTGAAATTCTTTGTTGGGGAACCTGCGATAGAATGTAATCTCTTACCGTCTTTTCTGCGGCTTCTGACATGTTTTGCATCTGGTTTTCTGTCCACCTATCTGGCAGAGGCTCCATATCTCCCAACAAGTCCACCAAAGGAGCTATGGTCTGACGCCGCTTGTCGGTCCTGTGCTCAGGTCGCGTTTAAGCTTTGCCTGCAATTGGTTGAATTGCTGGCGTAACCGTGCTTCCTGCTTTCCTAATACTTGTGTACGTGTGTCGAGCACTCCTTTGCGCTCTTTCAGTTCCGCTTCAACCTTGCCTTTTTCTGATCTCACTAGCAGAGAGCCGATGGACTTGTAGATGACTGCCTTTTCGGTAAGACCCGCTAACTCCGTAAGGGCTTGGTCGGTTTCAGTTAACTCCAATTCTACTTGTTGTTTCTGGGCGGATATTGCCTGAAGGTTGCGTTGAAGCTGCTGTAGTCTTAGTAGTCGCTCTTGAACTTGGGGGGGCAGTTGTGAAACATCACTCACTTTCGTTCCTCAAAAACGTTGCCTGCAGCTCTTTTTCAGCAATATGATCTGGTGTTAATTAAGTGTTTTCACGCGTTTGTGCGCATTTCCCGCTGCGCCACAGTTTCCAGTGTATTTCTCACGAGGCCAACCCATTGAAGGTATGCGTTTAGCGTCGCTCTAAGGGCTGAGGTGTCTGTAGCTCCGACTTGTATGATTAGCTTCTTGCCTTGGCTACTAATCTTTACTCTTGCTCTGGATGTTGTTGGTTGTTTTGTCTCTGGCAAGAGAGCCTTCATTAGCACCTCGACAAATTTTTCGGAGGGCAGTTCAAAGCAAATTGTTGCATTTCGTTTCATTTTTGTGGCTTCCAAACGAGGTGGGAGGTTGTAATGTGAGGACCTATTTCGATTTCTTGGGGAGTCTGTAGGAATTTGATGTGAATATGGCGCGTTGCATTGACAGAAATGTGCATGATCGTTTGCGTTTCTGAATAATTAAGGCCTTCGGGGGGGAGTCTTGGTATGCACAAGAAACTGGCAAGCGCGTCGGCGAGTTTGTTGGCTTCGAAGGAAATTTGAGAACTCGTCCTCAGCGCCAAACGTTTCGCTGTACCACGCGCCTTTTGTCCGAAGTTTCTTCGAAGTTTCACGTTTTTAACGCATATTACGGGATAATATTGCACCAAGCCTTTGTCGTTTATTTCGTAAAGTTGGACTTTCCCAGGCGACCTGCCCACCGGTCAGCAATTAAAAGTTTTTTTATGTCACGTTCGAGGGATTTCTCAGCAAGAGCGATCAAGCTTGATTTCCCGCGGTTGACCCTCTCCGAGCAGGGGATTATATGAGAAAGTTCATTGCAGAAGGTTCTCATCGTCTGTGTTGGATTACGTGAAGTGGTGATCAATATTCCTATGCGACCACGCGAGTTGTTCTCCTGCAATTACTCGCCTCTCGAGCAGTGTCAATATGTGGTCACAGGGAAGCTTTTATTTTTTTGTTGCGCGTGTTGTGTTGGTGTTGTGCGGTCGTAGTCTAGCTTGGTTAGGACGCTGGCCTCCCAAGCCGGTGACCCGGGTTCAAATCTCGGCGACCGCACCAACGCGCCCAATGGGCTTCCCTCTATTCTGTCCAGAAAAACACATCGTTGGATCAAGAAATTTCCACGCGCAGTGATACTTGTTTTTGGGAGTCTCACTCTTGTAGAAAAATCTTGGACGTCAGAAATGACAATCGGACGTCTTCTTCCCTAAATGCTTCAATAATTCCGAAGTTGATTTTCTGCTGTGTGTCCATGTATTCATTGTAGTCGGACGTCTTCATGTAATAGACCACCTCGAAGTTGAGGCTGAAATCGCCAAATTCTTTCAAATGCGCCCTCTCGAATTCGGTCAATTCGATTTTTTGTATGACACTTTCAATGAGGTCGGGGACGCGCTTTAGCTTCTGTGAAGGAGTGTCAACCGCCACCCTAATTCTAAATTCTATTCTTCTTCTCTTTAGCTTTCGAAAATTTCTCAGACTTGTCGTCGTCAACTCTCGGTTTGATATTACAAGTTCTTCTCCCTGCAAGAGCTGCAATCGCGTAGATTTAATCCCAATTTTCCTCACAGTACCAGAATAATTACCAACAACTATGAAATCTCCTACTTCAAATGGGCGGTCAAAATATATGGAAAAAGCACTAAACACGTCGCTTAGGACGTTTTGAAGGGCTAAAGCAATGGCGATTCCTCCGACGCCGAGCCCTACAACCACTCCTGAAAGGTCTATGTTGAAGACAACGAGAATAGCTAGAAACGCGAAAACAAAGGCAATTCCTTTAATAATTTGTCGCAAAACAAAGAGTAGATGCTCACTCACTCTCCTCTCACGTCTTGCTCGTTGGGCAAGCCAGCTTGTGACCACATTTATGATCCTTGTTATTATGAAAGTAACAATCAATATTTGCGAAACTGTAAACGTAACTGCGATTGTTTCTGAGTAAGGGCTCAGAAACGTGAGGGAATCTAAAGCGTAGTGGAGACCCAATAGGATGGCGAGGAGAAGAACTGGTGTCCTTATGTTTCGAAGAATCTCGTCGTCGATCGTCGTCTTTGTGTTTTTTGCCCAACGAGACAAATATCTTTTAAAAGCCAGGTAGACGATCCAACCTATGATTAATGCAATGGTAAAAGTGACTACCGCAGTTATGACTTCGCTCTCCAGCTGACCAAGGTTTAGATAGTTTCTCAGCAGTTCCGCAAGAGCAAAGATTACGACATTCATGGTGCTCACTGCTTAGAAAATTAACCTACTTTAACCTATCGCAAGCAAATGTACGCACCTTCATCCTTGCAAGGCCCGTGGTCTTCCTTCCGCTCACACGGTTTTCGATCTATACAACATGGTTACTTCAGGACTACGCGCGGAAGCGGCGAATCCCACATTGCTAATGTAAGGAAACAACTGCAAACAACACCTCCGTTGAGAGAGACACTTACGCGTACTTAGCGCTGTGTTTATAGGGCTTTTTCAACGATTGTGGCGTTGACTTCTTAACAGTGTGCCTGGACGAATCACCGCGTACCCCTGCATTTTGCTAGTACAGGAGCTCGCCGCTAATCTTCACCTTTCCCTTCTCGATGGGAACTCCCTCCCTCTGAACCATACTCCTTCTCCAATCAGCCCCTTTCTTGTCTCCCTTAAACGAACCGTCAGATGCTACGACACGGTGGCATGGAACCACAGGAGACAGCGGGTTCTTGTGAAGGGCGTTAGCCACTGCACGATATGCCTTGGGCTTCCCGATTTTTTCGGCGATCAGCTTATAAGTGCTAATTTTCCCCTTTGGGATTCTGAAGGTAGCCACATAAACATCTCTTTCAAACTGCGTTTTGCCTTTAAGAGCCGCAATCACATCATTTTCGGTTTTTATCGATTTTACGTCCAAGGGCAGATTCCTCGCGAACAAGAATGTAGCATGTCCGTGACCGTCTTAAGCCTTTGCTTTGCTCACATCGTCTTAGGTATATAAACCGCACGCGTGACAATATTTCTCAAGGTACGCTACTTGTGCTCACACTGTCGCCAACGGATAAAACCAACTCATGTTTCAAGCTCTAATTTCCCATCTTCTATCGTGTAGGTTATGTCGGCCGCCTCAATTATCTTCAGGTCATGTGATGCCACGACAGTTGTTGTCTTCTGTTTTTTGTTGATGTCTAAAATCAGGCTAATAATTTCTTCAGCAGTCTTTGAGTCGAGTTCACCAGTGGGTTCATCAGCTAGCAAGATTTTTGGATCGTTTGCAATAGCTCTAGCAATTGCCACCCTCTGCATCTCACCTATGCTTAGCTCTTTCGGCCTATGGTGCAATCGGTTCTCTAAAGCAACGCTTTCCAGAAGGTTCGTAGCTTTGCTTCTTTGCTCTTCGAAAGGTTGACCAGCCAGAGCCAAGGGCAGCTCAACATTTTCTAGCGCGGTAAGTGTCGGGAGCAAGTTGAAGGTCTGAAAAACAAACCCCATGCATAGAAGCCGGATTTTTCTGCGTTCCTGATTTGGCAGAAGCGAGGCGTCTACATTGCCAAGGAGTATCTTTCCGCGTGTTGGCTGATCATTCAATCCGAGAAGATTCAGGAGGGTCGACTTTCCTGAGCCTGAAGGCCCAACTATTGCTATGAATGTTGATTCCTTTACTTCCATATTGACCTTGTTAACTGCAATTATTTCCGACGAGCCTACATGAAATTTTCGTGTCAGATCCACTGTTTTGATTCTCATTAATATTCAGCTCTCAAAACTTCGGCTATCCGCATCTTAATTGCGCGTAAAGCTGGAATCACTCCTCCAAGACAACAGATAGCAACAACTGATAGGAATATTTCGAGCATGTAAAGTGGCGACGCGATTTCAAATATACTTGGGAAGAACTGGCTCAGTGAAATATCTGTATAGAGGCTTGCCAAAGAAAGAGCGCCGAATGTGCCGAAGATTATGCCGAGGGCACCACCTAAGAATCCAATCATCCCTGCTTCGAAAACGACAACACGAAACACATAACTCAATGGTGCTCCTATTGCATCTAATGTTGCGAAATCTCTACGTCTTTCCGAAACGCTCATCACCGTAACAGTCATCACAAGAATTAAGCTCATTATGAAAATTAGTGTCTGTATACCTAGATTCCAAGTCTCGATTTGAGCAAGAACGGGCTGAATCATGTCGTTCCTTCTGTCCTCAGTCAGTGCATCAACAAATTCCACTCGCTGCTCTATACTTTCTGCCAATTCCTCCTGTGGACATCCTTGAATTGGCTTTGCCGAAATAATGTTGACGCTTTTTGGATAATTATAGATTTTTTGAGCAAGTTTGAGCGGCATTACAAAGCAGCGGTTCAGTATAGCAAGTTTTGTGTCTAAGACCCCAGAAACTTCCAATATGTATCCATTGATCATTACTTCTGTTCCAGGAAGCCAATTATGCTGGTCAGCCAGCGAAGCGCCAACTACAACTTCTGTACCAGATTCTTTTGTTGGGAAACGACCACCTTCCCTCAGTGGAGTAGGCCCAAGCATTGAATGCCAATCCTGTACTGGTATGCCAATGCTGAAATTCACTGGCACTGGCTGAATTATCTCTCCAACACCTAGAGGTGTGATAAATAATATTGAAACCACCTTCTCCACATTCGTTAGATTCCTTATCATATTTTCAGTATAGTTTTGTGGGAGCAAACCTCCGCCTATTGGAATTGCCTGAATAACAATTGCTCCCTCACTCACCACCATGACTTGTCCACTAAAGAGCACATTCATCTCTTTGATTATAGCAGTATACCTTGTTGTTGTTGCCCCCACTGCGACCACAAAAGTTGTTGCCAAAGCCACACCTAAAATACACAGAGTCGTTCTCAATTTTCTGCGGAATAAATTTCGAAAACAAAACGTTAAGAGCCTCGTGCCAAATCCCTCATTGTATTCTGAAATGAATTTATATAAGAATTCATCGCATTATAATTGCGCGGGGTTTAGGAATGAGTGTTAGAAAAAGAGCTTCATCCCTTTTAGCCATATGTATACTATTATTTTCATTCTTAACATCGATAAATCTAAATCATTCTGCAAGTGCGAATCCAAACGGCGCCAACCTCCCAGGAGGCTTTTTCGATAGCGGAAAAGACACAGATGCCGATGGCAAATTAAATTATTTGGAGGTTGCTGTGGAGATTAATGTTTCAGTTGCTGGTCACTATATTCTTGAGGCTGATGGTCTTGTAGACCAGTACGACTCTTGGCTCAATTTTTTCACTTCCAGCGAGGGCTATCTTAACTTGGGAGCACAATACCTAAACTTGTCCTTTTCCGGAATAGCAATCTACTCCGAACGATTTAGCCCAAAAAGCATTTCACGAATCACACTTTATGATCAACACTATGATTACTTAGGCGAAATAACAGACGCAGAATTGTCTCGAATTTACGACTTCACAGAATTTGACATTGGCGCATCTATGACCGGCAACATGAGCTCTGAAGGAATTGACACCGACAGCGATGGGCTTTTCGACACACTACAGGTGGGAGTCGAGATAAATGTAACTGACCCGGCAAGCTATGAAGTATATATTTGGAACCTTTATGGAGACGTGTCCATATATGTGGGCAATCAATCAGCAGAATATCTTCTTCCCGGAATTCATACTTTAAACATTTCCTTTTATGGTGCCAAGATTTACGCAGCCCGTGGCAATATTTCAATGATTTATGAAATCCAACTTTCGATATTAGAAGGGTATCAGAATTACTTGCTTGATTCCCTTTACAACGTTCCTTTGAGTGCAATTTATGGCTACTATGAATTCGATCCCTTGGCTCTACTCACCAGCACAATTCTTGACGAAGGAGTCGATGACGATGGTGATGGTCTATTCGACTATCTTCAAATAAGCGTAGAAGTAAACGTCACGGATGCTGGCTACTACTCCATTTTTGTGGACAGAATTTCTGACAACAAATCTGGCTACATTTGGATTTCATCTGGAATCGGTCAAAACTTTGATGTGGGCATGCATTTAGTGAACTTCACCGTTCTTGGCGTGAGAATATACGCTGAACAGCTGGATCCAACCTACGTAGGACCTGTTAGACTCTATGACATTTCGACATGGGAAGACATACTCCTAGAAGAGCATTATATGCTCCCCTTGGCTACGCTTTACCACTACTACGAGTTCGAGTCGCAAGCCTTTTTCACAGATAATATTTACGATCGTGGAGTTGACACAGATAGTGACGGCTTATTTGATTACCTAGAAGTTGGAGTTGAAATCAACGTCACAGAAGCCGGAACCTACATCCTTTCCGGAGGCGGACTCGCAGAGAAGCTGGATAACTATACTCGAAGCATCTACTTCCCCAGCCAGCAATTTATTGTAGACCTCGACCTCGGCATACACACAATCAACTTCACCTTTTCAGGACCTATGATTGCATACAACCACTTTAGCCCCACGGACATTACAGACATACGCTTAAGGGAGTATTCTACCTATTATCAGCTGGGCTACATTTCAACAGCCGCCCTTTCAACAATATACAATCATACAAAGTTTGATTCACCTTTTAGTGACACGCAAATTGAACTCACATTGTATCCAAACGCTACAGTAGGACTCAGTGGATTGGTCAATCAGACAAATATATATTCTCCATATTATTCGCCTTTGGTGAATGCTACGTTGGATTTCTCAACCCTCGGCGACCTGACAGCAGGTAGTCTCATTGGAACCATGTTGCTTCCAGAATATCCAAACCAATACGATCAGTTTCCCTACAATTCCACAACTGCAAACCTTCTATCTGAATACAATAATGATATGCTGAACGCTCAACTGAACACTACAGTGCACATTCCGATGTTTGAGGGAACTGACTGGATGGGGCGACCCATCATTCCAATCCAGCTTAACTCCAGCGATTTCTCGTTTCTCGCCACCTACTCAAATGGAATATTAGACTTAGACTTGCATGGAACGGCCAAAATGCATCCCCACTATGGTTCCCAATTCCCGTTCAACGTCACTGATGTTACAGTTCTTGCAGACTACGTTGACAATGAAATTGGTGGAAACATAACCTTTCACACAGTTTCTGGCTTTCCATTAAGCGATGTCAAAGTATACTTCAGCGGAAACAAGACAGAAGTGTCATTCACAGGCTACATCGATGTGATATACGGAAACTATTATGGTATGGAAATAAACGCGACGACATTGGAGGAAATATTAACAGAATTCAATAATACAATTCCGGGTCGGGGAGATTATTCGCTCTACAACATAACCGATGGAGTGATCGAATGCACAGCTTTGAACACTACAAAGACCTCCATTGACGCCATCGGAGCCAAGATAAATTACAACGCCACTCTTCATGGGAACTTCACAGATCTTATGGCGACATATTTGTCTCAAATGCTTTTCGGACCATACGCTCCCGAAGAAGCATTTTCAGTTGTCTACACTGCGCTGGATGCAGCACTCTCTTCCGTAGAGAGTGGATCTTTAGAGCTAAATTACTGGCATTCATCTCATGTCGCGTCAGTAGACCTGTCCTTATCGTGCGATGTAGAAGCATTTTGGAATCAAACATTGCAGTCCATCCCCCCAATTACTCCTCCGGAATATACAGCTCAAGTCGGCGCTTGGTTGAAAATTGCCAACGCCACAGCCTATGCACTTGAAAGCTTCAGCATAGAAGCGGAGTATATAAGTGCTCTACGACAACTGGATCTGAGTGCTTCGCTTACAGCCAACGTTTCAAAGTTAAAAAATGAGATCATTCCAATCCTCCCAGACGCCGGTCCTCCAATGCTGAGAGATTTGGTTGAGTCATGCACAAACACGACTTACTGCACTTTGAAATCGCTCAATATATCATGCAACTACATTGATACCTCTACGAGCTTCGAAGTTGAATGGCTCTTAGAAAACGATTTCAAGTCAGAGCTGAACCACCTGAAGGACTGCTATATCGAGTATCTAAACCTATCCAGTCCATACATGATAAACTGGCAAATGCGAATGCTAAATGTTACAGTGATAGACATCGGCAACCTCAAGGCAGAGATAAGACAAGGCAGCGACTGGACTATTCTCGAATTCGAAAACCTCAAGCTGCATCCCGTCATAGACGAAATAGACCAGATAAGGTTCGCATTGTACAATTGGCTCCAAATGACAAGCGAAGCTAGTACTCCGAGAGAGTTTGAGAGGCTGAAGATAAGTATTCTAGGCGGTTTCAACGCCACAAACGCAATTCTTCTACATGCGCCAAGCAGCGTACCCACCCCAGACACAACCTCGTTGGACTATAGGAACATGATATGGGAAAACGTCAGCACGAGCAGCTTGAAGAACTTGCTCTTCCAGATAGCTTTCCAAGGAGTTGTAGACTATCTTGGCCAAACCTATTACATCCCGATATTTACGAACTCAACAATGAGCAACTTAAATTTCAGTCCAACCTCAAAGAGCATAAGTTTCAACGCCTCTGGAATAACCGGTACAGGGTTCCTCAACATCACAATCCCAAGAGCGCTACTCTACGCTGCTCCAACAGAATGGATAGTTGCAATCGACGGAATTCCACTTGCATTAGAGGAGTTTACCTTAACTGAAAACGATGAGTACGTGTTCATATACCTGAATTACTCTCATTCCAGCCATCTAATTGAAATAATGGGAACTTGGATAATCTCGGAGTTTCCCCCAAGCATCCTTCCACTGATAACGCTGATATCTCTCACAGCAGCAGTGATCTTCGCAATCAAACAGAGAAAAAAAATTCGCAAGCTTAAAGCAAAATACCAGCATGCTATCTCAGCATTGGCTCGATCGAAAGATAACTCAACTCTCTTTCAGCTTAGCATCATGTATACAACGTTACTGGCAGTTTTGATGCATAGAAGAAGAACGTAGCGCGCACAGTATGCTGTTGCAGTCTCATTCTTAGAAAACATGAGAAGTAAAAGATTTCCTGAACTTTTTAGCAAACCCAGCCGAAGTCTCTAGAGACTTGCGCGACGTCTTTGATGTCGACCTTGTAGCCTCCGTTAATGCCAACAACGACGATCCAAGGTTCGTAGCCTGGAAATGCTCCGAAGCCTTTAGCTACTAACGCTACGTCTTTGATGTCAACTTTTATTTCTGGCGTGACGAGTTGAGCTTTTGTGTGGATAGGCAGCGAAGTTGTCAGCATATAATCCACTAGCCACTAGCTCAACGCGCATCATGGAATCGACTTGGTCGAACTATGTGCTTCCGCAAATGTCTGTTATTAGTGTATGCCATGAAAGTTCATAGTCAGACACAACTGTTGTACTTTCTGGCGCGTGCAGGAAGTGTTCATTCCAGAATGTAGGTGATCTGACAGATCGACATGAGAAGCATATGGATGATGACTATGCTTATTATTCTAAGGGAGTAGCTTGACATGCTTCAAGGTTGCACTAGCGCTCCATTGGCAACCTAACAGCAAATTCTAGACTTTTGAAACAAAGTTGTGGTTTGTCAGAAAAACAACATCTTTCCATTCTAAAAGTTTAACTTTTCCATTGTTTTGACTAGACAAAAAGTTTAACTTCTTGCTTCCCCGCACTTCTAAGACACTTTTGAGACCATCATATGTTTCATAAATTCGTTGTTTTATACATAAACCTGTCTCGTGGAGGAAATTCTATTGTACGCGCGCGCACGATTTTCTTGATGCCTCATAAACAACTGCCCTTAATGCAGGCACATTAGGATACCGGACATATATGACCGAACACTGCTCATTTTCGCAATTGTATTTGCCCTTTCTCGTTCTTTTCACCAAGGGCTTTCCACACTCAGGACACTTAGCCATAACTTCATCACACACTAAAGTCAACAAGTATGCTGACTTATTGTTTGTGAATTTAAAATACATCAGCAGACTCGAGAATCGTGTGCGCTTCCGCATCTATGCAACACACACTTAAATAAAGAGGCTTGGCTTCGAATAATGACGTGAACTTCGATGGCAATAATCACTGGCCAAGAGTACGTGCAAAGCCTCCGCAGCCGAAAGATAGATCTGTATTTACTCGGCGAGAAGGTAAAGGAGCCTGTTAATCACCCCATAATCAAACCGTCAATAAACTCGGTAGCTGTAACATACGACATTGCCTACGATCCAAAATACGAAAGCTTAGCCACTTCCGCGTCCCACATAACAGGAGAGAAAATCAACCGATTCAACCACATACACCAGACACCCCAAGATTTAGTGAAAAAAGTGAAATTGCTAAGACTACTAGGTCAGAAAACAGGCGCCTGTTTCCAGCGATGCGTCGGAATGGATGCCTTAAATGCACTTTCAATTGTAACGTACGACACAGATCAAAAGCTCGGGACAGAATACAACCGAAGGTTCATGGATTTTCTTCAGCACGTTCAACATAAGGACTTGATGTGCTGTGGCGCCATGACAGACCCCAAAGGAGATAGAAGCTTACGCCCCAGTCAGCAAGCTGACCCTGACCTCTACTTGAGAATCGTGAAACGAAGCGAACATGGTATCACCGTGAGAGGATCGAAGCTCCATCAAACCGGCGCCATCAACTCGCATGAAATTATTGTGATGCCCACTCGAAAGATGCGTGATGAAGATAGGGAGTATGCAGTCGCCTTCGCCACTCCAAGTGACACTGCGGGCCTTCTCTACATATATGGTCGACAGCCCTGCGACTTACGAAAACTCGGCGACTCCGAGATCGATTTAGGGAACAAGAAATATGGTGGGCAAGAAGCGATGATTGTCTTCGATGATGTATTCGTACCGTGGAAGAGGGTTTTCTTGGCGGAAGAACATGAATTTTCGTGGCCATTAGTAAATACATTCGCAGCTTACCATAGACAAAGTTATGGCGGCTGCAAAGCTGGAGTCGGCGATGTGCTGATTGGAGCAACATCTGCAGTTGCCGAGTACAATGGAGTGCCGACAGCACCCCATATTAGAGACAAAATCGTCGAAATGATCCATTTAAACGAAACTTTATACTCCTGCGGGATCGCATGTTCATCCGAAGGATGCAAAACATCCTCAGGAACCTATCTGGTCAACACCCTGCTATCCAACATTTGCAAACACAACGTAACTAGATTTCCCTTTGAGATAGTAAGACTTGCCAACGACATCGCAGGTGGGTTGATAGCAACTCTACCTTCCGAAAAAGATTTACAGAATCCTAAAACTGGAAAATACATGGAGAAATACCTCAAAGGCAAACGAGAAAAATCGACAGAAGCAAGGCTTCGAATGTTGAGACTCATTGAGAACCTATCCACTGGGCTGGGCGCCGTTGGATACCGCATAGAGTCACTGCACGGTGCAGGCTCACCTCAAGCCCAAAGAATCATGATTGAAAGAGAAACAAAAATCAAACTCAAACAGCGACTTGCCCAAGCTCTAGCGGGAGTTGAGCACGAATAGCAAAAACATGCATTGCTTGTTTGGGCTGAATGATGTCATAAAGTATTCGTAAATCGTAAGATTTAACTGATTGTTTGGCAGAATCTAGTGTAGGGAAGTTTGTCTCATGGGGAAGTCCCGAAGTATCCCATTAGCTAGCGGCTTAGTAACTGGAGAGGCCGATCCTATTTATGGCCAAATGGAAATCTCTCTCACCAACACTAGAAACATTAATATCATGATCAAGCGAAAGCCCTATTCTGGGCATTCCGACCTAAAATTCACGATTCCGACCACAAGTCTTGAAAGTTTCATCGACATTCTATTTGAAGCCAAAGAGAAACTCGATGAAATTTGGTTCTCCAAAGTTGCAACATCAGAACTTGAAGCAGCAAAGAAATTCCAAACCCGTCAAAGATGAGAAAGGGCGATCAAATCTAGGCACAAGCACACGCTATTTCATTTTGCCATTTGGAACCTTGTTGGCGAAGCGGCAGCGCAGGTCTCCTTTAAGGACGCTTTCAAGCAACTCCACTTCAACGGGTTCATCGAAGATCACATCGAAGTGCACCTTTTCGTAGCCACCACTGCAATAGCAGAATATCGCGGAAATCTTAGGGTGCCCCTCCCGAATGGCCGACCTCACGAGCGGACAATGACAAGCGTAATAAGCCTTCAAGGTCGCGTCCTCTTCCTTCAAATATTGCTTCGGAGCGTAAGGCATCTTGGTAACGTAAATTTTGCCGCCTCGCCTTACACCAGTGCAAATTTCTTGGTTGTCCCGCACGAACTCAAGAACCTTGGGTGTAATTTCCTGCTCGAACCACAACCTGCCTTCTTTCATGAATTTTTCTAATTCCCCGATGAACCTTTCGTGTTCAGCCTTCAAGTACGCATCAATACTGACGGCATTCGCAAACCTTTCCTTCTTCTCTTTGAAAGCCTCGGCTGGCACTTTGTGGTAGTTCCATGTAAGGACTTCCTTACACATGTCAGTTGACAAATTGGCTTCCATCCTTTCCAGAATCTTCTTCGTGATTCTCGGGTAGACCTCCTGCGGTGATCCAAGAGGCGGCAGCTTGAATCCCTGAAAGACTTGACTTCGAATTTCTTCTCCCGCAATCGCAGCGAGCCTGTTGCCCATGTCGGGCAACACGTTTCTTGCTCCAAGAATAGATGTAAAGTAAACGTAGAACTCGTTCTTCTTTACCAAGTTGCAGTAGCGAGCGATCGCAACAAGTCTTTCCCACGAGTTCTCGGCTTGTTTCACGAGGACTGCAATATAGTCTTTAAGCGCCTTTAGATTTGCTGAATAAAATGACATGCCTCTACTCTCAAGGAACTTCTCAAATCCCCTGACTGAATCTAGAGCAAAGTCAATAGCTTCTTTTTCGGTGCCTCGCCCTTCAAGATACGCTCTGAATTCGTTCTCCATCACTTTTTCTCCACTCACCAAACCATTGGAAGGTAGCCTTCCTTAATCGCATTCGACACAATCGTTCCAACATATTCCACTTTTACTCCAATCTTCCCCAAGCTCTCTGACACCCCCAGTTTGTCCGAGACAGCCTTACAAGCAAAGATGGCGCCTCTAGTGGCGATTTCCTTAATGAACCACTTTATTTCGGGATCGAAAGTAGCCAATTTTTCAGAAGGGCCAAAGAACACAACTTTAACATCGTCGAGCCACTTATTCTTCAAAGCATTTCGAGAATACATCAGACCTGCCACGGCTTTTTCCTTATCACCTGTTCCAATTATAACGAGCAATTTTGAGCTCATGGTGAAACCTTCTTATCAAATCATGGAAAAGCCTCCACTAAAGAGTTTAGCAGTCATATGACTACTCAACGTACTCGCGCCGCGCTGATTAGCTTCGTCGCCACTACGCGTGCACACAACACGAACTCGAAAATTTTTGAGATATGCGGGGGCATTGAGCTGATTTTTCGTCCACAGGCTGTTGGCCAATAAACTCCGAACGATGTATTGCAGGCAGTTCTTAGAGCAGTGCAAATACTTCATGAGCATTCTTTGTAGTTTTCATAGCTACTGTTTCAAAAGAGGTCTCCTGCAAGTGTGCGATTTTCTCCACTGTATGCTTGAGAAAAGCAGGCTCGTTTCGCTTGCCTCTAACATCCTGCGGCGCCAGCCATGGACAATCGGTTTCCACGAGAATCTTGTCTAAGCTCACCGAAGCTGCGGTTTCGTGCAGCTTACGAGCGTTGGGAAACGTTACCGTTCCTGCAAAAGACACATAAAAGCCCGAATCAGTGCATTGAACCGCCATATCTGGGCTTCCTGAGAAACAATGCAGGACACCTTTTAGCCTGCTCGTGAATCTGGATAAAATTCTAAGAATATCCACATGAGCCTCTCGGTCATGAATTACTACAGGCAGCTGCAGCTCTTCTGCCAAAAGAAGCTGAGCCCTGAAAGCTCTCTGTTGTGCCTGTTTTGAGGATAAATTCCGATAGTAGTCCAGTCCGATTTCTCCAATGGCGACTACTTTTGGTCTTTCAGCCATACGTTTTAGCTTATTCAAGACATCATCATTAACTTGGCTGGCCTTATGGGGGTGAATGCCTACAGTTGCATAGACATTATGGTATTTTCGGGCAAGCCGGACTCCTTTTCTGCTTCCCGGCAGGTCGAACCCTATTGTAACAATCTTCTCAACGCCAGCCTGGATCGCTCTTTTAATCACTGCTTCCCTATCTCTGTCGAGACTCTCCCATTGGAGATGCGCGTGGCTATCCACCAGCATTCAAGTTTCCTTCATTTTTGTGGGTGAAAACACACTTCAAGCATGCGCCTAGTCAGTCACTTTCATAGGCAATGCACTCTTCGAGAATCTTCGTTTTGTCAATCTTTTCACTCTTAGGAATCTGACGTTCTGCTCTTCGTAGATGCTGATTTCTCCGTCGAAGAGATCTAGAACTGCACTAGCTTCTTGTGGTGAATGCATTCCCGGATCCATAACTGCTAGAACTGTGAAGCCTTGAGATTTAAGTTCAGGAAGAATCGAATTTACCCATCTTCTAGATTGAAGGGCCCGATGCTGCAATAAAACGTCTGATAGAATTTGAAGACAACATCTGCGGGGGGAATTGGATGCGCCCTCCAACCTACGAAGGACTGAGGTCAAGGCGATGCTAATGTTCGTAAGGTTTTCCACCCCTTTAAATTTAAATACGTTGGGAAGGTTCTTAACGATCGCGTCTGCTTGAGGATTGCAGATAAAAAGGTAGAAGTTTGGCGGGAAACGTTCTGCGAGTTTCTCAAAGCCAATCGGCATTATTGTGACATAGAAGGTTATTTGGCCATTCCTCACTCCAGTTTCAATGAACCTTTTAACCAGCAAATCTCTTTCGTCACACGAAGGTGAAGTTAGGACGACGGCATAGGTTTTCGGTATTCCGCCATATAACAAGTTGTCGAGGCCCATGTAGCCAGTTGGGATGCGGTTCTTGAGAACCATCTTTGAAACTTCAATTCTCACGGATTGAAGCTCTGAGAACACTTGTCGTCCAGTTTCGTCCAGATAAATGATCTTTGGCTTTACTTCAAAAGCACCATCAGTGAATGATCTGAACTCAAGAGTGATCTCTTCAGTCTTGAGTGGGTTGATCTGTCTCCCTTTCATATCTAGATCTTCTTCATCTAGATGACCATAACTGGGTTGAGAAATCAACTCAAAACCCAGTGGAATTACATCTTTAATCTTATCCAGCAAGATCGCTTGCTTTCCCACATTGGAGATTTGCATTTCCAAACTGAAGCTTTCTCCAACCGAGACTTTTCTGGTAGGTGCCGTCAAGCTTGCTTGAATGCTGGCATGTTCAAACTTCTCCAAGCCTACTGCCATTTCTTCAGTGGGAGTTGGCGTGACAAAGCTGGCTGTTGATGAAGTTATAGTTGGGGCGTTTAAAACAGTGCTCAAGGAAGCAGCCAGCTCTCTTTCTCCTTTAACCTTCTCGAGAAGCCGTTGAACTTGCTTGCTTTTTGCAGGGTGTTTTGCTTGCAAGTAAGAACCAATGGATGTCTGCAAAACCCTTTCTGCTACAATGTAATACCTCGCCTTCTTTTCAGGATCAGTTTCTTTCTTTGCATTGTCCATGTAGATGTAAGCGTCAAAAAGGCGCTGTGTGGCAACAGCGTACTCTGACGCTAGCTTAAAACCAGCTCTAACGTAGTAGTTTGCAGCGCTTTCTAAGTGTTGAGTAGCCTCTAAATACAATGATGTATCTCTGGAGTCTTCAAACTTTGTTCCAGTTTCGAGTGCTTTGCAGAAGCGACTGTGCCCCAGAACCAAAAGTTTGGTTCTTTCATCGATGCTAAGTTCCTTGGCTTGATTGAAAAGCCTGGAAGCCTCTAAATACAATTCCGGAGACGCTTCGGCTTCTGCTTTTTTCATCATTTGCCATGCTTTTGAAAGGTAAATGATTGGCAAGAGTTCTTGGCGATCTTTTGCTTTTGTCGCATCTGTGAAGTTGGGTTCGCGTTCCACGTTGACCATTGTTTGCTGGAATTTCTTGGCAGCCAAGCCGTATTTTCTTGAGCTAGCAGCGTTATTCCCATGTCTGCCAAGGATCTTTGCTTCTTCTAATGCAATTCTCCCTTGACAATATTCTTCTCTCACCGAGAGGGCTTTAATCAGCCTCGTGACTAAATCCTTCTCATCTTCGCTCTCAATTGTTTCAACTACCTTCTGTAGAGTCCTTTTGGTCTCACGAAATAATTTAGCTGCTGTCTTGAAGAGTCTTATGGACTCTCGGATTCGCTCGCCTCTACTAAGGTGCTCTGCTTCTTCTAGTCGCGCCCACGCTAAATAATTTGAAGTAAGATAGCTCCACCGACCTGTTGATTCGTGGAGGGTGGCTGCCTTTTCGTAGTGTTTCTTGGCCTCCCCATATTGTTTCTGTGCATGGTTATATTTTGCCTTCTCAATTTCATTCCATGCCTGCATGTAGAATTCATGCTCTTTATAGAACTTCCTCAGTTGAGGGATTTTTTGAGCCGCCCTGAGGTAGCTTTTTGACGCATGTTCAAAATTTGCTGCGGCTTCTAAGTACTCCCCCAACGTGTCTTGAGCCTTGGCAATTTTCCAATACAGCTCTGCCCGAAGGCTGACCATGTCCAATTTATCCGCCGATATTATTCCCTGACGCAATGCATCTATTGCCTTCATAAGACACTCTGGTTTGCCCGTCAACTTGTAAAGACGCATTAACAGCCTTGCATAAGTTTCTTGGTAATCTCGTAGGGGCGCAAAAAGGGTAATTTCGCCCTTCCTCTCAAATTCAGGCATGACTCTGCTACATAACTCGAGGCATTCTTTCAAACTTGAAACGGCTTCCTCGAGAATCCTAGTTTTACTTGCAGCGTCGTCCTCGATTTCAGCAAGTGCCCCCTTTATAACCGCTAGATAATTTAGCATTACTCCTAAATTCCAATAAAAGAAAGGCGTCAGCTCTCGTTGAATCGCAATAGTTCTTTCACGATATGTCAGAGCCTTCTCCAATAGTTCCCTTTTTGTCTGTCGATTTGGATCCATGTTTGCTTGGGCTTGTAGGGTTTTGCTGACCACGTGGAGCACTTGTGCAATCACCATTGGCATATGGGATCTCTCTGCCACTTTCAAGGAGTCCAATCCAAGCCGTGCTGATTTCTTAAGGAGCTCTTGCTTTTTCTGGGGAACAAGTTCCCACGTTGCTAAATGGTAAAAGTGCTCAGCATGGCCTGAAGGAGGTCCTAAAAGGCCGCCTCTAGGGCTTACAAATGAGATTATGCCATAGTGGCGATGGGCCTTCTCGTAGAGTTTTACTGCCTTCTCAGCCAGTTTTCTTCTAATTGCAGGATCTTCAATGGCTCGAGAGCGGGCTTTCCAGTAGGTATTATATGAAAGGTAATCTAGCACATGCGCGATTAGAAAGTTGTCTCTGGTGCGTTTGCCATACTCGAGGGCCTTCTTATGGTGCCTCGCTGCTGCTTCTTCGCCTTTGTTTACTCCAAGCCAAAGATGGGACAATCCCAGGACAAGGGCGTTGTTAGTTGTTTCGGAAAGCTGCACAGCTTTGTTTAGATAATCTAGGGCTCGCACACGACATTTATCTATCTTTTCTGACTCCGAAATTAGATAGAACCCTGAATCGCTCAAGCATGTTGCCATGGTGAAGTAGGTGCAGGCGAGCAGGTCGTCTTGTTTGGAAAAGCTGGCGATTGCCTTTTCACCCCATTGCAGACCCCTCTCTAAAATGTTCTTTAAGGCATGTCTACTCTCTTCAAGAAAGACCCGGAAAAAAAAGACCAGTGGAAATGCATTATATGTTCTCACATATTCCAGCAGGTTTCTAGTTGCCAGAAAGTTTGAAAGTGTCCGACTCTCTAACTCCAAGCAGTCATCAAGGAGTTTCTTTTTTTCCTCGGGATTTACAGCAAGCCAGTAGCCAAGATATTTAACAGCGGCTTCGCAACGAAGCTTTCTTGATTCACTCTGCCTGTTCCGAAGCTTGTCATAAAATCCGTGGGCCTTCTCATAGGCCCGTACGGCAAGGTTTATTCTCTCTCTGAACTCCCTTCTGCTACTAGCCTGCATGGCAGCTCTGTGAAAGCAGTACCCGATTCTTTCTTGAAGGTCTCCAGCCTCCAAAAAACTTTTCTGCTCAACCACCCACAACTGGGCTTCATTGTAATGCTCAATCGCAGATAACCATTCGTATCTCTTTTCGTTTTCCTCCGCTTGAGCAAGAACATGCTTCAGAGAATGGAATCTCGGCATAATTGTAGGACCGCCGCTCCGATTTATAACCAAGTATTTTTTTCGCTGCACAATCTTAAAAGAGTATCCTAATCAGCCGCGTACGCGACTCCTTTGCCGATTATGCGCACGCACGTGTAATGGCAAAATAGATAAATGAAACCTACCTTAGTAGAGCTGGTGATTTCGTGGAGGCGTACATATTCGCTAATTCAGACCCTCAATTCCTTTGGCAAATCATAAAGGCCACACTTGAGATCGAAGGAATAGAATCGGCTCACGCCGTAACAGGACAATTCGACGTTGTTGCCTATGCAGAATTCACCAACATGGACATGCTCAGAGAGATTCTAAACAAAATTCGGTCGATAAGAGGGGTCCGGCAAACCCAAACCGCAGTAGCAATACCGCCTCGATTAGAATAGCGTACTCTAGGTTCGCGGCGTAGCTTCATCTGTTTGCCATCTTCTAGCCAAATAAATCCGCCTCAGCTACACCCACATCTATTCAAATCAATCATATGCGCCACTTTTGCGCATGCAATCGTGATTGACTATCTCTTTTTCAACATATTACGGTTTTTGAAGCAATTCCTATAAAATTTCGCACGTAATACTTCGCAAGAGTACAGATATCTGAGTGAAACATTGGATGTTGATGGCGAAGGTTCTTGACCGAATCGACTCTATTGGCAAACTTAGAGCGGACGCTCTCGGCAAGAACTTCTTTTTCAGCTACGGCTGGTTTAAAACCATCGAAGAGACTAGGGCTTTCCAGGTGGTGCCAAAATACATTGCCATTTATGATGAAAACTGCCTAGTAGCCATCGCCCCGTGTTTTATAGAATCCACCTCTCAATATCAGACCGTTGAAGATTTTCTTTTTCCAAGGAGCCGCAAAGTCGGCAAGCTAAGACATGTATTTCATGGATTTGTGAATCCAAGCCTTTCCTGTTATTCACCATCCTCTTTTCAAAGCCAAATAATGAAAGATCCGCGCTTTTCGAGTAGTGAAATTTTTGAACTGGTGTTGAATATGATCGACCAATTATGCAAGACTGAGAGAATTATGTTCAGCAGTTTTAAATTTGTCTCCCAATTTGACGCGTTTCTCCTGAAGAGTCTGGAAGGTGTTGGCTATTTCAGATCTTTTCTCAAATCGAACATGTACATCGAACCGGTCTGGGACAGTTTCGACGACTATTTAAAAAGCGTAAAAAATTCGGACGTACGCCGCAAAATTCGAAAGGAGATCAGAACAAACAGGAAAGCAGGCATTCGAATCGAAGAACTCAAGATTGATTCGCTTGTCAACATCATACCAAAGCTTTACGACAACCTATACATGAAATACAATCGAAAGCCAAGCCCTTTAACATCAGCGTTTTTCGCCACTTTAGCGCATTATTCCCCCAACAGAACCCGAGTCTTTGCAGCAAAAAAGAATGACAGAGTAGTGGGGTTTTCGCTATTCCTTGAACACCAACACGTCTGGGATTGTTACATTGTTGGCTTTGACTACAAGAACCTCGGAGATGACTATACCTATTTCAATTTAGTCTTCTATGCACCCATTGAAAAAGCCCTGCAGGAAGACGTCAAAAGAATAAACTTTCGACCTGGAACATTCGAGGCGAAACGGAGGCGCGGCTGCAAACCTGAAAAATTGTTCTTCTTTATCAAGTGTCAAAACCGGTTATTGGCTCCTCTCGTTTCAAAGTCCTTGCGTATGATCGGTGCACGGTTGGGTGTGCCATACAGGAGCCATTGATGGGGTGGTGCTGTGAGAAACGTGATAAAACACGGAAAAATTCTGCGTTTGCATTGGGAAAAAAGAGCAAGAGAAGCCAAAAGAAAAAATCGGAGCCCTAGTCCATTAGCTAGATTCTACTACACGACCATCCAAGACACTGTTCAGAACCTAGCATCGTCTCCACTGATACTTAAAACGGATCTATGGGATCACGCGATCGAACCTTTTAACGGAAATCTTGAAGACTTGACTGGAACCGCTGCTCAAGGTGAAATTTGCGGCATAGACGTATCACGATTCGTCTGTGAAGAGGCGGGAAAGAAACGTCTGGCGAAAATACTAGTGGCTGACATCCGCGCACTTCCTTTCAAAGACAACGTCTTTGACACATTGTTGGACATATCTACGTGTGATCACATAAGCCTAGATGAGCTTCCTAATTGTCTACAAGATTATTGGCGAGTTCTTCGCGAAAACGGTAAGTTATTCATGGTTTTTAATAACTGCTCTCTTTATTCACGCACAAGACACAACATGCAGCCAAGTCAATTTCGCTGGGTATTTCCTAGAGACGCAGTCAAAAAACTTTTCTGCAAGTTCTTCAACGTGATTTCTGAAAGAAGCATAGATACGTTTGGATGGATTCCCTTTTCGATTAAAATCGTTGAACGATTTCCATGGCTTCTAAATGTGCTCAAGACAGTTGAAACGTCTTGCCTGTCGAAGAAAATGGCCCTGTTTTCTCATTCATACATGCTTGTGGGGAGTCCAATCAAAGAAGTTGAGCACACTACAGATTAATGCAGGCATGAAGATGGTTGAGCCTAAAGAGGCTAGCGATCGCCACAGTTTCTACAATGCGTTGGAGGCCATAAACTTTTCATTTGACTTCTCCAAGACACCAGTTTTGGTCCCCACCATATGTGACTGAACGATTGATCCAATATACTTCCAACATTGACGTCGTAGACAGCGCAACAGGGAGTGGCAAAACCTTTCCAGTTAATGAAAATGAGATACCATGGTTGTGAACAACGAATCTTGGGGCAAAAATTAAGAGCTGGTAACTTCAATTTGACTCCCATTTCTTGAGCTTTTTCTTGAGTGCTCCTAAACACGCGTTTACTATGATCGATTGCTTCTTCAGAGTGTATGGAATACTCAGGCTTATTAAGCTCTGAATTCCAGAAATGCTGCAAAGCTTGGAATAGAACATTCTTTATACCAAGGTTGTAAGCGAGTTCGACAAACCTGGTAGCTTCATGAAGGTTGTTTTTCCAGATGACAACTCGCATCACCACCTGCGGAGGATTCTGGGCCTTCCTCCGTTGCGCCATAAAGTTCGAAATGTTTTCGATCACAGTTTCAAATTTCGAGCCCCTACGTAGACCTTCATAAGTCCTTTTCGTAGTGCCATCAATAGAGAAATGTATACTCCATAAACCTGACGCAAGAAGATTTTTTGCCATTTCTTTATCCAAGATAGTTGCGTTAGTGTAGATTTCAGTGTATTTGTGTCTCTGCCGTGCGAAGCGAATCACGTCAACAATGTCTTCATGAAGTAGTGGCTCCCCAAAACCTGTAGGATTAACGTACGACACTGTCTTTGGTAATAAATCGATGATTCTTCTATATGTTTTCAGTTCCATATCGCCAATGTCTTCCAACGATTGATGCAAACACATTCGACAAGACAGATTGCAGCGATTTGTGACCTCAACTCGCGCAACAGTTGGCGTTTTCAGGGGATAACTTGGTCGGCGAAGAAGACGTGTGGGCAGCGTGAGCAGAACCTTTCTAGCAAACTGATTTTCTGAGGCTCTAACCAAAAAATCCGCGAGAAAGGGAAAAGCTGGAGGCTCACGCTTGTTTCTAGGTTTTTGAAAATGAGTCTGTGTCGACTTGCTACTTCTCATCGAGGACATCCCTATAAATCTTCAACGTTTCCCTTGAAATCCGATTCCAAGAAAAAAGCTTAGCAGCTCGCTTGCGAGCTTTGTTGCCCAGTTCTTCGCGCAACCGTTCATTGCTAGCCAATGACACTATTGCATCAGCAAGGAGCTGAACATTATTGGGAGGCACAATAACTCCAGCAGCATCTAAATATTCAGGAACTCCTCCTACAGCTGTCGAAATCGTGGGAGTCCCATGTGCCATAGCCCGGGTAACCACGCTACTGCCCGAAACAGAAGCTACAAAAGGAGCAATTGTGAATAGACTTCCCTGCAGTTTTTGATCAAATTCTTCTTCACTCAGCCGACCTCCCCAAACTATGAATTCCTCCACACCCAGCTTTTGGGCTTCCCGCTTTGCTCTATCCTTTTCTTTTTTGTTGTATATTCCATAAACATGTACAACTGGAGACTTCTTCCTCTTCTTCAGAAGACTCAATGCCTTAATTAGAACGAAGAATCCCTTTCGTCTTTCTGGAGCTCCGAGAAAAGTTATCTCCGTTCTTGGTCTGCTGCGCACTGAAGGATTTGCAGTAGCTCCGTGAAAGAGTACTACTAATCTCTCTCGTGGAATTCCAAGCCTCGCAGCCTTTTGTTTCATGTCTCTTGAGTGCACGATTACACAGTGTGCTCTCCTATAAACCCAATTTAAAAATCTAAATTTCTGCTGCATCTTGTCAAAATTGTGGATGGTCACCACAATTTTCTGGCCAATAGGCGCAAGAAGAAAGGGAAGCAAAGGAACTATGCCGAACGAGTAGTAGTTGCTTTGTTGGTAGTGAATGACGTCGCACTCCAGACCTTTACTAAGGTAGTTGACTCCCCTCAACAACAACAGGAAAAAGCGAGCCAAGAGTGCGAAGAAATTCGACCCCATGACTTCATAAATGTAAGGGAAAGATGCAAATCTACAGTCACTCGAAGGGTCGATGTTTGCGGGAAATCTGCTTCGACAGATACAATGCGAAGAAATCACAACAACCTTTATCCGCAGGCGCTCCAGCATTGTCTTCAAGTTGCGCGAATAATTTTCCATAGAAGCGTTTCGATACCAACACGTCACCAATCCAACCTTAACTGAAGATCTCAACACTCTGTCCTCGTACACATGATAATCTAGCAAACTGCCGCGCAACTAAGTTGTCGCTGCGAAATGCTTAGTTTCCGCACATATACAGTTTATGAATTATGCCTCAACAGTCGTAGACTCGTAACACCTCAGCCTTTCCGTTCCCCTCAGAAAGCTGACCACAAATCTATTTATAGTAATCGAGATAATTTCAGTGATCTAATGAAAAGCATCACTAAGCACAAAAAGTTGTTATCAGAGCTTGGCCTGTTTTATTCCGCAGCTGTCTGGGGCGCAACGTTTTTCCTTGTAAAAGACGCGCTGACAGATGTTGATCCAGTAGTTTTGGTGGGCTACCGTTTCTTGATAGCAGCTATCCCGCTTGGCGGGTTTTGCTTGATCTCCAAAAAACCACTATTCACAAATGTTAAACATGGACTGGTCGCAGGAGGTTTCCTGTGGTTATTATATATCTCTCAAACGGTTGGACTCGGTGTAACGACTGCGTCAAACTCCGGCTTCATCACCGGGCTTTTTGTTGCTTTTGTGCCGGTGTTTTCACTACTACTCTTCAGAAGAAGACCCAAGGTAACCGAAATTATTGCAACAAGTGTCTCCCTACTGGGACTATGGATGCTGACCGGTGGTTTAACGGACATTAACGAAGGGGATCTCTCCACGCTTATTTCTGCTGCTACATACGCGCTACACATTCTCATTCTGGACAAATACGTCAAAGATGGCGATGATCTTGTTGCTCTTAGCTTTCAGCAATTCTCGGTTGTTGGAGCGGCAAGCTTGTTGACTGGAGTGATTCTGGAGCTTCAATTCTCAATAATGAGTAACAAGACTGCGTGGGTAGTTCTGTTCTTGGCACTCGTCCCAACATTATCCGCATTTGTCGTTCAAGTTGTAGCGCAAAAGACTACGAAGCCATATCGAGTTTCATTAATGCTTGCTTTTGAACCAGTCTTTGCTGGGGTGTTCGCATGGACTCTAGGAAATGAGACGATAATATTCCACCGGGCTATTGGAGGCGTCTTCATATTTCTCGGTATGATCATTTCAGGGATTCGCCTAAAAGCAGAAAGTAAGAAAGGGCCCATGCTTTCAACGCGGAGCTAATTCTTATTTATTAGGAGTTGTTTAAGCAAACGTGTTGCGACTGTTTATGGTAAAGGAGAACGCCAGAAGTGTTTAGAACCAGAATAACCGAACTGCTCAGCATCAAGTACCCAATAATTGCAGGAGGCATGCATGTCCTCTCTCGAGCTGAATTGGTGTCGGCAGTCTCAAACGCAGGAGGTTTGGGAGTGCTTGCTTCAACAACCTTTGAGACAGCGGATGAGCTTCGAGAAGAGATCAGAAAAACGCAAAGCTTAACGAGCAGGCCTTTCGGGGTCAACTTAAATCTGTTTCCTATGATGCGGCCAAGAAGCATCGAGGAAGACATTGATTTATTCATCGATGAAGGCGTTCAAATAGTAGAATCTTCAGGGTCTAGCCCAGAACCCTATGTTCAGCAAATGAAAGCGGCAGGGATGAAAATAATCCATAAGGTACCAGCGGTAAGATTTGCCAAGAAAGCTGAGAACGTTGGAGTAGACGCGGTGACGGTTGTGGGATTCGAGTGTGCTGGCCATCCAGGGATGGACGATGTGACTTCTCTGATCCTCATTCCCTCAGCAGTTAAAGCTGTCAACATACCCGTCCTCGCAGGCGGAGGATTCTGTGATGCTCGTAGCTTCATCGCAGCTCTATCGCTAGGCGCTGAAGGGATTGTCATGGGCACGCGGTTTGTCGCAACACACGAGTGCATTGCTCATACAAAAATAAAAGATTGGATAGTAAAGGCAAAAGAAACGGAAACTGTGGTAATAGATCGGTCCATCGGTCTACCGATGAGGGTAATCAAGAACAAACCAGCTAAGATCGCGCTGGAAATGGATAGGAGACATGCACCGTTGGAGGAATTACTACCAGTGATAAGTGGCGAACTTGGCAGAAAAGCGTGGTTAGAGGGAGACCTCGATGCAGGTGTGGTGTCACTTGGAATGGTTATAGGCAGAATTCAAAATACCACAAGCGTGAAAGAACTGTTTGACAGCATTATTGAGGAAGCAAAATCCATATGTGAACATTTGAATACGATCAAATCCGCTTAGTGTTAAAGAGACGCGAATGAACGCATCGAGCGTCTCAGCAATGTAGCCTGGGTGCATCTACCGTTTCGTACTTGCCAGATGTCGAAAAAGCCGATATTTGGAGAGACGAGGCCAGCCTGTTTTAGCATATTTGATTCTATCTGGGTTAGCTTCTAGCCAGTGCAACATGTGAAAGAAGCTCTTTGCTCTTTTCTTTTCCCTTCCCGTCAGAGGTTCATAGCCTAAATTTCTAATCTCGTCTAAATAGGCTAACTCAGCAAGACGCTGTGGTTCCCCGATCACCTTGACGCGCTTAATGAGGGAGTCGCCATACTTTCTCTGTAAATCTTTAACGCCTTTGTCAAAAATGTAGCTCTTGCAAATCATAATGGGTTCATCCCCTTTAAAAGCAAGCATACTCAGTAGTTTAGAAATTGTTTTGGAGGCTTGTGCTAAATACTCTTTCCGAAGAAAGCGATGAGATTGAAAAAATCTGACGCCTACCATATCATACTTGAATTCCTGCGTTTCACTGCGATAAGCTCCGATAACAACGCCGAAAAGGAGATCTCCGCTACCGGCATCATCTATTATTATGGTCATTACACTAATCTCCATTCAAGAAGTGAAAAGACATTTCGCTCTTCGGTTTGAGCTTATCTGTGTTTTTAAAGGTGTGAAACACAGTTTGCCATAAACTTGACGTTGTGCTTGGGCGGGTTTGAAGATTCGTCTTCTACAACTTTTAATGTTCCATTCCTTCCTATTCGCAACTGTCTTTCACCCCGAAATGTCGTAACTTTTCCATTCTCAATTTGAACCTCGTCATTGATAGAAACCGCTGAGATTCTGTCATTCCATAAAGGGAGCGTAATCGTCCCAGTTTCGTCAGAAATAGTTACGTTGGTCAAGAGCGCGTAGTCGTTTAGTCGCGTCAGAAGCAGTTTTGGCTTCGAGATCTTGACGACCTGAGCTCTTATGCTTACTTTGTCCATGCCTGATTTCAAATCTCCAATTCGGACGTGGTGTGGTACCTCATTTCTTCTTTTCTTCTCTATAACATCCTTGATTTGCTGCCATTTAGAGACGAATCTTTGAAGAGGATTAACCTCTTCGAGAAGGCGTTCTGGTATTGAAAATTGCGCGATCACTGTGCTCTCTGATGTTATTAGAATTACTGCATGACCGTTCTTTCTTTTGCGGCATTGAATAGTCAATTCTCGACATCTAGCTGTATCATGTTCCCACGCGTGAACAATTGTGCTGAAAAACTCGTTCATGCCGATAGCATGTTTCGCCGAAACTATTGCGAGATATTCGAGAACTTTGCTCTCGGGACGTGAATAGCTAATCCCTCTGGGACGCCCCCTCCTGCGTGGCATGTTAATCATCATCTCAGCCTTCCGCTATTTGCATGTGACATCCAACCATCTCATGTGTTTACCAGCTAGAATTGCTTGGAAAAAAGTAAAACCTTCTAGGGTCGTTCTACCTTTTCAGAAAGCGCCTAACTGTCTATTCTCGTTACACCAGTCTTTCATATTAACCTTTGTATATAGATTCACTGATGATGCTATTCCACCCCGTAGTCCGTGGACACTTAAGAGGGATCAAAGACCCGGGGACGCCTCCGGATGGAGTCAGATGTGTGGGGAGCTGCGTGGACTGGGTATAGCGGCTGTGATTTTAATTAAGCCTGGACGGGACCTTGGCGTGTGATCCGTGCTGCTTTCATCAGTTTTCTCCACTCCGACCACCAATGAAATGCAAATAGGCAATCCAGCAAGTGCATGTTTTGTTAGCTCCAATCAAATAGATGCGTGAGCTTTGTGAGCGACATGCTGATTATGACCATACTTCACCTAATGCGTAATTCGCTCTCCAGGTATTCTTGCTTCGCCATTCGCATTATTTTTAGAAAGAGAGTGTTTTTCTCCTTATAGATGTTTATTTCTCCATCAAAAAGATCAAGAACTGCGCGAACTTCTTGTATAGAATGCATTCTGAGATCCATCAAAGCTAGAATCGTGAAGCCTTCAGCTTTCAGCTCTGGAAGCAACCCAGCTAACCACCTTCTCGTTTGAAGAGCTTGATGTTGGAGTAGAACGTCCGAAACAATTTCAATGCAACATTTTCGAATAGCCCCAGCAGGTGCATCTAGTTTGTGGAGAGCTGAAGTCAAAGAAATGTTAATATCAGTGAGGTTTTCCACCCCTTTGAATTTAAATACGTTGGAGCTGTTTTTTACGATCGCGTCCGCTTGAGGATTGCAGATGAAAAGGTAGAAGTTTGACTGAAACTCTTCCGAGAAACTCGCCACTCCATAAGCTCTTGACGTAAGATAGAAAGTGATTTGTCCCTCTTGTGCTCCTGTTTTAAGAAACCTCCTAATTAAAAAGTCTCTTTCGTCACAAGCAGGTGATGTTAGCATAACAGCGTAATTTTTAGGTATCCCACCAAATAGCAAATTATCTAGGCCTTCATGTCCTGTAGTTATCCGATTTGCAAGTACGATCTTGGAAACTTCAATGACCTTTTCTTCAACCTCGGAAGCCAGTTGAATTCCCGCGTTATCCACGTAGATGATTTTTGGTTTAATTTTGAAACTGCCCTTGCTGAACGACCTCAATACAAGTCTAATCTCCTCAGTCTTCAATGGGTCAAGCCTCTTCCCCTTCATGTTGAGCTGCTTACTTTCGATTGAGTAGTAACGGGGTTTGCCAACTAACTCAAGACCTGAGGAAAAAACCCCTTCAATCTTGTCTAATAAAACAGCTTCTTTTCCTACGTTCGCGATTTGCATTTCTACTCTAAAGTCTTCTTCAACTGCGATTTTTTTCGTAGGGAGGATTAGGTTGACTTGGATGCTTGCATGTTCGAATCTTTCCAAACCGACCGCGGTTTCTTCACTTGGAGTTGGCAGACCGAAACTTGTTGTTGACGATGTGATGTTTGGAGCATGCAAGACTTCGCTTAGTGTTGCGACTAACTCTCGTTCTTCTCTAACTTTCTCGAGAAGGCGTTTAACCTGCTCGCTTTTTGCTGGGTGCTTCGCTTTTAGGTAAGATCCAATGGATGTTTGCAGAACCCTCTCAGCCACTATGTAATACCTGGCCATTTTTTCAGGATCTGTTTCCCTTTTAGCATTAGCCATGTAAACGTAAGCATCAAATAGGCGTTGCGTGGCAAGAGCATATTCGGAGGCCATTATGAACCCTGCTTTGACGTAGTAATTTGCTGCGCTTTCTAGATGCTTAGTAGCAGAAAAGTACAGATTCATGTCTCTGGAGTCTTCAAACCTTGTACCCGCTTCTAGTGCTCTGCAAAAACGGCTATGACCCAAAGCCAGCAGCTTGGCTCTTTCGTTGGGGCTATACTCTTTGACTTTGGTAAAAAATTGAGAGGCCTTCAAGTACAATTCAGGGGAAGCTTCAGCCTCTGCTTTAGTCATCATTTGCCAAGCTTTGCAGAGATAGATTATAGGCATCAGCTCTTGCTTATCCTTTGCAACTGTTGCCTTTGTGAAAACTGGTTCTTGTTCGATTCTGTTCATTGCATTTTGGAATCGTCTAGTGGCTACGGCGAATTTCTCTGAGCTACCGGCGTTATCACCCTTTCTGCTAAGAATTTTCGCTTCTTCTAAGGCAATTCTTCCTAAACAATATTCCGCTCTTATATCTGAGGCTTTGATCAACCTTACAGCCAGATCCTTCTCATTTGTGTTTTCGATGGTCGTTAAGGTAGCTTTGAGCGTTTTTTTGGATCCACGGAATAGTCTAGCCGCCTTTTGAAATAGCTGACTTGCTTTTTTAGGGTGCTCTGCCCTGCTTACGTCTTCTGCTTCTTCTAGCCGAGCCCACGCCAGATAGTTGGCGTTGAGGTAGTTCCATCTCTTTGTAGATTTATGGAGCGTAGCAGCCTGATCGTAATGTTTCTTTGCTTGCCCATACTCCTTTTCCGAGTGATTGTATTTTGCCTTTTCAATTTCGCTCCACGCTTGCATGTAGAATGCGTGATCTTGAAAGAAATCCTTTAGTTGTGGAATTTTTTCAGCAGCTTTATTATAGCTGGCTGAGGCAGATTCGAAATTCTCTGCTGCTTCCAAATGATCTCCAATAATGTCATGCGCCTTGGCGACTTTCCAGTATGACTCCCCTAAGAGGCTGACCATGCCTAACTTGGTGGCTGATTCAATTACTGCCTGCTGAATGTATATAGCTTTGCTGACATACTCTACATTACCTGTCAGACCATATAGGCGTATCAACATTGTAGCATACGCGTCTTGGTACGGTTGAAGTGTGGCTAGGAACTTCACGTCGCCCATCTGTTCGAAGTAGGGAATCATTTTGTTGCACAGGTCGAGGCTCTTTTCATTGCTTGAAACGGCCTCTTCAAGGAGGCTTCGCTTTTGATCACTGTTCAGTTCTGTGTCAGATAGCTCTGCCTTCAATCCTGCGAGGTAATTTTGCATCACTCCTTGAGCATAATAATCAAAGGGCGCAAGTTCTTCAAGAATTTCGATTGCTCTCTTCCTATGTTTCAAAGCTTCGTTCAATCGGGTTCGCCTGTGTAGAGCATCTGGATCTATACGTGCTCGCGCTTCAAGAGCTACACTTGCTACGTGCAGGATATACAATATTGCGTATGGCATAGTGGAGCGTTCAGCACGCTTCAAAGCCTTCGTGCTAGCCCACACCGCTTTTTCTAATAGTTTTTTTCTCTCCTCCTGGCTAGTTTCCCACCTAGCTACCTGCACGAAGTGTTCTGCACGACTCGCAGGCGGCGCTCTAGCGCGTGCTCGTAAACGCATGAAGACCCCCCTGGGGTTCACACATGCGATTCTTGACAAGTGATGCCTAGCCAAATCATAGGATTTCATTGCTTCATCAGCAAGCTTAATTCTTTCATCAGGATCCTCGGAGGAAAGTGCTTTCCAATAAGTCATATACGCTAAGAGATCGTAACCCGATGCGAGCAGGAAGTTGCTCTTTGTCTGCACGCCACATTCTAAAAGTTTCTCGAAATGCTCTACGGATTCCTCCTCGCTTGTGTTTGCTCCCAAGAAGAGATGCAAGAAACCTAGTAGACGTGCGTCACCAACGCTTTCAGCAACATCAACGGCTCTACTCAAATAATTAATAATCTTTAAACGGTTGACTTCCTTCTCCTCTGGCTTCTTGATGAAACCTTCGAGGAACACAAGACAAGTAGCGAATGTCAAATAGGCCTTAGCTGTTTCATACAAGTCATTCACCTCGGATAGCGATTTGACTGCCTTCTCTCCCCATTCAAGGCCTTTTTCCACAATGCTCTTCAAAGTCTTTCCATTCCATTCAAGAACGTTTCTCCAGAAAAAGAGTAGTGGGAGACAACTGTAGGTCTTACCATACTCCAGAGTTTCTCTCGATTCTGAGAAACCTGTCAAAGCTTTACCCATCAACTCTAAACATTCGTCAAGAAGTTTCTTCTTTTCAGAAGGGTCCAGTATAATCCAATAGCGAAGATATCTAGTGATAGCTTCACAGCGAAGCATCCTCGCGCCATTCTCTCTTGGGGACTTTTCATAAAAACCATGAGCTTCTTCATATGCTTTAATCGCCCGGTGCATCTCTTTCATGAAACTTTTCTGGCTGTCAGTCTGCATAGCAGCAATGTGGAAGCAAAAGCCAATTTCCTCTTGAATCTCTCCAGCTTTCGAGAAGTTTCTTATCTCTAGGAATTGGAAAAGAGCCTTCCCGTAGAGCTCAGCTGCTCCAAGCCAGTCATATCGTTTCTCCTTCACCTTCGCATTGGCGAGAAACATCTTCAACGACCTTTTGTTAGACATGGGGCTTCACAAACCATTATTTCAAACTAACTTGGCTACTTTCTTGAAATTCCATAAGAGTCATAAAAGAATATCTTGATCACTTGCGGCGTGCGCAGCATTTAAGCTTTGACGAACTCTTGAAGAATTAAGAGGGCAACCTGATTTCACGCGCACAATGGATGCACATTCCCCGTCCACGCAAGATTTTACAGGCGTTTGCATTATGTTCATGGAAAGTGTTTCGACTTGTGGAATAAGTAGCTGCTCCATTCCATTGATTCTTTTTTTCAGCAATTCTGCGGGCGCTTGAGCTTATAGAAGCGGCAGGAAACCTTAGCTTAATAAACATATTTAATGATTAGTTCTTGCATGCACGCATTAGTTATGCAAAAATGTCAAAATGAAAGGGCTGAAAGGTTTGGTGGATTGAATGACTGTTGATGAAAAGGATGTAAGGGAACATCTTTGCAGGTGGCAAACCATCTTGAGACTGAGAGATTGGGACATAAGGGTTAGAATAGTTGGAGCTAATTGGAGAAAGTCTGGAGATATAAAGATTGATCAGGACGACAAGAAGGCTGTCCTTCTAGTGAATCGTCGTCCAAAATGCGAGAATCTTGAAGAGTTGATCATTCATGAGCTGCTTCATCTGAAACTCTATGGGATGGACCAGATGATCGAAGAGCTATTATCCATTGTCTATGGTTGGGAAAAAGATCCAAAGAAGGAGTTCGCAAATACGCAATTCATGAAGCTTCTGGAATCCACAGTGGAAGACCTGACTAAAGGCTACTTGGCAGCGATCAAGAGCCCAAGATCACTATCCTTTGGAAGGCTGCAAAATCAAATAGAAAAAGAAGTAGGAAACAGATAGATAATCATCACGGCTTGCATGCAGGTTCGTGCTTGTGCTGCTAGAAATGTTTTCAGGCGCTCCATTTTTTGCTGGGAAGCCTATACATATATGGTTCCGTAATTCTTGCTGGTGATTGCAACATCTTTTATGTTCACGGTTCCGTCTTGGTTGATGTCTGCCTTTTCATTCCACGCCTGACCACTTGCACATAAATTGTAGGCACGGACTACCATTCCAACGTCCCAAATATCGATCTTCTTGTCATAGTTAATATCGCTCCACATGTAAGTGCTGCTTTTGATCACAATGTTAAAACTAAAATCGATTGTGCCCTCAATTCTTGGCGACGCTAGCAGAGTCAAACACACGCGCTTGGTTGTGCCCGAATGTGCAGCTGCATTGTCATAATCCCAGTGAAGAGCTAAGGAGTTGGAAGCATTTGGCGGGCTCCACTGCTGTGTTGTCAACAAATAGAAGAGCGTCTCGTTGATCTGATTTTTTACGAAGACCACAACATTCTTTCTGGACCCTGGATTAAGCTGGCCCCAATCAATTTGGTCACACGTTTGTGTAGCAGCCGAGTCCCAGAATACCCCTATGCTGGCGTTTGTTGAAAGGGCTGTGACATTTGAGGAACCTGTTTCGCTGGCTTGCCACATGCCAAAGATAAGAGCAAGCGTCACTAGAGTAATCGCGACGAAAGAATGCAAATCTCTGGGGGGCAAGGCTGATCTCGAATTTACACTAGGCTTCGAGAATTTAAGACTTTTCCACATCTTTTGGGAGTGCTGTGAATCAGCTTTAACATGTATACATCGTGGTGTGCCTTAAAGAAACACATTTAAAGGCAGAATCGGTGTACGGTATCTGCTGGTGATGAAGGTGCCCCGAATTATTCATTTCGAAATAGAGGCAGAGAAGCCTGAAAGGGCCATTGAATTCTATAAGAGAGTATTTAAATGGAAAGTCGAGAAGTGGAAAGGCCCAATAGAGTATTGGTTAATCACAACTGGGAACAAAGATGAACCTGGAATTGATGGGGGCTGTCAAGAAGGACGGACGATCAACCTTCAACAGTCAACACGATTGATGTCCCTTCCGTGGATGAATATGTACGTAAAGTTAAGAGCAATGGGGGGTCAATTGTCAGACCAAAGATGGCGGTTCCTGGTGTTGGATGGATGGTGTATTTCAAGGATCCTGAAGGAAACATTTTTGGGATGATGGAAAGTGATGAATCAGCAAAATGACTTGGCCATACACCTCGTGTATGGCAATGGAAAACTTTAGATGATTTGAAGAAACTTTTCTTGTTGCTGCGAGCGTGTAATAAAAGCCTGTTTCGTTGTTTCGCCCATCTCGCCCCATTGGGTTTAGAATGGTCGTGCGTTAAGGACAAACACTTCCCCCGAATATTTTAGGGAAATACTTAATCTGCGCCCACTCCATGTAGATTTAGAGTAGAGAGTGTGTCCAACACAAAAGGTGATGAATGAATGGTGTTAAGAAAGATGGTGTCCATCGACGAGGAAAAATGCACCGGTTGTGGACTATGCATACCTTCCTGCGCCGAGGGTGCTCTAAGAATTGTTGACGGAAAGGCAGAGTTGATTAGTGATAAGTATTGTGACGGTTTAGGCGCCTGCATAGGTGAATGTCCTCAAGGTGCTTTAGTGATTCAATTTAGGGAAGCAGATGAATTCGACGAAAGCGCTGTGAAAAGACATTTGAAAGAGGAGCAGTCAGACTCGAGTAGGACCAACCAACCCTGCCCATCAGCGGCTTTAACGGATTTTGGAAGAAACTTGGCGACCCACGAAACGGACAATGCTTCGCAATTGAAACAGTCTAGGCTCTCCCAATGGCCTGTACAACTAGCATTACTGCCACCAGATGCACAGCTATTTGAAAATGCAGATCTGCTAATTGCTGCCGATTGTGTGCCCTTCGCATACGCGAATTTTCATGACGACTTCCTCAGCGGCAAGGTAGTTGTAGTTGGGTGCCCTAAGCTTGATGATGCAGAAGGATACAAGAGGAGGTTGGCGGACACATTCAAGCGATCACACGTAAAGAGTCTTACAGTTGTGAACATGGAAGTCCCCTGCTGTTTTGGCCTATATCGACTTGTTAAAGATGCCCTAGATTTGTCGGGAAAAACGATTCCTTTAAAGCAACAGATAATTAGCGTAAGAGGGGAGAAGATTCCCAATCAAATTCTCCAACAAGCTTCGAGGTAAAGAAAAGATGTCCAATTCAGACTTTAACACGTGTCCAGGCATAAAGAATTTCGTTAGGCCCATCCCCGAGTATTTTCCATGCCCCAGCTGTGGTGGAAACGTGGAGATCTGGAGCGACGAGAACATGGGAATATGTGATGGCTGCGAGAAAGAGATCGGCAGACCTCAAAAGGAGCAATCATGCCTCGATTGGTGTGAGCACGCCGATAAATGCAGAGATTTAATCAAACACCAGAAAGGAAACTGATACGATTGAAGGCGCGAATGAAGCGAGCCCAGAAAATATTAGTCCAAAGTTGAAGCCAACTTTCGGAATATCTTCAAGGCCTTCTTGTTCCTCTTCTGCGCTACTTGGCATCTTAAGGCCCGCAGCTCTCTTCTTACTTGATTAGCCAATTCATCTGTCTTCTTGCTCAACTTAATGCTTCCTACGAACGAAAACCTTGAGGTCACGCATTTTAAGACTTATGAATCTCGAATTCATAAAAAGTCTAAGCCACACCTGCAACGTAGCAAGTGAGTGCGGGAGTAAATAACCAGCATCGTGATGCCCAGCTAGCCATTAACAACTTTGCCCTGGTCAACCTCGGGCACAGGTGCCGCACAGGTCCCCGTTGAAGCGTCATTGCGTACTCGCAGGGGAACCTCAGGTTTTCTCAGGTCTAGGCATCCTTAGCCTGAGTTTTCTCCAGCTCCTTATCTATTCTGCGCAGGGTTCTCCAATGCCAAATTCTGCGTTTGAGGCTGCGAAACATTAAGCTGTTTCACTCCAGCGTTTTTCACAATTAACGCATTTCCGCCAAGCATAACCCCGATAAACGTAAAGAGTCTTAACATCATTAGATTGGCAACTTGGACACACCATCAACATTACCACTTTGCTATCACCAAATATTGGAAGTGGCATGCGTGGTAAAAGCGGTGTTTCCTCAAGGTTCATATTCTAAGCAACGATATATCCTTCGGATGGTCGAATTTTGCCATCGCAAGACCAGGATGGAGAAGCCAACTTCGGGGCAGGACTCGGGGGAGGGTGCCTAATTTAACGTCAAACTTCTCTCCATCGCGCCTTCAAAGCTGTTAACAACGTGAAGACCGCCGTTGTAGCAAGCAGGGCCAACCATCTAATCGCACCACTTTCAAGCGACAACTCTGCTAAACCGGCGAATCCGCGAATTAGCTCAGCAGTGTTTGCCGTTGGTATGATGTAGGATAGCCAACTCAAGCTGCCAAGCATTTCTGCGGGATAATAGACCGGTGGAATGAATATTAAGCCTATTCCGAGGATGTTGGCAATGTTGTTTAACGTGTAGGGACTGGACTTGTAAAGATAGGTTGAAACTATGAAACCAGTAGCACTTAATGATGACCAGCACAGAAGCAGCGCTGGAACTGCCCAAACTAATGTGAACGTGTTTAAAACACCGGTTCCCACCGCAATTAAGACGAAGAAGACTATCCCCGGCAGCGAAAGCAAAAGTGGCGCTAACGCTACTCCCATAGCGTATGAGGCAGGGTGAACCGGCATCGCCACAAGCATTTCGCGAACCTTAACGTATCTGTCCCATGTGACGTCTTGAATTGCAGCGTTAACGCCGATAAAGCCGACGGTTGAAACATTTGCTCCAATAATGCCATGTTCAACCATCTCTCCACCTCCAGAGATAGTGAAGAAAAAGAGTGGAATAGCGCTAACGATGCCAATGACCACTAGAATCAAAGGCTGCCGCTTTAAGTCAGGTATAGCCTTCATACGGGCAATAATCAAAGCGTCTTTCACGGTCTTCGAATTCAAGAATTCCAACCTCCCACAAGTTTTACAAAGACATCCTCCAGAGTAATAGGAGCAGCTTCAGCGTTCAAGCCTTTTTTCAGCACCTTCCTTACAAGTTCCAAGGCTTCGTCTTCGTTGGAAACGTAGATTATTTGCTTGTCGCCAAGCTTCACAACGTCGTGGGCGGCTGGAAGAGAATTGATTTTCCCTCTGACAACCACTCTAAACTTCTCCTTCGCCATTTGCTTGACTCTGTCGGGGCTGCCGTCGGCAATAACGGTTCCATTGTGGATTATTGCCAGCCTGTCCGAGACCATCTCCGCTTCCTCCATTATGTGCGTCGTTAACAGAATTGTTTTACCTTCCCTAACCATGTCTCTTAACGCAGACCAAACGCCTCGGCGCGCTACCGCGTCCAACCCGCTTGTAGGTTCATCCAACATCAACACTTCCGCTTTTGAAGCAAGAGCAGAAGCGATTATAGCGCGCTTCTTCTCTCCGCCAGAAAGGGAAGCGCATACTCTGTTTCGCAATCCGAAAAGCTCAACATCCTCTAAGGCTTTCTTCGCTGCTTGTTTAGCGTCCGCGCTAGGCATTCCCCGCAGTTTAGCGAAATAGTAAGCATAGTCCCATGGCGTGTAGTTTCCATAGGCGGCAGCGTCTTGAGGAACAACGGCAATGTGTTGGCGCACCTGTTTGGCTTCTTCTACAACGTCGTAGCCTAAAACCTCTGCGTCGCCTTTGGTTGGTAGCAGCTGAGTGGCAATGATCCTCAAATATGTTGTCTTGCCAGCTCCGTTAGGACCTAAAAGCGTGAACAACTCTCCTTGTTGGATGGAAATCGCTACTCGCCTAAGAGCTTCCACGCTACCCCCGTATGTTTTAAGCAGGTTGTGGGACGCTACTGCTTCATACGCCATATCTTCACTCACGTTAACGATAAAGGTTGGACACAATAGTTAATGTTATTGAGCACATGTGGTCAGCAGGTTGGCCACTGAATACTTTGGGGCAGCGGATCTCCCAAGTTATTTGCTTCCAACAATGAACAGGAGTGAAGCTGGAGACACGCCGAATCGCATGGCTCTTTCTCGGAGTTTCTTACCTTGCTGCTTCAAGCGAAGCTTCGAATTAAAGCTTTGAGGATTGCCCAATCTTTTGAGGGCGTCATCAACCTCTTTAATTGACTGAGCTACGAATTTTTCGGTTTTTGGATTCTCACAGTGCGCGCGCGCGAAATTTCTATGACGCCAGATGCTGCTAATCCTTTGGGCAAAGCCTCCATTTTCATCTCTCCCACCAAAATCTGCTGCCAAAAAAATGGGGTTGACACGCGTCCCCGCTAAATTGGGATCATCCGTATCCAGATGAGAGCAATTATGGCACACGTCGTCAGCCCAGAAACTATAAAGAATGCTATGTTCTGCCAGATGTCGAATCCTGTGGGATAGAAGGCGAGGAAGGAAATTACGAAGATGAGCCAGCAAAACACAACAACGACGGTGCTGATGATTCTCGTTGTCAAGGAAACCATGTTTTTCATTTATCCTAAACGTGTCTAATAATTCTTTGCGCCACAAGGATTTCAGCAAACATCCTCCATCGGTCGAGAAGATTTGCACCCTTCTGGGTTATCACATACTTTGTTGGACTGTGGTGAACCTCGAGAAGCCCCAAAGAAAGCATATTGTTTAGATAGCGACTCGTCTGGTTCCACGATAGGTTTGCTCCGTACATGAGCCTCGTTTTCGATCGTGGCTGTCCACACAAACGTAACAGCTCTGCAACGATTTCGATTCTGGTTCTCTTCCTCAAGAACATCCCTGCCAAATCATTTTTGAAACGTCAACCGCGTCAGTTAAGCGATTCCCGAAAATGTTCACAAGGCTGATCCACTTAGCCTACGCACGAAAAATGCGACATGCCCGTTGTGATTTATCCGAGTTACTCTAGCCACATCCTTTGCACGCTAGAAGATTGCTTCACAGTGCATTCGCGCCTCCATGACCGAAGGCAAAAACGCGCCCGCAACCGTTCTTGGTCATCGGCGAATCCAACAAATTACATAGCCTGAAAAAACCCAATTTAAGATTTAGCTAACGCGTGTGCCTATCATTACTCATTAGCATTTGCGGGATTTTCTCAAGAGACTGATGGAGATCGTCTAAGGCTTAATAGGTGCCGGTTTCATTGGTCAAACGTGGTCCAACTTCATGAAATTGTATATGGTCCAACATGCTGAACCTACCTCTAAACTGGAAGACCCGGCAAGACCTCTTTCGAGTAATGGACGGCGAACCATCCGAAAAATCGCGAGGTATGCCAGAAGGCACCTCCAAATCCAAGTTGACCAAGTTGTCCATAGCGGTAAGCTACGGGCACAGCAAACCGCAGAGACTCTAGCGACGCATCTCCTCCCAGCGAATGGCGTCAAGGCGGATATGAACTTGGAGCCACTAGCTGATCCGAGAATTTTAAAAGAACGCTTAGCCGAAGCCACGAAACCCATTATGTTAGTGGGCCACCTGCCTCATCTGAGCAAGCTTGCTTCCCTCTTGCTTGTCGGCAATGAAGACAAAGAAGTGCTAGCCTTCAGGATGGCAGGCATTGCTTGTCTTGAATGCGACCAGCAGCGCCACTGGTCCATCCAGTGGGTGATTACCCCCGAGTCCACACCTTGAACACTTCATATTGCCTATGCAACCAATCCAGCTGTCGTGAATGCCGTGAACCCTATAAAGAGATTGATTCTAGGCCACCTGCCCTTTATCGGAATTTCGTACCAGGGCAAAGAAAGAGACAAAGAATATCATCGACAATTTTCCGAGATGACTACAACCCGAAAAGTTGTAGAAGCATCTATCAAATGTGGCATCCACAGGTTTGCTGCTGCAACCATACACTCCGCTCCCCTTTCACCTGTGCATTTGCAGGTTCTACGACTGCTGATTAGAGAAGGCTACAACATTGAACTGTTGCCATGTATCGAAATTCCCCTCAAACTTGAGGGTCACGGGATTGACGCGTATAGACGATGGGCAACATATGCAAGTATTGAAGCACGGCTATATCCGGAAGCGAAAAGGCGCATGCTGACTGACCCTATCTTGAACTTCAGAGAAGACTGGAAGTATAGGGTGACTCGAAGCATACCCTACAAAGAGGCGGACTTTCCGCGACTAAATATCGACTGGAATATGATAGACGAAGACCTCCAGTTTTTCACACGGCTGCCGGTCAGTCAGATCGAATTTGGATCAGAAGCAGACTTTTTAGCCATTTCAGGACGCTTCGATCTGATGAACGAGCTCGTGAAAAGAGCGCAAAGGCACGGCTTTCCAAAGGTCCTGTTCGGCGTCCACCATGCGGGAACGACGATACCGCGGCTGGAGGACAACTTGAAGGCCATTCAAGGCTATGTGACACCCTTGAACCCGCTCGGCGTGATGATGTTTCCAACAAAACCGTCCGCCGAACAAGCCGCTCGAAACACCGCAAAACCCGTCTTTGCAATTAAGCCTTTAGCGGGAGGAAGAACATCGCCAAAGAAAGCCTTTACGTACATCTCTAATTTCGATGTTCAAGGCTGCTTCGTGGGAGTCGGCTCCATCCGTGAATTGAAAGAAAACATTGAGGCAGCGAAATATGTTGCAGAGAACTTGAGTTGAGCGGGTGCGTGATCTTGTGGAAAACCAAGTTACCGATATTTCAATGCTGTGTCAATGTCTTCTGCGATCATCTTCCTTTTGCTTTTCTCAATCAGGTAACTCTTTCCTGTCTGTAAATAAGTGGGGAAGACTCGCATTTCATTATAGTAATACTCGTCTTTTCTGATTTTGTAGGTCGAACCACTCGGAACTACTCTTTTTCCAACATTTCTCTTAGCTATGTAATTCATGGTTTTTATGGCAGTGTCTCCCATAAGCAGAACAGCCCTGAGATGGGGTAGCAAATCCATTTCTGCCTCCAAAAGGCTTGAGCAGTTCTCCATGGTCTTGGCGACTATAGAATAGCCAGTCTTTCCACACTTGATGGCTGTACTTATGTAGACTCCTAGGCTAAGCACATCATCCATATCTGCCACTTCAAATCCTGCATCTTTGAAAGCTTGAGCCGTTGTCCGCATATAGAAAGAGGCGCCCTCAGCGTAGAAGTAGTCCCTTCGTTCAAGAGGCGGTGCTTCTGAGATCATGAATACTTTGATTTTATTGGGGTCAAGCTCAATATTTGGAACAAGATAGCAGCCTTTGTTGACATCTAAACATGGGAAGTCAACGCAATTCATACATTTATTGGGGTTCACTTTCAAAGCTCCTCCATCGCTTGTTGGATTCATCAGGCTTTTGACTTACGGAAGAAACGCAAGCTAAATTCAGCCTCGGTGGAAGCTAGCTGGGTTTGCATTTTGGCTCATTTGAGATGCTAGGATTGATGCTCTTCGTCCAGTTTCTTGACTATTTCATAGTATTTAGCTGTTCCAGCCTTCTTCCTATACGCTAAGAGTCCCGCTCTTGTGAATGCATTCGTCTGTCCATGTTCTGGATCATACTGATTGATGAAGAGGTCACATGGAAAGTCTTTGCATAACCCACAATGTTCAACCTCATGGTCTTTCGCACAAGCATAGAGTTTACAGCCACCCCAGAACGGGTGTCCCTTATGCGACCCACATCCCGCGCAGTGGGGTGTTCTCTCCTTCTTGTAGTAGTCACAAAATTCACAGTGTGTGCCACACGGTGCAATCAACACATCTTCCACTCTACCTCACCAGCAAACTTGCTGTATCCACAAGATTGCCGAAGTACTTATGATTTGCTATTCACCTTTAATTCATGAGAAAGCATGTGCAACGAAATCCGCACAAGGAGCCCAAACCAGAGATATGGAGAATACTTAGCAAAATGCGTTCACGTAGATTGAGAACCATGGCGTTGAAACCTAAAGAGGACGCCTATGGACAAGAGATATGGGCTTGTTATCAAGGCAAAGAAGTTTTTGAAGTGGTTGAAAGAGACGACGGCTACATTGATCCTTCACCGCATGGCCCAAAAATCTATTTCTCTAGGTACACAGATTGGGCTCCCTACCATAGACGAGCCATGGATTTCGTGAAGGGAAGGGTGCTAGACATTGGGTGTGGAGCTGGCAGACATTCACTATACCTGCAAGAGAAAGGATTAGATGTGTTAGGGATTGATAACTCTCCTCTGGCCATAAAGGTCTCTAAACTACGAGGCTTGAAGAAAGCCCGAGTCATGTCAATTGACGACCTAAACTACAAACCAGACACATTCGACACTATTATCATGATGGGAAACAACTTCGGCCTCCTCGGCAGCTTCAAAAAAGCACGAATGGTGCTGAGGAAACTCCATCAGATGACTTCGAGAAACGCCTTGGTCATCGCGGATTCTTTGGATCCGTACAAGACGGATAATCCGGACCATTTGGAGTATCATATACAAAACAAGGAAAAAGGCAGAATGGGCGGACAAGTGAGAATCCGGATCAGATTCAAGAGGTACGTGGGCAGATGGTTCGACTACTTGATGGTGTCAAAAGAGGAGATGGAAGAGGTGCTTAAAGGAACGGGATGGAAGGTGCGGCAGTTCATCAACTCCGAAGGGCCTCCCTATGCAGCTGTTCTTGGAAAGATGGCTCAACCTCGTCCGCTCGCATTAAAATAGCCCGGATGCACGAGCGGCGCAAATGGGGCGAAGGCTTCCCGCGCTAAAAAATAGTCTTCTTTGCTTCTATAATGACAGCTTGTGGTCGGTGCAAGATCCCCTCAAGGCAAGGATACTGTTGGCAGGCCTTCTCCGTCAATCTTGGCTCAACTAGCCGGGATACCTTCAGGCTGTTCCTGTATAGCGCATCAAAATAATCGGTCAGGGTTCGATGAAAAGCAATAGTGCTAAAGGGAATCGAAAGTCTCTCCATGCTCCATTGAATAGTATACTCCGCCTGCTCGAAATATCGAGTTGATACATTAGCTTTCTTTCCATTCAGCACAATCGTTTCAAAGCATGGATGGGGAATCGAAAACACAAATCTACACCGCGGCTTCAGGACTCGAGAAACTTCTGATATCGCTTTTCTGTACTCTGCGACATCTTGAAGAGCCATGAAGCAGGTGACGAGGTCAAAATAGCTGTCTGTAAGCCCTGTCACATCGATGGCATCTCGAACATAATATTGGATGCCGAGTCTTTCTTTTTCCTCTTCAGCTCTAGCATATTCGATTAATCGCTCTGAAAAATCTACGCCAGTTACCCTTGCACCTCGCCTTGCCAAGATTCGGGTATTGTAGCCCTCTCCACAGGCCAAGTCTAATACTATTAAACCCTCCACGCTTCCTATCATATCAAACGCTGCAGGATTGTTCAGCCTATCTCTAGTGTAGTCTTTGCCCGTTCTCACAAAGTCGACCCACGCCCTTGAAGCCGCGTCCCATGCTCTCTTAATATGCTCATCCTTTCTCATGAAGATCCTCTCATCACCAAATAGTCGATAAACGACAATTATATAGTTTCAATAATCATCTTAGCTACGTGTCGATGGTGGCGCACGTTGACCTCTCTTTTCAAGACGTAGATGGCCCAAGGAGCGATCCGCGTTTCATTAATCCAATTGTAGGGTTCACTCTGCTTCGCCAATGGCTTGTAGGTCATGACTAACTCCAATCCGGCCTTCTTGTAGGTCTCTTTGTATTTTGTGTCCGACCAAAGTATGTCCTCTACGGGCCTTTTGTCTTCCGTGTCTGTTTGGATTATTCTGACCCTATCACCGCTTTTCGCACGTTTGTTCTCAGGGAAGTCTTTGGTGGAAAATGACGCCCACTCACGCGTGTATATTTCAGGCGAGGATACCAAGTTTACTATTATGCCGTTATTGTGCAGCAGACCGCCAAGGCCACTGAAATTGCGAACCTTCTTTTCCATCGTAGGTATGTTATCAAATGTAAATGCGCACAGCACAAGATCGTAAGCGCCAGTCTCCAGCACGGCAAAATCGCTATCTCTAATGAAGCGATAATCTCCCTCGGGATCTAGTTCTCTTGCCTTCTTTATCATGTCTTTTGCGATGTCCACGCCAGTGACAGTGAACCCAAGTCGTTGTAGAAATCTCGTAGAACGCCCAGCACCGCATCCAAAGTCTATCGCTTTTCGTCCTTCGACGTGTTCCATTATGATTTTAGGCAAATCTCTAAACGCCAAATAATACGTGCCAGGGAACTCTAGCTTCGAATAAGCTTCTGCACGCGTTGCATCCTCGTAAACATTACCGAACTCCATGATTCTTCCTGTCCTCAGGGTCAATTAATACATATTTATCAAGGATAACGGATTAAATAAGCAAACGGAGTGTGGTTGTCTGTCGACTATCTTGGTTGTTTATGATTCGAAGACTGGGAGCACTGAGAAGATGGCCTTTGAGGTTGCTGAAGGTGCAAGAAAAGTGGAAGGAGTCACCGCAATTGTGAAAAAAGTGGACCAGACTAATACTACAGATTTGCTGAAAGCTGATGGCGTAATCGTTGGCTCGCCAACATATTACGGACAAATGTCAGCTAAAATTAAATCCATGATAGACGATTCTGTTGTCATTCATGGCAAACTTGAAGGAAAGGTGGGTGCCGCCTTCACCAGTTCGGGTGGAACTGCAACAGGTGCAGAAACCACCGTATTGTCAATATTAGAAGCATTGCTTGTGCACGGAATGATTGTCCAAGGAAACCCACATAACAAGCACTATGGCGTAGCAGCGGTGAAATCTCCTGATGACAAAGAGCTCAAATTATGCAGAGAGCTTGGGGAACGAACGGCCAAGCTTGTAATGAACTTGAAGAAGTGAACCGGCAGAGCGAAGCGCAGTTTTAGCGTGCACATGCCAATGCACGATTAGCCATTTATAAGTCGCTGAAGACAATCTGAAGAATGGTTGTTCATATGACAAAAACGCTGTATCTTCAAGACAGCTACCTTAAAGAATGCGACGCGACCATCGTCTCCGTTAAAGAAGGAAAATTTGTCGTGTTAGATCAAACAATCTTTTACCCCAAAGGGGGTGGTCAGCCATGGGACACCGGAAAAATCGTGAGAGACAATGACATCTTCAATGTTGTCTATGTTGGCAAGTTCTCGGGGGAAGTTTCGCATGAAGTTGATCGCCTTGGACTACAGGATGGAGACCAAATTCACTGCATACTCAACTGGCAACGAAGATATAGACTAATGCAAAGCCACACCGCAGCACATGTGTTTGCTTCTCTCCTTTGCAAAGAAACTGGAGCCCTAATAACGGGAAATCAGCTTGGAGAAGACAAGATTCGTTTCGACTTCAGTTTAGAAGAGTATAGCCGAGAAATACTTGAACGCCACATAGAAAAGACGAATCAACTGCTTGGAAAAGACGTCCCAGTGAAATGGTATGAACTCCCAAAAGAAGAAGCTATGAAGATTCCCGGCATAGTGAAGATGGCAAAGGCCCTCCCACCAGACATTCCCTCCCTTCGAATTATAGAAATAACAGGGGTAGACAAGCAAGCAGATGGCGGAACACACGTTCGAAGCTTGAAAGAAGTTGGGCCCATCAAGCTACTTAAGACAGAAAACAAAGGAAAAAGCAACCGGAGAGTCTACTTTTCATTTAAATAGCGCATGCTCGCGCGCGCAAGCTCTGCTATTCTCCACTCGTTGTACGCGCTTGGTCACGTTCGAGGTCTCGCTTGTCGCTGAGTAACCTAAACAAGTTCCGAATTAGTGGAGTCTTCGCCTTGCCTCCACCGTCAATCCAAAAGAGCTCAAGTTTCTCAGGATCATATCCATCTCGTTCATATTCGAGAGCTTGAAACATCAGCTCGATTTTGTCGATATCCTTTGCGAGAATCGCCTCAGGTGTCGCTTGGCTCTCAAATTCTTCCCAGAGCAGAAGATACCTCCGTCTCAACGAGACGGGTAGAGAAGACAAGATAGCTTCGATTGCAGTTCTCTGTTCTGATGCGACCTTGCGACAGCCTAATTCTCTCTTCACCTTGCGGTCGAAGTCACCTGTGTACGCTTCTTGGACATCATGCAAGAGCAGCATTCGAATCAGCTTTTCGGAATCAATATTTATCATGTCGCCAATACACATTGCCAAGATTGCACACCTGAAACTGTGATCAGCTACGGATTCTGGGTTGTCTACTCCTGCGGTAGAGACCCAACCAGCTCTTCTAACACGCTTCAGCTTCCCGATGATCTCTGAGAATCGTAACAGCATTTCCAAGGACACGACTCAATTCTCCTGCAATTAGCGCGGCAACTTCAAAGCTTAAGATATTTAAACTTTACTTCGATGGATGGGCACCATTCTGAAAGCCCTTTCAGCTTCCCAGAATCCACCGAGAAAGAGTTTTGTGGAGGACACTTTTCAATGTCGACTCTTTAATCGTGGCACCAACATCGGAACTCTTCGCGCATAGTCTCTATACTCGTCGCCAAACTCTCTGATCAGTTCTTTCTCCTCCTTCTTTGAGAGGAGATAAATCAGCGCAACCATCAATGGAGTGGAAAGCAAAGAAAGCCACGCCGACACCAAAAAGGAAATACCGATGTGCGCCAATAATCCGCCAAGATATTGTGGATGCCTCACAACAGTGTAGCTTCCTTCGCTGAGGAGCGTCTCTGGCCTATGCGTTTCTGCAACTTTCAACGTCATCTCCTGCACGCTTTTGATTGCAAGCCACGGACCCACGATCAGAAAAGGAGCCGAAATTACTATGTGAAGGAAAGGAACGATGAGACCTGCAACGGGAATCAAGAGTGACAGGTTTTGAAAAATGGGAATTAAGAATCTAGGTTGAGGTGAAAGCCAGATTCCTGCCCAAAAGATAAAGAATCCCCAACCGGAAATAAGACCAAGAACCTCACCAATCCTCCTGCCATTCTCCTTCCCAAACTTTTCCTGAAGGTTCAAATGCTCAACTGACAGAAAGTGAATCGGCATCATTGCTACCGCACCTAACACCGAAAAAAGAAATTCAATGTACATCGAGGCACCTTGAATCTGCGCAATGAGTCATTGCAGAGCCCATGTTCTATGTGTTACGAACTCTAGACGTTTATAGTTTAGCCGTTCAAAAGCGAACCGACGCAATCCAACGATGCAAAGGCAGAGTAATTTGCTTCTCACCTTTTTCTTGTGTGGAGCAGAAATGCATGCGTGACCGGATAACGAGTTCTAGCGCTGCCCGACGCACGCAATAGAAGCTTCGTATAGAAATTTTCTCCGTAATTCATTTATTGGGTGCTAGAGGATATCTCCCTTTTGGGACAAAAGAATGAGAAGAGAGAAAGTTTCTAGTGTATTACTAAGCGTAGTAATTGTCGCAGCCGCAATATTCTCAAATGCAGCCCTAACATCCGGCACACCTGACAGGTGGATTCCAGGCATAGTTGAAGACTATGTCTATGTCTATAGAGACGACTGGGGAGTTCCGCACATATATGGCCAATCAGTCAGCGACGCATACTTTGCATTCGGCTACGTCATGGCGGAGGATCGACTGTTCCAGATGGACCTATTCCGACGGAGTGTTGCAGGAAGAACCGCCGAAATCCTTGGCAGCGAAGCTTTTGCTCAAGACTTATTAATGAAGACACTTGGCGTTTACCAAATTGCAGTTGACACTTGGAATGGCCTATACCCCGGGAACATCGTCCCCACCGACGTCAAAGAAAACCTGCAGCAGTTCTCGAACGGAGTCAACCGGTACATAGCAGATATGAAAATACCTGATGACATACCAACAGAATATAGAGCCTTAAGCTTTTCAACGGGCATCCCCTTACCCTATTTCATACCTTACGCGTGGACTCCGCCCGATTCGCTGGCAATCGCAGGGATGATGGGATTGATGTTGACAGACACTTCAGAGGGCGAGATAATAAAGGGCGCCTACATGGCTATGGTCGACCCAGTCTTTGAAGCGCAAGGCTTGCCGGGATTGTCAGACTTTCTGATGCCGATTGAATGGGTCAACGCAACCACCATTAGTTTCCCAGATCCCCCCTTGACAAAAGTCGGCCCAATAGAGCCAATAACAGCTCCGCTGCAGAGAACATTTCGTTCCGCTGGAGGACTGTGGGGAAGTAACAACTGGGTGATCAGCGCTGCTAACACCACAACAGGAAACGCCATGTTAGCCAACGATCCGCACCTTGATCTGCAAACGCCTGGCATAAACTGGCAAGTTCACATAAACGTGCCCAGCTGGGCTAACGTCACCGGATGCTGTATTCCCGGCGGTCCCGTAATATACACCGGACATAACGACTACTTTGCTTTCGGTGTCACCAACTTAATGGCAGACGTGATGGATCTTTACTACTACGATCCCACCAACGGAACTCATTACTGGTATGTAGACCACTGGGAACCTTTCAACATAGGTTCAGCCGTGGTCTACAACTTCACCCAGCCGATACCAATCCCTGTGGTTTCAACCCGACACGGACCTTTGATAACGACTCCACTGCCTCCGCCCTTTGACAAGATGGCCGTCAGATGGGCTGGAAAGGAAACAGGCTACGGAGAAGTCACCGGATTCTCACTTTTGATGAACGCCACTTCAATAGCAGAATGGAAACAAGCGCTGAGTCATCAATGCGTGATAATTCAAAACTACGTATACGCGGACAAAGACGGAAACATAGCCTGGTGTCCCTCAGGAAAAATCCCCCTAAGACCACCACCGCCACCCGCGGGAACAGGAACCCTCGGAGTGGCTCCCAGCAACGGCTCGGCAGGACAGAACGAGTGGATGGGGTGGCTTCCCCACGCAACAGCACCCATAGACTACCCCTTTGACCCATGGCCTGGACCCGTATCCATGCCATGCATCGAGAACCCGCCGCAAGGGTTCATTGCAACGTCGAACAACCAGCCCATTGGGCCTGGACACTTCGGCTATCCGTGGCCAATTTGGATAGGACCAGCCTTCGGCTTTGCCCCAGGATACAGAGGCGAAAGAATAACGGAGCTCATCAAAGCCCTTAATCCCATCAGTGTCGATGATATGAAGGCGATACAAGCGGACAGCGTCTCAATCCCAGCGAGAAACATGGTGCCCATCCTCGTAGGAGTGATGGCTGGAGACTCAAACACAACCATACAAAACGCCCTAGCGATCCTAACAACTTGGAACGCGAGCGAAATGCGAAACCTCGTAGCACCGCTAATCTGGGAAGTCTTCCTTGAAAAGTTTGCAGACAACACGTTCTCCGACGAGTTTGGACCCTACGGACTATACCCCTTCCCCAACATGATTATCTCCCTGTGGAACATGACGCAAACATGGATGTGGAACCCGTACGCGATAACGCTCTTTGACAACAAAGTCACTCCATCAGCGGGTCCAGGACAGCCAGGATGGGAATTCATGCCAACAATAATGAACCAGAGCCTCCATGACGCACTAGACTGGATTGCCACGCAGCTCGGCCCACCAGCAGACTCCGCCTTTTCGAACTGGAAATACGGTAACCTGCACGTAGTTGACTTCGGACATCCTATGGGATCACTGCTGCCTGGATTCAACGTTCCCCATCCAGCCGTAGGCTGTGATGGCGGCCCTTACACAGTCGACCCTGGAGGCTTCACTCACGCTGTAGCAAGCCCAGAAGTTCTACACGTTTCATCGGGCGCTTCGTACAGGGGAATATATGAATGCAAAGAAGACTGGGCCACGTCGCTCATCCTCGTTCCACCCGGAGAGAGTGGCAGCATCAAAGGCCACCCGCTCGGGCCACTTTTCAACCCTCACTATCGCGACACATTCGAAATGTGGCTGAACAACCAATACACTCCCTGCCTAATCGATGACACGATCATCCAGACGTACCCGAGAACAACATTCTACCCTGCAATCCATAACATTGCAGTAATCGAAGTTGTTCCTCCCGCTGAGGGTGTTCCCACTGGCTTAATTAACGTCGATGTCGAAGTTAAAAACGAAGGATTGACAGCTGAAAACGTCACCCTAACCCTCTCCTATGACAGCAACCCGATAAGCACCCAGACAATCATTAACCTCGCTTCAGGCGCAACAGCCTTGCTAACCTTCCTCTGGGACACTACAAGCCTCCCCGCAGACATGTACGTACTACAGGCTGAAGCGAGCCCAGTTCCCGGCGAAATCTACCTCGACGACAACTCCAAAGAAGCCACGGTAAATGTAGGCCCACCAGCAGAGATGAGAGTTGACCCTGCAACAGTGCAAATCCAGTTATTGAACAAAACCTTCACTCTCAACGTTACGTTGAACAATCTTTGGGAAGGCTGGCGAACCGTAGCGGTGCAGTTTAGACTCTGCTACAACGACACACTATTAGAAGTCGTCGACGTGACTCAAGGTGAGTTCCTACAGGACCCAACATGGAACCTCTACGGAACATTCTTCACGCACCTCATACTAGACGATCCAACCTATGGACCAAACATACTCGTAGGCATACTGCTATATCCCAACGCAACTGGTCACTGGAACGACTTCCCCCACGGAGACGGCGCATTGGCAACAATAACCTTCAAAGGCATCTACCAAGAACGAGGCTTAGAAAAGCCGCCGCAAACATGCCCACTACAAATTGCTGACCCCTTAATAGTCGATGACCAAACAATCGAAATCCCACTTTCAACAGTGGACGGTCTCTACGAAATGCACCCCACCCACATAGGCGACTTCAACTACGACGGACAAGTGGACATCTGGGACGTAGCGACAGCCGCCGCAGCCTTCGGCAGCTTCCCTGGACACGAACGATGGAACCCATTATGCGACACCAACAACGACGGAAAAATCGACATCAAAGACTTAGCGGTAGCTGCAGCAGGGTTTGGTTGGACACCAACGTACGACCCCTAAAACCTCGAAACAAACACCTCAAACCCCCCTTTTTTTACTTGCTATTCTGATGACCGAAGATTCGTATGGCTTATGGAAGAATTCTCTACCCCTCAAAGAACACTGTAGAAGCTAATGAAACTAAGCATGCGCGCGCGCCTCATCAGCAAATTCGATTTAGCCACAAAAATGGAAACAACGCACAATATCGCGCGCGCTGACCGAAACCTTCATTGAAATCAGCACATAATGTATAACTGATCACTTCGAAAAGAGAAGGAAAGCCGGAAAACCAAAGCTGCCCTCCCCAATCAGACCTGGGCTATTCAAGCCACTGAAGACACCGAGGGAAATGCTTGAGAACTTCAAGAAGACTTGGAGAACTAAGGCGGATAGCTTCCATTGGCCCGAGAACACAAAACGGTCGAGACTAGGTATGCACGAGACACTAGAGTTCCTCAATGTAACCACAAAGGATCTTCCACACGTTTCTTATCTCTGCCTCTGGGGCGTGGGTAAAAAGCAGAAGGCTGCCATGAAAGAACACATGGAAAGGAGACTGACGTGGATTGAGGAGATGTTTCAACAGGGACTGGAAATCGTCGTAGCCCTAGGCCCACGAAAAAGCAGGAAAGGGCTCATCGAGTATCTTCCAATCGACGTGGCTCCTGAACCTGTGAAAGGACAAGACTCCTTGTTTCTAAACTGCATTTGGGTTCTGCCAAGGTTCCAGAAAGCAGGCTTAGGAAAAAGGCTGATGCATCACTTTCTCAATCGCGCCAAAAAGGTGGGGGGCGCCAGCGTGTTAGCATATGAAGGGGACAAGTGGTTTGGTTATTTTAACTACATGCCAACAACCTTCTTCAATCGATTTGGATTTAAGGAGGTTTCAAGAGATGAAACTCGTGTTTTGCTGCACCTCGACCTCGGAGCCCAAAGGACACCAGAACTGCTGCTCCCACAAAGCCAAAGAATCACAAAGAAAGCTAGGACAGCTGTTGATGTCTTCTGCAACAGCCAATGTCCTTGGAGCGGGTGGATGGCAGACGAGGTGAGCAGAAATGCAAAGAGTTCTAGCATAATGCTCAGAAGAATCTGCACTGACAGTAGAGAAACAATCGAAGAAGTTGGATTGGCGCGAGGAATATCAATCAACGGTAGACCCGTTATTAAGCGAATGGCCGCTTGGAAAGAAATCAAATCAGCCCTAGAAAAGCCCACCAGCAAAAACTAACCAATCTAAACGACCTTTCCAGAAACCATAAAGTCTACCGTTACAAGAACAAAGGTGACTGCGTGGAAGACATGATCAGGGCGGAAATCAGGGATAGACTGAGGAAGTATGCAGATCTAAAAGAGAGAAAAAAGAGAACTCGTTGGGAAAAAGCGTCTCACGAACGGCCTAAGCTTTATGGAGTTCCCACACCCGTAGTTAGAAAGCTGTCATCCGAATTCTTTCGGAGAGTAAAGAAGAAGCCAAAGCATGAAATTCTTCAACTCAGTAACGACCTGTTGCGGTCTGGCTATTCGGAGGAAAGAACTATTGCCTTTGACTGGGCTTTTCGGCTTAGAGGAAAGTTCGAGCGCCTAGACTTTCAACTTCTCGAAACATGGCTAACAGAACACGTCCAAGGGTGGGGCGCCTGTGATGATTTCTGCACTCACGCCCTCGGAGCTTTCCTCTACAAGTTCCCCGCTTTCATCCCTAAGACGCGAGACTGGGCACGCTCCGAAAATCGGTGGGTCAGGAGAGCCAGTGCGGTGTGTCTGATCTATTCAGCACGAAGAAAAGTCCATCTCGAAGACGTTTTCAGAACTGCTGATGCGCTGCTGATGGATCACGACGTAATGGTGCAGAAAGGCTATGGCTGGATGTTGAAAGAAGCTAGCAATCACTACCCAAAAGAAGTTTTCAATTATGTTATGACGAAGAAAAAGGGAATGCCTAGAACAGCTCTCAGGTATGCCATTGAAAAGCTGTCCCTTGAACACAGAGCCGAAGCAATGAAACGAGAGTGAGCACCTTGACTATCAAAGCAGTCTTGTTTGATCTAGGCAACACCTTAGTCAAGTATGACTTTGGCGTCCCAGAAGAAGTCTTTCAAAGAGTCCTGACGTCGTTAGGCATCTCAAGATCGTTAGATGACGTGAACGTAGCCTTTCTCAAGGCAGCGAAAGAAGCTGAAGACCTGAACCTGCTTTAATTATTTGGCAAGATGCGCTGCGAAAACTACTGGAGCCAATGGGACTCACTCGTCCTGTGCGCGCAGGGCCAAAAGACGATGAAGAATCGTTTTATCGCGATTTTGTGCGAGAACGTCTTAAAGCTCTAGGCGTGCTAGAGTAAACGACCAAATAAGCACTGCAAAAAGGGGAGTCCAATCCTACACACCATGTCTACAGAAACAGTGAAAAAGTCGCATTTCGGATAAAAGAGCCCCTCAAAACTCACAACCACACGTCAGCTATCCTGAAGCTCTCCACTCACGTGGAGGTTCAAATCTCACCGATCCGACCATCGTCACTAGGCACCTAACTCTCGTGGGCCAGACAATGTGATGTGTACCTATAGTCTTTTAAACAAAGGGGCTTTGAATAGATTAGCAGAGGTCGACAAAAATGGATCTTATTGCATTGTTGATACAGATTGTCGTAAGCACCATAATTGTCGCTCCTGCACTTTGGCTGGCTGGAAGAGGACTCGTAGGCAAAGACAAGGCAAAGTTTCTTGATGCTGTGTGGATCGTTCTATTGGGGGCAGTCATAGACGCTGTCGTTGGTGCTCTTGTAGGCGGCTTGGTTGCAGCTCTTATAATGTTCATAGTTTGGCTTGCTCTGATCAAACATTTCTTTGACTGCGGATGGTTAATGGCCTTCGCTATCGCAATAGTAGCAGTGATAATCTTTGTTGTCATCTTAGCGATTCTGACCATTATAGGCATAGGATTGCCCATATTCGGCATATAGCCTCGCTTTACCAACAACTCCCTCCCATTTTCTTTTCGAATATAACACGTACAAGACTCTGGAGCTGAGGGGGCTCGAACCTCACTACACAAACCCAAACAGAATCCTATAGTCTGAGCGATCTCATCTCTGCCTTTCTTCTACCTTGACTTCCAATATTATGTGTCCCCAGCCCCCGCATTCCACTCCAACATCAAAACATCCCGTTCTGCAAAATTTAATCTCGTTGGGATCGACACCCGCGTAGATGAGCTCGTGAATCGCGAGAATCATTGGGGTCAAACGTGCCAACGCAAACATGCAAATCCTCTTAGGATTCTTCCTCGTCAGAAGGTTCCCAACA